>FWWL01000014.1_pt1 | contig 529569 bp, 458 predicted proteins | sample 2228331 | NCBI WGS metagenome assembly FWWL01 (sample SAMEA103939775, study PRJEB20133) | metagenome
AGAAGCAGCTATGTGCCATTGCCGCGGCACTGGCCCCTCAGCCCGCCGTACTGGTGGCCGACGAGCCGACCGCACAACTGGACCCTATGGGAGTCGAGGCGGTCTTCACCCGCCTCGAGGACCTGTGCAGGGAAGACGGCCTGACTGTCTTGCTGGCAGAACACAGACTCGAGAGAGCGGGCCGCCTGGCGGACTCGGTGACGGTTCTGGAAAAAGGCAAGATCGTCGCCTCCGGTCGCCCCCGAGAGGTCGTCCCCAGCTACGACGGCGCTCCGGATGTGACGGTCCTTGGAATACAGATGGGGTGGGAGCCCGTGCCGCTCGGACCGGACGAGGCACGGAGCTTCGTGTCGCGGAGAGTCCTCGACTCGCCAGAAGCAGCATCGTCCGCCTCGTTCCGGCCCGGGAAACGGGATGCGGTAACGGATCTTCGAAAGTCCTGGCTAAGTCAGGCCCATGAAAGTCCTAGTGGTCCTCGGGCAACGGCCGATGGATGCCCGCCGGGAGAAGTACTTCTCGCCTGCCGAGGGCTATCGGTCTCCTACGGTCCGATCTCTGCCATCGGCGACGTGGATTTCCAGGTAGCGGAGGGAGAAGTCGTGGCCTTGATGGGGCGCAACGGGTCGGGAAAGTCGACCCTGCTGAGAGCCCTGGCGGGTCTGATAGATGCGGATTTTGTCGAGTTCGAAAGGAAAGTCAGTGTCGCCTACGTTCCTCAGGAGCCGGGCACACTGCTTTTCGCCGATTCCGTAGCTGCCGAAGTGCGGGCGACTCTGGAACTACTTGGGCGGGCCGGCTCTGCATCCATCGACGAGGTGGACCGTTGGCTAGGTGCGCTGGAGCTGACGCATCTGGCCGACCGGCATCCCAAGTCGCTTTCTGGTGGAGAGCGCCAGAGGCTGGCGGTCGCGGCGGTGGGAGTCGGAGGTTCCCGAGTCCTTCTCCTCGACGAGCCGACTCGAGGGATCGATCCACCCTCCAGACGAGCCTTGCGATGCTTCGTCGAGGAGCACAGCGCCTCGGGCGGAGCCGTGGTGATAGCCACCCACGACTGCGAGCTGGCGGCCACCCTCGCCAACCGGGTCGTTCTCTTGGAGTCGGGGAAGGTAATCGACGACGGACCCCCTCGTTCGGTCCTCCCGGGCTCTCCCTTCGAACCCCAGATCTCGAAGGTGCTGCCCGGCTGCCTCACGCTGGAAGAGGCACTTTGCGAACTGACTGCAGCACGCTGAATTCCGTACGCGGTGGTAAACCCGACGACGTCGAAGTCAGAGCCCCCAGCCACACAGGTCCATGGCCCGACCTGGAGGAGAGCCCGGTGCCGGTGACCGGACCGCCCCTCGCCAAGACAGCACCCGTTCCCGCTCATTCGAAGACGACCACAGCGCCGTCGCCAGCTCGGTGGTTGCGACCGTGGCTCGTCTACGCACTGATAGGTGTTATCGGCGTCGCCGCCTTTCTCTACCCATTCTGGCTCCCCTCCGAGGCCTTACCTTCCTCGGCCCACAGCACAGATGCCCCGCTGGTGTCTGCAGCAATCGGTCTGGTCGTCGTGGCCGGCATTCTCCTGGAAGCAAGACGGGGCACCATGAACGGTGCGACCATCGCATTCCTGGGAATCCTTTCTTCGGTGGCGGGCCTGCTCCGTCTGGTCGACCTTCCAGGTGGTGGGAGCGGCATGTTCTTCTTCGTGATCCTTGCCTCGGCAGCTTACGGTCCCCGCTTCGGGTTGCTCCTCGGCATGGTCTCCATGGCAACGTCGGCTTCGCTGACCGGAGGCATAGGGCCGTGGCTCCCATATCAGATGCTCGCTCAAGGACTCATGGGTGTGTCTACGGGAGCCCTGGGTTTGCTGACACGCAAGCTCCCACCACGCCTCGAGATAGTCGCCCTCGCCGGATGGGGCTGGATATGGGGATTCCTGTATGGCGCGGTGATGAACCTCTGGTTCTGGCCGTTCGTCCGCGATCTCGGGCCTCTCTCCTGGCAGCCCGGCATGGATCTGTCGGCTACCTTGCGCAGTTACTGGGCGTTTTATGTAGCCACCTCCCTGGCATGGGATGCCGCCGGCGCTGCTTCCAACGTGCTTCTCATCACCCTGACAGGGCTGCCCATCCTGAAGACATTGCGGAGATACGGAGTCCGTATCGCTCCCGAGCCAACGCTCTCCGGCCCAGATAGCACCCCTTCGCCCCGAGACGCCCCTGCCTAAGGTGCCACCACCGGGTTCCTCATCGTCCCCACCGACTCTATCTGGGTCTCGACCACGTCGCCCGGCTGGAGAAAGCGCGGCGGGTTCTTCACGAATCCGACCCCTGACGGCGTGCCGGTCAGGCAGACGTCACCCGGGCGGAGCGTGACCACCGACGAGAGGAATTCCACCAGTTCGCCTATGCCGAACACCATGTCGGCGGTGTTGCCGTCCTGGACGACCTCGCCGTTGAGGACGCAGCGGACGGCCAGGCGCGATGGATCGTGCACCTCGTCGACGCTTACCACATAGGGTCCCATCGGAAAGAAGGTGTCGTAGCTCTTGCCCATCGAGAACTGGCGCCCTGCGGCCATTTGCAAGGTCCGTTCGGAAAAATCCTGCCCGCAGCAGAAGCCCGCCACGTATTCGAGGGCATCTCTCGCGCGTACAGCCTTGGCGTTCCTGGCAACGACGAATACTAGTTCCGCTTCGTAGTCGACCCGGGCTTCCGGAGAAGGGAGACGGAGCTCCGAGTAAGGACCACAGATCGAGGTCGGGAACTTGGTGAAGACCGGCGGGACATCTGGTATGTCCATTCCTGCCTCCCGCGCGTGGTCCCGGTAGTTCAGGCCGATTGCGAATACAGCCCTGGGAGAGGGCACTGGGGGCCCCAGCTCCTCGGGGGAGAATTCGACACCGCCCGAAAACGCCCCCCGCTCGGCTAGCTCCAGCAATTCCTCCCACGACTCTTCCAGCGCCCTCTGTGGATCGTCGGCGACCTTGCCACCAGAAAGCTCGGACACGAAAAACGCCTCCCTACCCACTACCAGAGCAGCGCGCCCCGACAGGTTGGCGAACTTCACGTGTGGCCCTCCTTCACTCCCGGTTCGTCTTCCAGCCGAGGAAGCCGCGGCAGCTTCGCTTGGGCTAACCCCGGGCGAATTCCGGGACTACGTCTTCAGCGAACGACCTGAGCCCGTCAAGGTCGAGCGGCGGTCGCAACACGACGTTCAACCGGTCGACCCCCGCGTCCCGATAGGCCGCCACCTGCTCCACGATCTTTTCGGGCGGGCCGAGCAGGTGACCGCCCATGGCCGCCACCTGTGGCCCCATCGTGTACAGGCAGTCCTGGCGAGCCTGTTCCTCCGTTGCCCGTACGAAGAGGCCCACGTTTGCACTCGGCTCTATCTCAGCCGGATCGCGCCCGGCGGCAACGGCGGCATCCCTGACTTTCGCCCACGCATCCTTCCAAATCTCAGGAGACACGTATGCGATGTTGAACCCGTCTCCCAGCCTTCCTGCAAGGGCGAGGACGCGGGGCCTGAAGCCGCCTATCCAGATCCGGACTCTCTCCTGAACCGTTTTGGGCTCGCACCTTGCAGATGCGATGCGATAGTACTTGCCTTCGAAGCTCGCCTCCTCTTGGTAGAACAACAAGCGCAGGATCTGAATCGACTCTTCCAGCATCCCCACCCGTACGCCTGGCGGGGGAAACGGGATACCGGCATCGACTTGCTCTCGCTCGAACCAGCCTGCTCCCATTCCAACCTCGAGTCGACCCCCCGACAGCTCGTCAATCGCAGCAAGCGAATGGGCCAGCAAGGCCGGGTTCCTCATGGAGGCGTTGAAGACGAGGCAGCCGACTCGTACGCGCTCAGTGACCATGGCGAGTGCTGTCAGCGCCACCGTGGCCTCGATGTTCTTCCCCTCTAGCGAACCGCTCCCGAGGGTGGGATAGAGGTGGTCCCACACCGAGATCCAGTCGAAACCCAGCTCCTCGATAACTCGCCAGGCTTCCAGTAGGTCTGCAAAGTCCTGTTCCTGGGGGCCCAGGTGCACCCCGAACTTCATTCCAGCTCCCCTCCTTGCTCTGCTCGCTGCAAGCTGAGGGCGAATGGTAAACCGCTAGCAGCTGCCCGGATATAATCACGCTTCCGGTCTTCGGAGGCCCAGCTGCAACTACCGCTGGAGGCGCGGATGGTCGACACCAATCCTCCCGACAAGACTTCTGGCGGACCAGGATCGCTGGAGGAGGGGCCTGAGCCTTTCGGTCCCCCCGGCGCAGGGCCCGGTTCGCAAGGCTACCCGGAGGGTGAACCGACTGTGGTCGACTACGGCCGCTACGGCGCTGCTGGGCAGGCTGCCGCAGGCCCGGAGCTCGGGACCCGACCATATGGGACGCCGCATGGTGCCACCGCTGCTCCTGCCCGACCACCCGTCGCGGGTGACCTGGAGCCCGAGAAAAAAGGGAAGGGCGTACTGGTCGCCCTGGTAGTGGTGAGCATCATGTTGGTGGTGGCGCTGGTCGTTCTTGCCTTCGTACTCGGTTCGCGGAGGTCTGAACCGGCTCCTACCCCTACACAGAGCCCCACGACGTCACCTACCGCTTCACCGACGCCCTCTCCGACTCATTCGCCCACTCCGAGCCCGACTCCGTCGCCTACTCCATCGCCCACTCCGAGCCCGACTCCGTCGCCTACTCCGAGCCCGACTCCGTCGCCTACCACCTCGCCCAGTCCCTCCCCTACCCCTACCTGAGAGAGCCTCATCCTCGTCGGGGCGGCTGGTAGGCAGGCGCTCAGCCACGGGTTCAGAAGGAGAGAGCCTTCTCCTCGTCGGGGCGGCTGACCGGAACGATGAGAGCCCCGAGAGCTGCGTCCCCAAATTCAGAAGGGACTGTGCGGGAAGGCGGACCGGTGGAGAGTACCTCAGCCAGTAGGGCGCCGGGTGGATCGAGACAGGGCAATGGCCTCCAGGCGCCCGACGTACGACGGAGACCGCCTGAGCCTCGAGGCTATCTCCGCGTAAGAAGCGCCCCTGCTTCGCCATCTGAGTACAACGCGCTGCCTCGGCGACAGCTCGCTTCGGGAGGCACCACCCGGCTCGGCCGGCCCCGTACGGACGGAGACCCCGAGCGTCGCACCGCGAAGACCGCCCAGAGCCAGTACCTGCCGCACGAAGCGGCGCGACCGCCGGAACTTGACTGCAATGGCCGCCTCGTCGTGCCCGGCTTCCTTCAATGCCATCATCCGCCGCTCCACAGGACGCAGAAGAGATAGCTCGGCCACCGTTCCTCCTTTCACGGAGTACAACCCCCGGCTCCGCCTGGTAGCTGGTTGCGACACAACCAGTCTAGTCTCTCGAGTTCAAAGGGTCGTCAGCAGCAACCCGAATACATGGTCAGAGCGGATTTCAGGTCGGTCTCGATGACGCCGGGCTCACCCACGATGGCTTCGAGCCATGGCGGTCTGAGCTTTCCGCAGACTGCTATGGGGTATTCCAGATCCGACGCGCTTGTGGCGAGCCACACGAAAGCTGCAGCGTAATCGGGTGGCCGGATGTCCCGAGCGAGTTCTACGAGAGCGAACGGATCCGGTGGGGGCTCAGCGGAAACGTCCGGCATCGCTATGAAGTAGGAGCTCGGCTGTGCCCCTCCTCCTATCAGACCGGGTCCGTCCAGAATCACGGCCCCTTTCACCTTTTCGGGCCTGGCCCCCGCTGCAAGGAGGGCCACGTAGCCTCCGAGGCCCCTTCCCAGGATGGTCGCCGAACCCAGGTGGCCGAGCGCCGCGTCCGCGTCGGCCAGCAACAGCTCGCTCGTGTATCCCCCACCTTTGGGTACAGTCGACTCGCCGTGTCCTGTGAAGTCCAGTGCCCAGACCTCTCCTCGCCAGGCCTCGTTCACCTCGTCGGGAACCCTCTTCGGCGACGCTTCGCCCAGTCCGTGGAGCATCAAGAGCGGATGCATCTCGGCGTCATCCGCGTCTCTCAGGCAGTGAAGGGCGAGGTCGACCTTGGAGTGCCTCAGTTTTACGGTGCGAACGGGCACTGCCTGTGCCTACCTCCTCCTCACGCCTTCGAGGAAGTCGAGGACCAGCTCGGCAACCTCACGGGGCTTCTCGATGTGCACGAAGTGGCCCGTGTCCTCGAACACCTCCAGGCGAGCGCCGTCTGGCAAGTAGGGTCTGATGCTGTCGGGGGTGGTCCCCCAGCCCATCTGCTCGGGCTGCAGTCCCAGAATCCCCAGCAGCGGAGCGGTCATCGACCGCAAGCGGTACAGGGCCCATTCGGGTTTCCACGGGCCTAACCCCCCGAACCGGAGAGCCGGATCGATCTTCCAGCGCCACCCATCCGGGTACTTGCGTGCTCCGATAGGGACCAGGTACCTGAGCCACTCGAAGGAGAGGCGCGGATTCATCCTCCCCCGCCTTCTTGCCAGATCGTCGATGGTTCCCGGCTTGCGCATGGCCTCAGCGGCCCTTGCCCTGTGTGCAAGCCAATCCCTGAGTATCTCTCCGAGCATGCGCCGCCTCTCCCGCTCGGCGATGTCTGGACTGGGCCGCTTCGACGGGAGCCCGTCGATGTTCACGACCGCAGACACTCGGTGGGGACAGGCCTCGGCCATGTGCAGCATCAAGGCCCCACCCTTGGAGTGCCCCACGACAGGAGCCGGCTCGCGAGTGACAGAGCCCATGACTCTGAGTGCGTCTCTTATGTCCGCGTCCCAGCTGTAAAGATGGGCATGCTCGGAGTCACCGTGACCACGCTGGTCCCAGGCGACTACCCTGTACCCGGCATCGGCGAGGAGCGGAGCGAAGACGTCGAAGGTTCCCGCGAAGTCGAAGCCACCGTGCACCAGGAATAGGGGTTCGGCGTCTTCGTCGCCCCACTCATAGACCGCCAGGCGCAATCCAAAGGAATCGACCGAACGGAAGCGGTCTGGCCTACGAGCACCGGGGTAGGAGATGACCTCTTCTACCCCCCCCTCCTCTTCCTGAGGTGACTCCGCCTGAGCGCCGCTTACTTCCTCCCGAACTGGAGGCGCAGACTCTGCCGAGACCATCTCAGGAGAGACGTTCTATGATCATTGCCATTCCCTGACCGCCACCGACGCACATCGTCTCCAGCCCAATGGTCTTGTCCAGGGTCTGGAGGTCGTTTATCAGGGTTCCCATGATGCGAGCACCGGTCATCCCGAACGGGTGGCCGAGGGCTATCGCTCCCCCGTGGGGGTTCAACTGGTTCTCGATGTCGATCCCCAGCTCGTCGCAGACAGGCAGCACCTGGGCGGCGAAGGCCTCGTTCAGCTCGACGACGTCGATGTCCGAAATCTTCATGCCGGTCTTGTCGAGTACCTTGCGGACAGCCTCTATCGGACCGACACCCATGATCTCGGGAGCGACTCCCGAAACCGAAGATGCGACGATCCTCGCAAGCGGGGCTATGCCTTCAGCTCGAGCCCTTTCTTCGGACATGACGAGTACAGCAGCAGCCCCGTCGTTCAAGGGGCAGGAATTACCGGCAGTCACTCTCCCGTCGGGCTTGAAGGCCGGTTTTAGCTCGGCCATCTTCTCGAGCGTCACCCCTCGCCTCGGACCATCGTCCTTGTCGACGACGGTGCCGTCTTCCTTTGTGTAGGGGACGATCTCCCTGGCGAAGAATCCGCTGTCCTGGGCTGCCACCGCCCGATCTTGGGAGAGCTTGCCGAACCAGTCCATCCTCTCCCTGCTCACGTCGTACTTCTCGGCGACGTTCTCTGCGGTCATGCCCATGGGGATGTAGACATGGTTGACGAAATCGGGCCTGGACTCGTCGAGGAAACGCGGGTTGAAGTCCGCCGCAGTGAATCCCTTGTTCATGCAGCGAGTGATGCTCTCGACGCCGCCGCAGACGTAAATATCTCCCTCGCCCGCCTTTATCGCGTGAAAAGCCATCCTGATGGCCTGGAGCGAGGACGCGCAGAACCTGTTGACAGTCGTACCAGGGACCGTATCCGGAAACCCGGCCAGAAGAGCCACGTTGCGGCCAATGTTGTATCCCTGCTCGTGATGGGGAAGGCCACAGCCTACGATCACGTCGTCGACCTGGGCGGGATCCACGGCCGGCACCTTCTCCATGAGCTTCTGGATGACGAAGGCCAGCAGGTCGTCCGGTCTCACGTCGACGAGCGAACCCTTGTTTGCCCGACCGATGGCCGACCGTGCCGTCGCTACCACAACCGCTTCACCCATGGATGCCTCCCGAACGTCTCTCGGAACGAAATTCCCGCCGCTAATTACCGCAAGGGATCCGTATCGGCCCCCCTTTGCGCAGCCTTACGGCGAGCCTAGCGCATTCGCAACCGAGTTCGAGAGTCTACTACTCTTCTCGGTCACTCCACCGAAATGGCGAACCGGTCCCCGGAACCCGGAGCGTCGCCCCAGCCTGTGGTCGGGCGTTCTCCAAGCCCTCTTGGCGAGAGCCGCCATCGCTGCCTGTAAGCTTTGCGGCAACGCCCTTGACCGCCTGGGTGAGGCACTTACCTTCATTCCTGCAAACGAGGCCCAACCATATGCCGGAGGAACCAGACCCGATAGCCCGATACCTGGACAACCTGCGAGAAGAGATCGACGCAGCGGCCTTGTACCAGGCAATGGCAGATGCGGAGCGCAACCCCCGACTGCGACGCCTTTACGAAGAGCTGTCCAGAACCGAGGAGCGCCACGCTGACTTCTGGCGAGACCAGATTGCGTCTGCTGGAAAACCGGTGCCTGATGTCGGGGTAAGCCGCAGAGCGAAAGTCCTTTGCTGGCTAACACGACGGTTCGGGCCGAGCTTCGTCCTGCCTACGATGGCGCGCCGAGAAGTCGCTGGAAGGACGCGGTACGACGGCCAGCCAGAGACGGAAGGGACTTCGCTGAGGTCGGACGAGAGAGAGCACGCCGCAGTGCTAGCGCGCCTCCAGGCGGGTCAGTACCTATCGCACGACGTAATGGAAGGAGAACTGAGAGAACTTGCCCGAGAATCCGGGGAGCCGGTGGGTTGGGCCATTGCTCGCCTGGAAGGCCGCCACCGGACGGTTCAGGGAAACACCTTACGTGCAGCCGTCTTGGGAGCCAACGACGGACTCGTTTCCAACCTCAGTCTCGTAATGGGTGTTGCAGGTGCCAGCTTCACCAGGGCCGGAATTGTGATCGCAGGCATGGCGGGGCTGCTGGCGGGCGCCATATCTATGGCACTGGGCGAGTGGCTTTCGGTCAAGAGCTCGCAAGAACTGTACGAGCACGAAATGGAGGTGGAGGCCCAAGAACTCGAAGCCCACCCCGAAGCGGAGGCGGAAGAGCTGCAATTGATCCTCGAGACGAAGGGCCTGGACAGAAGCACCGCCGCTCGTATGGCTGCCGACCTCCTAAAGGACAAGGAGAAGGCACTCGACACGATGGCACGCGAAGAGCTCGGGATCGACCCCCAGGAACTGGGTGGCTCCCCATGGGCGGCAGCCGGTGCGTCGTTCCTTCTATTCGCCGTCGGCGCCATTCTCCCGGTTGCGCCCTTCTTGGTCGTAGGAGGCTGGGCGGGGATCGTCTCCAGCGTGGTCCTCAGCGGGGTCGGGCTGTTCGGACTTGGAGCAGCCACCACATTGGTCACCGGGAAATCCGTGGTACGGTCCGGTGTGCGCAGCCTCGGCATCGGGTTGGCAGCAGCTGCCGTGACCTTCGGTATCGGAAAGGCGCTGGGCATCTCCATCGGTGCCTGAGCCCTCCCGGAGGAAGCCGGCGGCGCCGGCACACCTGCCAGTCGTCGGCAGCGAGAAGCGTTCTCGTCCTTGCGGGAAGCCGGACTCGAGAATGGCAGCTTCCATTCTGCTACCCTGGTTCACAGGGCATATGCGACGTTGGCTCGGGGGCCCGGCGGAATGAACGAAGAGGGGGGTCGAAGTTGGTATCAGAGGCAGCCAGACACGAGCTCTATCGAAGTCTGGAATCGGCCATTGGCCCTGGGAGCGCAGCTACTTTGATAGAACTGCTACCGAGGCATCCTGCCGACCGCCTGGCTACCAGAGAAGACCTGACGGAGCTCCGCGTCTCGCTCACGGAAGCCTTCGACGCCAAGATCGAGAGTCTCCGAGCCGAGATGCAAGCGGGCTTCGCCAGGATCGACGTCCGCTTTGCCGAGATCGACCAGCGGTTCGCCCAGATAGACCAGCGCTTCGCTGAGATGGGCTCACACTTCGCCGAGATCGATTCCCAGTTCGCCGGAGTAGCATCCAGGTTTGCTCAACTGGAGTCGCGAATAGCTGCCCTGGAATCCAAGTTGTGGAGGATGACTGCCCTCAACATTGCCTCGATATTCGCCGTGGCAGCAGCGGTACTGGCAGGGGTGAAGCTCTTTAGCTGAGCCCGTGCCTCATGCGAGCTTGGAGGCTATGGAACTTGCAACACGCAACAGGCTGCCTTCCGCTCCCGTGGCATCAAGGTGCCTGGTGGGTTTCCGCACCGCCTCTTCCAGCATCGAGTCGAGAAGGTCCCGGGGTTCCAGCCGTGGCTCCACCCACAAATAAACGGCGAGAGCTCCGGGAATGGTGTTGATCTCGTTCAAGTAAACCCTCTCGCCGTCGGTCAAGAAGTCGATACGGGCGACGGAACGCACCATCGCAGCTTCGGCTACGGCTCGGGCGTGGCGTCGGATTTCATCGGACACCCTTTCGCCTACCCTGGCCGGAACTTCCCTTGCCATGGCCTCCAGGCCACCTGCCCGCATGTACTTCTGCTCGTAGTCAAGCACAGGTCGAGTGGACCCGTCGCGTAGCGGCCTCTCGATTGCGGATAGCTGAAGTTCAGGATAGGTGCGAACGGCTATGTTCAGGTCGAAGAGGTCCTCCCTGTAAGGCTCCACCACGAAAGCGTCCTTGAGGTGGACAGAGGTCTTGACCAGAGTCGCAAGGGTTTCATGGTCCGAGACGACTTCGATGCCGATAGACGATCCTCCAAAACGCGGTTTTACGATGTAGGGGGGGTCGAAAGGTGGTGTCGGCACTGACTCTGCAGACCCTGGAAGTCGCTCGAGAACCGGGATTCCCCGCTCACGCGCAACGCAGTAAAAGAGGTACTTGTCCATACCCACCACAGCCCCCAGGTAGCTGGGCCCCGTATAGGGGATCCCGCAGAGGTCGAGTGCGGCTTGCAAGGTCCCGTCTTCGCCGGGTCCCCCGTGGCATGCGTTGAGAAGGACTTCCGTATCGAACTTTCTCCGCCTCATCCCCCTGAACCCGTCATCGTAAAAGAACCCCCCATCCGGCCCCACATGTAAGCGGAGACGCCTGCTCTGCCTGGGAGGCCCCTCGAGAAAGTCTCGAGCCTCCAGGTGGGTGCCGACCTCGTAGTACTCGCCCGACTTCGACCAGTAGATGCACCCAACCTCCCTTCCTGCCTTCTCCAACAGCCGGGCAGCCTGCAAGCCGGTGAGAATGCTCACGTCGTGCTCGGGCGAGGGCCCGCCGAAGATCACTGCTACCCTCATCTGATCAGCATCCCGAAACTCTTCCTTTGCCGTACTCGCTCATCCTCGAACTAAAACATGTCACAACAGGACCCGGCTCACGTAGCCTCCACGGCACCTCGCATTCGGGGTGGTGAATGTCCGCTCAAGGGTAATGGTCGGGGAGGTCGTTCTCGAAGAGCACCACGTCGCCCTCCCCCAGATTCTCTCTCACCCACGCGACAGCCTCTTCTCTGGTGTCGAATACCGAGACCCGACCGTTACTCGAGCGTGCCCCCTCCAGGAGAGCCTTGCGGTTGGTATACCCGACGACCGCGAGTTCGAAACCCCGCCCACACACCTCCTTCGCCAGACTCAGGTTTTCCTCGTACTGGATATCTCCCAGCTCGACCATGCCCGGCGTGACGACCACCGCCCGGCCGCCCTCGCTCCGCAACGACTCGAGGAGGTCCAGGGCCTTTCGCGCTCCGACCGGATTCGAGTTGTAGGTGTCGTCGATCACCATGGCCCCCCTTGGTGTCGAATCCACAGTTCTCCTGTGATCGACCGCGGGAAGAGTGGAAATTCGTCCCCCGATTTCGGCAGGAGGGCAGCCGACCCCAAGGGCAAGCGCAGCGGCCGCGGCGACGTTGTAAGGGATGTGGAGGTTCGAGTCGAAGTCCGAGACGCGGTCGCCGCGTATGTGGAGAGTGCCCGTGTCGCCCGCGACGCTGACGTAGACTTCGGCGCTTGGTTCGACACACGAGTACCAGATGACACGGTCAAAAGCGGACTCACGCTCCCTGACCTTCGCCGATACCCGCTCGTCGTCCATGTTGGCGACCACCGTCGCCGCCCCCTCGAGAATCTCGGCCTTGGCGGCAGCGATCTCGTCCAGGCTGCCGAACCGCTCCAGGTGCACAGGTCCGACAGCGAGAAGTGCTGCGACGTGTGGGCGCAGCCATCTGCAGATGTCAGCGATCTCACCCCTGGCGTAGGTTCCGACCTCAGCAACAAATACTTCCGTCGACGGGGGCATCGAGTCGTTTATGGCACGAGCGATGCCAAGGCGGTTGTTGTAGCTACCCGGCGTCGCGAACACTCGTCTGGAGCCACCCATCAGGTGAGCAGCGTAGTGCTTCGTGGTGGTCTTCCCGTAGGATCCGGTTATTCCCACGACCAGAGGCTTGATGCTCTCCAGCTTGCGCCGGGCCTCCCTTACGTACTTCTCGGAAAGCATTCGCTCCAGCGGACCGGTCATCGCCAGGGCGAGGTCGACGATTGCGGGCGCAACTAGCCCCGACAGAACGAAGATGGTGTACCCGACCCGTCCCCCAAGGTATCCCGCCATCGCAGCGACCAGAAACAGCGCCCCGACAACCACGGCCAGGCGAATCATGCGAGGCGTCCATGCAAGCCTCGATGTCCTGCCTCTCAAGCTCAGCCCTGCCGGCATGAAGGTGAGGCAGGTCGCAGCCCCCGCTCCCCAGAAGGGATGAACATACGAAAGTCCAGCCAATACAAGAAACGCGAGCAGGAGGACGACGTTGCCCCAGTGCACCGTCCACCAGCGCAGAGCGAATTCGGCGACAGAGCCAGCCAGGTAGTGCTCTCGCTGTGCCACTCGTAGCCAGCGCAGGGTGGACACGCAGATAGCGAGGTAGGTGAAGACGAAGACGGCCGACTCCAGCGCGTAGCGATCACGGAGCATCGACTTGTACCAGTGCCGACTTGACCACCTGCTGAAATTCCGCCGCTTCCAGGACCGAGTAGTGGTCGTGACCCTCCAGCACCACGAGGGTCGCCGAGGGGAAGAGCTCGAATGCCCGGCGCGCAACCTCCACCGGAACCTCGCCGTCCCTCTCGCCCCATACAAGCGTTACCTTGCAGTCCACCGAAGGGAGGATATCCGAGTATTCCTCGTTCACAACCCGCACCAGAATGTCCCTCATCACCCCCGAGGCCGAACGATAGTCGGCAGATCCCGTGCGGCTGCGGACTTTCTCGAGACGAGCCGACCCGACCAGTCCCATCCTGTTCAGGGCCCTGTAGAACCTGTACTTTCGGGAGACTTTCGGGCGCCCGCCCACTCGGAGCAGGGGTGCTCCCGTCAACACGAGCGATTCCACGACCTCGGGATGCCGCTCCGCAAGTCTGAGAGCGACCCGGCCTCCGAAGGAATGACCTACGACGACGAAGGACCGACCGAGGTCGTTTAGAGCCGAAGCCAGTGAGTCGGCATATTCAGCGGTGCCCCAGGGGCTTGGGGGCGGGGGACTGGGCCCGAATCCCGGGAGGTCCACTCCAAGCGCGTCCATGGACGAGAAGACCGCGTCGAAATCCCTGTGCGTCCGCCCCCAGCCGTGCAGGCCCACCACCCTGGGAGGTCGGTTGCCATAGAAGGCGCCAAACAGCGGCCCGTCCCCCAGAACAGTTACCGGTGGCACGCGGCACTGCCTCCCTGACGTTCGTTAATCGCCACCCTCCCCGCGCTGACCGCCAGCCCGCTCGAGGGCCTGGAGAGCCTTGTCAGCATGGGCGTTCATGGAAAGCTCGTCGTGAATGACTTCCACGATGGTGCCGCCCTTGTCGATCACGAATGTGACCCTCTTGGCAAAGGGGATCATCCTGCGCTTTACCCCGTAGAGCTTCTGTATCGATCCGTCAGGATCCGAGAGGAGCTCGAAGGGGAGACCGTATTCGCCTGCGAACTCGCTCTGCCTGGACTCTCCGTCCGAACTTATCCCCAGCACCTTCGCTCCCAGCTTCTCGAACTCCGAATTCAGATCGCGGAAGTGGCAGGCCTCGGCGGTGCATCCCGGGGTGAATGCTCTGGGGTAGAAAAAGAGGACGACCGGACGTTCCTTCCATACGTCCGAAAGCCTCACGCGCCTCCCCTGGTGATTGACAGCTTCGAAATCCGGTGCCGAGTCCCCGACATTCAGTGTCATCGCTGTTGCCCCCGTCGAAGATACCTTGTACCCACCGGTCCCGGTGATGCGACTGCCACAAAGGATGGACCGGCCCGACTGGCCAGGGTGTGAAGATACACTTGCATGCCTGAACCCGGGCCGCATTAGCATCCAAAAGGCCGAGCAGTGGGACCGGCGGGGAAGGGCATGGCCGAACCGGTAGCGAATACCCGGGTGGGGAAGTTCGAAGGCGAGAAGGTCGGTGCGTCCGTCGCCTTCAAGGGGATCCCCTACGCCGCTCCCCCTACGGGCAAGCGCAGGTTCCGACCCCCTGAGGCGGCGGCTCCGATCAGAGGATCCTACGACGCTAGACAATTCCGGCCCTCTTGCCTGCAACCACCGTCAGAGATCTTCCCGCAGAGTGGCCCCACGGACCTGTCCGAGGACTGCCTTTATCTGAACGTATGGACCCCTAACCCCGACGAAAAGGGGCGACCTGTCATGGTGTGGATCCACGGCGGGGCCTTCAGTTTCGGATCCGGCGCCTTTCCGTGGTACGACGGGACGCGCCTTGCTGTCGAGCACGACGTCGTGGTCGTCACAATCAACTACCGTCTCGGCCCATTCGGTTTCCTTTATCTGTCGGCCCTGCTGGGAGAGGGTTATCGCGACTCGTCGAATCTGGGACTTCAGGACCAGGTAGCGGCACTCCGATGGGTCCGGGACAACATCGAGAACTTCGGCGGGAGCCCCGAGAACGTGACCGTTTTCGGCGAGTCCGCAGGCGCCATGAGTATCGGGTGCCTGCTGGGGTCGCCACTCGGCCGCGGTCACTTCCACAAGGCGATCGCTCAGAGCGGAGCAGCCCACAATGCGCTTCCGCCGGAGCGAGCGGCATTAGTAGCAGAGCGGTTCGCTTCCGAATTCGCAACCGTAATCGGATCGCGCACAGGGTCGGTGTCCTCGCTCGCCCATGCCTCTGCCGAAGCCATACTGGAGGCCGGAATCCGCACGCTGACCAGGTACGCCCAGGCTGCTGTCGAGTCCGACACCGCTGGCAGACTCTCCACCTCCGACCCCCCTTCGGACCAGAAGACAGCAGAGCAAGAAGCTGGCGGATTCGAGGCACTGCTGCCATTCCAGCCGGTGATCGACGGAACCGTCCTCCCTCGTTCGCCCATCGAGGCAGTGTCGAAGGGCTCAGCAGAAGGGGTCCCCCTCATCGTCGGGACCACGGAGGACGAGTACCTCCTTTTCACCATCGCAGACCGGGGGTTCTCAGGCCTTACCAGAGAGCGGGTGGAGCAAAGGATCGAGCGGGCCCTCCAGAGCGCGGCGGCTTCAGGTCCAGGGCCGTTCGGCGAACGATGCCGTTTCGCTTCTCCCCGAACACCGGGAGAGCTTTACGAGGCCTACGTCTCGATCCTGCTGGAGCGAGGTCGGCCCGCCGAACCCCGGGATGTCTGGGCCGCGGTCGCGACGGACTTCATGTTCAGGGTCCCCGCCATGCGCCTGGCCGAGGCACAGAGTGCCCACGCCCCCACTTACTCCTATCTGTTCCGCTGGAAGTCGCCAATGGCCCAGGGAAGATTCGGATCCTGCCACGCCCTGGACATACCCTTCGTCTTCGGCACATACGAACACCCACTTGCTCAGATGTTCTGCGGTACCGAAGAGCGTGTTGCAGAGCTCTCCGCCGAGATGCGGGCGTACTGGACAGCGTTCGCCAGGGACGGACGCCCACAGCCAGGCGGGATGGAAGCATGGCCCCCCTACCAGCAGCCCGCCCGGCAGAAGAAGGAAGATCCCGGGGGGACTTCGCCGAAAATTGCTGAATTCGGCAGTACTACCCGGTTCGTCCCCGACCCTGAGTTCCAGAAGCTAAAGCTCTGGGATGCCGTCCTCTAGTACAGCCTCCGCTTGCAGCCGCTCTCTATAGATGAAGCTCGTCAGGAAGGGGCGCGGCCACGACCTCGCTAGCCTGTGAGCAGCGGAGAGGCGCCCCAGTGGTCGACCGGCCCTCTCCCGCGGCCCAGCTTCCAGCCAGCCGCAAGTTCCAGGGCGCGGGTCACATAGGATTTTGCAGCCCGGATTGCATCCATCGGCCCAAGACCGAGAGCCAATCCCGCTGCGATCGCTGACGCGAATGTGCATCCGGTACCGTGCACGTTCTCGGTCCTCACTCTGGGCGCACGCAGATCCACCACATCGCCCTCGGGCGTGCGGACCACATCCACAGCCTCGCCGTCGCTCAGGTGACCTCCCTTCACCACGACAAAGCCGGGGGCGGCCTCACCAAGGCGCTGCGCTGCCAGTCGCATCGACTCGACGTCGGCAATTTCCTCGCCAACCAGCACAGAAGCCTCACGCAGGTTTGGTGTGACGACCAGTGCGCGAGGAAACAGCGACATCAGATAGGCCTTCTCGGCGTCTGGGTCCAGAAGCCGGTCTCCACTTGCCGCCACCATTACCGGGTCGACAACCAGGTGGGGCAGGATGCCGGCCTCTGCCATGTCCGCAACAGCCTCGATTATCTCCCTATTGGCAAGCATTCCGGTCTTGACGGCTCTGACCTGAAGGTCCGACGTGACAGCTTCCACCTGGCTCCGGACGAACTCGGGAGGCAACACGAAGACGTCCTCGACCCCTACGGTGTTCTGGGCGGTGACCGCCGTTATGGCGGAGGTTCCGTGCACCCCATGGGCGGCAAAGGTCTTGAGATCGGCCTGTATTCCCGCTCCCCCGCCCGAATCGGATCCTGCGATGGTCAGTGCGACCGGAGGCTGCGACACTTCTCCCTCCCTCACCCCTTGGTGATCTGGCTGTTCGGTAGCTCGGATTCTGTGACAGCCCTTACCTCACATGCGATGCGAAACGCCACCGCCTCCGGGTCCTCGGCACGCATGACTGCCCCGCAAACCGCCACGCCGTGTGCCCCTGCCAAAATGGCTTCCCCAACGCGATCTGGCCCGATCCCTCCCAGCGCAATCACCGATACGCTCGAAGCTGTACCCAGGACACTCAGCGCCTCCCGGACCAGTTCGGGCCCCCTACCGTTCAGGCCCTCCTTCGAGATAGAGGGAAATAGCGGCGAGACGGTGAGGTAGTCCAGCCCCTCGAGTCTGGCTCGCAGGACTTCGGGACCTCGGTGGCAAGACCGCCCGACCAGACCAGAAAAGTCCCTCGGAAACGAAGCGTACGAAGAAAGGTGGATACCCTCTGCACCAAGCTCTGCGGCCACGCGTTCCCCGCCGTCTAGTTCCCCTGAAGTAGCCACCACGAAGCTCGATCCCGTCTGCCGCGCAGCACGGCACAGCTCACGCCCCAGCTGCAACCGACCGACGGGATCCAGGTCCTTTTCCCGAAAGACCAGCCCCACCTCGACAGTATCAGCCCGCGCCGCCCCGTACAGGGCGCGCTCCACCTGCTCGACGAGGGGGAGGTGGGAGATCCGTCTGTCAGTCAGGATCAAGACCCTCGGCACGCGCCTCATTCGCCGAGGTCCGGCATCCCCTCAAACGGCGTGGAGGCCTCGGCATAGTACCGTCGGGGGATTCGCCCCGCCAGCCTTCCGAGCCTCCCCGCCTCCACCGCCAGTTTCAGCGCCGCTGCCATCCTCTCCGGCTCCTGCGCCCGAGTGATCGCAGACGCGCTGAGCACGGCGTCGCATCCGAGCTCCATCGCTAGCGCAGCATCGGACGGGCTTCCGATACCGGCATCCAGAATCACGGGGACTGAAGCAGTCTCGACGATGAGGGAGATGTTGTAAGGGTTGCGGATCCCCATACCGGACCCGATCGGAGACCCGAGCGGCATCACCGCCGCGCAGCCCATCTCTTCCAGTCTTCTTGCCGTCACCGGGTCGTCCGTCGTGTACGGGAAGACCGTAAACCCCTCCTCGACGAGCTGTTCCGCCGCCACGAGCAGTTCCCCGACGTCAGGAAGCAAGGTCCTGTCGTCTCCGATCACTTCCAGCTTTATCCAGTCCGTCTCGAAGGCTTCGCGGGCGAGCCGGGCCGTCACCACGGCCTCTCTGGCCGTGAAGCACCCCGCTGTGTTCGGGAGCAGTCTCACGCCGCAAGCCTCCAGCACGTCCAACACCGACTGCTTCGCTCCCGGACTGACTCGCCTCAGGGCAACCGTCGCAATCTGCGCCCCCGAGGCCCTCAGGGCGCGTTCCAGCGCGTCGAGGCTGGGAGCTCCGCCGGTGCCGAAAATCAGCCGCGAGTCGAACTTCTCGCCGCCCAGGACCAGCGGGTCTCCCGAGATGTCTGTACCGGCTGGCGAGGCAGTCTCCATCTTCAGCCCCCCTGGGAAGCACCCAGGATCTCGACCTTGTCGCCTTCCCGCAACACGTACTGCGACCACGCCGACCTGGGAACGACCTCCGCGTTGACAGCGACGGCGAGGCCTCGTCCCCGGCTCAGCGCCGGCAACGGTGTATGCGACACGTCCTCGCTCTCGGCCTGGCCCCTTGCACCTCTAACCGTCTCGATGTGCGCCTCGACCAGTTCGGCGACGGTCAGGCCGCCAGGCATCTCCACGGACTCTCCGTTTACGACGATTTTCACCGGGTTGAATCCCCGCCTCGTTCCCCGAGTCGACCGCATCTGACGGCCTCGACAGAAGTGTCGCAGGCCCCGAAACCCGCCGGCGAGCAGTCGCGACGAAGCACCAAGTGGCTCAGGTCAGCGAAATCTCGCTACCCTGGAACCGCCTCGGGTCGAACGCCGTCAGGAGATCCGGAGTCCTGCCTGATTCGATCATCTCGGCTACAGCATAGGCGGTCACCGGAGTGAGCAGAATACCGTTGCGGTAGTGGCCCGTGGCATAGATGAGTCCGTCAATTCCGCTCTCCCCAATCAACGGTGCGTTGTCTGGACTTCCGGGCCGCAGGCCTGCAAGAGTCTCCAGTACCTCGTATTCCACAAGCGTGGGTACCAGCTCGTAAGCGTCTCGCAACAGGTCCAGAAGGGCCCCTGCGGTGATCCTGGTGTCGAACCCCATCTCCTCGACGGTCCCACCGACCACCACCCGTCGGTCGCTCCTGGCGACAAGATATACGTTCCTTCCGTGCACGAGCCCCCTCACGGTGACCGACGGCGCCGGGGCGGTGTCCGGTACGCGCAGCACCATGAGCTGACCCTTTACAGGACGGACCGGAGGGAGCAGCTCGACCGGGATCCCTCCTATCTCTGCCGACCGGCAGCCTGCAGCGAGAACCACGTACTGGGACTCGATCCTCTCTCCTCCCTCGAGGACCACGCCTACCGCTCTACCCGAGTCGACAAGAACCTCCTCCACTCTCCTCCGCACGGTGACCGCCCCCGACCTGTGAGCTGCTTCGGTCAGGGCGGCACCGAGCTTCCTAGGGTCTACCGAGGCGTCCGAGCCTGCCAGGACCCCGCCTCTCAGGTTCGGGGAGAGTAAAGGTTCGAGCTCTCGGCACCTGGACGTGGAAACTTTCTCCGCGTCCAGCCCCAGAGTCTTGTGATAGGCCGCCAGGTCCTCGAGGTACGCCCTGTCGTCGGAGTCCTTGGCTACCAGCAGGATTCCGCCCGGTCGGTAATCGGGGTCTATGTCGGACAAGTTCGCCAGCTCGGCCAGGAATCGAGGGTAGAGGCGAGCAGATTCGAGGTTCAGCGAGAGGAGCGGGACCTCCCCGTAATGGACCTCGGTGACCGGAGCGAGCATCCCCGCACCTACCCGGGAGGCTCCCCCCATTGGCTCCGGGTCTGCAATGCAAGTGGAGAGCCCCTTCTCTGACAGTTTCCACGCAATCCCGAGCCCTATGAGCCCTGCGCCGATGACGACCGCATCGAATCTCGAAGCGGGTCGAGTGGCAGCTTCTTGCATGACTCGAGGAAGGCGACTCACCTTCACCCATGAGAACAAATCGAACGCGCTGTGATGAGAAATTAAAGAAGTCGGGGGCCTGCAGATCTACTCGCTGTGGTCGAGATCGGGTTACGTTGGCAGATCAGGGCCCCACCGTATGCATTATCTTTTCCAAGAGAAGCTTGGTGGCGGCTCGCGGATCGGGGGCCTCGGCGACCGCCGCGAATACGGCTATTCCGTACGCCCCCGAGTCGAGTACCTCCTCGACCCGCTCGGCTCCGATTCCTCCAATTGCGATCACGGGGATGCGGACCGCCTTGCAGACGGCCTGAATGCCTGTCAGGCCGATGGGCGGAGGCAGACCCTCCTTCGATCTGGTCTCGAAGCACGGCCCGACCCCGAGATAGGTAGCGCCCATCGACTCCAGCTTCCGGGCCGTGGACGGGTCTCTTGCCGTTGCCCCGATGATGAAATCTCGGCCGGCAACGCGTCGTACGGCCGCGACCGGCAGGTCGTCCTCTCCCAGATGGACACCGTCGGCCTCGGACGCGAGCGCCACTCCGAAGCGGTCGTTCACGATGCAGGTTCGGCTCTTGGCCCGACACACATCCACGATCTTGGAGACGATCGAGAAGGCTTCCCGGTCGGTCGAGCCCTTCAGACGCACCTGGACGACGTGTGCGCCACCCTGAGCGGCCGCCGTCGCCAGTTCCACCGGATCGTGGCGACCCTGATCGCCCACAATGACGTGCAACCTGCCGAGTCTCAACAGAACCTCCGGTCCACCGAATCGCTGGGTGTGCCCGACCAGCTCTTCGACGGCGGTGTTCCCCCCGGCGTAAGATTACAGCTGTGCCGCGTACCCGTGAGCCGCTTCTTTAGTGGCGCGGGGTCCGGCTGATGAATTACTGTACCCGGGTTCGATCCCTATCCATGGTCGGGCGCAGCTCCTAGGCGTCCGCGGCGTCACCCGAATTGCGGCCCAAGGTCTTCCTGATGCCGGAGCCAACTGCTCGGGCCCCGTTGGCTGCTTGACGCTTCGCCTTCTCCAGGAGCTTCCTTGCCCAGACGTACTCGGTCCCCAACAACGCAAGTCCGGCGATGATCGCGACCCAGCCCGGCCCGGGCAACAAGAGCATCGCGAGTCCTGCCAACACGACCGTGATCCCCACAACGGTCACGATCAGGCGCTTTGTGTGTCTGACAATCGAATTCACCTCAATCGGACCTGTCTCTGGAAGGCCGCGAGTTCGATTTCCGTCACGGAGTCCGGGGTTTCTGCCCAAGCTTACTACGCGGTAGGCGGGCCTGGCGGTTCCGGCTCGGCCAAGGCGAGCACCTGCCTGGACGGGGCGGGCGACGGGGTCGGCCTGGATAAGTCCCCGTTGCCGCCGAGGAAAAAGGGTACCGATATCACGTACACGTTCCGGAGCGCTGAGACGGCCCGGGCGATCTTGCGCCTGGTACGGTCGTGCAGGAAAAAGTGCCACCGTTTCGGGAAGTCACGCCGTGGCAGGATGAGCAGGACCGCTTGCCTCGGGTTCCAGGCCTTGGCGCTCAAGTAGTTGAACACGCTTCGGCCGATATCTCTGTGCTCGCAACTGATCACCTCGAGAGGCTCGGGGATCTCTCGCCGGATCCACTCGTCCACCAGCCCTGCCGCGTACTCCGGATCGACAGCCACGTGTACGCACTCGAGTTCGAAAGGCCGGATCGCCTTGGCATACTTGATAGCCCGCACAAGCGCCAAGTCGATTCTGTCGACGGCCACGACTGCACGATATGAGGGCCGGGGAGAGATTCTGAAACGGAACCGGTCGCCCGAGTAGGTGGTCTCGGGAATCGCGCCGGGTAGCTCGCGTACGACGCAGACGTTCACGTTCTGGACTTTCCTGAGGGCCTTAGAGATGCGGTAGCCGAGCGGTCCCCTCCAAAGTCGAGAGGTCCATGACGGCTTGAATGGAGCTGGGACCACAACCGTCACCAAAGTATCCGGGTCCGAAGCGATCGACCGTACGTACCTGCTCGCCTCGGCAACCTCGCCGTCACGGCATACGAGAGCCTGGAGCCCAACCTCAGGTCCCACCGCGTTCCACTCCTCGACGAAAGCCCGTGAGCTCTCGCCTTCACCGCTGAGGTGAATGCAGACGAGTCGATCCGGCGCCAATGTCTGAGCGAACTCCAGCGCTCTGATGAGCTTCCCATCGATTCTCTCGGCGAGGACCACCGCCACGTGTCTCCTTGGAACCTCTGCAGCAAAGTCCTTTCTGGAAGCTGCAGAGGCGACCTGCTCGATGCGATAGTGCCGATTGACCCTCACGGTCCAGAAGATGAAGAAGGGTGCGAAGAAGATCACTGCCCACGCGCCGTGGGAAAACTTCGTGACACCTATGATCACTGCGACGATCGAGCAGACTACCGCGCCGACTCCGTTGATCACGACGCCCTTTCTCCAACCTTCCTCTCGGCGATGCAGATGATGTCTTGTCATACCGGCCTGGGAGAGCGTTATCGACGTGAAGACCCCCACCGCGTACAGAGGTATGAGCCGTGTTACGCTTGCCTGAAACAGAACCAACAGAGCTGCTGCGGCGCAACCGAGGAAAATGATTCCTGTCGAATAATTTAACCGGTAACCGCGCTTGGTAAACACCTTCGGTAAGAACATGTCCGAGGCCTCGAAACTGGCGAGCCTCGGAAAGTCGGCAAACGAGGTGTTCGCAGCGAACATCAGCACGAGCATCGTCGCAAGCTGAACCAGCCCGAACATCACCTTTCCAGGCGCGCTCTGCCCGAAGACTTCCCGGGCAATCATCGCCACGACACTGACTTTCTCTTCGGGATCCGGAACCGGTCGTAACGTGCTAGCCAAAAATCCAATTCCGAGAAAGATCGAGACCACAAGTGTCACCATTATCGTGAGGGTCTCGCGAGCGTACTTCCACTCTGGGGGCTTGAAGGCTGAGACTCCGTTCGAAACGGCTTCAATCCCGGTTGCGGCCGCCCCTCCAGAAGCAAAAGCCTTCAACAACAGGAAGACCCCGACCGCCGCTGCTGCGCCATGTTCGCCTGCCGCATCGACGACCATCGGATCCGCCTCCATCTGGTGAAGGCTTCCGGTCAAAAACTTGACGATGCCGATAAAGATCATGAGGCCGACGGTCGTCAAGAAGAGGTAGGCAGGGAAGGCGAACATGCGAGCCGACTCCCGCACACCCCTGAGATTTCCCCAAGCGATGAAGAAGATAAACCCGACCGCGATGTAGACCCTGTAAGGGTGAAGACCCGGAAAATAGGAGGTGAGGGCCAGAACTCCTGCCGCAGACGACACGGCTGCGGTCATTATGTAGTCAGTAAGTAGTGCGTATCCTGCTACCTGTGCCGGCAATACCCCGAAGTTGTCCCGCGTGACCATGTAGGCACCGCCCGCGGTCGGATACTCCTTTATCACCTGACGGTACGAAAAGAGGAGAAGCAACAACAACGCCGCGAGTATTCCGTGAATCGGCATTATGTAACCGAAAGCTGCAATGCCTATTACCGGTACCAGTACTCTCAACATCTCTTCGGTCGCGTACGCGACCGAAGAGAGCATGTCAGAGGCGAAGACCGCCAGCCCTGAAGCGCGTCCGAGCCGCTCCTCAGTGATGCGGCTGGTGGCTAGCGGGTCGCCGAGGAAGAAGCGCCTCAAGACGGCCAATGCAGAGGGGGGCTTTGGAGTTGGAAGGGCCCACGGCCTGGGGCCAGAGGCCGCGGCGGGTGAACCCTCGACCGAGCTGCCGACTTCTCTGGTGTCGCTCGCCAGCGTCACGACCGCACCCTCGACTTTCTCTTATGCCCCTCGCTCCAGGGACGGGCTCTTTCGATCTTCAACTCGGCTCCACGTTCGCCGTAGACCACCGCGCGTACCGGCTACCGGTGCCGTCCAAATTCGCAGACCGGAACCCGAGTTCGCACAAGCCGGAAGAAAGCCGACGGTCCACTCCTCACGTCTGTTTACGCTACCATCGAGCCCAAACTACAAGGTACAGGGTAGTCACCCTACTGCTGCCGACTTCTCGGCCCTCGAAGCGGCCCGGCCGCAACGTCTCCGGTCAGGTAATGGCGTGGAGGCTTTCGGACCACAGCAGCGGCCAGGCCCGACTCCACCGACGGCCCAGGGAATCAATGGTGAGTGAGGAACTGAAGCTCCCCGCATCCGTCCGCAAGCGCGACGGCACCCTGGCGGCCTTCGATCAGGAGAGGATCTACAGGGCCGTATGGCGTGCTGCACGGGAGGTCGGAGCCGAAGCGGATGATGTCGCTGCGGGAGTGACCGCCGCTTGCCTCTCCCAGCTCGCATCGACCTATCGTCGACGGATTCCGAAGGTCGAAGAGATCCAGGACATCGTCGTCCAGCAGCTTATTTACTGCGGTTTCGCGCGAGTCGCCGACGCATACCAGCGGTACCGCAAGAAGCGGGCCGAGCTCCGGGAGGCCAAAGCACGCCTGGGAATCAGAGACGACCTGAAGCTCGGGTATGGAGCGGCCCTGGTAGTCCGGGAGCGCTACCTCCGGCGCGACCCCAGAGGGCGGATCGTGGAGTCGACCGGGGAAATGATGGACCGCGTAGCCCGTCACGTAGCCGAGGCCGAGGAGAACTTCGCTCCCCGAGAGCGCCAGAGAGTCGAGGAAGCCTTCGCTGCGGTTCTACGGTCGCTGGAATTCTTGCCGAATTCGCCCACGCTCATGAACGCCGGGACTCCTATGGGAATGCTTTCGGGCTGCTTCGTCCTTCCCGTCGAGGACTCCCTCGCCTCGATTTTCGAAACACTCAAGCTCATGGCCCTGGTCCACCAGGCGGGCGGCGGGACCGGGTTCTCCTTTTCCTCGGTCAGACCGAAGGGCGACCTCGTGGCCTCGACAGGCGGCCGAGCGAGCGGCCCCCTTTCCTTCCTGCGCGTCTACGACGCCGTCACCGACACGGTCAAGCAGGGGGGCAGAAGGAGGGGCGCCAACATGGCGGTACTCGATGTCGACCACCCCGACATCGTCGACTTCATCGAAGCCAAGCGGTCCCCGGGGACCCTGGCCAATTTCAACCTCTCGGTAGGAGTGACCGACAGGTTCATGCGCAAAGCGCTGGCTGGCGACGACTTCCCCCTCGTTAACCCCAGAAATCGGCGCCGGGTAGGCAAGGTGGACGCCTCCGAGCTTCTGGACCGTATCGCGGAAGCTGCCTGGGCGTCTGGCGACCCAGGACTGCTTTTCCTCGACAAGATCAACCGGAAAAACCCGGTCCCCACTCTCGGCCGAATTGTCGCGACCAATCCTTGCGGCGAGGTCCCTCTCCTCCCCTACGAGTCCTGCAACCTAGGCTCGATAAATCTGGCGAGACACCTCGATGGAGAGCGCATCGACTGGGATCGCCTTGCCCGGACCGTCGCCACCGCAGTCAGGTTTCTCGACGACGTCATAGAGGTAAACCGGTATCCCGACGAGCGGCTCGACTCCGCGGCACGGAGAACCAGAAAGATCGGCCTCGGCGTGATGGGCCTTGCCGAGACTCTCGCCCTGATGGGTATACCCTACGACAGCGAAAGAGGTGTAAGGGCAGGGGCGCGCGTTGCGGCATTCATTCAGGCGAGAGCGCTAGAAGCCTCCCAGCGGCTCGCAGCAGAGCGGGGGCCGTTCCCGAGTTTCGAGATCAGTATTTACAAGGCCAAAGGACTCTCTCCGCTACGAAACGCTCAGTTGACCTCTATCGCCCCGACCGGAACGATCTCGCTTATCGCCGGCACGACCTCGGGCATCGAACCCATGTTCGCCATCGGGTACGTGCGCAATTTGATGGGCACCCGGGTTACCGAGCTCAATCCCCATTTCGAACGCCTGGCTCGCGATAGGGGCTTTTACACCGACGAACTGATGGAGCGGATCGCCGCGAGTGGAGGGGTTCGCGGGATTGACTCGGTCCCGGACGACGTCCGACGCTCCTTCGTCGTGGCACACGAGGTGGCACCCGACTGGCACCTCAGGATGCAGGCGGCCTTCCAGCGCCACGTAGACGCTGCCGTCTCCAAGACCATCAACCTTCCGGAGCGGGCCACACCTGCCGACATAAGAGAGATTTTCGTGAAGGCGTGGCGCTCCAGGGTAAAAGGGATTACCGTTTACAGGTACGGGTCTAAGCCTGCGCAGGTCTTGGAATTCCTGGAAGATCCAGCCCGCACGGCCGGGATGCCCGTTTCGGTCCAAAGGGATTACGCCGGGGGATGCCTGGGGCACGTGTGCGAATTCTAAGTCGAGTATCCGATAAGCGTACGGGGTCGTCTGTAGCTCAGCTCCGGAAGCGGACGCGTACCGGTAGGCAGCCTGGTCACCGGTATCTGGGACAAGCATTCGCGATGGTGGCCCTGTGCGTCGTTCTCGTGGTGACGGGCCAGCCGCCTGCATCTGCGGTCTTCCCCTGGCCGTCCAAGCCGCCGTCGGTCTCCGATCCGTACCGCTACGAGGAATACCTCTTCAGCTCCACACCTCCCTCGGAGTTCAGTTCCTCCAACTTCAGGCAGTCCGGGGCCCGGTCTTCGAACCCGGCTCTTCAAGCCTCACCCCAGGAGCTGCACGGCGTCATAGGCCCGAGCGTGAATCTGGCATGGAGAGTCACCACTGGTCGCCCCGACGTGGTTACCGCCGTTCTGGACGACGGAATCCAGTGGCGCAATCAGACCTACATGCGCGACCTCTCCGCCAAGGTCCGGCTCAATTCCGGAGAGGTCCTGGAACCGCGCCCCGGATTCCCACCGCCCGACCCCGCCCATCCCTACGACAAGAACGGCGACGGCGTGTTCAACCTGAGGGACTACTGCTCCAATCTGGGGCCGTCTCCGACGTGCGAGGACACCAGAGTGACTGACCGCAACGGGAACTCGATGATCGACCCCGAAGACCTGATCCTCCACCCCACCTTTGCGAACAGCGTCGATGACGATGGCAACGGCTACGTGGACGACATCGCCGGCTGGGATGCTTTCCAGAACGACAACAACCCCTTCGACAATGTCAGCTTCGGACACGGCTCGGGCCGGGCACGAGAAGCAGTGGCCGAGGCCAACAACGGCGGAGATGTCGGGAACTGTCCCAACTGCATGTTCATACCGGTTCGCGTCGGAGACAGCTTCATAGTCTCTGGCAACGCTTTCGCCAAGGGCGTGGCATACGCGGTCGACGCCGGGGCGAACGTGATCCAGGCAGCCCTGGGGGCGTTGAGCACTTCCACTTTCGGGCAGCAGGCTGTGGACTACGCCTATTCGAAGGGCGTGCCCGTGATTGCGGCCATGGGAGACGAGGAGTACATACATCACAACATGCCCCAGGGATACGAGCGGACCATCGGGGTGAACGCAGTCAGAAACCCGACCACCTCTGACTTCCCCGAGGGATACCTCTACATGTCTCAGTGCACTAACTACGGAGGCCAGGTCTGGGTTACGGTGCCGACAACCGACTGCTCGTCCGGCGCGACGGGAAACATGGGGGGCATCGCAGGACTTGCGATCTCGGTGGCCAAGAATCGGGTCGCCCAGGGCAGGCTGACCAACTACATCAGAGACGACGGGACCCAGGCCCCGTTCCCGTTGTCGGCAAACGAGGTCGCCCAGCTCCTGCGGGCCGGTGCGGACGACATCGACTTCTCGACCCCCAGAGGCGGGGATCCGGCCAACAACTACTCGCTGCCGCCCGCTATGGGGGCAATTCCTTCCGAGCGGTGGCACACGGTAGCCGGATGGGACATGTACTCGGGCTACGGCAGGGTCAACGCCTTCCGGACGGTGGAGCTGGTATCCGACTCAACCACCGCGGCCCCGAAGATCCCTCCCGAAGCCGAGATCTCCTCGCCGCTCTGGTTCGAGATTCTGCCCGCGAGTGGATTGGTCCCGATCTCGGGGAGAGCCGCGGCAAACCGCGCTTCCAGCTTCGACTGGATACTCGAGTGGGCAGCGGGACCCCAGCCTCCGGAATTCCCAGCGTCCGACACCTGGACCACCGTCGCCTCGGGATCTTCCTCGACGGCAGTGTCGGGGGTCCTGGGTAACCTGGACATGGCCTCGGTGGCCGCGGCCGTAGGTGCGTCCTCCGGTCCACCGACGACACCCGGAGGACTGCCCGACCCGCACAAGTTCTCCTTCCGGGTGAGACTGCGCGTTGTCGACAACTTTGGCAACGTTGGAGAATTCCAGAAGCACTTCTTCGTCCACGAGGATCCGGACTTGCTTCCTGGCTTTCCGCGGCGGCTCGGTCCCGGGGGCGAGTCTAGCCCGACCTTTGCCGACCTGGACGGCGACGGAAAGGACGAGCTTGTACTCGCCGACTCGGACGGCTACCTGCACGCGTACCGGCCAGACATGTCAGAGCTCCCCGGCTGGCCAGTCGCGTCGGACCCTCTGCCCTTGAACACTGGTGCCCCCGCCTTCACTAGCGGAACCTTGCCGTCGGTAGTGAGGGCGGAGTTCGCCGCCGGGTCGCCTGCAGTCGGTGACCTGGAGGGCGACGGCATCCCCGAGGTGGTCGCGGCCGACGCCGAGGGAAAGGTGTACGTCTTCGAGCCAAACGGGTCGAGAAAGGCCGGCTTTCCGGTCCAGACCAACCGTACCTACTCCTCGGATGCGGTCCGCAACGCCGACAACAGGGTCCACTGGTCGATAAGCGCGCATCCGATCCTCGGCGACCTGGACGGTGACGGGAAGCTGGAAATCGTTGCGGGTGCCCACGATCGACACGTCTACGTGTGGCGACACGACGGAGCCCTGCAGAACGGCTGGCCGGTCCTGGTCCGCGATCCCGCAAAGGTACAGTCCGTCGACCCGGTGACCCACAAGATCACATTCAAGTCGGGGGCCAACCAGCGCATCGGTTCGAAGATCATCGTCCCACCGTCCCTTGGGGACCTGGACGGAGACGGTACCCCCGAGGTCTTAGTAGGCGTCAACGAGGAGTACGCCGAAGAACCCAACATTCCCGGATTCACACCCTTCCCCGGGATCGAGGCCGGAAACGGACGGGCGTATGCGATAAAGGCCACCGGCCTTGCTTCACCGGGCGTCCCGCCGGGCTCGGCCCTCCACCCTGACGCCTTCATGCCCGGCTGGCCAGTTCGGGTGCCGCTTCTGGCCCTCGGCATGCTTCCCTCTGTCGCCACAGGTATAAACGGGCCTCCAGTCGCAGCAGACGTCGACGGCGACGGAAAAGACGAGGTAGCCGTGCAGGGATTCGCCGGGTTCACCATGGTCTTCAGGGGCGACGGGGTGGGCTATTTCGGCCGAGACTCCTCGAACCGGGACTACTCGCTCGCCACCACTCCGCCCGGCTCTGCGTCCAGAACCGACGACTCGACCTCGCTCGGAGCGCTCGGCGGGGTCGTATTCGCCAGGCTCTCTGCCGAAGCGACGCCCAACGTAGTCGGCGCCGGGTCCGGTCTCGGACAGTTCCTGGATCTGGGGTTCGTGGCGGACCAGAGCCCCTCGTGGTTCCATCTCAACGCCTGGAGCCTTGACGCAGCCCCCGAATCCGGAGGGGAGTTCCTACCGGGCTTCCCTCACCCGATCAACGAGTACCCGTTCCTCACCCAGCCGATGGCGGCGGACCTGGACGGTGACGGTGACAACGAAGCCGTCATCGGGACGGGTGGATACGAATACCAGGGTATCGACCGTAACGGGAACCTCGCCCCCGGCTGGCCCAAATTCACCGGCGGATGGAACGCCGCGACCCTCGCCGTGGGTGACTGGCTGGGGAATGGGAGCCAGGTTGCGGTAGCTCCCAACCGCAGGGGCTGGCTGTTCGTCTGGTCCACGAGCGGGTCCGTGTGCAGCGCGCAGTGGCCCACCTTCAACCACGACCAGCAGAACACGGGCAACCTGGATCTCGACGGAACCCGACCGGGCGAGATCACAGACCTTGCGATTGTCGCCACCTCTACAGGAGCGCGTGCCCGATGGACGGCACCGGGCGACGACGGGCGCTGCGGGAAGGTAGCCGGTTACGAGCTCCGGGTAGCGGACTCCCCGATCGGACCGAGCGACTGGGATGCGGCCACACCGCTCACGGACCCGGCCATCCCGTCCTCAGACATCGTCGAGCCCGGACACGAGCAGGTGCTGGACCTTCCCGCCTCGCTGGGAGGCAAGTACCTGGGAATACGGGCCTTCGACGAGGCGGGTCACGTCACGCGCATCCGCACTGCCCTCATACCCGTCCCCCAGGCCATCACCCTCTCAGGCACATTCACGGGCGGCCAGTTCGGAGCGGTGGCCGTCTTCGACACCCAGGGAAGGCTTGTCACCTACCACTGCTGCATCTGGAATCCCTCGGGTGCCTGGGAAGTGGAGGTCCCTGCGCCTGCAGACTGCTCGACCTCGGGCTACAAGGTCCTCTTCACCCCAGGAAACGAGAACCAGAGGTACCTCTGGTACAACTCCAGGCCCAACTGGTCCGAGGCAGACTGTGTGCCTGCTCCTTCATCGGAAATCGACATGAACGTATCCAACCCGGGGACGATAGAGGGATACGTAAAGGCAGCCTCGGATGCCTCCGACATAGACGGGGCCATCGTCTACGCGTATACCTCCTCCGGCCAGTTCGCGGGCTGGACCAGGTCGGGATACGCGGGACCGGGAAGGTATCGCCTGAGCCTCGATCCAGGAAGGTCCTACAAGCTATACGTGGTATCCCCGGGAGCAAGCCTCGAGGACGTGTGGTTCTCGGGAGCTGCAGGCTTCGCCGAGGCGACCGCTCTTGCTCCCCCCGCAGAGGCCAACTTCTCCCTGAGAGAGGCAGCACTAATCCAGGGGACGATAACCCAGGGAGGCAATCCCCTCCAGGGGGCATACGTCTCGGTCTTCGATGCCTGCGGCTGCAAGACTCCCAAGAACGCTTTGAGCTTGACTTCCGGGGCCTACTCGATAAAGGTCGCCTCCACCTCTGCATCGGGGACCCTCTACAAGGTAAGGGCGATTCCCCCTTCGGGTCAGACCAGGTGGTATGCGGGTTCGGCGACCTTTTCGGGGGCAAGCGCCGTCCCGGCTCCCTCTTCGGGGATCGACATCGAGACGCCCCCGTGAGCGTGAGAAAGAGGAGCTAACCGGCCTCCCGCTCCCCCCTGATCCCACGGTCCCGGGACCGAGCCTGCTCCAAGCGGTACGCCAGAGGGGGCGAGGGGCCAGGCCTCCGCTCCCGCCACAGTCCCGAGACCGGACCGACACGAAGAGGACCGACACAACCGGCGGGTCGCCGGGGAAATGGGGGTCCGGGCTGTGCCGCGGGCAGGACGCCCCGCCGAGACGTCTTGGGAGAACCCCTTGTCCCGGATATTCCCACCTCAAAGGAGTCGCCGTCTGTAGCCTAGTGCGGGGCGTGCCGGGAAGACTGGTCGGCAAGGACTGGCCCGAGGAACAGAGACTCGGCGGAGGAGCCTGAGAGGTTCCGCCCTGGAGTCCGATTCCTCGGGGAGCGGAGCACCTCGGCCGATCCGAAAGGTGCTCTCTGGAAAGCGTTTCAGGGGAGCGTGAATGGTCCTTGCCATCTTGGTTCTCCACATGGTTGCTGCGGCCATAGCACCGGTCCTGGGGCGCCGCCTGGGACGAGCCGTGCTGGCAGGGCTGGTTCTGGTACCCGGTGCCACTCTCGCATTCTCGCTGGCGATCACGCCCAATGTCATTCGCGGCCACCCCTGGACCGAGGAACACACCCTGGCACCTTCACTGGGGTTCACCCTCTCCTTCCACATCGACCCCTTCTCGTTACTGATGGCCCTGGTCGTCTCGGGAGTCGGCGTCCTCGTGTATGCCTACGCCTACTCCTACTTCTCCTCGTCTGATGAAGGCATCGGAAAGTTCGCCTTCGCCCTCACCCTGTTCACCGGCGCCATGACGGGCCTTGTGGCATCGGACAACTTGCTCGGCTTGTTTCTCTTCTGGGAAGCGACCTCGATTGCCTCTTACCTTCTGATCGGTCACAAGGACACCGACGAGCAGGCCAGGGCAGGTGCGCTACAAGCTCTGCTCACCACAGGTCTGGGCGGGGTGGCGATGCTTGCCGGCTTCGTGATGCTGGGTACAGCTTCGGAGACCTACTCGCTTCGGGAACTGGTAGCCGGCCCGCCCTCCGGACGGCTGGTCGAAGTCGCTCTCCTGCTCGTACTCGTCGGAGCGTTCACGAAATCGGCGCAGGCCCCGTTCCACGCCTGGCTTCCTTCCGCGATGAAGGCCCCGACGCCCGTGTCCGCATATCTGCACTCGGCGACGATGGTCAAGGCGGGGGTCTTTCTCATAGCGCGGCTATCGCCCGGCTTCGCAGAGGTCGGTCTGTGGCGACCCCTCTGCATCACGGCAGGCGTCACGACCATGGTGCTCGGTGCCGCCAGAGCTCTCCGCCAGTACGACCTGAAGCTACTCCTCGCCTACGGCACCATCAGCCAGCTTGGCGCAATGGTCGCCCTATTCGGCCTCGGTAAGCCAAAGGCTGCCTTCGCCGGCACCGTCCTGCTCGTGGCGCACGCCTGCTACAAGGCCTCTCTCTTCATGATGGCGGGCATAGTCGACCGGACCACGGGGACGAGGGATATAAGAAAGCTGGGCGGCATCGGCGATCTCCGACCGGCAGTGGGGTCGAGCAGTGGGGTGGATACGGGGCGAACACGCTCGGTGGGGCTGGGTCGCTCGATGCCGTACCTCCTTCTGGCCTCGGCACTGGCCGCAGCCTCCATGACAGGCCTTCCTCCGTTCTTGGGCTTCATCGCAAAAGAGGAGCTCTTCTCGGCGCTCGCCGGGGCCACCTCCGGGTCGTCCCGAAATCTGCTGCTTGGCGCCGCATGGGTGGCGGCGGTGCTGACGGTAGCCTACGCAGGGAGGCTGCTCGTGGGTACGTTCGGTTCAGGTAGAGGACACGGGGCTTTCGACAAGATCGTCCGTCCCTCCAGAGCGTTCCTTGCCCCGCCCTTGATCCTCGCCCTGCTCGGTCTGGTCACCGCAGTGGCGCCGGCCTCCTTGGCCTGGCTGGTCGAACCGGCAGCTCGGGCCGTCTCGGGCGAGACCGCAGCCTCGGACATACACCTGGCGCTCTGGCACGGTGTCGGCCTTTCTCTGTGGCTATCCCTAACAGCCCTTCTGGTCGGCGGCCTCTTGTACGGCGCGAGGTCCAGGGTCGAGCGCGTACTCGTCCGGATGCCGAGCGTCCCGGTCTCTCTGGAGGCTTACCGGCTCCTCCTGAGAGGCCTGCTCTCCGGGGCCTCCCGCCTCACCGGCGTCGTGCAGTGCGGTTCGCTTCCTATCTACCTGATTGTGATGTCGCTCACCCTTGTGGCCATACCTTCCCTCCCTCTGGTCTCGAGCCTGAGGCACATGGAAGGTCGGCTGTGGCCCGACGATGCTCCGCTGTTGGCCGTCCTGACCGCAGGTGCGGTAGTGGCCGTGTCTATCGGTGCTCTTGCAGCAAGGCGGCGCTTCCATGCAGTGCTCATGCTGGGGGGAGTGGGCTACGGTGTCGGGGTGCTATTCGTGATCCAGGGCGCCCCGGACCTTGCTCTCACCCAGTTCCTCGTCGAGACACTGATGCTCATCGTCTTCGTACTGGTTCTGCGGTACCTCCCGCCAGACTTCCCCACGCGGCGCCTCCGTGGATACAACCTCCTGAGGGGTGCGGTTTCGCTCTTAGTGGCTGCATTCGTCTTTGCGTTCACATACGTAACGTCCGTCCCGGAGCCTTCTCGAATATCGGAGGAGTACCTATCCAGAGCTCTACCTGAAGCACACGGAAAGAACGTCGTGAACCTGATACTGGTGGACTTCAGAGCGCTGGACACCATGGGTGAAATCACCGTACTCGTCGCAGCAGCGATCGCAATCAGCGCACTCGTTTCGGCCTCCCGACGTTCCCGGGCGTGGGCAGAGAAAGAACAGCCCGAGAAGGCGTGATACAGGCGATGTCGGCGGAAAGCGTCTTGCACTCCAACGAACGGCCCGGGGCCGCTTCGGAGAGCCGCCCAGGTCCGGAAGGAGCGACCGGGTACTCATTGATCCTGGAAACCGGATCGAGAGCTGTATTTCACACGATCCTGGTCTTCAGTCTCTTCATGTTCTTCTCCGGCCATAACGCGCCGGGTGGAGGATTCATCGCCGGTCTGATAGCAGGGGGAGCCCTGATCATCAGATATCTGGCTACGGGGCCTGCGGACTTCGACAACCTCGTCCGAGTAAGACCCGAGACTGTCCTGGGTCTCGGCGTAGTCGTTTCAGCCGGCTACGGCGCATTCTCCGCGCTCTTCGGTGAGGCATTCGAGTCTCAGCATCTGGCCCTGAGCCTACCGGGTGTTGGAAAGGTCTCCCTCACCTCGAGTCTCGTCTTCGATGTGGGCGTCTACCTCGTGGTGGTAGGGCTTGTCATGACGGTGCTTCGTAATCTGGGGAGCGAGCCGCGGAAATGAGAATCATCCTGGCCACTGTAGTCGCTTGCCTCTACGGTGTCGGAATGTACCTGTTGCTTCAGCGGGTACTGACCCGGGTCGTCATAGGCTTGGCATTGCTGGGACACGGAGCGAACCTCCTCCTGCTACTTAGTGGAGGCCAGCGCGGGGCAGCTCCGATACTTTCGGGAATACCCCGGTCGGGATCCGGTTTCGCCGACCCGCTTCCACAAGCCCTCGTATTGACCGCAATAGTCATCAGTTTCGGGGTCGTATCCTTCTTGCTCGTCCTCAGTTACAGGAGTTGGGTACTCACCGCGAACGACGAGGTTGAAGACGACGTGGAAGACCGCCGCATCGCTCGCCACGAGCCTCGGACTGACTTCACCTTCAGAGGGGCGGACGAGCCCTTGTCAACCCATCAGGACCCATCCGAGTGACCATGGTGCGCTCGCCTTTCCTGGAGCTCAGGGCCCCGAAAGCGCGCACCCCCTCCTGGGGGACAAGTTGAACGTCCTCCTGACAGTTACCGTGGTAGGGCCCCTCATGGCAGCGGCTGTCGCGCTGGCATTTCACAGGAAGGTTGGCGTCCAGCGTGCCCTGTCCCTCCTTGCGACCTCGCTCACCATGGCCTCATCTTTTGCGATCCTCGCAGTTACCTCCCATCGCGGACCCCTTGTCCTCGAGGTAGGTGGCTGGCCCGCGCCCATCGGGATCGTCCTGGTCGCCGATTTGCTGAGCTCGCTGATACTGGCCGTGGCCACCACGACAGTCTTCATCGTGCTCGTCTACGCTATAGCGCAGCTCCCCGACGTCACGGAAATCAGGTATTTTCACCCGCTCTACCTGGTCCTGACCGCAGGGGTCAGCCTGGCCCTACTGACCGGCGACATCTTCAACCTGTTCGTCGCTTTCGAGGTGATGCTGATTGCAAGCTATGCCCTGATGACTCTGGCGGGAGGAAGCGCCCAAATTCGGCCGGCTCTTACTTACGTGGTCGTGAACCTCTTCGCCTCGACGTTGTTTCTCACCAGTGTGGCCTTCTTGTACTCCTCGCTGGGAACCGTGAACATGGCCGATCTTGCGACAAAGACCCCCGCTCTGGACCCGTCATTGCGTCACAGCCTGGCGCTGCTCTTTGTGGTCGTATTCGGGATCAAGTCTGCAATCTTTCCCCTCTTTTTCTGGCTGCCCGACTCTTACCCGGCTGCCCCCACTTCCGTTACGGCGATATTTGCAGGATTGTTGACCAAGGTCGGCGTGTACGCCATCTTGCGTGTCGAGACGGTCGTCTTCAGCGGAGAGGGAATCCCCCGCTCACTTCTGCTGGCACTTTCAGCAGCGACGATGGTAGTCGGGGTTCTCGGAGCGCTGGCACAGGACGATATCAAGCGGATCCTCTCGTTCCACATCGTCAGCCAGATCGGGTACATGATCTTCGGAATCGGTATCGCCACCGCCGCCGGCCTGGCGGCAGCAATTCTCTTCATGGTCCACCAGATCCCGGTAAAGACAAGTTTGTTCCTGGTGGGGGGCATCGTGGAAAGAACGACCGGTACGGGGGCATTGCACAGGCTGGGTGCACTGGCGAGAAAGATGCCGTTGCTGGGCGTCCTTTTTATGCTCGGAGCTCTCTCGCTTGCAGGAATACCGCCATTCAGCGGATTCTTCGGCAAGCTCGCACTCGTCCAGGCAGGTATAGCCACCAGGAGCGCTGCCGTCTACGCAGCCACGGCGGTCAGTCTCATCGTGTCCATACTCACCCTCACATCGATGGTGAAGATCTGGGCCGGCGCCTTCTGGGGAGAGCCCGATGAGCCGCCGCCCTTCGAGCGGGCTTTTTCCCGGAGCCGACTGCCATTGCCGAAGCTCATGACGGCTGCGACCGGAGCTCTCGTCTTGGTGACTCTCGCCATAGCACTGTGGGTCGAGCCCGTCTACGGCCTGTCGACTCGCGCAGCGGAAAGCCTCATCGACACGTCAGGCTACGTGAAGGTGGTGATGCAAAGGTGACCGAGGAAAGCGGTTCGCCCTCGCCTCCTGCCCCCGACAAGAACGGCAAGCGACCAGCCCGGCTGTTTCGGGGACGCGTAGTCTTCGCAGCATGGCTGGCACTGGTGTGGGTCCTGCTCTGGGAAGACTTCTCGATAGCTGCCGCGATCTGCGGTTTGGTCGTCGGAGCGGCACTCATACTCCTCTTCCCAGGACCTGCACCACATCCCTTTCGGGGTATTCGCCCCCTCAAAGCGCTCAAGTTCTTGGTGTACTTCCTTTACAAGCTGATCCAGGCGAACTTGATAGTCGCCTGGGAGGTAATCACCCCTCCGGTACGCATAAACGAAGGGGTTGTAGCAGTACCCATCCAGGAAGCCAGTGATGCAGTGGTCACCCTGATCGCCAATGCCATCTCTCTCACTCCTGGCACCCTGACCCTCGAAGTGAGAAGAGATCCTCCCGTCCTCTACGTACATGTCCTGCACCTCAAGAGTGTGGAAGAGGCAAGGCAGGACATCCTTCGTCTCGAACGTCTCGCACGGGAGGCCTTCGGCGAGTATGCCACCTCCCGCCGTTCCGGCACCGCCGACCAACCCACAACGAGCCCGGCAGCAGGGACCAGAGGATGAACGCCGTAACCGCCCTTACTCTGGGAATCATCGGTGTGTCTGCTGTCCTGTGTATCGTCCGGGTACTGCTGGGGAAGACCCTTGCGGACCGCGTCGTGGCGCTCGACTCGACGCTGATCATGATCGGCGCGGGGATCGCGGTCTACACGGTCAGGATCGGATCGAACGTTTACCTGCGTCTCTTGTTCGTGACAGCGCTCATGGGATTCGTGGGGACGGTAGCTGTCGCCCGGTTCATAGAGGGTAAAGAGTCCTCGAAGAATGCAGGAAACCAGCGAGGCAACGTACGGTCTTCATCGGCAGCTAACCGACAGGGAGAGCCTGCCCCGGATTCCCGACCGATGCGTGAGGCGGGTCCGAGGAGAAAGCCATGAAGCTGACGGATGTCTTAGCGGCAGGTCTCATGCTGATCGGAGCGGCATTCGCGCTGCTCGGAGCCGTTGGGATCGTCAGATTCCCGGGCGTGTTGTCGAGGATGCACGCAGCCACCAAACCGCTGACTCTGGGGCTGGGATCGATCCTTCTGGGTTGCGCTTTCGTCGTCGGCAATGCAGGAGATGCCGCTCAAATGATTCTTGTAGGGGCTCTTCAGTTCATCACGGCGCCGGTTGCCGCACACATGGTCGGGCGCTCGGTTCACCGCGCCTACGAGGAGGCGCGCTCCCGGCTGTCCGTGGACGAGCTTGTAGAAGCGGATGTCGGCAGCGACGAATAGGTATTGAAAGACCAGGGCAGCCGAGGAAATTTCCGTGTCACGACTCGGCGGCCACGGGACGGATCTTTTCCCACCGGTCGGTTACGCTCCAGATCTCCGCCCAGCGCTCGATGTAATCGGTATCCAGAGACTCGACGTTCGCAAGGATCGAGACTATGTCGTCGCGGTCCCTGGGCCTCCAGGCAATCAGTTTGTGCACTATCACGTCTTCGGCAGTGAGGACTCGTCGCTCCTTGCCCCGCCGGATCGCCTCGTACTGATACTCGACGGTGGCGACAACCAGGTCGACGCGGACCTCGTCCCGAGTGAGCACCAGGAGATGCGGCGACTCCCCCGGCTCGACAAAGACCCGTACCCGGTACCCTTCGGACTCGAAGGCCTCCACCAGGCCGTCGGCCCAGGTGACCAGAAGATCCAGGTCGCTGGTGAATCTCGGATACACGCGGTAGCTGGACGCTGCCACTGCCCCGGCGATTACCCATTCGACCCTCATGCGATCGAGGACCTCGGCTATCGGTCCCAACCAGTCCTGTGGCCTGCTCCCCTCTCCGACACCCGATCTCGGAGACGTACCATCCTGTTCGGGGCTCACCGGCTCTTCCCCCTCCAACTCCCGCAGCTCGTTCACAAGTGCCAGCAATCGCTCCCTGCGCTCCGGCGAGCCGGGATCGTCGGTTTCGATTTCTTCGAGCGCCCGCATCTGCTGCTCGAATCGTTCTCGCTCGGTACGGCCAGGTTTCATGCATCGATTATGGACCGAGCGGGTACATAGGGTTTGGCAGGGCCGGAGAGGGACAGGCCGGGAGATTCTCCGAATCCAGAACTGTCGCCCGAGAGGTGCAATTTGGGCTGCCAGAACCCTCACCCGGGAGGCGGTGTACGGCCCGAAGGGGAGCCTCCGGGGTTCCGAGTAGGCTTGGGTCGCCCTGGACACGCTTACCGTTGCGGCGGTCGCCTTCCCTCGCCGCCGACTGAACTACTTCCGGTGGGTGCTAGAGGATTTGAACCTCTGACCTCTTCCGCGTCAAGGAAGCGCTCTCCCCCTGAGCTAAGCACCCCTGGCCAATCGCGGCGCCCGCACTCGTCCGAAGGCCACCGCCTCGGTGCCTTCCGCTCGCAGGTTCCCACCCGCAAGGAGACACCGCTTGCGAGATTCTAGCACCGGGCCTCGACCATGCACGCGCCGTATCCGAAGGCCTGACTACCGGCCATGCCGGCGTCCAGAGATATGACGAACCTTTTACCTTGGGATCAGCGCATCAAGGCCGAGGAGACGAGTGCTCGGCGTATCCAAGAGCATGAGACGCGGGCGACCCCCATTGGCAGCGGCCCGGCGGACCTGACATGCGAAGATTGAACAGTCGCTCGAAGTCGCAGGGATCGGGCAGCACAGATCCCGCCAGAAACAAGATCCGAGCGATGTTCCAGGTCGGTTTCGAACAAGCGGGGAGCGAGGTGAGGCGATGCGATCCTGGTCCAGCTTGCTTGCGAGAGTCGACATGCGCGGCAAGACGCCCGACGACGACGAACGTATCGACGAATTCATCGAGGAGGTAGTCGTCCCCGGTCACCACGTCATCAGCTACGACCCGAGCAAGGAAGTGATTCTGGTTCTCTCCTCGGACGCCTGCGACCACATGCTCGAGCTAGTGGAGGAGCACGGCTGCAGCCTCTGCATGAGGATGCATGCCCAACTGGAGGTTCAACGGTCGAGGCTCGGCCAGGAAGGCCTGGAGGGCCTGTACGAAGAAGAAGCCTGAGCGACTTATATCGGAGGCGGCGGGCGGAATCGAACCGCCGTACGAGGTTTTGCAGACCCCTGCCTGAGCCACTCGGCTACGCCGCCACAGAAGTAAAGGGCTCTCGAACCAGGAGACTTCCCTTCGGATCTGGAGCGGACGACGGGACTCGAACCCGCGACCCTCACCTTGGCAAGGTGATGCTCTACCAACTGAGCCACGTCCGCATAACCGGCGACCCGACAGAACGCCAAGCGCCTGGAAGGCCACCTATAGCAGTCAATACCAACCCGGAACCAAGATCAACGACATTTCCCGAGTCGCTAACTCACGCATGGCAAAACGATTCCGGCCCGGGGCGAATTTCTGCTCGGGCCATGCCCGTCCGTCCCTCGCCGAATCCCAAGATGGGCATCCCACGATTCCTGAGCGCGCGACTGGTCACGACGCTTGCCACTGCGCCCGGCCGGCGCTGTGCGGCTATGTAGTGCCGGTACTTCCGAACCCAGCTTCGCCTCGCCGCGACTCCGAAAGGGTCTCTACCAATACGATCTCCGGATATGCCACTGGCACGACGACCAACTGGGCTATCCGCTCGCCCCTCTCTATCTCTATGGGGGATTCCCTGTCCAGATTCACTGCTATCACTTCGATCTCTCCCCTGAAACCCGGGTCGATCAACCCGCAGGAGTTGGCAAACGAGAGTCCCTTGCGCTCTGCCAGACCCGATCTAGGCAGTACCAGACCTGCGTGACCGGGTGGCAGTTCGATGGCAACCCCCAGGGGAACTCGCCGTCTCTCACCGGGCGCGATGACGCAAGCGCGCCGCGCTCGAAGATCCAGACCGGCATCGTCCGGCATCGCCCTTTCGGGCGCTGGAAGGTCCGGATCCAACAACTTGATTCTCAGCTTCATTGGAGCCCCATCCTCTCCGAGACATAAAACAGGCGAATGAAAGCCACATTGTCGTGGCTCTGGGCTACGCTTTTACGGAGGCTCGAGGCGGGCCAGTCGGGAGCGCTCCCGTTGCGTACCACCACGGTGAGAAGGTGGGTGTCTGCCCAGCCCGACCAATCCTCCCAGGAGGGTGTGAAATATGGCAACTACGGTCGAAGCTCGTGTCAACTGCGATTGGTGCCATGCCGACGTTCCCGCAGGGTATCCCGGCTACTGCTTCCTGGGACATCCTGTCACCGGAGCCCCGATCATGGCGCCCCAGCCCTCCTTCCCCGAAGCGCCCCCACCAGCTGAGGTGAGTTCGGTGCCGGCTGCAGGGTTTCCCTTCCCTCAGCAGAGTCCGACTCAGGCCCAGGCTCCGGGAGCCCCGGCCCCCCAGCCTGAACCGGCTCCAACTTCGGTCCAGCTTCAAGAGCCACAGGCCCCACCAGCCGCGCCAGAACAGGCATCGGTTCCGGCTCAGCAGGCAGCCCCTCCTGAACCGGCACCTGCGGCTCCGGTTCCGCAACCAGCCGCACAGCCGACACCCGAGCCGCCCCCTATGGAGACAGCAGCCGCCCCAGAGTCGCCAGTGATCCCTCCGCCGCCAGATGCGGCCTCAGCTCAGCCTGCGGAGCCGGCAGCCGTGCCGCCTCCGCCGCCCCCGGTCGAAGCGCCCAAGAAGAGGGGTCTTCTCTTTAGAAGGCGAGGCAGGGCAAGACAGAAGGAAGAGGAACAGCCCGAACCCTTGCGAGAGTCTGCCCGCGGGCTACATGCTGCCTACCTCCCCGGTCAGACTCCGCCGGAGTCGCCGCCTGTGGAGCCCTCCGCTGAGGAAGGCATGGCTGCGCCTGCAGCCGTACCGGGCGGAGAGGTAGGTGCCCCTCCGGTGGCAGCGTCGCCAGCGCCGCCGCCTGCCCCATCACCGGTCTCCGCACCTCCACCTCCCGAGACCGCAGGCGAGGCGCCCCCTCCGCCCACAGCTCCAGGAAGGCCAGCTCCCGACGCGACCGACGCCGACGTCTCGCTCGGAGACGTGGTCGGTGCCTACGCCGGCACCACCGGCGCTGCAGCGCCTCCGAAGCCCATGGTAGACCCGGTCACCGGTCAGACAATTGCCTGGACCGCCCAGTCAGCGGTAGTCCAAGAGGAAGCCGAGCGCCAGCGCAGGCTGGCCGCACAACAAGAAGAAGAGCGTCGCCGAGCAGCCGCTTCGGCAGGCTTCGCTCCGGCACCTCCTGTTGGCGAGGGAGAGGCCGGGCCGCCCGCGCCGCAGCCACCTCTTGCTGGTCCCCCTACGGCCCCTGCTGCACCCCCTCGTCAGACCGTGCAGGTACCGCCCGTGGGGCCACCTCCGCCAGGACCGAGCACACGGCCCGGGGTTCCTCCCGGCCCGCCCTCAGAGGTTCCCCGCACGGGGCCGGTCGGAGGCCCACCGAGGCCCCCTCGCCCTGCCGAAGCGCCTCCCACCGCGAGGCAGACCGGGCCGGTACCTCCACCTCCGCCACCTCCTCGCACCCCCGGAGTTGAGGCATCCCCGCCACAGGGACCACCGCCGGCCGCTCCATCAGGAGCTCCGGTGCCGCCCCAACCTGGAGCTGCGGCGGGGGCTCCGCCCGTACCGCCACGGGCACCGAGGCCACCAAGGCCGGCAGAGGCCGGTCGCACTCAGATGCTTCCCACCGACCTCTCCTTCCTCAAGGAAGAGAAGCAGGGGCAGGGAGAAGAAGAGGGCAAAAAGCCTCCCTCTCCGCCACAGGGACCCGGAGTGAGGCCGGTCCCCCCTGAGTGGACCCAGCCCGGCTGATCAGGAAGTCTGGGCGGGGTAGCCGTAGCCGGTAGCGTCCCCCGATGCCGCCAATGGGGGCGCTGCCGCCTCGGGGTGCGGCCTGTCCGAGGAGTGCATGCCGGCGGGGAACCCCTGTGCCGGGCTGCCTGCCGGCGGGTATGCCATGTCTTGTTCCGAGGATGCTGCGGTGCCCGAGGCTGAGGCGTAGTGACCGCCCGCCATGTGCCCGCGGGCAGCTTTCCACTGCTCCAAGGTGGCGACGAGGTCGTCGAAGAACGCCTGGCCCTCGGGACCGGGAACACCCTTCTTCTGCCTCCACCAGAGAGGCCCCAGCCTGGCGAAGATCACCTCGCATCCCTGAAGAGTCGGATCTACCTTCACCGATACCCGGTCCGTCCTGAGAATCCAGACTTTCTTGGTCCCCAGGACTATCCTCTCTCGATCCCCGATCTCCGCCAGAGTGTAGTAACGCGGCAGGACTTCCCTTGCGGCCAGGAAAGCCAAGTCCCTCGGATACGGCAACTCGAGGAAGGACTCGTGCCCCGGAGCGTGCCCCTGCTCCCACATCTCGACCCTGCGCCTTGCCAGGTAGACCCTGTAGGCGACGAAGCCGACGATTGCGCCGACGATGGAAGCGTAGAAAAGGAATCCTTCGAAAGTCAGTCCGATGAGCAACTTCCCCGGCCTTTCCCCAACTACGAAACGATTCCCCATGGCGGTGAGGCAGCCCACCGCTTCAGGCATCTCGTACATCGATGCTCCGCCCAGCCCCTCGCTCCAAGGCAGGGCCAGGACGCCGACGCCGCCCGCAGGCGTCGGGGAATCAAAGTTTAGCCCAGCAAGGGATGTGGAAAAAATCCGGGTACACCGACAAGCTTGCCCTGCGTTGCGCGCTGCTGCATTCGATCTGGTCCGGACCCGACAGGGCCCACATCTCGGCGAATCCGGTTCATTGCGAACCGAGGCTCACGTGCCCGCCAGGCCCAATCGAGACCTCCGCAACGACGGGGCGATCAAGCGAGATGCGAGCCGCATCATGTCGTCTTCGGATCCTAGATCGAAGCGGAGACTCGGCACGACCAGAAAGTTCAAGATCGTCCGGACGACCCACTCGGCCACGTCCTCAGGGTCGTCTCTGTCAATGTCGCCTGCGAGCATGAGGCGCTCGACGTATGGGGCCAGAAACTGCGTGGAAACTTTCACGACGAGGGGAGCCTCGAGGGCGAGGTGAGGAAGCAGTATTTCTGGCTCCCCCTCCATGATCACCTGGATGACGCGGTGACCGCCTATGAACTCGTCCGCGGTGGTAGCACACCGTACAAAGAGCTCCTCGAAGGTGCGCACCTCTTCAAGCCGCCGCTGTAGCTCGCCGAAGAACTTGGCTGACTCGCGCGCGATGACGCCAGCTACCACCGAGTTCTTGTTCTTGAAGTGCCTGTACACGGTCGCTCGTGAGCAACCCGCAGCCCTGGCTATGTCGTCCATCGAGGTCCTCGAAACACCTGCCCTGGCGAAACAGCGAAGCGCTGCCTCGAGCACCTTCTCGGACACGCGACTGCCGGCTCCTGAAGCAGCCGACCCCGACTCGGCGAGAGCAGACGGAGAAGGGGTATGCCTCATCCGCCGACTCCGGGCTGGAACACCAGAGGAGGCATGAGACGCTTTTGCACCCACTCGAGAGCAGAGTCGATATCGTCGAAACGCCTTCCCAGCCTAACCTTTCCCAGTTCGCTGACGACCGTGCGAGCCACCCACTCCGCCTTCTCGTCAAGGTCCGAGGGAGCTATCTCTCCCCGCTGCGCGGACTCACGGAGAACGGGTATCAACAGGGCCCCCAGCATGGCGTAGGAAGCCCTCCCCTCGACTGTGAGCTGGGGGAGCAAGAGCTCGGGCTCCAGCTCCATGACCGAGTGCAATGTCTTGTGCTCCGCCAGCTCCGACTGGAGCACTATGACTGCGTGAGCCAGTCGCTCCGCCAGTGGTCTAGATGTATTGAGTTCCGACTGTACCCGCCCCAGAATCCTCGAAATCTCCCGAGAGATCACGACCCTGAGGAGGGTGTCCTTGTTGGGAAAGTATCGGTAGATGGTGGCCCTCGAAAGCCCGGCCTCCCGAGCTATGTCCTCCAGGGTGCTCTTGCGGACCCCGAAACGGCTGTAGCAAGCCAGGGCCGCCCTGACTATACGATGGTCGACGTCTTCCGCCGCCACCTTGCCCACCTCAGTCCAGCCCGAGCAGTTTCTCCAGCCCCACGGTAAGACCCGGGAGTTCGGGAACCGCCCGGATTGCCGCCAGCACACCTGGCATGAAGCAGGAGCGGTCGATGGTGCGGTGCGAGATCGACAAGGTCTGCCCCTCCGCACCGAAGAGGACGGTCTGATCAGCCACCAGACCGGGCAGCCTCACGGCATGTACCCTCACGCCGTCTACCAGGGCACCTCTGCTACCGGCGACCGTCTCGGACGACTCGCTCCGGGTAGGCCAGCCACCAGGGCGGGCGGTTGCCAGCGCCTGGGCCGTCTTAATCGCCGTACCGCTCGGAGCATCGGCCTTCTGGTCGTGGTGATACTCGATCACCTCCACCCGTTCGAAGTAAGGAGCTGCCTTGACTGCCAGATGCATCATCAGTACTGCCCCTATCGAGAAATTGGGAGCCACGAACGCGTTGGCAGTCTTGCATGCAGCCTCGATCCGGGCGAGCGAGTCGCTACCGAGTCCCGTAGTGCCGACCACCACGTGGATTCCCCGCTCCAGGCAGAAAAGGACGTTCTCCATAACCGACTCGGGGTGGGTAAAGTCCACGGCCACGTCGGCACCAGCATGGGCAGCGGCACCCGCCTCGGCTGCGATCTCGATTCCCCCTGCTGAAGTACGCTCCCCTGGGCATGCAGGGTCGATAGCGGCGACAAGCTCCAGGTCGGATGCGGCTGCAACGGCCCTGCAGACCTCTCGCCCCATCTTGCCGGCAGCACCGAACACTGCGACACGCAGGCTCATTCAACCTCCACGGCTCGAGAACGCGTTAGGTCCGGATTCCGAACTACCGGCACACGCTTCACGAAGGCGAGAATTCCGAGTATTCGAAGTGCTCCTCGCCTGCAAGGAAGCGGCTCCCGCTCGCCTCGTCGAAGGGCCCTACCACGACCGTAGTGGACGCTGCACCGTCCAGTAGCGACTTGGCCAAGTCCCGGACCTCATCCGGCGTCACCCCTTCGATCTCGGCGAGGACTTCTTCCAGGCTGAGCGGGCCCCCGAGAGCAATCTGGGTCCGCCCCAGTCGCGACATCTTCGCACCTGGATCCTCGTCTCCCAGCACGACCGCGCCCAGGAGGTGACCTCTGGCTCTATCGAATTCCTCCTGGGAGATTTCCCCGGTACTCATACGAGACATCTCGCTGCGGAGCACGTCCAGCAGCTCTCGAGCTCGGTCGGCCGACGTCGCGGCGTACACCCCGTAACAACCGCACTCGCGGTACTGGTCGGAAAAAGAGTACACGGAGTAGGCCAGGCCTCGCTTCTCTCTCACCTCCTGGAACAGTCGGGAAGACATGGAGCCGCCGAGGATCTGGTTCAGGTACATGAGAGGAAAGCGCCTCGGGTCGTCCCGTCGCAAGCCCGGAACCCCGATGAAAACGTGAGCCTCCTCCGAGGATCGCCTCTGCACGGCAAGGACCGACCGGGGGGGATCCGGGGCCTGCGAACGGACTCGCTTCGCCTCCCTCAAGTCGCCGAATCCCTCAAGGACCATGTCTGCCAGACGGGCCGGATCGCAGTTGCCGGCGGCCGCCACGACCATGTTGCCCGCCCCGTAGTGAGACTGGAACGCGCCCAAGAGGGTGGCGCGGTCGAGATTCGCTACGCTTTCCAGAGTCCCCGCAATTGGCCGACCCAGAGGGTGACCTTGCCAGAACACCTCGTTGAAGAACTCGTGAGCGCTCGAAGCGGTGTCGTCCAGGGAAGCCCTTATCTCCTCGCAGACGACAGCCCGCTCTGTTTCGACCTCGGTCTCTTCGAAAGTTGCGTTGGAGGTGATGTCTGCCAGCAAGTCCACGGCGAGGGGGAGGTGCTCGTCCAGCACACGCACGTAGTAACAGGTCAGCTCCTTCGTGGTGAACGCATTCAGGTCTCCGCCGCAGGCGTCGATTTCCCTGGCTATGTCCAGCGCCGACCGCCTCTCGGTCCCCTTGAAGACGAGATGCTCGATGAAGTGCGCCCGACCTGCCTGGGCATCGTCCTCGTCGCGAGAGCCAATTGGAACCCAGACCCCCATGCTCACCGCGCGCGTCGTAGCCAGCCTTTCGGCGACGAAAGTCAGGCCGTTCTCGAGCTCCAGCTTGACGACCGCATCTGAGCTGGACGATTCGGCGCGCGCCCGACGGTCTGCGGATGGGTACGACGACCCGGGCCTCGCCGCCACCTCGTCGGAGGAGCCTCCGCCGTCCAGGTCGACCTCCACCGCGGCCGGATGCCCTCAGCTCCTGCCCTGGCGCGGCCTTCGCTGACCCCGCTGAGGCGGCTTGCCCTGACCAGTCCGCCCCCTGGACCGCCGAGCCCTGCTCTTCGGCTCGGACCTGGCCTTTTCCGACCTATCGCGCTGCGACCCACGTGGCCGTGGCCCGAGTGCCCCCCAAATCTGCTCGGCTATCTCGTCGAAATAGTCCTCGAAGCTGACGGTCTCGCGCTTGGGGCCACGTCCACCCTGCCCCGCCCCCTTCCTGCCTCGATCGCCCTGGACACTGTCTCGGCCAGCCTCATCGGGCCCTCCTTCGTCTGGGTCGGATGTCTCGGCCCCCGGAGAAACCCCCAGATCCAGACCAGTCCCGGTTTCCTCCGGTTCGGTACCTGCAACCCCAGTTCCTTCCTCCGCCTTCGCCACACCGGCCTGGGACGGGCTACCTGCCTCGTCCGGGACACCCTCCTCCGGTGGGATCTCGGCACTCGCTTCGGCCATACCGGAAACCACAGCCGACTCGGTATCCCCTGGCCGGGTCGGTTCCCCGGTAGAGGCCACTCGCTCTTCTCTGGTCTCTGAAGGCCCCGGCGATGGTGCGGACTTCTCCGCCTCTGCGGCCCCTGCTGTCGCTTCGAGTCCGACCGGATCCAAACTCACCCTGCCTTGCTCGTCGATCTCGGCCACGACGACGTCGAGCTCGTCCCCGACACTCAACACGTCTTCGACCCTGGCGATCCGCTTGCCCCTACCCAGCTTGGAGATGTGAACCAGCCCGTCCTTGCCCGGCAGAAAGTTCACGAAGGCGCCGAACTTGGTCGTCGAGACGACCACACCGTGATATCGCTTGCCCAGCTCCGGGGCGGGCGGGTAAACGATCGTTTCGATGATCTTCACCGCTTCCTCGGCTGCCTTCAGGTTGGTAGAGCCGACGAAGATCGTCCCGTCGTTTTCCACGGTGACCTCGGTTCCCGTCGAGTTCTGTATCTCGGTTATCACCTTCCCCTTGGGGCCGATGACGTCCCCGATCTTGTCAGTAGGGATCTTGAGAGTGATCACCCGTGGAGCGTGCTCGGACAGCTCCTCTCTCGGCCCCGGCATGACCTCGGCCATCTTGTCCAGGATGTGCAACCGCGCCGCCCTTGCCTGCTCTACCGCGGAAGCAAGGACCGAGGTCGGAATCCCGCCGATCTTGGTGTCGAGCTGAAGTGCGGTCAGGTACTGTCGGCTCCCCGCAACCTTGAAGTCCATGTCGCCGAAGGCGTCCTCCGCCCCCAGAATGTCGGTCAGGGTGACATGGCGCCCGTCCTGGTAGATGAGCCCCATGGCGACCCCGCCGATGGGCTCCTTTATGCGGATACCGGCGTCGAGCAGGGAAAGTGTGGAGGCGCAGACCGACGCCATCGAGGTGGAGCCGTTGGAAGAGAGTACTTCCGATACCAGCCTCAGGGCGTACGGGAGCTCTTCCTGAGAAGGAATCACGGGAAGCAAAGCACGTTCGGCGAGAGCACCATGGCCGATCTCCCTTCGGCGGGGCCCCCTTATCGGGTACGCCTCTCCGGTGGAGTATGGAGGGAAGTAGTAGTGGTGCATGTAACGCTTGGTCTCGTCGGGCGAGACCGTGTCGAGCTGCTGGACCAGATGGAGCATGCCCAGGGTGGCGATGTTCAGCACCTGGGTCTCGCCGCGCTGGAACAGGCCAGATCCGTGTGCCCTGGGCACGATACCCACTTCACAGTGGATGGGGCGCACCTCCTCTGGCTTCCGTCCGTCTATGCGAACACCCTCCTCGAGAATGCGACGGCGAACCTCCTCTTTTAGCAGCGCGCGTACCGCGTTGGAGATCTCGGCTCCCCTATCGGGAAACCTCTCGCCCAGTTCCGAGAGAGCCGCCTCGACCAGAGCTCCCTCCGCTTCGGAGCGCTCCCGCTTGTCCGGAATTCTGACCACTTCGGCCACTCGTGGGGCGAAGGACGACTCGACCGCCTCGTAGACGTCGGGCTGGTAAGCGGGAAATCGCGGCAAGTCGAGGGGTTCGGGCGAGATCTCGGAAACGAGGCGCTCCTGGGCGGAGATGGAGGCCTCGATGTGAGGCTTCGCTGCCTCGAGGGCTTCGGCGAACGCCTTCTCCTCGCATCCCGGCGCCTCTCCCCGAAGGATTCGCTCGTAAGACCCCTCCGGCGCGCCAGCCTCGACCATTACCACTGCGATGTCGCCGTCGAGTCGCTTGCCGGCCACAACGACCTCGAAAGTCGAGCGATCGGCCTCTTCGTATGTCGGGGCGGGAACCCACTCCCCATCGATGTAGGCGAGCCTGACGGCCCCTACCGGGCCGTCGAAAGGAATCCCCGCGATCGACAGAGCAGCCGACGCGCCGTTTATCGACGGGACGTCCGGGGGTTGTTTCAGATCGACCGAGAGAATGGTCGCCACCACGTGAATGTCGTTCCTGATGTCCTCGGGGAAGTTAGGCCTGAGGGACCGGTCCACCAGGCGAGCAGCAAGAATTGCTCCTTCGGTCGGTCGTCCTTCTCTCCGGAAGAACGACCCCGGGATTCGACCTACCGCGTACATCCGCTCCTCGAAGTCGACGAGAAGGGGGAAGAAGTCGATGTCGGGCCTCGGCGTCTTCGAGGCCACTGCCGTGACCAGTACCTGGGTCTCCCCCACCGTCACAGTCACGGCTCCGTCGGCCTGGAGCGCGTACCGGCCCGTCTCGATGACGTGCTCCACCTGACCCTGGGTGTAAGTGACGGACACTAGCCCGCTCATGGTCGTCCTCCTGTCGTGAACGCCCGGGAAGTGAAGAGGGAGGGACGGGAGGCGTGAGCAGACCCGCAAGGGAGAATCATCTTCGTCGAAGGCGTGTAGGTTCTCCCCATCCGGTCGGGAGGTGTCCGCGCCAGTTCCCAGTGGTCGTGCCTGGACGGCTGCCAAGAGCATCCGCCTGCGCCGGACAGCTCACCGCCGCAACGACGATCCCCGGCTCCCAGGCTCGGCCACTGACAACTGACGCTTCGCTCCCGGATGGGACCAGGCGAAGCCTCGTCTTCCCTCTCAGCGCCTCAGCCCGAGCCTCCCTATCAGTTCCCTGTATCTGTCTATGTCTTTTCGCCGGAGGTACTCGAGTAGCCTCCGACGCTTTCCTACCATCATCAGCAAACCACGCCGTGAGTGGTAGTCCTTGGGGTGCCTGGCCAGATGCTCAGTCAAGTGCTGGATGCGGGCGGTCAGGATCGCCACCTGCACCTCGGTCGAGCCGGTATCCGACTCGCTCTTTGCATACTCCTTTACGACCGTGGACTTGTCTACGGGCAACTGCGTCTCCGGATCTCTCTGGTCGCCTTCTTGTCGTGGGCGTCGGGTCCTCGTCCCTGCGGACGGCATTCCCCGCTACAGAAGCTGGATGGACGGTGACGAGGTCTGACGTGCAGGCCAGATGATAGCACGCCTACTTCGCCGAGGCCGAAGCCAAAGCCCTCCAGTCCCGTAGAAGGCCCTGGATAGCCACGCATTCAGCCCGAGTGCACTGCAATGCCCACGCGTCCGACTGGCGATCCGAAGGGGCCAGAAGACAGGAAAGCGCCGCGGTCTCGCCAAGCCGGGGGGCGGGCCGGCGAGACTCGCAGCGCGACTTGCAAGACGCTATCAGATAGGATAGCGCCTATCAAGTGGCGGCGCGGGGGCGCAGCTCTCCCCAGAATCCAGCAGAACCAGGGAATCCGGAAGCTCGGTCTCTGCTTCGAACACCTCGACCGATACTGGAGCCTCGGCACCGGCATCTTGAGCACCCCTGGACCTGAAGGTCCCCACCAGAATGAGCCGCCTGGACGCGCCCTCTCTTGCCACCTCGAGGGATGCCGACTCGCCCGGTGCGATCACCCCTGTCTGATTCGGATAGACGCCATATGGATCCATTTCCGGCCATTCCTCGTCGCCCACGTAGGAAGCAGGGGGAAAGAAGCGCCTCGCCTGCTCCTGGTCGAGGGGCACAGAGGGATCGAAGGCGACCCACCCGACCGCTGCCGCCCTGGAGCATCGATTGACGACCTCGACAGCTTTGACGCTCCTCGGACCCGACCGAGAGAGGGGAGTCCGCCCGAAGGCCGAAATCACCACCAGCATGACAGCCGCAAAGAGGACGATGACGAGAACCCCGACGATCGGGACAGCCACAGCCCATGCGGTCCTCGACGAGGACCGTTCGCCCTCCCCGTCTGAAGACAGAGCTGATCGGGCCGACTTGCTAGACACCCTCGGCTCTGCGGACCGGCTAGCGGCTCGCCTGGTTCTGTCTGGCCTGCCCGACACGGCGTACGCAGCGCCCTCAGGGCACCTCTTCCAGGTCTCCCAGGATGCGGCGCGCCTCCTCGACGTCGCGCCCAATCTGCTCCACCAGCTCGGCGGCGTCCGCGAAGCGGTATTCGCCCCTCAGCCACCTCGTAAAGCCGATTTCGACCGGCTTGCCGTAAAGCTCAGGACCTTCGTAGTCGAGCAGGTGGGCCTCGATCAACACCCCGCCGTGCTGTACGAAGGTAGGCCTCCTGCCCACGTTGATCGCCGCTCGGAATCTCTTGCCATCGACCACCGTCCAGCCGGCATATACGCCGTCGGCCGGTCGGCAGTGGCGTTCGGGTGGATACACGTTCAAAGTCGGGAACCCGAGATCCTTCCCACGCTTGTCGCCCTCCACGACGGTCCCGCACATCGAGAAGTCACGCCCCAGCGCCCTGGACGCCCACTCCACGTCCCCGTGCGATATCGCAGAACGTATGCGCGTCGAGGAAATGTCGAAGCCCTGGACCGAGACCAGCTCGATCTCGTCGGCCACGAATCCGAACTCCTCCCCCATCTGGTTGAGCATCGCCAGGCTGCCGCGCCGGTTTCGGCCGAACCGGAAGTTACGACCCACCACGACTCGACGAACGTTCAATCCGTCTACGAGGACCTCCTTGACGAAATCGGCGGCCTCCTTGTCGGCCAGCTCCTGATCGAAGGGAAGCACGCAGAGATAGTCCACGCCGGTCTGCATCAGGAGCTCCACCTTACGCTCGGGCTCGCATAGCCTGCAGGGGGCCTTGTCGGGCCGGAGGAACTCGGATGGATGACGGTCGAAGGTGAGGACAACCGCCCGCAAGCCGTGGCTTCCCGCCTCGTCCACGACCCTCCCGATGACAGCCCGGTGACCTCTGTGGACTCCGTCGAAGTTTCCGATGGTCACCACAGAGCCGGGCTGGGGCCTTGGCAACGATGAGACGTCTCGGACGAGTTCCACTGCGGTCACACCTCGAGGGTCAAGGGCCACACTGCGGACAGCTACGCTAGACGAGCACGCAGTCGAATTCGAGGATATCGCCTCTTAGCCTGCAGACCCCAACAAGGGAGCCGTCCTGGGCCAGCAAGGCAATCGGCCCCGAATAATCGATCCCGTGCTGGTCGAGATCAGACCTTCCCGCATTCTCTCCTCCGGGGGCGGTGACGGAGTCGGAAGCGGGGGAACGAATTTCCTGACAATCGCTCGGCGATTTCGAGGCATTCCCCAAGATACCGGCATCTCGCATTGCCTGACCGACATACGGGTAGGACGTCAGTACCTCTTCGAGGCTCCTGGCCACCTGTGCCTTCTTGTGCAAGTCGATTCTTAGTCGCCGTCCTCGGGCGACCCCCTCGGCCTCCCGGTCTGAAAGCACCAGATACGGGAGGTGCGGCAGGGCGCCCCAGCCCCAGATGAGCAGCCCTTCCCTTTCACGGGATTCCATCGAGCGCAGCTCTTCGAGCGACAGGGCTACTTCGACCCCGAACGGCCCTATCGCCGTCCTCCGCAGTCGCGCCACGTGCCCGACGGTGCCCAAAGCCGCAGCCATGTCGGCAGCAAGGCTCCGGATGTATGTCCCGGAGTCACAGGTGACACGCAACCTTGCCCACCCAAGACCATCGGTGCCGACGTGCAAAGGCTCGAGAATATCGATCTGGTAGATGTGCTGGCGGCGAGGCTTCACCTCGATCCGCTCGCCCCGCCGCGCCTTTTCGTAGAGTCGCTCTCCGCCGACCTTCACCGCAGAGACCATAGGGGGAGTCTGGTAGATCTCGCCGACGAAGCGCCGCGCGGCCAGACGCAGGTCGGCGTCGTCGAAGTCCACGGGCACCCTCTCGGTCACCTCTCCTTGAGCGTCAAGTGTGGTGGTGGCAGCACCGAAGCAGAAGGTCGCCTCGTAGCTCTTCTCGAGGAGATGGTAATAACGGAGGGTTCTCGTGGCACGGCAGACGCCGACCAGCAAGACGCCCGAGGCGGGGGGATCGAGAGTCCCGGCGTGGCCGACTCGCTTCTGGCGGTATAGCCTCCTCACCTCGTCCACCACATCGTGGCTGGTAGGCCCTTCGGGCTTGTCCAGGATCAGGACTCCGGAGGCTGCCACGAACGCAACACTTCCAGTAGCGCCTGCACCGTTCCGTCGACCCCGAGTCGGCTCGTAAAACCCGCTGCCATCTTGTGTCCACCACCACCGAATCTGGAGGCAACCTCCGCCACGTCGACCCGCCCTAGAGAACGGACCGATGCCTTGAACTCGCCTGGGTTGATCTCCTTCACGAGGAACGCCACGTCGGCCTCCTCGGTCCGGCGCAGCACGTCGATGAAGTCTTCGGTCTCGGCAGCGTGCACCCCGAAGGTGCGCAGCTCATCATGGTCGAACCACGAGTAGACGCACCGAGCCTGTTCGTCCAAGACCGCCCGGTCTAGGACCTTCCCTAGGAGCCTCAGCACTTGAAAGCGAGTCTCCTCGAACACCTTGCGAGATATGCCGGCTATGTCGAGTCCGACCGACGCCAGCTCAGCGCACATCGCGAAGACCCGGGGAGAGGTGTTCTGGTACTGGAACCTGCCCGTGTCGGTGGAGATACCGACGTAGAGACACTCGGCGATTTGCACGGTGAGCTCGGCGCCGAGGAAAGCTAGGAAGTCGTAGACGATCTCGGAAGAGGACGAAGCTTCCGGCACCACCAGGTTGACCGTGCCGTAACCAGGGTTCGAATCGTGGTGGTCGATGACCACAACGTCCGCAGCTGCTTCGAGCTGGCGGGAGAACTCCCCCACCCTCTCACGGCTGGCCGAATCGAAGGTCATCACCAGATCGGGCTCGAGTCGTGCCGCCTCCTCCGGCTTCACGAGCTCGGCCGCTCCGGGCAGGTGCCTGCAGGACGGAGGAAGGACGAATGGATGGGGGAAGCTGGCGACCGTCGAGACGCCCATCGCACTCAGGTAGTGCTTCATCGCCAGCATCGAGCCTATGGCGTCCCCGTCGGGAGCCACATGACAGACAAGTAGTACCCTGGAAGCCTTCTGGATCGCCTTCCTGGCGAGTTCGAAACCCTCCTCAAGGTCGGGCCCGCCGGGGATCTGCTTCATGATGCGAACTCCTTGGTCGAGTCCAGCTGTGAGGCTCTGGCCGGTGCGAGCAGAGCCTGGCACACGGCCACTAGCCGCTTAACCGGCCGTGTCTTCCTCTTGGTCGGTTGCTGCCTCGGCCTTGGCCAGTTCGGCGAGCCTGTCTTCGATGGCGATGCCCCTCGTCATGCCCTCGTCTACCCGAAACCTCAGTCTCGGGACTCGCCTGGTTCTCAGGTGCGACCCGACCGCGCTCCTCAGTCTGCCAGCAGATCTGGAGAGGGCAGCCTCGGCCGTGGCGAGGGCGTCCGGCCCACCCCTGCGGTAGAAATAGACCGTGGCCAGATCCAGGTCAACCCCGACGTCCACACCGGTTATCACGACATCGGTGAGGCACGGGTCGGCGAGCTTGGCGACCTCTTCCGCTACAGCGTGTCTCACCGCCGCTGCCAGCCGCCTGGCCCTGCGAGGACCTCCTGCCTCCCATATGTCCATCAAGGCCTCACTCACGCGGTGTCGAGGTAAGAGACCTCCGTACCGAGGACTTCCACCTCGGGATACGACATGATAAAGCGCTCCAGGGAGCGCTCGGTCCTCGAAATGTGGAAGTGCTCTGCAGCGACGATTGCCACGCCGATCGCTGCCCGGCCTACCAAGTCATGGAAGTCGACTTCGGCAGCCGACACGTTGTACTTCCGGCGGAGAGAGTCGAGCAGCGGCTTGAGGACCCGGCGCTTCTCCTTGAGAGACCTCGTACCTTCGATCTTCAGGTCGATCCGGACGGCGGCTGCGTGCACGCCGAATTACTTGCCCCTCTTCACCTCTCGCATCTCGAAGGTCTCCAGAACATCTCCCTCCTTGATGTCCTGGAAGCCCTCGAGGCCGATTCCGCATTCGAAACCAGCCGACACTTCCTTTACATCGTCCTTGAAGCGCCTGAGGCTCGCTATCCGACCCGTGTAGACGACGACGCCGTTTCTTATCAGCCTCACCTGCGAGCCGCGACTGACCGTCCCTTCCTGCACATAGCAACCTGCTACCACGCCTACCCTCGGAACCTTGAAGGTGGCCCGCACCTCGGCCGTGCCCGTCACGACCTCTTCGATTTCGGGCTTGAGCAGACCCTCGATGGCAGCCTCGACGTCCTCGAGAGCCTTGTAGATCACGTCGTATGTCCTGATTTCGACACCCGAAGCAGAAGCCTCGCGCCGGGCGTTCGTGTCGGGACGAACGTTGAAGCCGATGATGATCGCCTCACTGGCCTGGGCCAGCATGACGTCGTTTTCCGTGATCCCGCCGACCGCCCCGTGGACCAGGTCGAGTTCCACTTCGGGGCGCTCCAGCTTGCGCAGCGCGTCCGAGAGTGCCTCGAGGGACCCCTGGGTGTCGGTCTTCAGGATGACGCCCAGCCGCGCTCGTTCCTCCGCGGCCACCTTTTCGTGAATGTCCTCCAGGCGCACCACCCTCGGGGCAACCGCCTCGGCCTGGCGCTTGGCGAGAATCCGCTCCTCGGCAATCCGGCGGGCCTCCTTGTCATCTCCGACCACGCGGAAGTCGTCTCCGGCTTCCGCCACAGCTTCGAATCCTGCTATCTGTACAGGAACCGATGGGGTCGCAGCCTCCATGGGGTGACCGTTCTCGTCGGTCATGGACCTCACGCGGCCGTAAGTGAGTCCGGCCACGAATGCGTCTCCCTTCCGGATCGTCCCTCGGCGCACCAGCACCGTGGCTACCGGGCCCTTTCCGGGATCCACGTGTGCTTCGATGCAGACGCCCGAACCCGGAGCGTCGGGGTTGGCCTTCAGTTCTTCCAGCTCCGCGACGAGGAGAATGAGATCCAGCAGGTCGTCGATGCCCTGGCCGGTCATCGCAGAGACCTCGGCGCAGGGGACGCTTCCTCCGAGCTCTTCGACGACCACGCCGTGTTCGGTTAGCTGGGTCTTCACCCTCACCGGGTCGGCGTCCTCCTTGTCGATCTTGTTTATCGCGACCACCATAGGAACGCCTGCGGCCTTCACGTGCGATATCGCTTCGACCGTTTGGGGCATTACGCCGTCGTCCGCCGCCACGACAAGTACGACAATGTCGGTAACCGAGGCCCCCCTGGCCCTCATGGCGGTGAAGGCCTCGTGGCCAGGCGTATCTATGAAGGTGATCCAGTTGTCACCCCTCTTTGCCCGGTAGGCGCCGATGTGCTGGGTAATGCCGCCGGCCTCCTGCTCGGCAACGTTCGCCCGCCTGATCCTGTCCAGAAGAAGAGTCTTTCCGTGATCCACGTGGCCCATCACGGTAACCACCGGCGGCCGGGGACGCAGCTTGCCTTCGTCCTCGACCGCTTCCTGCTCGGCTCGAGCCGCCTCCTCCTGGGCCCTGAGGAGGTCCGGGCTGGCGATCGAGACCTCGACCCCCAGCGAGGCTCCCACCAGTTCGAGTTCCTCGTCGGTGAGGCTCATGGTCACCGATTTCATCGACCCCAGCTCGACGAGCTTCTTCACTACCTCAGAGGGAGACACACCGATCAGGGTCGCGAACTCCGCTACGGTGATCCCCCGCCTCGCCTGAACGGAGGTGACTGCCGGGACCGTAGGCTCGGTCCGCCTCCTCAGCTGGCGGACCTCTTCTTCCTCCGGGGCCTTTCGCCTGGACTTCTTCCGCCGTGGTGCTCCCGTCTGCGGAGGAGGAAATTGCAGTGCCGCTGGAGCGCCCGCCACGGTAACCGTCGGGGAGCCCTCGGCAAGATCAGCGGATTCGACCGGAACGCTGGCGGCCACCCGTTCCGACGGCGCAGGCGCTTCCTCGACCGGAGCCGGCTGTACAGGCGCACTCTCGAGGGGGCGGGAAGATGCCTCTACCAGTTTCGATGCAGAGGTCTCGGCAGTATACGTCCCCTCGGCCCCCCGATCGACCGATGGAGCCTGGGAGGTCGCTCTGGTCGACGAGACGGCCTGCCCGGCAGCCTTGCCCGTCGCCGGAGCAGACTCTGTGGCAGCAGGGACCTCAAGGACCTCCTTGGCGGCGCTCCGCTTGCGCGGCTCCTTCTGCTTTGGTGTACCTGCGGGCTCGGTAGGCTTGGCTTCTTCGGCCTGCTGCTGTTCGGCTTCGGGAAGTCGAACCGCCCTCCCCAGTCTTCTGGTGGCTGCCGCAGGACCCTGTCCGGCCTCGCCTGCCGACGCCTCCAACAGCTTTTTCGCGCTAGGCCGCTTCTTCTTGGCAACGGCTCTGGCACCGGTGCCGGCTGCAGCCGTCGGCTGGGTAGTTTCCTTCGGCTCGGCGCCGCCCGCTGGGGGCTTTGCCGTCTCCTTCGGCCGTCTCAACGCCGTCCGGCGCGAGCCGACCTTGCGCCTCGCCGTCTGACGGCCGCTCACTATCAACTGGACCCGGACGCGGTCTATGGTCTCGTCCTCGACAACGTCCTCCTCGCCGCGTCCCTCTATTCCGAGCTTGGCCAGGATCTCTCCCAGCTCGTCGAGGGAGAGTCCGAGATCCTTCGCCAACTCACCTACTTGCTTGGCCAACTACCGTCACCTCTCAGCTCTGCCTGGCCCTCACAGCGGCCTCGAGCTCACTCATGACTGCAAGGACTTTCTCCGGCTCGCAGCGCAGTGCACGAGCGAGCTTCTTCTTAGCTGCCCGAAGGCATCCTTCCCTGTAGCAAAGGTACGCTCCCCGTCCCGGGAGACTGCCTCCAGGATCCGGGGCTACCATTCCGTCTCTACTTGCCGCAATGCGCAAGAGATCTCCCTTCGGGGCCTTCCTTCTGCAACCGACGCAGGTTCTCTCGGGGACGTGCCCCTTCCTGGCCACGGCACCGTCTCAGCAGAAATTCGCCGGATTCGGATCAGGGGTCCTTGCCCGAAGCGAGCGAGCTCGCTTCAGCCGCCTCTCAAGCTCCCGAATTCGCGACCTCGGCAGGTGCCGTGCCAGATTCACCGAAATCGTCAACGCCCGCCGACCCCTTCTCATTCGCACTTGCGTCAAGGTCCTCGCCCGCCCGCTCAGAATCTCCATCCGTCCCGGCTTCTTCCGGTTCGACCTCGCCTTCCCGCTCCGGCTCGGCCTGACCCAGTGCCTGCACTGCCTGGGTTTCCGTCTCCTGCTCTGGTTCCGGCTCGGCCTGAGTCTCCGTGGCCCCTTGCGCTGCTGCAGCCTGGGACTCGCTCTTGATGTCGATGCGCAGACCGGTCAGCTTGGCTACCAGTCGGGCGTTCTGCCCCTCCCTGCCGATTGCCAGAGAAAGCTGGTTGTCGGGTACCACGACGTGTGCGGTCTGGGTTTCTTCGTCTATGTCCACTCGCTTGACCACTGCAGGTTGGAGGGCATTGGCGACAAGTCTGGCAGGATCGTCGCTCCACTCGACGATCTCCACCTTTTCGCCCCTCAGCTCGTTGACGACCGCCCGCACCCTCGATCCCCGAGGTCCGACACAGGCCCCTATGGGATCCTTCTCCGGCACATTGGACTTGACCGCTATCTTGGTGCGCTGACCAGGCTCTCTTGCGATCGCCTTTATCTCCACGGTTCCTTCCAGTATCTCGGGAACCTCGAGTTCGAAAAGCCTTCTGACCAGGTCAGGGTGGGTTCTAGAGACTCTGATCTGAGGGCCCTTCGGGGCTCGCCTCACCTCGGTGATGTAGGCCTTCAGCCGGCTACCAGGCTCGTAACGCTCCCCGTGGGCCTGCTCGGACTGAGGTAGCAATGCCTCTATCTGGCCAAGGTCCAGCAGGAGAAATCTCGGGTCGGTCTGGCGCACGATCCCCGTCACCAGCTCGCCTTCCCTCCCTGCGAACTCCTGGAACTTCTGCTCTCTCACCAGCTCCCTGATTCTCTGGGCCATCTGGTGCTTGGCCGTCTGGGCCGCTATTCGCCCGAAGTTCTCTGGCGTGTCTTCCCACTCCCTGACGAGGTTTCCCTCCTCGTCGTACTCCTGAGCGTAGACGTGAATGTCGCCGGTTTCGGGGTCGATGGTGACGCGCGCGTCCTGAGCAGCACCGGGCATCCGCTTGTACGCGATGACGAGCGCGTTGGCGAGCGCGTCCAGAATAGCCTCGAATGGAATCTCTTTTTGCCGGGCGATCGTGCGCAAGGCCTCCAGAATTTCCAGTTGTTCCTGGTTCTTCACTGTCCCTCCGATCCGCAAACCCCTGAGGCTTGGCGGCTTACCAGTCGAAGACCGTTCTGGCCGACCTGATCCGCTCGTAGCCGACTTTCACCTCGCGCCCGCCGCTAGACACCCCCACCCCCTCCTCGTCCGCGACGGCCAGGACACCGTCGACCACCGTCCCGTCCGAAAGGTTGAGTCGCACAGACTCTCCGACCGCGCGCTCGAAATCTCTCTTTCCTCGCAGTGGGCGCTGCAGACCCGGCGAGGAGACCTCCAGCGTGTAACTGCCCTCGATGGGGTCGAGCTCGTCCAGCAGCGAACCGACCACCTCGGACACCTCCTCGCAGAGGCGGAGGTCGACTCCTTCGGGGTGGTAGATCGTCAGGCGCAGCAGCCTCCGGCTCTTCGGACCGATGAGACGGGCTTCGACCAGCTCGACCCCCATGGCACAAAGGAGGCCTTCGATCCTCTCGAGGACTTCCCCCGCGAGTTCCGCCATGGATGCTTCCTCACACGCCCTGGCCGAGATCCGAGTCACCGGCGGCCCATCCCTTTTTCGCGCCCCGAGGGCGGGTCGCCTCCGTCACGCCTTCTGGGGAGGCGAGCAATGCCCGCCCCTCTTCGCCTACCCCCGCCGGCCTCTACCGGCAAAAAAATAGTGGGCAGACGCCCACTAAACGAGAACGATCAGGCCCTTTGAGCAGGATTATAGCACCGGCTCCTGGCTCCCCTTGGTCGTTATAGCCCTGACTCTGAGGGCCCGCTCCACTGCCCGGTTCGGGTCACGCTCTGCGACACGCAGGCTCTCGGCCTCGGCGGCAGCGATCCGTGCTGCGGATTCGTCCGCGGCGTCCAGCCTGGCTTCCACCCCTTCCTTGACAAGGCGTTCCGCCTCGGCCAGAAGCTCATCGACCATGCGACGGTACGGGTCCCCAGATCCCTGGTCTACCTTGAGAACTCTTACCACCTTTCCCTTGATGAAAAGGTGCGCGCCGGACCGCCCGGCGGCAAGCCCGATGTCGGCCTCTCGCGCCTCGCCAGGTCCGTTCACCACACAGCCCATGACGGCGACCTGGAGAGGCAATTCGCGGTCTTTGAGCTCCTCGCGAGCCATCCTCGCCAGCTCGATCACGTCTATTTCTGCCCTTCCACAACTCGGGCACGCCACAAGATCTACCCCGGTGCGCTCTCTCAGCCCCAGGGACTCGAGCAAGGTCCTGCCGGCCCTCGCCTCCTCGGTGGGGTCGGCCGACAGCGACAGGCGTATCGTGTCGCCGATGCCTTCGGCTAGAAGAGTTCCGATTCCCGCTATCGACTTCACCAGCCCTTCCGGCGGTGGTCCCGCCTCCGTGACCCCGAGGTGCAGGGGGTAGTCGCACCGCTGTGCGAGCAACCGATATGCGGCGATCATCAGCGGCACAGAGGACGCCTTCACAGAGATCTTTATGTCCTTGAACCCCACTTCTTCGAGCAAGGACACCTCGGAAAGGGCGGATGCTACGAGAGCTTCCGGCGTCACGCCCCCGAAGCGAGCGTAGATGTCCTTGTCCAGCGAACCGGCGTTCACCCCTACTCGAATGGGTATTCCGGCACGCCTGGCTGCATGGGCGACCGCACGGATGTGCTCTGGGTTCCTTATGTTGCCGGGATTGACTCTGACGGCGTGCACCCCTGCTTCGATCGCCGCCAGGGCGAGACGGTACTGGAAGTGGATGTCGGCCACGATGGGGACCGGCGACCGCGGGACGATCTCGGCGAGGGCTTCGGCGGCTTCAGCGTCGTTGCAGGTCACCCTCACGATGTCGGCTCCTGCGGCCGCAAGTGCGTAGATCTGCTGGAGGGTAGCCTCTACGTCGGAGGTCTTGGTGGTGGTCATCGACTGCACGCTCACAGGAGCGTCGCCTCCAACCGCCACGTTTCCGACCCAGATCTTCCGGCTCTTCCTCCTCGCCGGGCCATAGGCTACGAAGCCCTGCGCCGAAGGGCTGGTAGGCGCCCCGCTCGACGCCCTTACGGCCTCCTCAGCTCGTCTTCGTCGCTCTTCCATTTCCTGTTCCTAGGGCCTGCCCCCTCGTCGCTCTCGGGTAACTATCAATCACGATAACACCGTCCTCAGAAGATGTATTACCGCGCCGGCCACACCGCTCAGCGGAAGGGGTTGGAGATGGGGTTGGTCACGTCCAGGTATATGGACGTGACGGCAAGGAACACGAAGAGCGCGACCACGGCAGCAGCGATGGGGACGAGCTTTCTGATGTCCACTCGAACTTCCCTTCCCTTTATGGCGCTCGCCACCTTCTCGAAGAGGGCCACCGCAAAGTGCCCCCCGTCAAGAGGATAGAGCGGGAGGATGTTGAACAGGCCCAAAAACACGTTGAAGATCACGATCACGAAGAGCAGTTGCTCCCACCCCGCCTGGGCTGCCTGAGCGCTTATCTGGCCCAACCCGACGATCGATACGAACCTACTGTTGTTCGCTGCCTCGTCCTGGTTCCCGGCCAGAAGCCCGAGATATCGCCTGAGGTAAGAGGGGGAGAAGAAATTCTTTATTGCCTCGAGTCCTGCTGCAGTCATCCAGACCATGTACTTTCCCGATCGCAGGACGGCAGAAGCGGGGTCGTCCCTGACCCTCTCGGTAGAGACCACGATGCCGATGAACGGTCTGGGCCCCTCCTCGCCTTCGAATGGCGGCCTCTCTCCCACCCGCACCGGAATGTCTTCGAGGTTCCCGTCCCTCCGAACCGTGAAGGTCACGGTCCGTCCCACGTTTTCTGCGAGCACCGTACGGACATCGTCCCAGGTGGCGACCGCAAGGCCGTCTGCTGCCACGAACTCGTCACCCGGCCTGAGGCCCGCTCGCTGAGCCGGCGTGGGCTCGGAGCACTCCGGTGGCACCGACCCGGACTCCGTCTCTGACGGCGACTCCCCCTCCTGCGCCGCAGAGAGCGGAGAAGGGCACCCGGGAAGCGGGGCCAGCTCCGCAATTCTCGGTACCGCGCGTTCCTGGTCGGGCAGGGCACCTGCCATGGCCAGTACGGCCAAGAGCACGAATGCCAGGAGCGCGTTGGCCGCTGGGCCGGCAATCACGACCTTCGCCCGCTGGCGGAAGGGCTTTCCCGCATAGGTGAAGGCTCGGTCCGCTTCCGAGATCTCCTCGTAGGGATTCATCCCGGAGATCTTCACGTACCCACCGAGGGGAAATGCCTTTATCCCGAATTCGGTCTCGACTTCCCTGTCGGCACCGGAAGCGGAGCTCCGTACCCTGGTCACACGCCTGGTCGACCATATTCGAGGACCGAATCCAAAGAAGAACTCGGTGACCTCCATACCGGACCGTCTGGCCATGAGGTAGTGGCCGAATTCGTGGAACATCACAGCCGCGAAGAGAGCGACGACGAAGGTGGCGATGCCGATCAGCCCCCTCGCCTCGACCGCCAAAAGTACGGGTACCGGCTCCGCCCAGACGCTCATACCGCCTTCGCCTCTTCCCTACCGCCTATGCGGCCAACGACCTCACCGGCGACGGCCCTGGCCGTCGAGTCCACCTCGACCAGTTCGTCCAGATCGGATGGGTGGGCACCCCAGTCCTCTAGGAGGACCTCTTCTACAACCGCCGCTATCCCCAGGAAACTCAGTCGCCTCTCCAGGAAGGCCTCTACTGCGATCTCGTTGGCTGCGTTCAAAACACACGGATAGGCCCCTCCCTTCCTGCCTGCCTCGTATGCGAGTGCCAGGCAGCGGAAGGTTCCGGTGTCGGGAGCTTCGAAGTGGAGGTCCAGTACGCTATTCCAGTCGATTGTGCCCGCACGGTCCTCGTGGCGCCGAGGGTAGCCAAGGGCGAAGAGAATCGGGTTTTCCATGTCGGGCAGGGCCAGGTGGGCCAGGCTCGAGCCGTCCTGGAACGCGACGATTGCATGCACCACGCTCTGCGGGTGCACCACAACCCGGATTCTGGAATAGTCCAGGCCGAAGAGGCGGTGTGCCTCGATCACCTCCAGCCCCTTGTTCATCAAGGTCGCCGAGTCGACCGTGATTTTCGGGCCCATATTCCAGGTCGGATGCGAGAGCGCTTCCTCTGGAGTGACCCTGGTAAGGTCATGAGTCGTCTTGCCTCTGAACGGGCCGCCGGAGCAGGTAAGGTACATCGCTCCGATTTCCGACAGGTTCCAGCCACGCAGACACTGGTACAGCCCTGCATGTTCGGAATCCACCGGCAGGACCGATCCCCCGCCCTCTCTCAGAGCTCGCGCCACGAGGTCGCCGCCCGCCACCAGGCTCTCCTTGTTGGCCAGTGCAAGCCGCTTCCCCGCTCGCAGCGCAGCGAGGGTGGCCCGGATCCCCGAGAACCCGACTATCGCATTGAGGACGACATGCACGTCTTCTCGGGAAAGCTCGTCCAGGAGTGCTTGCTCTCCGACGGCAAGGCGCCCTCGGTACCCAACGCTCTCCAGGCGCGCCTCGACTGCCTCGGGCATCCATGATCCACCCTCTGGGGGTCCCGTCAGCACGGCGACGTCGGGCTGCAGCCTTGCGGCCAGCTCTGCCAGACCGGCGACGTCCGAGCGCGCGGCCAGCACCTTCGCCTTGAAGTATTCCTGGTGGCGCTCGAGCACCCTTGCAGCCTGGCGGCCGATGGAGCCTGTGGCACCCAGTATGGCCACCCCTGCAGGACGAGGGAGCTCGGGTGGCTCCACGATCCGGTCCGTGCCCAGAAGGCCCCCCCTCGATTCTCTCTCGTGCGCGGGATCGATCACCCGACTACCCAGCCCTACGACCGGCGGTCAGCCGCTTGCGAAATAGGTGAAGACCACGAAGGCAGGTACCGCTGCAAGCAGGGAGTCTATCCGGTCAAGCATCCCACCGTGTCCGGGCAGGATCGATGACATGTCATCGACGAACAAGCTCCTCTTCAGAAGAGACTCGGCAAGGTCTCCGAGGACTGACGCGCCAAACACCACCACGGTACCAGTCATCCCCCTGGCAAGCGTCCAGTAGGAAAACGCGCCCTGGAAGACTTTCCCCGCCGCAAAGAAACCGGCGCCGACCAGCAAGGCCAGGAGCAGTCCGCTGAAATATCCCTCAAGGGACTTGCGGGGGCTTACCGAGCGGACGACGTAATGCTTTCCGAAACGCCTGCCGCCCAGGTAGCCACCCACGTCCGTTGCGATGGCAATGCTCAACGGGAAGGCAATCAGACCCCTCCATCCCGGATCTGGCTGGGGAAACCCCATCGCCACGAGTGCCAGGGCTCCCGGGAACCCGATGTAAAAGAAGCCGTACAGGGTCGACGAAAGGTTCGCTACCGGGGATGTCTTGATGACTCCGAAGGCATACCACGCCGAGGAGGCAGCAATTACTGCAGCCGAAGCGAAACCCACACCCGCCACGCCTTGTCTGGCCGCCGCGACGAAGGCCAGTACCGTCCCCAGGAGCATTACCAGGGCTGCGGGCTGGAATCCAGACTTCCTAACCGCGCTCACGTACTCGACCTCTGCGACGACGACAAGGACGAATGCCAAGAGCGCGAAGTAGGAAGGGCCTGCGGCCATCAGACCCAGCGCGATCGCAGCGAAGACCACGCCGGTAAGGACGGCCAGCGCCAGGCTCCTCTTCTTCTCTCCGCTCGGCCCGCTTCCCGCCACCGCCTCTTCGACAGAGGCTTCGGCCTGTTCCTCTGCGGGAGGCGGGGCTGGAAGTTCCGGTTCCTCGAAGACGACTCCCTCCTCTGTGAGGCCCTCCTCGGAGTCGAATTCAGAAGCGGAGGATTCCTCGGAGCCCTCCGGCTCCGCCCGCGCCTCTGACAGGACCGGCTCCGGCTGCCCCCCCTCTGGTACCTCTTCTTCCTCCTCGAAGAGTGCTACCGGCCGGGTCTGCGAGGCGGGCTCATCGAGGACGCTCTCTGCGAATTCCTCTACGGACTCACCGACACCCTTGGGGACCTCCTCGGCCGGGGCCTGGTCGGGACGTTCTAGCTCGCTGCCCTCTGATCCCCCATCCGAATACTGCTCGGCTTCCGGCTCTTGGCGGACAAGAGAGGTTTCGGCGTCGCCTTCCCCAGGAGCTACGAGGCGCTCCGGCGCTTCGAGTTCTTCTCCGTCCGGGATCGAGGTTGGAATTCCCTCCTCCGGCTCCCGCTCGGTCGCCTGCGCCTGCTCGTCCGAGGACTCCTCCCTTGCCCACTCCGCAGTTATTTCCTTCCACGCTTCTTCTTCGGAGTCCCAGTGCTCCGGCTCGTCGCGCCATGACACGGACGGAACGCTTGGCTCATGACCGACCTCGCCCCCCGCCTCTTCGGCCTCGAGACTCCCCAGGGACTGCTGGAAGAACGCCGACACCTCGGTCTCTTCGGGCGCATCGATGGCCTCGGAGAGCTCCCCCATCGAGAGGGCCACCGTGGCCTCAGCAGCCGTATTCTCTCCGTCGGCTCCCACTTCTTCGAGCCGGGCCGGTCCCGCCGGCTCTGCAGCGATCATTGCGGGGAGCGCTCCGAAAAGAACGGGTACCTCGTCTTCGTCTTCGGCTCTCTCACTCGGGGCCTGCGCATAAGCCTCGTATACCCCTCCGATGGGCCGGACCGTTACCTCTGGTTCCTCGCGAGCAACGGCTGGCGGGCTCTGGTCGCTCGCCACCGGCTCCTCGGTACCAGCATCGTCCCCCGGGGCCGGTTCTGCCCTGCCGGCCTCGCCCTTGAGGGCAGCGAACGCGGGCACGTCCGGCAGGTCAGCGACTTCGGGTGGGAGAGAAGGGTCTGGGGAGGAAGGTCGCTCCTCGGACCCGCTCTCGCCGGATCCCGCCGGCTTGCGCCCGCGCTCCTTCCGCCTCCAGAACGACGTCCGCCTGCCCGACATCTAGACCTCGAGCAACTCCGCTTCCTTGCGGGCGAGCATGTCGTCCACCTCTTTTACGTACCTGTCGGTCAGCTCCTGGAGCTTGCGCTCCGCCCTTTTCAGTTCGTCCTCGGCGACATCGCCCTCCTTCTTCGCCTTCTCGAGGGCCTCACGTGCGTGGCGGCGGACGTTACGGATCGCCACCTTCCCCTCCTCGGCACGAGCGTGGACCAGCTTCACCAGCTCCTTGCGGCGCTCTTCCGTCAGTTCCGGGATCGGCACCCGCACGACAGACCCGTCATTCGAAGGAGTCAACCCAAGGTCCGAGGTCATGATCGCCTTCTCGATCGCCGCAATCGAGCCCTTGTCAAAGGGGGTCACTACAAGAAGGCGAGCCTCGGGTGCCGAAATCTGGGCTAGCTGCTTTAGTGGCATCTCGGTGCCGTAGTACTCCACTTTCACTGTCTCGAGCAGGGCAGGATTCGCTCTACCGGAGCGCACTGCTGCGAACGCCTCACGGGTCGCCTCTACGGCCTTCTTCATCCTGGATTCAGCCGATGCCAGCTCCGCATCTACCACCCTTACCTCCTAGAACTCACCGGAGAGGTCGTGGAACGAATCACTTCACGACCGTACCCACTCGTTCGCCCAGTATCACTCGCCTGATGTTTCCGGGAGCCCAGAGGTCGAAGACCACGATCGGAAGCTTGTTGTCCATGCAAAGAGATATCGCCGTGGCGTCCATGACTTTCAGGCCCTTGTTGAGCACGTCTATGTAAGTGAGGCTTTCGAATTTTTCGGCCGCGGGGTCGACCTTGGGGTCGGCCGTGTATACGCCGTCGACGGAAGTCGCCTTCAGAAGCACGTCCGCACCGATCTCTGCGGCACGCAGGGCAGCGGTGGTGTCTGTGGTGAAGTACGGGTCGCCGGTACCGGCAGCGAAGATCACGACCCGACCCCGCTCGAGGTGACGGAGCGCCCGTCTCCAGATGTAGGGCTCAGCGATCTGCTGCATCGAGATCGCCGTCTGGAGCCTGGTCTGAACCCCCAGTCGCTCGAGCGCGTCCTGGAGAGCCAGGGCATTGATGACCGTGGCGAGCATCCCCATGTAGTCGCCCACAGTCCTGTCGATTCCGTGCTGAAAGCCAGACCCGCCGCGGAAGATGTTCCCCCCTCCGACCACGATCGCCAGCTCCACGCCCAGGCCTCTAACGTCGGCCACTTCCTCGGCTATCGTGCGCACCCTGGAAGGGTCGATGGTCATGCCCGACTCCCTACCGCCGAAGGCCTCTCCGGAGAGCTTGAGGACCACCCGACGGTATTGGACCTCGGCAGCCTTGGGTTCGCGCTGAGCTACTTCCGGTGGGCGTACAGGCCTGGGTCCGACTGTCATTTGTCGTGCTTCCTCGTCGAGTCGCTATCGGAGCATTCCGAATCCCGCGAGCAACTCGGGGACACATAAGAGTTTCTCACGGAAGAGGGACGCGAGGGAACCGACCCGCTCGGCGAAAGTCTAGTCGTGATCGGAGCCCGCCTCTCTCAGGCTCCTTCCCCCACGGCGAAGCGGACGAACCTGGTGACCCTCACGTTCTCGCCGACCTTCCCTGCCAGCTCGGCCAGAAGGTCGCCGACGGTCCTGGAGTCGTCCCGAACGTAGGGTTGGTCGAGCAGACAAGTCTCCTTGAAGAAAGCGTTGAGCTTTCCCTCGACGATCTTCTCGATCACATGCTCGGGCTTGCCGCTCTCCCTGGCCTGCTTTTCCGCTACCTCCCGTTCCTGGGCTATGACGTCTTCGGGCACCTGGGACCGCTCGACCCACTGGGGTTTGCTGGCAGCGATATGCATCGCGATCTCTCGGGAGAGCCTTATGAACTCCTCGCTTTTCGCCACGAAATCGGTCTCGCAATTCAGCTCGACTAGGACCCCGACCACGTCCCTGCCGAACTGCTTGTGCAGGTACGAGCCGATCACTCCCTCCGCAGCGACGCGGTCCGCGCGCTTCTGCAGACCTGCCAGGCCCTTCTCCCGGAGGATCTTCCTCGCCTTTTCGATGTCTCCCCCGGCTTCCTCGAGGGCCTTCTTGCAGTCCATGATCCCTACGCCGGTCTCTTGCCTCAACCGCTTGACGTCTTCGATGTCGACCGACATTCCCAAACCTCTCTCTTCGTCTTGCTGACTACCAACCAGGCCTAGAAACACTCCCCACAAGGACCCGGCAGCGCCCGTCCTGCCGGGAGGAGCTCCTCGTCGAAGCAGGCCAGCTAGCCCGAGTCCGGGTCTTGGGGAGCCGATCCCTCTGCCTCGGGGGACTTCGTCTCGCCCTCCTCCCGACTGGACGCCGCTCCGCTCGCCCGCTCGACGGCGTCGCGGCCAGCCTGTATTGCTTCTGACAGTATTCGAGTAATGAGAGAGTCCGACCTTATGGCGTCGTCGTTACCCGGAATCACGTAGTCGACGAGCTCGGGATCGCAGTTGGTGTCCACGATGGCCACGATGGGGATCCCCAGACGTCGAGCCTCCGAGACCGCGATCCGTTCCCGGTTGATGTCGACGACGTACAACGCGTCAGGAAGGCGATTGAGGTTCCTGATGCCCCCGAGGTTCCGTTCGAGCTTCTCCCGCTCCCGGCGAAGCCGTAGCGCCTCCTTCTTGGGGAGCCCGTCCAGCTCCCCGGTGGTTTCCATGGCCTCCAGCTCGCGGAGGTAATAGATCCGCCGGCGGATCGTCTCGAAGTTCGTCAGCAGCCCGCCTAGCCACCTGTGGTTGACGTAGGGCATCCCTAGCCTCTCGGCCTCCTCGGCGATCACGTCCTTTGCCTGAGGCTTCGTCCCGACCATCAGGACGATCCCTCCCCTGGAGGTGAGGTCGTACAGGAACCGGTAGGCCCGCTCGATACCCTCGACAGTCTTCTCGAGGTCGATGATGTAGATGCCGTCCCGGCGAGCGTAGATATAGGGAAGCATCTTGGGATTCCAGCGGTGAGACTGGTGGCCGAAGTGCACGCCGGCTTCGAGCAACTGGCGCGTCGTCACGAGGGGGGCTTTCGACTCCAACCTGGAACCTCCCATTCGTCACGGTTTCCCTCTGTCCCCGCTACGAAGCCGGTCTCGGACCGACCACCGCGACGGCGGGGACATGCGTGGTTAGCTCCTCCAGACCAGAACTAGCCCCGAGGCGCTGGCCGCACAGTCTAGCACCTCGTCGTCGATTCACTCCCTGGTATCGAGACGACCCCGAGGAACTGTCAGCTTCCTGACCGACCGCTCAGGGCGCCGGCCCTGCAAGCTCGCCGAGCGCCGCTGTCGCCTGAAAGCCATCGGCCACGAGATCCCTAGTGCGCTCGACACCCACGGTTGTGAGCGCGGCCATCCAGGCCGCGCCAAGGACCTCCTCCCGGTTCTGACAGAGCGAGCTCCCCCTTGCGGCTGCCTCGATCGCCAGGAGCGTCCTGGGGTGATTCACCACGTCGCTGTGGGCGTCGATGCCGGCTTGACCCGTGTCGATCAGGATGTTCGAAGCTTCCTCGAGAAATGTCTCGGGCGGGGGAACGACGATGTCGGTCGAGACTGCAATGGAGGTGGTCGGAATTCCGGTGGGGGCGTCAGTCCCCAGTTCGTCCATGAACCGAGATCCCCATGCCAACTGTCTGAGCGAGGTAGCCTGTAGGGCCGATTCGGAAATCCCTCCATAAGAAACGAGGAGGCGCTTGCCTGCTTCCGACTCGGCTGCCCGCACCAGGTCTTTGGCCCCGCCCGAACCCCGTTGGGGGGAGGCAATCGAGACGAAGGCGGCGACCCTATCAGTACTGCCCCTTTGCGGATAGACTTTCGAGAGCGCGTAGCGCGCTACCACCCCGCCCTGGGAGTGAGCCACCAGGACTATCCGCCGGTGCGGGTACGCATCAGCGAGCGCCTGGACCTGGTCGGCCAGGATCTCGGCCGAGACGCGAATGTCCTGGAAGCTGTCCTCGGGCGTGAAGGGACGCGGCAGCGGCGAGCCGTCGGGTCCCTTCTCGAAACCTGCATACGAGTAGGCGAAGACCTCCTTCCCGCTGGCACGCAAGGCTTCTTCGAGCAGCAAGGGTTCCCGGTCCGGCTCGTAAGAAGACCCGAACCCCGAGACGACCAGGTAGAGGAGGTCGTCACGCCCCCCTCCCCCAGAGCCGGCCCGGCGGAGAGACAGCTCCGATGCAGGCGTGCACGACCTGGAACGCTCGAGCCGGTCGGTTTCGAATCGAGCCAGACCCGTGAGCTCTTCTCGCAGAGCGGCATGGACCGCTACGGGTTCGACGGCCTCCTCCAAGAGCCGCTGGAACTCCCTGCTTGCTGCCTCGAGACGTACGGCCGCTCGCCTTCCCCTGCGCCTGACCCGCCCGGCCGCACCAGGACTGACAGGCTCGACCATCGCCGCTGCTTGCGAAAAGACCGCCAGCGGGATCCCGGCTGCCGCGGCAGCTACTGAGGCGAGCCCGTCGACGGTCTCGGCAATGGCTGACCTGAGCATCCTGGCCAAACCTTGCTCGGCTCGCAACGCCCAGTCCGCCACGATGCCCGAACGGTGAAACAGCTCTTCGCCCATCCGTGCCAGGTGCCGGAAGGTCCGCAGGAGGGCCTCCGGGCCTCGCCTCCACAGCTCGCCCGTAACACCGCCGCAATCCAGAAGAGTCACACTGCATCCCTCGGGAGCGAATCCGGAACGGCCACCGCCGTCGTTTACGGCCGCCCTGGCCGAGTGCAACCCGTCGTCGCCATGGAGCCCCTCGGACCGGACATCCTTGTCCGCGGATGCCGACTCCTGCTGGTCGCCGCTACCGGCGCCTGCCCCATCTGGCGGAGGAGGGAGGAGCACAGGAGCCGCTCCTACCATGAAGGGGCCGGGGTCTACGTAGTCGTCCCCGATGCGGAGGGAGAAGTGGACACCTGCCCTCGAGCTAGAGTGGAGCCTGCCGGCCGAACCGAGCGGGTCACCTCGACTTACCTGCTCACCGACCTCCACAGAGGTCGTATCCAGATATGAGTAGGAGGTACGCCAGCCGCTCTCATGGACCAGAGTGACCGACAACACCCCGGCCACTCTGCCCACAAAGGTCACGGTACCGTCGTGGGAAGCGGAGACCGTAGCGCCAGGGCGGGCTACGATGTCGATCCCCCTGTGGCCGGGGCCGTAGCGGTCCGCAGCAGTGAACGTCGCCACGATCTCGCCCCGTAGCGGCCATTCCAGCACCGGTGGGGTCGCCGTGTTTCGCGGGCTGGCCCGAGCCGCCAGTGCCCACCCCGCAATGAAGAGCACGAGCGCTACCGAACCGGCAGCGCCGATAAGTACCCGGCGACCCCTGCGCACCCGTTCCCCCCTCGCTGCTCACGCACCCTGTAGTCACCGAAAAGCGGTCAGTCGCGCGCCCACGACGTGGCCTGCGCACGGTGAACCGCGGGCCGTCCAGGAACGGCACCGGCCCTTTACCTCTCGGACCTCGAACAGGTAATCCGTCCCTCCGCTCGGACGGACTACGGCCCTGACCCGAGGCTAGGCGTAGGGTGAAGAGGAATCAGTCGAATCCGTCACGGGACAGGTGCGCGTTGCATCACGAAAGGGAGCGGTATGGCGCGCTTGCCCCAAGCAAAACCCTTCCCCGGGATAGCCGGGGCGAGTCGGGCGACGCTCAGCGAACGGCCGCCCTGCGGCGGGCCGGTATCCGGTCGGGGCGATCGCCCGGCTGGTCGAGAAGCCGGGACCGGAGCTGGAGAATTGCCTTGGTGTGTATCTGGCACACCCTGGACTCGGTGACACCCAAGACCTGGCCAATCTCGGCCAGAGTGAGTCCCTCGTAGTAGTAGAGGGTCACCACGATCTTCTCGCGTTCGGAAAGCTTGTTTATCGCATCGGCCAGTACAGCCCTTGCCTCCTCGGCTTCGTAGGCAGCCCCCGGCTCCTGGATCTTGTCGTCGGTCAGAGAATCCCCGACCGTGGGGCTGTCACCCCTGTCCGAAGTGAGGGGAATGATCTCGTCGAGGGCCACAAGACCCACGAAGCGGATCTGACTGTAGACGTCCTCCAGATCCTCGACCGAGATCCCCAGCTTCGCAGCGATTTCCTCGTCGGTTGGGGGCCGCTTGTACTCCTGTTCGAGCTCGGCAATGGCCCGCTCGACGTCCCTCGCCTTCTGTCGAACCGAGCGGGGCACCCAGTCGATCGCTCGCAGCTCGTCGATGATCGCACCCTTGATTCGTGGTATCGCATACGTCTCGAACTTGATACCTCTGGACAGGTCGAACTTGTCGATCGCGTCCATGAGGCCGAAGATTCCGTAAGAGATCAGGTCGGCCTGGTCGACGGTATTCGGAAGCCCGACCGAGACCCGGCCTGCCACGTACTTGACCAGCGGGGCGTAGTGCAGGATCAGCTTCTCGCGGGCCTTTTCGCGCTGGGCTGGATCAGGGGACTCCTTGTAGGTCTTCCAGCACTCCTGGATTTCAGCCGAGTTGTCCAAGGAGATCTCGCTTCAGCTACCCCGACCGGCGCCTCCGTAGCGCCCCCCTTCTGGTGCGGCCGGAGACGCCCGTGATCTCGTGACCGTCACCCGTAACAATCCTAATTCACACCGCGAGAATCCTATGCCCTTGGATGGGTCTCACGGTGCACTTTCTTCACCCTTTCGACACTTACATGGGTGTAGATCTGGGTAGTCTGCAGGCTGGAATGACCCAGCAGTTCCTGTATCACTCGCAGGTCAGCCCCGCGCTCGAGCATGTGTGTGGCGCAGGCGTGTCTCAGAGTGTGAGGGGTCACCTGCCCCAGGGTTTCCTCGAGCCTTGCGCACGCCCTGGCGACATCTCGCCTGGACATGGGCTTGCCTCTTCGGTTGACGAACAGCGCGTCGGTGGTAGCGCGACGCGTCCGGTCGTCCTGCCGGCAGGCTGCGGCCAACAGGATTTCCCGCCCCTGCTTCAGGTAGGCATCGACCATGTATCTGGCGTGATCGCTGACGGGGACCAGCCGCTCCTTTCCCCCCTTTCCTCGAATCCTGGCGGAGGTTCCGACCTTCCTCCACGATGCGACGGTAAAGCCCAGTGCCTCGGAGACGCGAAGTCCCGAGCCGTATAGCAGCTCGAACAGAGCAAGGTCGCGCAGGGTGACCGCCCTTTCCAGTTCGTCCTCCTCGGGAGGCTGGACTGAGTCGATTGCCTCTTGGAGCGCTCGGCCGGAGGGAACCTTGGGGAGTTTTTTGGGGACCCGTGGGGCCTCGACAAGAGAGGTCGGGTCCGACCGGAGCAGACCCTTCTTGTTGCAAAATCGGAAGAAAGTCCTCAGCACGTAGACGCGGCGTGCCACCGTCGCCCGGGACAGGCGCAGCGTCTCCAGGGTGGCCAGGTACGACCGAATGGCCCTGCGGTCCAGCTGCGACAGTGTCGCTCCAGCCCTTTCCAGGTAGGCAAGGAAGTGACGGACGTCACGGGCATAGGACTCGACGGTGTTGGGGCTTCGGTTCTGCTCGAGGTCCAGCCACCGGACGAACTCCTCCACAAGCCGCGCAGCTCGGTCGATCCCGTTTCCTGATGCGCTTTTGGTGACCTCCGAATGCTCCTTGGCGCCCGCCATCGCTTCCCGATTCCGTTGCGTACGAGACATGCTGCTCCTTCAGTATGAGATCCGGCTGGCTCCAGGTGACGGAGCAGGGCACACGAACCGGTCCCGACCGAAGGGCACTACCAGGCCCCACTCTGCAAGGGCCCCCAGAGCATCCAGCACCTTCGAGGTAGAAAGGCCCGTGAGCGACCCCACCTCGCCCACCGTCCTGGGCTCCCCATCAGCCAGCACTCCGAGCACCTCGGACTCTTGTTTGTCGAGCCCAAAGGCGACTACCTGCATTCCGGGGTCCGCAAAGCTGGCTTGCCGCCCGTGCAAGATCCCGTGCCGCCCGAATGAAGTCCTGAATTCAGCCGTCTGCGACAGTAGGGAGAGCACGTCGGCTGCCGACCGGACCGGAGCCGCTCCATCCACGATGAGCTGGTTCGAACCCGAGGCTGCCGGGTTCAGGACGGATCCGGGCACCGCATAAACTTCTCGGCCTGCCTCGTTGGCAGCCGCAACCGTTGAGAGAGCACCTCCGGTCTCGTAGGACTCGACGACCACCACCGCAAGAGAGAGGCCCGCAATGGTCCGGTTGCGCTCCGGGAAACGCCACTTCTCTGGTCGCACGCCCAGACCGTACTGACTTACCAGCACGCCACGCTCGAGGAGGTCGGTGTAGAGGGCCGAGTTGTCGCCCGGGTAGACGACGTCGATTCCACACCCCAGGACTGCCACCGCTACCCCCACCCCGGGAGCCGAGCCGGACTCGAGAGACCCGCGGTGAGCAGCGGCGTCGATGCCCCTTGCCATACCGGAGACCACGTTGAGGCCGGCCTCGGCCAGCTCGGCGCCGAGCCGCCTTGCGACTTCCAGACCAGTCGCAGTGGCCCGCCTCGTACCTACCACTGCCACGGACGGGGCGTCCAGGACTTCGTCCCGACCGGCCACGACCAGGAACGGGGGCGCCGATGGAACGCCGTCCAGCGAGGACGGGTAGTCGGGCGATCCACGGACGAGGACCCTCGCTCGCATGCTGGAAAGTTTTCGGGCCGTGGATTCGAAGTCGAAGCGCTCGAGGTGTGCGCGAATGCAGTCGGCCGTCCTTGCCGAAATTCGGTGCCGGCCCTCTCCGAGCAAGAGTCCCTCTCCCAGCCTCAGTGCCTCGAAAGCCTGTCTCACCCCGCCGAAGTGCGCGAGCGCCCGCTCCAGGCGCCCGGTTCCGAGGTGGGGACAGGACATCATGGCTAGAGCCATGAGTTCGAACTCCTCCTCGTCTCCCCTCTGAGAAGGTGAAGAATCGACCGACTGGTTCCTGTTCACCAAGGACCCCCTTTGGACCTCAGCTCTGGGAGAGTTCCTTCGGCAGGACGAAGAGGCCGAATGCCTCCTCGAGGTGCGAGACCTCGGGAAGCGATTCGCCGTCCAGCGCGGCAAGAGCCCAGACGAGCCGGACCATCTTGTGCACCCTCCTGGCGGAGGCGCGCTGGAGGAGTGCCCAGCGCTCCAGCAGATGCCGGCAGGGCTTTGGAAGCTCCAGCAGCTCTCGGAGCGCCCGCGGGGGGACACGGGAGAGGTAGCGGTATTCCCCGAGACGCTCGGCGAGGAGCTGGCGAGCCCGGGCGACCCGGCCCCCGAGGGAGCCAGCAGGTGAGCATCCTAGTCCAGCCCGCGTACCGCCTTCGCTCCCCGACCCACCAGTCGAGTGGTAAGAGAGCAGGCGCGCGGGCTCCGGCGTCCTCACCCTCAAGGCAAGATCGAAACGGTCTACCAGAGGCCCGCTAATCCTCCGCAGGAACCTGGCCCGGTCCTGCTCGCTGCAGCGGCACCCAGAGGAGGGCGCTGCTGCACCCCCTCGTTCTGATGCCCCACAGGGGCACGTGTTAGTCGCCGCCACCACCATGGGTCTTGCCGGGTATTCGACCGTCGCGTTGGCCCGAGCGATCCTGACGACGCCGTCCTCGAGCGGCTGCCTGAGGGACTCCAGGGCAGCCGCCGAGAAGAGGGCCAGCTCGTCCAGGAAGAGGACCCCGTGGTGGGCGAGGGAGACCTCGCCGGGCCTTGGAAGGCCTATCCCCCCACCTACCAGAGCAGCGGGGCTGGCCGTGTGGTGTGGAGCCCTGAAGGGCGGCCTTACCGGCAGCGAAGACTCGTACCTGTCCGAGACCAGACAGTGCAGCATCCGCACTTCCAGGGATTCGTCGAGGTCGAGGTCGGGCAGCAGGGTCGGGCATCCCCTGCCTATCAGCGTCTTGCCCGAGCCGGGAGGCCCCCACAGCAAGACGTTGAGCATCCCGACTGCCGCGGCCGCCACGGCTCTCAGTGTCTCCTCGTGGCCTACCAGGGTTTCGATGGCCTCTTCTCCCTGGGGATCTCCCCGGCAGGGCTCTACCGCAGAGTCGGCCACACCTGCCGACAGGACCGCATCCGGGTGGAGAGGAGTGGCGCTCTCCGTGGGAAATCGACGCGGGTTCGAGCGACCAGGTTCGTCCTTGCCTTCCTCGGTCCTGACCCCTCGGAGGTAGTCGACGAGGTCCACGAGGTCATCGACGGCGACGACCTCTAGCCCCTCTACCAGAGACGCCTCCCAGAAGTTGCCCCGGGGGCAGATGAGCCTTGTGCCGGACGAGCGGCAGTGCAGCGCCACAGGCAGGACATCTCTGCACTTCTTGACGCTCCCGTCCAGGCCCAGCTCTCCGACCAGGACCGCTTTCTGCATTCGCTCCGCCGGAGCAAGCCCCGCTGCTGCCGCGATCCCCGCAGCTATGGGCAGGTCGAAGTAGCTCCCCGCCTTGGGAAGGTCTGCCGGCGCGAGGTTTACTGTTATCTTCCCCCTGGGCCAGGAGAGCCCGCACGACTCGAACGCTGCCTTCACGCGCTCTCTGGACTCTCTCACTGCTGTGTCGCCCAGGCCGAGCACGGAAGCAGTGGGCAGCCCTCTTCCGATGTGGACCTCGACCAGGGCAGGGACAGCCTTGATACCGATGACGGAGACGGTCATGACCTTGGCGAGTGACGACATTTCCCCCCTCATGGAACTGCTCGGGCCGGCCGGGCCAGTACTTGGTCGGCCGGGCCACTGCGGGCGGTCAGCTTCCGCTACCGGAGCGGATGACGCCTACTAACAACTACTTATACGACGGCCCTACGACAGGTTCGGAGAGCCGGCACGCGGGGGACCCGGAACCGTCCACAGGCCGGCACGAACAGCCGCCAAACAGGGTGCTTCAGGCGGACAATGCAGCGGCTATCGCCCTGAGCGACTCCTCTGCTTCGAGGGTGTCATCGGACTCGACGAGCGAGATCGCCACCTCGGCGGCTCCGGCGTCCAGGTACGACCCTATGCGTGCGGCGATCTCCCGAGCAGACCCGAACGCGGCCAACTCCAGACACATCGCCGGGGGGACTGCTTGAAGAGCGGCCTTCCTGTCGCCCGAGTCCCAGGCCTCCCTGATCCGGCGCACCTCCTCGCCGTAACCCGCAAGGGAGAATGCGTTAGCGTAAGCATCGACAATGGCGTAGTTGACGATCTGTCTCCTGAAATCCAGTGCCAACCGCTCGGTAGAAGCGCCCTCTCGCAGGACCGCCACGTTGAGGCTCACCGTTATCTCGAAGCCAGGCGCGGATTCTGCGGCGGTCTTGGCCAGCCGCTGGAGTCGGTCGGGAAGTACGTAGCTCATCAAGGCGCCGTCGGCGAAGGTAGTCGCCCTCTCCAGCGCCCTGTCGCCCAGGACGCCGACCACGACCGAAAGATCCCCTCCGGCCGGATTCGGTCGAAGGCGCATCCTGAACCCGTCGATTCGATACCACTCACCCTCGAAGACCACCCGCTCTTGTGCAAGGCAGGCCTTTACCGCCGCGGCGAATTCCCGGACCTGCTCCAGCGGGCGATTCGGATCGAATTCCCGGCCGTGCCAGCGTCCGACGACGTTCGGACTGGAGTGCCCGATTCCCAGGACGAATCGCCCCGGCGCAAGGTAGCTCAGCACCGAAGAGGACATCGCGACGAGCGCCGGGGTCCTGGTCTGGATGGGGATGACGGCCGTCCCCAACCGTATCCGGGAAGTCCGGAGCGACGCCGCATGAGCCAGAGCCAGAGCGTCGGCCTGGTTCGATTCCGGATACCAGACCGTGCGGTAGCCCAGCTCCTCCGCAAGCCCGGTAAGGTCGAGAACGCGACCCGGGAGGAACGCGCCCGAGGGCGACAGCGTAAGGCCGAGGGGCAGCACGATCAGTCCGTGCGAGCCCTGATCTTGGCAGTCAGCTCCTGGGCCAGAGGGTGCTTCTGCTGGGTGGCAAAGGCCACGAGCTTGGAGATGTCACCCTCGATCTTGACCTTGCCCTGCGTGATCACCGACTCTGCGGAGATCTCGCCGAGCAGCAGGGCCTTGGCGGTGTCGAACTCTCCCTCCACGGTTGCCTCGGCCTCGACGGGCGGATCCCCACGGCCCATGTCGATGACCACCCCCTCGTCGACCACGAAGAAGAACCGCTGCTGAGGGTCGCCGTGGGGGCAACCGTTGACCCGGATCGATACCACGGCCGAGAGCTGCTTGAGCTCATCGGGGACTTGCTCGACCTCCTCATAGATCGAACGGGCCATCTCGATCCACTCGTCCGTGAGAAACTGCGGCATGCTTGACCCCTCCAAGGCACTCGACGAGGAAGAAGTGGTCGGCCTCCCGGTGGACGGGCACGGCACTCTGGTACGATTTGCCCATGGGATTCAACCCTTTTCGCCGCCACACCAGGCGCCGTTCCGACCTGCTCTTTGTCCTGAGCGGGCTAATCATAATAGCAGCGCTGGTATTCTGGGCGCTTCGCTGAGCTGAGCGGGAAGGGGAGTCGCCTCGATGCTTACCAAGAACCCCGTCGCCTGGCGGCCGATACAGATGTTCGCCATCGAGTTCGCAGCGGCATTCGTCATGGTCCTGTTCATACCGGGGCGAGCGGTCACCGACATGCTCACCACCCCCCTGATCGCCGGAGGCGCTGCAGGTATAGCGGGCCTGCTGATCGGCCTGTACGAGAAGCAACTCATAGCCAGAGAACGCCTCGCAGGGGGTCCGGTCATCTCCGGGGCAAAGCTCCAGCCCAAGAGGAAGAAAAAGGAGGCCGAGGAAAAAGAGGCACCTGCCGCGGCTCCTCGGCCGGCCTTCGGACCACAGCCTGCGGGGGCGCCTGCTCCATCGGTAGCGCCTGCGGCCTCCGCCTCCGCCGAGCAGCCCGCCTTCGCCACGGGGAGCGCTCCGGTCTCCGCCGGAGCAGGTGGAGCGCCGGCATCCGCAAGCCAGCCGGCCAGCCCGCAGGCCCCGGCAGCAGCCCGCGCCGATGCTGCCCCGCCGTCAGCCGCTGGAGCGCCCGAAGACAGGCTCCCCGCATGGATTGAGAAGGCCATGGCTCAGGCGCAGATGGCATCGGCAGCGGGCGAGTCTGACTCCACCTCCCAGGACCGGGAGTTGAGCCAGGAGGAACTGAGGGCCAGGCTGGAACAGCCGGTCAATCTCGGGATGCCCGTCAAGGAGTTCTCCGATACCGCTGCGGGCGTGTCCGGGGGGAGCTCTGCTCTCGATGAGATCGACAGCCTGGTAGGAGCTGCCCCTGCCACCCAGCCTGCGGCTCCCCCGAGACCCGGCGCTCAGGCGCCGTCCGCATCAGGCGCCGGCCGGGCCATACAGGCTGCAGTAATTCACACCGATCCCGACCAGCGTCGGCACATCGCCTCGATGCTCTCGGGAATCGGGCTGTCGGTGGTGGTCGAAGCCGACTCCGAAGAAGATGCGCTGCTCGCGCTGCTCGACAAGAACGTTGACGTGATCGTGACCTCGGCGGACGTGTCGCCACAGAGTCCGGCAGAATACGTCGGCAAGCTCCGAAAAGCGTCCCAGTTCGCCCTGATCGTGGGCTATGGAAAGGAGGGTTTCGAAGGCCTCAGAGAGCTCGCCGCCATCTGGACTCCGGGTGGACCGGTCCCTGCCGAGCTTGCACAGATGCTGGGGCTCTGAGCAGAGGTGTCAGAAAGCGTCCTCGATCACCTGGACCTCGGGCGGACCTACCCTTGATACCAGCACCGACACCACGTCGAAGCGGACCTCGACGTCGCTTCCTAGCCAACCCGCAAGCCTCGCCGCTTGAAGAAACTCCCTGGCCAGCTCCCGAAGCTTGCGTTGCTTGGAAACCGAGACAGCCTCCTCGGGAAGTCCGAAGCCCAGCCCGGAGCGCGTCTTGACCTCGCAGAAGACGAGCTCGTTGCCCCTAGCTGCGACGAGATCTACTTCTCCCCTGGCAGAGCGCCAGTTGCGAGCAATGACCTGGTAGCCCCTGGACCGGTATTCCCTGGCAGCCAGGTCTTCTCCTGCACGGGCCAGCCCCATGGAGAGACGTGCCGACACACTAGGGCTCTTTGGCCAGTTCCTCTATGTTCACATCCTTGAAGGTGACCACCTTGACACGGTTTACGAAGCGGGCTGGCCTGTACATGTCCCAGACCCAGGCGTCTTCGAGGTCTACCTCGAAGTATGTTCGCCCGTCGGATTCCTTGACGTTGAGGTCGACCTTGTTGGCCAGGTAGAATCGCCGCTCGGTCTCGACGACGTAGGCGAACATCGGGAGGACGTCTCGATACTCCTTGTAGAGCTGGAGCTCGATTTCGGTCTCGTATCGCTCTAGGTCTTCAGCGGACAAGAGCCTTCCTCCAGGGATTCCCGATGCTTCGTCCCCGCGGACGAGTGGCCTTCGCGGATACGGGGGGACCGGTGAAGGTTCGGCAGGTCGGCTTCACGCCTCCATCATATGCCCGCCCTTGGGAGCCGCTGTGCCATTTCCCATAGTCGGCCGTGGAGCTCGGCCCCGCCTGGAGAAGGGTCTCCTCAGCAGGTCCCCTGGCCTCCCGGAAGCCCACCGAAGCCTGAAGGTGGCCAGATCCTGAGCGACGCCCTGCCTACCACTTCTCCGAGCTTTACCGGACCGAACACTCTGGAATCTGCCGAGGCGCTCCTGTTGTCTCCCATAACGAAGATCTCGTCCTGTCCGAGCTTGACGCTCCCCTCCCAGTTGGTGGTCGCGTCCAGCGGGAGATAAGGTTCGTCGATCCGGCGACCGTCGATGAAGATCTGACCCGACCGTCCCTCGACCGTCTGGCCGGGGCATCCCACAACCCGCTTGATGAGGTGCCTGTTGCGTCCCTCACCCCCCAGTGCCTCGGCCAAGCCATCTCTGACCTTCTCCAGTGCGCCCCTGTCATCCGGCCTCCCCCGCTGACCCGGGTCGACGAATACGACTATGTCCCCTCGGTGCAAGGACCTGGCATCGAAGAAAAGCTTGGCAACGATCACCCTGTCGCCTACGTGAAGCGTGGGGTACATCGATGCGGAGGGAATCCTGAAGACCTGAAGGGCGAACGCCTTGAGGGCGACGGCTATGGAAAGGGCGACGAGGATCAGGATCGGGAGCTCCACCCAGAACGGGAGGTGCCTGGCCTCAGGTGCTTCCTTTTCGGGGCGCAGCTGCTCCGCTCCGGTTTCGGGAGTGCGGAGGGAACCGGTCCCGCTCGACCCCGTCAACTCGGGCGCTTTTCCTTGATCTTGGCTGCCTTGCCAACCCGCGATCTGAGGTAGTACAGCTTGGCCCTGCGTACGTCGCCTCTCCTAAGCACCTCAATCGAGGCGATGGCTGGCGAGTGCAGCGGAAAGATCTTCTCGACCCCGACACCAAAGCTGACCTTGCGAACCGTAAAGGTCTCCTTCGTCCCGGAGCCGCGCCGGGCTATCACGACTCCCTGGAATGCCTGAACCCTCTCGCGGTTTCCCTCTCTGATCTTTACCGACACCTTTACCGTGTCACCGGGCCCGAAGTCGGGGATGTCGTCCCGAAGGTACTGCTTTTCCACGAAATCCAGCTTCTGCATCGCCAAGAATCCCCTACCGTGAGCTGCCGGAATGGGTTCGGTGAGATCTCCCGAAGAGGCGGATTGCGAGTCTACTTCACCCCTGACCCTACTTCCCGAGTATTTGCGTCGGCAGGGGGAGAGAGATGCCGAGGTCTTCGAGCTCTTCCTCCGACACCAGTCCGTCCTTTATCGCCCTGGCTATCAGGTCGGGTCTGCGGGCAGCGGTGCGGGCGATGGCATGGCCCCTCCGCCAGCGGGCAACGGCTGCGTGGTCCCCTGAGAGCAGAACCTCCGGCACTTCGAGCCCCCGCACGACCCTGGGGCGGGTGTACTGGGGGTACTCGAGCAACCCGCTGACGTAGGACTCTTCCCTCGCCGACTCGACATTACCCATGACGCCCGGGAGGAGGCGGACGACGGACTCCAGGACGACCAGCGCAGCCGCCTCACCACCTGCCAGCACGCAGTCAGCTACCGATACCTCCAGCGCGCCGAGGTAATCTACCGCTCGCTGGTCGATACCCTCGTAGCGACCGCACACGAGCGTGACGCCCTCTCCCTGGGCGAGCTCCTCGGCGCGCCGCTGGGAAAACCGCTCGCCCGAGGCCGACATGACCAGCACCCTGCCACGATGCTCCGGGGGAATGCTCTCCACAGCAGCGATCACGGGCTCGGCCTTCATCACCATCCCGGGACCTCCCCCGAACGGGTAGTCGTCTACCCGTTCCCCCGGGGCCAAGAAGTCCCGAGGGTTGTACACACTCACCGATATGCGGCCGGACTCAAGCGCCCGTCCAGGCAGCGAGACTCCAATCGGCCCCTCGAAGAACTCCGGGAAAATGCTGACAAAGTTGACGAAGAACGTCTCACTCATCTGTCCCCTCCGGCCGGTGGGTCCTCGAATATCCCTTCAGGCGGCCGCACCACGATCCGCCCTGCCTCGAGGTCGACTTCGGGGACCAGTTCCCGCACTAGCGGTAGGAGCTTCGTCCCTCGGACAGTCGAGATCTCGAGCACCTCCTGGGCGGGATATTCGAGGACTCCCGCCACCTCACCCAGGACCCTACCGCTCTCGTCCACCACCTGAAGACCCGGGAGGTCCTTGAGGAAGACCTGTCCCTGGCGAGGTCGGGCCTCGCTCTCGGGCACACAGACGGCAGCGCCCCTGAGTCTCTCCGCCTCCTCCCGCGCAGAGTATCCCGCAAACCGAATCAGGTAGCGTTGGCGGTGAAGGCGAGCGGTCTCGACCACGACCTCGGAGCCTCGCTCCTCGCCAGCGTAGACGACCACGAGGCGCGAGCCAGCTCGAAACCTGGAAGGGTTGTCTCCCACCAGCTCGACCGAAACCTCCCCCCTCACCCCGTGGGGCTTGCGTACGAACCCGACGAGGAGGAGGCCGGGTGGAACCGAAAACTCCCGATCTCTCCCGCTCATCTCCGGCCACCCGCATAGAGACGGGGTCGACGGACTCTCTTACGGCACGACTCCCGCATACATCCCCGTCCGGACTAAGCCGACCGGGAAGTACCTTCCTCGAACTCGAAGAGGCGGGGACTCCGAGTCGCCCGGGAGCTATCCGCGTCAGTCGATTATTTCTACGCTTGCTTGCGTCCCGTCCAGATATGCCGCCGCCCGCGTGAGCTGTCTGAGGGCGGCTGCTACGCGGCCACTCTTGCCTATGATGCGCCCCACGTCTTCGGGCGCGGCGTGTAGTTCGAGTACGATGCCGTTGGCTCCTTCCACCACCTCGACGTGGACCGCCTCCGGATCGTCAGCGATGGCCGAAGCGACGTACTGCAGAACCGATCGGGCCGTGGCACCGGGAAGTCTGTTGCCCTCCGGCGCCACCTCGTCCTCGAATTCTTCGTAGTCCTCGTAGTCTTCCGCAGGCACCAGGTCTCCTTCCTTCCGCGGCCGGTGCGATTCAGCTGTCGGCCGCCTCGTCCGCGGTAGCCTCCGCGGAGTCTTCGGAGCCGGCCTTGCCTCTCCCCTTCCCGCCACGGGAACCAGTCGCCTTATCGCTCTTCGACGAAGCCGTTGCCTTCGAACCTGCGGACTTGCCCCTGGCCGTGGCCCGACCCTGCCTCTCCGCCTTCTGCCGTCTCCCGGACCGCTCCGCCTTGAGCTTTTCGAACTCCTCCCACGCACCCGAGATACGCAACAGGTTGCGCACCTGCTCGCTTGGCTGAGCTCCCTGCATCAGCCACCTGACCGACTTTTCGTTGTCGATCTCGACTATCGCCGGATCCGGCCTGGGGTCGTAACGACCTACTACTTCTATGAACTTTCCGTCCCTCGGGCTCTTGGAGTCGGCCACGACGACCCTGTAGGTCGGGACCTTCTTCCTTCCGGTACGAGCGAGTCTGATGCGCACGGGCATCTGGCAATCTCCCACGGTCGTAGGTGACACGGACGTGACAGGATACCTGCAGTGGTTCCGGAGCTGAGGCCGAATTCGCCGCGACGCTCCCGGAAGTACGCCTCGCCCGTCACAGCTCTCCAGCCCTACCGGTGCCGACCTGAGCCGGTAGGCGCCGGCACCAACGAGTCAAGAAAGGCTACTTCTTTCGCTTCTTCTTTCGGGACTTCGACGGACGAGAGCTGCGCCTTCCCGAACCGGTCGGCCTGCCACCAGGCACGGCCCCGGCCCCTGTGCCCATGGCTCCGAATCCAGCCGGCAGGGACGCTGCCATCTTCATCGCCTTCCTCGGCGAGCCTATCGAGGCGACCTGCTTCATCATCTTCTGCACCTCTGCGAACTGCCTGAGCAAGGCGTTTACGTCCTGAGGCGAGGTGCCCGAGCCCCTGGCAATTCGCTTCCTCCTGGAGCCGTCGACGATCTTCGGGTTGCGTCGCTCTTGCGGAGTCATCGACAAGATGATCGCTTCGACCCTGGCGATCTCTCTCTCGTCGACGTCTTCCTCGCTGAGCTTCCCGATGCCAGGGATGCCTGGCAAGAGCGAGAGTAGCTTGGAGAATGGACCCGCCTTTCGCAGCTGGCGCATCTGCTGCAAGAAGTCCTCGAGGTCGAATTCGCCCTCGACGATCTTTTGCTGAAGGCTGCGAGCCTTCTCCGCGTCGATTACCTGCTCGGCCTTCTCGATGAGAGTCAGTACGTCGCCCATCCCCAGAATGCGCCCGGCCATGCGGTCGGGGTGGAAGGGCTCGAGGTCTCTCAAAGACTCGCCTGTGCCAGCGAAATAAATGGGGGCTCCGGTCACCTCCCTGACCGAGATGGCGGCTCCTCCCCGGGCATCGCCGTCCAGCTTCGACAGAATCAGCCCGTCCACTCCGACACGGTCGACGAACTCCTGAGCGACCCTGACGGCGTCCTGACCCGTCATGGCGTCCACCACGAGGAGGACCGCGTGAGGCTGTAGTCGATCGCGCAGCCTGGCAAGTTCGGCCATCAGTTCCTCGTCGACCGCCAGCCTTCCCGCTGTGTCCACGATCATCACGTCGTGATCGGTGGTACGCACGTACTCCAGCGCCCTTGCGCCAACCTCCACCGGGTCGGTGGGTGGCTGCTCCGCGTAGACCGGAACGCCGGCCTTGGCCCCTACTTTGACCAGCTGGTCGACGGCTGCAGGACGCTGGAGGTCGCAGGCGACAAGGATGGGGTTCTTCGAGTGGCGCTTGAAGTAGGCCGCCAGCTTTCCCGCGGTCGTAGTCTTCCCTGAGCCCTGGAGTCCGGCCAGGAAGAGGACCGTGGGCGGGATCGAGGCCAGCTTCAGTTTGGCCGGCGTCTCTCCCAGCGTCCTTATCAGCTCCTCGTGGACGATCTTGACGACCTGGTGGCCGGGCTGCAGACTTCTCTGGACCTCGGCCCCGACCGCCCGTTCTCTCACCCTCTCCACCAGATCTCTGGCGACCTTGTAGTTCACATCGCCCTCCAGGAGGGCAATGCGGATCTCCCGGAGGGCCTCGTCCACGTCGGATTCGGATAGCCGGCCCTTGGAGCGAAGCCGGCCGAAAGCCGCCTCGAGTCGTCTGGTCAGCGTGTCGAACATCTCAAGACCGTCGGATACTCTCGCCGAAGAGGGCGTCCGCGAACTCTGCCGGTTCGAAGGGCACCAGGTCTGCAGCCGACTCCCCGATACCCACCAGCTTGACGGGGACGCCAAGCTCGTCCTCGATGGCCAGCACGATCCCTCCTCGTGCCGAACCGTCGAGCTTGGTCAGGACTATGCCGGTGACCTCCACCGCCTCGAGAAACTTGGCCGCCTGCGAGAGGCCGTTCTGGCCTGTGGTGGCGTCTATCACCAGCAATGTCTCGGTTGGGGGAGCACCTGCCTTCTCTGCCACCCTGACAATCTTTTTCAGTTCCTCCATCAGGTTCACGTTGGTGTGCAGACGTCCGGCCGTGTCGACCAGCAGGTAGTCTGCGCCCCTGGCCCTGGCGAAGCCGATCGCATCGAATACGACTGCACCCGGGTCGGCCCCCTCGGAATCCTTGACGAGCTGAGCGCCCACCCTTTCTGCCCACACAGCCAACTGCTCCGTCGCGGCGGCCCTGTAAGTGTCAGCCGCTGCGATCACAACCGACCCCCCGTCCTGGCGCAAGCGCTCGGCCAGCTTTGCAATGGACGTCGTCTTGCCGGTTCCGTTTACCCCGGCGAACAGGTAGACCGAGGGGGGGTTGGCAGCCTCGGCCAGGGTCCGGTCCTTGCCCTCGAGCAGGGCCAGGACCTCTTCCTTCACCACGGCGACCAGTTCCTCCGGGTCCGTGATCTTGCGCCTCGAGACCTGCTTCTCGGCTCTGGAGACCAGCTCCATGGTCATCTTGACGCCCACATCGGCCCCCAACAGGGCTTCTTCGAGCGCGTCCCACGCCTGCGAGTCGACCCGCCCCGTGCGGAATACCCCGGACAGCGCAACCCCAAGGGCCTCTCTAGCCCTTGTCAGGCGGGAGCGCCATAGCTTCGCAGGCGGTGCCGCAGGCCCCGACTCCACGGGGGCTTTCGCGCCGGAGCCGGACGGGGCGTCCTTCTCCCTGCCGGCCTGTACATCGAGGGCGACCTCGCCCTCCCGAGAGGCAGTGGGTTCCTCGGCTGGCGCTGCGACGACTGCCGTAGATGTCGGTCCGGCTTTTGCCGTGGTGTCCTCGGGAGGAGCCTGGGAGTCTCCCACTCGCTGCCTGCGCCCCCTGGTCACGATGTAGCCGAGGAGAAATCCGGCTGCCACCAGGAAAGCCACAAGTATCGACAGTGTCTGCCAGAGATTCCTCATGAAGGTGTCGTCTCGACTCGGGAAGGTACTTCGGCGCCCCAGGGACACCGCCTTATTACCGCAGCTGAAGTATGCACCAGCGCTACCTCAGAGGAAAACGCTCAACCGTTGAGATGCAGACCGATCCCCCACGCGCACCAGCACTGCCCCCGAGAGAAACGCCCTCGCTCTCGCCTCGGACGAGAATGCACGTCTTGCCGCCGCGCGAGGCCGCCGGACTGCCCGAGCATCGGAAGCGAGCCAGGTCAGGTTGGGCAAGAGCCTCTCGTCCAGACCCATAGGAGTGACGGCCTCCGCTGTGTCAAGATCTGCATCGGCTTCCGAGGAGGACGGCGGGGGCCGAGCAGGCTCAGGTACCGGGAGGCTCAGGTATACGACAGCGACTCGGAGACCTTGTAAGAGACCACCCTCGAAGCTCCGTCTCGCTGCATCGATACGCCGTAGAGCGAGTCCGCGATCTCGACCGTCCGCTTCTGGTGAGTGATCACGACCATCTGTCCGTGATCCCTGAAGCTCGCCAACAGCCTCAAGAAACGCTCCAGGTTTATATCGTCGAGAGCGGCCTCGACCTCGTCGAGTACGTAGAACGGAGAAGGTCTGGCCCTGTAGAGAGCAAACAGGAACGCGAGGGCCGCCAGCGAGCGCTCCCCTCCCGAGAGCAGGCTCAGTCTCTTGACGGACTTGCCCGAGGGCTTGGCCTCGACTTCTACTCCTGTGGTCAGGGGGCTGGAACGGTCCTGCAAGAACAGCCTGCCGCTGCCACCCGGGAAAAGCGTCCGGAAGGTCTCCTCGAAAGCTCTGGCCACATCGCCAAAAGCGCTGATGAAGAGGGCAGCTATCTTCTCGTCGATGGCAGAGACGACCTTCTCGAGCTCCGCCCGCGAACTCTCGAGGTCACCAGCCTGCTCGGTCAGGAACCTCAGCCTCGAGGCCGCCTGCTCGTAGTCCTCCAGCGCGAGCTGGTTGATGGGTCCCATCCGTTCCAGCTCGCGCTCGAGCGCACGAAGCTGTGCCGAAGCCGTCTCGTCGTCGATATCGAAAACCTCGGGCCCGATCCCAAGCGTTTCGGCACCTACCTCACCACTAGGCGGCTCCTCTCCTGCGGCCGCCCGATACTCCTCACCGACCTGGTCCAGCACGGTCCTGGCGCGAACCTGTTCCAGCTCGGCTTCCCTCAGTGACTCTCTCGCTCTAGCGAGCTCCTCGGTCGCGGTCTCCAGGCGTTTTCTCGCCCCCGCTTCCTTCTGGCGCCACACTCCGGCAAGGGGTCGAAGAGTCGCTTCGAGGTCATCCGCCTCCTCCTCCATTGCCGAGATCTCTCCCAGGAGGAGTGCCACCGCCTCCTCGACTTCCTCGGCCAGTCGCGCACACTCTACGGCTCTCCTCCTTCGGCGCTCCTCCTCTGCCAGGCGGGCCCTCTCCTCCTCCAGCCTCGAGGCGAGCTGGTCTCTCCTGGACGAGAGAACCACGTGCCGCTCCTCCGCTCCGGCAAGCGCCTTTTCGGCCTCGCTCCGTCGCCGGCGCGCAGCCGAGAGCGCTTCCTGGAGCGCCTGCAAGCGAGCCTCCCCGTCACCTTCTTCTCCTGGTTCCCCGTGCCCGTTCGAGCCATCTCCCATCCCCGTCCGGACCTCGGCGAGGAAGGTTTCGATCTCCTCGAGCCTCCCACGGTCCTCGCTGATGCGGCTTACCAGCCTGGCCTCGGCCTTCTCGAGGGCTTCCCGCTCCGCCCGAACCCGTTCGAGCTCGGGGTCTATCCTCCCAAGCTCGCCAGCAGCGGCGGTCAGCATCGCGTCGCACTCCTGCAGGCCTGCCTGTGCGGCAGCCAGCTCGGACTCCAGCTCGGCAACGTCGTTGCGGCGCCGCTCGAGCTCCCGGGAGACCGCTCGCAACCTCGTCTCGCAATCACGGGCCCTTGTGGCAACCTCGGTCAGGTTGGCGAGTTCGCCGTAGGGTCCGGGGGCCGGCTTGCCGACCCGGTAGATTCCGGCACCCGCCAGCCACCCTTCGGCGGTCACGAAGGTAAGCTCTGGAAATCTCCCCGCAAGCTCCACGGCCGACTCGAAATCGGGAGCCAGGTAGAAGCGGGCCAGCAAGAGTCGGAGCACTTCCTCGACGCGGTCGCCGGGTTCCTTGAAGGTCACCAACGCGACGAGAGGCGTGGCCTCGGAGCGAGCAGGCACCGACTCGACCGGCGGACCCTTCAGCCGCGCCCGCACGCCGCCCTCTGCCAGAGAGCTCACATCCAACACCCAGGCGGCACCGGTTTCCTCCCGTGAGAGCACCCCTGCAGAGGCCTCGAGTGCCTCCCTGCCCTCCACCACCACGGCGCGGCTCAACTCACCGAGAGCAGCCTCCACCGCAAGTTCCGCGCCTCGCTCCACCTCGATGAGGTTCCAGAGAGCTCCCACCAGGCCATCGGGCGCTGCCTCCAGGAGACGCCCGGCGCCCTCTTCGGAGGCAAGGCGCGCAGCGAGGTTCTTGAGGGCTTCCAGCCTCCCGTTCCACATGGCCAGCTCTTCGGCGGCCTCTTCCCGCCGGCGCTCGAGCTCCGAGACGTCCCGGCGGGCAGCCGCAAGGCGCCCCGACAATGCCTCGACCGCGTCGCCGAGCGGTCCCGCCTGGGCGTCCAGCCTACGGATCTCCTCGTCCAGCCGGCGCCTCTCGGCATCGAGCGCCTCCTTGCGCTGCTCCAGCGCGCGACGCCGCTCGACGAGCTGAGACACCTCTATCTCGGCCCTGGCTATGGCCGACTCGAGGCTCGACCGCTCTCCTGCCAGTTCAGCTGCCTTTACGGCCGCTGCCCCCCCTCCGATCCACCGATCCTCTCCCGCAAAGACTCGATCTCGGCAGCGAGTCTCTGCTCGTCCTCGATGGCCTCTTCTAGCTCCTCGCGCAGAGCCGGCAGAGAGGCCTCTATCTCGGCTACCCGCAGATCGAGCTGCTCCTTCTCCGCCCCTATGAGGTCGAGGTGCTGGGCTGCCGACTTGAGGGCCACTGCCTGGAAGAACTTCTTCTTCTCTCGCGCGATATCACCGATCCCCCCGCCGGCTCTCCTCAGCTCCGCGATCCGGGAGACCGCGTCCTGGGCACGCGACCACAACGACGAAACCCTCTCCAGGGACTCGGTCACCTCCTGCTCCTCCGAGCGGAGCGACTCGAGGAGGGACTCAAGGCGCCCGACGGCGGCCCTGGCCTCGTCAAGGTTTCCCTCGGCCCTGGTAAAGGCCTCCCTCGCGGAGGCCCACTTCCTGAAGGCGAGCAACTTCCGCAGCGAGGCGGCCTCGGCCCTGACCTCGCGGTAGCGCTCCACAGCGGCCGCCTGGCGCTTGAGGGGCCTCATCTGGCGCTCGACTTCCTTGATGACGTCCTGCAGGCGAGCGAGGTTCTCCTCGGTCGCCGCCAGCCGCCTGAGCGCGCGCTCCTTGCGCCGTTTGTACTTGAGCACCCCTGCCGCCTCTTCGACCATCGCTCTCCGGTCCTCGGCGGAGGCGGTGAGCACGGACTCGAGCTGACCCTGCCCGACGATGGAGTGCATCTGCTTGCCGACACCCGTGTCAGAAAGCAGCTCCTGGACGTCAAGGAGGCGGCACGGCGTGCCGTTTATCGCGTACTCGCTCTCTCCGTTCCTGTAGAGGGTGCGCGATATCGCCACTTCGGAAAGGTCGAGCGGGAGAGTCCGGTCGGAGTTATCGAAGGTGATAGTCACCTTCGCCCTCCCCAGGGGCTTCCTGGATGTCGACCCTGCGAAGATGACTTCCTGCATGGTGCCGGTACGCAACGCCGAGACGGCCTGGGTACCCATCACCCAGCACAGGGCGTCGACGATGTTGGACTTGCCCGATCCGTTGGGGCCGACGATAACGGTGATCCCGGGCTCGAACTCGATCAGCACCGGGTCGGCAAAAGACTTGAATCCCTTGATCTCCAGGGACTTGAGGAACAAGAAAGCGCCCTCCTGGAGAAGCTGCAGCAGTCGAAAAGAGGCTTTCGGAGGGATGCTAGCAAAGGACCGATTCCGGGCAGTGCATTTCGCGCGCCGTCCCAAGCGCAACTCCGCGCTCCCGTACGGCGCACCCGGCCGGCTGACCGGCCGGGACCCCCTCCACTACCGAGAGAGAAGTCCTCCTGTGGGTCCCGGCATCGGGGTTCTCGACTGAGGCGAAGGGGGCGGCGAGGCGCCCGGCAGCGGAGAGGGCCCCGCCCGCGGAGGCGGGGTAACAGGCCTGGGCTGGCCGGGCAGCGGCCTTCCGACAACCGAGGCGAAGGAGTCGATAAGCGAGTTCACGTCCTCGGCTCGCTCCTCCTGGGGCATGTGCCCGGTGCGGTCCAGGACTACCAGGCGCGACCCGGGTATCAGGGACGCAAGCTCCTCGCCCTCTCGCAGGGGAATCAGCCTGTCCTGGGCCCCCCAGATAATAAGCGTGGGCACAGAGACCTGGGCTATCTCGGTACGGTTGAGCTGGGGTGCGGAGGTCCGCAGCATTCTCCAGAGCATCTCCTCAGCCCGCTCGACATCTAGGGGGTCCCTGTATGCCGAGACCATCTCCTCGTCGACAAGAGAACGGTCGTAAAAGGCCGCATTCAGCCCGGCCCTTACTACCCGTTTGGAAGTAGCGAACCGCAACAGCGTCGTCCGGAAGGGCTGGGGGACCGGTGGGAGGCTGCGGAACCCTTCCCTCGGCAACCCGGCCGAGTCGATCAGCACCAGACCCGCCACGTCTTCGGGACGCTGAAGCGCCACGCGTATGGCGACTTCTCCACCGAGGGAGTGGCCGACGATGATCGGCCTCCTCACTCCCAAGATGTCCAGGAAGGTGGCAACGTGGGTCGCGTACCCCCTGGGCGAGTACTCCGAAGCGGGGTCCCTAGAGGTGTACCCGAAGCCCCGGACATCCAGAGAGATCACCGTGTACTCCTCCGAAAGTGGCCCGAGGTTCTTCCTCCACGAGTAGGTCGATCCCCCGAAGCCGTGGATGAAGACGATGACCGTCTCGCCCTTGCCCTCCTTGACGTAGTGGGTCCGGACTCCGGCGCCCGAGACGAATGTCCCCTCGACTCCCTTTGCCTCTATGGCCTTCTCCGGATCCAGTTCGGCCCTGGCGGTGACGGCGTTGTATACAAGGCAGAAGACGACCAAGCCGACCAGGAACGAAGGGACGACCCTGAAGAAGAAGGCCTTGAGCGCCCGCCTCACCGCAGAATCCTGAAGCCCCTGACCCCGACGGGCTCGACGTCTTCGACGCCGATACCTTCCACTCGCGCCCTGGGGGGACCCGTCCTGCAGAACTCGACCATCCGGTCGACCGCGTCCGGGGGGCCCTCGAAGTAGGCTTGCACCGACCCGTCCTCCATATTGGCCACCCAGCCCTCGACGCCGAGCTGCAGTGCGAGTCTTTTCACCGAGTCCCTGAAGAAGACGCCCTGCACTCGCCCGACCACCCTCACCTTCCTCGCCACCCTCATCTCAAGGACGGTACCTGGACTTTCCCGCTGCGCCGTATTGGCCCCTCATGACTGGCACTGCGGGCAGTACCAGGTGTGCCTACCCTGGAACCTGGCTCGCTCGATCGGCGTCCTGCACCGGGGACAGGGCTGGCCGGCACGCTGGTAGACCTGTGCCACCGACTGGAAGTTCCCCGGCTCCCCGTACACGTCTACGAACTGTTCGTCTTCGAGGGTAGAGCCGCGCTGCTTGACGGCCTCCTGGAGCACCTCCTGCATCGCCCGGGCAAGACGGCGAATTTCCTGTGAGGAGAGCGTGTCCGATCGCCTGTCGTAGCGCAGGCCTGCTTCGAAGAGGATCTCGTCGGAGTATATGTTCCCGATGCCAGAGACGAACTGCTGGTCCATCAGAAGCGCCTTGAGCTTGGTCTTGCGCTCGGTGAGCAGGCGACCGAACTCGGTCCAGGGAATGTTGTCTTCCAGCGGATCGAAGCCGAGATGAGCCAGCTCCTCTATACCGTCTAGCTCGTCGACCGAGGTAACGAACATCTCCCCGAACTGGCGGGGGTCGACGAATCGCAACTGCCCGCCCTGGGTAAACACGATCACGACTTGGGTGTGAGGCAAGGTCGGTGCCTTCTTCGACTTCTCTCGCAGGAGCCTTCCTGACATACCAAGGTGGATAACCAGTGCCGACACCTTGTCCGACTTCGAAGACCCCTTGTCGAGCTTGAGGATCAGGTACTTCCCCCGCCGCCCCACCGAAGATATCTTCCGCCCTACCAGAGCGTTCTTGAAGTGAGCCTTGTTCGGATGCCGCCTTATCGTCCGCATCCTGAAGACCTCGACGTCGGCGACCTTCCTGCCGACGACCTCCTTCTCGAGGTCCCTCCTTATGACTTCGACTTCAGGTAGTTCAGGCACTCTGCCCACTCCCTGACTCGGCAAGAGACTCCAGTGCCGCTCGGGCTGCGGCCTGCTCCGCCTGTTTCTTCGACCGCCCTTCGCCGCCTCCGAAGGTCGAACCGCCCACGAATACAGAAGCGTAGAACTTCTTGGCGTGGTCGGGCCCTTCCTCCTCCACCTCGTACTCGGGAATTCCCCACCCCCGTTGCAATGCCAGTTCCTGCAGCCTCGTCTTGTAGTCGTGGCCCCCCGGCCCCTGGGCGGACCGCTCTATCTTCTCACCGAAGATGCGCATGATGAGCCTGGTGGCGGCATTCCACCCGCCGTCCAGGTATACGGCACCGATCACCGCTTCCATGACGTCTGCAAGAATCGAGGGCTTCTCCCGCCCTCCAGATGCTTCCTCGCCCTTGCCCAACAGGACGTGGCGGCCAAGTCCGATCTCTGTGGCCGTCTCGGCGAGTGCCGCAGAGGAGACGACCCCTGCCCTTACCTTGGCCAGATCTCCTTCGTCGAGAGAAGGGTACGCCCCGAATATGTGGACGGTAATTGCCAGCTGGAGGACCGCGTCGCCCAGAAACTCGAGCCGTTCGTTGGACGGGACGGGCGGGTCGAAGTCCAGGCCAGCCTCCGAGGCCCACGAGCGATGCGCCAGCGCCTCGGCGAGAAGGCGCCTGTTCGAGAACCGGTAGCCGAGTGTCTCCTCGACCTCTTCGAAGGCGACGAGCTCGGCGGCTTCGGTCACCGTTCCGGCTCGCCCTCGAGGCCTATCGAGGCCGCAATTACCGATACCAGGTCGCCGACCGTCTCGCACTCGCCAAGCTCGCTTCCGTCCAGAGGGGCGATTCCACGCTCGCCCAGCTCCTCCACGACCGAGTCGACTATCTCGAGCAAGTCGATCTCGTCGAGGCCCAGCTCCTCGAGCCGGGTGGAGAGCGTCACCCGCCGGGTCGTGGAAGTCGTTCCCCCCTCGCCGAGTGCGCCGGGGGCTGCCGTAGTGGCCTCGCCCGCATACCCGTCCCTTCCAGCAATGGCGGACTCGATCGCAAAGACCACCGCCTCCTCCAGAGAGGAGTACGAGCGCCACGGGCCGTGCGAGAGGGTCTCAGAGGGCACCGTCGCCGCCTCGGGATCCAAGAGCCTCAACGATCCCGGTCTGTATACGGGATGCCTTGTCGCTTCCGGCAAAGAGCACCGCCCTGGCAACCGAGTCGGCGTTGGACGAGCCGTGGGCGATGACCGCCAGGGACCTGACGCCCAGCAGGCACGCACCGCCCAGCCCGTCGGCGTTGACGCGGCTGCGCAGCTCCAAAAGGGCCCCAACTGCCGCTCTCTGTGCCTCTCCATCGGTCCTCGCCGCCACCGCGGAGACCACCTCCTGAATCAGGCTCCTGGCCAGACCCTCGGCCAGCTTGAGGACGACGTTTCCGGTGAAGCCGTCCGTCACCACGACGTCGGCAGCCGCATGCGGAAGGTCGTGCCCTTCGACGTTTCCGACGAACTCGAACGGTGCCCCGTCCTCCTGGGAGACCGACCTAAGCCGTGAATATGCCTCTCTGTGCAGCAAAGCCCCCTTGACTTCCTCTTCCCCGATGTTGAGCAGCCCCACCCGGGGGCGCTTGATCCCGAAAGCAGTTCTGACGAAGACCGAGCCCATCACGGCGAACTGGAGAAGGTGTTCGGGCCTACACTCGGCATTGGCGCCAGAGTCGATGAGAACTACGGGGTGGGCCGGAAACGGGATCACCGTGGCGATCCCCGGTCGCAGAATCCCCTTCAGGCGCCCGAACTTCAGTACCGCACCGGCTACAGCCGCGCCGGTAGAACCTGCCGAGACTACCGCTCCCGCCTCGCCGTCGGCGACGAGCGAACATGCCACGGCTATAGAAGATCGGGGCTTGGACCGGACGGCCCTGGCCGGCTCGTCCGACATCGAGACGGTATCCGGAGCGTCCACCACTCGGATCGCTCCGGGCAGGGCCGAGAGGTCAGCGCCCAACGCTGCGGCCCTCTCCTCGAGGAGAGTCTCCAGACGTCGGGCCGGTCCCGTAAGTATGACCGAAGCCCCCTCCGAGGCGGCCTTCAGAGCCCCGTCTACGGTCGCAAGGGGGGCCCTGTCGCCCCCCATACCGTCCAGTGCTACCGGGGCGCTCCCCCCCGAGCCCCCGAGCGACTCGCTCTCAGGCATAGAGTTCTCTTGGAACTATTCGGTCTCGACCACCGTCCTGCCCGCGTACCTGCCGCAGTTCGGGCAGACGCGATGAGGAAGCTTGGGCTTGTGACAGTGGGGGCACTCCGCGTAGGTCTCGGGACGCGCCTTCCAGTGAGCGCGGCGGTGGCGCGTCCTGGACCTCGACTTCTTCCGCTTCGGTACGGCCATGGCAGCTCCCTCGCTCGTCGACAAAATCCGCTTGCGCTGGACTGCAAGCTGTCGCGGCAACGGTACCCACAAGGCACCAGCAAGGTTACCGTCCGGGCCCCGAACGGACACTCGGTTTGATGCGGGCAAGCCTGCCGAAAAGACGGAACTTTCTCAGACCTGGTCCTGGTCGAAGAACTCGCCGCCCCCCTCGTCTGTCTCGGCCGACCCGTCGCTGCGGGCCCTTCTCTCCACTGGTGCCCCTTCAATACCCGCACCGGAAGTCCTCTCCCCGGCGGCGCCCGGCCCCCCGGGCCCGTAGCCGCCGATGTCAGGCACCGCCCGGAGCCTCTCCCGCCCCGCCACTATGGTCTCCAGCATTCGCCTGAGCAGCGACTCGAAGGATGCGAGCTTTGCGTCGATGTAGCCGTCGGTCTCGGCTTTGAGCGAACGGGCACGCTCCTCGGCCTCGCTCAGAACTATGCCCGCCTTCCATTCGGCCTCCCGCATGATCTCGGTCTCGCTCACGATGCGTGACGCCTCGGCCTGGGCCTCCTCGACTATCAGCTCGGCCTCCCGGCGCGCCCTTGCAATGAACTCGTCCTTCTCGCGGAGAATCCAGCGCGCCTGGCGAAGCTCCTGAGGGAGGGACTCCCTGACATCGGCGAGCAGAACCAGGATCTCGTCCCTGGGGACGAGAGCGGAGGAGGAAAGCGGCATGGACTTGGCGGTCTGGACGAGCTCCTCTATGCGGCGGATCTTCGACTCGACGTCTTCTTCGGGAGTCGACGGGAGCGGGATTACCTGCTCGCCGGGGCCGGCCGCGCCCGTGGCACCGCCCACCTCCGAGGCCGCCGGCCCGCTCTGCTCGTTTCGAGGCTCGCCGTCCAGGGGAGCCACCGCTAGCGGACCTGCCCGAACTTCTCGGCCAGACGCTCGGCGACGCCGGGAGGCACCAGAGACGAGATGTCGCCGCCGAAGCGGGCCACTTCCTTTATGAGGGACGAAGACAGGTAGGAGGTGACCGGACTCGCCGCCAGGAAGAAGGTCTCGATGCCGGAGAGCTTGTTGTTCATCTGGGCCATCTGGATCTCGTAGTCGAAGTCCGACACCGCCCTCAACCCCTTCACGATGACACGGGCCCCGATCGACCTGGCGAAGTCGACAAGCAGTCCGTCGAAGCTCGACACCTCGACGTTGGAGAGGTGGCCCACCGCCTCTTCGAGGATCTGCATCCGCTCCTTGATATCGAAGAGCGGAGCCTTGGACGGATTGGAGACCACCGCCACGACGAGCTCGTCGAAGAGAGCGGAGGCCCTCTCGATTATGTCCAGGTGCCCCACGGTGACGGGATCGAAGGACCCCGGGCATAGTGCCTTGGTCATGCTCCGGCTCCGTCCTCGGACAGTTCGGCTACCCCGACCAGCGCCCCTCCGTAGGCCCGCTCGAACACCGCGCGGTACCCCTCCGGCCAGGGAAGGCCTCCACTGCCGCGCCCGCTGCAGCCGCCACCCCCACGGCCGAGCTCCCTGGATAGCTGGCCACCCCGCGGGGCGCGCTCGTCGGTTCCGGCTTTTTCTCTATGCAAGCATACGGCAGCACCGGGACGGAGGAGCGGAACGAGGGAGACCAGCACGCCCTCGACCGCCGGGTCCGACCAGGCATAGGGAGGGTCCACGAATGCCACGTCGAAGCGCGGACCTCCATCCCTCCTAGGTCTCGTGAGGAAGCGTCGCACGTCCTGTCGGATCACGGTCGCACGGTCCTCCAGTCTCGCCCTCATCAAGTTCTCACGTAACGCTTCAGCCGCGTCAGGTCTGGACTCGACGAAGACAGCCGATTCAGCCCCCCTGGAGAGCGCCTCTATCCCCAGCGACCCCGAACCTGCAAAGAGGTCGAGAACCGCTGCGCCTCTGACCCTTTCCCCCAGATGCGAGAAGAGCGACTCCTTTACGCGGTCCGTCATGGGTCTTACGGCGGGCGTCTTCGGCGCCCGCAGGCTCGTTCCCCTGGCACTGCCTCCCGTTATGCGCACCGCGTCGTTCCCTGAGCAAGCTTGCAAGGGTCTCTAAAGGGCTCGGGACGCGACCCGAGACCCGGTAGATCGCCCGGCTCGGCCGGAGAGCGCCGGCCGAGATTTCCAGTATCGAGACTTTGCTGCCTCGGATCCGTCCTCCGCCGCTCGTTTCGCCGCTGGAGTCACGCAGTCGAGCCTAACGCAACCGGATGCGTGCGGGGCGGTGACGACCTCGCCGCTGGAGTCACGCAGTCGAGCCGACGAGGCTTGGAATATATCGGGCTCCGCCCTTTCGGACGGGGCCCGATGCGGGTGGGTCCGGGTGCGGAACCCCTCTCTTCGGTCCGCCGCGTTCAGGCCGTCTCTCAGATGCCGAGGCGCGGGCCGAATACCTGTCCGGGCAGCCTCACGGTGCCGCTTGCGGAGGCGGAGGGGGCAGCAGCTCGGGCTGGGGCGGGATCTCCCTCCACTTGGTGACCCGGTAGCCCTGGAACTCCCTCAGGTTGGCCAGATTAGTGTCGTAGGCCAGCAGCCTCAGCGACCCGTTGATCCGGAATTGGTCCAGTAGCGCTGCCCCGAAAAGCAGGAAGTGCGGACCTCCGTTGTCCGTCATACGGGAGCACATGGCGTCGAGCACCATGGAAGCCACCGGCTGGGAGTTGCCCTGCCTCACGATCTCGGCATCCGGCTGTCCGCTGCAGGTCCTTATGACGATGAAGTCCGACGGCGGGGCGGTGGGAGCGTACCTTCTACTTCCACCTGTCTCGACCCAGGAGCCGACCTGCGGGAACGTCGAGCAGCCCTCCCTGGATCCTCCGCCCTGGGCTTTCACGTTGATGTAGACGCCGTCGGCGAAGGTGAGGGTGCCGGTTACGTAGATCTTGACCGACTGTCCCGCAGGCAGGGGGGCTCGGCAGAGGTTCTGGTCTCGGGCGCTTCCTACCACCAGATCCCGCACGGTGTAGGTGCCGGGGGCCAGGCTGCTAAACATCTGAGGGGAAATGGTGCAACTTTGCACCGTGCAGCCGGGCAAGGGACGGGCGTCTGCGGGCGGCTCCGTGATCGGCTGGAACTCGTAGGGAGAGTCGGCCTGGTTGACGTTAGAGCCGTCGCTGGCCACGCACTGTTCTTCGGCGCTACCGCTCGGCGGGTAGATGGTCATGCTGATCTCGTCCCATCCTGCCCCCTGACACCTGATTGCGCCCGATGTGCCCAGTAGCGAGTTGTCGTCTGGTGGGCAGTCGAGGTCGCTGCCGCCTGCAGTGGAGCTGGTGAACTCGCAGAGCTGGTCGGGGTTTCCGTTCAGGACCATCGAGTCCCTCGTGTAAATGCCGTGGGTGTATCGGGAGACCGTGTACACGTCCGCCTTTATGGACCTCACGCTCTGGTCGGTAGCGTTCCTGCCGGTAGCCGTGATGGTCCAGCGCCTGGTGGCGGTGCGTACCACCGTGTAGCCGTACTCACCGTCGGACGTCTGGCCGGTTCCCTGAAACACCACCTGCCCCACCGGCGGCATCCGGTCGAAGTCCCACTGCTCCAGGCGGAACAGCGCCGCATCGAAGCCCGTGTTGGCCACCGAAAATGCGGCGAAGCGCTTCTGCTCGAAGGCCGCCTGATCGAGGCCGCCCAGTGTCTTCACCCACACCGATGTGGCGACGATCCCCACTATCATCAGGACGCCCACCGCGACGATCATGGTGTTGCCGCTCTCGTCGTAGCGTTTCCTCATCTCGTCCTCCCTCGCCGATGACGAAAATCTCACCTGCTCTTGTTCCTCAGTCTTCGTGACAGCCCGTGCCACCGGGCAGCCTGTTCCTAATGTCCACGGAGGTCATCGCCTCGTAGGGAGGCGGAGCCCCCACACGGGTGTCCGCCTCCGAGATCACGTGGATCACCACCCTCGTGGCGCACTGCTCGATGACCGAGGGTTCAACCGCTCCGGACCCCGTCGTCGTGAGTTCCTGGTTCAGGTCGTCGTAGTAGCGGAAGAGCGGCTGGCTCGCCGTGTTGATGAGACGAGGGACGAGCACCCTCCTGAAGCTCGCGTCGTCGAGGTCTTCCTGAACCAGGCTCCCGTCCGCGTCCGCGTAGAAGTACCAGCGGTTCACGTCGGTGTCCGACTCGCCGTAGGTAGTCACCGCGATCGCCCAGCGCATCTCGTCGGAGGAAGCGAAGAAAGCGGAGTCAATGGGGTTGGCCGCCCTGATCTCTCTGGACATCGTCTGCAGGGCGTTGAGGACCGTGAACTGGTTGTCGACGATCGCCGAGGTTCGTCGCTCCTGGCGGGTGGCTACCTCGAGGGTGGTGAGCAGGGCCGACATGACGGTCATGAAGATCGCCGTGGTCACCATCAGCTCGGTGAGCGTGTAGCCGCCCTCAGAGCGGTCCCTACCTAGACCGGGGCCGCGGGTAACGTGGGGGCGCGCCAGCTTCAGCATGACGGCTTGCCCCCGCCGCCCTTGTAGTAACACACCGTCAAGACCGCCTGAGCGGGATTCGACGCGTCGTGGAGGTCGCCGATCGCGTAGAAGTAGACCGTCCCGTAGCCGAGCGAGAAGCGCTCCCAGTTACTGGGCAGGTAGACCCACCAGGGCGACGCCTGCGTGAGGTAGCCGGTCGAGACTAGTTGGCCATCCTTGTTGACGAACTCAGCCCATACCTGGGTGCAGTTGCCCTGCACGTCCACGGCGGCGATCATGTCGTTAGTGTTGAAGCCCGTACTTGGGTGGATCTGAATCCGGTTCGTCGTCGTGCCCATCGCAGGGCTCCTCACGAAGGGCCCCACGAGCAGGCACTCTGTGGTCGGCGGAAGCGGAGTGCCCACCGGGTTCGAGTACACCCAGTCGGTGGCGGGAACCCCTTCTTCTTGTGCCTCGTTAGATTTGTTGACCGCCCTCACCCTGAAGCAGTACCAGCGATCCCAGGTACCCGCGTACATGTATGAGCTCGCGTTGGCCTCGAGTTCGGCAACCTCGATCCACTGGGGCTCGATCCCCGCACCCCGGCAGAGTAACGGCTCGTAGGGGAGGACCAGGACTTCCAGAACGTACTTGCACTCGTTGTCGGCCCGGTCCCTCCAGCCCACGAGCACTCCGGGGGTGGACTCGACGGGCATAGTGGCGGTCACATCTACTCCGTCCACGCCGGGCTGGATAAGAAGGCCGTCGTTAGTGCAGCTGACCGGCTGCTCGCCCAGCCCACCGGGGTAGATCGCAGACTCGACCTGAATCGAGTGCGGGCCGACCTGGTCACGCCAGTTCACACGCACGACCAGCAGCTTGTAGGCACGCTCGTAGTAGCGGAGCTGACCGTTTATGGTCTCCTCGACCGGCACCCAGAGCACGTTCTGGAGGATTTCGTAGGTCACCCCCGCAAAGACCATTGGCTCGGGCCTTATCGGTATCGAGTGGTCTTGGAACTCGGTCCTCACGGGACCCGAGTTGGGCGAAGAGGTTGTGGGGCTTATCGCCATGTCGGGGTCGTCGTCCCAGATGGCGATGTCGTCGTAGGCTCTGGAGCGGACGTTCTCGATGGCCTGGTTGGCCGCGAAGACGGCGTTGGTACGGCCTCTCTGGGTACCGGCAGCCTTGGCGGCCACCACCAGGGTCCCCAGAAGCGAGACGACTCCGATGGCCAGAATCGTCAAGGAGGCGAGCAGCTCAACTATCGAGAAGCCCGCCTCGTCGTCTCGGGCAGCTCTGCTCGGGGTCTTCAGAAGTCTTGCAAGCCTCGATATCACGCCTGGCCTCCGGAGCCGCTTTCGCGCCTGCACCGCCACGGGGTACCTGGCGGTTCGACGGGCTGGGGCGATTGCACCGTTTCCGCGCCTGCGCCACGGCGGGACTTACACTTCCAAGTGTCGGAGTCGAACAGGTATCTGCACATCCCCCGATCGGAGGTAATCGACTCCCCCAAATGGAGTAGAGGGAGTACTCCGAAGTGAGCGCCCGCACCAAACTCACCGCGATCCTGGTGGTCGCCGTCGTGGCCATCCTGGGGATACAGGGGTACTCCTATCTGGAGGACCGCAACAGGGCTGTCGCGGCCCTTAGAGCTCAGGTGGAAAGCGCCGCCACCGCACCGGCAGTGACCCTCGCCGACGGCCCCCTGACGGCCCGATCAGACCTCGAGTCTCCCCAGATTCGGGCCGAGCTGGCCAAGGTTCTGTTGAGAGCGCAGACGGTCTCTGATGCCGTGTTGCAGACCGCCCTGGTCCTGCCCGAGGAACCGCAAGGCGACGACGCTTCGGGCCCGACCGTCCAGGGGACAGTCGTGACCTTCGTGGGAATCCCGACCCCGATCGCCCCCGAGGAAGGGGGGACCGTGCGAGACCTACCCGCACCCGAGCCTCTCCGGTACTCCGCCTCGGCGCGTATCGGGGACTTCGTGGTGGGCGTCGCCAGGGTCGACCGCGGCAGGGAGGCTCCGGCCTTCGTGGTCGTGGTGGGATCCCTGGAGGGGCTGACGGCCACCGGCAGGGGTATCGCCGTCTTGTTGACCACGGCCGCTGCAGCCATCCTTCTCTTCTTGGCGGTCGTATCCAGAGGATTCACGAGGAGACTCGAGCTGTTGGCGCAAGCAGCCGAGCGCATCCGCGAGGGAGACCTCGCCTATCGGGTCGAGATCTCGGGTCGGGACGAGATAGCTGCGGTGGGGGAGGCCTTCAACAGGATGGCAGAAGCGGTCCAGTCGAACAGGAGGGCCCTGGCCGACGCCGTCTCGGAACTGGCACAGGCCTCCGCCGAGCTGGAGACGAGAGCTGAGGAGAACAGGCGCATCCTCGAGCGCACCGTCGGCGCAGTCGACGAGGAGCGACGCAGGCTCGCGACCGACCTGCACGACTCGACGATCCAGGCCCTGCAGAGCGCGGCCATGCAGGCAGAGTACCTGGGGATGCTCATCGAACGGGGCCGCACCGAGGAGGTCGCCGGGCTGCTTCGAGACCTGACCACCCGGCTGCGGGACGCTGCAGACGAGCTGAGAAAGCTCATCTTCGACCTCCGCCCGCCCTCCTTGGACCGCGGGGGGCTCATGGCCTCCCTGGAGAACCGCCTGCGGGAAGCCGAGGAGAGGGCGGGCTTTTCCACCACTCTCGAGGTCGAAGACGGTCTGAGGATTCCACCAGAAGAGGAGGAGGTCGTCTACAGGTTCTGCCGAGAGGCCATCTCCAACGCGGTCAAGCACTCGGCAGCCTCCGAGCTTCAGGTGCGCATTTGGAGGTCGGGCGATACCCTCCGGGCCGTGGTATCGGACAACGGCAAGGGCTTCAAGATGGACGATCACCCGCCCGAGGGGCACTTCGGGCTCGTAGGGATGAAGGACCGAGCGAAGCTCGCAGGCGGCGAGGTGAACATCCAGAGCGCTCCGGGACAGGGCACCAGGGTCGAACTGGTCCTTCCCCTACCCGACTCCTCGGCCCGCGGCTCCTCCGGCTCCCACTCTTCGACGTCTGTAGCGCCGAGCAGTCCGGCTTCGACTGCCCCGGACACGGCGCCCACTCCTGGCTCCGACTCCCCGGTTCAGGAGCCGGAGGCGACCTGAAGCTCCTCTCCGAAGGAGTGCTCTATCTCCCGCCTGAGGTCGGGGTGGCCCTCGAGGAGGGGGTCAGCCTCCAGTATCCGGATCGCCCACTCCCGGCACCTGGCTATGAGGGGGGCGTCCTCCACCAGTCGGGTGAGCTTGAGGTCCGAGCGACCGGACTGACGAACGCCGAAGACGGCCCCCTCTCCCCTCAGTCGGAGGTCTTCCTCGGCAAGCTCGATTCCCGACGACGAGCGGACCATCGCCTTGAGCCGCTCCGAGCGGGCCGCATCTTCGCTCGATGCCAGCAACAGACAGAGCCCGCCGTGGGATCCCCTGCCCACCCTGCCTCTCAACTGGTGAAGCTGGGCGAGTCCGAACCGCTCGGCGCTTTCCACCACCATGACCGTGGCATTCGGCACGTCGACTCCCACTTCCACGACAGTAGTCGCCACGAGGACGTCGATCTCTCCTGCACGGAAAGCCTCCATGACTCGCGCCGCATCCTTTGGGGAAAGGCGCCCGTGAAGCAGGCCGAGACGCAAGCCCTCGAGCTCCCCGTCGCTGAGCTCCTGGTATACCGACTCGGCTGCCGAAGCCTCTAGCTTGTCCGACTCCTCGATCAGCGGACAGACGACGAAGGCCTGTCTTCCCGCAGCCACCTCCCGCCTTATGGCCTCGTAGGCCCGGCCCCGCTCGGAGGGCCCCAACACCTCGGTCTTGACCGGACGCCGGCCCTCGGGCAGTTCCTCGATGGTCGAGACGTCCAGGTCGCCGTAGAGAGTGAGGGCGGCGGTCCTGGGAATCGGCGTGGCGGTCATTATCAATACGTCGGGGCTCACGCCTTCCTTCGCCTTCTCTCGCAGGCGCAGGCGCTGGTGTACGCCGAAGCGGTGTTGCTCGTCGACGATCACAAGACCAAGAGAGGCGAACTCCACTCCTTCCTGGAATAGCGCGTGGGTGCCCACCACCACGTCGACCCGCCCGGACCTTATCGCTTCCAGGGTCTCCTGGCGGCTCCCAGGACCTGCAGAGGACGTGAGCAAGGCCATCCTCAAGCCCTCGGGCTCTAGGTAGGGCTTGAGTCCGAAGTAGTGCTGGCCTGCCAGGACCTCGGTAGGAGCCATCAACGCGGCCTGGTGTCCGCCTGCGACCGCGATGCAGACGGCAGCCGCCGCCACCACTGTCTTGCCCGAGCCCACCTCGCCCTGCAGCAGCCGGTGCATGGGCCGCCCCGAGGCCATGTCGGCGGCGATCTCCTCCAGGGCCTTTCGCTGGCCTCGGGTCAGCTCGTAGGGGAGGCCCTTCAAGAACCTGCGCAACAGCTCCGGATCCTCGGGGTGCTCGATACCGGTGGCGTCACGCTCGGCGGCGTTCCTCAGCAGGCGCAGCGCCACCTGCAAGGTGAAGACCTCCTCGGCCACCAGCCTTCGCCTGGCCTGGGTCTGCTGCTCGAAGCTCTCGGGAAAGTGGATTCCCTGCAGAGCCGTGCGCCTGTCGAGCAGGTGAAGGTCCTCTCGCATCTGCCGAGGCAGCGGGTCTTTCATCGCGGGGACCGCCCGAAGCGCGGCCCACACCAGGCGTCTGATGTATCCGGAAGAGACGCGCGCCCTGGCCGAGGCCGGGTAGACCGGGACTATGCGGCCGACCTCCAAAGACTCCGAGATTCCCTTCGAAGAGAGGGTGTCGTAGGAGGGATTGGCTATCTGTAGCCTCCTGCCGAAGCGCTCCACCTTCCCCGAGAAGGCGACCTCGTCGCCGACCCTAAAGTCCGCAGCCCTGAAGTCCTGGTTGAACCAGACGCAGTCCACCCATCCTTTTCCGTCCGTCACAGTGACGGTCAGTATCGAGAGTTTGGGTCTTGGCTTCTTCGAGACGACCTTCGTCACGGTACCCACCACGGTCGCCTCCTCGCCCACCACCAGATTTCGGATGGGCAGCACCGCGGACCGGTCTATGTAGCGGCGGGGATAGTGCTGCAGCAGGTCCTTTATCGTCCTGAGCCCCATGGACTCCAGCCGGCGCTGGCCCGAGAAGCCCACGCCGGGAAGGGCTCCTACCGACTTGGAAGCGAGCTCGGCCCATCCGACGGGCCCGCCCCGGGCGTCATTCAACAATTCCGGACCTCAACGCGATCGCGACCACCTCGGAGCGGTCCGTGGCCCCCAGCTTGGCGAAGATCGACTGAAGGTGGGTCTTTACGGTAAGCGGGGATATGTGCAGGCTTGCTGCGATCTCCTTGTTGGATTTCCCCTGGCTGAGGTGGCGAATTACCTCGACCTCTCGCGAGGAAAGACCGAACCTCTCGGCGGGAGAGAGCTCGGACATCGAGTCGAGCAGTGCCTTGGCCGCGTCTGGATGCAGGGCGACCTTGCCTTCCAGCGCATTCTGCAGGGCCTGGACGATCTCCTCCGCAGATGCGGTCTTGAGCAGGTACCCCGCAGCCCCTGCGTCGAGAGCGGCTCGGACCAGGTCCCTGTCGTCGTAGGTCGAGAGTACGACGACGCGGGTATCGGGGAAGCGCTTGCGGATTACCCTGGTGGCCTCTATGCCGTCGATTCCCGGCATCTTCACGTCCATCAAGACCACGTCGGGAGCGGTCCGCTCGACTGCTGCTATCGCCTGGGAACCGTCACGAGCTTCGGCTACGACTTCTATCTCGGGGAACAGCTCCAGCCGCAACCTGACACCGTCTCTCACGATTCCGTGGTCGTCGGCTATCACTACCTTCATCGGAATGCCCTGTTTAGCTCGCCGATCCGATGTTAGACTAAGCCCTCCCCAGTGAAGGGGGACCGATTCCTACCGGCTCGTGCGCCCGCCCTGCACGGGACGATGACCGGGCCTGGGCGGGCGGCGACTGGTGCAGGCCCGGGCGAGCCGGACGCCCACTGATACACGGCCGGGGGAGCCGGGCGGCCACCTTGTACCACCAGGGCCGGCAGGGCGGCGAGTACGCAGGCCCGGGTAAGGCGGGCGGACGCACAACACGAGCAGGCCCTGCGAGATTTGGCTGGGAGGCGGGCCGAACGGGCCGATTCATCGGGGGAGAGAAGATGTCTGCTGTGTGCGAAATCTGTGGCAAGGGACCGGGCTTCGGGATGCGGGTCAGCCACTCGCACCGCCGGACCCGTAGGACCTTCCAGGCCAACGTCCAGAAGAAAAAGGTTCTGCTGGACGGGGTTCCCAGGCGCATCAACGTCTGCACGAGCTGCCTCAAGGCCGGGAAAGTGGTGGCACGAGGCCGGGGCGCCTCCTGAAGCGTCGGCGCGTCGCCCCGCCAGCCCGAGCTTGGCAGGGCTCGCCTTCAGGCGCCTGACGGGCCGAAGTGTTCCCACCCCCCCTTTCCTATCCCCGGAGGAATCAGATCTTCAGGGTAGGGTCGGACTCCTTCCCCTTCTGAAACCTCCCCTATGGCCGTGATGGGGGCGAGGTCGTCCCCCCAGGACGCCTCCAGCCTCTCGAAGCCTTCCGGGTCGATCGTGAAGAGAAGTTCGAAATCCTCTCCCCCTGCTAGGGCCGCGGCGAGCAGCTCTCGCCCCTCGCGCGAAGAGCTCCCGGCGTAATCGCCCGGGGCAGGGACCCTCCTGAGGTCGATACACAGCTCCACAGCAGACGCTGTGGCCAGCCTTCCCGCGTCGAGCAGGAGGCCGTCGGAGACATCGATCATCGCGGAGGCCCCGGCGGCCGCGATGCGCGACCCCTCCCCCACCCGGGCGGTCGGTCTCCTGTGGCGCATGACCGCCCTGGAGAGATCTGCCGGTTCCTCCGAGGCGAGTGGGGACCACTCGCCGAAAGCCGCCCTCCTGCCCACCTCGGCCTCGCCCAGTACGCCGGTCACGGCCAGAATGTCTCCCGGGCGAGCGCCGCTGCGCAAGACCGGTCCCGACCCATCGGACACCCTACCCAGTGCCGCTCCGGTAAGGCTGAGCAACGAGGAGGAGTTGGTGTCGCCTCCCACTATCCTCGCCCCCGCAGCCGCTGCACACTCCATTGCGCCGGCGACCATTGCGTCGAGGTCGTCCACCTGCATGTGGGGCGGTGCGGAGATGGCGAGAACCACATGCGTCGGGATCCCGCCCATGGCCGCGATGTCGCTCAGGTTGACGGCCACCGCCTTCCACCCCACGTCATACGGCTTCGACACATCGAGGCGGAAGTGGACGCCCTCCGTGAGCGTGTCGATGCAGAGCAGCAAGGTCGACGCCGGCGAGACCTTCACGACCGCCGCGTCGTCTCCCGGCCCTTCCCCCGGCCCAGGACTTCCGGAGGCGCTCAGGGCGCCCAGTATTCGATCCACGAGCCAGGCCTCTCCTCGGTCCGCGAGCTCAGTCATCAGAGCCTCACGTCCTTGCTTCGTTGTCTCGCGTCGAGCGAGAGCCGACCCCGCTCACGTACGGAGTGGTGATCGGGAGAGAGTCGCTGCGCCTTGCCGGAGACGCCGACCCCGATCACGTACGGAGTGGTGGGTAGGCCTTCCTTCGGCACTCGAGGAGAGCGGGCCTCGGTCCCGGGCACGGACGGAGTCGTGGGCTGGGTCATGCGCATGGCGAGCCCTCTCGTCATCGGCTCCTCAGTCGGCTGCAGTCATGCCAGGTCGACGGGTCTTCCCGACAGTACCCGTACCAGAAAATCGACGCCCGAGGTGCGCCGGGTCGGGCGCATGGCCCATCATGTAGAGACGAATCGCGCTTGGAGGATCGATGCAGGGAACGGTGAAGGCGTACGACCCCTTCAGCCGCCAGGGGGCGGTACTTGCAGACAACGGCGAGGAGATACCACTCGCTCCGGACGCGCTGGAGGGTTCGATCTTCAGGACTCTCAGAGAAGGACAACGGGTCATCTTTGACTTGGTGGAAATCGAGGGCCAGAAGGCCGCGACCAGGCTGCGTCTGGGCCAGGACGGCCGCTGAAGGGTGCCCAGCCGAGCGCCCCTGGTGTCGGGGCTCGCCTTCGGCCACGAGTTCCACCGCTACTCTCGTTTCTCAAGACTTCTCAATGTCGGGGCTCGGCCTGCCGCCGAACTCCTCGAGGAGCTTGCGTACCTCGCCGTCCTCGGTCTGCGAGAAGTCCACGTACCACATACCGACCGCCTGGAAGTCGGTCCTGGAGGCCAGAGCTAAGACCTCGTCCGCTTCAGAGGAGAGCAGCGAGAGAGCCTCGGGAGGAGCGACCGGAACGGCCACCCAGACCGCTGCAGCTCCGAAGGTGCGGAGCGCCTTACATGCTGCAAGAGCCGTAGCCCCCGTGGCGGTACCGTCGTCGACGATCAGCCCCGTCCTGGAGCGCAGGTACGAGAAGTCGTCGTCCCCCCGGTAGTCACGGATCTGGGTAGCGATCCTCTCCCGCTGTCGGGCTATCTCCGCTGCGATCCATGCATCGTCGGCGAGGCGGTGCGCCGAGGACGACAGGTAGGGTTCCCCCGCTACCGATGCTGCGCCTATGGCCAACTCGGGATTGCCCGGCGCCCCGAGCTTGCGAGAAGGCAGCACGTCCAGAGCAGCTCCCAGCGCTCGGGCGACCTCCGCGGCGACCACGACGCCTCCCCTCGGCAGGCCCAGGACCACGACCTCCTCGGGCGTCTGTCCGCCTTCCGACGCCAGGTATCGCTCCAGAAAGCGACCCAGAAGCCGACCGGCCTCGCGGCGGTCCGCAAATGGAAGGGGCGTCGCCTCGGCAACGTGAAGCGCCATGAGCCCATTCTTTCAGGGTTCGCCCCCGATGGCCAAGGTCTCTCACGAGGATAACGATCTACCTCGACGGCCGATGTCACTCCCGAGAGCCGACGTCTCGGGTGAGGACAACCGGATCTCCCGACGGCCGAGATCTCTCTTCAGCGCAACAGTCTTCGCCGACTGCCGAGATCTCCCGAGGTTTAGCAATGAAGTGGACTCGCGATCGCGTCGGGTTCCTACAATTGAATCGGTTCCCGTCGTAGCACCGTGTCCACCACCTGGGACGCGGTGCGACCGTAGAACTGTGGAGGTGGTTCCTTGGCGAGAGCGTTCGTGTTGATCCAGACCGAGGTCGGCAAGGCCGCACAGGTGGCCCAGGATGTCAAGCAAATCGAGGGCGTCACGGCTGCCGACGACGTGACCGGCCCATACGACGTGATCGTGCAGGCAGAAGCCGAAACCCTCGACGACCTCGGGAAGCTGGTCGTCTCCAAGATCCAGTTGGTGGAGGGGATCACCAGGACGCTCACCTGCCCCGTAGTTCACCTCTGAGGTCGGGCCGCCCCGAGCTGTAAGCACCGGTCCGGTCGGGGCCAAGGGGTCCTCGCCGGTGGGTCATGCGTTTGACGCTTGGTGCCGATTGGCGGCCCAGGCGGGGTGAGGCGACCTCAACCGGCGAACCCTGTGAGGATCCCTCGCACCCCCATACCCGCGAATGCCAGGAGAGCCACGGTCATCACGGCAGCCCGCCTTCCCTCCAAGGACCTCTTCGACGAGACCAGGATCATTGTCGCCACTGCGGGTGTGATTCCGTAGAGCACGTGGGTAGCGTCTGCCGGGCGGAAACCCCGCGAGTAAAGCAGTGCGCCCATCGCGACTTGGACGTAGACCAGCACGTAGCAGACCACATACCAGATGTCGAGGGCTCTGGGAACCGGCTTCTTCGAGGCCCAAAAGTAAGCCGACAAGATCCCTCCCAGCGCACAGGCCCCGGTGAGGGCGAATGCCCCTATCGTGTGCCCCTTCAGCAGTACTGCAGTCATGCCGACTTCCGCACGCGCAGATTGGCGGACATGCTCCGGCGGCGGCTGGCATCGAGCAGCGCGGCAGTCATGCCGGCTTCCACACTCCCGAGGCCGGTGCCGAATCGCTTTCCGGATTCCCCGGCAGGGCGAAGGTCACCCCGAGGGGCACCCCGGCACTCCGGAGGAGCTCGGGTCCGCGCCGAGGTCGACTTTCCAGGCCCCGTCCTCCTCGACCAGCACGAAGACCTTCCTGGCGGCCGTCCCGTCCGGGTTCTGGATATCGGCCACTACGCAGGCTGTGGACCCCCAACGGAAGGTCCTTGCGACACTCAACGGTCCGATGAAGTTGGGGCTCCCGACGAGCTGGCACCAGTTTTCCTTCTCTCCTACCAGGCTGACCTCCTTCACGCTCCTCGAGAGCGCCTCGTAGCTCGCGTCGCAATCCCCCTCCCGAGTTGCCGCAGCCCACTTCTCCAGGGCTCGAGCCGGCGCCTCGGTCCTGAAGTACCTGAAAAGCGAGAACGCTACCACCGCCACCACAAGAGCCACCACAAAAGACGCCGCCACGAGACGCCGCTTCCTGCCCACCGCGGAGGGCACCGATGCCTCGGGTGGGATCTCAGGCGTCTCTCGCCTCTTCCTGCGGCCTCTGCCTGAGGCACTGGTCACCGGCGCGCCATTTCCTTCAGCGAGGGGTCGCGGTCGAAGCAGGCTCGGGAGCAAGGCCTTCGTGCCCCTGCTCGCCCGGCACCGGCGCGATCCCAGGTGGACCGGGCTCGAGAAGACGACATCGGCGACCCGCAGACCCTAGAGAGCCGAGTCGCTCTCTTCGGAGATCGAAAAAGCTGTCTGGCCACCCCTCAGAGCGGGCTTGAGGACCTTGCCTGCCGGGTTACGGGGGAGTGGCTCGTGCTGGATCACCACCTCCGAAGGCACCTTGTAGTCGGCGAGGTGCTCTGCACACAGCGCGATGATCTCCTCCTCGGTCACATGGGCGCCGTCCCGGGGGACGACGAACGCCTTCACCCTCTCGCCCCAGTCCGGGTCGGGCACTCCCACCACGGCGCACTCCGCTACCGCCGGGTGAGAGTGGATCACGTCCTCGACCTCGATGGAGTAGATGTTCTCCCCTCCCCTGATGATCATGTCCTTGGCCCTGTCGACGACGTACAAGAAGCCGTCCTCGTCGACGTATCCGATGTCGCCGGTGTGAAGCCAGCCGTCCGTGAAGGAACGGGCCGTTGCCTCGGGATCCTTCCAGTACCCCGGTGAGACTATGGGGCCCTTGAGCCAGATCTCCCCCCTCTCGCCCGTGGGTACGTCCTTTCCCTCCGGATCGACTATTCGGACCTCCACGGTCGGCACAGGTCTGCCGGCGGAGTTGGGCCTCTTCAGATAGTCGTCGCCGACGATTATCGTCGCTACCGAAGACGTCTCGGTGAGCCCGTATGCCACTCCAGCACCTCCCCTCATCTTCACGTTTGGGAAGCGCTCCGCTATCTTTCTGGCCAGTTCCGGAGGGGGCGGAGAGCCACCGAAGGCGATCTGAGTGACGCTTGAGAGGTCGAACTCGCCGAATCGGGGATGATCGACGATGCGCTGGACTACGGTCGGCACCCCGCCGAAGGAGGTCACCTTCTCACGCTGAATCAGCTCCATGGCCTGCACGGGGTCGAACTTTCCGGGCGGCATGAGGACGATGCGGTTGCCGGTAGCGAAGTAGACCACCAATACGGCGAAGCAGCCCGTCACGTGGAAGAAGGGCACCACCAGCAAGTTGACCATCTGGTCGGAAGCCGAGGCCTGGCCGCCACCGGCGCCCGAGGAAGCGTCGATCATCCGGTTGAGGAGCCCGATTAGCATCAGGTTCTGGAGGTTCGCGATCACGTTCCGCTGCGTCGCCATCGATCCCTTGGGCTTGCCCGTGGTACCGGAGGTGTAGAAGATAGCGGCCAGGTCGTCCTCCTCGACGTCGACGTCGGGCAGGACCTCTGCGTCCCCCTCGACCAGCGCCGTAAAGTCATCGACTGGAACGGGTGCATCGGGCTTCTCGTCGCCCAGGCCGCCTATCACATAGACCCGCTGGAGCGCAGGAAGCTTGCCGAGAATAGGGGAAACGACGTCGAAGCGCCTCCTGTCGCATACAAGAACTGCCGTCTCCGAGTTCGAAAGGGCGTACTCGAGCTCCTCGGCCTTCCACCATGCATTGAGGGGTACAGCGACCGCTCCCATCGCCTGTGCTGCCCAGAAAGCGACGGACCACTCGGGGTTGTTCGCCGAGAGGATAGCCACTCGGTCTCCCTTGCGCAGACCGGTGTCCCATAGGGTGGCAGCCGCCGACACTGCCATGCGGTAGTGCTCAGCGAATGTGATTCGCCGGTCGCCCTGGACTATGAAGACCTTCTCTCCCTGACCCTTGGACCCCACAAAGACGTCGCGCAGGCGCTTCATCCGGTTCTTGTAGACCTTGGTCGGAATCCCGCGGACGTCCTCGACCACGACCTCGAAGGGGCCTCCCGGCCCGGTCAGCATCGCCAGCGGATCTGGTCTTTCGGCCATTGCTTGCCTCTTCCTCGTAGTTGTCGCTCTTATCGTGGCGAGGGCGCCGGCTACCATCGACCCCGCCCTCTTTCAGGCTCCCTCAGGGCGCGTTCATAATAGCTTCGGAGTGGGACGGTGGGACATCGCAGGGCCACAGGCTGGGCGACTCGGAACCCTAGTGGAGGCGCTTCCTTGGACCACAAGCAGTTGGGAAGCCTGATCGCAGCTTTGGGGGCGGCCGCCATGGCCGTAGGGGCTGCTGTTTACTTCGGGTGGTTGAGGTTTCTCGGACGGCTCCCCGGAGACATCCGCATCGAAGGCGAGAACTACAAGATCTACGTGCCCGTGGCCTCGATGATCCTGCTCTCGGTACTGCTCACGCTGGTCCTCAATCTGGCTCGAAAGTTCTTCTAGCAGCCTGCTTCGCTCCCCAATCGACGGACCGTTGGAGATCCACCCTGCCCTTGCGTTTGCCGAGCGGGTGCCGCCAACATGGCAAGAGTTCAGGCGCCAGAGCGGGTGCCCGCCGCGCAGCTTCCAGGAACGCTACCCTCGTTCATGCCTGAAGATAAGAGAAAGGCCAACCTCAGATGTCCTCTAACCGGAATCAGCCCGCCACCGAACGCACGCCGCTCGACCTGTCGGACGTGGAATCCCTGAGAGCGGAAGCACGGCGAGTCCTCGCACAGACCGACGGGTCGTTCAAGCTCGAAGGCCTCGGGGCCAAGGCCGAAGTTATAAGGGACCGCTGGGGTGTCCCCCACATCTATGCCTCGGACGAATCAGATCTCTTCTTCGCCCAGGGCTTCGTCACAGCCCAGGACCGCCTCTGGCAGATGGAAGTCAGGCGGCGGATGGAGTGGGGCCGACTCGCTCAAGCCTTCGGACCGGCTGCCCTGGCCCTGGACATATTCGTCCGCACCATCGGTCTCAAACGGCGAATAGAAGAAGCATTCGAGGCCCTCGACGAAGACTCCAAGGACGCCTTCAGGCGCTACGCGGATGGCGTGAACGCCTTCATAGAGACTCACCACGACCGCCTGCCGGTGGAGTTCTCGATAACCATGCTCGAGCCCGAGCCGTTCTCGCCCCTGGACCTGATCGGATTCGGGATGGCCTACAACCAGGCAGGTTTCTGGCCGGGAATCGTGTTGCGCGCCCGCCTCCTCGACCACTTAGGACCCGAGCGCCTGAGGAACATAGACCCCAAGGACCCTCCCGGCCCCATCCACATTCCAGAAGGGGTCGACTACTCCTGGATAGGCGCGGAGGCGATATTCGGTCACTACCGCTTCGTTGGATACACGGACCAGATGCTGCACGCCGCTTACATCGGGTCTAACTCGTGGGTAGTGGACTCCTATGTGTCGAAGACGGGAGCGCCGATCCACTGCACCGACCCACACCTGGCAGTCTCCCACCCCTCGACGTGGTACGAGGTCCACCTGTGCGGAGGAGGCTACGACGTGATCGGCTGCACGACTCCCGGGACGCCCGGGGTGGTGATGGGACACAACCAGGACCTGGCCTGGGGGATAACCAACGCCTCCGCCCATGTACAGGACGTCTACATCGAGGAGCTGGACCCCCACGACAAGACCCGCTACCGACGAGGGGACGGCTATGTGCCCCTCGAGATCGAGAGCCACGAGATCCCCGTCAGGGGGGCCTCGGAGCCTCACCGTCACGAAGTCAGGATCACGGCCCACGGACCCATCGTTTACGAGAGTGCAGACGGTAGATACGGGCTGTCGGTGGCATGGGGTGCTCACCACTCCGAGCCGAAGGACTCGACCTTCGCCGCTGCGCTGCGGTACTGCAAGGCCCGAAGCGTGGACGAGTTCCGCGAAATCGTCGAGTCGAGCTGGTGCGCTCCTGCGCTGAATTTCGTCTTCTGCGATAGGGAGGGAAGGATTCGGCGGGTTACGGCAGGGAGGTTGCCAAGGCGCCGAAAGGGCGACGGGCTGCTGCCACAGCCCGGCTGGGATCCCGACTACGACTGGGACGGTCTCACAAGACCCGAGGAGATGCCCAAGGAGATAGGCAAGCGGAACCACGTCATTCTCTCCGCCAACGAGAGGACCACCACCGACGCCTCCCCGCATGTGGTCTCCAGAGACTGGGACCCTGGATTCAGGGCCAATCGGATTCGAGCCTTCCTGGCCAGCCGGCGCAAGGTCGGCGTAGAGGAGATGGCGGAACTGCAGAACGACGTCGAGTCCATTCCCGCACGAGAGTTCGTGAGCTACCTGGCAGCACTGCCCGCCGACTCGCCCAAGGTGCGGCTCGCTCAGGAGCTGCTTCGAGGCTGGGACTTCCGCCTGGAGCGGGACTCGGTGCCGGCCGCAGTGTACCAGTCGGTGCTTAGGCGTGCGGTCTTCGTCGTCTTCGAGGAAGCCTTCAGGCGGGTCGACTTCGCCCACTGGCTGGAAGGCACCAGGGGACCGTGGATAGCACTCCTCGACCTCCTCGCCGATCCGACGCCCGAGTGGTTCTCCAGGTTCGACCCCGAAGACCCCAGGCGAGGTCGGGATGCAGCCCTTGTAAAGGCCGTCGAGGAAGGGATCGCATACCTCGAAGAAAAGCTCGGCGCCGATCCGTCGGAGTGGCGTTGGGGGAAGCTCCACACGGTCTACTACCAGCACAACGCCTCCAGGACGCCGGTCCTGAGGGAGCTATTCGACATCGGGCCCTTCGAGATGGGAGGGGACATCCACACCGTCAACAACACCGGCTACTTGATGCGCTTCGGCTTCAGGCAGCTGGCGTGCGCCTCGTACCGGCACATAGTCGACATGGCGGACTTCGACCGCTCTCTCTCGGTCCACCACCCGGGCCAGTCCGGCCAGCCAGAAAGCCCGCACTACTCGGACTTCGCCGAGCTGTACGTCCGGGGGGAGTACCACCCGCAGCTTTACTCGCGCAACGCCGTGGAGGAGAACGCCGAAGCCAGGCTCGTGCTCGAACCCTAGGGAACTTATACGCCTCGGCGTCGTCCGGAGCCTGGGAAGCGGGCCTTGGAAGAGCTGGCGCTCGAACGCTCCAGCCGGTCATCCCCGCCTCTGCTGGATAGCCCGTAGAGCGCGCCCGAATAAGGCAGGTGCCGGGGACGGCAGGAACAGAGACTGACCGAGCCTCAGCTCAGGCCGCGTGAGTCCTGCTTGAGGGCGAGATCGACACTGACCGCCGAGGCAACCACCAGTGACCGTAGTGGCTCTTCCAATTGACGGTGTATCCGAACGACGTAGTTGTCGGCAGTCGTAAATACAGCCTTGGCCAGACCTTCCCAGGTCTTGTCGATCCTAGCGACCTCGGCGCCGGTGTGGTCTTCTATCCGGAAGTTCCAGGCCCACCAGTTCTGGGCCTTGATGGCGCCCACCTTCGCTCCTCCGGAGACTAGAGAGAATCGGATCTTCCCGAACACGTTCTCCTGCTTTATCTCGCCGACCTCTCGCCCCGAAGCATCTCGCACGAGGATCCGTGACTTGAAGACCTTGGCCGGGCGCTCGACGTACAAGAGCGGCGTTCCCGCTGCGTCGTGAATCAGGAGCTTGTGGGTCATGAACTGGTCGTAGTCGGTGAGCAGCCTGGCCACCTTCTTCATCGTCGACTGGCCGAACTGGGTGATCCCTCCGATGAGCCTTCCCTCCCTGTCGTAGATCCCGTACTCGTTGTTGAGCTCGACGATCTTCGCCTTCTGGTTCACCACAAGTACGGGCTCGGTAAAGACGGTCCCGCCGCCTAGACGGCCGTACTCGTACGATCCTGCGACCGAAGCCGCCTGAGCGGCGATCTCCTCAGGAGACTTCTCCCCCACCGGCGCGTCCACTAACCTCTCGACGGCTGCCACGGCATCCGACGCCGCCCCCGGCACGCTCGGCGAGCCGTGGCCCGGACCCGGCGCGGCAGCGGGCGCAGCGGCGGCCGGGTCGGTCCATGTGGTAGCGCCGTCCGAGACGTATGCGGTCCACTGGCCACCGTCGAAGTAGCGCAGAGGGTACCTGGAGTAGGGGTCGGCATACCAACCTAGGGCGGGGCCGGGGGACGAATTCTTGCCTGGCGAATCCATCAGACACGCGCCTCCCTGACTGCAGGAACGGCAGAATCGAAGAAGTCGTGGACCCTTTCCAGCAGGAGGCCGGCGACCGCCCAGGCGGGCGCGTAATCGAGGCGGACGTAGCCGTTCAGGTGAAAGCGGGCCTCCTCGGAGTAGTCCCAAGGGCAGTGACCCGTGGCCTTGTCCAGTGTCCAGCCGGTCGCGTACTCCACGGTCATGATCCCCGCGGCGTATATTGCCGCTCTGAGGGGAGCTGGAAACCGCCTGACCGCGTCGTGCACGGGTTCGAACAACGGCGCGGCCAGTGCGTAGATCGGGAACATCCACAGGTAGGTCTTGGCTTCGAGCTTCCTGTCACCCCTGAGTCCCGAGCGGGCCCCGGTCCAGAGAACCTCCATGCACCAGCCGGCGATCCCGTAGCCGACCGCTCGCCACACCACGTCGGACCTCCTCGAACTATCGGAGGTCCCGGCCTCCCCGACCGAGAGGGCGACCAGGGTACCGGCACCGGCCAAGCCATGGAGTACCCGAGTGAGAGCGGCAGCCTTTCCGACCGAGGGGGCCAGCAGGTTACCGGCACCGTGGCCCGCCCCACGGCCGAAGAGCAAACTCAGAGCTTTACGGGCTAGCCGCCTATGCGTCCTTGGGAAGCGCTTCCTCACCTTCGACCCCCACTCCCACCTTGCGGAAGACCACCTCGAAGAGGCGGTCCACCACCGACTGCCCGCTCACGAAAGCCGCCCTGGTCATCCGCCAGCCTCCGTCCGTCGTCTCGATAATCGCCCGGAAGCCGGATCTGGCGCCGTAGACGGCCTTGCCGGTCCCGCCGGGCTGGGAGCGGGCCAGTACCGCGGCGACGAAGCCGAACATCTCGCCCGAGGAGAGCTTGCCGCCCTTCTCTTCCGGGCGAGCAGCCTCCCAGGCATTGACCAGAGTCTGCATCGCCGTGAGGCTCCGTCCCATCTCCTCGAGCCACGGACGCAGCTCTTCGAGGAGGGACCGGTCCTGCAGGGACCGCCTCACCTCCGAGAGCGCCCGGCTCTGGCGTTCCAGCTCCGCCGCAAGGGCCCTGCGGACCTGGGGGACCCGTTCCTCCGGCGAAGACTCCAGCTCGTCGACGAGTGCCGCCAGGGTCGGGGAAGGCCGGGGGCTGCATACCGAGTCCGACATCTGCTCGGCGACGACCTGGAAGGCCTCCTCTGCCCCCTTGCCTGCCTTCGTACACGCCCTCCGCCAGGCTTCCTCCTGGTCGTAGGAGGCTCCCTGCCTGACGAACTCGCCCAGCTGCCTGAGGCCGACCGTCGAGGCCCTCGCCTGTTCCATCCCGTTCTGGAACAGGCCCGCCGCGATCTCGAGGAGGGCGGGGTCGCGCCCCCTCCAGGGCCCCAGGTGGCACCAGATCCCCATTGGCCCGTCGTTCACGGGAAAGTTGTCCCAGACGAGAACCGCCTTCCCGAGGGAGGCCGACCGCTTCCGGACGTCCTCAGCCGTGATCGTCGGCGAGAGCACGTACCGCCCAGTCCAGGCCACCGCCACCTCGTCGGGAAGCTCTTCAGCCAGGTCCCTCAGGTAGGGCGAGTCGTAAAGCCCCGTGTATTCGGTGGGAGCCACCGCCAGGCGGATGCCTTCTCTCTCCAGTCGCTCGTACAGCCGGGCCGCCGTTACCCCGTGTGCCTGCCCCAGCGTCCCGAATGCCGAGGCGTCCGCAGGGGAGAGCTGCTCCGGGACGTCGTCGAAGAGGATCGCCATGTCCGAAAGCCCCATCTCTACGAAGGGCCTGACCTTTTGCCAGAGTGCCTCGTGCTCTGCTTCCGAGGAGAAGGTCATCCCCAGCGGGGCGATGCAGAAGCAGAAGGAAACGCCTGAGCGCGCAGCGAAGGCGGCCAGCTCACGGAAGCGCGCAGCCTCCTCTTCCGGGTAGGGCTCCCTCCACCGGTCCCGGTGGTAGGGGTCGTTCTTGGGGGCGTACACGTAGGCGTTGAGCCCCTCCTCCGCGAGGACCTCGACCAAGAAACGGCGGTCCTCCCAGGAGTGAGGCTTTCCGTAGAAGCCCTCGCCGTAGCCGACGAGCTTGGAGTCGGTGGCAGGTGCGCCGGGTTTCTCGCTCACCTGGTCTGGTCGCCCCCGTGGCCGAGTCGGGCCTGTGCCGCAGCCAGCCTGGCCACGGGGATGCGGTAGGGAGATGCGCTCACGTAGTCGAGGCCGGCGTTCTCGAAGAAGGCGATCGACCTGGGGTCCCCCCCGTGTTCGCCGCAGACCCCGCACTTGAGTTCGGGCGATGCCGCCTTCCCCTCCCGGACGGCGATCTCGACCAGGCGCCCCACCCCGGTCGTGTCGAGTGTCTCGAAGGGGCTCTCCTTTACGATGCCGCTCGCAACGTAGCGAGGGATCAGCTTCGCCTCGACGTCGTCCCTGGAGAACGCCCAGGTCATCTGGGTCAAGTCGTTGGTCCCGAAGCTGAAGAACTCGGCGTGCTCGGCTATCTCGCCCGCGGTGAGCGCGGCCCTTGGAACCTCGATCATGGTCCCGATGGCGTACTCGAAGGAGTCGACGCCCGATTCGCCTAGCGTCTCCTCGACCGCCCTGCGCACCTCGGAGGCAAGGGCTTCGAACTCCGTGACGGTCGCCACGAGGGGCAGCATGATCTCGACGACCGGCTTCCCGCCGGCGGCGATTCGCTCGACCGCTGCCTGGACTATGGCCCGGACCTGCATCGCATAGAGTCCCGGCTTGAGCAGGCCCAGCCTGCAGCCCCTCACCCCGAGCATCGGGTTGGCTTCCTCCCAGTGGTCCAGGGCCCTGAGGAAGGCTTTCTTCTCGGCGTAAGCCTCGGTGTCGGTCGTCCCCTCGGCCTGCATGCGTGCAATCTCGGCCTCCAGCTCACGCCTCTTGGGCAGGAACTCGTGAAGCGGGGGGTCGAGCAGTCTCACGGTCACGGGAAGCCCGTCCATCGCCTCGAAGATGCGTACGAAGTCTTCCCGCTGCACCTTCAGAAGCTCTTCGAGGGCGGACCGCTCCTCGTCTTCGGTCTCTGCGAGGATGAAGCGCTGGACGATGGGCAGCCGGTCGCCCAGGAACATGTGCTCGGTGCGGCAAAGCCCGATCCCTTCCGCTCCGAAGCTCCTGGCAAGTGCCGCGTCCTCGGGGGTATCGGCGTTCGCTCTCACCCCGAGGCGCCTGGCGCGATCCGCCCAGCCGAGCACCACCTCCAGCTCCTCGGAGATCTCGGGCGATACCAGAGGGACCTCCCCAAGCACCACCTCGCCGGTCGACCCGTCTATGGAGATGATCTGGCCCTCCTCCACGACCGTCCCCTCGACGGAAAAGCGTCTGCCTTCCTCGTCGACCTCGATCGCCTCGCATCCGACGACGCAGGGCTTTCCCATCCCCCTGGAGACCACGGCCGCATGGGAGGTCTTGCCCCCCTGAGAAGTGAGAACGCCCGCCGAGGCGATCATCCCCGCCAGGTCGTCAGGATCCGTCATGCGCCGCACGAGGATCGTACGGTGTCCCTCGGCGGACTTGCGCACGGCGTCCTCGCTCGTGAAGACGACCTCTCCGACTGCAGCGCCCGGGGAAGCCGGCACGCCCCTAGCGAGCACCTCGTAGTCGGCCTCCTTGTCGAACTGTGGGTGCAGCAGCTGATCCAGTGCCTCAGCCGAGATCCGACCGACCGCTTCCTCCTCGTCTATCAGGCCTTCGGAGACCATGTCGACTGCGATCTTGAGGGCCGCCCTGGCAGTGCGCTTGCCGACCCGGGTCTGCAGCATCCACAGCCGCCCTCGCTCTATGGTGAACTCGATGTCGCACATGTCGCGGTAGTGGCGCTCGAGGGTCTGCATAATCTGCAGAAGCTGCCGGTACGGTTCAGGCTGGATCTTCTCTAGTTCGGCAAGGGGCAGGGTGTTACGGATTCCGGCCACCACGTCCTCTCCCTGGGCGTTGGGAAGGAAGTCGCCGTAGACGCCCTTCTCGCCGGTCGCAGGGTCCCTCGTGAAGGCGACGCCGGTGCCCGAGTCCTCGCCCTTGTTCCCGAAGACCATGGTCTGGACATTTACGGCAGTGCCCAGGTCGTCGGGAATGCGCTCCTTGCGCCTGTAGACCCGTGCCCGCTCGTTGTTCCAGGACTCAAAGACGGCCCTTATCGCCGCTTCCAGCTGTTCCTCAGGGTCCTGCGGGAACGGCGAAGACGTCTCGCGCTCGTAGAGCCGCCGGAACTCGGCGAGTACCTCGGAAAGCGCGGCCTCGTCCAGGTCCACGTCCGAGACGACGCCTCGGGCGGCCTTGGCCTCGTCGAGGACGGCCTCGAACTTCTCGCCCGGGATTCCCATGACGATCTTTCCGAACATCTGGATGAAGCGACGGTAGGAGTCGAGGGCGAAACGGCGGTTAGAGGTCTGGGCGGCGAGGCCCTCCACCGAGGCGTCGTTGAGTCCGAGGTTCAGCACCGTGTCCATCATGCCCGGCATGGAGAACTTCGCCCCCGAGCGGACGGAGACGAGAAGCGGGTCGGCGGGGTCACCGAGCTTTTTCTCGGTGGTCTCCTCCAGCCAGGCGAGGGCCTCTCGTACCTGTTCGTACATGCCCTCGGGGAACTGCCCTTCCTCGAGGTAAGCGACACAGGCGGCCGTGGTGATCGTGAACCCGGGGGGAACGGGCAAGCCCAGCCTGGTCATCTCGGCCAGGTTCGCGCCCTTGCCTCCGAGAAGGTCCTTCATGTCCTTGGAGCCCTCGGAGAACTTGTACACCCACTTCTGGATTCCGGTCATGAGCGTCTCCAGACTCGGATAGACATCACGGGGACTCCGGTGCAGACGACCCCTGTGGCGCTGCAAGGAGTTGCTCCAGCCTGGACCGAAGCAGCGCGGTCGGCACCCTCTCCTGGGCCATGGTGTCCCTGAAGCGGATGGTCACTGCGCCGTCGGAGAGCGTGTCGAAGTCCACGGTCACGCAGTACGGGGTCCCGATCTCGTCCTGGCGCCGGTACCTCCGTCCTATGGAGCCGGTCTCGTCGTAATCGGTCATCATGTGCGACCTGAGCGAGGCGGCAATCTCCTTTGCCGGCGGCACCAGGTCGGGGTTCTTCGAGAGCGGCAGCACCGCCACTTTTATCGGTGCCAGCCTTGCGTCAAGCCCCAGCACCACACGCTTTTCACCCCGGACCCGCTCCTCCCGATAAGCGTCGATGAGGAAAGCCAGCGTCGCCCTGTCCGCACCGGCCGACGGTTCTATCACCCACGGGTAGTATTTCTCGTCTCTCTCCTGGTCGTAGTAGCGCAGGTCCTTGCCCGAGTACTCCGAATGCTGCCGGAGGTCGAAGTCGGTTCGGTTGGCGATTCCCTCCAGCTCGCCCCAACCCCAGGGAAAGAGGTATTCGATGTCGGTAGTGGCGGCCGAGTAGTGCGAGAGCTCCTCTTCGTCGTGGTCCCTCGTCCTCAGGTGCTCGCTGGAGATGCCCAGCCCCACGTACCACTCGAGGCGCTCGTTCACCCAGTAAGCGAACCAGGCATCGGCTTCCTCAGGGGGCACGAAGTACTCGAGCTCCATCTGCTCGAATTCGCGGGTCCTGTAGGTGAAGTTCCCCGGGGTTATCTCGTTGCGGAAAGCCTTCCCGATCTGGGCGATTCCGAAGGGCGGCTTCTTCCTGGTCGTCTCCCGCACGAGCTCGTAGTCGACGAAGATGCCCTGGGCGGTCTCGGGACGGAGGTATGCGAGGGAGGCTTCGTCCTCGACCGGTCCCAGAAATGTCTTGAACATCAAGTTGAACTGGCGGGCTTCCGTAAGCGATCCCTCGGCCCCGCATTCCGGACACCGATTCGGGTCGTCGAGGTTGTCCTGACGGAAACGCTGCTTGCATTCCCTGCAGTCGACAAGGGGGTCGGTGAAGGAGGCGACGTGCCCTGATGCCTCCCAGACCTTAGGCGCCATGATGATCGCTGCGTCCAGCCCGACGATGTCGTCACGGAGCACGACCATCGAGCGCCACCACTGGGCCTTGACGTTGTTCTTGAGCAGCACGCCGTAGTGTCCGTAGTCCCAGCTCGAGCGGAGCCCCCCGTAAATCTCGGAGGACTGGAAGATGATGCCTCGCCTCTTGGCAAGGGAGACGACTCGCTCCATCAGCTCGTCGCCGGCGACCTCGATCGCCTCGACCTCTTCCGGCTCCTTGACGGTCACGATCTCGCCCGCCGGAGCCGGCGCGCCCGTGCGAGGTTCTCCGGCGTGGCTTCGGTCAGCTGACTCGCTCACCACCTTCGATGCGTTCTACCTTTCCGCTCCTGATCCAAAAGACGACCACCCTTCCCTTCTGGCCGGCAAGGGCCAGCGAACCGTCGCCTTTTTCCTCCAGCCTGGAACCGTAGGTCTGGCGGACCTTGTCGACAGAGTCTCCCACGGCGACCCCTGAGTGGGTGACGAAGTTGTCCGACCTGGCGGAGTAGTACCTGACCTTCCCGTCGAGAGTGTAGACGGTGAGCGCCAGGCCGTCCTCTTCGTAGACGAACGCCTTAAGGGTCTTGCCGAACGAGTCGTCGGGCCGCACCGACGTCGGCGTCCCGAAGGCATTTCGAATCGTGTCCTCGTCGTCGCCGATCTGGACGTCTCCCACCGAATCGAAGCCGACCCGGTAGGTCTTCCCATCGGTCCGCCGGGTACGAGCGGGGCTCGGTGTGAGCGTCGCCTCGCCTCCCTCGGCCGAGTCGGTGAGCGGGGGCGCCTGGACCATGATGAGAGGAGAGGCCGCCGGGGACACCTCGAATTGGGGCTCTGCCAGTTCCGGGGTGGGGCTTCCGAGGCGTCCGGGCGACGCGTAGAACGCTCCCACACCGAGAGCAGCCCCCATCACCGACAACGAGACCAGGTACAGGACCGCACGGCCTCCTGCAGAGGCCGCCTGCTCGCCTCGGCCCTGCCCCCGTCGCCTCTTCCTCCTCAAGGCTGTGGCCACAGCCAGGACCCCACAGACGCCGGAGCCGGACCAGAGAACGATCGCCAACCACAGGTACGGCCGAGGCGAGCTCACCGGCCAGCCCTCCCCTCTCCCCTGCTGCCCCCGCCTGACGCTCGGCTAGGGGGCGTGCTAACAGGCGCCACCCCTCCGAACCGTCGCTGGCGCCCCTGGTACTCACGGACGGCCTCGAAGAGCGTCTCCTTGGTGAAATCGGGCCAGAGGACAGGCAGAAAGACGAATTCCGAGTACGCTGACTCCCATATCAGGAAGTTCGAAACCCTGATCTCACCCGAAGTCCTTATGACCAGGTCGGGATCGGGGATCTCCGGGTGATAGAGGTACCTCGAGAACTTTCTCTCGTCTATGCGCGCCGGATCCAGCTTCCCGGCCGCAGCCTCTGCAGCCAGCTTCCTCGCCGCGTCCACGATCTCGGCTCTGCCACCGTAGTTGACGGCGATCTGCAATACCAGGTTCGAGTTGGTCCTGGTGAATTCGATGGTCTCGTCCATCTTGGCGAGCAAGGTCCTGGGTACCCGACGCTCCCGCCTACCGGCAAAGACTATGCGGACCCCCTTTTCGGAGAGCTCGTCGCGCCTGCGCTCCAGCACTCCCCGCGCGAAGTCCATCAGGAAGTCGACTTCTTCTTTCGGGCGCTTCCAGTTCTCGGTGGAAAAGGCGAACACCGTGAGGTACTCGATGCCCACCTCCAGTGCGCCGTCCACACATTCGACCAGCGCGATCTCCCCCGCGCGGTGGCCTTCGGTCCGAGGCAGGCCCCGCTGCTCGGCCCAGCGCCCGTTTCCGTCCATCACGACGGCCACGTGTCGGGGGATCCTCTCCGGGTCGATCCGAAGCTTTCTGGCACGGGCCAGCCTTTCGGAAGGAGACAGATCGACCCACCAGGGTCCCGATGCAGTCTTCTTGCGTCTGGGACTGGACACGGTTTCAGGTCGGCGACGCGCCAAGTACTCCTCCGTCATCGAGGGTCAGCTCAGTACCGAAAAGGCAGAGCCTCTGCCGGGGCGAGGCGCTGGGCGGTAGCGGGAGACCCACTACCTCAGGTCTGGGTGGTGCGGTACTCCTTGTAACCGCTGGGATAGCACCGCACGAATATGACAGCCGGATTGTCGATTCCGGAAGGACCGTTTATCGGGTGTGCCAGCAGCGACCCGACGGTGGTCAGCTCCTGACCCGAGGGCAGGGCCTTGCACCCCGAGACCGCCTTGTATTCGAGCCCCCTGAATTCCACCGAGGACCTGGTTCTCACATACAGCTCGAGGGCCACGACCGCCACGAGCGCAACCGCAAGGGCGACGGCCGCGGCGACCCAGACCGAGTTGCGCCGCGCTCCGGTGCCCGGGTCGCTGGCCATCTTCCTGCCGGCGGTCTGGGCGTGCATCCCTCGAACCTCCCTCGATCGATGAAGTGCCCGACCCGTCCGCCCCAGGGCTCATCACGACAGGCCGAGCCCCTGGACGACCGCGTACGAGCGAAGGCGGTCCTCTAGATGATATTCCAAGAGTTTGACCGATGCATGGGTCGCCATACGCACCGTTGAAGGAGAGTACTCGAGCTTCTCGCCGTAGTCAGGCGCTCGAGACGCCTTCTCGAGCAATGCCAGCACGTCCACACCTGCCCGGTAGCACGTCAATTCAGACTTGCACCGCCCACACACAGCCCCTCCTTCTGGAAGTGAGAGGTATTCGAGCCCGTCGCCGAGTCCGCAACGCAGGCAGCGGCCGAACTGGAACTCGAAACCGGAAATCCGGGCCAGCACCAGCATGAAGGAGGCAAAGAACAGTGGGCCAGGGCCGGCCTTATCCAGGTACCTCAGCGCCTCGAGCAGGTGGGCGAAGTGCTCGGGCGCAGCCTGGCCTTCATGGACTGCTCTTGCAGTGGCCTCCGCACACGCAAGGGCCAGTTCGGTGCTTGCCAGGTCGGCTCGCAGCCCCACGAATACCTCGAGGGCGTGGGCCCCGGTGAGGGTGTAAAGGCTCCTTCCCCGATAAAGCGTGACTTCAAGGTGGTTCAGCGTCTCCAGCCTTCCTCCGAAGCGCGACCTGGTCTTGCGCGCCCCCTTTGCGACAGCCTTCACCCTCCCTGCCCCGGGCGTGAGGAGAGTGACGATCTTGTCGGCCTCCCCGAGCCTGGAAGCGCCTATTACTATGGCCTCATCGTCGTAAGTACGCATCTGGGCCTTCCGAGCTGAGGAAATCGGGACGCAGGCTGACTCCAAGAGATGCGCCTCTCGTTGGCGCATCTCTACCGAATACTAGGCCAGGAAGTCGCCCCGAGATCGTACCGATGAGACTACCCCTCGTCGGAGCGGGGCACAGGTGCCGTTCGGCACGACAAGTCGGGCGAGGTTCGAGGGTGAGCGAGTCCGCTAACAAGACCTTCTACCGAGTGATCTTCAACCCGACCGCTAATCGGGCCAAGGCGCGGCGTTTGTATGGGCCTACGGTGCAGGCCGCGCGCGAACTGGGGATCGAAGCCGAGTTCGTGGCCTCTCCGTCTCCGGAAGAAGTTCCCCGGCTGGCCCTCGAGGCCTGGATGCAGGGGAAGGTCCCGGTGGCGATGGGCGGTGACGGTACTGTCAACATGGTGGCCTCAGGTCTACTTGTGGGAGAAGGAGCCCGATACTCGGCCCGGACGGGCAAGACTCCGGTGATGGGGATAATCGCGTGCGGCTCCGGAAACGACACGGCAGCGTCCCTGGGACTGCCCGTGAAGGATCCCCTCGGCTCTCTGGCGGTCCTGAAGAAGGGGCGACGGAGGGCGATCGATGCACTGCTGGTAGAGTGCGACTCGGGAGAAAAGGGAATCTCCCTTGCCGTGATAGCGGCCGGCTTCGACAGCGAGGTCACTGAGACCGCGGAGCGGATCAGGGTGATAAAGGGACCGGTGCGGTACACCGTTGCCGTCTTCACGACGCTGGTCCGATCCGAGCCCGCCGAGTTCGAACTCTCCCTGGACGACCGGGAAGCCGAGCGCTTCGAGGCCTGGCTTGTCGCCGTCGCCAACGGACCGCGGTACGGAGGGGGAATGCGGATCGCACCGGACGCCTCATTGACCGATGGAATGGCCGACATCTGCATCGTGGGTCCCGTCACGCGGCGCCACTTCGTGAGGACGTTTCCCAAGGTCTTCAGCGGGAACCACATCCACGACCCCCAGATACGGCTGCTCAGGGGATCCAGGCTCCGTCTCGACGCGTCCAGGAAGTTCACCTGCTATGGTGACGGCGAGCGCATCGGACCCCTGCCTGCTTCGGTCGAGGTGTCCCCGAAAGCGATCGAGATCATGTCTCCAGACGAGCCGAAAGACCGAGGAGGCGAAGATGGCAGTGCTTGAGGAGGCCACCCTGACACACGAACTGTCGCGGCTTTCCGGGTGGACCGGTGACACGAGCGCCATCTCGAAAACCTATGTCTTCGAGAAGTTCTTGGACGGGATCGAATTCGTCCGGCGTGTGGCCGAGATTGCCGAGAGGCATAACCACCACCCGGACATCGACATCCGCTGGACCAAGGTCACCCTCAGGCTGTCGACGCACTCGGAGGGGGGCGTGACGTCCAAGGACCTGGAACTGGCAAGGGCCATCGACGAAGCCGAGTAGACAAGCCGGGCGAGCAGCGGAAGCAGAGAAGCGGCCTTAGCCCCGGGGACCTCAGAGGCCCAACTTCTCCAGAATCTTGGGGTTCTTCTGCCAGTCCTTCTCCACGACGACGCGCAGGTCCAGGAATACCCGGGCTCCGAGGAGAGCCTCCAGCTCGCGACGTGCCTCGGTTCCCGCTCGCTTGAGGGCCGAGCCACCCGAGCCTATTACGATGGCTTTCTGGGACTCCCGCTCGACCAGAACCTTCGCGAAGATCTCGACGAGCTCTTCCTCTCCCTTACGTCTGAACGAGATATCTTCGACCAGCACGGCGATGGAGTAGGGCAATTCCTCCCTCGCGCCAGCGATGAGCTTCTCTCTGATGATCTCGGCGATTCTCCTCGTGAGTGCGCCCTCTTCCTCGCCGTCCGAACCATCGTTGTCGGGAAAGAGGTGGGGTCCCTCCGGAAGCCGGGCTGCGATGACGTCCAGCAACACGTCCAGCCCCCACCCTGTCTTTGCTGAGATGGGGACGAAATCCACAATGCCTTCCCCCACCCTTCTTTCCAGATCGTCGGAGAGTTCGCCGAGCGCCTGCAGCGCCTCGGCCACCTTGCTTTTGGGCACGGCGTCCACCTTGTTGACAACTCCCACTACCGGTGCCTTGGAGGCACAAATCAGGCGCGCCAGGTATGCGTCCCCCTTCCCCACTCCCGCCTTGGCGTCGACCAGGAGCAGTACGAGGTCCGACGAGGCAGCTGCCGCAGAAGCCGCCTCGTTGAGGCGCTTGCCCAGGAGAGTCCTGGGCTTTGCCAGTCCTGGGAGGTCCACAAAAGCGATCTGAGCATCTCGGTGGACCAGGACGAAACGTGCAGGGTGTCTCGTTGTCTGGGGTACGGACGAAACGATGGAAAGCTTCTGGCCTGCAAGCTTGTTCAGCAGCGTCGACTTGCCCGTGTTGGGGCGGCCAGCGATGGCGACGAAACCGAACCGGCTCATCTACGGATCGACCGTGGACCTACTGACGGAACCGACCGTACTTTCAGGGGGGCCACTGTGGCATTTTCCCGGATGCCGCCCGAGCTGAACCCACCGGCCGTACATACAGGGGGGATGCTCTTACTGAGACCGCTCGGGCTGACCTTGATCACCCTCGTTCCGGGCACGTGAGGCCAGGCCTCTCACTACGACGCTCATGATCCGTCTCTTGAGGACGCGCTCGGGGACGAACTCCAGGTCCTCGAAGCGGACCGCCTCGCCCTCCTCGGGGAAGCGACCGAGCTGCTTGAGGATCAACCCTCCTACCGTGTCGAACCCATCCGCCTCTATCCGCAGGCCCAGCGCGTCGTTGAGGTCATCGATGGACATCTTCCCCCTGACCCGAACCGAGTCCTCGTCGATGACCTCGATGTTCGGCTCTTCGACGTCGAACTCGTCGGCGATCTCTCCCACGATCTCTTCGAGGAGGTCCTCTAGCGTCACCAGACCGGTGGTGGCCCCGTGCTCGTTCACGACTATGGCCATGTGATACTTCTCCTGCTGCATCTCGTGGAGGAGCTCCGAGACTCTCTTCTGCTCGGGAACGAAGTGGGGGCGCCGACAGATGTCCTTCGCCAGTACGGACTTCTTGCCCTCGTGGACACTGCGTAATACGTCCTTGGAGTAGACGATGCCTGTGATCGAGTCGAGGTCCCCGCTGTAGGTGGGGATTCTGGAGTAGCCCTTGGCCACCACCACCTTGCGGACTTCCTCCAGGTCGGCGGTGTCGGGCACCGCCACGATGTCGGGCCGGGGGGTCATCACTTCCCTGACCACCGTGTCGCCGAACTCGAAGATCGAGTGGATCATCCGCTTCTCTTCCGCCTCCACATCCCCGGCTGCCCTGTCCACCATCGTGCGGATCTCCAGCTCGGAGAACGCGCCCTGAGGAGATCCTTTCCCAGGCAGGACCACGTTGGAGAGCCCTACGAGCAGGCGCACCGCGGGGTAGAGGGCAGCTGTGAGAAGGGCGACGAAGGGCGCCACCACCAGTGCCACTCGCTCGGGGTGCTGAATGGCAAAGGTCTTCGGCATCGACTCGGCGAACACGAACATCACGAGGGTGAGGACGAAGGTGGCAAGCGTGACATAAGGCTGACCAAAGGCCGCCTCGACCGCCACGGCCGTAAGCGATGCCGAGAAGAGCTGAGTTAGCAAGGTCGTGAGAAGTATCACGTTGAGGAAGCGTGCGGGCTCCTCAAGAAGCCTTCGCACCCTTGCAGCCCCGCGGTGGCCCTCTTCCTCCATGGCCCGCATCCGGATGTAGGAGACGCGCGTGAGCCCGGTCTCGGCCATTCCCAACAGGGAATTGAGCACCAGCAGAATGGCAACGATTACCCATAGCGATACCGACCGTCCGGTCACGGCCAACGTCGCAGCTGTGCGGGTCGCAAAGACACTCATTCCGGAGCCTGGCCGCCATTGGTCTCGTGGGCCAGCTTTTCCAGCAGCTCTTGCTGCCTGAGCTCCATCTCGGCTTGCTCGTCCTCTGTGGCGTGGTCGTATCCGAGGAGGTGCAGCAGTCCGTGGACCACGACCAGATCCAGCTCCTCCTCGAAGTCCCTCTTCAGGCGCTGTGCGTAGAGCCGGGTGACCGCTGGACAGACAACTACGTCTCCGAGTACGAGGGGGCCATCTTCCGGCCAGACGACTCGCCCGCCGGGGCCCGTCTCGACGGTCTCCTCCTCCAACTCCCCATCGATCGGGAACGCCAGGACGTCCGTCGCCTCGTCGATGCCCAGAAAGCGACGGCTGAGCGACCTCATCGCGTCCTCGTCGACACAGATCACCGATACCTCGGTACCCGGCGGCACCTTCTCCTCGCGCAGCACTCCCTCTGCGAGAGCCCTGATGCGGTCGAGGTCTACGGTCTCGTCGCTCTGCTCGTTTGCCACGAAGACTTCCGGTGATTTCGACATCTCCGTCACTTCGTCAAGCGCCCCCGAAGCCGAGGAGATGCGAGAGCCGGCTTTCCAGTTGGATCATGCCTGGTGCCGCTCGCTATCCCGTCTGGTCCTGTGTGGACGAAGCCGGCGTTCCGGCCGGGGTCGGGCGTGCGAGAGAGGATTCGTACCGCTCGTAGGCCTCGATGATCCGCTTCACGATCTCGTGGCGGACCACGTCCTTGCCGTCCAGGTAGACAAAGGCGATCCCCGGGACCCCCGAGAGGGCCTTCTCCACGTGGACCAGTCCCGACTGCTGGCCAGCAGGCAAATCGATCTGTGTCACATCTCCGTTGACGACCGCCTTAGAGCCCAGGCCGATTCGGGTCAAGAACATCTTCATCTGTTCGGGAGATGTGTTCTGGGCCTCGTCTAGCAAGATGAAGCTGTCGTTCAACGTGCGACCCCTCATGTAGGCGAGAGGGGCAATCTCGATGGTTCCCCTGGCTATCAACTTCTGGACGTCGCCGGCCTCCATCATGTCGTAGAGCGAGTCGTACAGAGGTCTCAGGTAGGGATCCACCTTGGCAAGGATGTCTCCGGGCAAGTAGCCAAGCTTCTCTCCGGCCTCCACAGCCGGTCTGGTGAGGATGATTCTGCGGGTCTGGCCGTCCTGGAGAGCCTGGACCGCAGCAGCGACGGCGAGATAGGTCTTGCCGGTGCCCGCTGGACCTATGGCGAAGACGACGGTGTTGTTCCGGATTGCGTCGGCATAGGTCTTCTGACCGATGCTCTTGGGCCTTACCTGGCGACCCCTGCCGGAGAACACCCTGTCCCCGAACACATCGGAAGCGGCGACTCCTCGATGCTCCTTGACGAGCTGGATAGACTTGCCCACCTCGTCAGGGTCGAGGGCGTGACCCTCCCTCACCAGATCGATCAGCTCTTCGAACAAGGTGGCTACTTTCTCGGTCTCCTCGGGGCTGCCGGCAACGGATATCTCGGTGCCCCGTACGGCGATGGTCACGTCGAATGCGTCTTGAATCGTGCGGAGGAACCGGTCGTGCTCTCCGAGGATCGAGAGCATCATCTTCTCGCCCGGTACTACGACTTTGACCTCGGTGCGGACGGGTTCTTCCAATGGCTCCTCGGCCGGGCGAGCGTCAGATGGAGAGGTCAACTGCGACGGTCATGGAACGATGAAATCTCCCGCAAGCAATTATATGCGAGGGCAGTCGAGACATCCCCTGAATGACGCATGCGGTCGGCCGTGCCGGGCCGCTCCTGGGTGCAGGCGGTTCAGGGAGGCTGCGCTCAGCCGGGAGGCCAGGTCATCGGGCGTCCGCCCAGCAGGTGGAAGTGAAGGTGGAAGACGGACTGACCCGCATTCCGGCCCACGTTCGTCACGATCCGGTATCCGGAAGAGTCGACCCCCTCTTGCCTGGCCACCGCGTTGCAGACCTCGAAGATGTCGGCCAGCTCGTCGGCGTGCTCCTTTCCCAGTTCTGCAGCCGACCCGACATGCCGCTTGGGAACCACGAGTACGTGGGTCGGAGCTTGCGGGTTGATGTCTCGAAAGGCGAGTACCTTCTCGGTTTCGAGTACCTTCTCCGACGGAACCTCACCCGAGACGACCTTGCAAAACAGGCAGTCGGTTCCCACATAGCCTCCCAGTCGCTTGTCACCGCCGTGCAGGACCTCCGCCGCCCGCGCCACACCGGCAGAAGTCACCACGGCAGCCCAACCCGTGCCCAATCATATGCGCCCGAAAGAGCGCACAGTTCCCAAAGCATAGCAAGAGCCCTCGCCGTGAACATACTCACGCTCCCGGGCAGGGCGGATTCCGAACGGTCTCTGTGGCGAATCGGCGCGTCTCTTGGTCGAGGCCGCCGAAGCAGGCGAGGGTATCCGGCAATCCGGTGCTTCTCCTTGCCCTCCAGGGACCTGGGGCCGTGGCCCGCGACCTCTAATCGAGCTTTACGCAGTTCGCCTCATCCTGCAGGGATCGGAGAGACGGGTTCGACATCCGGGCGGAAGTATTCGAGCAGCGCCAGGAGTCCCCAAACGGCCGTCAGATCGCGATCCGAGTCGGCCACGGCTTGCGACCCCCAGATCCCCTCGGGGAGCTGAGCCTCTATCACTCTCTCGACCCAGACCGGATCAACCGAGTCGCGGCCGAACGCGAAGTAGAAGCCTCCTACAGTCTCCACGAAGTCTTCGACGGTAGCGGCGTCCAGCGCCTCGTGGGTCTCGGCGGCGCCGGCGAGAAACCGTCCTAGCTGCGCTCGCACGAGTTCCTCCAGCGAGGACCTCTCCCCCGCTTCCAGGCAGTTGTTCGCCTTGAGGTACGCCATAGCCATGAGTGTCGAGATCTTCCAGTGGCGCAAGCCTTCCCGAGGAGCGCTGAGGTAGTCGCCGAAGTCGGACGGGAGCGGAGTCCAGTCGCAGTAGAGCCCTCGCAGCAACACCCATGACGTCGGTACGTCCCTGAAGGACTCGACTGTCGCAGTGATGGAGTCTTTCATCGACTCGGCGACCCCGGCATCTACCATCCTGGCGAAAGCCCCTACGGTACGGAAGAGCTGGGGATCGTAAAGCATCTCTCTAACTGACCCGACCAGCTCCCGTGTCCAATCGAGGTGGAACTTCCGCTCCACGTACGCGAGAACCAGCAACGCGCCCGGATCCAGTCCCTTCCCCCGCGCTATGAGATAGGCCGCTGTGCGCGAGACGGGGTCATCGCCCTCGACCCTTGGCTTGAGAGGCGGGGTCGGGCGGCAGCCGACGGCAAGGACGAGCGCGGCAACCACCAGTACCGGTGCGGCTGTGCCACCGATCCCTACAGCGCGGGTACAGCGACGGCAACGGACCCTTCTCACCCTCGCATCCCCAATGGCCGGATCGCTCGCAGGCAGGAGCTCGAGGCGCGGCCGAGGCCGTCCTGCGCTGGAGTCGAGGCCCCACCTCGCAGGCAGGAGCTCGAGGAGGGGTCTCCAATTGCGCTCCGGCATCCGATCTTCCTTCGGCTGGTTGCCGAAACGGGCTTCATCCGGCCTTCTTGCCCGTGAGGGTCGCTCCGGCAGGCGGCCCCGGGGCGACTATCCAGTCCCCCGGAGGCCTTGACGGCTCGACGTGCTCGAGCATCGCCCACAGCGCAAGGGCGGTCGAATGCGTCCTACCGGACAGCTCGCCTGGGGCAAAGGGAATCGAGCCGTCAGCCTCCTGGACTGCCTCCAGGCGATCGAGATAGCCCCTGCCCACAGGCGTCTCGCTCATGAACTCGAGGAGGGCCACCGACTCCGCGTACAGGTCGCCCGCGTATTCGGCTGTATCCAGGAACTCCTGGATCTTCTCCACGTGCCTCATGTACAGGTGCCGCGTCGTTTCCCGGTCGATGCAGCCCTGTTCGTAGCCGAAGAGCAGCGCCAGGGCCGAATGCGTGGTCCGGTAACCGCCTGCTTCAGCCTCCTCGGCCAGCCCCTCGAGAAAGTCCTCCGGCAGCGGAAACCTGTCGCAGTGCAGCGCTGCCAGCGGGTAGTAGGTGACCGGGTCTGCCTCGGTCGGACCTGGAGACTGCACCGACTTGACGCTTTGAGGTAGGTCCGCGGCGGGGATGACCATCCTCACATACAGGCTGCGCTGCCCTCCCTCCTCCAGCAAGCGAGCCACGGCACGCGAGGTGAATACGCGCAGTTCCTCGACTCCGAAACGCCTCCCCAGAAAGTCGAGGATCAGGGCGTCGAGCGGTTCGGACTCCACCCTCCCGCCGAAGACCAGATACCGGTAAGCCGAGATGGCAGCCGACCCCGCCTCTTCGACCTTGGGGGGAACCTGCGCCTCTGCCGCACTCTGATGCGACGATGGCAACGCTCGCATCACCGCCGAGGTCGCCAGGGCGGCGACCAGTGCCCCTACCGGCAGCAGGTACCACCTGCGAGACCGGGAACTCATCCGAACCTGTCAGCCACTGCCGAGGCGACGCTTTTACTCAGCCGTGGGTGCGAACACGACCTTTATGGAGCCCGCCGAAGCGTGGTCGAGCGCCATTCCGAGCGCTGAGCGGTAGTCCTCCAGCGGGAACTCTCCGCTCACCAGCGTCTTGTGGGGAAAGCGGCCTGCCGCCAGCATCTCCAGAGCCGACTCGATAGACGACCTTCGCTCTGCCCCTACGGAGTGGAAGCCGTGGCAGAACGAGCCGACGACGGAGACCTCCTTCAGCCAGAGGGGCGTCAGGTCGACCTCCACCCTTGACGCGACCCCAAGGAAGAGCAACGTCCCCCTTGGGGCCACGCATCCGAGAGCCGTCTCGATGGACGACGCCGTTCCGGCAGCTTCTACCACGTAGGGAAAGCCCGTGGACAGCATCGCCTGGTCTCCGCCCCTGACGAGCCGACACTCCGCAATCTGCGCCAGCTCCTCGATCAGGACGGCGCGCGGTCGTTCCGCGCCGTCCTCCCCCCTTCCCATCACCACGGCGTTCGCGCCCAGTTCTTCTGCCGCTTCCGCCTGGTGGGGGTATCGAGCGATGGCAACCACGAAGGTCTCCGGGAACATGTACCGGAGGGCCGCGATGGCCGCCAGCCCGATGATGCCACAGCCGACGACCAGAGCCTGGCCCTCCTCTGGAGGAGGTGAAGCCAAAAGCCCGTGGACCGCCACCGAGAGTGGTTCGGCCAGACTTGTGGCTGCGTCGGGTACCTCATCGGGGACGCGATACGCCTGCGAGGAGTGAACGACGAGTCGCTCGGCCCATCCCGCTCCGAGGCCGTTGGTGTAACCGATGGCGAATCCCTGTGTGAAGGTTCGGGAAGAAAGGTTCTCGCAGCACGACGGATTTCCGGCCTCGCAGTAGCGACAGACCGGCTTGATACCCCTTGCGGCACAGGCCACCACGGGATCGACGGCGATCCGGACCCCTCTGCCGAAGGGAAAGTCCGGACCCGGCTCTTCGACAACCGCCCCGATCTCGTGGCCCATCTCGATGGGGAATCCCACGTAGTTCACCATGAGTGAGCCGGTTCCCTTGCCCCGAAGCACCCCGAGGTCGCTGCCGCAAATGCCACCTCTTACCACCCGGCACAGAGCCCACTCTCCGGACGGCAACCGGGGTTCGTCTTTCTCGACGAGCGATACGGGAAGCTGGGGGTCTTTGAAGTCGAGCTGGAGAAGTTTCACCGCGACTCCTTGTTCCCTAGCTCTTCACTGCGGCCGATACGTTGCCAGGAACTGCAAAAGCGGAGCGAAACAAGCGCGACCGCTCGCCAGCCTCGGGGGATGCCGACCCACCAGTCCGGGGAGGACGGCCCGTATAACATGGGCACAGTCCGGCACGGTCGGGCACCATGCGAAGCCGGACGCGTCCCTAGCGTACAGGCACTTTCACTGAGCGGGAGACCTTCGATGGAAACCAACGACTTGCACGATGGCCCGGGAGCCGCCGGCGCCGGCTCCCTTCCCGCCTTCGACGAACTCCCCCTAAGGGACGGGCTCCCGTGTAGCTGGGGCCTGTGGGGAGACGGAGACGTCTACGGCACGCTCAACCTCCTATCGCCCGCGAAGGTCGTCGAAGCTGCGAGGGCTGTACGTTCCGGGAAGTGCTTTCCGCTCAACTGGACCCTCAGCCTGCCCGACCCTCCCCTGTTCGCCAGGTCCTCGATGCGTCACGAAGTGGTCGAGACGCCGATCTCGGCCGACGACCACATCGACTCCTTCAACACCCAGTCGTCCAGCCAGTGGGACGGCTTCTTGCACATCAAGCACCCTTCCCACGGTCGTTACGGAGGCCCGGCCAGCGAGGGAAAGCACGGTATCGACAGGTGGGCCCGCAGAGGAATAGTCGGGCGAGCAGTCCTTGTCGACGTCGCCGCGTGGCGAGATCGCCAGGGAAATCCACTCCGGCACGGCAGGCCTGATCCCATCAGCGTCGAGGACTTGGAGGCGACCCTCGAGGACCAGGGAACGACACTCGAGCAGGGAGATATCTTGCTGGTCAGAACCGGCTGGATCGAGTGGTACTGCTCGCTCGGACCGGAGCAGCGCACCGACTACTCGAACATGGCCAACTTTGCGTGCCCGGGCCTGAAACCGGGCACGGATACCGCCCGCTGGCTGTGGAACCGCCACGTCGCAGCCGTGGCAGCGGACAACCCTTCACTGGAAATCTGGCCACCCGGCTCCACGCTTCCGCCCGAAGACCGAGGGCGCTTCTGGTCCGACCCGGAGCTCATTCACGAAGGCTTCTTGCACGCAATTCTGTTGCCCCTGTTGGGCATTCCTATCGGCGAGATGTGGTATCTGGACGACCTGGCCCGCGACTGCTCCTCCGACGGAAGGTTCGAGGCCATGCTGGTGTCGGCACCGCTCAACCTCGAAGGAGGAGTCGCCTCACCCCCCAACGCAGTGGCGCTCAAGTAGTGGCCTCCAGGCGACGCCGTGCCGCCTTTCTCGAAGACATCCCTAAAGCCCCGACAATGACGGCAGCCGCCAGCTCGCAAAACACTGAAAAGCCGACCAGCCAGCTCTTTCCGTGCTGGTACAGCACGCCCATCGCAGCGCTACCCAGAAACCACGAAACCCCGAAAACTGCGCCCAGCAACCCGTAGGCAGAGCCTCTCGCTTCCCTGGGCACCAGCACCGCAACGCCCGATCGCATTATCGACTCCTGAGCTCCGAGCCCGATACCCCAGAGGGCCGTGCCCGCAACAATCCCCACGCCCGAAGAAGAGAACGCCGCCGCAGCGAAGGGTGCCGAGACCAGAAGAGCGACCGAAAGCGCGGTCAAGCCGATCCGGTCGAAAAGCCGACCAAAGCCCAGGGCAGCGACACCGTCTACGCCCATGGCGAAGGCGAAGACCAGCGGGATCGCCGCACTTGTCAGCAGCTCAGCGCGTTCTGCGTGGAACGCTATAAGCGCGAAGTCTGCGAGGCCGGCTCCGGCCAGCGCCACACCGACGAGGTAAACCGCGAATTTCCTGTCGAGGAAGGCGGGCATCTGACCCGACCGTCCGTGTTGCCGAGCCGGGCCCCTCTTGGATGGGCGAGCCCTGGGCTGGTGGGTCTCCGTGGAAGCGCTCCCTTTGGGGCGCGGGTACGAGAGCCGGGCGACTCCAAGGGATGCCAGGGCCAGCGCCACGGGGATTCCCAACCACAGGAACGCTTGCGAGTAGCCTGCTCCGAGCGCGAGCACGAGAGTCAGGAAGAGGGGCCCTGCGGCCGCTCCCACCTGGTCGAGGGCCTCGTGGATGCCGAAGCCCCATCCCGTCCCGACTTCCTCGGCGGCCTCGGAAAGCATTGCGTCTCTGGCGGGCGTCCTCACCGCCTTCCCCGTCCGCTCGGCCAGGACCAACCCGGCCAGAGCGGGCCAGGAGCCGACGAGCCCCATTGCCGGGATCGATCCGAGGTTTATCAGATAGCCCGCTCCGGTGAATGTCCAGTAGCGACGTGTCCGGTCCGCTGCCGGGCCGGTGAGAGCCCTTACGAGGTAGCCGAAGAGCTCCCCCCCACCGGCAACGAGGCCCACGGCCGCCGAAGTCGCACCCAACTGGGCCATGTAAGCTCCGATGATCGCCCGGGCTCCTTCGTAGGCTGCGTCGGAGAAGAGCGACACGATGCCGAGCGCGACCACGAAGCGCATTGCGACAGTTCTGGAAACCTTGCGCGGCTCGCTCTCTTGCACCCTCACCCTGTTTGCCCCCAGGAGACAGCACAGCGGCACGCACTCGTATCAGTCGCCGCTAGACTGGCTCGCCGCTCACCTCGACGTGGCACCGGTGTCCAGTTCAGGGAACGAGAGAGGCTCCCAGCACCACAAGGGAAAACGAGCCTAGAAGGGCGAGGTAGGCGAGGACTCGGGACGCCCCCTGCTGCCTCCGTGTCGAGACCGCTCCGTGCGCTGCCGATACCCCGACCACCAGGAAGAACAGAAGGATCTTGGCGACTATCAGCCGACCGTAAAGGCTTCCCCCCGCCGTGGCGAAATTGAAGCCTCTCCTCAGCAGCAAGGCCAGACCCGAGAACAACTGGACCGGCACCAGAACGCCCGCGATAAAGAATCCTAGAGGGCGACCGGATCGCTGGAGGAAATCGAAAGCATCGCCTTCGCTCAGCGTACGTTCGGCCTGAGGCCGGACGAGGAAGGTGAAGGCGACCAAACTGCCCAGCCAGATGCTGGCACCCAGCACGTGCACTATCCGAACGAGGGTCCACCAACCGGCCATACCTCAACTATGGCCGCACACCGCATCGGCGTGGCAACTCCAGGAAGCCTGGTCGAGGAAAGCGCCGAAAACGCTCCGGGCGCACCGACCGGCGCGCCCGGATAGTCGATTCGGGAACCGTCAGCCCTCAGCAGCCGCCGTTCTCGATACTCTGCCCATTCCAGGTCTGGTAGCGGAACCAGAAGAAGGTGATCCTCACGTCGGCATAGCCGTACATGGGCGGATTGGTGCTCGACAGCCAGTCGTATACGTCGACGTGACCGGCAGCGCCGAAGAGCCCGATCACCCAGGACCCCTCGAAGTCGACCCTTAGCACGTTCTGGTCGCCCCAGGCGTGGATCTTGAACTCGAGATCCTCGCAGTAGAAGGGGAACCCCGTATCGACCCTGGCCTGCATCTTGCCCTCGGCGTCGTAGCTGAGCGAGCCCGCGATGATGTCCACGGTCAGAGGAGCGCCGTTGCGGGGACCGACGTCGACCCAGATGATGGTTTTGTTGACGTTGTTGAGGGTGATGCGGTAGCTGGTTGACCTAAGCTGGGAACCGTTGAGGGAGAAGCTTCCCGATCCGGAAAGCCACCCATTGCCCATCGGACCGTTGACGGCCACGTTGCCGCTTCCCGACACGGAGACGGCCCCACCCGAGACCGAGAAGTTGACCGAAGTCGACGAAAGGGTTATCCCGAACTTGTCGTAGGTGAAGCGCAGCCAACTAGTCGAGGCGCTACCCGAGATGGTCGAGGACGAGACGTTGACGTTGAAGGTGACCGAGCCGTTGATCGGCTTGCCCCACATGGTGCCCGAGCCAGTGGTTATTGAGACACCGAGAACCCCGGTGGAGGCGTTGTAGGTAGCGCTGCCCGAGAGGGCGACGTTTAGCCTGAACGGGTCACCCACGTTCAGGGTGGACGCGATGGAGGCGTTCAGCACGGTGGAGCTTGCGCTGAATCCGATCGTGGTGTTCTGCAGGGAAGCCGGGCCGTAAGAGATGTTGCCGACGGTCACGGTCCCGAGCACGTTCCCCGACTGCGGCCACGTCACGGCGGCCTGAACTCCCGCGACGTTGACCGGCCCTACGCGACCCGACGCGCTCAACTGAAGCGTGAGCGTGGAGTTCGACGTGTTGTAAGAGGCAGGGCCGGACACAGTCGCAGAGACCAGGCTCCCTGCGGTAAGGGTGGTGGGCCTGAGAGTGGCTGTGACCGAGGAAGACGAGGCGGTGAAGTCCACCACTGCATTGGAGATGGTCACCTGGCCGTTTGTCACCTGGCCTACGGTGAGGGTGCCCGACACGCTCGTGGATCCAGGCCAGGTGAGCGCCAGATTCCCGCCGGAGAGAGTCCAGGAGCCGACCCGCCCTGAGAAGTTCAGGTTGAAGACCAGGCTGTTGGATCGGACCGCGTAGGTGAGGCTGCCGTAGGCTTGGATGTCGGCGAAGGTGCCAGCCCGGAACCGCACGCGGTCGGATGCCGAGTTGATGGTCGCCTGGATCGACGACGTCGTGTTCCCCGAGAAGCCGACCTTGAGGTTTTCCAGAGAGGCCGTACCAGAGCTCACCGAGCCAACGTTAAGAGAACCGCTGACCGCGATTCCTGCGTCCCCAGTGGTGAGGGTCAGGCCGAGCCCCACCCCCGTGACCGAGATGGAGCCCAGGCTCCCGTTCGCCTGCACGCCGAGGTCCAGCCTCGAGGTGGCCAGGTCGTAGTTCACGCTTCCATCTACGCTGAGGTTGGCGCCGTATGGGGGTACCGACAGTGATCCGACGTACCTGACCGCCACCCCGCTTAGGGAGATAGTGGCCTCGAGGCGGGAACCAGGCTGCTCTCCGAGGACGACCTGGTTGTTCAGGTTGAGGTAGAAGTCACCGGTCAGCGAGACGGCCATCTGGGAGAGGTCGAAACTGAACGGCCCACGGAAGGTGGTTCTGACCGGGATGCCGAGCACCGAGCCGTCCACCTCGAGGTCTGCTACGAGGTTCGCCATGTCGGACATGTCGACGGTCAGGTTCCCACTGTTGATGGTCACCGGACCGACGGATCCCGTGACCCGTGAAGCCCTGATGACCGACGAGGTAGGCACTCCGTTTCTTACCTGCTGGGTCGCCGTGAGCGAGGGAATTGAGAGAGGCCCCACGTCGACGGGTCCGCCGCTCAAGGTGATGTCTCCGCAGTCCGAGCAGCCGGAGTCGGTCCAAAGGCTGCCCTCTGCCGAGGTGAGTACACCCAGCTGAGGCGGTTCCACCGCTCCGCTTAAGGAAAGGTAGGAAGCATCGGCCGATGCGGTGAGTTCGACTTCAGCAGCTACGGATCCGGCCGGACTGTCCAGGATGCCCACGGTTCCTCCCCCTCGTAGTGTCGCACCCGAGGGGTTCCAGGAAAGCGTCGCACCGTCGCGAAGAGACGTGGAGCCACCCAGCACGAACTTTACCCAGGTGCCCGCCTCGGTCGGCCCGACCGCCGATTCCCCTCCTACCGGCGCGAAGACCAGAGCCATGGCATTTGCCGTCAGGGGATTTCCGCCGGGGCTCGGAGCGCCGACGACCCCGAGTGGGCTTCCTACCGACCCTGTATCCGCGTATGCAGTGTAGATGGGTTGCTCAGTTGTCAGGTTGGCAGCGATCGTAATGAACGAGGTCGAGAACCCCCAGGCCGAGGAGCGCTCGGTATCCAGATTCGCCCCGGCCGAGAGTTGGGCCTCCCCTGCATCGAATGGCCCCGAGCCCCAGATCGAGACCTGCTGGGCGTCCACTCCAGTCCACCCCAGGTCGGACGCTGTCCTGGAGGCGAAGGTGAATTCACGGGTGTTCGCATTCCGATCGACGGTCGCCTCAGCCGTTCCCTCGATGGTGACAGGGGAGCGCCCCGCCTGGGGGTCGCCCTCGATCTCTGCTCTCGCAGAACCCGAGTAGCGAAAGACACCTTCGGCGATCGGACTTGCGGAGTCCGGGAAAAGGGTAATCTTTGCACCTCCGCGCTCTAGTAGCACCACGGGCTCGTAGGAAGTTACGGGTGGGTCTGACTGCAAACAGCCCGCTCCCAGTACGAAGGCGAGTGCCACCCCCGCCCATACGAGAAACGCTCGCATCTGCAGGAGCGGGTGGCGGGGAATCCGCACCGACTCGCTCCCTCTACCCGACAGCTCTACGGCCGATCGGGCCCTCATCGGGCCCTCGACTGGTCTCGATCCCGGGTGCTCCGGTTTTGCGCTCGCCCGTGCCATCGGCTGTGCCTCTTCTTGTTCTTCTCGCCCGGACCGGCCAACGATCACCGCCTGGCCCGCTACGGTCGTGGCACCCGGCTCCCGTCCAGGCTCGGGGGACCTCTCGGCCGACTCGATGACACAAGATCTGGAATGTTGTCTCGCGTCACCTGCACAAAAAACGCCAGCGAGTCTCGGGGAGGCCGAAGATCGATCTCCTTCGAACCGGCTGGCGAGGGAGTGTTCCCCGCTGGTACCCGGGCTAGGTGTGCCGGGTAATTCGTGTCGTCACTATACGGAGGAACCCTGTCGCTAACAAGTGCTTGCTGAAAAAATTTTTCTTTTTCCAGGTCAGCAGGGCAATAGTTAGCACTCAGCTAACTTTGTGCTATTTTCCGGCGCGGTAACTTATCGTAGTAATACCAGGTCAAGGGCGGTTTGTGCTGAATTTCACTCTTCAGGCGCTCACTCTACGCGCGCATGCACCTACCTCGGTGGCTAATATTATGTCGAGTAGCCAGGTTAGCTTCCACCGCCCACCGAGCCATGTTCGAACTGGGTCTAGTCCGGTCCGCTCTGCCCTCCTGACGACGCCACGCACTCTGAGTGATCTGCTTCCCGCCGGCGACCGATCCAGGCTCGATCGGAGCAGTCATGAGCCTGTGTACCGTGGCTTCGAGCAGGAACTTTGGACAATGAACCCGACGGCAACCACCTATCGCGCTGCGACGTCGGGTGCTGGTGTGATTCCCCGGAGAGGCCGCCGGGAAAGCAGAGCGGTGGCCGGTGCCGGTGCAGCGCAGAGCCAAGACGGTCAGAGCCAAACCTCAACTTGAGAGTGAGGCTTGACTACCCCCCAGGCGTTCCATCCCCGCCCTGATTGACTCGAGGACGTCTTACCCGGTCCATGAGGTCGGAATAGAGTTCCATCCCCGCCCTGATTGACTCGAGAGGGAAGATCTCGGGGTGTAGCGCCGCGGCCAGCATTTCCAGTGACTCCACTATCCTCGGCCCAGGTCGGTTGAAGTAAGCGTTTCCGTCGGCCAAGAACACCCTCCCCTCCCTCACGGCCGTCAGATCCTGCCAGCCCTCCCTTTGGGCCAAAGACTCCATCTCACGGCGAGTTCTGAGCAGGTCGAACCCGCAAGGTACGACCAGAATGACGTCAGGATCGCTATCGACCAGCTGCGACCATTCCAGCCACGGGGAGTGCTTCCCGGCCTCCCCGAAAAGGTTCACTCCTCCCGCCATCGCGACCAGTTCCGGCATCCAGTTGCCACCGGCCATCGGGGGATCGATCCATTCCAGCGTCGCGACCCTCGGCCTGGTGTCCGACGAGAGGGCTCTCGCCGAGATCTCGCTCATCCGCTCCTGGCAGTGCTCCACGAGACGGAAACCGCGCTCCTTTGCACCAACAGCTTCGGCAATGGCAAGGAAGTCAGTCCATATGTGCTCAAGACCGAGAGGGTTGACGGCGACTATTCGCACGTCGCGGTCAAGATAGGTGCTTACTGCCTCGAAGACCTCGCGTTCGGTCAGAGCACAGACCTCGCACTGGGTCTGGGTCACGATCACGTCGGGATCGGCCCGCCGCAATTCGTTGCCCCTGACCCTGTAAATCGAGAGACCCTCGGCGACCGCTTGCTTTACACGGTCGTCGATCTCCGAGCTCTTCGATGACACGTCCAGTTTCGATTCAGTGAGTGCCGGAACCGAGAGCACGTCGGATGGGAAGTCGCACTCGTGGGAACGCCCGACAAGGTTCGCCCGCATCCCCAGAGCACACACGATCTCGGTAGCACTGGGGAGAAGCGTCGCGACTCTGGGATTCATGGTAGGGATCGAGGGTCGAGGGACTTCATGGTCGGCCTCACGTCAACTTCACTAGATCCCTTGCTGACCGTCCCAGCGCGGATCGCTCCAGGGGATGGCTCCGGGGGCGGGACTCGAACCCGCGACCAAGCGCTTAACAGGCGCCTGCTCTGCCGACTGAGCTACCCCGGATCGCCGGCCGCATGGCCCACAGTCTGCTGTCGCCACATCGGGAGACTACGACAGTCTGCTAGACCCTCCGCCGTCCAGGACCCGAATTACCGTCGCCCCGAGACGGGCTCAGTCCTGCAAGTACTCCCTCAGGTGTCGGGCCCTGGAAGGGTGTCGGAGTTTTGCCAGCGACTTGGCCTCGATCTGGCGCACCCTCTCTCGGGTGACATGGATCTCCTGGCCCACTTCCTCGAGTGTCCGCGGGTCCTTGCCGTCGAGACCGAAGCGCATCTCCAGGACTCGGCGCTCCCGAGGAGTCAGTTCGTCCATGGCCTGAAGCATGTGCTCTCGCAGGAGCTGTCTGGTTATCAGCTCGTGAGGAGTCTTGTCCTCCTCGTCCTCGACCATGTCCGCCATAGTCGCCGAGTCGTCATCTGCCACCGGCTCGTCAAGGCTGAAGGTCGAACGGGTCACCGCCAGCACCTCTTCCACTCGATCCGGTGACAGCCCGGCCTTCGCCGCCACTTCTTCGGTCGAGGGCTCCCTGCCCAGTTCGTGCACGAGCGAATTGCGCACCCTGCGGAGCCTCCAGGCCTCCTCCACGATGTTTACGGGAACCCGCACCATCGTCCCCTGCTCGGAGAGGGCGCGCCTGATCGACTGCTTTATCCACCAAGTCGCGTAGGTCGAGAACTTGTATCCGAGCCGGTAATCGAAGCGCTCGACGGCCCGTATCAGGCCGATGTTTCCCTCCTGGATGAGGTCCATAAGGGGAACGGCACCAGTCGCGTAGCGCTTTGCGATCGACACGACCAGCCTGAGGTTGGCCTCTATCATTGCCCGCTTGGCCCTGAGCCCGTCTTCCACAACGCGCATCAGGGTCGCCTCGAGGGAAGGTTCGGGCTCCCCCATGACAGAGAGCCGCTCTGCCGCGATACGTCCCGCCTCGATACGCCGGGCGAGGGCGCGCTCCTGGGCCGGGCTCAACAAGGGAACCCTGGAGATCTCGCTCAGATAAAGCGACACAAGTGCGTCGCCCTGATCTGGCCTGCCCCGGTAAGACCCCCGGCGCTTTGGAGCGCTGCTACCCCTTGCGGTCTCGAAACGATGCTCGTCCAGGCCGACCCTTCTGCCTCCACCGGCACCGAGCGCCTTCGGCTCGCCATGCCTCGACTTCGGGTTGGAGCCCCTCACATCTCCCTGGAAAGCCATCTGCCCGCCCGATTCCTTTCGATACCCCGTTTGCGGCTCCAATACGGCTTGGACGGCCCCAGCCACTGCTCGCTCCGGCTCACCCGCCGGTTCGAGCGAACGAGCCCCGAAGGGGCCCGAACGCGATTCTAGTGGCAGCCGACGTCACGCGCCGGGATGTCCGTCATGACAAATTGCTCTCAGCCAGCCCCACCGCACCGCTGCGTCGCCTCGCAGGGCCCCTCAGTTCCCACCAACAAAAAACGCGCTCGCTGTCGGACGACGACGGCGTTCCGTGCACAGGTCACCCCCGCCACCGGTTGCGTGTCTGTTTCGCATCGCGCATCAGCTTGTGATATGTCTGCAGGTCTCCTGCTTCTTTGGCCCTGGCTGCCTCCTTCTCCAGGAGCCGTCGCCTCGCGCTGTCCAGGACACTCGCCTCCCAGCGTCCGGTCTCCTCGGTGGGAAACTCTGGCTTCCCCGCCACGGCCTCCGCCAGGACCGAACGGGCAGCTTCGTCTCCGTCCACTGCTCTCAGTGCGGAGGCGACGTCTCTTCGAGCGCGGGCCACGGCTTCCAGGGCACGTCGTGCAGCCCCAGAGTCCACCACCTCCGAAAGCCCCAGCCTCTCCAGTTCTGCAGCCGCCTCGGGGGAACCGAAGGCATAGAGCCGTACCGCCTCCACCTCGCTGGGTGGAACACCTCGGGGGATTTTGGATGCGGGCACCCCTGACCTTCCCTCGGCCCCGGGGCGCCCGACAGTCCTGGCAGACCCTGAAGGGCGCTCTCCTCGGGGAGGCGTTACCGATCTCCTGTCTGCGGGCGACGGCTGTCGGCCAGCGGTGCCTTTCTCCCGTAGCCAGAGCTCCCTGACCACGGAAGGTTCCAGCCCGCAGAGTTCGGCCACCTGCTGGAGGTACTGCTGCTGGACCACCGGATCCGGGTACCTCATGACCTGAGCGACGGCCGACCGGGCAGCCGCGACCCTTGCCTCCGGGGAATCAAGGCGGGCTCCCGATAGCGACCGCTCGATGAGGAAACCCAGCGCCGGTACGGCCTCCTGGAGAACCCTCTTCAGGGCATCCGGGTTCTCCGCTGCGAGGTCTGCTGGGTCTTTGCCTTCGGGCAGCAGAGCTATGCGAACGTCGAGGACCTCGCCTGCACCTTCCCCCAGGACGCGGTCGAAGGCCCTGCTGCCGGCGACCTCTCCTGCCGTGTCGGAATCGAAGGCCAGGACGACCTTCAAAGATCCGAACGGAGACGCGGTGGTCAGTCCGTGGCGGCGCAATATCTCCACGTGGTCGGCTCCAAATGCGGTCCCGCATGTGGCCACGACATTGGAAATTCCGATTCCGTGAAGAGCGATGACGTCCGTATATCCCTCGACCACCGCTACCCACCCGGACGAGACAATCTCCTTCCGTGCCAGATGAAGGGCGTACAGCACCTGCGACTTGTTGAAGAGAGAGTTGTTGGGCGAGTTGCGGTACTTCGGCCCTCCCTCGGAAGAGGTGCCGGGGACCGAGCGTCCCCCGAAAGCGATAGGCCTCCCGGCAGCGTCGAATACCGGGAAGAGGAGCCGTGCCCTGAAGAAGTCGCGCAATCTGCCCGACTCGGTCCGGACGGCCAGGCCCGCCCCAACCATCACCTGCTCGGTGAATCCCTTATCGCGCAGGTGCCGGACCAGGGCGTCCCAGGAATCAGGAGCGAACCCCAGCCTGAACCTGGCGATCGCGTCGGAACCGATCCCCCGGCCATCCAGGTACTCACGGGCGACCGCCGCAACAGGAGACTCGACGAGAAACTTGTGGTAGAAGTCTGCAGCTTCGCCGACCGCCTCTTGCATCCTCCGCAGTCCGGAGCTTTCCCGCTTCTTCGCGCGCGCATCCGTGATCACGATCCCCGCCCTTGCCGCGAGGTACTCGACGGCTTCTGCGAAGGTAAGGCCCTTGGTCTTCTCGACGAAGCGGATGACGTCGCCTCCCTCGCGGCAGCCGAAGCAGTAGTAGAGCCCGGTCTGCGGGTCGACCTTGAAGCTGGGGGTCTTCTCCTTGTGGAAGGGACACAGCGCCCACGCAAGGCGTCCTCGCCGCTTCACCGAGACGACCTCGGAGACGACGTCTACTATGCCGTTGGCGGCGCGGACCCTGGCTATGTCGTCGTCAGAGAAGGCCATATGCCGACGCCTCGCTCACGGCCCGGGTGGCCTCAACCCTGTTGATGTGTGGTCTCTTTCCCGCAGGGCACCCTCATACGAAGCCTCTGGGTACGAACAGCCTCTCGTACAGCTCGATCGCGAACCTGTCGGTCATTCCGGAGATGTAGTCGGCCACCTGTACCTCGAGAGGGTCCGACTGCACCCGGTACTGTCCCGTCATCTCCTCGGGGTGCCTGGTCAGGTACTCGAGAAGGCTCTCCAGAACGTGCTGGGCCCTGCGCTGGGTAGACAGGACTTCTTCGGAAAGGTACACCCGCTCGAACATGAACTCGCGCAGATCGTCGATCGCCTTGCCGACCTCATCGGAAAGGCGGATCTCGCCTGCTGCTGCACTGGTCTCTATGAGGTCGTTTACGAGAGTCGCGATCCGCTCCGAGTATCCCCCTCCGAGGGCCCGGCGGGCCGAGGAGGGGAGGTCGGATATGTCGATTATTCCCGCCCTCAACCCGTCGTCCACATCGTGGCAGAGGTAGCCGATCCGGTCGCAGTAGCGCACGACCGCACCCTCGGGGGTCGACGGAGCCGGCCTGCTCCACGAGTGGCACGCGATGCCGTCCCGAACCTCCCAGGTCAGGTTCAGCCCGGCACCGTCCCGCTCCAGCTTCTCGACCACCCTGAGGCTCTGCTCTGAGTGGACAAACGGGCGGCCCAGGTACTCGGAAAGGACCCGCTCCCCGAGGTGACCGAAGGGCGTGTGGCCGAGGTCGTGTCCCAGAGCGCAGGCTTCCGCCAGGTCCTCGTTGAGGCCAAGTGCCCGCGCCACAGTCCTCGAAATCTGGGCGACCTCGAGGGTGTGCGTGAGCCGGGTCCGGTAGTGGTCTCCGAAGGGAGCGATGAAGACCTGGGTCTTGTGCTTGAGCCGCCTGAAGGCCTTCGAGTGGATGATCCTGTCCCGGTCGCGCTGGAACGCGGTGCGATAGGGGTCGGGCTCCTCAGGCCTCTCCCGGCCCTTCGACTCAGCGGAGCGCGTGGCAGCAGGCGAGAGGATCTCGGATTCTCGCCGCTCAAGGTCCTCCCTTCTTACGGAATAAAACCCACCCATTGCGACCTGCCTGGAACAGGGAGCCCTCGGTCAGCAGCTTCAGTGAGCCACGGGGGTGACTCCTGGCAGAAGAGTACCAACCCCCTATGACAGCCTCCTCGCGAAGCGAGGAACCGGTACCAACTCGCCCTCAATGCCCCGGGTCTCGGTGCTGTAAGGCCGGGCTCTCACCGGCCTCGAGAGACTTGTGCATCACGTACTGCTCCTCGACCCTTGTGTGCCGGCGGCCGGCGGGATCACGGTAGTCGAAGCGGGATGTGCGCGTGCCGCCGATCGCGTAGCCGTGGCGCTGGTAGAGACGGATCGCCCGGTGGTTGTCCTGGGCGACGAAGAGAGTCGCCACCTTCCTCCCCCTCCTTCGGGCTTCGTTCTCCACGGTGCGCAGTAGCCTGCTCCCGATGCCCCGTCCCTGGAAAGCGTCCTCGACCCTGAAGGAGACGATGTGGACCGTCCTTCCGGACCGGTCGTGCGCGGGATAGAGCTCGCCCCAGACCGTGCCGACGGTCCGACCCCCGATCTCGGCGACGAGCCAGAGGAGTCGCCCCATTCTGTAAGCCTGGAAAGCCTGGAGATTGGAGTCTCTTAGCTCCCAGATGTCCGGGATCGCCTCCAGACGAGAGATGTCCTCGAAAACCGCCCAGCGGATCACCGGCTCTTGTGCCGGCCTCTCGAGCTGGCTCACCGGGTCACTCACCTACCGACCCTCCCGAGCTCTTTGCGCCCGGCTCACACCGGCCGTAAGTCGGCCCTGGGCCGCCCGATACCCCTGACCAGGGAAGCCAGGGCCACCAGCCCAAGTGCAACGACTGCTTCGGCCGCCCCGAAGGCCCCGCGGACCACGAAGGAACCGTAACGTTGCGAAGGGTTGAGGTAGAAGAGGGAGAAGAGGAACTGCGGGAGCACCGCTGCCACAATTGCAACCACTACCACCTTGCACAACCCGTCCTTTAGGAATTTCGGGCGTTGCCTGGCCACGTAGGCGGCTCCGAAGGCTAGCGGCACGACCGCCACGCCCGACGCCAGGATTGGGAAAGAGTCCCCTGCAGGGTCGAAACCCAGGAGTACGGACGTCTGGGGGGCAGCCGCTCCTGCAAGCCCAAGGAATCCGGCGACCACACCTGCCATCAAGAAGCGCTCTTCCCACGAGACGAACCGGCCGAACCATCGCTTCTGGAGCAGGAAAGCCAGTGCCAGGACGTAGGCAAGTTGAGCCAGTGAAGCCAGGAGCATCCCTCCCTGGCCCAGGAAGACGGCAACCAGCGCGGCGAGAGCGGCACCGAAGGCGAAGTAGACGGGACGCTGGTCGTCGTAGGGCTCCAGATCGAATGCCTGGGTAAAAAGCACAAGCGCCGCATGCGGGCTCCAGCCGAGGGCCACGAACACCAGCCCCACCGCGGCAGTATCCGCGCCCACCACGCCGACAGAGCCAAGGATCGCCAGGAGCGAACCGAAAAAGAGCTCCACGCAGGCGACCAGATTCGTCCAGTGGGTCGCGGAAGGGTCGGTCGCTCTGGTCCTGATCGACTGCAAGGAAACGTAGGTGACGTACCCTGCCACCGCCGCAAGCGCGAGCAATGGATAGCGGGAGCCCGGCAATTCTGCATAAAAAGGAAAGGAAGAGGCCACAGCCGTAACCGCGCCAACTTGCCATACGGGAGCGACGTAGGGCGCGTGCTTGAGCGGAACAGGCCTGGACGCAGGCAGAGAGGCCGCGAGGGAGTACACCGTGGAAAGCCACAGGTTGCCGAAGAAGCCGAAGATGAGAGCGGCCACCGCGGCCTCTCCCGCCTGGACCGCCTGAGGAAGCTCCACAACTTCCGAACCAAGGTCAACCGTTGCCCTGGCGGCCAAAAGCAGGCCGCTCGCCAGCGCCCAGATCAGCGCGGCGCGCACGAAAAGCTTGTTTACCTGTCGAAGAGTCGGCATGATCAGCCCTGCGACGCGGCCGCGCCCCTGGTCGCTGCCGCCAAGCGTAGTGTAGCTTTGGTTCGTCTCCCCCTCGTGCAGCCGTGATTCTAGCCGCACGAACTTCTCCGGGACGAAAGCGAGTGTCGCGCATCAGGGTATGAATTCCGCAGCTTTCCGCTACTCGCTGGCCGGTGAGCCAGATCCGGCAGAACTCGCCGAGCTGGCAAGCGAGTTCTCGCTTCCACCCGACTTCCGCTTCGGGGTGGCAGCGTCGGGCTTCCAGACGGAGGGTGGCTTCAACGGCCCGGGCGAGCCGAGAAACGAGTGGGCGGACTGGGAACTGTCGGGCAGAGTCGAGCCCTCGGGCCCTGCGGTGAGATTCTGGGAGGACCCCGATACCCACATCGAGCTCGTGCGCGGGATGGGGCTCGATTCGTTTCGCATCTCGATCGAGTGGGCTCGCGTCTTCCCCTCTCGGGCCCCGGGGATGCACGGGCCACCAGAGCCGGACGAGACAGCTGTCCGCAGGTATGCCGAGATCATCGAATCGATCTACGAAGCAGGTCTAGGCCCCCTGATCACCCTCAACCACTTCACCTATCCCCGTTGGCTGGGCATGGACGCATGGTCGCGAGAGTCCACGGTGGATCGCTTCCTCGAGTTCGTCTCCTACAGCGTGGGTAGGCTTGGTGACCATCTGGCAGAAGCCGGACATCCTCCCCCCTCGGACCTGATCACCTTCAACGAGCCGAACGGCCCCGGACCCACTCGCTACGTGATCGGCATGTTTCCTCCGGGCTACAAGGCCCGCGTCGACGAGGCATACGAGGTGACCGACCGCATGATGGCGGCTCACGTCAAGGCCTACGACCTGATCCACGACCTCTACGAGAGGAAGGGGTGGCCGCCTCCCAGGGTCACGACCAATACCTTCTTCACCTGGACGTGGGGACTCGGACAGTGTCTGATCGACCTGCTGCTGGCCCGTGAAGCCGGGGTCTCGGACGACCCTTCTGACCTCAGGTCCTACACGAGGGATTCGGCCTTGCGCTTTCACTCGGCGTGGTTGTCGGATCCCAACCGTCCCCGAGGCCTGCGCGCACTGCTTGAGCGATCCCTGGGCCGACTCACAGAGGTCTTGCCGGACCGGCGCTTCCCCCGCACGGTCGAGGCGCTCTACACGGCCAAGAGGGCCTCCTGCCTCGACTATCTGGCGCTCGACTACTACGACCCGTACATGTCGAACGGTCTACGAAAACCGGGACGTACAACCGCGATGGGCCAGCGCTGGTCGCCCGCGGTGGACTTCTGGGAGCAGAGATTCAACCCGGTCGGACTAGCCCTGGCGTGTGCGGCTACCGCCCAGAACGCTCCCCGAAAGCCGGTGGTGATTGCCGAAAACGGCATGGCCACTCCGGTCGTAGGTGGGATCGCGTACCCTCGTCCCGACAACCTCACGAGAGACGTATTCATAAGGAGGAACCTGGTCCAGCTCTTCGTAGCGAGGGCCATGGGTGTGGACCTGCGGGGCTACTTCCACTGGACCCTGGTGGACAACTACGAGTGGGGTTCTTACACGCCCCGCTTCGGGATCCACGGCGTCGACCGCACAGGTCCGACGCCTCGCATCCTCCAGACCGACTCGCTGGGAATTGACGCCGCACGGGCGTACAAGGAGGCTGTGGAGGTGATACGGGCCGGCGATCCCCAAGAGATCGCCTCCGAACTCCTGCGATGAGCACCGGGCCGTGCTTCAGGCAGGACCCGTTCTCGGGCGAATGGGTGATCGTGGCCGGAGAACGCCAGCACCGTCCGGCCCTGCCCGAGGAGTGCCCATTCTGCACGGGAGGGCTGGAGGCGCCGGAGCCGTACACGGTAAAGGCCTTTACGAACCGGTGGCCCGTCATGTCCGGACCCGAAGTCCTGGGGCTGGGTCCAGGCGAGAGGGAGCACGCGCTGGCCTGGCTGTCCGCACCGCCCGACCTGGGGGAGAACAGCTCGGCGACCGGGGTGAGCGTCCCTGCCCTGGGCGCCGCAGAAGTCGTGCTGTACACGCCCGATCACCACGGCTCTCTCGGGTCGCTCTCGGACTCCCATCTGGAGGCCCTGTGGGCACTCTGGACCGACCGCACCGAGCACCTCTTCGGCCTCGACCACCTCTGCTACGTGCTGATATTCGAGAACCGGGGGCCAGAGGTGGGAGTGACCATCGAGCACCCTCACGGGCAGATCTACGGCTTCCCGTTCGTACCACCGCGGATTCGTCGGGAGGTGGAACGGGCGGCGACGCTGAGGGATCGTCACGACCTGACCTGCCTCACCTGCAAGGTGGCCGTGGAGGAGAGAGTCGGTCCCAGGCTGGTCTACGAGGACGAAGAGTCCCTGGCCTTCGTCCCCTACGCCAGCGCCTGGCCCTACGCCCTGACCCTCGTCCCCAGGGCACACGTAGGCACACTCCCGGAGATGAGCATTCAGGGAGCCCGGTCACTCATGCGGCTCCTCCGATCCGCTTATGCTGCTGCCGACGCGCTCTTCGACAGGCCGCTTCCAACCATGATGGCCTTCCTACAGTCCCCAACCCCTCGTGGCAAGGCCGCGCTCGCCGATGCCACACTACGTGCACAGGTAGCAGGTGCCTCGGGCGGAGCCGACCCGGACTGGCACCTCAGGATCGAAATAGTCTCTCCGATGAGAAAGAAGGGCGTTCTCCGCTACGTCGCCGGGGCCGAGGTGGCCTCCGGCGTGTACCAGAACCCCGTCGACCCGGAGTACGCAGCAGCAGCATGGCGCACGGCATTCGAGCGGGCCAAGGCAAGGCCTTGACCGAGCATGGCTTCTGGGCCGGGCATGGACGGAAAGCGAACGAGTAGAGCGCCCGTTGGATCCGGGCCTGCCGCGGCCCCGAGCGGACCGCCCGGAAAGGCCCTCGAAGTACTCCGGGCAGAACTCGCATCGCTCGGGGCGGACTCGGATTCCCTGGTACCCAGGGCCTTTAGGGCGCCAGGTAGGGTGAACCTGATCGGTGACCATACCGACTACAACGGGGGCCTGGTGCTCCCTGCTGCCATAGACCTGGCTGTATACCTCCTGTGCGTACCCGCATACAACGTCCTCCTGAGGTCCACGTCGGAGCCGGGGGTAGTGAGGCTCAGGCCCGACGGGCAAGAGATTTCAGGAGAAGGCACACCTGAGCAAGAGGAAGGCCTGCCCAGCTGGGGGCTTTACGTCCAAGGAGTGCTGAGGGAGCTCGCAGCGGAGGGCTGTCGTCTCGAGGGCTTCCTGGGGGTGGTCGCGTCCGACATACCCGAAGGCAGGGGCCTCTCTTCGTCCGCTGCTCTTGAAGTGGCCGTGGCCACGGCTTCCACAGCAATCTCGGATTGCCGGCTTGAGCCCTGGACGGTCGCAGAGGCGTGCCGTAGAGGCGAGGAGACTTACGCCGGCGTCCGCTGCGGAATTATGGATCAGGCCGTATCCCTGATGGGCAAAGCCGGCTCTGCATGCCTGATCGACACCGCCGAGAGATCCCTACGCCACGTTCCAATACCCGACGCGATCGAAATGGTGGTAATAGACTCCGGCGTCCGCAGGGACCTGAGCGACGGGCAATACAACTCTCGCCGCCAGGAGTGTTCCGATGCACTGGATGCGCTGAAAACTGCTCCGGAATTCGCCAACCTCGAAACCCTGTCGGACCTCAGGCCCAACGACCTCCCACGCTGCACCAAGCTACTTCCCCCCGCACTACTGAGAAGGGTCAGGCACGTGGTGACCGAGAACCAGAGGGTCGAAAAGGTCGCCGGCCTGCTTGCCGAGGCGGTCTCAGCAAGCAAGGATGGGTCGCTCCCCCCAGAGCTTGCGGGCGAGTTACGGTCCCAGGTCGAGGAATCGCACCGGAGTCTGGTCGAGGACTACGAGGCAGGCCACCCAGTCACGGACCGGATAGTGGAGTTGGCAAGGGGCCAGGAGGGCTACATCGGAGCCAGGCAGACGGGTGCTGGTTGGGGGGGTTCCGTCGTGGTCTTCTGCCACAGGGGAACCGCCGCCCGGCTCGCGACGGGTGTCCTCGAGGTCCTCGATCACCCCGAAGGCAGGGCTGAAACGGCCTCGCCCTCACCAGGTACCGGGCGTACCGGACCCTCCTACCACGTCTGCCGCATCTCGGACGGTGCTTGCGAGATCGCTCTGCCACAGAGTCCCTGAGGTGCCCCTGAACTGCCACCTACCACGGCACTTCGACGGACACACGCCAAATCCATGCCTCCTGGGATGCAGCCGAACCCATGATGGTAGCTTGAAGAACCGTAGCGACCGAGGACGACGTAACACGGGTGGGCGAGACCGATCTCGCGGACATCGACGACGGCTCCTTGATGGAGCTGATAGCCGAAGATCCAGGGAACTCAGAAGCCGCAAGGGAGCTGTACTCCCGCTACGGTACAGCCGTCTACTCCTGGATCCGTAGGATGACCGGAGATCGCGTCCGCAGCGAGGACCTTACCCAGGAGGTATTCATCAGGGCATGGAACAGAGCGTCCACCTACCGGAAGGAACGAGGTTCGGTGGGCGCCTGGCTCTACGGCATCGCCCGGAACTGCGTGGCGGACGCGATGCGCAGAGACCGCGAGCTGGTGGGTCTTCCCGAGCAAGAACTTGCCAGGCAGGCCACCAGTCTGGACCTGGAGTCGGTCTGGGTCGGAGGCCAGGTCGCGGCGGCACTGAAGACCCTCTCACCCGAACACCGCCAGGTCCTGGAGATGGCATACTTCGAACATCTGACGCAGAAGGAGATCGCAGACAAGCTGGGGATTCCGGTGGGCACGGTCAAGTCTCGTACCTTCAAGGCCCTCCGGAAGATGAGAGCTGCCCTCGAGCTCCGGGGCTTCGAGTTCCCGCCAAAGTCGGCTCGTCGGCCCCAGAAGTGAAGGAGTAGGGCCGGGGATGGTAGAAACCGATCCGGACGCACAGCACGCCGAGGCTTCCGAAGCCCTGGGTGCCTACGTGGTAGGCGGGCTGGACGCCACGGAGACTACCAAGGTGCGCCGCCACCTGGAGCGGTGCCCCTCGTGCCGAAAAGAGCTCGCCGAACTGGAGGGTCTTCACGAGCTGCTGGAGGCGGCGACCCTGGCAGAAGAGCCTCCGGTTGAACTGGAGGAAAGAGTGGTGGCTGCGATGCTCCGGGCAGGCGCCGCGCCGCGGGCAACCCGGCTCCGGTCGGCGGCCGGGTCAGGTTACGGCGGGCTTTCTCCTGCGGCCAGAAGGCTGACCCGGTCGCTTTCGGCCTTCGGTGCCGCGGCGATGGTGGCAGCCCTCCTGGCGGTTGCCGTGGCTTACCAGCTTGCACGGCAGGAAGAAGGGTCCAGCAGCGCCCAGCCGCTCCCAAGCGCTGCAGCCCCCTCGCCTGCTGGTGCACTGAAGCTGGTGGCGGCAGGGGGTTCTCCGGTCTCCGAGCGGACAGTGGTTCCGGAGAACTCCGTCGCCCCGACTGTTATACCCACGGGAGGAGGCGGGCCCGCTTCGACAGCCAGGCCGGGAGGGACGAGAGGACCAGGTTTTCCGGGCGGCGAGCTGCTGACCCGGGCCTCTGGAGGGACCTGGGAGTGCGACGTCACGGTATGGGGGCTGGAACCCGGCCAGCTATACGAGGTCTGGTTCAGGGGGCGGAGGGGACTCGCTTCCGGCGGTAGCTTCCGCGTCGACGACTACGGGATCAAGACAGTTACGGTCTCCACTGGCCTCCGCTTCAGCGAGGTCGTCGAGGTCCTTATCACCGCCGAGCCCGACGACGGGAATCCGGCCCCGACCGGCGAAGTGGTCTTGCGGGCGGAAATTCCCTGAGAAGCTCAGCCGGCTCTGTAGTCCGACCGCAGACTCGCGTCGGATTCGTCTTCTGTGGGGAGCACCACCCGCTTTCGACGACGCCGCTTCTTTATCAGGTCGCCCAGGAACAACCCCGCCACCAGCCAGAGGGGGTAGCTGGCAAAGGCAGCAGCGACCAGCGACCTGCCTCTGGAGCTCATGTTCTCGGTATCGAAGCGGAAAATTCGAGAGTTGACGATCCAGTCCGGACCCGTCCTGGCACCGGTGAAAGCCCAGAAAGGCCTTACCCAGTCGGCTTCGAAGTACATGCTGAGAGAGACTCCGTAGAAGGCCCCCAGGGTACCCGCGCCGAGCACCGCCCGTACCTTGGGGTCGTCGGTGAGAAGAGAGGTTGCGGCCCCTATCCCCACCAGAGCGGGTGCGTCGATCGCAAAACTCATATCTGCTCCTTCCCGATCGTGGCGGCGGCTGGTGCCCCTGCCGCGGGCGCGCTACCGGCCTGCGATCTCGGGCTTGACCACACAGCCCGGCGAAGGGAATTCTAGCGGCCGATGGAGGACGGCCTCCCAACCGGCATCATACCTACCCCCTCCGAGCTGGCCGGTGTCAGCTCTGCCCTCCTTCCGCCCGAGGAAGGGGGCCCCGACCCAGTACGAATGGGGTACCTGGCGCACTCCTACCTTCGCCAAGCCCCGAGGGCCGTTCGGGCCGCCACAAAGCTGGGAATAGCTTCGCTGGAGATCCTCTCCCGGCTCAAGCACCAGAGAGGGCTTCGCTCGCTAGACCCGGCCACCCGCGCTCGCCTCGTCGAACAACTCGACGAGCATCCTGTAACCGCACAGGCCCTGCGAGGCCTAAAAGCCCTGCTCCTGCTGTCCTACGGTGCAGAACGGCATCGCGGCGAGATCTTCACAACTGCGGGATCGCACCCCCCCGTCAGAGCCGACCCGGAGCTCAACGTCCTCTCGTCGGGTCGAGCGCCTTCCCGTCTCACAGCCGACGCCGTTGTCGTGGGATCGGGGGCCGGGGGGGCCGTCGCGGCTCTCCGCCTGGCGCAGAAGGGTATGTCGGTGGTGGTGCTGGAAGAGGGCCGGAGCCACAACGTCGAGGAGTTCCGTAGGGCACACCCTCTGGCCAGGTTCGCGTCCCTGTACAGAGATGCCGGAACCACGGTGGCGCTTGGCTCGCCCCCCATAGCACTCCCGCTCGGCCGAGGCATCGGCGGCACCACCCTGGTCAACTCCGGCACCTGCTACCGGACCCCCGAAGACGTGCTGGACCGCTGGGTCAGTCGTCATCGGCTCGAGATCGCAGACAGGTCGCAGCTCGCACCTCACTTCGAAGAAGTCGAAAGGATGCTGGGAGTAGAGCCGGCCCCGATGGACGTAATGGGGCGCAACGGCAAGCTGGTACTCGAGGGGGCGAGGAAACTGGGTCTGGGCGGTGCTCCGCTCCTGCGCAACGCTCCCGGATGCAAGGGCTCCTGCCAGTGCGCCATCGGGTGTCCCAACAACGCCAAGGCCGGGGTCCATCTCTCCGTCCTCCCCGAGGCCTGCGCGCAAGGGGCCACCATCGTCAGCGAAGCCCGCGCGGAGAGAGTTCTCGTCGAGTCGGGGCGCGCCGTGGGCGTCCTTGCCTCGAGGCCCGACGGGTCCCAATTCCGGATCGAGTCCCCCCGAGTCGTCGTGGCTGCAGGGGCAGTGGAGACCCCTCCCCTGTTGCGGCGGTCAGGCCTGGGAAAGCACCCGAAGCTGGGCAAGAACTTGACCATCCATCCAGCCTTTGCGGTGATAGGCCTCTTCGAGGAGGAGGTCGTGCCGTGGCGGGGGGTCCTGCAGAGCGTGGGAATAGACACATACCACAAAGAGCGAGGCATCCTCATGGAGGCGACCAGCGCTCCCCCGGGAATGTCTTCCGCAATGCTCCCGGGTTGGGGAGGCGAGCTGGTCAGGCAGGTCGAGTCGATGACTCGCACGGCAACGCTGGGAGCCATGATCGCCGATCGTCCGCAAGGTGTCGTGCACGGCAAGTCACGCCCCGTGGTCACGTACCGTCTCCACAAAGACGACGCAAGACGTATAGCCTGGGGAATCGTCGAATGCGCGAGAGTCCTGGAAGCAGCAGGCGCCCGGGGGTTCATCGCGCCAGTAGCGGGAATGGCTCCTGTCGAATCGGTCAAGGCCCTCGAAGACGAGCTGGCAGACCTGGACTTTCGTCGACTGCACCTCGCCGCGTTCCATCCCGTAGGTACTGCGGCAGCCGGGGGCCTCCCCGAGCGACATCCCACCGACGGGTCGGGTGCGCTCAGAGGGGCGGAGGGTGTCTGGGTGTGCGACGCCTCGGTCCTTCCCGAATGCCCCACGGTCAACCCTCAGGTAACGATAATGGCGTTGGCTTCGGCCATCGCTTCACGCATCAAGTGAGCGACCGTTGCTCAGGATTGCTACCTGTACGCTGATGCCATGACCGAACCAAGACTTCGATTCACAAGGGACGTGGACGTCGCGGGTGCCGCCCTCGTTTACGGCTTCGAGGGCTGGACCGACAGTGGGTACGCCGCAAGCGTCTCCCTGGCCTTCCTCGCAAAGCAGGCCTCCGCGGAGGTGTTCGCTGAATTCGTCCCAGACGACCTGTTCGACTACCGGTCGCGGCGGCCGATCTTCCACGTCTCCAATGGAGTGAGTCAGGGACTCACCTGGCCCAGTGTCACGCTGGCCGAGGGCAGGATGGAACCCGCCCGGAAAGTCGTGATCCTGACCGGGTCGGAGCCGGATCTGAACTGGCAAGGCTTCTCCCGGACGGTGGCCGAGGCAGTCGAGAGGCTGGGTATGGAGAAGGCGGTGGGGATCGGGGCGATTCCGGCTCCGGTACCTCACACAAGGCTGGCGCCAATAATCGCCACCTCTCCTGACCCTGCACTGGTCGACGAAGTGGGCGCGCTTCAGGGATCCGCCCAGGTGCCGGCCGGGCTGCAACTCGCGGTCGAACAGGCAATTGCCGACCGCGGGATCCCCTCGATGAGCATTTGGGCAAGGGTCCCTCACTACGTCTCACAGATGACGTGGCCTCAGGCGGCAGTCGGGCTGGTCGAGACCCTCGAACGAATCGTGGGATTCGAAATCGACCTCAGCGAGCTGGCACGCTCGGCCGCCGAGGCCAAGGCCAAGATCGACGAGGCGGTCCGTCAGAACCGAGAGGCGGCAGAGTACGTCTCGCAACTCGAGCGGCTCTTCGGGGAAGAGGAATCGGCCGCCACCGCTGAAGGCCTGGCGACCGACCTGGGGTCGGTAACCGGCGACCAGATCGCATCGGAGATAGAACAGTTCCTCGCAGAGCGCTCACGAGACGAGGGCCCAGAAGGGCAGGCTCGTCCTCAGGGTTGAGGCTCGGCGGCGACCCTTTCCCACAGCGCCGGCAGCCGCCATTCCCGGCTCCAGACGATTCCCATGTCCGGCTGCGCCATGACACCGCCGAAGACGACTCCTGGGTGTCCCCCGCATCGTTGTCACTCAGGCGGTAGAATCGAAGACGCCGGGCCAGTCAGCACGCACCTTTGGCGACGTTCCGCCTTGGGGATTGGGGAACGGAAGATGGGCTCTGGAAAAGGGCGTGGCCCACCACCGTCGCTGCGTCCGCCTCCAGGCAGCGCTCCTGGACAAGAAGGTGACGATGGACCTGTCCTCTCCCTCGACCTGGATCGTTATATGGGCTGTGGTAACTGTCGCGGCCGGAGTCGGCGAGATGCTGGTGCCCGGCACCTTCTTTATGCTCCCCTTCGCCGTAGGGGGGCTTGTCGCCACCGTGGCCAGCTTGCTCGGCGGGCCCGTGTGGCTGGGATGGCTCCTCTTCGTGACCGTGACGATCATCTCCTTCATCGGCCTCATTCCGGTCCGACGCTGGCTAGACCGCGAGCAAACCGACGTCGGGGTGGGAGCAAAGCGCCTCCTCCACCGAGAGGCGGTCGTAACCAAGCGGATCGACCCCGAACCGGGAGCAGCAGGGGAGATCAGGGTGGACAGAGAGCTCTGGAGGGCAAGCGGGCCCAGAGGGACCGTACTGGAAGAGGGGACCGTAGTCCGCATCGTTGGCGTCGAGGGTACGAGGGCAATCGTGGAACCCGTGGACCGTCCGTCAACAGCGTCTTCCAGGGAGGTCGAGTCCGGCCGTTCGTCGGGCACCTAGCTGAAGGAGGGAGTCGGTGGCGGCCGTGCTCGCCCTGTTACTGATAATCGCCATCGTCATGGCGTTCTTCATCGCGTTGTCCGTCCGCATCGTCCGGCCTTACCAGCGAGGGATCGTCGAGCGGCTCGGAAAGTTCAAGGCCGTATACGAGCCGGGGTTGCGCCTGATCATCCCCTTCGTCGACCGGATGATAAAGATCGACATGCGGGAGCAAGTCGTGGACGTACCTCCACAGGAGGTCATCACCTCCGACAACGTGATCGTCACCGTCGACGCGGTGGTCTATTACGAGCCGACCGACCCAGTGCGCCTCGTCTACAACGTCGCCAATTTCTTCTGGGCCGTGACAAAGCTCGCCCAGACCAACCTGAGGAACGTGATCGGCGACATGCAGCTGGACGAGGCTCTCACCTCACGCGACAAGATCAACATGAAGCTGCGGGACGTGCTCGACGACGCTACCGACAAGTGGGGGACGCGGGTGGTCAGGGTCGAGATCCAGCGCATCGACCCACCACCCGACGTCGCCGCAGCAATGCACAACCAGATGAAAGCCGAGCGGAACAGGCGTGCGGTCGTCACCGAGGCTCAGGGCGTCAGAGAAGCCGCCATCACCAAGGCAGAAGGCGAGAAGCAGGCCGCCATCCTTGTGGCCGAGGGGAACAAGCAAAAGCAGATCCTGGAAGCCGAAGGTCAGGCACAGGCGATCAGAGAGGTCGCCGAGGCAGAGCGCTTCAGGAAAGAAACGGTGGCTCTCGGGGAAGCAGCGGCGATAAGAGAGGTTTTCGGTTCGATCCACGACGGGGACCCCACCCCCGACCTCCTCGCCGTCAAGTACCTGGAGGCCCTGGCTTCCATAGCCAACGGGCGGGCGACGAAGATCTTCCTCCCGCTGGAGACCTCGGGGATCCTGGGGGCAGTAGCAGGCATGGGCGAGATATTCCGCCAGACCGACGGCGAGAGCCGCGCCGTCGATCGAGAGGGACGTGCCCACGAGCCGCCAGGCGGGGGGACTTCCCCGCATCCCCAGTCGGGCCCGGGGGCCTCTGCAGAGAGCTGACCGAGGGGCCCTACTCGCTGTTGGGACGCAGCCTCAGCCGCGCGCCTCGCCCAGTCGCTCCTCGACGTAGCGCCAGTTGACGACGTTCCAGAACGCCGCGATGTAATCCGCCCGCCGGTTCTGGTACTTCAGATAATAGGCGTGCTCCCAGACGTCCAGCCCAAGGATCGGGAACAGTCCGTCCATCAGGGGGCTGTCCTGGTTGGGGTAGCTGTCCAGGCGGAGCCGCCCGAAAGCGTCCACGCTGAGCCAGGCCCAGCCGCTCCCGAACCTCGTCATCGCTGCCTTGGTGAAGTTTTCCTTGAAGTCGGCGAAGTTGCCGAAGGTGTCGGCTATGACCTTCCCGATCTCCCCCTCTGGCTCACCGCCGCCATCGGGAGCCATCATCAGCCAGAAGAGCGAATGGTTGTAGTGCCCGCCTGCGTTGTTTCGCACGGCCGTGCGAATGTCCTCGGGGATGCTCGCAATGTTGCGCACAAGATCCTCTATGGGGCGGTCCTGCAAGTAAGTGTGCTTTTCCAGAGCCGCGTTCAGGTTGGTGATATAGGCCTGGTGGTGCTTGGTGTGGTGGATCTCCATGGTCTGCGCGTCTATGTGGGGTTCGAGCGCGTCGTATGCGTAGGGAAGAGACGGGAGCTCGTATGCCATGGGTTCCTCCTGGATCGCTCCTAGACGGTCGGCCGTAGGTCTTCTTTATAGCGCAAACCCTAAGCCCGTGTCACCCGCATCGCCCGGACTGCGAAGAGGGCGTCTTTCGGCCGAGAGCAGGAGAACCGTCCCGCGCCCGGCCGCTATGCGGGGAACATGGACGGGACCACCACGTCCACCAGTACAGGCTCCTTGGCTGCAACGGCATCGGTGATCGCCTTCTCGTCTGGCTCGTCGAGCCTCACGGCTGCCATTCCGTGACCCTCGGCCAGCTTCGCGAAGTCGATCCGCGGCTCCAGACGGACAGCTTCCCTGGGGGGTGGAGTGAAACCCGCCCTGGCCAGCTCGTAGGCGATTATGTCGTAATTGGCGTTGTTGAAGACCACCACCGTCACATCGGCGCCGAGGCGCGCCAGGTTCCAGACTGCCTGGATCGTGTAGCAGGCAGTGCCGTCACCGACAGCGACCACTACCTTGCGGTCGGGATCCGCAAGGGCCACTCCCAACCCGACAGGGATCCCCGCTCCCAGCGACCCACCCTTGATCGTGAGGTAGTCGTGCCGGGGAGCGGCCTCCAGCGCGGAGTAAAGCCCCAGGGTGTTGGTAATGGCCTCGTCGACCACTACCGAGCCATCGGTCAGGCCTTCAGCGATGGCCTTTCCTACGGGGCTGCCTCCTTTCGACCCTCGCTCCGCCGGAGGCTCTGGGAGGGAGCCGCCCAGCTCGTCGGCCACGACTTCCAGGGTCGAGACCGGGTCGCCCCACAGACCTACAGCGCCCGGGAGAGCCGGCGCGACGTCTGCCACGAAGACGGTGCGCTCGCCGGTCCTGAGAAGGGACCGGTCGATTCCGTCCGAGAAAAACGGGCTCAGGTCTGCGACCCCGGCAAGAAGGATCAGGTCGTGAGGCTCCAGCTCGCGCCGTGCGGCAGGACCGGGGTAAGAAAGTCTCTTTATCGGAGGGAGGTAGCCTCCCCTCGCCAGCAGCGGCGGGAAGGTCTCCGACATCACCGAGCCACCAGTTGCCGAGGCGATCCGCCAGGCAGCCTTCTGGCCGGACTCCCCCGCCGCCTTTCCCCCCACTATCACGAGGGGCTTCGAGGCCTTGCGAAGCTCCTCGACAAGCGAGTCGACCGCGCCGGAGTCTGCGACCGGTGGGGCCGAGGGTGACAATGAAACCGACCTCTCGTTCTCGACAGGCTGAGACAGCAGGTCGTTGGGGACCACCAGTGCAGCGATGCCGGGCTTTGGGTACAACGCGCCGTGAAGGGCCTCGGCGAGGTCGCGGCCGATGTAGGAGGCATCCCTGGCCGTTCGGACCCACTGGCAGAAAGGTCGGGCCAAGGTCTCGATGTCGGAGGTGAGTGGGGCGTCGGCATCGCGGTGTGCCACGTCGTGGTCTCCGATCACGACCACCACCGGCGACTCTGCCCTCCTGGCGTTGTGGAGGTTCGAAAGCCCGTGAGCAAGTCCTGGCCCGAGGTGGAGGTTGACCAGCGCCGGCTTTCCGCTGATGCGAGCGTAGCCATCTGCAGCTCCGGTGCAGACGTCCTCGTGCAGGCATAGCACGAAACGCTCCCCGAAGGCCGGCACGAACGCTCCGACGAACTGGACCTCGGTGGTGCCGGAGTTGGCGAGCACGAGGTCGAACCCCAGCTCCCTGGCGGTTTCTGCCATTATCTGCCCTGCGGTCCTGGACATGTCCCCTCCGTGGTATGGCTGCGTGGATGGCTGCGTGGGATCTCACAAGACGCCTACACTCTACCAACGGGTCACGCCATCAGGGACCGCCCGGCTCATGGCTAGCGGGCAGGCGCCTGTACCGCGAAGGGGCTGTCGACGGCGATCCGTCTTGCACGCAGACGTCGAGGCAGGCGCCTGTACCGCGAAGGTGCTGTCGACTTGAGGAGACTCCGGCACCCGGAGCGAGGCGCCGGAGGGACCCAAGGGCCGCAAAAGCGAGGAGTCCCGCAAAAGGCCAGAAGCGATGCTGCAAGCAGGTGCCGCAAAGGTCGACATCACGCCTCGTAGTCCCGTCTATCTGGGCGGCTACGGGATAGGGCCCACGAGGAAGTGCTCGCAGATCTCCAGCCCCCTTTACGCCAGGGCCCTGGTATTGCGCAGCGGGAGGAAAGCGGTCGCCTTTCTCGTCCTCGACACACAGGGTCTGGGCTACGAAAGCCGGTGGCGCTGGTTCGGACACCGAGCCCTGGAAGAGCGCGCAAGAGAAATCGTTCCCGATCTGGAACTGGTCTTTGGCGCCTCCTCTCACTCCCACTGCTCACCGGACTCCACAGGGCTGTGGGGCGGTCTGGAAGAAGGCCACGCCCGGCAACTAATCGAGGGAGCACTCGCGGCGATCGTCGAGGCAGCCACGCATACCGTCCCCTGTTCTGCTCACTTCGGTGCCGCACGCACCGATGGCCTCTTGCGAAGCATCGTACGGACGAAGCCGCACGACCGCGTGGAAAACAGGGTTTTCGCACTGGAGCTCCGGTCACCAGACGAGCAGCCCGTGGGCCGCCTCGTCGTCTTCTCTGCGCACGCCACCGTGGCCTCGGGGAATCACCTGACCTCAGACTGGCCTGGCGCACTGGCAGCCTCGCTCGAAGAGGAGCTCGGCGGCATCACCCTGGTGGTGCCGGGATGCATCGGTCGGACCCAGCCGCTGCGCTTCGCCCGCGGCGACCAGAAAGCTGTCGAGGAGTACGCACGGCAAGTGGAAGCGCAGGTCCGGCCTCTGCTCTCCGATCTCCAGCCCCTCCCCCCGCCGGCCGAACTGCCCCCCGACGGAGCTCCAGCCAGGACCAGTCGGCCCGAAGACTTCCTGGGAGCGGCAGCCAAGGCCGTGGAACTCCCGATCGCCAACCTGGCCATCGCCGTGGCGGCCAGAGCTCTCGGTCGCCCGAGGTCCTTTCCGCAAGGGGTATTCGGGCTGCCCACCTCCAGGACGGTCCTCAAGGTAGCAAGGGTGGGAGACGTCTACTTCTTCGGGTTCCCGGGGGAGGTCTACCCCAACCTGGGTTGGGCTCTGGAAGAGCGCCTGGAATCCACCGTCGAAGGGGCCAGGGCGGTGACCTGCTCGCTCGTGGGGGACCAGGTCGGCTACCTGATCTTCCCGCCTTCCTCTTATCCCTCGATCGCCCTGCGTTCGGCTTGGAACGACAACGCCTTGCTGTGTGCCTCCCCGACCGCCTCGGCGCGACTGCTCGAGGAAGCATTCGGGCTGCTGCAAGCCTGCGGCCCGGCAGTCGGCCCCCGCAAGGCCACTGAACCGAAGGCTCCACCTGCAGTGTGGGAGGCCGCAGGAGTGGCCTTTTCGGGAGCCGCCGTAGTTCTTGCCGCAGCTGGCGCCGGGGCGCACCTGGGAGCATCCCTTCTTCAGAAGTTGACCCGCCCCGCCTTGCGGAACCGGCTCGATTGGTGACAATCTGCACTCCATGGCAGTTCCCCTCGGCGACGAGTTTTCTGGAATCCCTCTGGATGAGCTGGCAGAAGCAGCACTCGACGAAGCGCGCAAGGGCGGCGCAACCTACGCCGACTTCCGTCTCGAATCCCACCGCCGACAGGCTCTCGAGGCAAAGGAGCGAGACCTCGAGCGGGTCACCGACTCCTCGACGATGGGATTCGCTGTCAGGGTCCTGGTCGACGGTGCCTGGGGGTTCTGCGCTTCCGACCGCCTGTTCGAATCAGAAGCGGCTGCGGCCGCCCGGAGGGCCTGCAGGATGGCCTCCGAGCTTTCCCGCATCGGGGACTACAGAGTACGACTGGCCCCCGAAGAACCCCACGTGGGCGAGTGGGAATCCGACTACCGGATCGACCCATTCGACGTATCTCTCGAGGAGAAAGCGGGTTACTTGCTGGAAGTAAACGACATCGTCTTGCGGGGAGGAGTGGCCAGGTTCTGCAGCTCGTACATGGACCAGGTAAAAGAGGTCAAGTTCTTGAGGACCTCCGAGGGGACCCGTACGCTGCAACGCCGAGTCCGAATGCAGGCCAACTTCCAGGCGACCACAGTAAGTCCGGAGGGAGAGCTCGTTGAGTTGAGGTCGAACGCGATGCCGTCCGGCCGTGGCTACGAGTTCGTCAAGGAGTTCGACTTCAAGAAGGCGGCGGAGGAGCACTCCGAAAAGCTAGCGGAAAAGGTGGCGGCCCCCTCGGTCGAGCCTGGCCGGTACGACCTCGTGATCGACCCGACCAACCTCTGGCTCACCATTCACGAGTCGATCGGACACGCGACCGAACTGGACAGGGCGCTCGGATTCGAAGCCAACTACGCCGGCACGAGCTTCGCCACGCCCGACAAGCTGAACGCCCTGGCCTACGGATCCGAGAAGGTGAACGTGGTCGGCGACAGGACCCAGCGCCACGGACTGGCTACGGTGGCTTGGGACGACGACGGCGTGGAGGCCACCTCCTGGGACGTGATACGCGAAGGCAAGTTCGTCGGCTACCAGTTCAACAGGGAGATCGCTGCAGCCTTCGGCTACGAGCGCTCCAACGGCTGTGCCTACGCCGACTCCTGGGAACACGTGCCCATCCAGAGGATGGCCAATATCTCTCTCCAGCCGGCGGAGGAAGAAGTCACCCTGGAGGACCTGATCTCCGAAGTGGAGCGAGGGATCTACATCGTCGGCGACAACTCCTGGAGCATCGACATGAAGCGGCTCAACTTCCAGTTCACCGGGCAGCTCTTCTACCTGATCGAGAAGGGAGCCATCAGGTCGATGCTCAAGGACGTCGCCTACCAGGGCAACACTATCGAGTTCTGGAATTCCTGTGCTGGTGTGGGGGGTCCTTCCACCTATGTCCTTGGCGGGGCCTTCAACTGCGGCAAGGGGCAGCCTGGGCAGGTCGCACCGGTGAGTCACGGCGCACCGGTGGCACTCTTCAGAAACGTGAACGTCCTGAACACCGCCAAGGCACCATGACCGAGGCAGTTGTGGCTCCAGCGTCGCTTCCCTCCTCCCAGGAGCTGGTCGAGGAGGTGCTAGCCCGAGCGTCCTCCGACGGGACGGTAGCCATCGTCCACCAGAGCGTCGAGGCAAACGTCAGGTTCGCGGCCAACAAGCTCACCACCTCCGGAGAGTCAACCTCGACTTCCCTGACCGTGGTGTCGATGAAGAACGGGGCATACGGGACCTGCAGGGGTGACGTCACCACGAAGGCTCAGGCCGTCGAGGTGTTGCGTAGGGCCGAGGAGGTGGCCGCAGCATCGAGGAAGGCGCCCGACGCGCACGACCTGGTCGACGCCGCCGAGGCGGCCTCGTTGAGGCCCTCCTTCGACGAGCCATTCGCTCCTGCGGACTCGCTCGAATTCTTCGAGCACGTGACCCCCGGAATCGACACCGCTTTCTCTACTGCGAAAGCCGCAGGGCTTGCGACCTTCGGCTTCGCTTCGTACACGCAGGAACACGTATGCCTGGGGACCTCGTCGGGGTTGAGGGCCGGCTACTCGGAGTCGCAGGCGCACCTGGGGTTGACGACCAAGCCCGAAGACCATTCCCGCTCGGTCTGGGCAGGGCAGACGGCCAGGTCGCTGTCGGACATCGACATCTCTGCCGCCTTGGAAGAGTGTCGGCAGCTCCTGGGAACAACGAGCCGACGCGTCGACATGGAACCCGGCAAGTACACCTGTGTCCTCTCGCCCAGTTGCGTGGCGGACATGCTGCTATGGATGTACTGGATGATGTCCCACCGGGACGCCGACGAGGGCAAGACCGTCTTCTCGGACCGCAAGAAGGGCGGCTCTCGGATCGGCGAGACTATCTTCCCCGAGACTGTGCACCTCTGGTCGGATCCCTTCCAGCCGGGGCTCGAGTGCGTTCCCTTCGTCGTTACCGGGGCTTCGAGCAGCTACGAGTCCGTATTCGACAACGGCTTTCCCCTCCGCAAGACCTCTTGGGTCGAGAAGGGCACCCTCGAGGCGCTCGTGTCCACAAGGCAGTACGCCCACTCCAAGGGGATCCCTCCTGCGCCCATCGTCGCCAACTTGCACCTGGCGGTGGGCAGAGACGGTCCTGGAGTGGGTGCTCAGGTCAGGCCGGGAGGCAACTTCGCCGCCGCAGACCCCCTCCTCTCGTCGGTAGAGAGGGGCCTGTACATCACCTGCCTCTGGTACATCCGCCTGGTCGACCCTCAGACGGGCCTGCTAACCGGCCTCACCCGCGACGGTGTCTTCCTGATCGAGAACGGCAAGATCGTGGCCGAGGTCAACAACTTCAGGTTCAACCAGAGCCCCGTGGACATGCTGGCCTCGACCGTGGACGCCTCGTCAGCTTGCCTGGCGACTCCCAGAGAATTCGACGACGTCGGCTGCTGGGTCGCGGCACCTGCCCTGACGGTAGCCGAGTTCAACATGTCCACCGTCTCCGAGGCCCTGTAGCCGGGCGTTACCGGACCTCTCCTCGGGGCGTCTGCTCGGCTGCTCCTAGGAGCACTCCGGCCAGTCCCCTCGACTTGTCCACGGTCTCCTCCCACTCCGCTGCCGGGTCGGAGTCCGCGACGATGCCTCCTCCTACCCACAGGTCCCAGACGCCTGAGGTGAGCGTCAGCGTCCTGATCGCAATCGAGAATTCGGCCCAGGGCTCCACGGCGCCTTGCGAGCTGCCCAGCTCTTTGCTCAGCTTCCCCGTCGGGTCCATGTAGCCGATCGCCCCCGTATAGACGCTCCGGCGGACCCGCTCCACCGCTTCGATGAACTCCATCGCGGCGACCTTGGGTGCGCCGGTGACCGAGCCCCCCGGAAACACAGCCTCGAGCAAGTCTGCCAGGCTCGCCTCGGGACGAAGCTTGCACTTGACCGTGGAGACCAGGTGGTGGACGGTGGCGAAGGACTCCACCGTACAGAGGGCCGTCGCCTCGACCGAGCCGTAAACGGCGACCTTGCCCAGGTCGTTCCGGAGCAAGTCGACGATCATTACGTTTTCTGCCCTGTCCTTTGCGCTCGCCGCAAGAGCGAGTGCCTGAGCGTCGCTTCCGACTCCCCGGCCGCGGGTCCTGGTCCCCTTTATCGGCCTGGTGGTCACCTCGTTTCCTGCGACCGAGAGGAACAGCTCGGGTGATGCAGACAGTACGAAGGCGTCGTCACACTGCAGCAAAGCGCCCCTGGGAGGACTCACCGTACGGCAGAGGTATTCGAATGAGCGGGCGACCAGCTCGGCCTGGCCGGTGCGTGACATGCCCAGCGATCCAGCCGGGGCCGAAACCCGCCGGGCGAGGTTGACCTGGTAGAAGTCCCCGGCGCGGATGTGATCCAGTGCCCGGGCTACCGCTGCCTCGTACTCCTGCCTCCCCAGCGACTCTTCCCAGCCCTCGACGAGCTCGTCCGGAACGACCGGGGGCTCGGGCGCGCCTGCAGTCGCTGGGCGCTCCACGCGCTCGACCCTCTGGTAACCGCAGAAGAAGACCTCGGGTAAGTCGCGGTCACGGACCGACTTCGCGGGGATCCGCTCGACGAGGCGCCCGGCGTCATAGGAAATGTATCCCGCCCAGACCAGCTCCGGCGCCGAGCGGACCGCCCTCTCCAGCGCTTGGAAAGGAGAGGAGCCGGGCTCGAGGGCATCTCTGGTCGAGTCGAATACGAAGCGCTCCGCAGGTTCCTCGAGCAAGAACGAACCTGCCGCCCACCCCCCGCCCCAGCAGTCACAGAACAGGGCTGCGCCGGAGCCCGAGGAGACAGCGCGAGTCGCATCCTCGAAGCTCACCGTTCGAGCCGGCCGACCTGGACCAACCCAGTTTCGCACCGCCTCCCGCATCCCTTGCTCAGCGCAGGGCGTTCCAAAGCGTCTCCACCGCGGCCCTGACGGTCCTCATGCCGTAGGGCGTCCGAGCGCCATACCAGGTAAGTGCAGAGCCATCCACCAGGACCGACGGGCCTATGTGCTCCTCGAGGAAGGCCACGTGGCGCGGGCCGAACCTGAACGGCTCCGTAGGCAGCAGGGCAGCCACCGCACCCCTTGAGCCAGCCTCTTCCAGCGTTACCTCGAAGTAGCGGTCGGGCGCAGCATCGGCGAAGACGTTCTTCGCCCCGCAAAGGGACAGTATCGAATTGCAATAGGTATCCGAGGAGAAAGTCATCCAGGGCCTGTACCAGATCGGACAAAACAGTCGGAGGTTGCAAGACGCCACCGCCGGCAGCGATGCGACCTCCGACCGCATGCGCTCGGCCTCGTTCCGGATCGCCTCGGCCAGCCTCTCTGCCGCTTCCTCGCAACCGGTGACTTCCCCGAGCCGCACGACCCCCTCGGCAGCCTCCTCGACGGAACGGGGAGATACGGAGACGATTTCCACACCGGCCGACTCGAGAGCGCGGACGTCCTCGATCCTGTTCTCCTCGTCGCAGACGACGACGAGGTCGGGCTCCAGCGAAATAATCCTCGCTATGTCGGGGTTCTTGGTGCCGCCGACCGCTTCAACCCCCAGGGCAGCCACCACGTCGGAGGCCAGGCAGTAGCGGGTCACCCCCAGCAGCGACTCCCCAGCCCCGATCGCGACCAGGGTCTCCGAGTGCGAGGGGACGAGCGAAACGACTCTTCTCACTCAGTTCCTCCGAGTCCCGACCGGCAGCGCCGCGGCCGTCGTTATCGCTTCGAGGAACGCCGACGGCCGGCCGAGCGACCTCATAGTCCACCTCGAACCGGTCCCCAGCTCCAGCCGCACCGTCCCGAAGCCCAGCAGTCGGCCCAGAAGGCCTCTCTGCAGCGAGCAGCGCCCTATCTGAGCGAGTGCTACTTCGATCTCCTTCTTGCGGAGAAGCCCCTGGCGCATCACCACTCGCCTCGGGGTGACCAGGTACACCGTGGTCGCCCACTGTACGAACCGCCGACCGGCAAGCACGGCCCAGAGAAAGGAAGCCCCTCCCCCGACCGCCAGGCCAAAGAGGCGAAGGCGCCCGATCCCCTCGGGAACCAGTGCGGTGCCCGCACCAGCAAGAAAGCCGAGGACGCCTGCCCACACCAGAGGCGCCACGAGCGCGCTCCAGTGCCGTCGGGCCATGCCCAGCACAACCTCGCCTTCGCCGCCGTCTGTACTCAATGGAGTTCCCCAGGGTCAGGCGAACCGTCGCCACACGCACCCAGGCGGGTCGCCTTCCCGGTATCGAGTCTGGGCACTCACTCGGCCCTTCCCAGTGCGAACTCCTTCGGCAAAAGCGGGAGGTATGGCAGGGCTTCCCTGCCCCCGAACTCGACGAAGGAGTGTCGCGGAAAGAGCGTGGCCGCGTGTCGCCAACGCCCGGCCCGCTTGGCTTCCAGGACTATCTCTATTCGGGGGAAGGGGAATTTGGCTACGAAGACGCCTGCTTCCTCCGGGTCCGGCCACTCGTACTGGAAAGGCTCGTCGCCAGAGACGTCCACGCAGACCGTCGCGGCGAGTTCCCGTCCCGGTAGCCTTGCCTCCCACCTGGGAAATACAACGTAGGAAGAGCACAGCAATGCCCTGGGTACCGACCCGAACCTGGCGACCCGTCTCGACAGACCCAGCCTGGCAGCCATCGTCTCGGAGAACCTGAAGGTGAAGAAGGTCTTGGGCAAGGGAGGGCCGAGGACACCGAGGCGCCCCATCTTGACCCATGCGCCGGACACGAAGCTGGGCGGGCAGGTCAGATCATCGGCCAGCAGATCGGCTGCTTCGAAGGATCCCACCACTCTCGCCCATGCCACAGGATGGGCCGACCCCCACCGCCTCGTCAGCAACGCCGGCGCTGAAGTCGCCTCGAGGGCTGCCCTGGGGTCAGTAGCTGAGGGAAACTCGCCGGTGAACCCGAGCGGACTCGACGCCGAGGCAAAGCAGATCCACCTTCGGGGCACTACCGGGAACTGGGGAACGAGAAGGTCCCAGCACTGCTCGTCGGAGGGATTCTCGAACTTTCCTTCCCACCTGAACTCGTTGCCGCCGGAGACCATCCTGCCAGCCGTACCCCACAGACCGAAGACGGCCGAACCACTGCCTCCCGAGAACGAGCCGAGAGAGAAACGATCCCGCCTCGCTGCGAACGCCACAGGCTCACTGCGATGAGGTTTGCCGCATTCCACCTGGATCCCGTCCGCACCAGCGAAGGACCCTCCTGCAGCGCCGGAATCCAGGCATCCCATCTGAGCAAAGGCGCTCTTTCCGGAACGACTGACCACCTCGGCCATCGCGAATACCAGCTCATCGGCTCCGGGGCGTGTGGAGACAGCCCGTCCAAGTGCGAGCAGGCCGGCCTGAGCCTCGCCTGAATCCCCCGGCGCGTCCGAGTAGAGCACCGCCTCCCAGGATTCGAATGCCCCGGCAGGCTCTCTCCGGACACGAGAAGTCATCACCAGAGCGGACTCGGTCCTTACCATCCCCCTCCAGCTTTCCCCTTCGAGAAGTGTCCGCCGATAGAACGACGGGCTCATCCGAACCCGTCCTGTCCCGGATCCGAGAGGCTGTCGGTCAAGACGAGGGCCATTCCTGGGAAGTACCCCTCCCTGCTCGAAGCGCCACCACGAACTGCGGAAACCGGCCGATACAGATAGTGGACCCTCCTTGCCGCGCCAAGATTACCGCAGCCAGAGGTAGACCGAGTCCTGTAGACAGAGGCTCGAAAGTCGGCCTCCCTCGGAGGGTCCTCCGACAAGACATGGCCAGGGTCCCCCGCCTATCCCATACATGCCCGCCAAGCATGAGGATGCGGCAGCCCGCCTCTCTTCCGGCAGGCAGGTTCTTTTCCACAAGTTGTTCCAATGGGGCAAGGGCCTCCTTCGATCGCCTTCCAGAAAACCCGAGCATACCGGGTCATCGCGCCGGCCCCCTTGACCCATCTGGTGGCCGACCGTACCTTTAGCGTGTCGCCGGCCAGAGGCCCTGTCCTCCGGTCGCCGGCGACGAGGCAGCGGGAATCCCGCTTCAGTCGGCAGGCGGCTCCAGCCTCTGCTGTAGGCCGTGCCCGGCCTTACCAGGCCGGATACGGGTTCCGAGGCCCCGGGGTATCGGGCGGCTTCTGGCGCTCGATGCCTACGGGGCTTCGTCTATCTCCAAATTCGCCGAGTTGTCGTACCCCTCTTCTACGCTGAAGTCATGGAAACGAAGCTGCGCCTTTCTCCATCACGAGCATCCGACTTCAAGAACTGCCCTCAGCTATACAAGTTCCGCGTGGTCGACCGGCTGCCCGAGCCACCCTCGGAGGCGCAGTTGCGAGGTACCATCGTCCACAAGGCCCTCGAACTGCTCTTCGGCCTGGAGCCAGAGAGTCGAACCAGGCAAGCCGCTGCCGACTGCCTTCGCGAAGCCCTCGAGATCCACCGCCGTGACGCAGAGGCCTTGCGGACCGAGTCCACGAGAGCCGTTCCGTCGCAGGAGGGAGCCTCTTCCGCCAGGCCTCCAGATGCCGGAACGGAAAGCTTGGAAGACTTGCTCGAGCGACTCGAGGCGCAAGCAGCAGCCCTGATCGACAACTACTTCGCCCTTGAAGATCCCACAAGGGTCAGCATCGTTGGGACGGAGCGGTGGGTGCGGGCGCCTCTACAGCTTGACTATCGTGACACCGTGCGGGGCGCCCCGATCGACCACAGGGTGACCGTGGAGCTGGTCGGGGTCATCGACAGGCTCGAGCATCTGGGCGGTGGCGGGCTCGTCATGACCGACTACAAGACCGGAACGGCACCTCGGCCCGGCTACGAGAGGGATGCATTCTTCGGAATGCGCTTCTATACCGCGATCTTGAAGGCCAGCGCGCCTGCGGATCCTCAGCCAGAGAAACTAAGACTCATTTACCTCCAGGACCGCCAGGTTCTCGAGGAGATCCCCGCGGATTCGACTGTCGAGTCGACCAAGAACCTGATCGCGGCGATCGCTCATGCCATAATCAGGGCGCATCTCTCCGATGACTGGCGCCCTAATCCCGGCCCTCTCTGCGACTTCTGTCATTTCCGCACCATCTGCCCGGCACACGCCGACTAACATGTCGCCACCCCGGGAACCCCCGGACCGCAAGGAGCGGTCGACGGCCGAGACCCGGACGGGCCACGGCCGCGAGCACTTGTGAGTGCAGCGAGGAGGCAGCAGTGTTGGCCGACAAGAACTCGGAGCTGTCCAGGCAACTGACGACATCGCTCAACCTGACCAGACCACCCGTAGCGATCGCGTTCCTCGACTCGCCCCCCGAAGGCATATCGCACTTCGACGCTCCGATGAGCGAACCGGCTCCGGATGGCAGGACGGGAAGGGTACCAGCCGGCTGCGTGTTCTGGAACCACGCCCTGGAATCTGCCTTCCTGACCGTTCCGCAGGACCACGGCAACTGTTCTATCGGGTCGGTCACGCACGGTTTCAAGAAACTGGAAGAAGTGGCACCAAACGACGATGTCGCCGCCCTGGTGGAGTGCGGGTGGATCGGAGATCCAGCGGAAATGAATCTGCCAACCGTGGCACGGCTCTACTCATACGTCTACTACGGCCCCCTCGAAACTACGGATTTCGAACCTGACGTCGTGTTCCTGAGACTGAATGCGAAGCAAGCCATGGTCATAAAAGACGCCCTCCCCGAACTCGCTATCGAAGGAAAACCGCAATGCCATATCGTCGCCATCGCTCGGGAGCAGGGTATCCCCGCCATCAGCCTCGGCTGCATGCTCAGCCGGATCCGTACTTCTATGCCACCGTCCGAGTTCACCTGCGCCCTGCCGTACGCGTCGATCTCCGACCTTGTGACTAGGATCGCAGGCACGGCAAAAGTAGAATCCCAGGTGGCGAGCTTTGCCGCGGCTGACACAGCCCGCTTCAGGCACTGAAGGCCCTCCGCAACCGGCGGTGAACTTTCCCTCCGGGGGTGGGCAGCTCCGGTCGGAGACCGAGCCTGCGGTGCCGACCAGACCCGCTGGCATCACCGACCTGGAAGGAGCGCCTCGGCCAGGTCAAGCTCCGCGGCCGCTCTGACGAAACTATGTAGCGCGAAGAGGACTTGAGACAGGGTCCCGACCGGGGATCCGGTCGGTCGTATTGGTCGCCAATGGAACCGGAGTGCTGGGAGGTGGCTTGTCAGAGCCGGCAGCTTCCGAGTCGATCAAGGTCGTCGTTGCCGACGACGACCCCACGATCCTGCGCCTTATCGAGACGGCCCTGCCTCTAGCGGCACCCGATATAGAGATTGTGGCGACGGCCCAGTCCTTCGAGACGCTGGCGGTGCAAGTCGAGACCCACAAGCCGGACGTCGTCATGGTCGACCGCCACTTCAACTCCCGAGACGGACTGGAGCTAGGCCCAGATATCCGACTCAGGGCCCCGGACTCGACCCTGGTCCTTTGGACGGGAACCGCTTCCACGGAGCTCGCAGACGACGCATTCAAGGCCGGTTTCAGCGGGGTGGTCGAGAAGTCGGCAGATATAGAAGGGCTCGCACAGACCATACGCGAGCTGGTCAAGGGTCAGGGCTCCCCGACATCGGTGTAGCGGGGGCGGCAAGCTCCCAGTCACACGCGCCTCCGAACCGAGCCGATCGTCGAGTTGACCTCGCCTGCAGGTACCTCGAAGCCCGCCAACGCCGTCGGTCTCGTGCCGCACGCACCTGCGAAGGGACCTCCGCCCCTCAGAGATCGAGGACTTAGGACCCTACTCTCGCACTCTTCGGGCGGCGATCATCCCAGACAGAAAGATGCGAAGCTGACCGAAGCGGGGTTTATCGATGCAAGCCAATGTACTGGTAGTCGACGACGAGGCGGACGTACGGAAACTGGTAGCGACTGCTCTCAGCCTCGACGGGCACGAGGTATACGAAGCGGTAGACGGGCGCCAGGGCGTCGACCTGGCATTCGAAATCCTGCCCGACCTGATCATCCTCGACGTGATGATGCCTCGGATGGACGGGTTCGAAGCACTCTCGCTGCTCAGGAACCACCGCAAGACGAGAAAGACCCCCATTCTCCTCCTGACCGCAAGGACCGCCGAGCACGATCGCATCGCTGGTCTGAGTGGGGGCGCCGACGACTACATCCCAAAGCCCTTCTCCGTGGAGGAACTGCGGCTCCGGGTTGAAAAGCACCTCTCAGCCCTGGCGGAGCGGAGACGGCTTTCCCGGATAGCGTCCCAGGATCCCGTCACCGAGCTGGGGAACCGCCGAGCATTCGGAGAGGCTTTCGACAGGTGGTGGGAGCGGGCGACGAACGCTGGCGGCGGCGTTTCGACGGTGTGCCTGTATGTGGAGGGACTGGAGCAGAACCTGATCTCTCAGGCAGTCTTCAGCGCCGATGCGTTGATGAGACGGATCGGTACTGCGATCCGCTCGGAGCTGGGCGACGGCGAAGAGCCGTTCGACCTGGGCTCGCACCGTTTCATCGTGTTGACGCACCGTTCCGGCCGCGAACTGGTCTGCGTAGAGCTCCGCTTGCTCCACGCAGTAGAGCGGGTGCTCCGCTCGTCAGCCGCCGGGTTCGCCGCATGCGTCAGGTCTACCTCGGCGACGCCTCATCCTGGCGAATCCCAGGAGTCTTTTCTCAAGCGAGCACTTAGCCGTCAGCCGGACCAGCACACCACGCATGAATCTTGTTCGGATCGGGCTGCCCCTCCAAGGCTGTCCCGAGCTGGAACTTCCGCTGGCGGCGGGATACAGAGTCCCTACTCACCGGGACAGGAGCCTCGAACCGAGGCACTCACGAGGTGGTAGTAGGCAGTGCCACGGGCGTCCGAGCGAGCACCGCCCTGACTACACCCCCTCCTCGACCATGAGGTGGTAGCCCCTTTCCACGGCAAGTGCTGCCGCCTGGGAGCGCCCGGCGACTCCCAGCTTCTTGTAGAGCGCAGTAAGTCGGTTCTTCACCGTCTTCTCAGAAACGAAGAGTTGCTCGCCAATCTGGGCATTGGTCAAGCCGGCGGCCACCATCCCGAGCAAGCGAATCTCTTCGTGGTCCAGGGTGGACGCGGCAGGGCCGGCGGCTCGCCTCCGGCTCACGTACTCGACGAAGGTCGCTGTGATCCTCGGATCTATGGGGGACTCTCCATTTGCGGCTCTACGAATGGCCTGGTAGATGTCGTCGGCGTCGGCGTCCTTGAGCAAGAAACCCACGGCTCCGGCATCGATCATCTCCGCCACCACCGCCGGTTCGTCATAAGCGGTAAAGGCCACTACTTTCAGGTCGGGGCAGAGGTACGTGGCAGCCCGTAGCGCAAGAGTCGACGCCGTCTCTCGCAGACGGTAGTCCACGAGCATCACGTCAGGCTTTACCGTCCGGGCGATCGAGGTTATCGAGTCGACGTCCTCGCCGGTCGCCACCAGCTCGACGTCGGCCCACCCCTCTACCAGCTCTTCAACACCCTCCCTGATCAGCGGGTGGTCGTCCACGACGGCCACACGTATCTTTGAAGGTCCCATTTCGGCCTTCCCATTTACTGGCGAAATGGAAGAGAAGACACGGCGTAAGCCGGGATCTCGGTCCTGCGCCGCAAGCCCAGCTTCTTCAGAATTCTTGCCACGTGGTTCTTCACGGTTCGCTTCGAGATAGACAGATCCGTAGCGATTTCGGAGTCTGTGTGCCCCATGCGCAGCAAAGAGAAGACTTCTCTCTCCCTTTCGGTAAGGGTGCCGAGCGGATCATTAGCCGCCTGTGAAGCGGTCCCCTTCATCAACTTCGCCGCTACCGCAGGGTCCAGTACCGCCACACCCCTCGCCGCAAGCTCCACTCCCTTTACGAGCTCCCTTAGAGAAGCCGACTTCAAGAGCAATCCGTGGCCCGAGATTGCATCGAGGAGCCGGGAAGATACCTCGCCTTCGTGGGCCGTCACGAAGAGCACGCGGGTCTGGGAACTTGCTCGCATGATGCGACGAGCGACCTCGATGCCGTCGGAGTCGGGAAAGCGCATGTCGACGATCGCGACGTCGGGCGTGCAGTTTCTTGCCAGCGCCTCTGCCTCGCACCCTGACGCGGCCTGCCCGACCACATCCAAGCCAGCCCTTTCAAGTGCCGAGGCTATTCCCGCGCGGGCTACCTCATGGTCGTCGACAACGATGACCCTGAGAGTCATCTCGGCAGGCAAGTCCTCTCCCCAGATCGATCAGCGGTTGGCACTGAGGCCTCTACCTTTGAGGCAGGGTACAGCCCAACACTCCCCGGGCCACTTTGCTCTTCCGGAACTCGCCCGGAGAGCCTGTGTGCTCCTCCCGATGCCCGCCTAGAGCCTTCGCCGAGCCGGCTAGAGAAGGGGCCGCTAATGCAGCATTGCCCCAGCGCGGCGACTTCGACCCTGTCGAATTGACGACGGCTCGGTTCGGAATATCGGCACGACTCGCTGCGACTTTAGCCATTTCAGCCCTCCTCGCTCATGTTGGCCCCCCGACACGACTGGTAGCGACAGACTGCCGCAAGGCGCGCCGAAATGCAGCTCCTGGTCAATCGAGGGTGCAAAAATAGATCCGTTGGGGCCAGGCGACGTGAAGCGTCGCCGTCGGGCGGATCCTGATGCTTGATTTGTCGCTAGACACCCGAGCGCAAAGGATCCGGTCTGATGAGGCTCCTACATCTTCAGCTGGCAAGAGCAGACGGACAAGAAGAACCTGACAGCGCCTCGCTCGCCCCGGGGCTCACCGTCGTGGCGTTGCCCGACCCGGTCACCAGGGATGTCGTATCGGCGGCGCTGTTCGCGTGCCTGGGCGCTGAGACGACTCCTCGGGTCCAGCCCGACTCCTCTACCTCCGCCCAGTTGCTGCCGACTCTGCGTGTTTCAGGTCCGCGGCCCCGCACCGAGCGGCGCAAGAGGGTCTTCGCACCCTTGCTCCAGAGGCAGGGCGCGCACCTCCCGGCGGCAGGACCGAAGGGGCTTCAGCCCATGAGCTCTTCGCTCGCCTACGAGGAATCGGACGGGCGAAGCTTCCGCGTCACGACCGACCTGACTGCCGGATACTCGGTAGTTGTCGACGTGGACACCGGAGAGCGAAACCGCTTCGAGAGGGCACCCGTTCCGGGCGGCTTGAGCTTCGACGTTCTCGAGGCTTTCGTGAGGATCAAGGCACCAGACGCCCAGGTCGCGTCGATGGGGCCCGACCACGCGATGAGGGCCTTCAGGAAATGCGCGATGTCGGCGGGCGTTGCGAACCTCCTCGGAGTACTGGCAGCCCGGACAGCAGATGCTCTGGCAGGTCGGACCGGCACAGGCTGGGAACCCCCCTTGCCCTCTCCGGGACCAAGAACTCTGCTACGCGCACTCGAAGCCGATATCGACCGGGGTGCCTTGCGCTCCAGGGAACTGGACCACCGCCTCCAGTCCCTTCACGCCTTGCGGCGGAGAAAGGAAGCTACACTGGCTCGCCTTAGGGATGAGCGGACCAGATGCGAGTACCTGCTGCTGCGGCTCGTCCACAAGCGGACATCCCAGAAAGTCGGTCGAATCGACGACCTGCTGCTTCAGCTCGACAGGCTGAGCACCGACCCTGTACCGGCTGGGGCCGAGAGCGCACTGGAGCTGTGGCCCAAGGTCGAGAGGCTGATCGCCGCCCTCGAAGAGGTCAGGGCCGAGATACGCGACTTGCTGCGGAGGGCTCCGTCGGACACTTCCCCGGAGGGCGCAAAGGCTCTTGCCACCGGCCCGCACGCCGACTCATCGGAAGCCCACTCTCCGGGCGGTCCACACATCGAGGCTCTCGAGGCCGAGTACTCGAGGCTGCAGGAGGAGCTGTCCCTGCTGGGATACGCCCCTCCAGTCGGTCCCGACCTGGAGATGGTCGTGAGAAAAGTCTACGAGGAGTGGCGCAGGCTATCCGCTGAAGCCGAAGCTGCCGAGTTCGCAGCTAGCCAGGCGCGCCTAGATGCCAGAGAACTCGCCGACGACCCCAGCGAAGAGGTGGCGCGGCTTTCGCGGGTGACCACGGCCGACAAGCTACGGGCACGCCTCAGGGCGAGGCTGGCAGCAGCCCATGACCTAGAGGCGGCGCAGAGGGAACGGCGCGACACGTACCGCCATGTTGCCGACCAGCTAGTGGAAGCCGGGTCGTCAGTAGCCCAGGCAATCGGAAGCAGAAGGGCCATCTACACTTCGATCTCGCGGCTTGCCAGCATCGAGGACGCACACGAGGCCAGGCGTGAAGCGGAAAAGACGGCCGCCCTGGTCCCGAAATACCGCCCCTTCAAGAAGAAGGCCGCCTGGGAACAGGCCAGGCGGCTCCTCCAGGTAGAGAAGTGGCTCCTGGCCGAAGAGGGAGTCTCTTCCGTCGAGGACTTCCGCCGCGAGCTGGAAGAGGGCTGCAAGGCGGCTGCCGCCCTGAAGCCCCTCGAGGAAGCCACATTCGAGGTGGCGGGTCTGGCCGCCCGCCTGGCCTTGGCCGAGGAAGATCTGGCCGAGTGCACCGGGGGTCTGGTCGGCGGCGAGGGGTCGTCGGTACGGGAACTGGCCACTCTGGTCGACGACCTCGAGGCCCACCAGATGAAGGTGGCGGCAGTGGCAGAGATCGAACGTGAAGCCGAACTGGCAGCGGAGGTAGCCCGCTCGCTCAAGGCCGCACGCGACGCAGCGGCCGCCGAGCTGCTCGCCCGCCTGCGCCCCCTCGGAATCACCGACTCCGACCCGGCCATGGCCTGGTCACGATTTCAGCTGCTGGTCGAAGGGTGGCGGAAAAAGGAACAGATCGAGGACCGGCTCTCGGAGCTCGAGGCTCGCCTCGAACCGGTCGTCGAGTTCAGGAAAAAGCTCGCCGAGTGTCGCTCGCGCCAGGACGACGTCTCCAGGAGGCTGGCGGCGGTCCTGTCGCGGGTCGAGGGCTGCGAAAGCGGCTCTCTGGACGAGCGCGTGGCCAATTTCGTCCGCCTCCGCGACGCGGGGCTTCTGGAGCGCAAGCTTGCCACGGCGCGCAGGCATCTTGAGAGCCAGCTCCAGGAGGTCTGCAAGGGCAAGACACCCCAGGAGTGGCGAGACGAACTGTTCGAAGTGGAGGCAAGGCTCTCCGAGCTCGAAGCGGAGCACCCGCACTGGAAGGAGCTCGAGGTAGCCTCACCCGAAGCGGTGATCCAGGAGCAGTTGAGAGGCATCGAGCTGCAGATCCGTCAGATGGAAACCTCTCTCGCAGCCGTGGAAGCCGACATCGCGGCAGCAAGGTCCGAGGCGGCTTCGCGGCCTGATAGCTATCGTGAGAGGCTCCAGCATGTCCGGAGCCAGCTTTCCAAACTCGACTCCTTGGCCGAGATGTGGTCGAGGCTTCGGATCGCAGAGGACCTACTCTACCTGGAATCAGGGTCGGAGCAGGCCGTCGCCGGAGCGTGGGCGGTTGCCGCAACAGCGGGCAGTTCGAGCGTCAAGGCACTCCCAGCACGCGCCATCGCTGCTGGCACACCCCGGGAGGAATGCGTATCGAAGGCTGCAGGCAGGAGAGGACCTGCTGCCAGTCCGCTGCTCTCGCAGGCTCAAGTCCCCTCTACAGATGCCATGCGCAGCGGTCTCGGGGAGCCCCGCCCGCAATCCGGAAGCTCTCTGGTGGGCTTCATTCTCGCTCGCGCCGGGCTCTCGATCGCGTGTGCCCCCGACGGCCACCACTTGCCGCTCGTGATAGACGGCGCACTGGACCACGCTCTCCCCTACGAGAAAGAAGAAGCGATGCAGGCACTTGACCGGATCTCGGCGGCAACCCAGGTCGTGGTGCTCACCTCGGACCCGGACGTGGAAGCGCTCGCCAGATCGGCGGGAGTCCGGGTGGAGGCCATGGGCCTGTCCGGCGATTGACTCCGAGAGGTGTCGATCGAGGAAAGGGGTGACTCCTGGCTCCTCGCGCTGCTTTCCGGGTCGCTCCCCACCAGTTGAGCGGCCCTCCTGGGCGAGCTAGCTCGACTCGCCTCCCTCGTTAATCTCCGAGACGATTTTCCGCCACTTCTCCTCGAGGTCCGCAGGCATGCCCATGGGCGGTGGCAGGTAAAAGTAGAGCCGGTCGAGAATGCCCGAGTACTTTTCCTTCAGCTTGTCGACGACATCGTCGTAGGTGGCTGACAGCGCGTAGACCTCCAGCATCGAGTCGTCGATTACCGAGGCCATGTCGGCTATCCGCCCCTCTGACATCAGCCTCTGAAGGTCTCCAGTCGCGTCACCCCACCCGTGAATGTCGAAAACGGGTTTGTAGGTCCGGGTAGCGCCATAGAACGCGAGCTGCGCCCTGACAGGGTACTTGGCGGCTTCGATCTCTTTCTCGTCCCTGCCAAGACAGACAAAGACTGGGGCGGTGAGCTGGATTTCCTCTCGGGACCGCCCTGCCGCATCCAGCCCTTTCTGGATGGCAGGTAGTACTACCTCCTTCAGGTACTTGACCGAGTGGAAAGGATGGACGTGGAACCCTTCGCAAAGCTCGCCCGCAAGGCGACACATGTACTCGTTGACCCCGGCAATGTAGATCGGAATGTGCGGGTGCTGGATCGGGCCGGGATTGAAGAAGGGCGTTATCAGGTCGAACCGGTAGAATTCGCCCCTCCAGTTCAGACGCTCCTCCCCCTGAAACGCCCGCCAGATGTGGCGAATAGCCAGGATCATCTCCCTCAAGCGAGGGCCGGGGTGGTCGAAGGGGACCGAAAAGCGCCTCTCGTTGTGACCCTTGACCTGGGTTCCCAAACCGAGAATAAACCGCCCCCCCGACGCCTTCTGGATCTGCCAGGCATCCATGGCGGTCACCATCGGGCTCCTCGGAAAGGCGACCAGGATGGCAGTCCCCAGAAGGATCCTGGAGGTGTTCAGTGAGGCCACGGCAAGCGACATCATGGGCGTCGCCGAAGTTTCGGGAGCCCACAGCGCACCAAAGCCCATGTCCTCGGCGTATTTCGCAACCCTTGATACTTCCCGAAGGTCGGTCGTTGTCAGTACGGTATCGAGCTTCATGATCACGCCCCGTGCCTCATTCCCAAACTTGCACCCTGGGCGGGGTCCTTTCGCCCCGACAGGAACCCGCTTGCCTGGAGCCCCTAGATTACCGGGCGGTAACTGCTTCGTCCACAGCGGGAGGCAAGAGCTGTAGCGGCGCCATTCACCGAAGCGCCGTCGGGCCCCATCCTCTAATGTGCAGCCCGGTGGGCCCCCTCGAGCTTGCCCCAGACGTACTCCCTCCGAGCGCGTGGGGCCCGGGAAGGGGGTGACACTGTCACACCCCAGGGTGACACACTCCCTCCGAGCGCGTGGGGCCCGGGACGACTGAGATCTGCCGGCTACAAGGCAACGAACACCCTTGGGGCCTGGCGAGTCCGGCTTTTGCCGCACTGGTTCCGGGCCGGAAAACCACGGTCTCCTCGTGCAACGCAGAATCGAGGAGACCCTCGTCTCGCTACTGCGAGACTAGGGTCGCGGTAGCGAGAAAGGTCTGCGACGGGCTCGACAGTGCGGACTATTTGTGCAGAACTGAACACGTAGAGTACATAATCCCTGGTAGAAGCGGTAGGAAAATTTGCCGCAGGTACTAAACCTCGAGGCGCCGACCCGCCGATAAATCTCCCAGAGAGAACTACAGCCGAGTTGCGCCCACTGGTACCGACTGCTGGGTGAAGCCCGACATATCACTGGGAGGGTGCCGTGTACGCCGAAACGACCACCGCCAGAGCCAGAAGGCACGCGGGAAGCCCCGTCACTCCAGGCGAGATCACCTGGTACAAGGCTTACGCCCGCAGGAAGTGGCGCAATCTATTCCTCAGGTTCGTGCTCTGGGGTGCTGCGATCGCCCTTGCCGTGGCGATCCTGGCGATGATGGGCTCGTGAAAACCTGCGAGAACAGCTCTGACGCCCGGGTAGGCACAGGCGGATAAAGTAGGTATCGAATCGGCCGGTTGGATGGCGGTCAGTTTCCCCGGCAAGGACGAACTCGTGTCATTCGCCCGGCTGCAATGAGAAGGCGGGTCCGTACCTTCCCCGCGGACCCGCCTCTCCTTGGTCTCAGCTAACCCACTATGCCGTCGTAGGCGCCAGCGCCAAGGCCCTGAACGGCCAAGCGCGGTGGGCGTGGCGGGCTCCAATCTCCTAGCAGACCGCCTCGATGATGTCCCGCGACAGGTCAGAGAACTTCTCCAGGAACGCTCGCCGCTCGGCGTTCATGCGCTCGACTATCGCCTCGTACTCGGCAAGACGACCCTGGCGCTCGTAGAGCAGTCGTGGCCGCAATATATCGGCGTCTTCCCTGTCGATTCCGGGAACCTCGGTAGCCACCAGATAGCCGAAATCGGGATCCTCTTCCCACTCTATGGTCCCCTCGGCGATGGCCTTCACGATTGCCGAGGAGTGCGGAATGGTTACCTTCTTCGACCGCTCGTCACCTTCGGGACCACCTACCCTTCCCGTATTCATCAGGTAGACCTCGAGAGACGAGCTTTCGAGCAGCTCGAGGATCCGGTTCCCCTGGAGGTCGTGACGGAGCGGGAAGAAGGGGTTGGTCCCAGGCACCCTCAAGAACTTCCCGGCCTCGTCGGCACCACCCGCCGAGGTACCCTGCGTCTCGCCCAGCATGAAGTAGCCGGCGGCCTGCAACGGGTCCAGCTTGGCCACTCCGGGGATGATGTTCTCGTTCCGGTTCAGAATGAGGAGGATCTCGGCTGGTGGAACGTTCTCGGGCTTCTCGTGTGGAATTGCAGCAAGTTGGAAGGTGGCCCTTCCGTTCTGCGTGTAAGAGTCGTCGAAGAAGTCGACGCGTCCCTCCCCATCCTGAGCGACGTTCTCGAGATACGCGTCGGGTTTGGTAACCGCGCCGTAGATGGTGGGCTCGTTACGTGGATCCAGACCGAATGTCTTTGCAAAGCAACCGTTCTCGGTAACGTGGATCTCTCCGCCCGGCATCAGGGCTATGAAGTCGTCCTGCACAGGCAGCGAGTCGTTCTGGCGAGTGAAGGTGGTCGTGGTCTTGCCCGTACCGGACAGCCCGACCACCAGAGCGCACCGTACCCGGCCATCCACCGGGATCACCTTGCAGCCAGCATGCAGAGCGAGTCCGCCTCGCTCGTAGACCACGGCGTTCCACATCCGCAGCCCGCCCTTCTTGGACTCCCCGAAATAGTCGGAGTTGAGAACGCGAGTGACCCCGGCCTCTAGGTCTACTGCGATCAAGCGGTCGTTCGGGTATCCGGGTGCTTCCAGGTTCGGAGTGTAGATGATCGTCAGGACCCGTTCCGACCTATCCCACGCGTCGTCGGCATCGTAGTAGAGCTGGCGCTGCATCGCGGCGATGTTGGCGTTTGACTTCTCGATCACAAGACGCGCCGGAACCCTGAAGTTCGGGTCGACTCCTATGTAGCCGCGAATCTCTAACATGTCTCGATCGGCGATGTAGTCGTTCTGCAGCTTGGCGACCGCTTCGTATTCGGACCGGGAGATCGTCTGGTCCGAGTGTCTCGAGGGATCGTCGCTCACCACAAAGGTGGAAGACTTCGAGCGGGCGGTCACGCGAGTGGTGACGTTGATGTTGCCGAACTCCGTGACTCTTGCATTCGGCATCGCCGCCGCGTACTCGCGCAGCTCCTCGGGAGACGGGTTGACCTCCAGAGACCTGGGATCGGGAAATGGATTTTCCATCGCTCGAGCACCCCGTGATCTGACGATTCCAAATAGCCGGGACACATCCCCGAACAGCCGAGCCCTACGACAGAGGTGGCTACATTATCGATAGAACTGAGATTTTACAACAGCCCGTTTCGCCGAAGCACCTCGGTGCCCTCGTCCGGTCTGGAGGCGCTCAGCTCGCCGGCTGGAGGGTTCTGGAGGGGCAAGGATCGACGACAGGAGCTCCTGTCTCGAAGACGGGCTTGTGGGGCCAACCTACCTCGGCTGCCGCCGCCCTGGAAAGCGCCTCGAATGTCGTCGGGTCCGAGGAATCGGCCACTGCCTTGACCTTCATGTCCAGTCCCACGAGCACTCCCGCCGGAAGGTATTCGACGCCGTAGGCCTTGGACACCTCCAGGTCGGGGTGGTCTATGAGCACACGACCAGGCCAGCGTATCGACTCGACGAACTCGCCTGTGGTCAGCTTCCCGTCCTGGCTGACGGCGAGAATCTCTATGTCAGCGTTTCCGTAGAATCTCTGGAAGTCCTCCAGCTCCGGCATCAGAACCTTGCAGGCCTCGCACCTCGCACGGAAGAAGAAGATCAGCACCGGCCACAAGGGGGTGATCAGGCTCAGAGTCACCTTCTTTCCCTGAAGTGAATCGAGGCTGAAGTCCGGTGCCGGCTCACCGATGCGGATCAACTCCACTCTCCTCCATCGAGATCTCTGCTGCGAACACGCCGGTGGTGCCGCAAGCCCGACGCTGCGCGAATTCATCCACCTAGAGCGCGATCTGTGGGAGTATAGGAAGACACGGCCACGGGGTGAAAACCGCGGCTTCAGGGGAAGCGGGCGAACGGTGGGGCTTTCCTGGGATCCGACTCCCGGGAGGCAGCCCTGGACGAAAAGAGCGACGACCTCTCCAGCCTTCAGGAAGAATTCAACGACGTCTTCGACTTCTTCTCGTACTTCGTCCAGGTGGAGGAGGAGGTCTACCTCGCAAACCGGGTCGAAGTCCGACGTACCGACCCAGTGACGGTGGTCCTGTGGGACGCCTGGATATGGGACGAGCGGCGGCCTCACCGATTCGTATCCCGCGCCGAGCTGGTGACCAGAGGCTCCGTCAGAGTCGAGCGTCTCGCACACGCCGACGAGCTCCAGGAAGGTCAGAGCCAGTCCAGTCCGATGACCCGTAGCGAGTCGGGAAGGCGCTGAGACCGACTGTCGGGGGGTCCGGCCGGCGGATAGCCGGCCTCTCAGTCACCTCCGAGTCCGCGGGCGGCAACCTCGACCCCCTCCTCGGAGCAGGAGTTGGTCAGCTCCCCCTGGCCAGAAGGGCCCGCGCGATCTTGGCGCATATGGCCATGATCGTCAGCTGGGGATTTACCTGTGGGCAGCTGGGAAGTACGGAAGCGTCTGCCACCCACAGATTGTCGTAGCCCCAGACAGAACCCGAAGGATCCACTACCGACACCTCGGGGCTGACGCCCATCCGGGCCGTGCCCACCGGATGGAAGGCAGTGGGGACGAAGAACCGGGACTCCCATTCCAGCTCGAGCAGCCTCTCGGCTTCCTTCTCGGTGTGCACTCGCTTGAGGTCGGGGTGGCCGGTCCTCACCCAGTCCGCACCGGCCGCCAGGAATATCCGGGCGGCCTGATATATGCCGAAGACAAGCGCCTCGATGTCGGAGGGGAGTAGCTCGTAGTGCGGGACAGGACCTTGATCGGTGGGCAAGACCTCGCCTTCGCCTCGGTCGAAGCAGAACACCCCCAAGAAGGCCTTGTCGGAGGTCTTCCTCCCCGGATTGAGCCCCGGAACCTGGGAGGTCGCCTCGAGCATTATCCCGTGGGATTCTGCGAACTCGTCTATGAAGTACGACTGGACCGTGTTGGGCAGGGTCTCGACCTCTTCGTCGAAGCGAGCGAGCACCCCTGCGCACGGGTGGATCTGGAGGTGCTTGCCCACGTGAGAAGCCCCCTCCGGCGCGAGGTCCCACAGCAGAGAAGGAGTGTGGATCGGGCCTGCTGAGAGCACGAACCTCTCCGCCTCTAGGGTCACATCCCCTACCGGCCTGGCCGACCGGTCCAGCAGCGTACACTCGGCACGAACCACCCTTCGTCCCTCGGTGATCAGACGGTCGACCCTCACCCCTTCGTAAATCCGGGCCCCCGACCTCTGGGCAGCGGGCAGGTAGCTCACGTGCATGGCCTGCTTGGCTCCTGTGGGACAACCCAGCACGCAGACTCCGCTACCCTTGCACTCCGTGATGTTCCGCCTGATCGGCCCCCCGCTGAGTCCGAGAGCGCGGGCTCCCGCCATCACCAGCTCGCCGTTTCGCCCCATCACCTCTTCGGGGACCTCGCGGACCGACAGGGCGACCTCTATCTCGTCGAACTCAGGCGCCAGCGACTCTGGCGAGAGGTCCTCCAGGCCTCGCTCTACCCACGACTCCAGGACTCGCTCCGGCGCCCTGAAGCAGGAGCCCGAATTGATCACGGTGGACCCGCCGACCGCCTTGCCTGTGGGAATGTAGATCGGGGTCGAGCCCCGGGCCACCGTCTCGGGGCCGCTTCGCCACATGTTGGAGATCCTCTCGATCGGGCTGTCCCCGTAGGACTCCTCGGTGAAGTAGGCGCCCTCCTCGACGACCGCGACCCCCATTCCCGCGTCCGCCAGGATCTTCGCGACCACGGCGCCACCGGCTCCCGACCCCACGACCGCCACGTCAGCCCGCAGGACCGAGCCGGGCTCGACCTCGGGATGTCCTGAAGTCTTCAATAGTGCAGGCAGCTCGCTCTACCTCCGTTTCTGTCCACTGCATTGCTGCAACGCCGGCGCCCGAGCATTAGCAGCCGTCGCGAGAGTAGATTGGGCGTGCCGGCAGGCGACTCTGGCGCTGGGTTCGCCACCGGCTCATTGTAAGTCAGGAGGGTTTCGTGATGGGTCCGACAGCCACGACCGCAAGGTGGGTCGCGAGCCTGGAGTTCTCGGCGATTCCGCCTTCGGTAATCGAGAAGGCAAAGCTTCAAGTTCTCTCGGTGCTCTCGGCCTGTCGCCACGGGGCCGCAAGCTCCAAGGTGGCAGCCCTCAGGAGAGCCGTGCTCAAGGGCGGCACGCCAACGGAAGGGCCTTGCACCCTGGTCGGCACCGGAATCAAAACGTCGCTGTGGGAAGCGATCTACCTGAATGCAGCGGCCTCCGTGGTGCACGATTTCGACGACTATCTGTTTGCGGGCCACACAGGGCACTCTGCAGTTCTGTCTTCCCTGGCAGTGGCAGAGGCGCTGGTCGACCAGGGTATCCGTACCGACGGGAGGCGATTCTTCGAAGCAGTGGTGGCGGCTAACGAGGCTGCAGGGCGCCTCGGCGCATCCATGCTCTTTGGGCCGCACAACGGGCAGATGTGGAGCTACATCCACCTAATCGGAGCAGCGGTCGCGGTGTCCAAGCTTCTCGACTTGGAAGCCGGTCCCACGGAGTCGGCCATAGGTATGGCCTTCTCCCAGCCGAACTACCCGCTGGTCGCCACGTTCATGGGGTCGGACGCCAAGATGCTGATCGCCTCCCAGCCCACAGTCGACGGCGCCAAGGGAGCTTTCGCGGCTGCCGAAGGGCTGAAGGGTGCGCCTGGAATACTCGAGGACAGGGGCGGTTTCTGGGCGCGCTTTCACAAGGATGCCATGTCAAAGATGTTCTCCGGATTCGGCAACGCCTGGGTGACCGAGTCCCTCAGCTACAAGGTATACCCGGGCTGCGCCTACCTCGATACTGCCGAGGACGCCCTGCTGGAGGTCATGAGCCGCTTCGAGGCATCCCACGGACGAAAGCTCGAGCAGGCCGACGTCGCCTCCATTCGCGTGGAGGCAGGGATGCTGACAACCGGCATGGAGACCATGTCCGGATGGTACCGGGGCGAGCACATCTCTCCTATGAACGTGAACTTCTCGGTGGCGCTTTCGGCTGCCCTGACCGTCCTGGCAGGCAGACTCACCCCTGCCGAACTCGAGCCCGACTTCTACGGTCCGCTCGAAGGACAGATACTGGACCTCGCATCGAGGGTGGAAATCGTCTCGAGCCCGGAAATGACACAGGCGATGGCCCCCCCGCCGGGATCTGGCTCGGCATTCGATCTCCGGGAGATCTTGCGCAGACAGGACGCTGCCCTCGAGGAGGTGGATTTTTCATCGTATGAGGCTCGCTTTCCGGCAGTCGTCACGCTGAGGACCTCATCGGGCGAGGAGTACTCCGCGCGCCAGGACATCCCGTACGGGGGTGCGGGCCGCCCCATGGAAGAGACCAGGCGGCTCGTCTATGAGAAGGCCCTCGCTGCCTACGGCTCGGAGCTCGGTGGCGAACTGCTCGCAAGGGTCGCCGAACTCGAAGAGTCCCAGGACGTCTCGTCGCTCATGGAGCTCGTACGCTGACCGCATTGCAAGAACCTGGAGGACGCCCCAGAAGGAACCGAAAGAGGGCCGCAAAGACCGACAGCGCCCAAGAGGCTGCAGCGCGCGCCTGTGAGCTCTACGCAGCTGCCGAACTGACCACCACCAATCCCGCGGGATTTCCCGTCACCGTGCCGGTGGTGCCCGCCTACGACGCCGAGGGCAGGAGGATTCTTGTCACCACCTCGGTGGCCTACCCCGCCAAGCTGCGCAACATCTCCAAGGATCCCCATGTCCTGGTCCACTTCCACCACGAAGTGGCGGCCCGAAAGCGTGAGGTGAACCCTCCCACCATTGTGATCCGGGCCCAGGCGAGGATCGTCGAAGGGGACTTCATTGAGACGTTCAGGGCTGTCGGCCGTCACTTCAGGTCCACTCCAGTTCAGCCCGCCCTCTACAAGCGGCTCCGCCACCGGCACTGGAGATGGCTCTACCGCTACTACTTTTCCAGATACCTGATCGAGCTCGCTCCTGAAGACATACTGGAATCTGGATCGCTTCCTCGGGAGGGGGAGGTAAACCCTTCGCTGCTCCGTCGCCCCTACAGGGCCGTAGGTCCCCTCGCCCGGCTGGTCCTGGCCAGAGCACCTGCAGCTTCGCTTGCAGTCCGCCACCCCCGATCAGGGCTGGCCGTATCGGAAGCCAGAATCCAGGCAGTACTACCCACCCTGTTATGTGCCGAGATTCATGAAGGGGTGGAGTTCCTGCAGGGTTCGAGCCCGGCTCGCTTCAAGGCCTGCATCAGCTCGTTCTGGCAGAGTTCGGACTTCTCGTCGCTGGCACACTGCAGCGTACTGGGACTGGCCGAGATCAGGGGGCAGCAGCTAAGGCTCAGGCCGCGGGCGTACTTCACGACGATCAGGCCTCCTGGGATCCTGGGAGACCTGTGGACTGGAATCGACTCTACGCTCCGAGGCGCCAGGCAGGCGGCCTCCAGGGGAGTGGCGCCCATACCCGAGTCGCTCCTGCAAGCAGCGTTTGGGAAAGGGGACGGGAGAAGGTGAGCAGTGAAGTGGCGTTCCTGGGTACCGGCCTCCTCGGAAGGCCCATCGCCGCCCGACTTCTCGATGCCGGAACCGCCCTTCGCGTCTGGAACAGAACCCTGGAAAAGGCCAGAGCGCTGCAGGAAGCCGGGGCAGTGCTCTGCGCCACGCCCTCCGAAGCGGCCAGGGGAGCTGGGGTGGTCTTCGTCTGCGTCCGTGACGAGCAAGCAGTACGGTCGGTGCTCGAAGGACCTGAGGGAGTTTTCGAAGGGGCCCAGTCAGGTGCCGTGATCGCAGACCTCTCCACGGTCGGCCCCTCTGCAGCCCATCGGCTCAGGAAGTCGGTCGAGTCGAGAGGGTTCTCCTATGTGGAGGTTCCGGTGATCGGTAGCGGAGCGGCAGCCGAGACAGGGACCTTGGTAGTCCTGGGCGGAGGAGAAGAGAGCGCCTTGGAGCGAGTGCGCGACCTGCTCGAGCCAGTTAGCAGACGCTTCATCCATTGCGGTTCTGCCGAGGAGGCGGCGGCTGCAAAGCTGGCCGTCAACGTCCTTTTGGGCTTGCTCAACCAGGCCATCGCAGAAGCCTACGCTGTGGGGAAAGCGCTGGGACTCCCTCCCGAGCTAGTCCTGGACGCGCTCTCGGAGACCCCAGCTTCCAGGCAGGTGGAGAGGAAGCGCCCCGCTATTTCGAGCGGGGACTACTCACCAAGCTTCAGGCTCGAGCTGTTGCACAAGGACCTAAGTCTGGCCGTGGCAGAAGTCGGCCTCACACCCCGCCCCCCACAGCTGCTTGCCCTCCAGGCCGTACTCGAGGCCACCGGCGAGGCCGTGGCAGCCTCCTGGAAGGATCTCGACTACTCGGCGATGGCCGCTTACCTCAGCGGAGAGCAGCCTCGGAGTAGTAGCTGAAAGCGTGTCGGATGGTCTCGAGGATCCTGGGCGAGAGGTCCTCCCACGAGGCCTGAGGCTCTTTCTGGACCGTCACGGTATTGCCGTAGACGTAGACCGACAACACACCCTCGAGCGCCACCAGCTTTGCCTCCAGCGATCCTTCGGAGGGTTCGGGCGCGGAGGCCGGCCGGTGACTGGGGCCGAAGTAGAGCCTGCCGCCCATCCCCGTCAGCCACCTGTTGGTCTCGAAGCGCCTGACGGACGGGTCCAGCGTGGCCTTCTCCGCCACTTCTACGGGCCTGCCCAAGAAGACCTCCTTTCGCTTCGGATATCCCAAAGTGTTCTGGCCGCCGCCCGACGGACCGGCTCGAAGCTCAGCCGGTGCAAGGGCGAGGGGCCCAGTGCGTCCAGGGCCCTGAGGTGAGCTGGCGTCCCATACCCCTTGTTTGACTCGAACCCATATGCGGGGTATTGCTCTGCCGCCTGCGTCATCGCCGCGTCCCTGTGCACCTTCGCAAGTATCGACGCCGCAGCCACCGAAATGCACTTCGAGTCGCCCTTCACAAGTGCCTCCGAACGGTAGCCTTCGACGAAGGAGACCGGACCGTCGACAATGAAGTACAGGCGAGACCGGTCACGCCTGTCCAGCCTGCGGAGGGCCACATCGGTTGCCCGCGTCGCCGCCAGGCGGAGTGCCTGGGCGATTCCCAGATGGTCGATCTCCTCGGGGGAAGCCCGGCCCAGGCCCCAGGTTGCGGCCTCCTGCTCGATCCGGTGCGCCAGCTCCCTCCTTCGCGAGTGCGAGAGCCGCTTGGAATCGTCGATGCCTGCGAACGTGCCGCCGGGGAACATCGCGCATACCCCGACCACCAGAGGGCCCGCCAGGGCACCGCGCCCCGCCTCGTCCACACCCAGGACCAGGTCAGCACCGGTCTCGAGCAGGCGCTCTTCGAGCTCGAACGAAGGGCCGCTCACAGCGGTCTACCCCCGGAAGAACCGCTCGAAAAACCCGTGTTTACAGCGAGTTCGGGTCCGGACAATCTAGACTACCCAGACGGGTTTCGGAGTCTGCACCAGAGCACTGAAGCGAGCGGCCGATCGGCAAAGGGCGGCGATGAAGAAGGGAGTGCGGGTTCGCGTAAGGTCTGCCTTCGACGGGTCCTGGGTAGGTGGCTTCGTCCTCGAAGAGGAAGTGCGGGACGAGAACGGAAAGATAATTGGCCGCAAAGTCAGGCGCCTCTCGGACGGAATGGTCCTCCCGAAGCTTTTCCCACCGGAGGACGTCCGAAGGGAGCGGACCGACGACTTCCCCTGGTGGATGAGCTAACCCTGACTCCGTGCCGCCTTGGCCTGGTCCAGCATCGAGAGAAACTCGTCCACGGGGATCGCAGTCACGGTCTGAGTCTTCATCGTCCCCCGTGCTCCCAGTTCGACCGCAATGCGCGCAACGGTCTTCTCATCCGGCGCCTCGAGGATGTTGATGAAGTCGAACTCCCCCAGGACCGCGTACTGGGCGAGTACCTTGGCGCCCATCGCCTCGACTTCCTGATTCACGCCCCGAAGGCGCTCCGGATAATTGCGCAGAGTCTCCACTCCCGAGGGCGAAAGCGTGGACATCATGATGTACACCGGCATCCCTTCCTGACCTCCTTCTGACTCCGAGCGACAATTGATAGTACATGCAACGGCTTCTCTACGCAGCCAAAGCTGGCACTCCTGGGCGAGCCGGCGAGCGCCAAGGGGGTCGGCTCGAACCGGGTCGGGTGCTCGAACGAAGACCGAGGGCACCTGTACTGGATGGGCTTGAACCAAATGATCGGGCCGAGGACTGGATCATCGAAGCTTGGCTATCTGGTCGGCCTCGGATTCCTCAGGCTCCGTCGAGAAGAAGGCGTCCAGCATTTCCCGCGCCACCTCGTTGGAGGTGGCCCTAAGGCTCATGACGAGGACATTCGCATCGTTCCACCTGCGCGCCCCCTCGGCAGTCGCCTTGTCGAAGCAGAGCGCTGCCCGCACTCCGGGGACCTTGTTCGCGGCGATGGACATTCCCGTACCAGTCCAGCAGAAACCCACCCCCACGTCGGCGGACCCCTCGGCCACGACCCGCCCCAGCTCCAGTCCGGCATCCGCCCATGCCATGTCGACTCCGGCCAGGGGCCCGATGGTCATGACGTCATAACCCCTTGACCTCAGGTACTCGACAACGAAGTCGGTAAGGGGTGTCCGCTCGTCCGACGCGACGGCCACCTTCACCTCGTGCCCTCCTCAGTACCAGGTTTCGCTACTTGCGGTGTCTTGCAACCCCAATCCGTGTCCGCAGTCAGCACCTCAAGTACCGGATTCCGGCCCCACCGTGGGCTCGGGCAGGCGCAAAGGTCGGATCGGAGCCAGTACCGCCGAGGGCGTCTGCCTCCACGAGTCGTCGACGTCTACGTAGAGCTCGATCTCGTTTCCGTCCGGGTCCTGGATGTAGACGCTGTGGGTCACTGTGTGGTCCGACATTCCCGTGATCGGGACACCTGCCTCTTTGAGGCGCCGCACCCCCTCTGCAAGCTCCTCGTCCGTCTCGCCAATCTTGAGACCGAAGTGGTAAAGCCCTACCCGAGGAGGGCTGGGCAGCGGTGCCGCCCCCTTCCCCACTTCAATGAGCAGCAGCTCGTGATGAGTCCTGCCCGAAGAAAAGGCCACGGCGCGCCCGCCGAACGCCTCTCCGATCTCCTTCCAGCCGAGCAGGTCTCGGTAAAAGCGCCGAGAGCGCTCGACGTCGCGCACGTAAAGAACCAGGTGACCAAGCTCCTTGACCTCCACTACAGCTCCCTTCCGCATGGTCCAGCTTGAGGACCATCTTATTACCGCAGCCCTGCGAGCCGAAGACGACGGGGAGGTTCATGCCGTGGCCCAGGTCCCATCGTTGCTAGAGTTTGCAGGAGCCGCCGAGTGGCGAGCGGACCTGAAGCGGAGCCGAGAGAGTGTGGCCATGACAAGAACCTTCTACATCGTCCCGCATACCCACTGGGACCGGGAGTGGTATCAACCCTTCCAGGTCTTCAGGAGCAGGCTGGTCGAGATCGTCGACGACCTCCTCGAGATCGTGGAAAGCGACAGCCGCTTCGCCCACTTCCTCCTCGACGGCCAGACAGCGGTCCCGGTGGACTACCTCGAGGTCAGGCCGGAAAACCGCTCTCGGCTGGAAAAGGCAGTGGCTACCGGACGTTTCTCGACGGGGCCGTTCCACATCCTTATGGACGAGTTTCTCGTCTCTGGCGAGACGATAGTACGCAACCTCGCCAGGGGGACGGCTCTCGCAGAGAAGCTGGGTGGCTGCTCTCCGGTTGCGTACCTCCCGGACATGTTCGGCCACATAAGTCAGATGCCCCAGATTCTCGCCCGAGCAGGCTACGAGGACGCTGTGGTGTGGCGGGGGGTTCCCTCCGCGATCGACCGCACACTCTTCAGGTGGGAATCGCCGGACGGGTCTTCCGTCAGAGCCGCCTACCTGGCAACCTCGTACTCCAACGGTGCCTACTTGCCCACCGACCCCGACGCCCTGAAGGAACGGCTGGAATTCCTGGCGAGGGAGCTGGACGCCTATTCCGCCGAGGGCAAGTACCTGATCATGAACGGGACCGACCACGCCCCTCCCCAGCGGGAACTCCCAGAAGCCGTGGATCGTGCTGCCGCCGCATTTGGGGAAGGGACCCGCATCCGGATCTGCTCACTGGCCGACTACCTTGCCGACTTGCCGCAAGAACCCCACCAGAGCTGGAGAGGCGAGCTGCGCTCGGGAGCGAGAGTGAATCTGTTGATGGGCGTCGTCTCCAACCGGGTCGATATCAGACGAATGGCGGCCGAGATCGAAGACCGTCTCAGCCGTTACGGCGAGCCGCTGGCGGCCCTGTACGCACTCCGGATTCCCCGCCGGTACTTCGAGCTCGCCTGGGACCTCCTCATACAGAATTCGGCTCACGACTCGGTCTGTGCCTGTTCGGTCGACGACGTTACCCAACAGGTCTGGACCCGCTACCTGGAAGCCCGTCAGATCGTGGATACGACCACGAGCAAGTGCATGGAAGTCCTCGCAGCGCACGCCGATGCGACCTGCTCGGACGAGACGGGCACTGGCGCGCAAAGGAAGGTCGGCGCTGTTGCGGCACCGAGATCCTACGCCTACCCCGGCGTCGTCATCTTCAATCCCTCGCTCACTCCCAGGGGAGGACCTGTGGAGATTACCGTGCCGCTCTATGGCGCCCGAGAGGAGCTCGTACTGGTCGACGAGCAAGGCGGCCGGAGACCAATTCAGTTTCTGTCCGAGTCAGACCCCGAGGTCCTAATAGACCAGCTCTTCCCTCCCGCCCTCTTGCGGGCATACCTGTCCGCCATCTCCTCGAGAGAGGTGATGGGCTACTTCATCAACGAGGTCGTCTTGGACGAGAGCACACCCACTCCTCTGGTCACCATCCTGGTCGACACCGTTGCCGTCGGAGAGCTCGACATCGATGCGGAGAAGGACAGGCTCCTCGCCTTCCTGGAGCGGACCCAGGCCGAGTCGGTCCAGATCATCGCCAGGCGCCCTGCCGAAGCAACCCTGCTGGCCGAGGTCCCAGAGGTCCCGCCCCTGGGTTGGGGCGCTTACCCGATCGTGGCAGGAAAGCCAGAATTCCCCGAGGAGAGGCACCGCCTCCAGCACGACTCGATGAGCGCGGAAAACCGCTACCTGCGCGTGGAACTGGCCGAGGACGGCACCTTCGCAGTGCACCACCTTGCTTCGTCCATAGCATTCGAGGGTCTGTCGTACCTGGTCGACGGGGGCGAGTGGGGCGACACCTACAACTACGCGCCACCCCCTGGCGACGAGCTCGTCACCAGGCCGGACCATGTCGAGATCCTCCCCCTCTACGGGGGGCCTATCGGCGCTGGCTTCAGAGTCCTGAGACGCTACTCGATCCCCTCTCATGTCGACCCGAAGCACAAGAAGAGAGCGACTACGGACCGGGTCGACCTCGTAGTGGACCAGACGGTCGAACTTTGGGCCGACGAGCCGTTCGTAAGGCTTACGACACGGTTCGAGAACCGGGCCCGAGACCACCGACTCAGGCTGCACTTCCCGCTTCCCTTCGAGCCCCGAGGATCCTTCGGTGCCGGAGCGTTCGACGTCGTGGCGAGAGGCCTGGAAGCCGAGGGCGGGCCCCACGAAGTCGGGTTGCCCACGTTTCCGGCTCGCGGCTTCGTGGATGCCTGGGGCTACCTCGAGAGCCGCCCATCCATCGCGGCCGGGCTAGCAGTGATTGTCGGACCGGTGGTCGAGTACGAGGTTGTCGGCAAGGAGCTTGCGGTTACTCTCCTGCGCTCAACCGGCATGCTCTCCAGGCCCTACCACGGCCTCCGCCCTGCGGGAGCGGGCCCCTCGATCCCCACTCACGCCTCCCAGTGTCTTGGGCCCCACTCGTGGAGAATGGCCGTGATGCCTCACGTCGGGAGCTGGGACGAAGCCGGCGTGCACGAAGCTGCCGAGCGCTTCGTCTTCCCGATGGCGACCGACGAGACCCGCCCCTTGAGCACTGCAGCCACCGGCGAGCGACTCGGCGTGGCCGCGCGGAACTGTTTCGTTTCCGCCCTAATTCCGGACGAAGCCGGACCGGTACTGCGAGTCTGGGCTCCCGAGGGGGGCGGCGAGCTCAGCCTCGACGTGGAGGCCGAAGAGGTCTCCATCCTCGCCAGACCCCTGGGAGAGGGCAAGGGGCGGCGCTTCTCGAGGCGGGAAGCCATTCCCGTCGCCCCTTACGAGATAAAGACCCTGAGGCTCTCGATCTCCTGAGTCCGCCCGCGGAGGTTCGCTGTGGCCTCGTAGGCTTTGCCCGGGAACGGCGCGCAAGGGGCCCTTCCTTGCGCTACCGCCGGGAAGTAGCTGCCGTGCGACTAAAGGCCGCATCCCTGGACCCCGACACTTCGGGTCCTCCTGGTTGGAATTCGGACTTCAGGTCGAGGCCGTATCGCGAGGCGCCCTTGTACCTAAGACCCTCTCGAGGGCTACCTTTTTCGCCCATTCATAGTCCGGCTTCCCCGACGGGGCCCTCTTCACCGAGTCGACGACCACCACCTCTCTCGGAAGCTTGTAGCGGGCGAGGTGCCGGGCGAGGAATTCCCGGAGCTCCTGGACGTCGGGAACCTGCGTTCCTTCTCTAGGCTCGACCACAGCTGTAACCGCGCTGCCGAACCGCTCGTCGGGAATGCCCACGACCAGTGCGTCCCTGATCGAAGGATGGCGCTTGAGCGCGTCCTCGACCTCTTCGGGGTAGACCTTCTCGCCGCCCGTGTTGATGCACGCATTACCCCTGCCGAGAAGGACCACGGTCCCGTCGCTCGTGAGGAGGGCATGGTCTCCCGTAAGCACATAGCGCCTGGACCCCACGGTGGGGAAGGTGGCTGCGGTCTTCTCGGGGTCCTTGTAGTAGCCGAGGGGAAGGTATCCGCTCTTGGCGACCACGCCCGGACGGTCAGAGCCTGGTTCGAGGGGCTGGAGGGTCTCCTCGTCGAGTACCACAGTGTCCTCGTTGGGTAGAAATGAGACCGAGGTGGCACCCGGCCTGGACATGGCGACCGCCTCCAGACCCGATTCCGAAGAGCCCAGCGTGTCCACGATGATCAGGTTCGGAACGCGTTCTTGCAGACGCTTCTTGTATTCGACCGAAAGGGGCGCGCCCGAGGAGATCAGTACTCGCAGCGAGGAGACATCGTAGGGTCTTCCGTCGGCCTCGGCCCGGTCCATTGCCTCCACCAGCGGCGCGGCGAACGCGTCCCCCACGATTATCGCCATGTTGGGCTTCTCGCACTCGATGAAGCGCAGGGAGGCGTCGGCGTCGAAGGAGGTGCCCCGGCGACACAGCACGCAGCCTCCCGCAAGGAAGGCACCGAAGGCGCCCCAGTGAGCTGCGCCGTGCATGAACGGAGGCATGGCGAAGTAACGTGTCCTCGCGGCCCTGGCGACCTCCCGCACCTGCTCGGGCGGGCGTGACATGTCGAGTGCGCCGGTGACCCTCCACACCGCGCCGATGATGTCCTCCTGGCGCCAGACCACTCCCTTGGGCATTCCGGTAGTGCCACCTGTGTACAGGATGTAGCGATCGTCGGAGGACCGCTCCCCCACAAAAGGACGCTCTGAGGACGAGCTCTGGAGGGCCTGTTCGTACGGCTCGCCGGTTTCTAGGACGTAGGCGAGATCTTCGCATTCCGGTCTGGCCTTTTCCAGAGTCTCGACGAACTCGGGGTCGACGATGCAGGCCTGCATGTCGGCATCGTTGAACAGGTACGCGATCTCCGACGCGGTGTACCGCCAGTTGACGTTGACCGGGACCATTCGAGCTTTGAAGCAGGCGAGCATGGTCTCGAGGTACTCGTTTCCGTTGGCCATGTAACAGCCAACGTGCGCACCGGGGCCGAGTCCCCGGCCGATCAAGTGGTTGGCCAGTCTTGTGGCCCGTTCGTCGAATTCACGCCAGGAAAGCCGCGGACCTCCATCCACGACCACCGCTTCGTTGTCGGGTACCGTGTCGGCGACGGCCTCCAGCAGGTCGGCCGCGTTCCACTCCATCTCGATCCTCCGCGCCACACTGCCTGCCCGGGGCTTGCCGCTACGTTACCGGAGAGCAAACACGCGCCACCACCTTCCAGCTGCGCCGGCTCCGCCCCGGCCGATATTTCGCTCGCTCCGAGCTAACCGAACTGCTCCATTCCCCACCACTCCGTCGTCAGCTCCCTACCCACAAGCGCCCTTACTGCCTCGGTGAGAGGCTTGGCCTCGTAGATGACCTCGACGACCTGCTCGGTGATGGGGAGCTCCACTCCCTGCTTCTTGGCCAACTCGTAGACAGCCCTGGAGGTCTTTACCCCCTCTGCCACCATGTGCATGGAGGAAACGATCTGCTCTATCGACTCGCCCTTTGCGAGCCTCTCTCCGACCTGCCGGTTCCGGCTGCGGGGGGAAGAACAGGTAGCTATCAGGTCGCCCATGCCTGCCAGCCCTGCGAACGTCAGAGGGCGAGCCCCCATCGCCACCCCGATCCTCGCCATCTCGGCCACGCCTCGGGTAAGAAGCCACGCCTTGGTGTTCTCGCCAAGGCCCAGTCCCAGGATCGCACCAGCAGCAATGGCGATGACGTTCTTGAGCACCCCGCCCAGCTCGACACCGACCACGTCCTCGTTGATGTAGAGACGAAAGGTTCTTGTGGTGAGCAGTCTCTGGCAGCGGCGGGCGACGTCGCCTTCCTGCGCGGCTATCACAGAGGCCGCGGGCATCCCAAGCGCCATCTCTGCCGCCAGGTTGGGTCCCGAAAGCGCACCGATGCGCTTGGGATCCAGGCCTTGGAGTTCCTCGGCGATCACCGACGTCATGCGCTCGTGCGTCTCGGGTTCGAGTCCCTTGGCAAGGCTGACCACGATGTGGTCGGTACGGACGAGTCCACTGAAGGTCCTCACGACCTGGCGCATGTACGTCGAAGGTATGGCCAGAAGGACCACAGACGACCTCGAGACCGCCTCTTCAAGATCGGTGGTCACGCCAAGACCTTCCGGCAACCGCACGCCAGGTAGATAGGTGGGGTTCTCGCGACGCCCAAGGATCTCCTCGGCGACCGAGGCGCTCCGGCACCACAGCAGGACGGGCCGTCCCTCGCGGGCCAGCAGCGAGGCGACCGTGGTACCCCACGAGCCCGCTCCTATTACCGAGACGGACTCTGCGCGGTCCTGTAGCGAGGAGGCAGCCACCAGTCCTCTCCTGGCCCGGGCTCCGTCGGGTACTCGAGCATCGCCTCGTCAAGGAGCCGACGGATCTCGTCCATGACTCGCTCCGCCGCTTCCCGAGGACTCTCACCCGCCTGAATCGTGAGCGGTTCGCCACAGTTTACGATGATGTCGTAGCGGGGTCTCAGGTCGGGCTTTCGGTGCTTGGTGAAGGCCCTGTGCGATCCCCACACCGCCACCGGTACGACCGGGGCGCCAGTCTTCATGGCAAGTCGGGCCACCCCAGTACGGGGTCGCATCGGCTCGAAAGTCTCGTAACTGATCGTGCCCTCCGGAAAGACGACGACGCACTCGCCTGCAGCTAGGGCCTTCTCGGCCTCCTCCAGAGACGCCGCAGCCTGTTCCGTTCCCCGACTGACAGGAATCTGACCGACTGCCGACAGGGTCAGACCCAGAAGCTTCCCTCCGATTCCCCCCTTTTCGAAGAGTTCCCGCTTGGTCAGGAAGCGGGCGGCCCGTCGCCGCTTGAGACAGAGGTAGCCGACCGCAAGGGGATCAAGGTACGAGATGTGGTTGGAAGCCAGAATTACCGGGCCCTCGCGGGGCAAGTTGGATACGCCCAGAAAGTGCCACCTGTACCACACTCTTAGCGGAACCCACAGCAGTCCCGCTACTGTCCAGTAGACCCAGTCAGACCGATTCCTCTTCTTCAATAGCTCCTCCCTGAGCAGCCCGTCGCCTGGCTTGTATGCGAGCCACGGGTCATCCAACATGATAAGAGTGGTCCATGCGACCCACAGCAGAAACCTTCTGAGCCAAGCCGCACAGGGACGGTGGAGATGGCTTCCAGCCCGCTTCGAATTGCACAGCTATCGGACCTCCATTGTGGCTCGCCTTACTTCGACCCGAAACTCATGTACGCGGCCGTCGACGACATCCTCTCAATGCAACCCGAACTCGTCGTCGTGTGCGGAGACCTGACCACGGAAGGCTATGTTCAGGAATTCAAGGAGGCGCGAAAGTTCCTGGAGCCTTTGGAATCGCTGCGCCTTGTGGTGGTACCGGGGAACCACGACGCGAAGAACGTCGGCTACCTCCACTTCGCGGACACCTTTCACGAGGGGGACGGCACGGGAAAGGCCGACCGGGTAGTGGCCTTCGAGGCTTCATACGGTGAGGATCCTTCCAATCCGGTGAGGCGAGTGAAGCTGGTTGCGCTCGACTCATCCAAGCCCGATCTAGCCGAAGGGGAAATAGGGCGAGAGCGCTATCCCTGGATCGTCTCGCAGATGTCCGCCGAGGCCGATCTTCGCATCCTCGCCATGCACCACCACCTGGTACCGGTACCTGGCACCGGACGCGAGCGAAACACGGTCTGGGACGCAGGAGACCTCCTCCAGCTACTGGTGGACCTCGGTTGCGACATGGTCTTGTCGGGGCACAAGCACGTACCCCACGTCTGGTTGGTCCAGGGAGTACTGCTGGTCAATTCGGGCACCGTGTCCTCGTGGAGACTCAGAGGCTACTCGCGCCCCTGCTTCAACGTGATAGAGGTTACAGACGAGACAATACGCGTGACCCTTCGGTACCCGGGTGACGGCGAGAGAATGATGGGAGAGCTCGACCGCAAGACCATGCGCCTCACGACCAACCCCGAGTTGGCCGGTCAATTCTCCAAGGCTGCCTGGGGCACCTAGAAACGAGCCCGCGATGTCAGAGAACTCCACCGAGAAGATCGCCTCGTTCCTGCAAGAACGCCCTCCGCGGCAGGTTCTGCGAATTTTCCGCTCCGCTGTTCACCCCGACGACCTCGCAGAGGTAGCCCGGCTCTTCGAAGAGGACATCCGCCCGGTGTTTACCTCGATGGAGGGTTGCCTCTCGATCGAGCTGGTCATGGATAACAAGTTGTCGTCCACCGGCCTCGTCGAGGGTGCGGTCGTCTCCAGATGGAGGAGCGTCCAGGAAATGGAAAGGGCGGTGGGTACCGAAAAGGCGATCGCCAGCCAGCAGAACGTGCGCCGACTCTTACGTAGCCAGCCGATCGTCACGGTCCACCTGGTAGTCGCATGAAGCCCGGCTCTCGTACCGGAGCGGTCGTCGTGCCGGTGAAGCCGCTCCACCTCGCGAAATCGCGGCTCGCTTCGGCTCTTGACGCGGCCGAACGCGCGAAGCTTGCTGCGTCGATGGCATCGCACGTCATACGAATTGCAACCGCCTCAGGAAAGCTGGTGGTCGTGGTCACCTCCGATCCTCTGGTAGCGGCCCGCGCCCGTGGTGTTTCTGCCATAGTTGCGGAAGACCCTTCCGATTCGAAGGCGTACGGATTCGGCACCCCCCAGGCTCTCAACAGGTCGCTGACCCATGGAATAAATACCGCTGAAAGCCGGGGGGCAGAAGAGGTTCTCGTCCTTCCCGCAGACCTGCCATTTCTTGCGGTAGCCGACGTCCTGGACGCAGCAGTCCGTCCGGGACGCGACGGGGTGGCTATCGCCCCTTCGGCCCGCGGGGGCGGAACCAATGCCCTGGCGCTTCCCCTGCCCGTGCCTTTCGAATTGGCCTTCGGCCCCGAATCATTCGACAAGCACGTCAGCAGCGCCTTTCGAGCGGGAGTACCGGTGCGCGTAACGAGGCGGTGGGGACTGGTCCACGACGTGGACACCCCCGAAGAGGCAAAGGCATTCCAGGAGGTCGCGACCCGTGGGTGATAGTTTTCCTCCTGGCATCGCTCGCACCAAGGGCCCCCTGCCAATCGCCGAGGCTCCCTTCGATGGCTAGGAGAGCCCCTCTCGTCGGGACGGCGGGGACGATATACCCGCCGGCAGAGAGGATCGCCAGGAACGCCCGCAGGGCCGAAGAGAAAGGTTTCGCCTCGATATGGTGGCCCGATCACCTGATGGGGTGGCATCCCGAAAGCCTCTGGGATCCGGAGCTGACCCCCCTGGCGCGGTCCGTCGAGTCGCCACACGCTTATGTCGATGCCGTGGCCGCCATCGCGGTAGCCTCCACCGCGACCGAGAAGGTCCTCCTGGGAACGGCGGTTACCGAAGCGGTTAGACGTCACCCGGCAATGCTGGCTCAGGAATTCCTGACACTCCAGCACTTCTCGAGGGGGCGGGTGGTATTGGGTATCGGGGCCGGAGAGGGCGAGAACATCCTCCCTTATGGCCTAGACTTCTCCAAGCCGGTGACCCGCCTGGAAGAAGCGGTCGAAATCGTCCGGACCTTCTTTGAAAACGCCGGTCCCATCGACTACCGCGGAACCAGGTTTTCGTTGCACCGAGCGGTGGTGGGCCTGACCCCTTTTGAAGGCCAGCCGCCGCCAATATGGATCGCCGCCCACGGACCCCGGATGCTCGATCTGTGCGGCAGGCTCGGCGACGGGTGGATCCCTACGGCACTTCCCAAGGAGGAATACGCCGCCAAGCTCGCCAGGGTGAGAGCCTCGGCCGCGCACAGCGGACGCCCCGAAGGAGCCGTGACGGCTGCGATGTTCGCATACTGCGCGCCAGCCCCGGACCACGAGTCGGCCCACAGGATCCTGGACAACCCGCTGGTCAAGTGCTTCTGCATGGCCCTTGGTGCCGAGCGCTTCTCCAGATGGGGATACGAGCACCCCCTGGGTCCCGACAGCTACGGACTTTTGGACTTCGTCCCAGCTGGAATGACCAGAGAACAGGCGACCGCTCTAGTCGATGCAATCCCCTTCGAGGTGGTACACGAATTCGTCTGGCACGGAACTGCGGAGGACATCTACGACGCAGCAGTCGAATTTGCGGAGGCGGGCCTGGAACACTTGGTGCTCTGGAACGTATCTCCGTTCGACTTTACAGACTCCGGTCACCAAAGCTTCCGGATACTCGACGAGGTTGCGAGAGCATGTCACGAGAGACAATGACTCCCACTGCGAACCTGAACCGACCCGGCCTCGCCCTGGTCGTGGCGGCCCACCCCGACGACTCGGAATTCGGATGCGCAGGAACGGTCTCCAAGTGGACCTCAGCCGGAGGGCGTGCTGTCTACCTGGTGGTGACCGACGGTTCAAAGGGCACATGGCGACACGACGTACACCCCCTCGAGCTCGCCCTCGAGCGAGAGAAAGAGCAGAGGAAAGCCTGCGAGGTGCTTGGTGCCGAGGCGGTCCACTTCCTTCGTTACAGGGACGGCGAGCTCCGAGCGGGTGAGAGACTGGTCGTCCAGATAGCCATCTGGATCCGCCACCTGGGGCCCGATGTCGTCCTCACCCACGACCCCTGGCGGAAGTACATTCTCCACCCCGACCACCGGGAGGTCGGCAGGGCAGTGGTGGAGGCTGTGGTGGCCGCCAGGGACCCGGGATACCTCACCGAGCTGAGCCTTGCGGGACTCGCACCGCACCGCCCGTCGGAATTGCTCCTTTGGGATGCGGACCAGCCGGATCACGTCGAGGAAATTTCCCACGAACAGTTTTCACGCAAGATCGAGGCGCTCATGGCGCACGAGAGCCAGTTCGAATCGACCATGGGCTTCACGGATCCCGGTGGGGAAGAGGCGCAGCGGTTCGTCGAGAAAATTCGAGCCGTAGCCGGTCGCCACGGAGCGCTTGCAGGATTCGAGCTGGGCGAGGCATTCAAGCGGCTGGATCCGGGAAGCTGATACGTGGCGACAAGCCTCCTCGGTGCCCCCTCGGCTGCCTGTCAGAGAAATGTCCGAAGGACCTCGACCACCTGCTGGGCACTCTGCGGCCTGGCGTTGGGGTCCTTGGCTAGCATCTGGTCGACCAGGCCTGCCAGCCTTTCGTCGATCCCTGAGACGATCTGGGCAAGCCTTGGCGGGGGGCTATGGCGCTGCTGGTAGATGACCTTGAGCATGTCGCCTAGGAACGGAGGGCGTCCGGCCAGCATCTCGAATAGCATGCTCCCAAGCGAGTAGATGTCGGAGCGAGCGTCTGCCACCCGGGCCCCTCCCGCCGCGCACTCCGGCGACATGTAGGTAGCCGTACCGATCATGATTCCCATCCTGGTAATTCGTGACTCGTCCTGGAGGATGGCGAGGCCGAAGTCACCGAGCTTGGCAGTGCCGTCCTCGGAGAGCCACACGTTGGACGGCTTTACATCGCGATGGATGATCCCCTTCCTGTGTGCTGCTTCGAGGCCGGAGGCTACCTGGATGCAAATGGACACCGCCTGACTTACAGGCAACCTGGAACCTGGCGAGCGCCTGATCAGGGAATCGACATCCCCGCCCCTCATGTACTGGCTCACGATGAAAGGGTGGCCAGCCTCCTCGCCCGTGTCGTATACGGGAACAATGTTGGGATGGTCGCTCAACTGGGCCATAGCCTTGGCTTCCCTGTGGAGACGGATTAGGTCGTTTCCCTTCAGCGTCGACTTGACTACTGCAAGGGCGACCTCCCTGCCGAGTGTGGTGTCCCTTGCAAGGTAGACCAGCTTCTTGGCTCCCTCGCCCAGCAAGCCCATCACCCTGTAACGCCCACCACCAAAGGACTCCGGGAGGCGACCGTCGGTGGCGAGCTTCTTGCCGTCCACACCGGGCTTGGGTAGCGGTACTTCAGCGCTGCCCTGGCGACGCACCTGACCGTGCGACATCGACACCGGCTGCCCGCAGGTATCGCAAAACTGGAAATCGGCAGGGATCACCGACCCGCACGACTGGCAGACGCTACCCTCCGAGACCGACGGGGTCGACCGGCCCCGAAGGATGGCGCCACAGGTACCACAGAAGGCAGCCCCCTGGCGGTTCGTGGAAAAGCACACGGAGCACTGCATGGTTCCCCGCCTTCTTGACCTCGACGCCAAGATGATACAGCCGGCAGTAGTGGGCCGAGAGGGCGACCGCCGTCGTCTGGCTCGTCGTCGAACCGCGCGAGCTCGGTGGCCAGAGAAACAGTGAAATCCGGCCTGGGGCGGGCGACCGCCCCTGCGCTGGATCCCGGTGGGTAGAGAAACGGTGTCGGGTGTGCAGCGGAAGGCCCGACCCCGCGCCCCACATGGGCCCGTGAGCCGGCGAACGGCGCTCGAGCCGACAGAGAGCCTGAGCACGCGTACGGGACGGGCTATCGGATCTGGGCTGTATCGAGGCGGGCAGCCCGAAAAGACAAGAACTCCCGGCGCACTGACCCCAAACGCCGGGAGTTCCCGAATGCCGCTCTAGTCTCTGGATAGCAGTCCGACTCTGTGCGGACCGACTCGCCCTAGCTACGGATAGATCTCAGCGCTTCCTGCTAGCTGTGGCCTTCTTGGCTGTGGGCTTGGCCGCTGCCTTCTTCGCTGCAGGCTTGGCCGCTGCCTTCTTCGCTGCAGGCTTGGCCGCTGCCTTCTTCGCGGACTTGGCTGCAGGCTTGGCCGCTGCCTTCTTCGCCGACTTCGCGGATGCAGGCTTGCTGGCGATCAGCTTCGAGGCCTTGGACGGCTTCGCCACCACTTCCTTCAGGATGGACCCCGCCTTGAAGGTAGGAACCTTCCGCTCAGGAATCTGAATCGTTTTCTTGGTCCGCGGGTCGATTCCCTTGCGCTTGGCGCGCGTCCTCGAGCCGAACGTGCCGAAGCCGGGAATTCTGACCGTCTCTCCCTTAGCTATAGCGGCCATCATCGAATTGACCACCGCGGTCACGGCCTCGTTCGCCTGGTCCTTGGACAGCCCCGTCGCCTGTGCAACTGCCTGTGCGAGATCCGACTTGTTCACCGCTCACCTCCAGCACTACGCGGTCGCGATGCGCAAATAATGAAAAACCAAAATGGGCTCCAAGTCAACGATTTCGCCGAATTCAATGCCTGTTTTTCGGCACCACAGGCCGAATTCAGTCGCCAAACGTATAATCGAACCCGTGCCGCGCAGAGGCGAGCAGGCGCCGTTCCTCGACCAATGACCCTTCTGGGGCAGTCCCTAATGTCGCAACCGCTTGTACGTGCAGTCGCCATCGACCATGTCGTGCTCAAGGTCTCCGACGTCGAGAGGTCGGTGGCCTTCTACTCCCGGTATCTGGGAGCGGAACCGGAATTGCTCGAGGACTTCAAGAGCGGCAAGCGTTCCTTCCTTTCGATGCGAGCAGGCAACTGCCTGATCGATCTCGTGCCCGCCGAGGATCCAGCTTCGGTCGGTCCGAAGGGAGTCGCCCACATATGTGTCGAGGTTCGCGGCGGCAATCCGGAAGCCGTGAGGCAGGCCCTTGAAAATGACGGGATCCTAGTCGAAACCGCCGTCGATTACGAGCGGCTGGGCGCTCGCGGGAAGGGCCCTTCCATCTACGTGTCGGATCCCGACGGCTACCGGATCGAGCTCAAGTGGTACGACGCCTGAAAGACGACAAGACCCAACCGGGATCGGGGCGCAGGGCACAGCGTCTATGGCTGACAACGTTGGCCTTGCTCGTGGCGACAGCCTGCGCCCCGCGCAGCCCTGGGGACTCGGCGTCTCCGCTTGTCGAACTGACTCCTGCACCGGCGCCGACGCCCTCGTCGGTGCCTCTTCCCGAATGCACCGACAGGCTCGACCGACGGGGATTGCAAGCAGACGGAATCGTCGCTCCTAAAGAAGACTTCTCTTGCGCGTCGCTCGATGACTCGACCTTCGCCGGCGCGCACCTGGAAGGAGCGGACTTCAGAAAGTCCGGTTTACGTGGAGCGACTCTGCATCGGGCGACCCTGGTGGGCGCACTCTTTGCCAGTGCAGACATCAGCCGCGCCCGCTTCGATGACGCCGTCATGATCGGCGCTTCGCTTCAAGGCGCGACGGGCACAGACGCCACCTTCCAGCGGATCCAGGGAGGTGGCATGGACCTGCGTGAGGCCTGGTTGGAGGGCGCCGACTTCACGGGGGCTGACCTGAGTTCGGTACTGGCCACCAGAGTGCACGCCAGAGGCGGAGTATTCAGGAATGCATATCTCTCGTCATCCGACTTCACTGGAGCGAGCCTTTCCAGCTCGACATTCGAAGGGGCGGTGGCCAAGAGAGCCGTGCTGGCAAGAGCAGCGCTTGCGGGATGCGACTTCCGCCGAGCCAGACTCTCCAGTGCGGACCTCTCCGGAGCAGATCTCAGAGATGCGGACCTCTCCGGAGCAGATCTCAGAGATGCGGACCTCTCCGGAGCAGATCTCAGAGGTGCCAACCTGACAGGTGCGGACCTCACAGGTGCCAACCTTGTCGGTACTGTGCTCGAGGGCGCAGGAGGGCCAGTCAGGGTGGGATGAGCGACCGGAAGTTCGGACTGCTTATAAGGGGCGCGACCGTGGTGGTGGCGCTCGGGTTCACGGCGGGCGTGCTGGCATTCGCGTCGGGAGTGTTACCGAACCGTCGCCCGAAAGTCATACCGGAGATCCGCTTCTACCTTGAACGAGGGGCGAGCGTGACCGACGAGGAGATCGAGCGTGCGACGCGCCTGGTCGAAGAGACTCGAGCCTCCCTTACTCGCTACAGAGACGTCGAGGCTGCGAAAGAGGACGGCTACTTCAACAGCACACCCGGGGCAGTCGGGGTGAATCACTGGATGAATCTCGGGTACATGCGGGATGGACGGATCCTCGACCCGGAGCGTCCCGAAAACCTCATGTATTACAGGACGCGCTCGGGAAAGGAAGTACTTGTAGGGGCCATGTACCTCATGCAAGCTCCAGGCGAGACCGGGCCGGCAATCGGCGGCGAGATGACCCGCTGGCACCTTCATCCCGGATACTGCTGGGCGCCCGCCGGATTCCCCGTATCGCCTTCGGCGACCGAGGGCGAGCCCTGCCCGCCCGGTCAGATGGTGGCGGACACGCCCGACATGATCCACGTCTGGGTGATGGAGAACCCGAGAGGGGTCTTCGATGAGGAGATGGACCTCCCGGAACCACCGGGCTGACCGTCCCCCCACCAGAGTCGAGATGAGGAGACGCTCAGTCTGCCGAGTAGCCGCCGCCTCCGCCGCCGCCTCCGCCGCCGCCAGAGAAGCCGCCGCCTCCGCCCGAGCCCGACGATGCCTTCGACACCGCTGCCGAGAACGCGCCGGTGAATCCAGAAATCAGCGAGTATCCCGACGCACGGGAGTACCCGGCACGCGCGGGGGTGTAGCCGTAGACCCGGAGAAGCTGGTCTGACTGCTCGGGTGGGAGCAAGAACCTCATCTGTTCGATGACCTCCTCTGCCACGCCCAGTGGTATCGCGTAGACGAGGTAACGCTCCCAGAGAGGGAGCTCGGTGGGAAGTCTCTCCCTCATGATGGAGAAGTCCTGCAGGAACCGAGCAAAGGCCTTCCACCTCTCGTACTCGTCACGCCCGCGCCTGGAGCGGCGCTTCATCTTGGCGGTACCGAAGAATTCCACCAGTCCTACGGCGAACGGAAAGAGTCCCCAGGGCATCCCGAAGAGAACCAGCCCCAAACCGGCAGTACCGGCGGCCAGGACCCCCGCCACCACCGAAATGACGAGGCTCCTCCGCTCGATGAAGCCTTCCATCTCGCCGGCCTCTCCGACGGACCTCTGGAAATTCGCAAAGAACGTGCGAACGTTGGACGGGTGGGACCTGGTGAAGCTCTCCAGGGCGGACTGAGTCGGAAGTCCGAGCGCGGGGTTGACGGCCCCCAGGACGAAGCCGGCAACCATCTCTTCGAATGGCCTCATGGTGTCGCCGGGTACCTTCGGTGTACCGACCCAGACATACGCGTAGTCCGGACGCTCGGCAGCGAAGATGCCCGGGTCGAAGCTACCGGCAGGCTGAATCCTCATGAATCCCCGCCGGATCAGATCCATCAAGGTGGCCGTCACTTCCTTGGGCTGGATCGACCCGAAATTCCAGAGATATCCGACCACGGCCGGCGGGAGAGCTGAAGGGATGTCCCTCTCGTAGGGAGGGGAAACCGTCGGCCTGTACTCGCGTCCGAAGCGCAAGAACAGGAGCAGCCAGATGCCGGCCGACCCGAGGCCGAAGAGCAGTGCGCCCACTGCCTTCATCCGCTGCTTGTAGCGCTCCCAGTTTGCAGCCTCTGCCTGCCTCTGCTCTTCTTCGAGGATCTGAGGTAGTCCTTGTCGGGGGATGACGTTCCGAGCCGAAATCAGGGAAGCCGGGAAGACCATCCGTCCGTCCACGAGGGTGTTGGGCGGAATTTTCTTCACTTCCCATACCGCTTCGGAGTTGGAGAGCTTTCGCGCCTCGCCGCTCAGCGGGCCGTGGCCCCAGACCCTGAAATCGTCGAGGGGGATGGCCGAAGCGGGAATCCTCGCGTTGACGGTCAGCCGGTCTACCGGTGCAGTATTCGCCTTTCCAATCCACGTCCACTGGACGTCGGCCACGTCCTGGTAGACGACGGCGACACCCGCAACCTCATAGGAGATTACGAAGGTCCTCGATTCTCCCGAACCTGCCGAGTAATAGACCTCGATCTGGTACGCCTGCCCACCTCCGGACACCGCGTACGTCCCCGGTGTCCGCACCCCCATCTGGCCGGGAGAATAGGGGATCAGAGTGCCGCCGCTGCGCTCGAATACGGAGAGAGAGAGGAGCTCCTGACCCGAAAGCAGCAACAGCTCCCTCGACACGCGAGAGAAGTCGCCGCCGGAGAACTGCCACGTCGACTCCTCGCTGACCTCGATCGAACCGTCCGACCGGACTTCGAGGGAGATGTTCAGATCGGATATCTTCGCCGACTTGGCCTCAGCATAGGGAGCGACCAGCGACAGAGTGGCCAGGGTACCCAGTGCAGCCACGAAGAGGAGGCGACGACGGCGAGCACTTTGGTCTGAGCCCGAATGCATGGGCGAAGCCTACCAGAGGTAGGCGACTTCGGGTGGCTTCCCCGAGGTCAGAGTAGCCCCAACGGGATTTGAACCCGTGTCTCCACCTTGAGAGGGTGGTGTCCTAGGCCGCTAGACGATGGGGCCTCGACGTCGCTACCCGAGGACGGCTCCACCAGCGCCCTCCGGCCGCCTGGTTCAGCTCGGGGGGGAGGATTCGAACCCCCAACAACAGGTCCAGAGCCTGCCGTGTTGCCAGTTACACCACCCCCGAACGGCCTTCGCGAACAGCGGAAGGTGTCCCTGTCCCGCCCCGATCCCCGGGCTTCGGGTGGAACGAGACCGCCGGGCACGGGCATTCAGGCTAGCAGAGAGAGACCTCGGTCGATGTTCCAAAACCACTGCCGCGGTATCGGAGGCCTAGAGCACTAGTCACCCCGTGTAGCCCGCACGTCATCAAGGCTCGAGTGGCCACCGCCCTGGTCCTAGGTCGGCCCCGTGGGCTTCCAGGATTTCCAGGGCCGTGCTGACTCTTACGAGCACCTTCTCCCGCCCGAGTATTTCCAGGGACTCGAAGAGCGGGGGTCCTACCCTGCGTCCCGAAACGGCTACCCTTAGCGGACCGAAGGCAAGGCGTGGCTTTATGCCGTGGTCGTCTGCGACCTTTCGGAGCACTCCCTCGAGAGCCTCCGCCGTCCAGTCGCTTGCCGACCTCAGCTCCTCGTACATGTTCTCCAGCAATGGGCGGGCCCACTCGTGAGACATGACGGACTTCCAGTCCTCGGAATCCACTTCCGGCGTCCTGAACAGGAAGCCCGCAAGCTCGGATACCTGAGAGAGGCGGTCCATCCTCACCTGAAGCAGCGGGACGACCGACTCGAGGACCCTTCTTTCCTCTGGTGTAGGTGGGTCCGAGACCAGTCCCTCGGAAGCGAGAAAGGGCACCGCTCGCTCGGCGACCACCTCCGGATCCAGGCTCTGGAGGTAATGGTTGTTCATCCACTCCAGCTTCTTGAGATCGAAAGATGCCGGGTTCTTGCCCACGCGCCCCAGGTCGAACTGGTTCACCAGCTCCTCTACGGGCACGATCTCGTCCCCGCCTTCGGGAGACCAGCCGAGGAAAGCCAGATAATTGACCATAGCTTCGGGCATGAATCCGGCGTCCCTGTACCACTCGAGCGACACGTCGCCGTGCCTCTTGGAAAGAGGAGCCCTGTCTGCCCCTACGATCAGAGGGAGGTGTGCCCACACCGGCACAGCTCCTCCGAGAGCCTCGATGACCAGTAGCTGACGTGGGGTGGCCGAGAAGAGGTCTTCCCCCCGTATCACGTGAGTGATGCCCATCTCGAGGTCGTCTACAGCACCGGCGAATACGAACGTCGCCGTACCGTCGGCCCGCAGGATCACGAAGTCCTCGATGTCGGAGCTGTCGAAGGTCGACTCACCCCTGATCACGTCCGATACCGCAATCTCTCCCCGAGGAGGCACGGCGAAGCGGACCACGAACTCCTCGCCCGCTGAAGCCCTACGACCGGCCTCTTCCGGGTCCAGCGACCGGCACCTGCCGTCGTAGCGTGCCGGCCGGCCCTGTTCCAGGGCCACCTTCCTCATGGTCTCCAGTGTCTCCCGACTGCAGAAGCACCGGTAAGCCTTGCCTTCAGCGAGGAACCTCTCTGCCCTGGACCGGTACAGCTCCGCCCGCTCGCTCTGCCTGTAAGGAGCGTAGGGTCCCCCCACATCGGGCCCCTCGTCCCAGTCGAGACCCAGCCAGGAGAGCACGTTGCAGATGTGGGCTACCGCCGCGTCTTCAGACCGCTCCCTGTCGGTGTCGTCTATGCGCAATACGAACGTTCCGCCGCAGTGCCTGGCGAATAGCCAGTTGAACAGGGCCGTCCGAGCGCCCCCGACGTGGAGGTAGCCGGTAGGCGCCGGAGCGAACCTGACCCTCACTGGAGCCTTTTGACTCACCGGACGGCCCTCCTGGCTCTGGCCGTTCCTGCGTGGCCCACGGTCGGTCGGGCGCCCGTCACCTGGCAGTCCTGCGCGCGGCCAGTTCTCTTGCCGGTACACCTGCCAGTCTGGGGTCCACCGAGGCCGCGACTTTCCGTTGCCTGAGGGCGTCGTGCGCGCAGCCCTTGAAGAGCTCGTCTCGTCCGGTCGGATCCATTCCCGAGGCGCTCACTCCAGACGGGTCGAACTTCCCCGCCAGACCGAACCCCCAGTAGGCAAGGGCCCACTCGAGGTCGGAGAGGGTAGGCGCGCGCCCCAGTACAGATGCGCGCCGCAGAGCGGTCACCTGGATCGCCGCCCTGAGGTCGAGTCGGTCGGTCCCCTCGACCCCAGTAATCGACGGCTCCACCATGCGCAACAGCTTCAGTACATAACCTGCGTCGGGGGCCGGGGAGCCCAGAAGCTCCCCTTCCCACCCCGGCGAGAGCGCGACCTCTCCGGGACGACTGGCTTGCCACCTGGGAGCTGGAGGTAGCCTCAACTTCAGGCGCGACCCGTCCAGCTGAGCAGGATCGTCAGGCACCGTCGAGTTGATCGAGTAGTCGTTTCCCATCTGCCTTCGAACGCTCGGTCCCCCGCAATGTCACGCCACGGCGTCGCCCGAGTAGGAGAGAAGTTCGTAGGCGACGACGGCGAAGACTACAGGATCGTTGCGGGCCGCCTCAACGCCCCTCTTGTCAACCAGAGCCTTCTCCCTCACGAAACAGACCTTGTCGGCGCAGGCCTGAGCAGTCTTCTCTGCATCTCCCACGGTCAGGCCGACTGCGCCCTCCTCGGGTACCACGTCGAGGCATCCCACGTTGCCGTAAGTGGTGTCGCAGACCACCGCGGGTCTCGATGCCGTACTCCCCAGGCACGCTTCGATGCTGCACAACAGGGGTCCGCGCCACGCAGTATCCGTGATGGGAGCAGAAGCGCTGAACCCGGGCCCTGTCGGTGAGTCCCGTGCCAGCAGCTCGATGGCCGGCGAATCCCCCAGAGCGAGAAACGCCGTTCTCCTTGCAGGGTCGCTCGCCTGCGACGCGCCCGCCAGACGAGCTCGCATCGGTTCCGAGAAAAGCAGAACCGCCGGGTTCAGCTCTGCCCGTGCGCTCCGGTAAGTGCTCGAATCAATGTAAGCCCGGTACTTCCCAGAGCCCGCTATCGGGACCAGAACCCTCGACCCGTCGGCGGAGACCGTTCCAGCGAACGTCGCTGGCTCGTACCCGGCGTCGGGAGGATCCAGAGGAGCCCTGGTGACGCGAAGCCTAGATAGGGGGGGCAGTGGGCGGGGAGCGGCAAGCTCCATTCCGACCAGGTAAGGCTTGTCGGGTTCGACGTGAGCCGAGAATGCGGCCACCTCGACCTCCTCGGCTGTCACAGCGTCGGGAGGTGGCACTTCAATGGGGTCCTTAAGAGCGATTATGTGGATCTCGTTTTCGATTCCCCCTCCCACCGCATACGCCGTTATCTCGGTCTCGCGGCCGATGAGGATTCGGGACGTGGTGGCAGTAGGACGGAGAACGCCGTAGCCCGAAGCCCCACCGCCGAAGCGTTCCAGGACGTCGTAGGTCCGCACCTCTCCGCCACTCCAGGAGAACTTGGCCCACTCAGGCCTACCTCCTTGTGAAGCGGCGCGGACAACGAAGGGGCCGAGCACGGTCGGACCCCCCGGATCCTCCACTTCCCAGCTCACCGAGTCCCGCCACACCCTTGCGACCCTGGTACCCGCAGGTGGCGCCTCGACAGCCTCTGCGGTCTCCTTCGGAATCCGCATGGTGAGGCGTCCGTTCCGGTAGGGAACGTCGCCTGCAAGCCTTAGGGTCACAGCGTAGTAAGTCTTGCCTGCCTGGGTATGCAAGGTGAACAGGGTCAGGTGGGCCGAAGGAGAAAGCTCCTGGGGACCCGGCCCGTAAGGTGAACACGCCCCCAGGAAGGTGACAAGCACCGCAAGGACCGGCCACCAGCGATTCGCGAACAGTCGAGGCAATGCCCGCGCAGGAACGGTGCTCAGTCGGCGAGGCTTCCCTTTTCCGCCTGGGGACTGCCCTCTTGCCCTTCGCGGGACTTGAGGATTCCCAGGATCAGCGAGTCCTGAAGGGCTTGCCAGGAGGCCTCGATTATGTTCTCGGAAACCCCGATCGTGGACCAGGAAGTATGGCCGTTGGTCGTGTCGATCAGCACTCGGGTGACTGCCGCCGTACCCCGGTCGGGATCGAGTACCCGGACCTTGTAATCGGTGAGGTGGACGTCCTTCAGCTCGTCGTAGATCTGGCCTATGGCCTTGCGCAGTGCTCTGTCGAGCGCGTTCACCGGACCGTTTCCTTCGGCTGTAGCGATGATGCGCTCCCCACCGCAGTGCACCTTTATCGTCGCCTCGGTCGCCACCCCGCCGTCCGCCCGCTTTTCCATGATCACTCGGAAGGACTCGAGCGTGAAGTACTCCGGCTTCCATCCTGCAGTCGTCCTGACAAGCAGCTCGAAGCTCCCGTCAGCCGCCTCGAAGTGATAACCGATATGCTCGAGGTTCTTGAGTCTGGTCAAGACCTCGGTAGCCACCTCGGGCCGTGTAGAGAGGTCTATCCCCAGCTCCTTTGCCTTGAGGATTACGGTCGACCGTCCAGCCAACTCGGAGACGACCAGCCTCGAGGCGTTTCCCACCAGCTCGGGGTCTATGTGCTCGTAAGCGTCGGGGCGTCGGGCGATCGCCGAGGCGTGCAGCCCCGCCTTGTGAGTGAAGGCCACACTCCCGACGTAGGGCGCGTGTGGGTTCAGCGGGGTGTTTGAGACCTCGGCGACAAAGTGGGCGGTCTCGGTCAAGTTGCGCAAGCGGTCGAGGGGGATGCAGTCGACGCCCATCTTCAGCACGAGGTTGGGTATGACCTCTATGAGGTTGGCGTTGCCGGTCCTCTCGCCCAGCCCGTTGATGCACCCCTGCACTTGACGGACTCCCTTTTCCACCGCAAGTAGAGAGTTGGCTACCGCGCAGCCCGAATCGTTGTGGAAGTGCACACCCAGGGGCGCATCTGGTCCGAGGGCGTCGAAGACCTCGTCCACGATCGCGATCACTTCGTGGGGCAGGGTCCCGCCATTGGTATCGCAGAGAACCACGCAGTCCGCACCTTCCTCGAGGGCCACCCGACAGACATCGAGGGCGTACTTTGGATTGTTCTTGAACCCGTCAAAGAAGTGCTCGGCGTCGAAGAACACTCGCTGCCCCTTCGACCGCAGATAGCGCACGGAATCGGCCGCCATCTTGATTCCTTCTTCCAGGGTGGTCTGGAGGGCGTCGGTGACGTGATAGTCCCAGGACTTCCCGACGATGCAGATGGTCGAGGTACCCGCCTCTAAAAGTGCGGCAAGATTCTGGTCTTCCTCGGCGGCAGCCGAGGGTCGCCTGGTCGAGCCGAAAGCCACCAGCTCCGAGTCGCCGAAGTCGACTTCCCTGGGCGCCCTTGCGAAGAACTCGTCGTCCTTGGGATTCGCCCCTGGCCAGCCCCCTTCGATGTATGCGACGCCCAGTTCAGCCAGTTTCCCGGCGATCTTCAGCTTGTCGCTTACGGTAAGGGAGAGCCCTTCCCTCTGGGCGCCGTCCCTGAGGGTGGTGTCGTAGATGTCGACTCGCATAGGGGGCCTTCCTCGGGCGATTGCACCGGCGGGTAGTCAGATGGATGCGCAGTGCGACCTGAACAGGCGGTGCTTCCCGCACTCCTCGCTGCGTCGATACAAATTCTACCCGGCCGTCCCCGGGTTGCCTGGCCGATAAAGCCCCGGCCCGCGCCACACCAGAGGGTAGGTGACCGGGGCGGGCGGCCCTTCCGGACGACTACCTCACACGTACTCGAGCCAGTGCCTGTAGCGCTCGACCTCGCCCTTTACGACGGAGAAGAACACCTCCTGGCACTTCCTGGTAATGGGCCCGGGCTCCCCGATCTCCCGTCCGTCTACCTCCCTGATGGGAACAACCTCCGCGGCGGTGCCCGTGAAGAAGAGCTCGTCGGCTATGTAAAGGTCGCTTCGGACGAGGTCTGCCTCCCGGGTCTGGTAGCCGAGGTCGTTGGCGATCGTGAGGATCGTGTCGCGGGTAATTCCTTCTAGCGCGCCGCTCGATAGAGGGGGGGTTGTGATGACGCCGTCACGTACATGAAAGAGGTTTTCCCCCGAGCCGTCGGTCACGAAACCCTGCAAGTTCAGGAGAACGGCCTCGTCGTACCCTGACTGGAGTGCCTCCACCTTGGCAAGAATCGAGTTGATGTACTGGCCTGTCGCCTTTGCCGCGTGGGGTATCACATTGGGCTCCAAGCGCCTGAAGCTGGAGACCCGCACTCGCACCCCATGCTTGAGGCCCTCCTCGCCCAGGTAGGTCCCCCAGGGCCAGACCGCTATGGCCGTTTCAACGCTGGAATTTAGCGGGTTCAGGCCCATCTCGCCGTAGCCCAGGAACATGATGGGACGGATGTAGCACTCCTGCACCTTGTTGCGGCGTATCAGTTCCTTGGTTACCTCGACGAGCTCTTCTACGGAATAGCGCGGCTTTATCAGGTGGATCTTGGCCGACCTGTGCAGGCGGCGCATGTGGTCGGTCAGGCGGAAGACGGCCGGGCCGTCCTTGGTAGCGTAGCAGCGAATTCCCTCGAAGACTCCCAACCCGTAATGGAGCGAGTGAGTGAGCAAGTGCACCTTGGCGTCGTCCCAGGGGACGAAGTCCCCATTCATCCAGATGTAGTCGACCTTTTCGATCATTCGGGAAGGCTCCTGGTGCTCTGGGAAGGCCGGTCGAGCGATGCAGCTATTATGTCACCAACCCTGGATGACGGCATATCGAAGGTGCCGTCCGGAGCCGGCCTGTTCTCGCCGCAGAATCGCGACACTGCCGCACGGATCCGCTCTGCTACCGCCTTCTCTCCCAAGAAGTCGGCCATCATCGCTGCGGAGAGGACTGCTGCCACTGGATTCGCCTTGCCGGTGCCCGCAAGGTCAGGTGCCGAGCCGTGCACCGGTTCGAAGATGGAAGGCCCCCTCTTCTCGGGGTCGATGTTCCCGCTTGCCGAAAATCCCAGCCCTCCGGATATCGCTGCTCCAAGGTCGGTGATTATGTCACCGAACAAGTTGTCGGTCACGATCACGTCAAATCTGGCGGGATTCATGACCATGTGGAGGCACGCTGCATCCACATGGCAGTACCAGGTGTGGACGTCCGGATGGTGCGCGCCGGCTTCCTCGAATAGCCTCGTCCAGAGCTGGCCTGCATTGGTGAGGACATTGGTCTTGTGAACGAGACACAGGTCCTTGCGCTGCCGGTTCTGGGCGAGGGAGAAGGCGAAAGACACGCACCTGGCGATGCCGAAGGCGGTGTTGAGGGAAGACTCGACAGCGATTTCCCTATCTCCTCCCGGACGCAGGACACCGCCGGCGCCGGCGTAGAGACCCTCCGTGTTCTCGCGCACGACCACGAAGTCGACCTCATCGGGCGTCCTATCTGCCAGTGCCCCGACGACCCCGGGCAGGAGCTTCACGGGCCTCAGGTTCACGTACAGGTCGAGCTCGAAGCGGGCCCTCAGAAGCAGACCACGCTCGAGAACCCCGGGGGGTACTACCTCGGGGTGGCCGACCGCTCCGAGCAAGATGGCGTCGAGCTCCCTCCACTCCTGCAGCACCGGGTCGGGAAGTACCTCTCCGGTTCGCAGGTAACGCTTACCACCCAGGTCGTAAGTGAAGAAATCGGCTTGAAAGCCGGCCGCTTCGAGAACCTTGAGTGCCTCCGCGACCACCTCGGGCCCGATGCCGTCTCCAGGCACGACTCCGATTTTCCAGCCCATATCCCCTCCAGATGTCGCGTCGAGACCCTTGTATCGGCCGCGGTCGGCTAAGGAGCCCGTAGCTCGCTCAACGCGGCTCTCGCCACCTGCTGCCGGGTCCCAGAATCGCGTCGGCCTCCCTGGGGCCCCAGGTACCGGGCTCGTAGAACTCCAGCGGCGGCGGCTCCGCGATGAGTCGGTCGACGATTCTCCAGGACTCCTCGATGGTGGCCTGCTGCGCGAAGAGAGTGTGGTCCCCCTCCAGCGCGTCTCCCAAGAGTAGTTCGTACTCGGTCTCGTGATCGGCACCGAACTCGGTCTCGAACGCGAAGCCGACGGCTACGGGCTTCGCCCGGACCTCCTCGCCTGGCACCTTGACCTGCATGTGGAACTCCACCTTCTCTTCCCGGCCGAGTTCGAAGACGAGCTCGTTGGGTTCTGGGCGCGACCGGGTATCGGCGAAGATCAGACGGGGGGGCTGCTGGAAGACGACGACTACCGAGAGGGAATCGACGGGCATCCTCTTGCCTGTCCTTATGTAGAACGGCACTCCCGCCCACCGCCACGAGTCGATCTCGAGGCGCAGCGCGACGAAGGTCTCGACCTGAGACGAAGGGTCCACGCCGCGCTCCCCCCGGTAGCCTATGTATTGCCCCCTCACGGCATGGGAAGGGTCGACCGTCTTGGTGGCCTTCAACACCTTGAGTTTCTCGATCCCCAAGGACTCCGGGTCCATCCCCAGTGGGGGGTCCATTGCCAGAAGAGTCACCACCTCCATCAGGTGGTTCTGGACGACGTCTCGCAACGCACCGACCTCTTCGTAGAAAGCGCCCCGTGTCTCCACTCCGAGGGTCTCGGAGAGAGTTACCTGAACCTCGGCAACGTAGCGGTTGTTCCAGATGGGTTCGAGGAGGGAATTCGCAAAGCGGAAGACCAGGAGGTTCCTCACAGCTTCCTTGGCCAGGAAGTGGTCGATGCGGAACACAGCCTCCTTCCTGAACCAACGCTCCAGGCACTCGCCGATCTGCCTGGCCGAGCGGAGGTCCCGACCCAGCGGCTTCTCCACCACCACCCTCCCCCGTTCCGCCAGGCCGGTCTCGTGGAGCTTGGAGCCCACGACCTCGAACACGGTTGGGGGGATCGCCAGGTAGAAAAGAGGACACGCCGAGCCCTCAAGGCGAGAGCCCAACCTTCGGAACGTCTCGGGGTCTTCGTAGTCACCGCTCACGAAGTCGAGTCTGGAAAGGATGCCTTCCAGTACGGCCCCGTCAACTCGTCTGACGAACTGAGTTATCGAAGCGCGTGCGTACTCCTGGAGGTCCTTAGCGGTCCACTTCGAGCGCCCGACGCCTATCGTCCTGCCCGTCCACCTTCCCTTTGCAGCCAGCCCATAGAGGGCGGGAAAGATCTTTCTCTTGGCGAGATCTCCGCTGGCCCCGAATATGACCAGTGCGTCGCAGGTGGTCGGGCTCATCGGCGATTGTCGCCCTGTGCCTGCTCTCCCTCCCGCATGACGGCATGCCCTCCGAACTGCTCACGCAAAGCAGCAGCCAGCTTCATCGCAGGCGAACCGCTCTGACGGGAGTCGAACCTCCGGAAGAGAGCCTCGGATATTGCAGGGGCGGGGACACCCAGCTCTACTGCCGTCTTCACCGTCCAGCGGCCCTCCCCGGAATCATCGACCCAGGCCGCAATGTCAGCGAGGTCACCGTGGCGCTCCAGCGCCCGCACGGCCAGGTCGAGCAGCCAGGACCTGACCACGCTCCCACTCCGCCACAGACTGAAGGCCACCCTGGGGTCTACCCCCAGTGGGGACGCCCTCAGCAGCTCGTAACCCTCCGCATAAGCCTCGATGAGCGCGTACTCGATACCGTTGTGCACCATCTTGACGAAGTGCCCTGCGCCCGAGGGCCCGACGTGCGCGAACCCGCCGTCGGTAGCGAGCGCCTCGAAGACGGGACGGAGGAACTCGACGTCCTCTTTCGCTCCCCCCGCCATGACGCAATAGCCCTCCTCCGCGCCCCAGATGCCACCCGAAATGCCTGCGTCCACGAAGCGGATTCCCCGCTCGGAGAGCTTCCTTGCCCTCTCGATCGAATCCCCGAAGTACGAGTTGCCCCCATCGACCACATAGTCACCGGAATCCATCAGCGCACCCAGTCGCTCGATGGCCGATGCAGTGACTTCGCCTGCCGGGAGCATGATGATTGCCACTCTGGGCACCGGGAGGGCCTCCAGCAGCGCCTCCATGGTCGGTACCTCGGTCTTGGAGCGGTCTCTGGTGTACCCGACGACCTCGTGGCCACGGGCCCGAAGCCGGCGTGCCATACCCGAACCCATGCGACCCAGTCCGACGATTCCCACTTTCATTCGACTACCTCGCTCCGTCCGGAAAGCTCGACCGTTGCCCAGGCGACTTCAGATACGCCACCGAATCCCCGTCCGCCGGCGTCCGCCGGTCTCCGCCCCCGCCCCGACCCCTTTTCCCAATGCTACGGGGTGGCATGCCCGACGGAAGCGGTTGCGTGTCGCAGTGCCGGGGTAGACTCGGACTGAGGAAGGGGCGTGCCGCGCACAGGGCGACCGTACTGGAATTCCCACAGTCGTCTGGGCCGGCGGCCGCTTCGTTCTCGTCCTCTTGCAAGCGTCGCCGGCGTGGCGGCGGTAAACTGAGTCGTCAGGCTGCGGAATCCATGAGTTACCAACCACCAAGCTCGAGGCCTTCCCCGGAAGGTCAGATTCGTCCAAGCGCCTCTCCAGAGGGGCCGCCACTGGGGCTCGGTCCATCCGCCGGAGGTAATCCTGGCGCGGGCGCAGAGCCCGCCCCGGCTCCGGTTCTCGCCTTGCCGACGGAAGGGCCTCCCACGTTTCCGTACCTCCCCCCCGTAACTCAGGGTGACCAGGTCAACTACCACCACCAGGTCATAGTGCGCCCGCCCCAGGGCGAGGAATGGGCGACGGCGCACATTCTGAGGTTTGCCTGGCAGACAGACCCACGGAGCCTCAAGGCCAGGCTCGTCCAACTCCCCCCGCTCGACGTGAAGGGAAAGGTGGCACAGCCAGTACTGGTTCTGGCCCCCCCAGGGGTAGATTCCGACCTCCCTCAGTGCTGGGTGGTCAAGGAGACCACGGCCCAGGAGTTGCTCATCGGGGCTATCCCCCGCCGGTCGGGCCTGCCGCTGCTTCAGATAATTCCCGGAGAGTTTCCCCCTCCCAACCTTGGCGACCACGTGATGACCCTGCCGCCCAGAATCGACCTGCCCGAGATGAGGTACATACTCCCCTGCAAGTTGCAGATCTTCCCGATCACCGACACCTGCGGGATCGCTGTGCGCTTCCGCATGTCGAATCAGGGAGTCCCGGTGGGCGTGACGCCCTACCTTTTCAGAGCAACCCTTACCGGCCCGCGCTCGTGGAACCTGCTCTCGGGCAGACGCATCCTCGAAGAAAACCCGATTACCGGGGAGACGAGGGAGCTCGTCGAGGCAACTCCCCAGTCCGGTCAGCTGGCTCCCCTGGTCACGGTCTTCCAGGGGCGCTGCTTGGCCACCTTCTCCTGGAGAGCGAATCCGACCTCGCCGTGCTTCAACCTTGCAGGGCTTGTTCCTGAAGCCCGACCGCCCGAGGTCGCAGAGGACCATTCCATCAAGCTCGTCCAGGCCTGAGAAGCTCCCCCGGAGCACGAGCGGCAGCCGGCCCGAAACTGGAATCCGAAGGAAAAACGCCGCCGAGCCCTACGGCTTGTACGAGCGGCCGGTCACTACCGCTTCTATCACGTCGTAGGCCGAAGTTACCTCGACGCCCCACCTGGCGACCTCTTCCAAAGACTCGGGGGTGACCCGGCCCGAGATCGCGTCGGCCACTGCGACTGCACGGAAATCCAGAGCCGTGGCGTCCTGCAGCGTGGCCCGCACGCAGTTCTCGAAGAGGTGGCCCACCACGACGACGGTCGTGACGTTCCTGGAGGCCAGAAAGGCGTGCAGGGCAGTGTTGTGGAACGCCGACCACCTCGGCTTGTAGACGACCGCCTCGTTCCAGTCCCACAGCTGAACCTCTCCCGACAAGAGGAGCTGCGAGGCGAGGACGGCGTTGGGTCTAGGCTTCAATTCGGGGACGATCTCGGCACCTTCCGTGTCGGGGACCAGCGCGCGCCAGCCATTGGCCCACAGCTCTCGCCTGCAGCGGTCCACGTTGGACCCGTCTTCCTCGTAGAGACGGACGACGTGGACGATCAGCCCCCCGCTCTCTCGCCAGGCCCTCACTACCGCCGACGCGGCAACGACCATCTGGGCGCCACCTGGGTCATCGAATGGAGCTCCGGGTCCGACGGTGTCGACCTGGACGTCGATGGTCAGGAGAGCTGCACGGTCGTATTGCGGTGCCGTGAACTCTCCACCCTGCCGGACCGGATATGAGGCTCTCGGCTGCCGTATCTCAGCCATGCGCCGCTCCTGATCTACTGGTAAGCCCGGCAGGGTAGCTCTCCGATGACAGCACCATGAGATCGCGCGAACTCAGGGACCGACTTCCGCGGATCCGGACGCCGCCGTCGGCCTCGCCCTCAGCCGCGCAGCCACGTTCACGGCCGAAAGGAACGCCCTAGCCGAGGCTTCGACGACATCGGTCGAGACACCCCTGCCGGTGACGGTCCGGCCATCCACCTCCAGTTGTATCGTCACGTCCCCCAGCGCGTCTGTACCCTCCGTTACCGACGATACGTTGAAGGCGACCAGTCGGCCTTCTATCCCGGAAGCCTTGGAGATGGCGGCACAGGCGGCGTCTATCATCCCGTCTCCGGAAGCTTGGGCTTCGACCCTGTCACCGTTGCGGCGAAGTACGACCCTTGCGACCGGTTCCACGAGGTTCCCGCCGCGGACCTCGAACTCCTCGAGGACGAACGTGTCCTCGAGCTGGCCGAGTTCGGCAGCGACGATTGCTTCAATGTCGGCCTGGGTAATCTGAGCCTTCCGGTCGGCCAGCTCCTTGAAGCGCCTGAACGCCGCGTTCAGCGCGTCCCCCTGCAAGTGGATACCCATCTTCTCCAGGGTGTCCTGGAAGGCATGCCTTCCCGAGTGCTTGCCCAGCACTATCTCGGCGGCCTTCCTCCCTACCGACTCGGCATCGATGATCTCGTAGGTCTTGCGGTTGGCCAGGACACCGTGCTGGTGAATGCCGGACTCGTGGGCGAATGCGTTCCTCCCCACGACGGCCTTGTTGTACTGGACGGGGTACCCGGTCAGTCTCGAGACCAGACGGGACGTCTTGGCGATCTCCTCGCTTCTTATACCCACCTCCACCCCGTACACTTCGCTGCGGACCTTGACCGCCATGACCACCTCTTCGAGGGCTGCGTTTCCTGCTCTCTCGCCGATGCCGTTGATGGTGCACTCGACCTGGCGAGCACCGGCTGCCACCCCTGCCAGAGAGTTGGCGGTCGCCAGACCGAGGTCGTTGTGGCAGTGCACAGAGAACCGCACACCTTCCGGTGGGTCGACCTTCTCGATGAGGAACCGGATGAGATCGCCGAACTCCTCGGGCGTGGCGTATCCCACCGTATCGGGTATATTCAGGGTCGTGGCCCCCGCTTCGACTACGGCCCTGAGCACCTCCACGAGGAAGTCCGGATCAGACCTCGAACCGTCTTCGGGACTGAACTCCACATCGGCCGTGTATTGCCTGGCTCGCTTCACTCCGGCTACAGCCGCCTCCTTTACCTGCTCGGGGGTCATCCTGAGCTTGTGCTCCATGTGAATTGGGGACGTGGCGATGAAGACGTGTATGCGTGGTTGCTCGGCGTCCTTTACGGCCTCCCAACATCGATCCACGTCTTCCAGGTGGGTCCGAGAGAGCCCGGCGACGGTCGCTCCCTTGACCGCCCTGGCTATCGCCTGTACGCCCTCGAAGTCTCCTGGGGATGCCACCGGAAAGCCGGCCTCGATGACGTCCACTCCCAGACGAGCTAGCTGCTCCGCTATCTCCACCTTTTCAGCCACATTCAGGCTGATGCCAGGCGACTGCTCCCCGTCACGCAGGGTGGTGTCGAAGATGACCAGTTTCTCGCTCATCTCGCCTCCGTAGGCCTTTCCGTTTCCGTCACCGTCCGCCCAAACAAAAAACCTCGCACGTAGCGTGCGAGGTTTCGGCGCGCCGGAGCGTTGCCCGACGCGCCGCTAGGTAAGCAAAAGCTCCGCAGAAGTGCCGGACAGCCTCGTCAGACGCCTCGAGTTCTCCGCCAGTTGTCCTCTGTACATGTGAGCGATCATGCACCGCGGTCTCGTTGCTGTCAACGGATTACGGGAACCTATATCAACTCAGGCGCCGACTCCAGCACCATGAACGTCACGTCCACTATTCCGTCGGCCTGCCGGAGCTTCTCCAGCGTCGACTCGTCGGGTGGGCTGTCCAGGTTGAGCCCCATGAGGGCATGCTTGCCTTCCGGGTCCCTCCCGACTGCCATGTTCGAGATGTTGACCCCGGCATCGCCCAGCACCGTGCCGACCCTGCCGATAACCCCCGGCCTGTCTTCGTTGTGAATTACGAGCATGTACCGGCTCGGAGGAAGGTCTATGGAGTGCTCGTCGATCTCCACGATCCGAGGTGACTGGCGAGAGCCGACCACCGTCCCGGCAACGGAGACCTTGCGGTCCTTCACCGATCCCGAAATCCTGACAAGCGAGACGTAATCCTCGGAGTGCGCAGACGAACTCCTTCGCACCTCGATCCCCTTCTCCTTCGCGATCAGAGGCGCGTTCACGTAGGAAACCGGCTCGTCGCTGATGGACTGGAACATTCCCTTGAGTACCGCGAGGGAGAGGACACGGTCGTCCACGTCGGCGAGCTGCCCGACGAGCGCGACGTCCACCCTGTCGGTCAGCCCTCCCGCCAGGGCCGTATAGAACCCCCCGAGCATTTCTGCAAGGGGGAGGAACACCCGAGCGGTCTCGGGTATCCCGGGGCCCACCTCCACGTTGACGGCATAGGGCACGAGCTCACCGCGGAGGACGGCTAAGACCTGCTCGGCTACCGCCTTGCCGGCCTTGTCCTGAGCCTCGGCGGTGCTCGCCCCCAGGTGGGGCGTCAGAATCGTGTTCGGAGCGTCGAGAAGGGGGTGGTCGGGAGGGGGCGGCTCCTGGGAGAAGACGTCCACGGCGGCTCCCGCAATGCGGCCCTCTCTGAGAGCTCGGGCGAGGGCTTCCTCGTCGACGATCTCGCCTCGTGCGGTGTTGACGATTCGCACGGTGGGCTTCATCGAGCGGATCCGCTCCTCGTCGATCAGCCCGACGGTTTCGGAAGTCCTGGGGAGGTGGACGCTGATCACGTCGGCACGTTCGCAGAGTTCCTCGAGGGAGACAAGCTCGACGCTCATCTGCCTGGCCCGCTCGGGAGAGACGTACGGGTCGTAGGCTACGATCCTCATACCGAATGCGAGGGAACGCTGCGCTACGAGAGTCCCGATGCGACCCAGTCCCACGATCCCCAGGGTCTTGTCGGCCAACTCCATACCCACGAATGCCGAACGATTCCACTCCCCTGCGCGGACGGAGCGGTCGGCCTCGGGAATCCGCCTGCAGAGCGCGAGCATCAGCGCCATGGTGTGCTCCGCCGCAGACAGCGTGTTCGACTGCGGCGCGTTGACGACCACGACCCCCTTCTTCGTGGCCGCCTCGAGGTCGATGTTGTCGACCCCGATTCCTGCCCTCCCCACCACTCGCAACGAGGCTGCGGCCTCGAACACGTCTGCACCTACCCGGGTACCCGAGCGGACAATGAGCGCCTCGGCGTCCGAGACCGCTTCCAGCAGCTCGTCCCGGCCCATTCCGGTGCGGACTTCTACGACGTGTCCGGCTTCCTTCAGTAGCTGAAGCCCCGACTCTGCTATCTCTTCGGTAACCAATACCTTGGACGGCATCGGTCTTCTAGCTGACCTCCTTGCGGCACGGACCCGCTATGTGCAACTCCCGGGGTTCTTACCGACCGGTATCGTCTCAAGCGGGCGGGTCGCCACCGTGTTCCCTGTCTGCAGCCTGGAATACCTCCAGTGCGGCCTGGACGCCTGTACCCTCCTTGACGGGAAGACCGAGGTCGACGAAGGCGGTCTCGACCGCCGCCAGGGCCCTCAAGATGTCGAACCGGTCGACCCAGCCCAGATGGCCGATCCTGAAGACCTTCCCCTTCAACTTTCCCTGCCCACCAGCAATTACAAGGCCGAACCGCTTTCTCACGTGCGAGACGATCCTGGACGAGTCGACTCCCTCGGGAGCTCTAACGCAGGTCACGACGTTGGCCCGCTCGGGTGACGAGGCGAATATCTCGAGCCCCATTGCCTGAAGCCCGGCCCTGGTTGCCTTGCCCAGAAGGGCGTGGCGTGCGACCATGCGGTCGACTCCCTCCTCCCGTATCTTCTGGAGAGCCACGCGAACCCCCATCAATACCGATATCGCCGGCGTCCACGGGCACTCGTGGTTCGGCCGGTTGTAGGCCTCCAGTGCCTGGGTCCAGTCGAAGTAGAACCGGGGCAGTCGAGCACGCTCGTGAGCCTGAAGCGCCCTCTCGGAAACCGCCAGAAACGCAGCGCCCGGAGATGCCGCCATGGCCTTCTGGGAGCCGGTCACCGCCACGTCAACGCCCCAGGCGTCCATCTCGAAGGGACAGGCGCCGGCACCGGAGACCGTGTCGACGATCAGCAGGGCTTCTGTCTCGCGGACGACGGATGCTATGGACTCGATGTCGTTGACGACCCCGGTGGAAGTCTCGCTGTGAGTCACCAGTACGCCCTTGCACTGGGGGATTTCGGACAGTTTGCGCCCCACGTCTTCGGCTCTGGCCTCCTCGCCCCACGGGTATTCGAGAACCTCCACGTCAAGGCCGTAGGCCCTGCAGATCTTTGCGAAGCGCTCGCCGAAGTTCCCTATCGACACCACGAGCACCTTGTCGCCGGGCGAAAAGCTGTTTGCCACTGCCGACTCCATCCCCCCCGTACCCGAACACGAGTGGATGACCACGGGTGCACTCGTCTTCAGCAACATCCGGATCCCGTCGGCCACGTCTGCAAGCAGCTCGGAGAATGCAGGCCCTCGGTGGTAAAGCATCGGGCTCCCTTGCGCCAGGAGCACGTCCGGCGAAACCGGCACGGGGCCGGGGGTCAGAAGGGTCTCGGGTCTATCGATCACGTCCGACTACCTCTCCTCGCTCGATACCAGCGGTCGACCGATACCTGATCAGATCTCCTTTGCCTCCAGCCACGGCATCATCTTCCGAAGCTCCTTGCCCACTCTCTCGATCGGGTGGGCCCTCCCCCTCTGCCTGAGCGCCTCGAAGTGAGGACGTCCGGCCTGGTTCTCCAGCACCCACTCGGTAGCGAACTTCCCGGAGCGGATCTCTTCCAGGATCCGCTTCATCTCGATCTTGGTCTCCTCGGTGATGATCCGGGGGCCTCTCGTCAGATCCCCGTACTCGGCCGTGTCCGAGATCGAGTAGCGCATCCACGAGATTCCGCCCTCGTACATCAAGTCCACGATCAGCTTGAGCTCGTGGAGGCATTCGAAGTAGGCCAACTCCTCCTGGTAGCCGGCCTCCACCAGGGTCTCGAAGCCGGCCATCACCAGTGCGGTGAGCCCACCGCACAGGACGACTTGCTCGCCGAAGAGGTCGGTCTCGGTCTCCTCCTGGAAGGTCGTCTCGAGCAGCCCTGCCCTGGTAGCTCCCAGGGCCTTGGCGTAGCTCTTGCCTAGCTCCCTCGCCTTCCCCGTTGCGTCCTGGTGGACCGCCAGAAGTGAAGGGGTCCCCTTTCCTTCCGTGAAGGTCCGGCGCACCAGGTGCCCGGGACCCTTGGGAGCTACCATGACGACGTCCACCGACGCCGGCGGTCTTATCAAGCCGTAGTGGATGTTGAAGCCGTGCGCGAAGAACAGCGCGTTCCCGTCCTCGAGCGCCGGCGCGATCTCGGCCTCGTAGAGCGACTTCTGGACCTGGTCGGGAACCAGGACCATTATCACGTCGGCCTCCGAGCACGCCTCCCTCACGCCCAGAACGCGGAGGCCCGCTGCTTCCGCTTCAGCAGCCGACGACGATCCCGGCCTCAATCCCACCCGGACGTCCACCCCGGAGTCCTTGAGGTTGAGGGCGTGAGCGTGGCCCTGACTCCCGTATCCGAGGACGGCCACCTTCCTCGCCTGGATGAGTGATATGTCCGCGTCCTCGTCGTAGTAAACCGTCGCCATGATCGACTCCTTCGTAGGTGACAGCGTCCCGCGCAGGCGTACCGACGGAGATTCCCAGCTGGGGAGCATCAATCGCCCCAAGAGGATCCCCGGCTACGGGCGGGCTACCGTGTTTGCCGTGGCCGCCGAGGCCGCATGGATCGGCGCAGTCGCAGGGATCGCCGGGCCAGCACAGCCTATCGCCCTCGGAGTTACCTCCGAGGAGACGGACTCCGACCGGCTCCCAGAACGACCAGGATCCCGGCACAGGATAATGCTCGGGTCGGCCGGTCCGGTCGCCGAAAAGGGATCTGGTCCGTCTCTTGGGCCCATCAGACGAACCGAATTCCCCAGAGCGCGAGTATCGAATGAAGGACACCGCAAGGTGCCGCTGTGTGGACGACTCGAAAACGGCGGACTGGCGCCTGGCTGCAAGCGGGGAAATGGTGCCAGGATGAATGGCCCCGACTCGAACAGCCGATGCAAGTACAGACCGTAACTCTGTTTCTGGCCCTGCTGGCGGTAGCGACTCAGATATTCAGCGTGACCACCTTGGGGTTCAAGGCGGCCTCCTTCCTCTCCGAGAGGGCCGCTCGCGCCTTCGACCGGTATGCCGAGGCAATCGGAGCACACGGACTGACCCTCGCTCTGGGGATCGCCACCGTGTCCACCCTCGGCAGCCTGTACTTCTCCGAAGTGGCGCGCTTCGTCCCCTGTGACCTCTGCTGGTACCAGCGAATCGCGATGTACCCGCTCGTCCCGATGCTGGCGATCGCTTCCCTGCGCAAGGACACAGGGATCGCACCTTACGCGATGGCGCTGTGTGTCGCAGGAGGGTCGATCTCGATCTACCACATGGTGATCGAGCGCTTCCCCTCCGTCGGCAGCGGGTTCTGCGACCCCCAGAACCCGTGCAGCATCATCTGGGTCAACAGGTTCGGCTACCTGACGATCCCAACCATGGCACTGACCGGCTTCGTGGGCATCGGATTGCTAATGTACCTCTCCCGCAAGTCCTCGGCTAGCCTGTTGGCAGTCCTGGATGAAGATGATGAAGATAGCGGGGAGGAGCAGTGACGGTCACGGGGACAAGCGCCATGTCCTGAGCGGGCGTCCGAACTCGTGTCCAGTCCCGTAGATTTGGATCCCTCCGGAGGACCCGTCGATGGCCACCACCCGAAAAAGCCAACCGAAGCAGGGGCGAAGGTCCGAGGACTCGCGCAGCAAGGGCGCTTCGAAACAAGCCAATCCGAACGCAAGGAGCGGACCTAAGCAGAAGAGGCAGCGCACGCCGCAACCCCGGCGCACCAGCCCCGTAATGGTCGCAGCGGTAGCCGTGGTAGTCGTGGCCGGAATCGCGGCGATCGCGGTCTCGATGGCCGCTCAGCGACGGGAAGAGGCCGGAATCTCCCAGACGCGCCCGGTTTCGGTTACGGGAACCTCTTTGCCGCCCATGCCTGGCGAAGCCGGCGCCCAGGACCCGGCGCTCGGGATGGAGATACCGGCGATCGAAGGCCAGTCCTTCGACGGAACGCCGGTATCGATTTCACCGGGGGGCAAGCCCAAGGTAGTCATCTTCCTCGCCCACTGGTGCCCACACTGCCAGGCCGAGGTTCCCCGACTGGTGCAGTGGATCCGTGAGAACGGGATTCCCCAAGAAGTAGAGGTCGTGTCCGTGTCGACCGGGGTAGACGCAGCGAGACCCAACTATCCTCCCTCCAGATGGCTAGAGCGTGAGGGGTGGACCGTGCCTGTAATCGCCGACGACGCCAAGGGCTCGGTCTTCAACGCCTTCGGAGTCCAGGGCTACCCGACCTTCGTTATCGTGTCGGCGGACGGCAAGGTCGTCCGTCGCCTCTCGGGCGAACTTACGAAAGACCAGTGGGAAGCAGTCCTGTCGACCGCGCTCATGAGCTCGTCCGAGCAGGCTCGACAGCAGTGATGCGCCAAGGCGTCGCCATCGACTAGCGGACACAGGATCCCCGCAGAACGCCCAGGAATGCACAGCAGTCAGGCTCGCAGCGCCGAGACGGCGAAGCCTTCCTGGCGCGGATCTACACCTGCTGCACGTAACTCTCGAACCAGCGATAACGCCGACGGATATCGGACAGCGATGTCCGCCATTCGAGTCATGCCTCTGAGCAGCTCTGCGACGGACTGGGGTACCCGGAGCATCACCCTCAGACGGCGCAGCGCTCTGCGGTCGAGGAAGTGCGGGTACTCCCGCTCCAATTCTCGGAGCATTTCCGCTGCCTTCTCCTTGCGACCGCAGATGGCGTAGAGCCTGGCGACCTCGAGCTCCATCGAAGCCACGAGCCTAGGTCGATACCGACACAGCGCCTCGCCGGCTACCGGATCCGACAGCGCCGACTCGATGGCCTTCCTCATGGCAGCAGCGGTACGGTCTGCTTCCTGGGAAGTATTGCCTCCGTGGACTCGAATGAACGTCGACAGGTCTCGAGTCGAGACGACCGGGTACCTGGCGGAAACCCTCATCCACAGCTCCCAGTCCTCGGACCTCGACAGTGCCCTGTCCTCGTTGAAGCGGTGTTCCAGCACCACACTCCGCCTGGCAACTACGGAAGAGAGGGGAAAGGACATGAAGCCCCGGCTGATCGCGTTGATTGCCCTCCTGCTCGAGATGAGACCCGGGCCTACGTTCGGCGACGGCGCTTCTCGAATCGGAATCCCCGACTCGGTCACGTACATTGCCCGGCCGAAAGCCAGAGCTGCCTGGGGATAATCGAGAAGCATCGAGACCGCAATCTCCAGGTGTCGAGGCGACCAGAAATCGTCCGAATCGAGGAAGGCGACGAAATCGCCCCGCGCTTCCGCCACGCCCCTGTTGCGTGCCGCAGCTCGTTCTGCGTTGTCCTGGCGGATGTAGACGACCTCGTCGGGCGCGTGCTCGAAGAGGCGTGGGGTCTCGTCTGTCGAGCCGTCGTCCACCACGATGACCTCGATCGGCCTGTACGTCTGGGCCAGTGCCGTTCTCACCGCAGCCTGGCAGAAGCGAGCCCTGTTGAAGGTAGGTATGACGACCGACACCAGGGGTCGAGAACCCGATTCCTTGAGGTCGGCGCCTTCTGCACCGTAATCGACCCGGTGCCTCGCTGCCGCGGCGACTCCCTTCGATCGAGCCCGGCTCAGGAAGAGGCGCCTGGGGGTGGCGCTAGGGTGATCCGACCTGGCTGTCGCCTCCTCCCGGCTTCCCGCCGGCCTTCCCGGCTTTCTCGCATAGACCCACAGAACCATCGGGTCGGTCTTCACGATCTCCAGGACCTCTAGACCCGACCTGGCTAAGTTCTGTTCCAGTACCGGGCGCAAGTGGTAGAGGGTCGGCGCTACCTTCTTTCCGAGCAAGAGAGCGGCATACGGCGTCAGGTAGTGGAGCGGCTTCTTCCAACCCCAGGGAACTTCCCTGGTGACACGTCGGGCCAGGAAAGCGGAGAAGGCCACCCCCCCACCCGGTTTCAGGATCCGGTACATCTCTCGCAGCGTTCGCGCCTCGTCGCTGGAGTGGTGAAGCGAACCCCTGCAGTACACGAGATCGACGCTCTCGTCCCGGAGAGGTATGGCTGCCATGTCCGCGAGAACGTAGTCGACCCCCGAGAGGCCCTTCAGGTGGTTACGTGCGTGCACGGCGAAGAGGCTGGAGTTGTCCAGCCAGACGACACGCTCCGCTCCTGCCTCCAGGAAGTACCGGCACCATATTCCCGGCCCGGCAGCGAGGTCCAGAACGGTAGCCCCCGCGATCTCGAAAGGGATGGCATCCAGCTCGCCGTCGTACACGCCGAGGGAGGCCAGTTCAAACTCGTGTCGAGCGTAGGCGTCGATGTCTTCTCGTTTCACAGGCGGAGCTCACTCGGTGGCAAAGAACCTGCTCGGGGGCCGGCATGGACGAACCGGCAGCCCCCATTCTCGCATCGAGGAGCGGCATCGGAGCGGGAGATCGGGACGTATCGGCAGACCCACCGGTCGTTTCCAGACCGTCGAGTCGTCACACGGAACAGGAGCGCGGTCCTCGTCGCCGCTCGAGTCGCGGAGGATGCGTGGGGACGGTTCCTGTGACTTATGCCCCGGTGAGTCGGCCTTCAGGTCACGGACTGAAGGCGGTAGCCGGTCTCTTCGAGTTCGCTAGCAAGCTCCGGTCCGCCGGACCGGGCGATAGTGCCTCCAAGGAGGACGTGCACTCTGTGGGGCCTCACGTACTCCAGTATCCGCTGGTAGTGAGTTATTAGCAGCACTCCTGTCCCGGCCGAGGCGACCCTTTCTATACTCTCGCCTACCACCCTCACCCCGTCGATATCAAGCCCCGAGTCGATCTCGTCGAGCACCGCTGCCTTGGGTCGTAGGACCTGCATCTGTAGTACCTCAGCACGCTTCTTCTCGCCGCCCGAGAAGTCGGTGTTCAGTCCCCTCGACAGCAAAGAGGGATCCAGTCGTACCCTCGAGGCCTCCTCGAGAATGCGATCCCTCAGAGCCTCTCCGTCTCCCACAGCTGCCTCAAGTACCCGCTCCAGTCGAATCCCGGGAAGGCTCGTCGGATACTGGAACCCCACGAACAGCCCGTGGCGTGCCCTCTCGTGGGGAGGGAGATCGGTGACGCGCACGCCGCCGACGTAGATCTCACCGCCGGATACCCGGTAGCCGGGCTTTCCCATGAGCAGGTGGGCGAGGGTGGTCTTCCCGGAGCCGTTCGGACCCATCAAGGCGTGAATCTCGCCGGGCCGAATCTCCAGGTTTATCCCCGCAAGTACCTCCTTGTCTCCCGGGCCGCCCCGCAGACCGTCTATGAAGAGGGCTGCCGGTTTACTCATTGCTCACCGTCACGTAGATCTCGCCGTCACGCTCCTCGACGGGATATACACGCACCGGCAGCGTGGCAGGCAGCGTGAGTGCCTCGCCAGTCTCCAGGTTGAACAGAGAGCCGTGTCTGGGGCACTCCACGGCGCACTCCTCCGGCACCAGCTCGCCATCGGACAGGCTCTCTTCTTCGTGGGTGCAGGTGTCGTCGATGCAGTAGAGCCGGCCGTCGAGCCGGAAAACCGCCAGCTTTCTACCCTCTGCCTCGAAAAGCCTCCCCGAGCCTTCGGAAACTCCCGCGGACGGGCCGAGGCAGACCTGCTCGCCTTGGGACGGAACGCTGCTGCTCACCTCTCAGTCCCCTCCCTCGCCTGGAACTTATCCGAAATCTCTTCCCTTATTCTCTCTGCCATCAGCCCCGACGGGATCCGCTCGATCACTTCCTCGAAGAAACCCTCGACGATCAGACGCTCCGCCATTTCCGGGTCGATTCCCCGACTCTGCAGGTAGTAGAGCTCATCGTCGTCGATAGGGCCGATCGAGGAGGCGTGAGAGCACCGCACGTCGTTGGCTAGGATTTCCAGGTTGGGTATGGACTCCGCGGACGCCCCTTCGGAAAGGACCAGGTTCCTGTTCGTCTGGAAGCCGCTTATCTTCTGGGCGCCCTTTTCGACCCGCACCAGGCCTGCGTACACCGCCCTGGCGGAGTCCTCGACGGCACCCTTGTAGAAGAGATCGCTGACCGTACGGGGAGCCTGGTGGTCCTGGAGCGTCCTGAAGTCGATGTGCTGGTTGGCAGCGCCGAAGTAGATACCCAGCATTTCCGATTCCGAGTTCTCTCCGGCCATTACAGTCTCGACGCGCTGCCTGGCCAGTCGAGCTCCGAGCGCGACTGCCGTCGAGGAGATCCACGCATCCCGCCCCAGGCTCGCCCTCGAGGTCTCGACGTGACATGCCGACAGGTCGAGCTCTTGCAAGGACACGTATTCGAGCCTCGACCCCTCTCCGACGTGGATCTCGGTAACCGGGAGGCTAAGAGACTCCGGACCCGATGTCGGCCCACGGCCGAAGTGGTACACGAATAGCCTGACCTGGACGCCCTTTCCCAGCTCGACGCCGAGGTGCCAGGGAGCCACTGTGGGGCGGCCGTCCCGGGCAGAGATGCGGGAGCAGACGAATAGCGGCTCTGTAAGGACCACGCCGTCAGGTACCCTCACCCGCAGCGACGGACCCACTGCCGCGACCAGCGCCGTGAACTTGTCCTGGGCGGGAGAGACCAGCGAGAACCTCGCTCCATCCGGATAGGTACCCTCAGGAGCTTCGGCCACCACGGTCACTCCCGCCTCCGCAGCAGCTGCGGAGAGAAGAATCGATACCGGCACCCCGTCGGAAAGGCTCACCGATCCCGACAGAGGCGCCAACCCCTCCACCACCGCCGGATCGCATCCTGCAACGCCGGCAATCTCCGGAGGCGAGACCCCCCCTTGGGACCCGAGCGGCCCGGGGCTGATCTCGGCCCTGGCATATCCGGCGCTCTCGAAGACCTCGTCGGGAAGCTCCCTTGCGGCCTCGGCGAGGAACGAGACGTCAGTGTAGCGCCAGAGCTCGTCGTCGGTCGTCGGGAGCGGGGTCGCCCAGAAAGCCCGCAGGGCCGCAGAGGCTGCCTCCGACAAGGCGACCCTATCGGGAAGTCTCGGAGCGGAAGTGGCGGCCTCGCCGAGAGGCCTGAAGTCTACCTCCACTGTCTCACGTTATCCGACCGAGCCCTCCATCTGGAGCTCGATCAGCCTGGAAAGCTCGACGGCGTACTCCATGGGAAGGGTCTTGGCCACAGGTTCGATGAACCCGTTCACGATCATGGACATCGCCTCGTTTTCGGGAAGGCCCCGGCTCATCAAGTAGAAGAGCTGCTCCTCTCCTACCTTCGACACGGTAGCCTCGTGCCCGATCTGCGCGTCCTTCTCGCCGAACTCGATATACGGGTAAGTATCCGAGCGACTCTTGTCGTCGAGAATCAAGGCATCGCAGCGGACGCTGCTCTTTACCTTGTGCGCACCCTTCTCCACTCGTACGAGGCCCCGGTAGCCTGCCCTGCCCCCGTCCTTGGAGATCGACTTGGAAATAATCTGGCTCGAGGTCTCGGGCGCGGCGTGGACCATCTTGGCACCGGCGTCCTGGTGCTGGCCCGCCCCCGCGAACGCAATCGAGAGGACCTCGCCGCGGGCCTTGGGGCCGAGCATGTAAACCGAGGGATACTTCATGGTGAGCTTGGACCCCAGGTTCCCGTCCACCCACTCCATGGTCGCACCCTCGTAGGCTGCCGCACGCTTGGTGACCAGGTTGTAGACGTTGTTCGACCAGTTCTGAATCGTCGTGTACCGCACACGGGCCCCCGGCTTGACGACGATCTCGACCACCGCAGCGTGCAAGCTGTCGGTCGAGTAGATCGGGGCCGAGCACCCTTCGATGTAGTGGACGTAGCTGCCGGGCTCCGCGATTATGAGGGTCCTCTCGAACTGCCCCATGTTCTCAGCGTTGATCCTGAAGTAGGCCTGAAGAGGCATCTCGACGCTGACGCCTTCCGGGCAGTAGATGAAAGAGCCGCCCGACCAGACTGCCGAGTTAAGTGCGGCGAACTTGTTGTCGTTGGGAGGGATCACCCGACCGAAGTGCTGCTTTACGAGGTCCGGATATTCCCTCAGGGCGGTGTCCATGTCGCAGAAGATCACGCCCTGCTTCTCGAGTTCCTCGATGTTGCGGTGGTAGACGACCTCGGACTCGTACTGGGCGGTGACTCCGGCGAGATATTTCCTCTCTGCCTCGGGGATACCAAGTCGGTCGTAAGTCCGCCTGATCTCCTCGGGAACCTCGTCCCAGCTGTGGGCCCCGACCCCCTTGGGCTTTATGTAGTAATAGATGTCGTCGAAGTCGATCTCGGAGAGGTCGCCTCCCCACCTGGGCATCGGCTTGTTCCAGAAGAGCCTGAGGGCGCGTAGCCTGAACGACCTCATCCACTCCGGCTCGCCCTTCATCTCGCTGATCCGGCGGACGATTTCTTCCGAGAGGCCCTTCTCGGGCTTGTACTCGTAGTTCTCGGGATCCTTCCAGCCCAGCTTGTATGCACCGATGTCTACTTCTGCAGTTGCCATATCTGTCCAGTCCGTCTCTCGGGAATCCGTACGATTCCTGCTCTAAAGGCTCGTGGCGCCTCCACTGCCACCCTAGTCGCCGGAGGGACGGAAGCCAAGCGAGTAATTCCGACTGATTCAATCGGAATATTAGCTCGCCCCATTTCAACGGTCAACTTCGGAAAAATAGTCCCCGGCCTCGGAAGGCCCTGGAGAGGATCGGCGTTCGGCATAGGGGCAGCTGCCCCCCTGGCTCCGCAGCCACAAGGCCCTGCCAGGGTCCCAAACACCAGGGCCGATCCCCTCTCCGGTCGACTTGGTCGGACTATTCGGAGATGAAGCCGCCGAAGTCTCCGAACTTCACCTCGGGCTTTCTCGAGTCTCTCGCCTTGGTCGGACTATTCGGAGATGAAGCCGCCGTAGTCCCGGCGACAGACGACCCTGAGCTCCGGGTCTAGCTCGACCACCGAAGCTGCTGGGAGGGGCCAGGGCTCGCCGTACCGCATGCCGGACGCTATACGCTCGTAGATCAGCCGGTAGCCTCCCTCTGTGGGGCCCAGGACGCAGTTGACGACCGGATTCGGGCCACGCTCCTCTAGCCTGCTCCTGGCCTTCTCTCCGACGAGACTTTCCCCGAGCTCCGTCACCAGTTCGAAATCGACTCGGTATCTTGGGGAGTGTCCGCATGCCTGCTCTACCTCTTCGGCGAGCAGCCTCGCGTCGGGAAGTCCAGCCTCGGCCTCTCGTGGAGAGGTCCCGTTCTCCTGCCTCATTGCTTGGAGGGCGGCCCCTCCTCCGCCCCCCGTGCTTCGCCCCCCGTCATCTCGGCCTTCCTGCTCCAGCTCGCCCACATGGCCGCGTAGTGGCCCTCCCTCTTGAGGAGGGACTCGTGGGTCCCTTGCTCCACGACGTGCCCATCCGCCATGACGACCACCAGGTCGGCTCTCGAAGCGGTGGAGAGTCTGTGCGCTATCGTCACGGACGTCTTTCCCTCGAGCAGCCGGGAGACCGCATCCTCGACCGCAGCAGCTGTCGCGGGGTCGACTGCAGATACAGCCTCGTCCAGGAGGAGCACTGCGGGCCTTGCCATGTAAGCCCGGACCAGCCCGATGAGCTGACGCTGGCCGGCAGAGAGAATCTGGCCTCCGCCGGTCAGCAAGGTGTCGAAGCCATCGGGCAACGACTCGAAGATGTGGTCCACGCCCAGCGCTCGGGCGGCTGCAATGGCCTCGTCCCGCCGTGCGGTATCCCAGTCCATCGCCAAGTTTTGCCACACGGTCCCAGAGAAGACGAATCCTTCCTGAGGGACGAAGACGATCTGTTTCCGGACCGACTCCAGCGATACTTCTGCAAGGTTCTGCCCGTCGACCAAGACCCTCCCCGAGTCGGGATCGTAGAAGCGAGCCATGAGCTTTACCAGCGTGGACTTTCCGGCTCCGCTCTTTCCGACCACGGCTACCCTCGAGCCAGGGGGAATCTCAAGCGTGACGCCCTCCAGAGCCGGCCGTCTACCGTCGTAGGAGAACTCCACCTCTTCCAGAAGGATTTCGCCCCGAGCAACCTCGAGGGGTGGCGCACCTGGGCGATCTCGAAGGCGCGGCTCTATTTCCAGTAGCCCGTAGAGCTTCTTCAGGGCCGCGGAAGCTGCCTGTAGCTCGTTGTAGAGCATCGAGACCTGCTGGATGGGCTCGAAGATGTTCGAGAGGTAGAACAGGAAAGCGGCCACCACGCCGAAGCCGATCGTCCCACCGGCGGCGAGATAGCTCCCGTAGCCAAGGACGATCGCCACAGCCGCCATCCCCAGGAACTCGACCACGGGGAAGTAGAAGGACTGAATCCTGGCCGTGTCGAGCTGCGCCTCGAACTGGGCCTCGTTCAATCCCTCGAACCGGTCGGCGTCGCGCTCCTCTCGGGAATACGCCTGGACCACCCTTATACCGGTCAGGTTCTCCTGCAGACGCGCCATGACCTGGGAGACGCGCTCCCTCACTCTGAGGTATGCGGGGTCCGCCCGCCTCCTGAAGACGATCGTGGCCACAACCAGCAGCGGCAAAACCGACATCGAGGCGAGGGTGAGCTGCCACGACATCTTGAAGAGCACTGCCAGCGAGAGGACCAGCGCCAGGACGCTCGATACGAGCACGATGAGTCCCTGGATCACGAATGACTGCAACGACTCGATGTCCGAGGTCATCCGGGCAACCAGGCGGCCGGTGCGCTCCTTGTCGAAGAAGTCGATGTGGAGGGACTGGATGTGAGCGAAGGCCTTGCGCCTCAGCTCGAAGAGGTACGCCTCGCCGAGTCGAGCGACCTCTGCCACCTGCAACCTGGAGAACAGGTAGCCGACTCCGAGGAACCCGAGTCCGAACGCGAAGGCGAGCGCGAGGTTGTAAATCCTGTCGCTCTCGCCGAGGGCTCCCCGGTCGATACCGAACCGCACTGCCTGCGGCACCGCCAGTCTCGCAAGGGAAGCAGCGACGACGAAGCCGGCCGCCAGCGCCAGTCTCGGCGCCATCGGCCTGATGTCGGCCCAGGCGCTGCGGAGCGGATGCGCGGCGAGGTTCTCCTCGGGCCCGTCGCTTGACCTCGGCTCGACAGGAGCGGAGCGCCTCATACGGCCGAACCCTCCTCCCCTGGGGATCACCGCACGTCCTCCGGTTCCGATCCCGTCCTGCGGCGCTCATCGGAGGTGGAGTGCGTACCTGCGCCGGCTGTACCCGCATCAGGACCCATCATCGCCCTGTAGGCAGGAATCTCTTCCAGTAATCGGGAATGCGTGCCGCAAGCGACGATCCTTCCCCTTTCCATATAGAAGACCCGGCAAGCAAGGCGCACGGTGGAAGGCCTGTCGGTCACGATGATCGCGGTCCTTCCTGCTATTGCAGACCTCAGGGCCTCGACGAGCTCTTCCTCGACCCTCGCATCCACGGCGGCGGTCGCGGCGTCCAGGATCACGATTTCAGGATCGGAGAGAAGCGCCCTCGCGACGGCGATCCTCTGGCGCTGGCCACCCGAGAGCGTCATTCCCTGCTCCCCGACGACAGTCTCGTAGCCCCTGGGAAGCCGGGAGATGAACTCGTGCGCCTGGGCGAGGCGAGCAGCTCTGATCACGTCTTCTTCTGTCGCGTCGGGATTTCCGTAGGCGATGTTCTCGAAGACCGTGTCGCTGAAGAGGAAGCTGTCCTCGAATACGACCGCGATACGGGACCGCAGAGACTTGAGGTCGTAGTCCCGGACGTCTACTCCGTCGACCTCAACTCTTCCCGACGTCACGTCGTAAAAACGTGGGATCAGTGCTGCCACGGTGGACTTGCCCGAACCCGTGGGGCCGACGAAGGCGACCGCCTCGCCCGGCTCGATCTCGAAGGACACGTCCTCGAGCACCGGCCTACCCTTCACGTACTCGAAGGAGACCGAATCGAAGACGACCCGGCCCCCCCTTCTTGGAGGCGAGATTGCACCGGGCCTCTGGACGACGTGCGACTCGGTGGAAAGCGCCTGTGCGATACGCCCCGCTGCTACGAAGGTCCGCTGGGCCTGAGCGGCCAGTTCGCCCATCAACTGGAGAGGCCAGGAGAGAAACTGCACGAAAAACATCGCCGCCAGCAGGTCGCCCACGGTGATCCGCCCTCTATAGAGGGCGATTCCGCCTACGAACATCGTGATCACCACAGCCAAGGAGGAAAATGCGGCCGTCATGGGCGAGTACTTCGCCCTGATCGAGGCAGCGTCGATCGCCGAGTCCCTGGCCTGGTTCGCTGCCGAGGCCAGACGTCTCGACCAGAGATCTTCCCGCCCGAGGGCCTTGATCACGCGAATTCCTCGAAACGCCTCCTCGACGATCTGGGTGAGATCTGCGAGTCTCTGCTGTAGACCGAGCGCCACCGGAGAGAGCTTCCTGGCCAGTGTCATAGAGGAGACGGTGATGAGCGGGAGCACGAGGGCCGCCGAAATCCCCAGCAGGGGGTCGATCCAGACCAGGAAGGCCAGCGCGAAGAAGAAGGTCAACAGGTTGGCGAAGGTGAGGGGGATGTAGACGACCAGGTTCTGAATCTGCTCTACGTCGCTGTTCGCCCGGGCCATCAACTGGCCTGTGTGAGTCGAGTCATGGAAGGCGAACGACAGGCGCTGGAAGTGTTCGAACAGCCGCTGGCGAAGGTCTGTCTGGATGCGGATCGCGAGCCGGAGCGCGCTGTAGCGTCGCATCCCGGCGAAGACCGACTGCAAGAGGCCGGCGAGCATGACCAGCCCCGCGAGAGTAAGCGTCGTCCCCGGCGAAGCCGTCTTCCCCCCGGACGACTCGCCCACCAGTGCCCGCAACAGGACGGGTACCGCCACTCGGAAGGCCGTGTAGCAGACGGCGATCGCCAGTCCGGGAACGAGGAAGCGCAGCCGGCTCCTGATCGCCCTGAAAACGAGGGCTGCTCCTTCCCTGGACCGCACCTCGCCGGCAGTAACCCCCGAAAGAACCGCCTGGTCCGCGCTGCTCATAGGGACTCCGAAATCGGAACCTGCGCGTTGCTCAATCCGGCTCCCGTGGGATCTGCTCGGGAGCCGCCGGCAGGCTCAGTTCCGCCTCGTAGAAGGAGCCGCTTCTTCGCTCCGAGAAGCTCCCGCCGAACTTCAGGGCCCACGTCTTCGCACGGGCCACTCCCTTCGCCCCCGGGCCGCCCAGCACCACGTCCGTCCTGAAGCGTGCCGACACGGAGCCGTCTCCGGCCGAGAGCTCGATCTCCGCCACGGAGGCTCCCGACAGGCGGGCGTCCAGGGCCATGGCCTGAAGAGAGCGGTACAAGGCGATCTTGGTCGTCGGCGAACACGAGAGCTTCTCGTCCCCCTTCACGCTCACACACGGACGCCCCTGAAGCCCCTCCCCTCTTGCTGACCTTTCCACATGTCCCCCTGGCGCCGAGCGGAATATCCCGTGGAGGACGTCCTCGAGCGAGCCGGCGAGGTCCATGTCGGCGCCCGCCCGAGGGTTCAGTACGCTGCCCAGCCTGGCAAGCTCCTCCGCCTCGGCTCGTACCTCGCCCAGTACAGAAGCGCAGGCCGACTCGATACTTGCGGGATCGCCCTGCGCGGCTCTACGCCTGAGGAGGTCGGTCTTCAGCGCGAGCAAGGTCAGGTGCTGGACGGGACCGTCGTGAAGCTGGGATGCGATCGAGGCTCGCTCCGACTCCCCCGTCTCGAGGATCTCCCGCATGAGGACAGCGCGTTCGGCCACCTTGTCCTCAAGGGCACGGATCAAGCTCTCGACCCTCATGCGCCTCTCTACCTCGAGGGTGACGTCCCTCAGGATGGTCTTTATCGAACCCTGGCCGCCTCGAGACAGGGGCGCGAGCTCCACATAGCAGGACCCCTTTTCGGATCCGTTTTTGTCACAGCGGGCGACCACCCGTTCTCCTGACGTCAGACGGGCCGAGAGACCGAGATCCGGCCGGTCGTCGACCGGGCCCGTCTCGGAGATCCCACCATCCGACCGGCGACCCGAACCGTCCGGCTCTTCGGCCAGGAAGTCGGAGCCGACGGGAACGGGCTGCAGCAATTCGTCGAGTCGGCGGCCCAGAAGTCGATCCCGCCCATGCCCGAGGATCTGCCCGGCCGCCTCGTTGCAGTACGTGACCGCTCCTCTGGCATCGACCTCGAGCACGCCGTGGTGCGCGCCTTCGACGATGTCCCGATAACGCCGGGCCGAGTCCGTGACCACCGCCTCGAGGTGTCTGTGGTATTCGGAGGTCACCGCTAGTCGGACGACCAGCAAGAGGGTGACCACTCCGAGTGCGGGTAGGGCCATCTGGTAGGCGATGCTCTGCGGATCTACATAGAGACGGGCCAGGACCACCAGTACGGCGAGCGCAGCGACCACGATGCTTATGTCGACTACCCGCCGCTCATGGGGGCCCTCTACGTCGAGGATCCGAAGGCGCCCTCCCTCCGCTACCCCGAATGCCGGAAGGCAGATCGCCACGGCCACCACGCATGCCCGCGACAGGGCGAACAGGGACCAGGCCGGGCCTCCCCCCAGGTGATCTACCAGGCCCCTGGCCACGATCCACAGGCCGACCGCAAGGAGGAACGCCGCCTGCAAGAGTTTGTAGTGAGCTATATCTGTCGAGACCGCCCTCAGGGCGAAGACGAGTCCGCCGGCCAGCAGAGGTATGACCAAGACCTCCACTGTCTCGACGCTCAGGAACGGGCGGCGAAAGGCAAGGACCTCGAGCTCGGCCAGAAGAGCGACCCAGAAGCCCGCCGCTGCGGTGACCGCCGCCGAATCGAGGACCTCGATGGCCCACAGTCGTCTGTCAGCCTGCCCATAGGCGAGCCGCAACCCCCCTGCGAGGAGGACCCCGAAGGCCGCGAAGGCACCGAGGGCTACCGTTGCAGCTGCGCCCCCGCACCATGTGCATCCCACCTCTCGGAGCCCCTGCAGCGCGAACACGACGGAATACAGGCCGACGCCGACCGCGTATCCGGCCCACAGGGGCTTTACCTGAGGGTCAAGCCGGCTGTAAAAGAAGACCGTTGCCCCGCAAGCAGCCGCCGCCGCAACTCCCATGAGCGCCGCATCCAGCAGACGGCCTCTCGGAGTAGGGCCGGCAGCCAGGACGGTTCCCAGATAGAGGACGCTCGCCCCGACCGCAGCAACGACTACCGACCGCCTCTCTCTCCAGGTCGATACGTACTGTCCTGGATCACGCCCGTCCGATCGACCTCCAGCAGCGGCTAACCCCTCACGCATCCGTCTACTACGACCCCAGGGCGGCCGAGACGTGGACCAGGACGTGTACGTACTTGAGCAGCACGACGAGTACCAGCAGGGCGGGAAACAGCAAAAAGTCGGCGCCGAGTGCGAACCTGGCCGCCGAGGCTGCTGTGGCCTGCATCGACTCCTCCGAGCCCCGGTGAGGGATCCTGTTCACGAGCACGATTGCAAAGAGCAGGACGATCTTTCCGGCAAGTACCAGCAAGTAGATGTTACCGAAGGGGTACGACGTCGCGTTCCTGACACTGGAGAGGGTAGGGGTGAGACGAAACGGTGCGGCGACCAGGCCGTTCGCGATCCCGGTGAGGACCAACATCGCCCCCCCGATCGAGGCTGCGATCCGGACGAGGCTCCGTCTCTTTAGCACCGTCCGTCTTGCCTCATCAGAGAACCACGCCGACGTCCTCGGGTGGGCTGCAAGCACCAGGAGTAGGGTCGCGATCGCCCAGATCGCAGCGAAGACGGAGTGAGCCAGCAGGGAAGCTACGGGTAGGGCGTCCGATCCGGATAGCCGACCCGATATCTGCACGGACGGACGAACGTCCGAGCCCGCCTCGCCGCCACCTCTTCCAGAAGTCGCCCCGGGAGAGGGAAAGCCGGTCAAGGTGACCGATACCGGTAGCTCTGCCCTTGCCTCCTGGACCGTCTGGCCGGTGACACTCGCCCGCAAGGTCCACTCCGCCGGCATCGGGTAGCGGAGGCGTCCAACGTAGACCCCGGTCTCGCCCTGTTCGACCAGCTTTATCGGCAACGTCGTCATCTGGTGGGGCACGACCATTTCGGCTTCGACAGTCACTTCCGCGCCGGACACCGGCTCCCTGCTATCCGCGTCCCAGATCGTCACGGTTATCTCGTGGAGGAGTCCCCCTGCGGAATCGGTCGGCCTGGACTCCATGGAGAACCTGGGAATGGCCTTTCCTGCGCTGTGAGCAGCGGCCGGGACTCCACGCACTCCCGGCACAAAGAATGCGAGCCCCAGTACCAGCAGTAGAGCAGAGGACCCTCTTGCGACCCATGAGGTCCGCACCGGCCGAAGAGCCGTCGGCATCCGGCCGGGCGCAAGCAAGATCGGGTTGCGTGCTCTCAAAGGGGATCCATTCCGGAAAGACCGCCGATCTGAGTCCTGCCTGGGGTTCATCCGGTGGCTGCCACGACCTCGAATTCGACGGTGTCGGCGACGAAGGGTTCGAAAGACCGGTGGTCGGCGCCCGTGAACTCTGCCTGCAGGACGTACTTCCCCGGAGGAAGTTCGAGTGTCTCTTCCGCCTTGTCGAACATCCCGACCGCCCTTCCGTTGGCGTACAGGTGCAGGTGCCCCTCGGTAGGTGGTCCCGAGGTCCGGTCCATCGGTACCAGTATCCCGTCGGTCAGTTCGACCTTGACGGTGACTGGGCTAGTTACCTTGGCTCCCCACTGAGGTTCCACGATCCTTATCTGTACGGGAGAGGACCTCGGACCGGGTGGAAAGATGGGGCCGCTCCCCGCCACCGTCATCGCAATGATCCCCACCACGAACAGTCCGAGCCCCGGCCGGCGACGCCTTCTCGCGGACAAGGCTATACCGGCCCCTATTGCTGCGACGCCCGCAACCGCCAGCGCGATATTCCAGCCAGTCGGACCCCCCTCGTTGAGCACGTGCGCCCGAGCGGACGGAGCCACCAGGAGCGCCAGCGCTCCCGCAAGGGCGAGCGCCCCCATAAGACGGGATCCGAGCGACGCAGGAGGAATGTCAAGGTCGGCCCGGCAAGAACTCTGCCGGAGCGGCAGGTAGCGCACCGATCCGAGATGGGGATAGACGACAGGGGATGGCATTCGCAGTCTCATTTCTTTCCTTTGCTCGGCGTTGTCGGCGCCCAAGAGGCCAACGTGGAAAGCGTCGAGCATACGGCCGCGACACCTGATGCTATCTGGGCGGGCCAACCAAAAGCGCCCGTCCGGTCGGCAGGGAGGGCGGGCAGAGCCGACACGGCGAGGACGGTCGCCGTACCGAAGGCAAAAGCTGCAACCACGGCACACGCCAGCACCAAAGCGGAGCGGCGTACTCTCTTACGCACCTTGCGCACGGCCGTACCCGAAACGACACCTGCGGCAGCAAGGATAGCTACCGGGACGCTGACGGCCACAGCCACAGCAATCGTCAACACCACCACGATCGCCGTACCGTGACGGCGAAAGGCATCGCTCGAGGCCGCGTAGTAAGGTGCCGACGATTCGACGGGGCTCGGCCCGGCCGCGTCGGCAGTCGACCCAAAGACCGCAGGAGCGAGGAAGCCCAGCGAGATCACGATGGCGACCAGGGCGAGCCCAACCGTTATAGCCAGGTTCTGGATTCTGCCGGGCCCGTAGATCAGCCGGACTTCGCCTCCCACTCCGGAGGGAAGTACGAACCCTTGCTTCCAGCCGTCGACCGTGACGGGCACCAGTTCAACTCCGCCGACGTACGCTTTCCAGCCGCGATTCACGTTCTCGTCGACATACAGCAGTCGGGCGGGACCCGGTTCTACCCTCAGAGCCCTTTCCCTGGGGCCCCACTTTTCGGCGGGGACGGGATGAACTGACCGCTCTGCGTGTCGGACAGGGGGGGTCGAGCGCTTCAAGACGACGGTAGACAGCGAAAGCGGCCTCTCGCCTTCTAGTCCGTCCAGTCGGTGCTCCCCTGCCTCCGTCACTACCAGCGTCCTGCAGGCTACGAAGCGAAGCGGTCGCAAGAAGATGAGGTCCGAGACGCGACCGTACACCTCGGTGTCGTAGAGATCGCCGTCGACCAGCACGCTAGGACCCATGCCACAGGGGATGTGGACCTCTTCGTCCGGCAGGGGCACGGAGAATGCCGTGCCGGTAAGAGGCGGGAACTCGACCTCGGCAAGGCCCACCGGGAGCGGGGTCAGGATGCCGGTCATCGAGTCACGAGAAAGCCTGGTCTTGACGGCAGGGAACTCGATCCTGAGTAGCCGGGTGACAATGGGGTCGAATCGCACCCAACCTTCCTCCGAGACCTCGGCTTCCCGCTGGTCGCGCTCGCCGCTTAGGCGAAGGGATGCAGGAGGCGAAACCGGGCCGGCGGTTGTCGTGACCACCCTAAACTCTTCCAGTCGCACCGGGCGGCCGAAGTCGAACACCAGGCTCGGATTGGAATCCAGGGGGGCCTGCAGTCCCTCGAAGACAGGTGTGGGAGTGTTCCTGCCCGCGTAGGCCTTCGGTCCTTCCCAGATGCCCAGCGGGTTGGGCAGTGGCGCCGCAAGCGAGGCAGCCCATATGGTGTCGGTGGCTCCGTCAAGAAGATTGGACGACCGGTACTCGGGCAAGCCGTAAAAGGCCGAGCTGGCAGCGACCCTTATGGGTCCCCTGATCGCGATCAGGCGGTCGAGCTCGTCGCCAGGCTGGGGCACGACCGTTCCCTCGATCCGGTAATACCCCGGTTCGTCAAGACGGAAGGACCTCCGCAACACCTTTTCCTCGTCAGAACGCCCTACCAGGGAGGGGTGCAGGTTTCGACGAGAGAGGATGACGGCCTCGGCCGGGCTGGTAAGGTCTCTCGGTGTTCGGACCACCTCCCGCACGGCCACTCCTACAATCTGTATCTCCCGAAGGCCGGCGCCAGAAAAGCCTGCGTTCCCATCGCCCCTGACGCGGCTCAGCACGACCCTCATCCGCCTCGTAGGCCCCGGGGAAACCGAGACCCTCTGGGGCCTCTCCTCGGGGTTAAGAGCGGAAAGCTCCGAGCCCCTGTCGGTTTGCACCTCCACCTCTTCCACCAGGGGCCGGAAGGGGTTGTCGGCCAGGGGCGTGATGCGTACCTCGGGCAGCTCCACAGGGTTGTCGAATTCGATCTCGATCCACTCCCCCGAGGAGCGGCCGGGAGCGCCCGTCACCCACGCGGTGCCCGGATCGCCGTCGAAGGCCGCATACGGTCGGAGCTCGGGAAGCTGGACCAGCCAGGAGGAGTACGAGGAAGCCGTGATCCGGACTGCGCCCTCGAAGTAGCGGGTGGTCTTGTGCGAGTCGTCGGTCGACTCCATGATCTCTCTGGGGGCGTCTCCCCCTCTAGAGATCCCCTGTTCTACCTCGTCTCCTCGGCCGGCGGCCCCCATGCCGGGGGGTCTCTCCCCCTCGCCCAACGTGAAAGAGTAGTTGTAGTGCACCAGTCCGAAGTCGTGGTCCCTGCGCCTCAGGTCATCGGTCACCACGACTGCCGAGACAGGCGTCTCGGACGACTCCAGGGCCCGAAGAGACCGCTCGTCCGAGCTCGTCACGAATGGTCGCCCGCGGTACTCGTCTACCGAGTCGAGGGCGAGACGGCTTTCCGCTCCCCCTGCGACGACCACCACGTCGGTCAGGTAGGACCAGGCGGCGGGCTCTCCTCTGGCCCCCTCTACAGCGTAGATCGCCACCTTGGGTAGGGAAGCTTCCTCCTCGGAGACTCCCAGGTCTTCGACGAGCTCTGCGGTATCGGTGACGGCGTGCGCCCCTGGCAAGTCGGTAGGCACCGGAGCCCGACCGGACGAACCTTCTTGCGCGGGCCCTTCCCCATGGGATGTACCAAAGGCCGCGACGAGAGTGAAGCCCCCGGAAGCCTCGAGGGTCCGCTTCACCTGCGCAGGTCTCGGAGCGCCGGAACGGCGCCAGTCGAGATCGTTGCGGACGACGAGATAGGCAACGCCCGCCGACGCCAGAGCAGGCGCCAACGACGGCGAGGGAACCTGGCGCAACAAGGCGTCCTCCACCGCGTCGAGCAGTCGCATGCTCCCCGACCCCCCAAGGGGAATCAGGCTGCGAACCGCCCACGGGAAGCGGGCCAGGGGCTGCAAAATCTCGTCCAGAGGACGGCCCCACTCGTACTCGCCGAATGGAGCACCCGGCACCACAAGAACTCGCCCACCGCCGCCGTGTTCTTCGAGCCAGGAGACGGCCTCCTGCCAGTACGGAGGGACCTCTGAAAATCCTCCAGGGGTCGCAAGTTGTCCCCTGATCCCGGGAAGAGCCATGACGACCAGACACACAGCCACCAACCAGCCGCCTCCCGTCCGGACCGCGCGTATCGCCGGACGCCTGCGCCCGATGGTCGATGCTGCTGTCGCCGCGCCGACGTGAGCTAGCCCCAGTGCCAGGGGCAGCGTGATCAGGTAGACGAACTTCGAGACGTTTCTGAAGGCCCCCAGCGATCCGTTCAGGAAGCCAAGTACCTGGCGGTGGAAGAGTCCCGGGGCCGTGAACCAGTATGCGCTGGAGGCGCAGGCCAGCCCGACGAGAAGCGTGACCGGGGCAAAGTACCGCTTCCTGGCGCCAAGCAGACCGACACCCGCTAGACCCACCGCGGTCAACAGGCCACTCGCTGCGACCAGCAAGGGAGTCGAGACGTAGTCCCAGCCGCCGGGAAGCCAGGGCTGTCGGAGGTTGAGGAAGGCCAGCCAATACCCACTTCCCCTCATGGATTCGAACAGGGACTGAGTCGAGGAAGCGGCATCGGCGGTTTCGGTGTACTGGAGGAAGTTGAAGCCGTAGGACCGCATAAGGGCGAGGGGGACGACCCACCAGGCCGATACCGCTGCATAGCACATGGCGGTTGCAAGTGCCAGCCGAAGCCCGGCGCGTTGTTGCCCGAGATGCGTGTGGACGGTCTCGGATCCGTCGACGCTCGCATCCTGTGCGGCATCGCGCGCACCATCCCCCGAGCCTCGGGACCCTCCGGCAGGGGCGGGTTTCGAGTCGGCCCCCCGAGCTACCGTTCGCCGGAATATGCCCGTCGTCATGAAGAAGACCACCACAGCCGGGAGGGTGGCCAAAGTGGCCGCTGCGTTCACGGCCCCCCCGAACGCGAAGGCGCCCGCCGAGCGCACGGCTGCACCGCCAGGAGACCATTTCTTCCCGCCCGGGACGAGGAACGCCAGCATCCACGGCAGCACCGCACCTGGAAGCGCGGCGGCCGACGTGAAGGCGACTATCGTCGCGAAGACCGGTGCGGTGACGTAGAAGGCCGCGCCGGCGACACGCGTCTTCGGGGTGCCCAAACCGAGCCGCTTGGCGAGGAAGCAGACGCCGCAAAAGGCCGTAGCTGCCACCCCCAAGATCCAGAGCCGCTGCGCGACCCAGGTCGGGACACCGAGGTACCTGGCCGCCACGAAGTACGGCCCCATGGGGAAGAAGTAGCCGTAGGACTGGTTCGGCACATGGCCGAAGTACCCCAGCGGCTCCCATGTGTCGTAGGCGCGGCGCAAGAAGAAGACGGGGTCGATGGCCAGATCGATCTTGGTATCGGCGATCAGCCTGCCGGGTTGCTGAAGGAACGAGATCGCTGCCATCGAGGAGAGGACTACCCCCCCGTAGACCGGATCGATCCCCAGCCTCGCAAGACGGCCTTCACCGACGGTGCCTCTCGCCGGCCCGATTTCCTGAGGCGAGCTCCTGCTCCCTGCCGTCTCCTCCAGAGAAAGGCCGTACCGTGCAGTCGTAAAGAAGGCGACCGCGTTGGCAGCCAACAGGCTGACGGTCAGTTCCAGGGCGCTGGAAGCCCTGAAAGCCAGGACAAACCAGGTCACAAGCCCCAGCAATGAGCCCACCCAGGTTCGCCTGCCGCCGAGCGACAGGCACAGGTTGACCAGAGTCCAGGTACCTGATGCCAAGGCCATCGCGATGCAGAGCAGCAAGACGAGGGGCAAGGGAGAACGAGGCTTGTCGAGCAGCACAGCGACTGCAGGTGCTGCCGCGGTGGCCCCTAGCCCCAGGACCGTCCCGGCGAGAGCCGCCCCGACCCCCAGTCGGACCGCCTCGTAACCGCTTCCGCTCCTCCGTACCCTCGAGAAGAACATCCATCCGGCTACGAAGAGCGCGATAAAGACGCCCTTGGAAGGGATCGCAGCGGCCGCGAAGGTGTCGGCGGCTTCGGGCGCCAGCCTTCGGGAGAGACCGAGCAGGTCGGCGTTGGCCAGCCCCAGGGCAGACGCGATCGCTAGCGCGGATATGCCGACCGACGGCCGACCGGGCGCCCCGGCAGTCTTGGCAGCCTTATCACTGCCACCGGCCTCTCGCCCCTCCTTCCCCGAGCTCCGGGATGCGAACCACCTCGTCCGCGTAGCCCCCAGTGCGACGACCGTAGCCACAAGCAGCCCTACTCCGAAGCCCGCCTCGCCCCACAAGGCCGCCAGCAGTGCGGACGTGAAGAACCGGGACAGGGCCTCGACCCCGTAGGAGATCCCCAGCAAGTGAAAGCGCTCCGACCCCATCAGGGCACCTCTCGAAGCGCTCAGGTGGAGCGCCGGCACGAACTGGGCCCCGATTGCCATCGCTCCGACCAAGTCGAGCCGGAAAAGCAGGGCCGCGAGCGCAGCGACCGCCATCGCGGCCACAGCCACGCGATGACCTCTCCGATGGCGAAAGAGCTTTTCCTCCGCCGTTCCCGCATCCACGGCCAAGGCCGCCCGATCGATCTGCACCGATCCCGGGACTACCGCTGCCACGAGGGACAGGACAAGAAGCGCCGTCATTCCGGCGAGGTCCCCCGGACCTACGAACCGCGAGGCGACTGCCAGTGCGAGAAACGACGATCCCGAAAAAGCAGCTGCTCCCAGCCAGAACGCGAGCCGCCCGGCTAGGACTTGCGCAGGATCGCGGCGAAGTTCCACGTCGCAAACTCACGTAGGACCGGCAGTCTGGCCAGGAAATCGGCCCACCGGGGGTAGTAGCGCGGAAAGGCGGTAACGACCTGCGCTTCGGGTCGCGCCTCGAGCAGCCTTTCGAAGTCGGAGATGTAGACGGGAAAAAGGCTCTCCAGGTACCTGTTCTTGGGCGGCCTCTTGTGACGACGTTCGTAGATCTTTACTGCTCGCTCGCCTCCGAGCAGGTGCCAGGGAGACGTCTCGTGACCTCCCCACGGTGACAGCCAGACCGTGAAGGCCACGAAAAGCGCCCCTCCAGGTCTGGTAATTCGGAGAGCCTCGTCGAGCAGCTCGCCCGGGTCTGGAACGTGCTCCAGGACGTTGGAGGTGTGGACCAGATCGAAGGCATCGTTGGCAAGGGGCAAGGCCGTAGCGTCGCCAACCACTGCGTTGCGAGGCTTCCTGCCGTGGAGGTGCAGCTCGTCGAAGGATCTGTCCACCGTAACGGCGAAGGCCCCCCTCCTGGCCGCCGCCTCGCAGAAATACCCTGGGCCTCCGCCAATGTCCGCTACCAGCGCGGACTCGAAGTCGACCACCTCTTCGAGCAGATCGCAGGTGTCCTCGGCCAGGAGTGTATAGAAGTAGTCAGGTTCGGTCTGCTCACGCAAGAAGCCCCGCAGCAGCCTTGCCGACCTTGACAGGTCTCTGCAATCCCGAATCGGACTGGACGGGGGCCTGTCTGTTCCTGAGCGTTCGGAGCCTATACCCACCGCCGAAACCGCCACACTCTCGATTCACGCTAGGGCTGGCCGGCCAGCAGACATGGCCTCGCAGGGTCCGGGTCAAGCGGCCCGGTCACACAAAGAAGCATGTGGGGTCCGGCGCTCCCGGCAAGGATGCCAGGGCACTGCGAGCATACTCGAAGGCCTTGCGGTAACCGACCGAGGAGACCTCCACTTCGGAACTGTCCAGGATTGCCCCGAGGCGGGAGCCGACCGATCGCGCCCCCTGCGGCGGGGTGCTAAAGAGCAGAATCGCCACCTTGCCCCCTTCCTCCACGACCAGGTCGCCCGTGCGCAGCTTTTCGGCCACCTTCTTCGAATCCTGAGCGCGCCATCGCTCTGCCGGAACCATCACGCAAGGAACCGGACCGGGCAGCCTGGGGAAGTAGCGGCGCTTCAAGACCTCTGCGGCCATGCGCACAGCGTCGCCAAGAGGCCGTACGGAAGACGGCTCCACGGCCCTCCACTTTATGGGGAACTCGACGACCTTGAGGCCCAGCTCCTTAGCGGTCATCAGCAAGTCCACGTCGAATGCGAAGCCCTCAGATGTCAGGAAATGAAACAGGACCTTTGCTGCTTCTGCCCTGAAGGCCTTGAGTCCGCACTGCGTGTCGGCCACATCCAGGTCTGCGAAGACTCGCCGGAAAGTCCTGAAGCCCAGTCCAAGCACCCTCCGGGAAAGCGACGCTCCTTCCACCACCGCCCCCTCGACCGCCCTCGAAGCGATCGCTACATGTGCGCGCTCCAGTTCTCGCAAGCCCCGCTCGACACCGGCTTCCAGGTCGGGAGAGAGGTCGGCATCGACGAAGACGACGTACCGGCCCCGGGCGCGGGACACGCCGGACTTCACGGCAGCTCCCTTGCCTCGGTTGGAAGGGTGCCAGAGAAGCTCGGCCCTCGGGTACCCCTCCAGGAGCTTCCCCGCTATCTCGAGGGTGGAATCCGAAGAGCCGTCGTCGATCACCAGAACCTCGCAGGACCCCAGGGATTTCGCCAGGGCGAGGATTCTAGGGAGGGTGGAAGGAAGTACGGCGGCTTCGTTGTAGACGGGCACGACGACGCTTACCTCGGCCCTGGGCAAGGTCCCGGCTGCCGGCGCACCGCCGCCCGTGGACGACTCCGAGTGGGACCTCCGGGCAGTATTGATCAGGGCTGCGGCGCCGATTTCGGACAAGACACTCTCCACGACTTTTTGGGACAATGCAGCCGCTAGATCGCCTAAGCTCAGACGAAGCATGGACAGTTTAGCGGAGACGTGAAAATGCCAGACAACGAGGGGGCTTCCGGAAAAGAAGGCGGTGCAAGAGGAGCCAGGGGCGGATCGACGTGGCCGGCGGTGGGCATCGTGGCTCTGGCCGGACTGGTTCCCGTGCTGCTCTTCGCCCTGGGGTATGCGGTGCTCTCGGTTGCTGGAGTCCAGGCTTCCCGGGCGATGTCTCTCTCCGGACTTGTAACCGTGGGGGCTGCGGGTGCCTGGGGGCTTGCGGTGGGGATCCTCCGGATAGACGAGAGGCTCTTCCGTCGCAATCGGCCCGAGTGAAACCCTGACATAGGACCTGCGGAACGGAAGGAACCCGAGCTCGCCGAGAGCTCTCCGATCTCTTCGGGGCCCGTCTGCCCTCCGGTGACACAGTCGGGGGCTTCCTCCGTCACGCAGTATTCGCCGTCGGCATTTAGATGAGCAAGACCCCAGCAACATCGAGTACATCCCGGAATCGCAAGGTGAGGGCTCTGGGTCTTGCCCTCGCCCTGAACGTGACCTTCGTAGCCGTGGAGATCACGGCGGGATTCCTGGCGGGATCCCTTGCCCTGGTATCCGACGCGGCGCACAACGCCTCGGACGTCCTGGCACTTGGCGTAGGGCTCGCTGCATACCTGCTGGCCTCCTCTCCTCCCACGCACCGTCTGACCTACGGCTTCCAGCGCGCAGAGGTCCTGGCAGCCCAGTTCAACGCGCTCCTCCTGATGGGAGCTGCGGTTCTTGTCGCGCGTGCGGCCGTTGTGCGACTCGCCGAAATACCCTCCGTTCCCGGTGGCCTCGTTGCAGCTACCGCAGCGGCCGGTGTGGCGGTGAACAGCGTCAGCGTCCTAGTCGTTGCGTGGGAACGGATCTCCGACCTCAATTCCAGAGCCGTACTGCTCAGTCTCGGAGCGGACGTGTCGCTCTCGGCAGCGACGATGCTGTCCGGTCTGGCAATGGAAGCCTGGGGCACCTACTGGCTCGACCCGGCGCTTTCTCTGGTCATCGCAGGTGTGATGTGTGTCGCCTCCGTCAGGATCCTCTGGGAGGTGTCCCACGTTCTGCTGGAAGGGGCTCCGCGCCACATCGACGTGCGCGAGGTGCGCGACTTCCTTTGCTCGCAACCGGGTGTGCGAGCTGTCCATCATCTCCACGTCTGGAACCTGTCGTCCGAGAACCTGGCTCTATCGGGTCACGTGGTGCTCGAGAAGGAGATGAGCCTTCACGACGCCCAGGAGGAGCGCGACAGGCTCTCGGCACAGTTGGAAGAGCGCTTCGGAATCGGACACTCCACCCTCGAGCTGGAGTGTCATCCCTGCGAAGAGGAGTCGGTGGTCGCGATCTGAAGGCCACACCGCCCTTCGCTTCCTGCATGGACCTCCGCCGCTTCCCACACGGACCTCCAACCGCCGGGAGGGCTCTGGGTCATCGTCCGGCGATCGGAGTTGTATCAGCAAAGTCCCGCGTGTTGCCGAGCAGCGCGACCGCGAGGCCGTGCTGCGGGCTCACAAGGTTGTGTATCCGAAGAGCGCGATCACGAGCACCAGCGCCACCGAGGCTGCGACGTCCATGCTCGAGGTGACGAGTGGTGCGCCGTGGTTGTCCGGATCGAGCCCCAGCCGATACGACGCGACCGCTCCGTAGTACGCGACGATCATCGCGGCGGACACGGCGAGAAACCCTGCCGCCATGGTGATGGCCACCATCGATCCAAGCCCCGGCCGGGCGACATCCAGCCACCGTGCCAGGACGTACGCGGAGATCCCCAGGGAGAGGTAGACCGGCACCGACAGGATGTAGATCAGAACCACCTCGGGCGCTGCTTCAAAGGGATGCGGCCTCGGACGCAAGAGCCCGGCATGCAGCCGTGAAGCTAGCCTCGCGGAAAGCATCGCCCCCAGGGAACCCGAATTCTCCAGAAAAGCAGGGAGCATCACCAGGAACGCCGGAAAGGCGAGGAAGGTCTCCAGCCGCTTTTCCAACGTCACGCCCGCCACGATGTCGACCAGAGCCGCCATCGCCAGCACCGGTAATGACTCCCGTACGATCCTCCGAACCCTTCCGGTAGCACGCCTCAGCTCGACAACGACCACCGCAGCAGCCACCGCAACGGCGCACGAAGCGACGATCGGCGTCACTAGCCTGACCTGGGCCAGATAGGAAGCCACGACAAGAGAGGGGAGCGTGACCACGTCGCCCGTCACGGTGATCAGGGGGGGCGAGACATAGTCGAGGTCCCAGCCACGGCGGGCAGAGACGACTGCGATGACCACGGTCACGACGAGCACGACGGCCGAGGAGAGGACGCCGCCTATGAGGCTGATCGCCAGAAAGTCCACCGTCGAAATGGACGATATCCCGAATGCAACCGAGACCACACGGGCCATCGGTGCCATCAGAGCGCTCGTGACTAGCGTGTTGACGGTTGCGGCCGCGATGTTGTCGGCCAGGACTTCCCCTCTGCGAAAGGAGACTTTGAATTCCCCGAGATGCAGTGCAGTCCCAAGGCGAGAACCCATCGCTGCGAAGATGTTCCCCCTCATGCCGATCGCGGGAGGGATAAGAATCAAAAGGCCTGGGAGAGCCTCGAGCCTGCCGGTGACCGACCCAAGTACGGCTCCGGCAATGAGATCGCCGGAGGAGGAGACGAGATTGGCGCCTAAGCCCTGCCTGAGAGAGCGCGACTCACGCCGGACCAGCGCCGCAATGGACCCGGGCAGGGACGCGACATACCGGGCCGCCGATACAAGCGACGGCACGATGTCGAGGTTTAGGGATCTGCCCTTTGTCCATACGCGCGGCACTACCCTTCTCCAGGCGTTCTGTTGCACCCACAGCGCGCGGGGCGGGCAACGCCGGCTCCCGGCGGTACACGAGCGCACCGACGAATCGCATCGAACTCACGAGGTGCCCACAGCAACGCCGCGAGCCGTCCGCGGGGGCCGGCCCTCGAGGAGGTGCCCACCGGGCAACCCGCAGAGTAGCAGACCGAGCACCTCGACGCGAGAAAGATGGCTTCACGACTGGCGCCCCAAGCCCCTGGCCAAGCACGCGGCCGGGGACTGCTGCTGGTCGTGTCTACCGTGGCGGCCGGCTCTGTAGGGTCCTGAGAAGCTCTCCTCCGTCAGGCGAGGTCTCCCTGTATTCGTAGAACCGGGTCACCCTCGGCCCCTCGAGCCAGCCGAGCAGAGGATCCGACAACACGTTCGACCCCATCAACTTGGGGATCTCTTCGCGCGTGGCCCAGGTCGCGTCGACAACTACGCCGTCGGGATCGGCGATTCGGAGATCGCCCTCGAATGACCTCGCGGCAAAGACGTATACCGCCAACTGTAGCTTTACAGGAACGAAGATCCGGTGGACGACATAAGCCAGGCCCTCCCACTCCGTTACCCTGAGCCCGGTCTCTTCCTCTACCTCTCGGGCGGCCGTGTCCAAGAGAGTCTCGTCAGGGTCGAGGATCCCGGCGGGGACCGTCCACTCGCTGGCACCCCTCCACGGGCGGAGGTTCTCCACCAGGAGGACCCGGTCGTCCTCTTCCAGGAGGGCGGCAGAGACCATCAAGTGGCGCCAGTATCGGTCCTGGTAGGATGCCAAGCTCGCCTCCAGTGAGCGCTCCTCGGCCCAGCACCACTTAAGGCCGGGGGCACCGACCCCCGACTTCCAGCGACGCCCCGACCAGGCCTCAGAGCGCTCCGCCGTAACCCTTGCGACAATGAATCGTAACGCACGCTCAAGAGAGGTCCGTCGCAAAGGTGGAGTCCAAGACCGTAGAACTTGGAGGTACCTTCCTTGCCTACAAGGAAGCGGGGGCCGGACCTACCACTCTCTTCCTCCCCGCACTCGACGAAGGTTCCTTCGTTTACGCGCTTCAGTTAGAAGATCCGGGCCGGATAGGCCGGGTTCTGGCCCTCGATCACATAGGCTCTGCCGAGTCCGATCGGCCGGCCCTCGAGTACAGGCCGGCGGACTACCTCAGATTCGCCGTCAGGTTTCTGGACAAGACGGCCGATTCCCCCGTGTGCGTCTGCGCGCATGCGGACTCGGTGCCACTGGCCGTAGCGCTCGCGCTCTCTCGGCCAGACAGGGTCGGCAGTCTCGTACTCACCAACCCGGAGCTTCCCGCCCTTTCTTTCGCCAGGAAGCGGGTCGGAGACGGGCCGGTTCCAGGGCCTGCACCGATACCGCTGCTCGAGGTCGTGGCCGGACTCAAGACCTCCCTCGAGTTGAGACGACGCCTCCACGTCATTGCTGCTGCCGGCCGAGGCCGCCACGGACTGCTGCGATACGGCGCCGTCAAGGCTGTAGTCATGCAGCCCGGATACAAGGCTGTCGCCGCAAGACGTATGAGGCACGCCCACCTCTGGTCCGAGTGGATCCTCAGAGCAGGCGAGATCACGATTCCGACCCGTATCGTCGTCGGGAGCGCCTACCACCGGAGGTGCGCGGCCTCGGTGGCAGCGCTTCAGAAAGAGCTCCGGTCCGCAGAAGTGGTGACGATCGAAGGAGCGGGTCGCTACCCAATGATCGAGGCGCCGGAGGCATTCGTGCGGGCGATCTTGCGCTGAGTTACGGGCTTCCACGCGGGTCCGATACATGTGGCGAGCAAACGAGGATCGGCCGCCAGGAGACCCGCTCACCGTGGACTCTTGGCGGCTGTCGAGGTCTCCCGCATTCGATATATTCGCTAGCCTACAAGACCAGACCCGTCGAGGGAGGCCGGCAAGTGGGTCCAGAAGAGAAGGTCATCTACAGCGGGATAGTGGCCCTTTTGGCCGTGTGGTTCTGGCTCTGGTCGGTCATGGACGCCGTGCTGAGCTCTGAGAGCCGCTTCAGGCTGGGACCGAGGTCGGTCTGGGTATTGCTCTGTCTCGCTCTTCCTGTGATCGGAGGGGCTGTATACCTGGTCGTCGGCCGAAACTTCGGCCTTGGTGGGGCTCGTCCGGCGGGCGGGCAGGAATAAGGTCGAGGAGAACACCGGCAAGGCGCTCTGCGGCGCTCGTCCGGCGGGCGGGCAGGAATAGGTCGTCTACTCTCGAGGATTCCTGCGCACATTTGGGAGGATCGGGCGGCTCCCCGTCTGTTTGAATTTGTGTGGTCGGCCTCGCTTGCCTGCGGAGAATCGCCCATGACTCCTTCCGTTTCCCATTTTTTGGACCACGCAGCCGGGACGCCACCGTTGCCCGAGGTGGTGGACCTGGTCTGCCGCGTCCTCGAAGAGGGCCCGGGCAACCCCTCTGGTATTCATCGTCAGGCCCGCCGAGCCGCTGCCATCGTCGAGGAGGCGAGGGAGCGAGTGGCTGGTTCCGTAGGGGCGGCTCCATCCGAAGTCGTCTTCACATCGGGTGGGACCGAGGCGGACAACCTGGCGATAAAGGGCATCGCAGCGGCCCAGAGAGAGCGGGGGCTCGACCGGGTCGTGGTCTCGGCGGTCGAGCACCATGCCGTCCTGGACTCGGCGAAGTGGCTCGAGTCCCAGGGATTCGAGGTAGATATCGCTCCTGTCACGCCCCAGGGAACCGTCGACCTGGACGGCTTGTCCGAGTTGCTGGACCATGACTCCTCGGCACGCACCGCCCTGGTCACGGTGATGACGGCGAACAACGAGACAGGAGTCATTCAGCCGCTTCAGGCCGTGGCCGACCTCGTTAGGCAGCGGGCACCCCAGGCCGTGATCCATACGGACGCGTGCCAGGCCTTCGCCAGTATGGACGTGTCGCTGGATACGCTAGGGGTGGACGCCCTCACGCTCAGTTCTCACAAGATCGGTGGCCCACAGGGAGCGGGGGCACTCGTTGTGCGCGAGGGAACCCCGCTTGTGCGCATCTCCCACGGCGGAGGCCAGGAGCTAGGTCGGAGAGCGGGAACCCACAATGTAGCGGCGATAGCCGGATTCGGCCTCGCAGTCGAGATCTCCTCGGAGAGGCGCCCCGAGTTCGTCAGCCGGACCAGAGAGCTGCGGGGCCTGCTGGAGCTAAGGGTTGCTAGAGAGATTCCGGAGGCCGTCGTCACGGCCGCAGAGGCGGAGCGGTTGCCTCATATCTCGAACATTCGGATCCCGGGCTTCAGAGCCGAGGACCTGCTGGTGCTACTGGACCGAGAGGGCGTCTGCGCGTCGTCGGGATCCGCTTGCGCCTCGGGCAGCCTGGAACCGTCTCACGTCCTCCTCTCAATGGGGCTCGAGCCCGAGCAAGCTCGTTCGGCGCTTCGGTTCTCCTTCGGAAGGACCAGCGGGCAGCCCGACGTCGAGGCGGCCGTCTCGGCACTGGTCTCGGCCGTGCGGGGCAGGTCGCTGCCAGGAGAGGCGCGGACCAGGATCGCAGCCGGATAGCGGGCAGGACGCCATGACCGCCACACGGGATGTCTATCTTCGGGATGAGGAATTGGCGGGTGTAGACGACCGCGCCGCTCAGCGCTTCGCCCATCGGCGAGAAGTCTCCCTTAGGGATCAGGAGTCGCCAGAGCAGTGGCGAGGTACCGTCGAGCAGTGCTCGGCCCCTGGAAGGGCGCCTACGGTTCTGGTCGCCATGAGCGGTGGCGTGGACTCCTCCGTCGCGGCGGCGTTGTTAGTCCAGGCCGGGTACGAGGTCGTCGGGGTCACGCTCAAGCTCTGGGGGACCGGCGGGGGCTTCGCCGAGAGCGGCTGCTGCACGGCGGGCGACGCAGCCGATGCCAGGCGAGTCGCATCCCAGCTCGGAATCGATTACTACGTCTTCGACTTCGTCGACTCCTTCGAAGAGGCCGTCGTCAAGTCCTTCGTCGAGTCGTATCTGAAGGGTCTCACGCCCAATCCCTGCGTCGAGTGCAACAGGGTCGTGAAGTTCGACCTGTTGATGGAGAAGGCCCGGCTACTGGGTTGCGACTACGTCGCGACCGGCCACCACGCCCGAGTCGTCAGGCAGCCCGTTGCGCGGGGCCTGCTCAGAGCACCTGCCGAATCCGACGCCGGAGGTGGGCCCGACCCCGACGAAGGCCGTCGAGAGCCGGGGGCGAGCCGCTTTTCTCTCCTACGAGGGAAGGACCGAGCCAAGGACCAGAGCTACGTCCTTTACATGCTGGGCCAGGAAGTGCTTTCGAGGATCCTCTTCCCCATCGGGGAGATGACCAAGGGCGAGGTCAGGGCGACGGCTGCGTCGCTTGGCCTGAGGACCGCTTCCAAGCCCGAAAGCCAGGACGTCTGCTTCGTCGGCAATGACAGCGTGGACACCTTCGTGGCGAGGCAGTCGGGTCTAACTCCCAGGCTCGAGCTGGTGGATACTCTCGGACGCCGACTGGGGACTGCTTCGACGGGCGTCGTTACCGTCGGCCAGAGGCGCGGACTGGGAGTGGCCGCGGGTCGGAGGCTCTACGTGAAGTCGGTGGATCCTTCCTCGGGTACGGCGGTGCTGGCTCCCCGGGAGGAGCTGTTCGTGGAGTCCCTGTATGCCGTCGACTTCAACTGGGTCTCGGGACGCATCCCCGAGTCGCCCGTCCGCGCCGAGGTGCAGGTGCGCTACAACTCTGCCCCCACGGCCGCCATTCTGTATCCCCAGGGCGATTCCACGGTGAGGATGGAGTTCGAGCGTCCGGTGTGGGCGCCCGCTCCCGGTCAGATCGCGGTTGCCTACAACGGCGACGAGGTCCTCGGAGGCGGAGTCATCTCGTCCTACTGAGATACGACGACCGTACTCACGGCTTCAGGGATCCAGTGTTCGCGGCACCGGTGTCTCGGGCACCCTATACCGGGCACCCAGATGCAGGCCCAGATGCAGTCCGCGTTCATAGGGGCTCGGCTCCCTCCCTCAGCACAGCGAGGCACTCGTCGTACGCGAAGATGCGGTTGCGCCGTCTACCCGTCACCTCTCGTGCGATTCCTAACTCGCACAATGTCTCCATCGCTTTGGCTGCGGCCGGGAACGAGAGTCCTGTGCGATCGCATACCCTCCTTATGGTGAGCAACGGACGCCCGCGCAGGGCGTCGAAAACGCGAAAGGCACTGGAAGCGCCTCGTCCGGCCTGCTGGATTCTTTGAGCGTCCTCTCGGAAGAGCACAAGGAGGCGCTGGGCGGTTTCGACGGCGTTGTTGGCCGTCAGCTCCACTCCCTCGAGGAAGAAATCCAGCCAGGCCTCCCAGTCGCCCTCCGTCCTCACGATGTTCAGCAAGCGGTAGTACTCGGTCCGGTTCTGCTTGAAGTAAAGGCTCAGATACAGCAGGGGACGATCGATCAGCCCCTCATGCTGCAGGACGAACGTGACGAGCAGCCGTCCGATGCGACCGTTTCCGTCGAGGAAGGGGTGAATGGTCTCGAATTGAACATGAGCGAGCGCGGCCTTGACCAGACCGAGATAGGGATCCCTCCGATCATGGAGGAATCGTTCCAGGGCGGCCATGCATTCCTGTACCCGGTCTGCAGGCGGTGGGACGAAATCAGCGGTTGCGAGACGGGTGCCGCCTATCCAGTTCTGCCCAGTGCGAAAGTCTCCCGGCGCCTTCCCACTGCCCCTGCCGCTCCGGAGCAGTATTCGGTGCATTTCTCGGATCAGGCGGTTGGAAAGGGGGAAACCCTCTTTGAGCCGTCTGAGGCCGTGATCCAGAGCTTCTACGTAGTTGGAGACTTCCTTGACATCGTCAAGAGGGACGCCCGGTGCCTCATCGAGCTCGAACAATAAGAGTTGGTCGAGGGTCGACTGCGTCCCCTCTATCTGGGACGACAGCAGCGCCTCCCGCCTTACGTACGCGTACAGGAACAAATCCAGGTCGGGAAGCGTCGGACTGATGCCGTCCAGCCTGCCCAAAGCCAGGGTAGCTCGCTCCAGGAGTCGCTGGCGGCCGGAGTCGAATGCAATCGGTGGATCCGGCGGGAGAGGCAGAGGCACGAACGCCTCGACCTTTTCACCGCCCACCCTCACGATCTGATGACGGCCGGTGGGACCGCGCTTCACAGGTTATCGCTACCTTTGTCGTCAGTTTTCTTACGCTTAATTTGACATCTCGCTATTCAACGATACGGCCCTTTCGTTGAATAACTGTCGACCCGACAGGATCGAGCGACTACAAGGAGGGCAAGATACCCCGAAGCCGGGTGGCCAGACTGGACTGCCCAGCAGTACCGACGCCAGTCCCGGCCTCGCCCTCTTCGACCACCGGGAAGGGGAGAACCGACCGATCCCGGAACTCGCCTCCCCTCCGAAGGAGCACGGAAGGAGCTCTCTTCAGCCCGGAACGAGGGAACCGGCCGATTTCGGAACTCGCAGTGGTGAGGTCCTTCTGTGCATGAGGTGATCGGAGGACGGATGACTGCTCCCAGAGCGCGCAGTGGTGGGCTCTCGACTTGTAGGCTGGTTTCGTGAGTCGTGCCCGGTACCGAGTACTCGTGCTCTGCACGCACAACGCCGCTCGAAGCCAGATGGCGGAGGGGTGGATCCGCGCACTTGCGCAGGACCTGGGCGTCTCACTTGAAGTGTGGTCGGCGGGAACCGAACCAGGGCAGCTCCGCCCGGAAGCAGTCGATGCGATGGCAGAGGTCGGAATCGACCTGGGGGGTCATCGCTCGAAGAGCGTGGAGGAGGTCCCGGAGCCGGACTGCTTCGACGTGGTCCTGACCGTGTGCGATTCTGCCCGGGAGTCCTGCCCCCTCGCCCCCGGCAAGGCTACGGACCTGCACGTCTCGGTGCCCGATCCCACCGGTGAGTCCCTTGAGGAGTGGCGGCGGGTCCGAGACGGCATCGGCAGGATGGCTCGTGCACTCGTGCAGGCCCTGGGAGCCGGACGAAAGCCGACGTCGGAGGAGCTCGCTGCGGAAGCGGGACTGAGCGGGGATACTGGGAGGTCGCAGTCGATCACTATGTGACAATCCCGGTCGCTATCGGGATGAACCCTGCCTGTTTCTCGACTTCCAAACAAAACAGATGAATCTTCTTGACCTTGCGACCCGCCCCCTTCTACCTCTTCGGTCGTGACCGCTTTCACCCTTCGATTACCTGGCACATGCCACCGGAGAATCCATGGGGGTGCGGTTCCTCAGGCCGCCAGCGGCCTCCTCCAACCCATTTTCGGAGGCCGCACGCTACAAGCCCACAGAACTCAAGGAGCGCTCCGGCCCCCTCCCTCGAGAATGGCCTTCAGCTTCTGGAACTGCTCCCCGTCCGTCTTCCTCACTTCACGCCGCATGAAGGGAGCCATCAGCCGCCACATTCCTCGCGGTCTGAGTTCCGTGGCGCAGGTGACTTCCGTTCCGCCCTGTGTCGGTCGAAACGAGAAGGCCGCTACAATCGGGAAGGGACTCGAGAACTCCACCACCACACGATTCGGCGGGTCGAAGTCCGTCACTCTCCACGGCATCACGATTTCCTTCCGTCCCATCTTGCGTGTGTCCGCCCCGGTTGCCCCCTGCCTCAGCGGACCCTTGTACGAGACGTCGACCAGCCCGTAGCTCCACTCCTTGGCATTGCTCAGGTCGGTCAGATAGGCGAAGACGTCCGCCTGCTCCCTGCGAATTACCACAGAAGTCTCGATCGGGGCCATCGTTCTCCTCCTCGGTTTCTGCCTGCCCGGAAGACCCTGTGTCACCCGGACGCGTCTGCCTGCTCGGGTAGAAAGCCTCGCGCCCATCGGAGCGGTGAGCATGAGGGGGATCCCTTATTTCTTTGCGACCGCCCCGGGAGAGCCGAGAAGGGCGGAGCAGATACGCCGGCCAGGGCTGGGTCACCACGAGTGGCTCCATACGAGAGATGGAGGCGACAGACCGCTCGTCCCCGGGGTGCGAAAGCCCGAGTCCGACCACCGCATATCGCTGGCCGAGTTTGTGTAGTGTTGTCTCGGATGTCCGGAGCGATGGATCAGAACACGCTAGAAGTGGGTCGACGGGCTCTTGCCGAGGGCCGCTGGAGCGATGCGGCTTCGATCTTCTCTGGCCTCGACGGGCCCGCAGCCGCCGAGGGGCTCTCCGATGCCTTCTGGTGGCTGGGCGACGTATCGGAGGCGTTGAGCGCCCGCCGCTCCGCCTACAAGCAGTGGCGTGACCGAGGTGCTGACGACCGGGCGGCCATGGTTGCCATCTGGCTGGCCCGAGAGTATCTGGGTGCTCTCGGAAACGACGCCGCCGCACGGGGATGGCTGCAGCGAGCCGAGACGCTCGGCGCCCCGGCCGGATGGGTCGCGCTGGTCAGCTCTTCACTCAACGGAGAACCGGTCGACGCTGCAGTAGCGAGCGCCAGGGAGTCACGCGACGCCGATCTGGAGGCGCTTGCTCTTGCGCGACAGGGACTCGAACGCGTAATCGCCGGCGACCTCGACGCGGGCCTTTCCAGCTTCCACGAGGCAATGGCAATCGCCACGGCCGGCGAGACTTCACTGCAGACGCTCGGCTATCTGTGCTGCGATCTGGCACTCGCGACCGAGTACTGGGGAGACGCAGAGCCTTTCGCTCAGTGGAGCGGTGTCGTGGTCGGTATAGCCACCGAGCGAGGGCATCCGCCCCTGGTCGCATTCTGCGCTACCTGTTGCGCCGTGATGGCGGCCACGGACGGGAACTGGGAGGCGGCCAAGGGGCAGCTCAGGGCGGCCATAGAGATGCTTGCAGAGAGGGGACACCGCGCGCGATGCATCGCCCCGAAGGCGCGCCTCGCCGAACTTCTCATACAGCAGGGTCGTCTGGAAGAAGCCGCCGACCTTCTGGGCGACCGGAGCGAGGAGACCCTGGTCGCACGGGCTCGACTGTTGCTCGCCAGAGGCGAGTCGGAAACGGCAGCAGCACTGCTCGAGAGGGCCCTGAAGGATGGCGACTCCCTCAAGACGCTGGATGCTCTTGTATTGCTGGCCGAGGCAACACGAGATCCGGCGGTGGTGGCGCGTCTCGAGGCACTTCCCAGGAATCGCAAGGTCGTGGCGGCGACCGCACTGGCGAGAGCCCGTGTGATCGACGACGCCGCTGCCTACGAGGAAGCGTTGGCGGTTGCACACACTCCCCTCGAGGCGGCAGAAGCGCACCTCGCACTCGCCCGGCTTCGCGACTCCAAGGAGGACGCCCGGACTGCCGCCGACCTCTACGAGAGCGCCGGCGCGACGGCTCGCGCCAGTGAGGCCGCATCCCTTGCGAGGTCGCTCGGAGACTGGACGAGGGTCGGGCCCAAAGGTGTCGGCAAGCTCACCAAGCGAGAGCGCGAGGTCCTGCGTCTGCTCGCCCAGGGGCTGACCAATGTCGAGATTGCAGAGCGCCTCTACATTTCGCCGAAGACGGCAGAGAACCACGTCGGCAACATATTGATGAAACTGAACGTGCGGAGCCGCACCGAAGCTGCGGCCTACGCGCTCACGCACTCGGTCTAGCTCGCGCCGCGGACCCTCGGTAGTGAATCGGCCTCCGGTCCAAGGCCGGGCGGCCGAAGTTCTGGGAGGAAATGAGGGATCCCCCTCATGCTCCCGTCACAAGTCGCGCCTACCCTTTTCTCCAGAGCCGGCAATCCCGGACGCCTCGGGCCTATACACAGCGGGCCAAATGGGGCCGTCTCGGGCTGCAACAGAGGGTGTGTCGGCCGGGCCGTCCCGGGATCCAACACAACGGGCTAGCCCGCCGGCTCGAGCCGACTCCGACAAACCGAAAGGAGCAGAAAATGGATGCCAGGAGTGTCGTCGACGGGTACTACGAGTTCCTGAACAAGGGAGATCTCGACGGCGCCATCTCCCTCTTCGACGAGAGCTACCAGGGCCATTGGGGCCTCGGTTCCGGTGGCGGGGGTGCCGACACCGTGCGCGCACACCTGCGCCAATGGTATACAGCCGTACCGGACATGCGGTTCGACGTGCTGCAGACCATCACCGATGGCAACTGGGTGTCCAGCTTCCTTGTGGTACGCGGAACCCAGACCGGTCCCTTCGGCGAGATCCCTGCATCGGGGAACGAGTTCCAGATGGGCGGTGTCGACAACTTCAGAGTCGAGAATGGAAAGATCGTCGAGGGCCGGACCATCTGTGACCTGGGATCGCTCTTCATGGCAGCCGGAGCCGTCAAATTCTGACCGGCCAGATCTGGCCGCGGGGGCCGAAGGAGTCCCCGACGTATACGCTTTTGGACGAAGGAGGTAGCAGACATGCCAAAAATATCGAAAAACCAGGCAAAAGATTCGGTAAAGGAAGAAGGATTCGAAGGCTATTACGGGCAGGTCGAGGGTTACACCGTCGGCTTCGAGACCTACACAGCGGACGCGGATCTGGCTCCTTTATTCACAAACCTACTCGATGATCGCTGTCAATGTCCGCACTGAGGCGTGGTTCTCAAAGGAAAGTTAGTCTATGTCTATCCCGACGGTGAAGAGGAAATTGGGCCGGGTGAAGCTTACTACGCAAGACCCGGCCACACACCGAAGATATTTGCCGGCACCCAGGTTATCGAGTTCAGCCCGACAGACGAGCTGAACAAGACCCTGGAAGTGGTCACCAAGAATATGGAGGCCTCCGAATAACTTCGGTCTGCAAGCGGAAGCGGGCAGAAGGAGGCTCGGGAGCGGTATACGGATGGCCTCGTGAGGTGTGGCGATCGCGTACCGGGGTTTTAGGGTGTCAGGCATGGTGTTAGCCGGTGGATTGAAACTCGATCTTACTCGCTTCTGTGACCCGCTGAGAGGCGTCCAGGATTTCCAGCGAGATCAAGTTGCCTTCCGCGTCGTAATTCAGGATCACACCAGGCTTTTCCTCATCGCTTTCGGCGACTTCGGCATCGCTCTTGAAGATCACAGTCAAAGTGTCTGTTTTTGCGTCGTATTCGACTTTCAAGGCCTGGTCCTCCAGTACTTTTCGATTCTGCGCGTCTTGTATACCGTAACGACCTCAGCGGGTGATCGATCTACATCGACAAAAACGCGAACCAGATACTTAGCTCCCTCTATTTCTACTCTCGATTGCAGGACTTCCCGCCCTGGTCTGACGGGCAGCCTCTGCTCAGGCCGCTCCAGCACAGTACGGACCAGACTCTCGGCGATTCCACGGCGAGCAATCTGGGAGACAGCATGCGAGGATAGGACTTAGTCTCGGATGGGCTCAGCTGTCTCCATAGCTCATGTTTCTTCCCAAAAATCGAATGTCGGCTGGATCCCGGTGTGCGCCATGCGCTTGCCCTCCAGGCGTAGCGTCTGGCGTTCTCCCAGCAGGGCACTGACCAGCTTCCAGTCCTCCAGGTCGCGGGGCAAGACCTCGAAGAGCGCCTGCGCTAGCTTCCAGAATGGCCCGTCTTCCAGGATGTCCCGATCCGCAAGATACGCTACCAGCTCCTTGCGCTTCTCCTCTTTCCACAGCGACAGACTGCGGTGGAGCGCGTCGATGACCGGCGGGTTCTGATCCCGACCGAGGCCTCTGCGGCCCGCGCGACCTCCGAGCAGGGCAAGACGGCACTTGGAGCCGTTCACCACGAATAGTCCGTGGCCGCGGGCGACCTCCATGGCGTTCTCTTCGGCTGCGCCGATCTGCACGACCAGCCGGGCGTCGTCCCAGGCCTGCTCTGCCACCCCGTAAAGGGTCGCCCAGACGTAGTAGAGCGTCGAGAGGTTGTCCCCGCGGAACTCGCCGGAGATGGCGTCGCGGGCTGCCCGCTTGGCCAGCTCCAGAAGTTCGGGGATTCCCACCGGGCTGCCGTCCGCCCTTTCCACGCGCTCGTACTTTCCGAACACGCCGACGGCCAGCCCGTAGCAGGCGGCGAAGACCTGCGCCAGCTTTTCGGTGATATGCCGATCGGCTGTGACACCGTCGCCTCCATGGCGGTGCTTGAGGGCTGTGGCCTCGGCGGCCTTTGGTGTGAGCGGCGCGGCCATGGCCTCGGACACGATCTCGCCGATTTTGGGCTGGCGGCCATTCCGGCAAAAGCCGACTGTGGCCCCGTTGTCCGCCGTAGCCCGCTATTTCTTGTTCGCTCTTCGTCGAGTCGCCATGACCTCTCTGGAGATCCTCTCGCATATAGGAGTCACGGTGCCTTCGGCCGAGCTCCTTGTTGTCAGGCCTTCCGAGGTCTCGTCCACATGCGGTGCCCGACAGTCGCGGCGCTCGGCTCCGCGACGTCGGAGCGGGCGCCCTCCCAAGCATCGGGGCGCGCCAATGACAACCGCGCTCGCCGGGTCGGTTGTCCCCGGGGACCCCCGGGGCGCGAAGCACCGCCACGGCGCCCGCAGAGAGCCACCACGCCGGCCAAGTACACACCGAGAACTGGGATGGCCGGATATCTATGGCTCCACTACTGGATGATAACTGGGGGGTACGACAGTCCCCTGGATGCGCCGGTCTCGGCTAGGGCTTGCCGTCCGAGAGATAAGCGCGCAGGCGTTCAGCCAACGGTGGCAGATCGTTCTGGACCGTCTGCCACAATATGTCCAGGTTGATGTCGAAGTAAGCGTGTACCAAGCGATGGCGCATCCCTATGATGTCTTCCCAAGGTAACTCCGGCAGTTTTGCTCTCGTCTCCTCGGAAGTTTGATAGGCCGCCTCTCCAATGATCTCGATATCCTTGACAAGAGCCAGCACGAGCAACCTGTTGTCGTTCAAGTCCGAGCGTTTCCGCCCCTGAGTAAATGCCATAATCTCCTCGGCTGCATCCAGCATGTGACGTAGGAGAACCCGATCATCCTTGACCATATTCCACCTCGGCCTCTTCCATCACCTGCTGGCGGAAGTACCGGCTCAGGTCCTCCGGGGTACGCAAATCTACCTTGCGGCCCCCGAGCAGTGCCGAGAGTTCCCGTTCCAGGCGGGCCATCCCGAACAGCCCCGGAATGTGACCCGGTTCAAACTCAACGAGAATGTCGATGTCACTATCCGGACTGAAGTCGGCCCGCAATACCGAACCGAACACAGCCAGACGGCGAATGTGATTAGCACGACAAAACTGCGCGATCTTTTCTTTCGGCAAATCAATCGCTGGGCTCATGGTTGTGCCTCTGACACAGCAAACATTCTGGGCTTGAGCACCCTTGAGGGCCCGCCCAGAGGAAATGCAGGAGTCGCCGTACCCGTATATGATATCTGCGCCCTCGCCAAGCTCGCGATAGGCCATGAACTATAGGTCACGTCGGCATTCCTCTTCTGCCCAACCCTCGATGCCACACAAGGTGACCACCGCCCATGGGTCCTCCCGCGAGGTGCCATGCCAGGCCATGTAGCCGTGAGAGGCAGACGTGTCGCCCCCGTGTTTTTGCGAGCGCAAGACCCGGGCCCTTCCACCGCTTCATGTTTCGTTGGACACCTCCTGGTAGAGAAGGTGGTCAACAGAATTTGGGAGAAGGAGGGCGGTTGCAGAAGAGAAGTCCCAGGGTAAACCAGGAGCCGGATCGTCCGAGTTGCCCCGAATTGGTAACCGGTGAGATGCAGGGGTGGCAGCGACAGAAACGGTCTGTCGCCACGAGTTAGCGATAGATCGGACCAGATCGTCCTGTAGTCGGGAGAACGAAGGCCACCAGGCGACGAAGCGGAATCACTCACCAGAGCCTCCAGATTCTGGCTCGTCACCGGGAGGAGAGACGGGCTGAAGCGAAAACGTCACCCCGTACTGAAGCATGTCTACGTCCGAGACACTCGAGAGCGCATAACGCAGGCCCTTGTCGGCCTCACGGGCGATGATGAGACCACGCACCGGTTCTCCAGGGTCGGCCAGGTGCCGTCTCACCCATCCCATATATCGAAGGAGTTGCCCTACCGTGGCATCCGCCGTCTGGTTGCGCTTGTGCTCTACAACCAACCACCCCTTGCCGGTGCGGTGGCGAGCGAGGATGTCTATCCGCCCGACGTCAGTAGGGTACTCATAGCCCCGCTCCAAGTCGCCATCCTCCTCAAAGATGGCCCATTCCTTGGCCAGCTCCGTGCGGTCCCAGTCGTCACGGAGAAACTCGTGCAGGTGCCGCTCCAGGCTGAAGCCGAGAGCGTCCTCGGGCTCTGCCTCGTCCTGATCTTCGCCGGGACGCTCCTGAGGGACAGATACGACATACCAGAGCAGTGCATCTAGCGTCCACAAGTCGATACCCAGGTCCGAGGCCAGGCGAAGCAACACGTTATTTACCTGCTCGTAGCGCTGACCTGTAGATTCGCCACGGGTGGCATCCGGGAAGATACCGAGCTCCCTGAGGGCAGCTTCGGAAATGTTGTTCCAGACGCCGTACTTGTCCGGGTAAGCGACCAGAAGGATCGCCGAAGCTACCGCCTTGCCCATCCCGGAGACCGATGGCATCGCCTCGTCGAAGCGCTGGGCAAGGGGGTCTCGTCTCGTCCAGGAGCCTGCCGAGCGCCCGCCGTAGGTTGTCCATGTCGGCGCAGATGCGATTGCCCATGCGATGCAGACCGGTCCAGTGCTTGTTGTTCTCCATTCGCAAGAAGGCCTTGACCTCTTCTTCATCGAGTTGGCCGATGTGCTCAGGCGAAAAGACCGGACCGAAGCGGGCCAAGACGGCATCCCGGGAGTCGACGGTCTCCTTATAGAAGCGGTTCCGAGGCGCCTCCACCAACGCCGCGCGAAGGCGACCGGCAGCGGCAGCGTAGGACTTGAGTTCGGTCATGGGATGTCTCCTCTCTGGGACGGCCGAGCAGAAGCACGCGGCGCCGTTCACGGGGATGCTAACCCACCCTAGCGACAATTCTCGGCCCCGGCCTCGCATCTCGCCGCAGGTCCGGCTGCCCCTTCCGGGCCGACCTCCGTAGCCGCCGTGCCGCTGCGGGAAAGCGAGGCCGCCGTTGCCCCAGCAGTGACGCGGTGCTAAGATGCAGCTAGCCAGTAATATGGTCCGTAAATATGGGTAGCCATCGTCGGCGGAGTGCGAGACCTACCAAACTGCAATGAAGACCACGATCGACATTCCGGACGAGCTCTACAGGAGAGTCAAGGCAAGGAGCGCTCTCTTGGGCAAGCGCATCCGCGACGTGACGATAGAGCTTTACAGTCGCTGGCTCGAGGAGGAAGAAGGCCAGGACTACACCGGCCAACCCCAGCAGTGGCTCGATGAGTGGGTCCGCCTGGGACGGAAGAACCTGGAGAGCTCGACACCACGGCCGACCGCCACCGAGATCCTCGCAGAGGATCGAAGTAGGACAGACCACCGCTAGCCCGTGATCACAGTAGACGCCAACGTGTGGGTCGCGGCCTACGATCCCCACGACCGATTTCACGATGACAGCGTGACGTTCTTGTCGGCCGTGCTCGATTTACGTACCTCTTTGTATGCTCCGGCAGTGATGCCACTCGAGGCTGCCTGTGCGCTTGCACGGCGAACAGGGAGACCGGAAGTTGGCGAGGATGCCTTCCAGAGATTGCAGAAGGTGCCGGGGCTCGAACTGATCCCACTGGACCAAAATCTTATTCGGTTAGCCGGCCGGCTAGGCACCCGGGCATCCCTTCGTGCCGCAGACGCTATCTACGCAGCGACAGCCCAAGCCACCGGCAGTAATTGCATATCGTGGGAGCGGGAGCTAGTCGAGCGCGCCGGTGCTCTGCTCCCGACCCAGTGGCTTTTCCCTGGCGGCAACAAGTAAGCAGGGAAGCGCCCGGGGATCTCCCGGGCAGAGAGCCCGCAAGAGGCCTACCGAATGATGAAGTATTTGGCCTCGGGGTGGTGCATCACGACTGCCGAGACCGACTGCTCGGGCTGGAGCTGGTACTCCTCGGACAACTCGACCCCGATTCGACCGGGATCCAGCAGCCGGAAGAGTTTCTCCTGGTCCTCCAGGTTCGGACAGGCCGGGTACCCGAACGAGTACCTCGACCCCCGATAGCCCTGCTTGAAGATCCCTGCCAGGTCGGGAGCGTCCTCGTCTCCGAAGCCCCACTCCTCCCTCATGCGCTTGTGCCAGTACTCGGCGAGCGCCTCGGTCATCTCGACCGAGAGGCCGTGCAGGTACAGGTAGTCCCTATACTCACCGCTATCGAATAGCTCGTGCGCCTTCTCGGTCGCCCTCGGCCCCATGGTCACGACGAAAAAACCGACGTAGTCCGTTTCGTCTGAATCTACGGGCCGCACGAAATCCGCAAGGCACAGACGCCGGTCTCCGGGCTGGCGAGGAAAGTCGAAGCGGAGTACCTCTTTTTCAGGCTCATCGGGGTCGTAGACGATGAGTTCGTTTCCCTCGGACTTAGCAGGCCAGTATCCGTAGACCACCTGAGGGATGAGCAGCTTCTCCTTCTTGGCTCTACCCAGCCAGTGGCGCAAGGCGGGCTCGGCCTCTTTCTCTATGATCTCTGTGTACTCCTCCTCGGATCTGGAGCCCCGCCTGAACTGCCACTGGTTCCTGAAGAGAGCTGTGCGGTTGAGGTACTTGGCGATCTCGTCCAGGTTCAAGCCCTTTACGATCCGGGAGCCCAGGAAGGGCGGCTTGGGGATATCCACCGTGGTGGAGACATCGGAGCGTACCACTTGCTTGGTCTCGGGCCCTCCCTCTCCTTTCAGGATGGTCTCCCTCAGCGTGGACACCCTGGTGGAAGGAATGCGCCCGAAGTCGTCTGGCAAGGTGCCGGTACGCTTTCCCTCAACCAGCTTTTCGATGGTCTGCAACCCCTCGAACGCGTCCTTGCCGTAGAAGAGGCGCCCCTTGTATATCTTCCTCAGGTCCGCCTCGACATAACTGCGTGTGAGGGCAGCCCCTCCGAGAATCACCGGCCACTCGTGAAGCTCCAGCCGATTCAACTCCTCGAGATTCTCTTTCATGACCTGTGTGGACTTGACCAGCAAGCCCGACATGCCAAGAACGTCGGCGTCGTGTTCCTTCATCGCACGGATCATCTCGCTGATGGGCACCTTGATGCCGAGGTTGATCGTCTCGTAACCGTTGTTGGAAAGGATGATGTCGACCAGATTCTTTCCGATGTCGTGTACATCCCCTCTTACGGTGGCCAGCACCACCTTGGCCTTGCGCTGGCCCTCGACCTTTTCCATGTGAGGTTCCAGGTAGGAGACGGCCTGCTTCATGCACTCGGCCGATTGGAGGACGAAGGGAAGTTGCATCTTTCCGGAGGCGAAGAGGTCTCCCACTACCTTCATGCCCTCCAGCAAGAAGTCGTTGATGATGGTGAGAGGCTCGTATTTTTCCAGCGCCTCGTCAAGGTCCTTCTCCAGGCCGTTTCGGTTGCCGTCGATTATTCGCTGCTTCAGTCGCTCCTCTACAGACAGCGAGGAGATGTCGGTCCTGGATTCGACAGCGGACTCCTGTCCTTCGAAGAGCCCGATGAATTCCTGCAAGGGATCGTAGTCGTCCCTGCGCCTGTCGTAGATGAGGTCCCTTGCGACACTTATCTGCTCTTCGGGGATCTTGTTGAGGGGGAGGATCTTGCCTGCGTGCACGATGGCTGCATCCAGTCCGGCCTGGAGAGCCTCGTGCAAGAAGACCGAATTAAGCACGGGGCGGGCTGCAGGAGAGAGCCCGAAGGAGCAGTTCGAGACGCCGAGTATGGTAAAGACGCCGGGCAGCTCTTCCTTGATCCGGCGGATCGCCTCAAGCGTGTAGAGCCCGTCCTTTCTGAGGTCCTCCTGTCCGGAAGTGAGGGGAAAGGTCAGGGCGTCGAAGATCAGGTCCTGCGGGCGCAGGCCGTACTTTTCGGTAGCGAGATCGTAGATGCGGTGCGCCACTCGCAGCTTCCACTCGACCGTTCGAGCCTGACCTTCCTCGTCGATGAGCAAGGCGATGCAGGCCGCCCCGAACTTCTTGGCCAACGGGCAGAGGACGGACATCTTCGCCTCGCCGTCCTCCAGGTTTATCGAGTTGATTACAGACCGGCCGCCAAGCCGCATGAGACCCGCCTCGATCACCGCGGGCTCGGTCGAGTCGAGGACTATGGGAATCGTCGACTGAGTAGCCAGCCGGGAGGCCAGCTCGGACATGTCGACGACGCCGTCCCTGCCCACGTAGTCCACACAGAGGTCCAGGACGTGAGCACCCTCCCTGATCTGGTCCGTGGCGATGCCGACGCAGGTGTCCCAGTCCTCGGCGAGCATCGCTTCCCGGAACTTCTTCGAGCCGTTCGCATTCGCTCTCTCCCCCACGATCAGGAAAGAAGTCTCTTGGCGAATGGTCGTGGCCGAGTAGAGACTTGAAAGAGAGGGTTCGAGATGGGGGGTCCTGAGCGAGGGAGCCCGTTCGCCGATCCTCTCGGCCAGCAGCCTTATGAATTCCGGCGTCGTACCACAGCATCCCCCTACCGCGTTCACTCCCAGCTCGTCCACGAACATCTCGTGGTAGGCGACGAACTCCTCGGGGGTCAGGGTGTAACGTGGCCCTTTCTCGGACAGTTCTGGAAGCCCGGCATTGGGCAGGACGCTTATCATCTTCGGACTCGTCGTAGAAAGCGTCCGCACGTGCTCGACCATCTCCTTGGGACCGGTGGCGCAGTTGAGCCCCAAGAAGTCGATGTCGTAAGGCTCGAGCGCAACTACCGCAGCACCGACCTCGGTGCCGAGCAGCATGGTGCCCGTCGTCTCGATGGTGATCTGGACGATGATGGGGACTCGCTTGCCAGTCCGCTTGAAAGCCAGATGCGCCCCGGCGATGGCCGCCTTCGTCTGTAGGAGGTCTTGACACGTTTCGATGTGGAGGGCATCGACCCCACCCTCGATCAGTGCCGCCATCTGGTCGGCATATGCACGCTCGAGGAATTCGAAGCTTGTCTGGCCGAGGCTCGGCAGCTTGGTTCCCGGCCCTACCGAGCCTGTGACGAAGCGGGGTCTGTCCTCGAAGGAAGACGCTACTTCCTTTGCGAGCCGTGCCCCCTCGTAGTTGATCTCGTAGACCTTCTCTACGGCGTCGTATTCGGAGAGAACGACCGCGAAGGCCCCGAAAGTGTTGGTCTCCACGGCGTCGGCGCCAGCCTCGAAGTAAGAAGCGTGAATTTCGGAGATGACGTCGGGACGGGAGAGGTTGAGGATCTCGTTGAATCCCTCCTGTCCCCAGAAGTCGTCGGGCCCCAGGTCCCGCGCCTGGATCTGGGTGCCCATGGCGCCGTCGAAGATCACCACTTTTTCGCGGCAGACATCGAGAAAATTGCTCATCGGCACCGAAGATAGCTCACCTGGTACGGCCGGAAAGCTCCTTTAGAGGCCGGTCCCTGTCGCCCGTGGTGGCCGATACTCACGGCGGCCCCCGGCGGCCCCCTCTGGTGCGGCGCTCGATGCGACTGGGCCTGTAGGAACCTCCCGGTTCCGGCCGGCTTACGATTCCGAGGATTCGGAGTCAGCCTTCCCGACCCTGCACCTGCCCCGCGACCCGCTGGACCGCCGATCTCAAGTCGTCCAGCTTGAACGGCTTGGCCACCACTTCCTCGAAGCCCTTCTCCTGGAGCGCCCTCCTCGTGTAGTCGTCCAGATGGCCCGTGAAGGCCACTGCCTTGACTTCCGGGTCAAGCTTCCTCAACTCCGCCAGGGTCGCCGCCCCGTCCAGACCGCTCTTCATGGTGGAATCCAGCACGACCACGTCGAAGGGCTTGCGTTCCTGGAGGGCCTCCCTGAATTTCTCGATCGCGTGGATCGCATCCTCCACCGGATCCACCTGCCACCGCGCTTCCTCGAGAGCGAGCTGTGCTACCTTGCGCACCCCTGGCTCGTCGTCCATCACCAGGGCACGGCCCACCACCGAGGATTTCTCGTCCAACGCGTCCCCGACACCGCCACCTGCCACTTCGGCCCCTTCTCCCGCCTCCTTGGGCTCGGCCTCCCCAGGTCGGGAATCGAGTGTCGGAGCCTTCCCGGAGGAGAGCTCGGCAGCTGGAAGGTAGACGAGCACGACCGTTCCCCTGCCGAGCTCGGAGGAGATCCCCATGTGGCCCCCGTGCTTCCTGACGATCGAAAAGCAGGTCGAAAGTCCCAAACCCGTTCCCGCCGGTTTCGTAGTGAAGTAAGGGTCGAAGACCTTCTCGAGGTTCTCCGGCGGGATGCCGACTCCCTGATCTTCGACGATCACCTTGACGAAGCGCCCGCCTTGCAGATAGGGTCCGGCCGTTAGCTCACCCTCGGTCACCACCACGTTTTCGGCCCTGACGGTGATGCATCCCCCCGAGGGCATTGCCTGCTCGGCGTTGAGCAACAAGTTGTTGAACACCTGGATTAGCTGGTTCTCGTCGCCCAGGACCGGCCAGAGGTCGGGGGCCGCCGATACCACCAGCTCCACGTCCTTTCCGGCAAGGGCGAACGTAGTCGCCTGTTCCAGCACTGCAGAGAGATCCACGGGTTTCGGCTCGTAAGGCGCCGGCCTGGCGAAGGAGGCCAGCCGGCCAGTCAGCTCCCTGGCCTGATTCGCAGCCGTCTCGGCTTCCTCGATGAATTCGGTTACCGCCGCCGACTCAGACTTCTCCTTGGCCAGCGCGAGATTGGCGAGAATGGCAGCCAGCATGTTGTTGAAGTCGTGCGAGAGCCCGCTTGCCATCAGTGCCAGGGACTCGAGCTTCTCGAGACGGATACGCTCCTCCTCTCGACGGCGCTCTTCGCTCAAGTCCCTCAGCGTCAGGACGGCACCGGAAGGAGCCTCGCCTTGAGTAGGGATCGGCGAGTAGTAAGCCGCCACTTCCACAGTCGACCCGTCGGCACGCTTGAGACGAAGGGATCTTCCCGCGTCGATGCTCAGCTCGCGCTCGATGGAACTGAGGGCCAGTGCCGACGTGTCTACCGACTCGGCTGCCCCGTCGGCCGGCTCGAACACGACGACCTCGCCCAGGACCTTTCCCACAGCCCGCTCTTTGGCCAGGCCCAAGAGGTGCTCGGCTGCCCGGTTGAGAAGGACGATCCTCGCCTGGTCGTCGGTCGCGATCACGGCGTCCTCGACGGCTTCAATGGTCGCTTTCAGGAGCTCCTCTTCGGCTGCGAGAGCCTCGGTGGCACGCACTTGCTCGGAGATGTCGGTGCCGACCGCGACGATCCCTTCCACCTCGCCAGACTCGGATTTGAAAGGCTCGCAGCAGACGTCGAAGATGCGTGCGCCGAGGCGAAGCTGCAAGCACGTGGACTCGCCGCCGAGACAACGCTCGAAGTGAGATAGGACCTCAGGAGCGTCGGGAAACAGCTCGGTGACATGCCGCCCGACCCCGTGTTGGGGATCCACTCGGGCGGCATCGAGCGCCTTTCCGGTCAGGATTCGGCAAATTCCCTTGGTGTCGAATACTGCGAGGATTACCGGCGCGTGCCGAACCAGCCATTCCAGGACAGCACCGCTGACCTCCTCGACGATCCTCGAGAGGCCTTCGGAGTCCTCGTTTTCCGCAGCACGAGCTTCGCTCATCGCACACTCCGGCGAGCCTTGGGCTCTTGGCTGGCGACTCGCGAATTCTACTTCGGATGCCCAATCCTTGGAGCCCGAAGGTGTCGGCGCCAGAAGGAGCGGAGTCTTCTATAGAGCGGCCAGGGGAAACGGCTTTGCGCCTAGGCCACCTGGCCTATAAAGTTGCGGTCTCGCGCACCCAGAATTCCTGAGCAAGAATCCTTGGCTTTCGACACGGTGAAAGGAGGCCGCCATTCCCCCGGCAGGACAGAGAGCACGTGAACCCAGGCCCCGATTCGGCGAGATCCTGATCTATGAACCGGACCGTGGCCAGGGGTTGCTCTACAGCCTGAGGGAAGGGCGCACGCTTCCTTTCAAGACCTCCGACTCGCCGGGCCTTCCCACCGAGATCCTGAGGCCCGGCCTTCAAGTCCACTTCCTTACGGCCTCCGATGACTCCGGAGGCCAACGAGCGGTACAGATCAGCCTCGAACCGGTGGCCTCGCTTGACGCAAGGCTGAGGTATGTCGCAAAGCGAGCTGCCCGCAGGTCGACTAGAGCCGCCGACTCCGGACGGACCAAGGCCGAAGCGGCAGCCGAAGCAGCCGGTGCGGCTCAAGAGGACATTGCCTTCATGGGCGCCGGTCTCTCCGAGGTCTCGACCAGTGGGCGGCGAGGCACAGGCGCGGGCAGGCGCGACCGGGAGAAGGCCGACGAGCATCCCGAGCGGGCCGTAGCTGAGGCTGTCGCAGCACCCGACGCCTCCAGCTCCGAGGAAGAGGTCGGGGGCGGAGAGCAGGCCGATATGCCAGAGGCTGTGACTGAGGGATCTACGACGGGGCCCGAGGAGCGCTCATCCTCGAAAGAAGAAGAGTCGGCATCGTCCTGACATTCGGATCTGGCCTATGAAGAAGGGGCCCGCCGGGAGCCCGGCGGGGATGTCAGGGCGCCCCGATCACGCTGGGGAAGGGGCTTGGCGAACCAACCGGCTGGGGTTGCGCGGGCGGTGTGAAGTCAGACTCCCTCGGTCCGGAGACCGACTCGGCCGAGATCGCGAAAAGCTCCGTGTTGAGCACCGTCATCTTGAGCAGTATCCCGGAACCGAAGCACAGGGTCCCACCTCGGTAAAGGACCTCGGTTATCAGCGAGTCTTGCATGACTTTCAGAATCGAGGGGTCGACACCTTCCAGCGGCGCAAGGGGAGGAATTGCCTCGTCGTCACCGGGGCTCTCTGGTCCCTCGACGAAGAGCTGAAGCTGGGGAACGATGTCGAAGCAGGAAGCCTCGTATCCGGCGAAGGATCCGTCGCTGCGCTTGTAGGTCTCCGGCGAAATCGAGCGGGCCGCTGCTGCCAGAAACTGAAAGGACCGTCGGTCGAAGACCGCCGGGCCAGAGTCAGCGCCCGAGTCCCGCGCACCCGAAGGACCGTCCCCTTCGAAGCACTGCCACCTTTCCTCCAGCAAGCAGAAGACCGTGTCGTGTGATGTTTCGAGAAAGTAGAAGCTCTCGGAGCCGGGAGACAACCCGTACCTGGAGCGCTGAGGCGCTGACTCCTGCTCCCACCTCCAGGAGAGCCGGTCTCCGCTAACTGCGTAGACGAGCTTTCCCCGTCGAGTGGTGGTCTCGAGACGGTACTCCACCCTGTGGTCGCCGGCGCGAGCGGCCTGCAGGGCTGCCTCTTCCAGATCGATAGGTCGACCCACTGCCGATGGCTCCGGCAAACGGATCCCGCCCCCGTCTGCGCCTGACTGCCCGGCCTCTCTGGAGGCCCTACCCGCACAAGCCGCAGCCGTCAGCAACACAGCCAGAGCTGCAAGAGCGGGAACTACCCTGAGGGCCCTGGGGGTTCGCTTGGGCAGTACGTAAGTCTCGCTCAGCGGTTCCCGAAGGTGAGCTCCCGTTCGGGACGGATTCGAATCAGTAACCGGACCTCGCCGGGCTGCCTGAAGGGATAGGTGTCCTGGCCGAGGTACTTCTTGGCCATCTTGTCTATGTGCTCGTCCGCCCCGTCGGTCGTTACCTCCACCACCTTTCCCATCGCCGAGACCCACCGGTAAGGGTTCTGGCGGTCGACGACCATGATGCAGACGTTTTCGTTCTCTCTCACCGCCTTGGCCTTCACCCGCCCTTCGGCGGTATTGACGAGGAGGTGTCCGTCTTCGTAGTCGATCCATACCGGAGTCACATGGGGCTTGCCGTCTACGATTACTCCGAAGCCGGCGATGTTGGGTTCCCGTGCGAGCGACTCTAACAGCTCGCTCATACGTGCACCTCCTCTCAATCAACCGCCAGACTGGGCATGGGGCCGATAGGGCAACGGCAGGAGTTTCGGGCCATCCAACTTCCGCGTAGCCGGGGCTGAACCGCAAGGTTCGCCTTCAGGCAGGAGCCGGCCAGTAGTGGCGACCAGGCCACCACCGAGAACGTCCCGGGCCGACACCACACGGCCCAAGTAGCTCCCCTCCTTACTGACCCCGGAACCGGTTCAGGTTCTCCTCGCCGACCTTCTCCCTCAGCTCCGGGTCTTCGATACCCAGGCCCTCCTCGGGCGCCAGGCACAAGATGCCCAACTTGCCAACGTGGAGGTTGTGATGCACCTCGTAGGCCGCCTGGCCTGCCTGGTCGAGGGGATAGGTCTTCGAAAGGATGGGGTGGATCTTCCCCAGTGCTACCAGCCTGTTGGCCTCCCAGGCCTCGTTGTAGTTGGCGAAGTGAGAGCCGATGATCCGCTTCAGGTTCATCCACAAGTAGCGGTTGTCGTAGACGTGCATGTACCCCGAAGTCGACGCGCACGTGACGACCGAGCCGCCTCGCTTCGCCAGGAAGACCGATGCAGCGAAGGTGTCTCGTCCGGTGTGCTCGAAGACGATGTCGGGATCCTCTCCGCCGGTCATCTCGCGGATGAGCTTGCCCATCCTCCTGAACTCGGCCACGTTCGGATTGCCCGCCTCGTCCCAGAACTGGAATCCTTCGGCCTTCCGGTCGATGATCCACTCCACCCCCATGGAGCGCAGGATCTCGGCCTTCTTGGGGCTAGAGACCACTGCGATCGGGAAGCCGCCGCCGTTGAGGACGTACTGACAGGCGAAACCCCCCAGGCCGCCGGCAGCTCCCCAGATGAGCACGATCTGGCCCTGGCGCATCCTGGCAGCGTTCTCGCCGACGAGCATCCTGTAGGTGGTGGAGTTCACCAGCCCCGGAGAGGCCGCCTCTTCCCAGGTGAGGTGCTTCGGCTTGGGCATGAGCGCATTGGCCTTGACCAGCGCGATCTCTGCCAGGCCTCCGAAGTTGGTCTCGAACCCCCAGATCTTCTGATTCGGGTCGAGCATCGAGTCTTCGTGGCCTTCAGGCTCCTGGAGGTCGACGACGTTGCAGTGGACGGTCACCCGGTCGCCGGGCTTCCACCGCCGCACCGCCTCACCCACGCGCAAGACCACTCCGGAGGCGTCCGAGCCCATGACGTGGTAAGGCTGGTCGTGCTTCCTGGTGGCCTCCGAGAGGCGCCCGTATCGCTTGAGGAACTCGAAGGTGGGGAGCGGCTCGAAGATCGAGGTCCACACGGTGTTGTAGTTGATGGCCGAGGCCATGACAGCTACATAAGCCTCGTCGGGACCCAGTTCGGGCAGCGGGACTTCTTGTATGTGGACCGACTTGCGAGGGTCCTTCTCTTCGTGGGCCAGACCCTCGAACATCTCGACTTCGTCCCTGAGGACTACAGCAGCCCTGTAGGATTCCGGAAGCGGGATGGCAGCGATCTCCTCTCCGCTTGCACCCGCAAGGATCGCTTCCCTGATCTTCTCCACCGACATGCTCCCCTCCCTGTCCCGCTCTGTACTCGGCTCCCGCTGCGCCGGCTCCCAAGCGGCAAGAGCACGACCGGAGCCGACGACGGGGCTTATGGGCGGCCACGCTTCAATCGAGCGCAGCTAGACTAGACGAGCCGATAGCCGGACTTCAACCGGCAGTCGCCGCGACGGCGGAACTCCGTCTCTGGCGTCCCTGCTGATGCAAGGGTCTTCCATTCTCGGGTGAGTTGCGAGGAATGGCAGAAAAAGATCGTCCCTGGATAATGAGGACGTATTCCGGGCATACCTCTGCGGAAGCGTCCAACGCCCTCTACCGGACCAACCTCCAGAAAGGTCAGACAGGCCTGTCGGTCGCCTTCGACCTGCCCACCCAGCTCGGCTACGACCCGGACGACCCGATGGCAGTAGGCGAGGTGGGAAAGGTCGGGGTCCCAATCTCCAGCATTGCTGACATGGAAGTGCTCTTTGACGGCATCCCCCTGGCGAAGATGAACACCTCCATGACCATCAACGCCACTGCACCCTGGCTACTGGCCCTGTATGTGGCAGTAGCCAAGAAGCAGGGGGCGCCGCTCGCGGAGCTCAGGGGCACCACTCAGAACGACATCATCAAGGAGTACCTCTCACGAGGTACCTACATCTTTCCTCCCCGGCCTTCCATGAAGCTGACCGCCGACGTGATCGCCTTCACCGCGAGGCACATGCCGAAGTGGAACCCGGTGAACGTCTGCTCGTACCACCTGCAAGAGGCCGGGGCCACGCCCGTCCAGGAGCTTGCCTATGCGCTGACCACAGCAATCGCCATCCTCGACACGTGCCGGGAGTCAGGACAGATACCCGAAGAGGACTTCCCTTTCGTGGTCGGAAGGATTTCATTCTTCGTAAACGCTGGTATCCGCTTCATCGAGGAAATGTGCAAGATGCGTGCGTTCGCGCTCCTCTGGGACGAGATCACCCGGGAGCGCTACGGCGTGGAGGACGAGCGGTTTCGGCGTTTCAGGTACGGGGTTCAGGTCAACTCCCTCGGGCTCACGGAGGTCCAGCCAGAGAACAACATCATCCGGATCGCGTACGAGGCTCTGGGGGTGACCCTCTCCAGGAAAGCCCGAGCGGCTGCCATCCAGCTTCCCGCATGGAATGAGGCTCTCGGGTTGCCCAGGCCGTGGGATCAGCAGTGGTCGCTACGAATCCAGCAGATACTTGCTTACGAGACCGACCTGCTCGAGTACGGCGACATCTTCGACGGCTCGCCCGTGATCGAGAAGAAGGTCGACGAGATGGCCTCGGAGGCAAGGGAGGAGATTCGCAAGGTCCTGGACATGGGCGGAGCCATCGAGGCTGTCGAGTCAGGCTATATCAAGTCCCGCCTCGTAGCTTCCAACGCCGAGCGCCTGAAGCGGATCGAGTCGGGTGAGCAGATCGTGGTGGGGCTGAATGCCTTCACCGAGGCGGAACCGTCTCCCCTGGTCGGCGACGGGGCCCAGGCCATCCTGAAGGTCGGCTCGGAGGCCCAGGAGCGCCAGATCGAGCGGGTCCGTAGGTGGCGAGAGCAGAGAGACCAGCGAGCGGTTCGAGACGCGCTGGACCGCCTGAGGGAGGCAGCATCCTCAGGCGAGAACATCGTCCCTGCCTCGATCGAGGCGGCCGAAGCAGGGGTCACAACCGGAGAGTGGGGCGCTGTGCTGCGGGAAGTCTTCGGGGAATACCGGCCTCCGACCGGTATCGCCGATGTGACCGCCCCGCCTGGCGCAGAATCCTTCGCCAGACTGAGGGAGAAGGTAAAGGTTGCGTCCGAACGCATCGGCCACCCGATCAGGCTGCTCATCGGAAAGCCCGGACTGGACGGACACTCCAACGCGGCCGAGCAACTGGCCCTACGAGCGCGCGACGCCGGAATGGAGGTTATTTACGAAGGGATTCGCCTCTCTCCTGACGAGATAGCCAGAGCCGCGGTAGACGAGGGGGTCGACCTGGTAGGGGTGTCGATACTATCAGGCAGCCACATGGAGCTGGTGGGACGACTGCTCCAAAAGATGTCCGAAGAGGGTGTGTCGGACATCCCGGTGGTAGTGGGAGGCATCATACCCCCTGAGGACGCCAGGGCGCTGGAAGAGATGGGGGTCGCCCGGGTCTACACACCACAGGACTACGACCCGACCCGGGTGATTGGAGAGCTGGTGGACATCGTCGAATCGAAAGCAGGGTGAGGCCGGCGTGCGCTGGCCCTCGTCGCTGCGACCTCCACGCCACCCCTTGCGATGAAGCTTTCCCCACGACGGCACCTCCGCGCTGGCACGCTCCTGCGACTCATGGCAGCTTCAGCGGCCTTTGTCATGTTGTTCGGCGCCTGCGGGAGGGGAAGAGCCGGCAACGAGGCAGCCTCCGGAGAGGTCGATCGGGCCAGACCGGCGGGCACGGCGGCTGCCGGCACAGCATCCCAATTTGACTCGACCTCCACGGTCCCGACCGGTCCGTCCCCTGGGGTACCGGGGCCGATCGAGCCGGCGGCGACCTTCCCGCCAGTCCCCGAGCTGGCCGAGCAAGTACCCACCGTGGAAGTGGAACTAAAGGACGGCGCGATTTCTGTGGACCCCAGGACGCTGATAATCGGGATCCCTTACAAGTTCTCGATAGCAAACCGAGGAAGGCAGCCACATTCGCTGGAAGTTCGCACCGCAGCAGTGCAGGGCTCCCCTGGCAGGCGCGTGTTCGAGCTGGAGAGTGCTCCGCTGCGTCCCGGTGAGTCGAGGGAGGTGTTCGTGACCTTCAGACTCCCGGGCCCCTACGAGATCGCGTGCCCACTGGAAGGCCACGCAGAGGCGGGAGAAAGGGCAGAACTAGCGGTTCCGTGAGGGTGTGCCCTACTTACCCGCCTTTCCAGGCGAGTCGGGCTTCCCGCCCCCTTGCCTGCCTCCTTGAGGACCCCCTTCTCCAGCCGAGCCAGCACCCGCTTTACCCGGACCTTGGGCTGGCTCTTGTGCCTTTCCCCCTCTGGAGCCTCCCTGGGAGGAGCCAGGGCCGCCGGAGGACCCATCCCCAGGCGCCGTAGTCCCGTTCCCATCGCCTGTAGACGAATCTTCGCTCCCTCGTGCCTTCTGCGGTCCCGCGGCCTTCCCAGCCATGTCTTCAGGCGGCCCTGCCCCCGGCGCTTTTTCGGGCCGGTCCCCCAGGGGTCCTCCCATCCTTCCACCCTCGTCGCAGGCCGGACCACCGGGCGGTGGGAGTTCGGCCAGCCTGGCTTCGACCCGCGCCAGGACTTCCTTGGCTTTGCCTTCGCCGGAGGAGCTCTCGGCGATCTTCATCCTCGCCCGCTCCAGCCTCAAGAGAGCCTCCTTGCGTGCGACCTCGACTCCCTTGGAGTCGCACTCGGCCGCCTCGCTCTCCGCCAGCTCGACAGCGCCTTCCGCTTGCTCGGCAAGCGAGGTGGACTGGTCATCCTCGGATGTGAAGGCCAGACGAAGGTTCCAGCCCGCAGTGCGCAAGCCCCACAGTGGAGAGCCGGGCTCGGCTTCGGAGGCTGCATACGCAGTCGCGCCCAGAGCTCCCAGGACCACCACCGCCGCAGCTATCATGCTGGCGGCTCTTGCGAACCTCCTACGAGGTGAGCGCTCGGCGTCTGCCGCGGCGAGGAAGACGGCCTTCGCCGCCTCGATGCGCTCGCGGGGGACTTCCATGGCGAGAGCAGCGTCGGCGAGGTGCCGCTCGAGGGCATCGAATTCGAGTTCTTCTCGCTCGAAGTGCTCAGACATAGCTGCCCCTCATCTCGCGCCGGAGCGCCGCCAGTGCGCGGTGCTGGATCACCCTTACGGCGCCGGCACTCTTTCCGAGCACCTCGCCTGCCTCCTCGGCTGAAAGGCCGGCAATGTATCTGAGAGCCAGTACCTCTCTCTGCGTCCTGGGCATTCGGGCTACCTTCTCCCAGACCTCGCCCAGACCGGCACCGTCCGACACCAGCTCGTCCGCGCCCGGTACCGAGGCTGCCGGAAGGTCCTCGGCACTGCCGTAGAGGTCCACCGGGTGCCTGATCCTCTTCCTGACCTCCGTGGTGATCACGTTGTGCGCCACCCGGAAAAGCCACGACTCGAAGGAGCCCGACCCTCTCCACTCGAAATTCCGCAGGTTACGGAGCACCCCGAGGAACACCTCGCTGGTGACGTCCTCTGCGTCGTCGTGGTTTCTGAGCGACACCAACGCGTAGCGGTATACGCGCTCGGCATAGCGGTCGAACAGTTCCTCGAGCGCGCGCCGCTCCCCTCGGACGGCCCGCTCCACGACGTGGCGTAGGTCGCCGTCCCGATCTCCTATTGGGCCGGACTCGCGCCGTGCTTCGGACCGACGCTGGTCTCTACTCTGACTATCGCTCACGGCGAGGACTCGTTACGCAACAAAGAACTCCGTGACGCCAAGCACCCGGTCTCCACCCTCTCCCCGCTAGCTCGGCAGCGCCAGACAAGCACCACGTACGGTGGTCGGAACGGTACTCCTTCACGGCAGCGGCCCATCTGGATGTAACGGTTGCGACCTCTTCGACGATTGTCCTTGAGGAAGAGCCCTGCGGCACCCTTTGCCGATTCCACTCGGGTCGAAACTGGAGTGTCGGGGCTCCCCAGCAGGAAGGGCGCATGGGGCCGGGTCTCCGTTTTCTCCCCCGGAGGCCCGGTCTTCTTTTTTACTCATGCCGACCACTTGCTCTTCTTGCGTGACCGTCCGACTTTCGCCCAGCATTCCTGGCTCGGACCTGGCGCCCGTCCTGGCTGCTGCATAATTGGGTTCGCCGAAGGGCGGCCCGATCAGAGCGTCGGATACCGCCCTCGTCCTCTATAACATCAATCGACCGTGCGGGCAGCAGTTACAAGAACCACTTCATCCCCACATCTCGACCACCACAAGTGGGCGGTAGTCCAAACCAGAGCGCGAGTCGACGCCGACTACCCAGTGGTGGTGGCATGCCTGCAAGAACCCTCTTCGTGGCCTGAGTGGTTTCCGGGTGTCCGGAAATTCGAGGTGCCGGGTGCAGCAGGGCCTGAGGAGCCGCGAGGTAACGAGTGTTTCCACATCGAGGTCGAGACCGACTTCTTTGCCGCCAGGTTCGTCGTCTCCTCGAGGCCGTACGTCCGAGACACAAGTTCCGTCCGCCCTCGGGAACAGAAGAGGCCGGGGCGACCGGGCGGCCGGTCCAGCTCGTCGGACGGCGTCGAGTACGTCCTCGAGGGGACCGACCTTCAGATGGGGCCGATCCACAAGCTCGAGGTCCTGGTACGTGTGACGCCGGACGCACAGCCCCCGTCGGCGTCGAGGGTCTCCGAGGCGGGGGGTAACGGTGGGACCAGCGAGGTGGAAATCCTGGCCCGGTGGCAGGGGAGCGTCCCTTACTTCGGCTTCTTGTTCCGACCCCTGTTCGGCTCGTACTTCAAGCAGTTGGGAAACGAGATCGTCGAATCCTTCGGCGCGTTCGTTTCCGGCTCCGGTACCGGCGGGGCGAGGAGCAAGGATCCGGAAGCCGGCGTTGGAAGGCCGAGGCGGGGCTTCGTGGCCGGGCGACTTGGGAGAGCATCGAGCCGGTCGGTCGTCAGAGGCCACCCCTGGTGGGCTCCCGCGGACCGACTGACCGTGGCCCAGACCCGGGCACTTGCCGCACTGTGCTTTTACGCCATGGTCATGGGTTACATGACATCACTGGCCGGTGTGGCCCAGCACCAGATCATCGAGACATTTCACGGCGACGACGCCGACCTGGGGCGAATGCTGTTCGCCCTGGGAGTCGGATCGATCCCAGGCCTTTTCGTACTCCCCTTGGGAGACCGGATCGGCAGGAGAAAGATTCTGCTCCCTGCCCTCGCGGTCACTGCGCTGGCCTCGGGCGCCTCGGCACTTGCTCCCTCGCTGGCCATCTTCACGGCCCTTCAGGCAGTGGTCCGAGCACCGCTCTTCGTGGCACTGAGCCTTGCCTGGATCTACCTCGTCGAAGAGATGCCGCCCCGAGGTCGGGCCTATGCGATCAGCCTTTTCACGATGACCGGCGGGTTGGGGGGAGGTATCGGATTGCTGTCGTTACCGTGGGTCCAGCGCATGTCTTCCTCTGGGTGGCGAGCGCTCTTCGCCGCCGGACTGCTAACCCTGGCTGCCCTGCCCTCTCTAAGCCGCTATCTCCCCGAGACCAGGCGGTTCGCGCATGCCTGGCACGGGGCAAACCCCCTTTACCTGCTCCGAAGGCCACATCTGGGTCGCATAGCAATCCTGTTGGCTGCTGCAGTGGCTTCCTCGTTGTACGGAAGCCCGGCCGCGAGATTTCAGGGACGCTACATCCAGAACGCTCAGGGCTACACACCTGGCCTCTACGTGTTGTTCACGGTCGTCACCACGCTCCCGGCTGCTCCCGGAATGTTGTTGGGTGGACGTCTTGCGGACTCATGGGGGCGAAAGCGCGTGGGGATCCTTGCCGCATCGGTGGGGGCGGTCTCCCAGGCCCTGGTCTACTGGCTTTCCGGCTTCCCCCTCTGGGTGTCTTCTGCAGTGGGTAGCTTCATCGGAGCGATGTGGATTCCCGCCATGGGATCTTTCTCCACCGAGCTCTTCCCCACCTCGCTTCGGGCCAACGCCTCGTCAGCCACCTCGGCCGCGGGGATGGCGGGCGGAGCAGCAGGGTCGTGGGCGGCAGGTTATCTGATCGTCTCTCTTGGGTCGTACGGAGCAGCGATGGCAGCTCTCCTGCCAGCCGCGCTGGTTTCCGGCCTTCTTGTACTGGCGCTTTTCCCCGAGACCAAGGGGAAAGACCTGCAGGAGATCTCTCCGGAGCTGCGGCCTCCCCCCGGGATCGGGGGCGGACTCGTCGCCTGAGAATCCAAGGAAGCGCTGGGTCTGCCGGGTCGAAGGAGGACAGTGAAGGGCAGATCTGCCCTGCCGGGACGCCGGCCTACCTGCTCGCGGTCGCCCCAGCCGATCTACAGCCCGGGGATCGTCATCGACCTCAGGTCCAGGGCTCGGTCCACTTCTTCGGCCGGCAGGCCCCTCTCCAGAGCCACCTCGCGAATCGTCCTTCCGCTGGAAGCAGCCTCCTTGGCGATCTCGGCACAGGCGTCATAACCAGCGAGAGGAACCAGAGCGGTGACGATCGAGAAGCTCGACTCCGCCCCCCGCCTGCAGTTCTCCTCGTTCACTACGATTCCGTCTACACAGCGCTCGGCGAAGACTCGCAGAGACGAGGAAAGAAGGTCCACCGCCTCGAGAGCATTCCATCCCATTACGGGAATCATGACGTTGAGCTCGAAGTTCCCGGATAGACCAGAGACCGTGATGGCCGCGTCGTTGCCGATCACGTGAGCCGCGACCTGCATCACGACTTCAGAATAGACGGGATTTACCTTACCCGGCATGATCGAGGAGCCGGGCTGCACCGCGGGGACCGTGATCTCGCCAAGACCGGCCATCGGCCCCGAGTTCATCCACCTGATGTCGTTGGCGATCTTGTAGGCCGAGACCGCCACCGTCTTGAGCGCGCCGGAAGTCTCGACCAGAGCGTCTCTCGCTCCCTGGGCCTCGAAGTGGTTCGCGGCCTCCCGGAATTCGATACCTGTCGCCTCGCGGATTCGAGCGATTGCGCGGGAGGGAAACTCGGGGTGCATGTTGATCCCGGTCCCCACAGCAGTCCCTCCCAGGGGCAGCTCCAGGAGCCGCTGCAGTGCGCAGTCGATGCGCTCGATGCCTGCCTCGATCTGCCGCCTGTACCCACCGAACTCCTGGCCGAGCCGTACCGGTGTCGCATCCATCAGGTGGGTACGTCCTGCCTTGATCACGCCGTCGAATTCGGACTCTTTGGCAGCCAGAGAGTCCCTTAGCTTCATAAGGGCCGGCTTGAGCTCGTGTTCGACCTGTTCGGCCACCGCCATGTGGACGGCAGAGGGAAATACGTCGTTGCTGGACTGGCCGAGGTTCACGTGGTCGTTAGGATGTACTTTCCTCCCTCCCGAGAGATAGCTCTCCGCCAGGTGGGCTATTACCTCGTTGGCGTTCATGTTCGAGGAGGTCCCAGAACCTGTCTGGAACACGTCCAGGGGGAAGTGTTCGAGGTGCATGCCCTCGGCGACCTCCGAAGCCGCCCTGGCTATCGCGTCTGCCACCTCTGCCTCGAGCAGCCCCAGCTCCTTGTTGGTCTCGGCCGCCGCCTTCTTTATGAGTCCCAGAGCCCGGATGATCGACTTTGGCATCTTGTAGCCGCTTATCGGAAAGTTCAGCTCCGCTCGCCGGGTCTGGGCTCCGTACAACGCGTCTCTGGGGACTTGCATCTCCCCCATCGAGTCCCGCTCTATGCGATATTCCTGTTCGGACATGACTTCCTCCCGTCGACGCCGATCGTCCAGATAGTACTATCCGGGTATGAAGCCCCAACAAGGCTGGAGCGTGCAAGGCAGGTGGGATCGCGGTGCTCGTCGATGAGATTCCGACCCCTGCATTGACCGTCGACTACCCCACGCTGGTAAAGAACGTGGAGTCGATGGCTGCGTACTTCGCAGAGCGCAAGGCGAAGCTCAGGCCACACTTCAAGGCCCACAAGTGCTTGCGCATTGCCGAACTGCAGATGCGCCAGCCCGCCACGATCGGACTCACATGTGCCACCGTCCGGGAACTCGAGGTCCTCGTAGAAGCTGGCTTCGTAGACATCCTGTTGGCTAACGAGGTGAGTGGCTCCGACAAAGCCCGCCGGATTGCCTCAGCAGCCGGACGTGCCTCGGTGACCGTTGCCGTCGACTCTGAGCGCCAGGTCGACTTGCTCGAGCAGGCATGCTCGTCAGTCGGCTCACGCTGCAAGGTCCTCGTGGACGTCAACGTAGGCATGCCTCGCTGCGGAGTCCGCCCCGAGGATGCCCCCGGGCTCGCAAGGCTGGTCGAGCGCTCCGAGCACCTCGACTTCGACGGCCTCATGGGATACGAAGGACACTGCGTCCTGGTAGAAGACCGAGAGTCAAGGACCAGAGCAGCGCAGGCGGCCATGGAGCGGCTCATGGCAGCCAAGGAGGCGGTCGAATCCGAGGGCCTGGAAGTGCGTACGGTCTCGGCTGGCGGCACCGGTACCTATGACGTCACAGGGAACTTCGACGGCGTCACCGAAATTCAGGCAGGGTCGTACGTCCTCATGGACGACGCCTACGCGAAGCTCGGCCTCGGCTTCGAGAGGGGACTCTTCCTGTTGTGCACAGTGATAAGTCGCCCCTCCGACGCGCTCGCTGTGGCCGACGGCGGACTGAAGGCTCTCTCCACTGACCACGGGATGCCGACGGTAGTCGACTCCCCCGACTCCACCGTGCTGTTCCTCTCGGACGAACACGCCTCCATCGCAGTCGGCGCACAGTCGGCAGAAAGAGCAGATACCGTCCTGGCCGAGGGCTCGAAGGTCCGCCTGAGCGTGACACACATCGATCCAACCATCAATATGCACGACGAGTTGTGGATAACCGAAGGTGGCGAGGTGGTGGATGTCTGGCCGGTCGCGGCCAGGGGATACGCTTCAAGCGCCGTAGCAGCCGGCCTCTCGAAAGGCCGGAAGGAGGGAGCCGACGGTGTCGCCTCCTGATCGCCACGAAGAGGAGTCGTTCGAAGAAAGGCCGCCGGTCAGGCGGGCAGACTTCTCCCTGGAAGAAGCCGTCTTCTCTCCCGACGCCGAGCCCAAGGGAGGCCCTCCCTTGGGAGCCCCCGTACCGCTGGATACACCTGGTCCAGGGAGCGACCTCCCGGAGACACGATCTGTCGAAGGGCCCGTGCCGCCTCCATCGGCCGACCTCACGTCTCTCGTCGAATCTCGTTCCGAAGGTCCCGTTCCCACAGGTAGCGAGCTACCTCAGCCGAGCAGCCCGTCGTTCACCTTCCCTCCTTCCCCGGACAAGCTGACCCCGGCCCCCAGTGGCCGACCAACAGAAGGGGGGACGGAGAATCCAGACTTCAAGGACTCGCCCTTTCTGGTCGGACTGGGTGGCCTCGGGGCAGGAAAGGTCGGTGCTCCCGGTACGTCCGCTACCACGTCCCCCCGAACAGACGAGACGATCACGGCCGCCGGTACCGACCTCCCCTGGGTCACCGACGCGGAGTCGGTCGAGCCCGGCATCGGCTCGCGCATCGGAGAGACATCCCCGGAACCGCCCTTGGTCCCGAAGCCTACTGCGGAGCGAACCTCCTCTCCTGCGGCACCACCACCCCCGCTTGCAGTAAAAGCCGCCCTCAGCCCAACACCGGAGAAAAAGCCGACACCGTTCTCCTTCCTCGAACAAGAGGAACCCGAAGAGGAGGAAGTACCCACCGGGGAAGTAGACCTGGTCGTACCAGATGAGGTTGTCGAGAGGGTGCCGCGTTCGGAGGCAGAGGCTGCCCGGGAATCCCTGAGACGTCTCTTCCTGGTCTTCAGTGCGGTGCGCTGGCTCGGCGTCCTGCCGTCCCTGGTATTGCTTGCACTCCTGTGGAACGAGCTCCCCCACCCGCTCGTGTCCCTGCTGGCACAGTGCTTTGCGGCGGCCGGCGCAGTCGGACTGTTCCTCCTCCAGCGCCACATAAACGTCGATCGTTTCACCACCGAGCTGCCCTATCCGGTCGAGCTCGGTATCGTCACGGTAGAGACCGCCTGGATCTCGGTGGCAGTGTGGGCTGCCGGGGGACTCGCTTACCCGTTCTTCGTTTTCTTCTTTGGTCTCGCCACAGCAGCCTGCCTCAGAATCCACCCGAACGCCAGGAAGGCAATGGCCAACTGGGCGGTAGTCGTGGTGGGATTCCTGTTGACCGCCCTGGCCTCCGGCTCTTCGCCGAGTCGCTACTACCCGCACTATGTCGCAAGTCTTGCGACTTTCGGAATCATCTGGGTCCTCGCTACCGGATACGCGTGGGTGGCCCAGACCGAGGTGGAGTTCGTCAAGCGCTCGGAGTCGCTCCTCGCCGAGGGAACACGCCGGATCGGTAAGGCGTTTGCCAGGGCCGCTTCCGGCGACCTGTCCAGCGCGCGCCTGCACCTCGAGGGACTCGAAGCCACGGACGAACACGGCGTTTTCGCGACCGTCCAGGAGGGCTTCAACTCGATGGTCGCGAGCCTGGGGCACCTCATAGACGAGGTCCGCTCGGTGGCATCCTCGCTAGAGTCCTCGGTCCGCGAGATTCGGGGTGCAGCGGAGTCGATCGCCTCGGCAGCCCTGGAGCAGAGCGGCGGCGTCGCCGAGACCTCGGCAGCCGTCCAGGAGCTGGCGACAACCGCAGCAGGCATCGCCGAGAGCGCCCGCACCGTGACGCGGTACGCGGAAGAGACCTCCTCTTCGTCTCAGGCCGGTACCGACTCGCTCGCTGCAGCATCCTCGACCATGGCGGAGGTGCAAGAGCGAGTCCGTACGGTGCAGGAGAAGGCAGGCCGTCTGGGCAACCTGTCCGGCGAGATCTCCAAGATCCTCGAGTTCATCGACGACATCTCCCGTCAGACCAACCTTTTAGCTCTGAATGCGGCAATCGAGGCGGCGCGGGCCGGCGAACGAGGTTCGGGTTTCGCGGTAGTAGCCGACGAGGTCAGAAAGCTCGCCGAGAGGACCGCAGCGGCTACACACGACATAAAGTCCCTGGTGGAGGAGATCCGCCAGGAGACAGCCGCAGCTGCCGAGGCAGTCGAAGAGGGGATGCGCTCGGTGAACGTTGGTTCAGAGACGATCCTGGGAACCCATGGCGCCTTGAGTTCTATCAAGGAAATGGCGGCTGCTACAGCCGAGTCGACAAGGCGCATAGAGATCGCCACGGCGGAGCAGCAGCGGGCGTCGGACCAGGTGGCGATGGCCACCACCGGGCTCGCAGCCTCCGCAAAGCAATTTGCCGACACCGCAGCCGGTGCGCGTCGAGTGGCCGAAAGGCTTGCCCAGGACGCCGCCAGACTCCTGGAGGTGCTTCGGCGGTTCAGGACTCACTGAACCGATCGTTTACGGCCTTCCCATTTCTGTCGGCTGTCGGGCGCACCTAGCGTCGTACCCCCCTTGTAAGATGCCTCGCTGAAGACTCGTCGCAACCAGATAGCCACTGGAGAGAGCGATGCTCGACTTCGACTTGAGGAAGGTTCCCTCCGAGCCGCGCCTGCCGAAGGTGCTCTATGCCGTCGTATTCTTCTGGGCTTTCTACGTGGTGGTTTCAGTCGTCATCTTTATGGTGCAGCTCCTCGACGCTGACGTCGACGGCAAGGGCACGGCGTTGCTCATTCTCCTGTGGATAATCCTCTCGACGGTGGTGGTCACAATCTTCATGCGAATTGCGGTAGAGACCTATGTGATGACGACCGACATCGACTACCGCCTCCGAAAGATCGACGCCCACCTCCTCTCACCCCGTACCGCGCCCGGGATCGAGTACCGTCCCCCCGGATCCCACCCGGTATCGGCAGTAACGCCAGGAGCCGAACAACGCCCCGCCGACAGGGAGGAGGTGGCAGGGTACTCGCCTCCTACCCCTCCTTCTCCGCCCGGCGGCTACCCCCCGGCATACGGCTATCCCCCCCGCGTCCATGGGCAACCTCAGCCCCCTCGCATAACCTGGGGCGGGTCGGCACAGAGGTGAGAAGGCGAGCCAGTCAGTACCTGAAGGCGAGACCTTAGGGCGAATCGGTGCGTTCGACCCGCAAGGGGTGCGCGACGCCATGGTGGGCGTGCCCGGGGGGGGAGTCGAACCCCCACGCCCTTTCGGGCAGGCGGGTTTAAGCCGCCCCTGTCTACCAGTTCCAGCACCCGGGCCAGCTACCGGGTATAGGTGAAACCTCTCTCGCATCCTACCGTAGGCAGCGGCCCGGAAAAGCCCCGGCGGTAGAGGGCCACGCTTCATACGGATCGAGATTTCATGCTGCCCCAGGGGGCGTTCAGAACGAATGCACGAAGAAGAAGCCGCCCCCCACGTAGATATCGTCCTCGGCGACGACGACCACGGAAGTGTCCTTGGTAGCTGAAACTCCCTCGGGTGAGCTCCTGATGTCGATCTTGCGGATTTCCCCCGGGGCCAGCACCACCGACTTGGAGACCGGAGCCTCGAGAGGGGAAGCAAGCCAGATGAGCCTGCTCTGGTAGTACTCGAGCCTCACGGTCGTGGTGTGGGGAGCCGGGTTGTACAGGACGATCTCTGTGCGGAAGTCCGGGTTCGTAGTGGAAAAGGGAAATGCGAAGCGCCGGGCGGGCCCTCCGAGAGGCCGTTCCGTGAAGCCGTCGCTGAACGCGCCGTCCTGGACGAAGGTCTCGAGCTCGGCGGCGACCTCGTGACTCGATCGGAAAGAGAGGACGTAGACACCCGAGACCACGCCGATTCCCGCCCCGAGCCCCACGTCGAGATCTATGTCCGACCTACCTGGAGCGAGTTGGACCTCTCTCCCTCGCCGTTCGCCCGAGGGAAGGAGGTAGTCGAGCCACAACTTCGCCGCATCGGGCGCCGGGTTGTAGACCACGAGAGTAGGGTGATACCCGACGCCCGAGAAGACGACCGGGAACACTCCCTGGGTCCTCAACGGAGCTGGCGCCGCCGAATCGCCCCCGCTTACCTCGCCCAGAGAATAGTAAAGCTGGCGCTCGACGACGATCGGCTCGGAAGAGCGAACCACCGTCGACAGGTATGCCGCCGCCTCCCTCAAGCCTCCAGCCTCTTCCTTGAAGGAGGCGTCCACTCGCAGGGACGCCCTGGGCGGGACCACTACGGTCCTCTCCACGCTCCTGCCGTCTGCCACGTACTCGATGGAGACCCTCGCTTCGCGGTCGAAAGGGTTCAGCAGCCCGAGCACCTGCGATACACCCTCGCCAACCCTTCCGGCCGGGAAGAAAGCTTCCCTGGTGGGCTCGGTCTGGCCGACGTTTACCGATCCCCCAGTCCACCCTCTGTCGCTCACGAAGAAGAACGATCCCCTCCCGGCCATAACCGGTATGTCCGCGTCGACCACCACTCCTAGCTGCTGGTGGCCCGCCCCGTAACCACCGCCGCGGTCGAAGCGCGTGTTTATCGTGACCCCCTCTCGGGGCATCACGACTACACGCCGAGTCCCCACGGTCTTTCCCCCGGGGTAATAGTTCACGTTCACCGAGGCCGCCACGTCGTTCGGGTTGAAGAGATAGATGAGGTCGACGAAGCCCCCTTCGTTTCGCCCGGGCCCGAAGTACCAGCGCGTCCTGGCATCGGTCGCCCCCTCGAGGTAGCTGAGTCCGTCCGAGACCCTGGAAGTCGCAAGCCCGGAGCGGCCCCAGCCGACAAGGTTCACCACGTTCAGCACCAGAAAGGTTCCGGCGAGAATGGAAGCCACGACCAGTCGAAGACGGGGGCCCTTGCCCAGGGCTGAGAGTCCGAAGACCGTCGCAACCGCTATCGGGGCCGACACGGGATACATGTACCTACCCACCACCGCAATCCCCCCGAAGAGGGGCAACACCAGCATAAAGAGATAACCGGCCAGCGCCGACGCCACAGCTATCCCGAGGCTCTGCATCCTTGCGGACGCAACCGGCGAATGTTGCAGCACAACCCCCTGCCGCCGGGCCGTGGCTCGTCTTCTAAGAGCCCAGAGGACCCATCCTGCCAGAGCCCCTCCCCAGGCCAGATATCCTGCCGCCCGGTTGTAGGGCTGGTACGCCCAGACCCAGGTCGGCTCCCCCCAGATATAAGAGAGGAGCATGTGACGCGAGGAGTCGAAAGCGTAATCCCACAATGACCCCAGGTCGCGCAATGAGGGAGCCGGGAAAAATGCCCCGAGGAACCGTCCCATTCTGCTCTGGCCCGTCGGCTCACCGTAGACCAGCACATTCCTGGCCAACCACGGCAGGAACAGAGCCGCTGAGGTCGCCACCACCGGAACCAGCTTGCGCACCCCCTCTCGCATCCCCAGCCTGGCGATGAACAGGATGGCCGTCATGGGAGCCAGGTACCAGAGAACCGACTTGGTCAGGAGTGCCGCGCCTAGTACCGCCCCCCCGACCACCAGTCTCGGTCTTGTCAATTCGTCCGGGTCAGCCTGCCAGAAGGCAACCATCGCCAGCACCACGAGGCCCCCCAAGGTTGCCGCAAGGGAGTCGTTCGTGACTTGGCTCGTGTTCAGCAAAAACCCCTGCAACACGAGAAAGGACGCGGGCGCCCCCAGCAGCAGAAGCCTCGACCCCGGAGCGATGCGTCGCGCGAGTCGGTACGCGATGACCACCACCAGGCTTCCGAGGAGCGCCGAGAACACCCGTATGGCGTACACCTTGACGATCGTCGACCCGGGAACGACCAGGTACACCAGGGCTGCGCCCAGGTAGTAAAGGGGCGGCTGAATGGCCTCGTAGTTGAAGCGCCACAAGTTCGACCGGACCCACTCCGAGACGTCCCGTTCGGGAAGCCCTGCAGGGGGCTCCGCTCCTTCCAGGCGGAGAGACGGGTCCCTGGGGTACTGCCACCCCCACTGTCGGTCCCTCCCTATCGCGAGTACGCTCTCGGAGATGACCGTGTCGCCAGCCCGCGGCAGCTCGGCCTTCTCGGCTACTAGCTCGACGTAGCCGAAGTGGGGCCCCTCGTCGACGACGCTCCAGACCGGCTGTACGAGTGCGTACCAGACTGCAGCGGCACTGACAGCGACCCATATGGCTGCTGCAGCCGCTGCAACCCGCTCCTCCTTGGCCTCGCCAGGATCGTAGGGGAACAGGCAACCCAGCAGCCGCCGGAACCCTCCCGGCCGGTGCCCTTCCCCAGGGCTTTTGCGCCTCTCTGGCAGGCGCAACCTGTAAAGGACCGTGGCTAACCCACTTCTCGCCGATTCCGAGGACGTCATCCGATCCACCACCCGCGACCGAAGAGATAGGCCAGCAGCACCTGGAACGCACCAGAGGTGACGGCGACGAGGACCCAGACTACCCCTCTGGTTCTGGCAAGTCCCAGCGCCGCGAAAAGCGGAAAGGAGGCGAGCTGGTAACGCGCGAATGAATTGGTCGTGCCCGACAGCAGGGGAATGGAGATTAACCCCACCCAGAAGAGAATCCAGGATCCTTCCATCCTCTTACCTGCCACCAGCAGGCAAGCAGCCGAAACCGCCACCACGACGAGGTCGAGCAAGTAGGCCCAGTAAAGATCCGGTCGCGGCCCCCTCATGTAAGAGGCCGGGTGCAGCAACTCGGCCGCTGTCCTGATTACCGGCTCGACTACGGTCGAGCGCCTGTGAGGCCACCCGTCCATCTGGGCGGCGTAGAAGGCAAGTGGGTGCCCAAAGCGAGCTTGAAGGAAAGCAGCGTAGGCACCGAGCCCGGCCACAGCCGCACCTGCGACAAGCAGCGCTCCCCAGGCGCTCCTCCGGCGCAAGCCGCGCAGCTTCCAGCCGCCCAGTTCCAGCGCAATCCACGCGAAGGACGGTGAGAGCAGAACCCCGAACGGCTTCATGCAGCCAGCAACGAACGCACCCGCTGCCGCCGGGACCCACCTGCCCTTGGAACCATAAAAGAAGGCGGCGAAAACACAGACCGCAAAGAGCGCCTCGGGATAAGGGAGTGCGAGGAAGAACCCCGTGGGAAAGACCGCAGCGGCCACTACCGCACCTTCTGCAGCCTTTTCGCCCAGGCGCGAGCGGACCAGCTGGTAGAGAAGAGGGAACACAAGGACCGAGGCCACCAACGATACAGCGAGTCCCGCCCAGACGTAGCTCACCTCGAAAAAATCTCCGACCCACCGCATCGTCAGCGGGAAAGCGGGGAAGAATCCCACGTTGGAATCGGTCCCCGGGTTGTAGCTGTAGCCGTCTGCTGCGATACCCAGATACCAGTGGCCGTCCCAGTTGACGACCGCCTCCCTAAGTCCCGTCGCGAGGCTGCCCGAAAGAGAGGCGCCTCCGGCGGCGAGAGCAGCCAGGTCGGCCAGTCTGAGTAACAGGGGAAGAATCCAGACCAGCACGAACCTGGAAGTCAGCCTACCGGCCTTGCTTCCAGGTTCCGTGTCGTCAGGACGCATCCGAGCCGATCAGGCCGAGCGACGTGGCAAGGGCTACCCCGTCGAGGATGTCGGCTTCGCTCACGACAACAGCGTCGAAGCCCCACCGCCTCATCATCACTGTCAACACGACCGCCCCGCCCACGATGACTTCTGCTCTTTCTGGCTCCAGTCCCGGCTCCCCACGCAGCTCTTCCAGCGTGGAGGAAGCAAGGTACCTGAAAAGGTTCTCGATTGCCTCACGGGTGAGGCGGTGATGGTGCACTGCGTCGGGGTCGTAGGAGTCCAGCTTCAAATCCATCGCGGCAAGGCTGGTGACCGTGCCGGCAAGCCCGATGAAGGTACTGGCCTCCTGGATCGGGACAGCCCGCTCGGCCTCGACCAAGTTCACCTCCACGTCTCGGATCGCCTCGTGAAGTTCTTCCGGCGTGGGAGGGTCACCGTGAAGGTATCGCTCGCTCAGCCTGACACACCCGATTTCGAGGCTCGTCCATCCGAAAAGCTCGAAGCCGGGAAGCTGCACGGACGCCTCGGATCCCTCGGTCTCGCAGGTACCCAGTTTCAGGCTCGCTCCGTCATCCATGCGGCCGACCGAGAGCTCAGTGGAGCCACCGCCTATGTCGACGACCAGGAATGGCGCAGCCCGTGAGTCGGAGTAGGCACGAACAGCCCCCGCAAAGGAGAGCGCCGCCTCGGATTCCCCGCTAAGAAGCAGTGGTCCCGTCCCGAGCACTTCTCGCACACGCCCGAAGAACTCCTCCCTGTTATGGGCGTCCCTGCAGGCACTGGTCGCGATGACCCCCACTCGTTCGGCCCCGAGCCGGCGGATTGCCTCGGCGTACTGCTCGAGGACGCTCGTAGTCCGCTCCATCGCCTCCCTGGATATGGACCTCGAAGAATCGACGCCTGCGCCGAGCCGGGTGATTTTCGTCGTCCGTAACAGCGTATCCAGACCCCCTGGAGCTGCCTCGGCCACCATTAGGCGAGTCGAATTAGTCCCTATGTCTACTGCCGCAACTTTCACTCTCTTGCTCGACCCTCGCTGCTGCAGAACTGCCTGGCCCAGGAACCTCGACCAGAGAAGCGGGACGGCGCCAAAGGGGATTCCTCTTCCCGTGCGCAACACAGGGTACCTCGCAGTCGAGTGGTTCCACGGCAAGAGCCACTTCTTGGCCCACAGGATTGGGGAATCCGGCAGCGTGGTGTGCGTAGTGAGCATGCAGGCACTTCACAGCGGAGTAAGAGGACGCTCCCCCTACCCCTCCAGACGGCCTCGGCCCTCGATGGTCGGGGGGAATCTCTGCATCCCGCTCGGCGGCATATGACGAATGCGCCTCTGCCAGGCGCCGAGCGAATTCCTCGTCCCGTGCCACTTTTTCGGAAAATTCCCTTATCTTGCAGGCAGCCTCGAGCTTCCCGACCCGCCAGACTGCAAGCGGACACGTCAGCCAGTAGCGAGTCGGGAAGGGTGTACCGTCTTCCAGTAGCGGCGCGACTCGAATCACCACGGGCAGACCAAGATGACACCTGCGCGCGACGACCGAGGCGCCCCGCACCTTGCGATGGATCTGGGCTTCGATTGCCGCCAGGTCGTCTACAGCTCCCACCTTCGAGACACCCCTGATAGGTATCTGGACATAGAGGCTACCGCTGCCTGTGGGTGGCGGTTCTCACGGCAATGAGCGATCTCTGGGGTCGAGCGGGCCTCCCCGTTTATGGCGCTGCCGAGGAGCACGAGAAGTCGGGGCTCGGGAGCGGCCTCGACCTTGCCGCTCACCGACCGCTCGTAGCCGGCCTTGGAGACGGCGAAGGTGACTGCCTGGCAGCAGTTGGCGTCGGCGATGTCCTGGGTCTGGCACTCGGAATCGGAGACGCGGTCGATGTGGTGCGCGCGGGAGTCGGTGACGGGGTAGGCCTGACGGATCTCGCCGGCGGCTTCGCCTTCAGAGTCGATGGCTCCGGCCAGGGACCCTCCACGGGCACGAAGACGATTTCGCCCGGGAACGAGAGCGACAGTCTTTCGCGTGCGATACGTTCCACATTCACCGGTCGGCGCGCATCCTGTGCCCGCTGCCTGACTACTCGTGCCTCTTCACGAAGCCGCTCTGCCTCTGCAATCATTCGGTCCGCGTCCCGCCTGTATTCGAGGATCTTTCCGACCGGCAGTGTGGCTATGAAGACGACGACGATTCCGATGGCCAGAAGCAGGAAGTAGTGAAGGACCCATCCGTCCATGAGTCGCACGCTGGCCGGAGCCTCACTCTCATCGGGAAAGGCCCCGACTCCGAGCCGGGCGCCTCGGTCTCGGTGCGTCCGCTTGGAAGGCATTCTTCGCCTCGTTGTCCTCTCCTTGGTTCCTACCGGTCGCCCCTTCTGAACCGCACTCAGCGGGCGAAGGCTGTTCTACCCGCGAAGCGAGCAGCGGTACCCAGATACTCCTCCAACCTGAGAAGCTGGTTGTACTTGGCCGTTCGCTCCGAGCGCGCAGGGGCACCCGTCTTGATCTGGCCGGCACCGGTAGCCACCGCCAGATCGGCGATCGAATAGTCCTCGGTCTCCCCGGACCTGTGAGATATGACGGCCTTGTAGCCGTTCGAGACCGCCAGGTCGATACAGTCGAGCGTTTCTGTCACGGTGCCTACCTGGTTCACCTTTATGAGAACCGCGTTGGCCACACCAGCAGCGATTCCGGTCTGCACCCTGTCGATGTCGGTCACGAAGAGGTCGTCTCCGACCAGCTGGACTCGGCCACCGAGAGAAGACGTGAGCATTTTCCAGCCCTCCCAGTCGTCCTCGGCCAGCCCGTCCTCGATCGAGACGATCGGAAACCTGTCGACCAGTCCAGCCAGATACTCGACCATGCCAGCGGAGTCGAACCGCGAAGACTCCCCCGCAAGGACGTAGAGTCCGTCGCGGTATAACTCGGACGCCGCAGCGTCAAGGGCCAGAGCCACATCCGTACCAGGTGCGTAACCCGCAGCCTCGATGGCCGCGACGAGCAGGTTCAAAGCCTCAGCCGAAGTGCGAAGAGGCGGTGCGTACCCTCCTTCGTCGCCCAGACCACCCCTCATTCCCCTCGCGTCGAGAAGCTCACCGAGCGCGTGATAGACCTCGGTGCCCATCCTCAGGGCGTCCGCGAACCCGGCTCCCTCCAGGGGTACGACCATGAATTCCTGGAGGTCCAGATCGTTGGCTGCGTGCCTCCCTCCGTTGATGACGTTCATTAGCGGCACAGGGAGCAGGTGAGCGTTGGCCCCACCCAGATACCTGAACAGCGGAATCCCCACCGACGCGGCGGCCGCGTGAGCGGCTGCGAGCGATACGCCCAGAATCGCATTGGCTCCGAGGTTGGATTTGTTCTGAGAGCCGTCCAGTTCGAGGAGTAACTGGTCGATCCCACGCTGGTCGAGTACCGGACGTCCGACTAGCGCAGGTCCGATGGTGTCCCTGACGTTGGCGACCGCCCTGGACACACCCTTCCCCCGATAGCGACTCCCGCCATCGCGAAGTTCGAGCGCCTCGTGCTTTCCGGTCGAGGCACCACTCGGCACGGCCGCACGTCCGAAGGCTCCGACCGAAGTCTCGATCTCTACTTCAACTGTAGGGTTTCCCCGCGAGTCGAGAATCTCTCGGGCGATTACGCCTGTTATCGTGATATCCCCCAAAAGACCCAAACCCAACCTGCTCCCTCCTGCATTCGAGAAGAAGTTTTCCTACGTGGTGCTGCTCAGTGGCGCTAAGCGGGTCGGTCGCGACGGCGTGGTGCGCCCGGCACTCCACTGATTTGCTTGCTTTGCTGAATGCTCATCATTGTAAACCAAAGGCACCCTTGCCGAACGAGAGGCTGCGGCAAGACCCGCTGAGAGTCAATCCAATCGCGCCGCGGGACCGAGGATCGACCCACCATCCCCGCTCGTCTTGCACCAACCCGGTCCTCTCCGGAGGGGAAAAGGCGTGAGGTCAGCTACAGCCGCCTGGCCGGGAATCGAAGGTGGGAGCACAGATGGACTCGCCCAATGCGGGCGAGTAGCCGTGCTTTCAATGCCTCGAGAACAGGGTTCGGGCCAGCGAGGTGTCAACTCGCCCTGAAACGCGGAATTGGTGCGAGGTGTGCGTGGCGAGCGCAGAACTCCCCCTTGTTGTAGGAGGACAGAGCCACGTTGCATCCTGTGGCCATGCAGCGGCGCTCTTTCTTCGCCCGAACCGCTGCTCGGTTCTGCTTTACGGCCTTGATTGACCTGGATGCCAACGGCGCCTCACCTCACATGCTGCGTCGGCAGACCTGAGAACGGCTTCCGGTAACAGCGCCCTCGACCTCCGGATTCCACCCTGGGCGCCTACAGGTCCTCCGACATCAGAATTCTCGGCGGACGACCCGTCGTTCTTGAGAAACGAATCCGGCCGCCCTACCTCGGCTCACCCCGACAGCAGACAGACTATCGAGATTGCTCGCGGTAGCGCACGAGCTTGTCGGACCCGAATCCAGCGGAGTGCTGGCAGGTGCCCGGACTCATTCGCTTTCTCGCCCCTGCACTCGCTCGCGTACTCTCTTCCTTGTGAACTTGCGAATCTCGAGATCAGCACCGCCGGAGACCTTTCGATGACCGTCGGATCGGATCGAGAAACAAGTGTGGGCGGAGCGGGAGGGGAATCCGGAGAGAACCGCCGGGGTCCGAGACTCTCCTGGCTAATTCCGGCCGTGGTGGCTGCAGGGCTGGCTGCTGTACTGGTCGCCATTTCGGTATCTGCTACCCGAACCCAGGAAGGAGGTTCGGCCAGCAGCGACGAGCTCGGGGTGGCGGTGGTGGGCGCCCCGGCGCCCGACTTCGAAGTGGAACTGCTCTCCGGCGGCACCTTCTCGCTCCGAAATGTTTCCGGAAAGGTCGTCCTGATCAACTTTTGGGGTACCTGGTGCCCCCCGTGCGAAAAGGAGATGCCGCTCCTCCAGCGCGCTTCTGAGGAGTTCGCCCAAGACCTGGTAGTAGTGGGGCTTGCAGTAAACGACTCGAGGAGTGCGGTCGCGGACTTCGTGGCAAAGCGGGCCATCGAATTTCCGATAGCCCTCGATGACGGGAGAGTGGCCGGCTACTACCTGGTGACCGGGTTTCCGACCTCGGTTCTGGTAGGACGAGACGGCCGGGTCGTCTCCAGAGTCAGCAAGGCGTTTCCCGATTACGAGTCCTTGACCGCCCACATCCGAGTGGCCCTGGAGGGATGACCGCCTCCTGAGCTCGCTCCAGCGAGGCGAGCGTTCAGATCGTCCCCAGCCAGTCAAGCCCCAGCGCCGAGAACGAACGCTGGAACCAGATGGCAACGATGGAGATCTTGTTGAGGAACAGGAGCACCCCGAATACCGCGAGCCCTGCGCCGGCCACCGCAACCAGCTTGGAGCTGTGGGGCTTCAGACGCCCTAGGACGCTCATTGCCCTCGCTGTGCCCAAGGCCACGAGGAGAAACGGAACTCCCAGGCCTGCCGAGTAGGCAAGTAGCAAGATCGTTCCCCGCAGCGCTGTCTCGGTCGTGTTGGCCACCGCCAGGACCGAGCCAAGAACCGGACCGATGCAAGGCGTCCAACCGAACGCGAACGCGGCCCCGATGAACGGCGCGGCGACGAGCCCCGTCCTGGAACGCAGCAGCCCTTCTGCTGCCCTGGGTCTCAGATCCTTCATCAAGCGCGGAAATCGACCCCAGGCGAATGCGAGCAGTGCCAAGCCCATCGCCAGTACTACAAGGCCAGCGATGCGCCTCATGGCGACCTGGTTCACAACGAACAGGCGGGAAACGGAAGAAACAGTCAACTGAAGCAGAACGAATACGGTGCTGAAACCCAGTACGAACAGGGCCACTCCCGCTAGAAGAAGACCGCGCGGTACCGAGCCTTCCTTGATCTCGGAGGCGGAGACCCCTGTGACCATGGACAGGTAGGCGGGCACCAGAGGAAGTACGCAAGGCGAGAGGAACGATACTGCTCCCGCCAGAAACGCTGTGGCCACCCCCACGCTTCTCATTCGCGCGCGCCCGAAAGAAACCTCTTGTCGAAAACTATGCCTGCAGCAGAAACACCGAGAATCGCCAAACCCCTTCCTTGCAGGAGACCACCGGTGGCCTCGTACTCGGCAGCAACCAGCCTGCCTTGGACGACGGGACCCGTCCAGCGAATCGAGACGTCTTCTTGATCCCGAATCATCCTCTCCAGTGCCTCGGCGATGGAGGAGCGCCCGTAGGCCTGGACGGACAGATCCGAGACTTCCAGGAACGCGTCGGAACAGTACAGGCCAACGAGAGCCTCGACGTCCCCGGCATCGAAGAAGCGCTTCCACTCCGCAAGGATCGGGGGTAGCTGCTGCACCTGGGCGGCCTCCGGACTACGAAATCGCCGATCCTCAGCGGGGAAGTCCCGCCATGCCCTGGCGCACCCCGCCCGCAGTTGCCAGCTCGTTGATGAGGCGCTTGTGAGCTGCCACACAGCCCCTCTCACCCTCGGATACCTCCTCGACCAGGGCGGCCGCTCTGGCCTCAAGGGACGAGGGGCTTTCGACGACCTCGTCTACCAACCCCCTCTCGAGCGCCTCCCGGGCTCCGAACCTTTTGCTTCTGAGTAGAAGGTCGGCCGTCCCTCTCCTCCCCGCCACGCTCCAGATGCGTTCCACGATCCGTGCGCTCAATGTGATCCCGAGCTTCGAGGCAGGAATCCCGAGCTTCAGATCGGGCGTCGACAGGCGGAAATCGCAACAGAAGGCCAGCGTCGCGCCCCCTCCCAGAGCAGCCCCTTCGATCGCAGCCACCACCGGAAGGTCGAGATTCCAGATGCTGTCGCAAAGGGATTCGAAAGCCTTCCCGAACTCTTGGAGCACCTGATCCCGGTCGTTTGCGTCCTCGCCGGCAAGTTCGGAGAGGTCTGCACCCGAGCAAAACGACCCGCCGGCTCCTCGAAGTAGTACTACCCTGGCCGAGCTCCGCTCCGCTTCTCCCAAGGCCTCCAATAGAAGGTGTACCGACTCGACGTCGAGAGCGTTCTTTACTTCAGGCCTGTTCAACGTGATCTCGAAGGCAAGACCATCGAGTCGGGATAAAACCTTGCTCACTTCGCCGAAGCCGATATCTTGACGGGAATTCAGCCTTTCGGACGTTCCCAGATGGCGATCCGGTTGCGGTCCTTGTCGTAGATGCAGAAGTAGCGCTCCCCATGGGGCCCGCTGATTATCTCCTCCGGAAATCCGCCACGCTGGCGTAGCGCTTCCCGAGCCTTCTCGACGTCTTCGACCTCGAGCGCGATCACGGCACCGCGTGGCCCCCCTCTCGACTGGCGCAGGGCGAAGCGAGAGTCTCCGACCCGGAACCAGACAACCTCGCTGGATTTTTGGCCCTCTGCCTCCAGGCCCAGCACCTCTTCGTAGAAGCCGGCAGCGGAGAAAACGTCCGATACCTCGTAATAAGCGTGACTGATCCCTACCACCGTCAGGGCGGCAGGAGTCTCCTCTTCCGGCGCGGCTTTCTCCTCAGGTGCAGCTTTTTCCTCGGGCTCAGCCTCCTCTGCCGCGGCCGCGGCCGGCAACGCTTCGACGCCTTCCTGTTCAGCCGTGACTTTTTCGGCCGCAGCCTCCTCGGCGGGAGTGGCTTCCGCTACGGGCGCACCCTCGGAAGCAGGTGCGCCTTCGGCCGGCCGGGCCTCGGCTTGGGAGACCTCCCCGGCCGGCGCACTTACTGGCGTGGGAGCCTCCCCGGCAGCCTCGGCTTCAGGCTTCCCCGCCTCTGGTGGAGTCTCTGCGGGGGCAGGAGCCTCAGCCTCCGGAGACGCGCTCGATTCGACAGCCTGAGCCACCTCTGCAGGCACAGCCTCGGCAGGGGGTGCCTCGGGCTCAGGCACAGCCTCGGCAGAAGGTGCCTCTGCGACTGCCGGTTGCTCTTCAACCCTGGTCTCAGGCGCAGGTTCAGCTTCTGCAGCGGGGGCCTCCGTAACGGGAGCGGGCTCTGCAGCAGGCGCCTCTGCTCCGACCTCGGCTGCCTCTTCGGCGGTCTTCTCCAGCTCGGCCTTCAAGTCGTCAGGGATCGGTGGAGCCTCCGGAATTAGGGGCTCGGATGGGGGCGGGGCGATGACGAAACGTGGCTTTCTTGCAGCGGCCGTGGTTTCGTCTTTTGGAGCGGCCTCCGCAACAGCACTCTCACCTGCAGAGGGCATCTCGGCCGGCGCCGCTTCGCCTGCCGGAGCCGCTTCTGCAGCGACGACTTCGGCGGGGACCGCTGCCCCTTCCTTCACCGGTTCTGGAGCTGGTGCCGGTTCTGGCTGCGGCTGGGAACCGGGCGGAGCAGGCGGTTGGGGGGCCGAGGGAACAGGAGGTGGGGGCGGGACGTGGGGCGCGGCCGGCCCCGCAGCAGGAGGTGGGCCCACCGGCGGCTGGAAGACCGGAGGAGGCTGCGCTGGCGCACCGACCTGCTGGGGGGGCGGAGCCGGTGGGCCGTACGGCTGTGGCGATGGAGCCGGTGGAGGTGGGGGCACCTGAGGCGCATAGGTAGCTGGAGGTGACGGCTGCGAAGGGGTTTCTGGTAACGCCCCTTGCGGAGCTGGGGCGGCGCCGACGGCAGTCGCATCCTGTGCACCACCGGGCTCAACTTCGCCCTTCAGGACCCGCACTTGCGATGCCACCTGCGATATCCACGCGTCGAGATTGTCGACTGCGAACTGGTAATCCTGGCCGGCAGCCACCACCCGCATCGGCGTCCTGAGCCCGGTCTGGAATACCCTGCCGACCTCGAGCTCCCCTCTGCCCACGAACTCCACCGTGCTCAGCGCGATGGAAACGTTCTGCACCCCCATGGCGGCTTCTGGTGGGGCGGGCTGGAAGACGAGCCACTCCTTCATCAGCCAGAGCTGGCCTTTGACCTCCTTGCCGCCGCGGGGCAGGAAATCGGCAGGGCCGCTGGACAGTACCTCCTGACCGGAATCGCTCATCTTCTCCCTCCTGGTGTCCCAAGCACCCCAGCAGCTTTCGGCATCAGACAGGGATCACCCCGTGCTTTTTCCAGGGGCGGTCCAGAGCTTTCCTTGCCGAAAGGTCGAGCGCTCTAATTATCGCCTTCCGCGTCTCCTCGGGTCTTATGACGTCGTCTACGAGGGCGTGGCCGGCAGCCACGTATGGGTCTATCATTCCCCTCACCCACGCGAGCCGTTCTTCTCGTATCTTTTCCCGCTCCTCTTCCGGAGCCTGGGCTATCTCTTTCCTGAAGATGATGTTCACCGCGCCTTCCGGACCCATCACGGAAATCTCGGCAGTCGGCCAGGCGACGATGAAGTCGGATTCGTAAGCCCGTCCGTTCATCACGAAATAGCCGGCTCCGTACGCCTTGCGCATTACCACTGTAACTTTGGGCACTGTCGCCTCGCTTACGGCGTAAAGCATCTTCGCGCCGTGGCGGATTATCCCTCGCTTTTCGACGTCCGAACCCACCAGGAAACCCGGAACGTCCTGGAGAAATACCAGCGGTATCGAGAAAGCATCGCACAACCAGACGAACCGAGCGGCCTTGTCCGCAGCGTCGTTGTCCAGGGCGCCACCCATGACGGCAGGTTGGCTCGCCACGATCCCTACGGGTCGTCCTCCCATTCGAGCGAGTACCGTGACGATGTTCTGAGCGAAATCCGGTTTTATCGGGAAGTAAGAGCCGTCATCGACCAGCACTTCGATGACATCGTATACGTCGTAAACCCCCTTCGGATCCGAAGGGACTATGGTCAGAAGTTCGGGGCAGAGACGATCGACTGGATCGTCTGTATCCCTGACCGGGGGATCCTCGAGATTCGAGGAGGGGAAGTAACCCAGATATTCGCGAATCGCCGAAAGGCATGTCCTGTCGTCGGGCACCTCGAGGTCCGCACAGCCCGAGATCCTGCAGTGGACGTGTGGCCCTCCCATCTCGTAGTCGGAGATTTCCTCTCCCACAGCGGCCTTGACCAGATGGCTCCCGCCTAGCGCCATCGAGCCGGTCCCGGTGACCATGAACACCACGTCCGCCAGAGCGGGAATGTAAGCGGTACCGGCCGCACACGGCCCCATGACCGCGGCAACCATAGGGACCACTCCTGACATCACGACCTGTTCGCGAAAGAGTGCGCCGGCACCTGCGAACGTGCTACCGACCCCCTGCTGGATACGAGCCCCGGCCGAGTCGAGCAGCCAGATGAAGGGGATCTTGCGTTGCAAGGAGATCTCCCTCATCCGTGCGACCTTCTGCTCCCCCACATTGCCCATGGACCCTGCCATGACGGTGAAGTCGTACGCGCAGATGGCCACAGGTCGGCCGTCCACCGAACCCAGACCGCAAATTACTCCGTCGGCAGGAGCGTCCTTCCCGGCAGCAGTCAACTGGGGGTCCATGTGATTCGCCAGCATCCCGAACTCCACGAAGCTGCCGGGGTCGCAGAGCAGCTCGACCCGCTCTCTCGCCGTCAACTTCCCCTGGTCGTGCTGGCGCCTTACGGACTCCTCGCCCCCCATCGCCAGAGCCTTTCGCCGGCGTCTGTCCAGCTCTTCCAGCAACTCTGGGGCGAAGACCACCTGGCCGCGCTCCGGATCTGGGCCAGCTCCGTCAGGATCTTCCGCCGACTGGCCCCCTGTACTCATCGGGCCTTCCATCGGGGCTCCCTCTTCTCCATGAAGGCAGCGATCCCCTCCGCCGCGTCCTCGGAGCGCACGAGCACCGAGAGGCACGCTTGAAGATAGTCCAGAGCCTCCGCATCGGACATCGCCAGACTGGTGTAAAAGGCGTCCTTTCCCATGCGCATCGCAGCGGGACTCTTCGACTTGAGTTCGTCTACGAGTGCTCCGACGGAAGAGTCCAGGGACTCGAACGGGACCACCTCGTCCACCACACCGAGTGAGGCGGCTTCCCGGGCCGTAAGTCGCTTACCGGTCATCATCAACTGAAGCACCTTCTTCGGCGGCATCGCACGCCTGAGGACGACCGTGATCATCATCGGCCAGAGCCCCACATCGATTTCAGGGGTGCCAAACGTCGCGTTCTCGGCGGCGACGACGAAATCGGCAGCCGCGGCGAGTCCGAATCCTCCCGCGAGCGCATGGCCGTTCACCCTGGCCACCACCGGCTTTCCGAGCCCAGACATGGCCTTGAAGATCGAGGCAAGCCTCCCCCGTTCGTAGTGGGACTCGATCGCGCCGGTCTCCCCGTCGGGAATGGTCGCTGCCAGATCGGCACCCGCGCAGAAGGCCTTGTCCCCTGCACCGGTAATTACGACGACCCTGACGCTGTGGTCTTCCCGCGCCCTGGAGAGCCCGTCTTCTATTCCCGCCAGAACCGCGGGGTTGAGCGCGTTGCGCCGGTCAGGCCTGTCGATCGTCAAGGTGGCAACGCCCTCGGATACTTCGTACTTCAGTTCCTCGCCCACAGTCTCCTCTCGCCCGTCGGACCGACCAGGTTCTCGCTAAGCTCTAAAGGCTACCGTATAGCCGCTTCGGTTGACCCGAAGCGGGTCCTGTTCCGCACGGGAACTGGTCGAGTCGGGAGGGCAACCATACGGGCCCTGTTCACTTCGTTCAGGTTCAGGCACTCCGACGGAGTCTCGGTAGAGGCAGCCAAGCTGGAAAGAGTCTTCAAGAGCTGGGGCTGGGAGGTGGCCGAACTGGCCGGGACCTTCGGGTCGGCAGTCGGGAACACCGCACCCGCACAGGTGCTGCCTCCTCTGGACGAGCCCGACGGATCCACTATTACCCGGTACGAGGATCCCGCACTCTCCATCGAATTTGGAGAGGATCTTCGCCGGGACGGGTTGTGGGGCCCCAGCCGAACGGACTGGGAAAGCCTGCTAGCCCGCCTGGACCTCCACGCCAGGCAGGCCGCACTCGCCATCGCCAAGGCGCTGGCGGACTTCGCTCCTGACCTGGTGGTGGTCGAAAACGTATTCGGACTGCCGCTCAACCCGGGGTACGCAGAAGCTCTCGCCGGGCTGCTAGAAGCCGAGGAAATCCCAGCCCTGTTGCGCCATCACGATCTGATCTGGCAGCGAGCCGAATTCGACCTTGGCCGGATCCCGCCTGTCGTAGCCGAACGCATCGCAAGAACCTTTCCCCCTCGACTGGAGCGAGCAGCGCACGTCGTGATCAACGAGATGAGCAGGAAAGAGCTCGAGGCTCGGGGCATCCCCGCAACCCTTGTCTACAACGGATTCGAGCTCCCCGAGCCTGACGACGTCTCACACAGCTACGCCCGCAAGGCAGAAGCCCGCCGACTCCTCGGCATGGACGAGGAGTGGCTACTACTCGTCCAGCCCACCAGGGCCATAGAGCGAAAGGGGCTACCGGACTCTCTCGAATTGGGTGCCCGGCTCGCCGAGCGGTTGGGAATCGATGTCAGGCTCCTTGTATGTGGCCCTCCCGAAGACGGTTACCAGACCAGGCTGGCCGAGCTACGCAGTAGAAAGCGATCCCTTGCCGTCGGTGATACCGGAAAGCGGGCAGGTAGTTTCGAATTGATGCTCGGGGAGGGCCGTCTGCCGATAGACCTCGCCTACCAGGCAGCGGATTTCATCGTCTTTCCGAGCCGGTGGGAAGGCTTCGGCAACCCGGTACTGGAATCGGTGGCCTGGGCGCGGCCTCTGGTAGTGAGGCGCTATCCGGTGCTCGAAGAACTCGAGGCAACTGGGCTCCAATTTCTTCACTGGGATCCCGACCCGGTGGAGAGCGTACTGTGGTGGCTGGGTCTCGACGAGAGCTGCAGGCACCGAATACTGGCCGAAAACCTCCACATCGCCTCGCAGAAGTTTTCGATCAGCTCCCTGGCCAACGCGATCGAGAAGGTTCTGGAATGGCTGGGACTTCCCTCCGACCTCTCCCCCGCACAGGCTGAGGTGTCCGCGCCTTGACCGCCGCGTCTCCCGTACCGATGAGCGGCGAGCCATCCCGCATCGATGCAACCCCCACTCCGCAAGACTCTGACGTCTCCGGCCGAGTAAGGCTTGCTGAGCACGAACGCGTCTTCAAGGCCGCCACTAAAACGGTCGCGACGGTATCGGTCACCCTTTACGCTCTTGGGGCAGGCCTGGTAGCGGGGCGCATGACCGAGCCTTCCAGATCCACCGCACTGGCGCTCTCGTACTTTCCCCTGGCGCTTGTGGGCGTCTTCGCCGCCCGGGCAGCCTCCAGCAGGAGCAATCCGCCGGTCCGGGGCATCTGGCGGCTATACCGGCTAGCGATGGGCTCGGCGGCGCTGGGAGCCCTCTCTTATGCAGGGGCGTTCGGCCTGGGCCTCGAGCCATTGTCATATGCGGGCGTGGCGGCCGTAGCGGTGGGCATCACGATCTTCATACGTATCTACTGGCTCGCCTTGCGGCTACTAAGAGGCACGTCCGAGAACGTTCTCGAGCTGGTCGACTTTGCAACCGTCGCGTTCTGTACCTGCGCCGTCTTGGTCTACGGCCTGGCCGAACCACTAGTACAATCGGGTAACTCGAGTCGGCTTCACACGGTCTTGCTCCCGGCCTTCGCGGCAGTGTTCATCGTAGCCAGCCTCTACGTACTCACCTCGTCGGTACCACGCCTTCGCGCTCCCGAGTACGTTTTTCTAGCGGCTGGCATCGCCCTGTTCGGGGGTTCCCTCGCAGACTCGGCCGCCATTTCCCTCGGCGATCAGATGACCGATGCGGTCTGGTTCGTGAGCCTCAGATCGGTTGCGATGCTGGTCGGTTTGGCACTGCTCTCGGCAGCCCCATTCCACGCGGTACAGATCCTCGAAGGATCAGAGGTCGCGTTCAGGGGGCCGTGGCGACCGCCCCGCTTCTTCCTTCCTTACTGGTCCTTGCTGGCGCTGGTCGTGCTTGCCATAGCGACGGTGCTGGACGGGAGGCGCTCGGCGGTCGCCTATGGGTTCGCGACCTTTGCCGGCGCGACCGCACTGGTCGTGATCCGTCAGCTCCTCACCATAAGGGAGAACTACCGCCTATTCCGCCAGCTCGCAGAGGCAGACGAGAGGAGGTCTGCGTTCCTTCGAGAGCTTCTCAGAAGTGTCGAGGAAGAGAGGATCCGGCTTGCGAATTCGATCGAAGCCGGTCCGATCCAGCAACTCACAGCCTTGCTCCTCCGGTCCGAGCGGGCTGCCCAGAGAGAGACAACCCGCCCCAAGCTGCTTTTGGAGGCACTGGAGCGGCAATTGAGCACCGCCATCGGCGAACTCCGTCACCTGACTCGGTCGCTTCGGCCCCGCCTGAGCCAGGCCAGGGGCCTCTCGGAGGCCCTTCGGATCGAAGCGAGGGAGGCCTTCCAGGACGGAGCCGTGGAACTGGAACTCGAAATCGAGGACGTAGAAGGGCTCCGCCCAGAACAGGAACTCCACTTGTTCAGAATCGCGGAAGAGGCAATCGACAACGTGAGGGTCCATTCGGGCGCCTCCAAGGTCCGCATCTCCTTGAGGAGCGTGTGGGGCCTCAGGGCCGGGTCGAGACGGGTCCTGCTGGAGGTGCAAGACGACGGAAAGGGTTTCGTGGAGCGGTCCCTGTACTCGACTGGAACCGGCCCCCGGGCCTCGGCCACGACAGGAATCCCGTCGATGCGGGAGCGGGCAGACCTGCTCGGTGCGGACTTCCTCCTGCTCTCCACCCCAGGAGCAGGTACCCTGGTCCGCGTGGAACTCGAGATCGAAACTGCAAGAAACACTTGAGCCGGACGGGGCGTGCTCGGGCTTCGGGCAGCTCAGAAGGAGGTGCGATGGTCGACTACGAGAAGATGGAAAGTGCCATTGGCGTCAACTGGTACGAGGCGGACCCCAACCTCGCCCAGCTAGTGGACAGACTCGTCTCCCCCACTGACCGAGCCTGGGCACACCAGAAGCTCTCCAAGTTCGGGGCGCTGTGTGGGGGGCCAATCGCGGAACGGGCAGAGGTAACCGACCGTAACCCTCCCCGCCTCGTCAAGTACGACCGCTGGGGCGATGCCCAGGACCTGGTCGTCCACCACCCCGGAGTGATCGAGACCAAGCGAGACCTGCACGCGCACTTCCTCTCGCTCAGCTTCTCGGAGGCCGCGCGCGGTCGTACGGAACCAGTTCCCACCACAGTGGGAACTGCTTTTTCCTATCTGCTCTCCCAGGCCGAGACCGGAATGCTGTGCGCGGTCGGCATGACAAGCGGGGCGGAGGAGCTTGTCAGGGCGTGGGGCGGCCCGGAAGCGAAGGAGTACCTGCTCCCCCACCTGACCTCCGAGAAGTTCGAAGACTACTGGGACGGGGCAATGTTCATGACCGAACGCGCCGGCGGCTCCGATGTCGGCGCTACCGAGACCGTGGCGACGCACCTGGACGGCGAGCGCTGGCTTTTGAACGGATTCAAGTGGTTCTGCTCTAACGTTGACGCTTCGGTCATAGTCACCCTCGCCAGACCCGAGGGAGCACCCGACGGCGTGCGCGGACTGGCCCTCTTTGCCGTCCCAAAGACGAGGAGGGATGGGACCCGCAACGGGATCGACATCCACAGGCTCAAGGACAAGCTAGGTACCAAGGCGGTACCCACCGGAGAGGTCGAGTTCGTTGACGCCGAGGCATACCTTCTGGCGGGCTCCTCGCAGGTGACTCAGGATCCGCAGTCTGCGGCCCGAGACGGCCAAGGTCTCGTCCGAATGATGTCCATGGTCAACGGCTCCAGACACGGAGTGGCGCTAATGGGGCTGGGGATTGCCAGACGCTGCTTTCTGGAATCCGCGATATACGCCTCGAAGCGCCGGGCCTTCGGAACGAGGATCGACAACTTTCCGCTGGTCCGGGAGACGCTGGTGCGAATGCTCATGGAAATCGAGGGCTGCGCAGCCATGACGTTCGAGGCCGCGCATGCGCTCGAGCACTCCAACAGGGGTCTTTGGAGGATCCTGGTACCCCTAAGCAAGTACAGGGCGACTCGTCGCGGCCTGCAGATCGCCTCGGCAGCCGTGGAAGTCCTCGGCGGTAACGGCTACATAGAGGACTGGCCCACCGCCCGCCAGCTCCGGGACGCCCAGTGCCACACAATCTGGGAGGGGACCGAGAACATCATCTGCCTGGACGTCAGGCGAGCGGCAACCCGAGAGGGAGCCCACCTCGAGCTCCTCAAGCGGCTCGAGGAGTGCGTGGCGGTGGATACGACCCGGTACCCAGTCCTTACCGAGCCGAGGGACACGATCGCAGCCGCCATCGAGGACGCCAGACAGGCCGTCGACATAGTCCTCGAAGCCCCCAAGGACATGGCCCAGCTCCACACCAGAAGGCTTGCCCGTGCCCTGGCAGATGTGACCCAGGCGGCCCTCCTGCTGGACGAGGCCGTCTGGGAACTCCGTGAGAGGTCTTCAGCCCGGAAGGCTGCGCTGGTCCGCCTGTTCGTCAACACCAGGCTTCGGCCGCGGAAGCTGTGGGGAATAGCCTCCGGCGACCGTACCTGTATCGACCTCTTCGAGCCTATTGTCCGGTATCAGCCGGTCGAAGAGGCTGCCGTCCTGCAAGCTTCGGCCGCCTGAGGCGGGACCCAGTGTTTAGCGCCGTGGATAAGGTCGCTGTCTGGATATGGCCGGCTGCCCGCCAGACCGACAGGGTTCTATTCTCTAGGTGGTCGGCGGCTCGTCAAGGTATGCCGTCGGCGAGGCAACGGCACTTCGCGGTGAGGGAAAACTGAGGAGGTAGAAGATGTCCTTGCAAGTGCCATTCATCGTGGCACTCGTCGTCATGGCCTTGCTGATGCTGGTCTTCTTCGCGTGGACGTTCGGGCCTGCTACCAGGTCGCACCGCTGGCAAGACAGGGGGAGGCAGGCTTGAAGAGAGTCGAAGGGGACTATGGACAGAAAGGCTCCGAGCAGGAGAGTGCTATCGACCCGGCTGAGTTCCGGCGAGTGCTCGGGCGGTTTGCCACCGGCGTGACAGTAGTGACCACGCGCACATCGGAGGGACGTCCTCACGGCCTGACCGCCAATGCTTTCATGTCGGTCTCCCTGGATCCCCCGCTGGTAGTTGTCGCCGTGGACAAGAATGCGGACTCGCACCCGCATCTCCGGCAGTCGGGGATCTACTGCGTCAACATCCTGCGTGAGGAGCACAAGCCGATCTCCGACAAGTTCGCGTCCAAGGTCCCCGACAAGTTCGAGGGAGTGCCACACCTTACGAAGCACACCGGAGCACCGGTTCTGGAAGACGCCCTGGCATGGGTCGAATGCAGGGTGGTTCAGGAGTTCAATGCGGGCGACCACACACTTTTTCTCGGCGAGGTCGTCGCACTCGAGCAGCGGGGCGGTCGTCCGCTTCTTTTCTACGGAGGCAAGTACCACCGGCTGGGCCCGGAGCATGACGCCGATGCCCAATGAGCCTTGCTCGCGACCACAGACGCCGTGGGACATCGAAAAGCTCTACAGCCCCCCAAGGAGCGATTCTGGCAACAAAATGACCTAAACGCCGCGACAATGTTTGCGCGCCTGTCTCGGCGGGGCTAGCCTGTCGGTTCGCGCCAGGCGGCAGAGCCCTGCCCGTGTATGAAGTTGGGTGGCGGCCGGAGTGGCAAGGACCACGCTCGGGCGCAAACGCAGGGGTGTAGTCAGATGACCAAGGAGGAGCGTGAATGAAAGGCGCAGTACTTCCGGGAATCGGTCAGCAACTAGAGGTGGTAGACGACCTCGAGGTCGCTCCTCCAAGGGAAAGAGAGGTCAAGGTCCGCATCCACACGACCGGAGTCTGCCACTCGGACCTCTCCGTACAGAACGGTACCATCATGGTCCCGCTCCCTGCGGTGCTCGGGCACGAAGCCTCAGGCGTCGTAGAGGAGGTCGGCTCAGGGGTGACCACTGTAAAGCCGGGCGACCACGTGATCCTGTCGTTCGTGCCCGAATGCGGCAAGTGCTGGTTCTGCTTGCGCGGTATGCCAAACCTGTGCGAGGTCGCTACCGCGGGAATCGTGAGGGGAGGGCTGTACGACGGACAGAGCCCCTTTTCCCGCCAGGGCCAGCGGGTGAACCAGATGACCCAGTGCGGCACCTTCGCCGAGTACACCGTCGTGCCCGAAGGTGGAGTGATCAAGATCCCGGACGACATCCCCCTGGAGGACGCAGCCCTGCTGGGATGCGGCGTCACCACGGGCGTCGGAGCCGTCCTGAACACCGCCAGGGTCGAGGAAGGATCCTCGGTGGCCGTCATCGGGACAGGCGGCGTGGGCCTCAACGTCATTCAGGGAGCAGTGATCGCAGGGGCCGCGAAAATCATCGCCGTGGACCTGCTCGATAACAAGCTAGAGATGGCGAAGCAGTTCGGCGCCACCGACGTGGTGAACGCAAGCTCCCAGGATCCGGTCGGGGCTGTGAAGCAGTTGACCGAGGGCCGGGGTGCAGACTACGCGTTCGAAGTCATCGGTCTGCCGGCGACCCAGGAGCAGGCCTACCGCATGGCTCGCCGCGGCGGTATGGCCGTACTGGTCGGCGTACCAAAGATGACCGACATGCTCCAGCTCCAGGCATTCCTGCCGGTGTTCGAAGAGAAGACCATCAAGGGCTGCTGGTACGGGTCGGCACGCACCCACCTCGACATGCCCAAGCTCCTGGATCTCTACAAGGCCGGAAGGCTGAAGCTGCACGAGTTGATCTCGAAAGAGTTCGAGCTCGACCAGATAAACGAGGCCTTCTCGGCACTGGAAAAGGGAGAGGTCGCAAGAGGAGTGGTAAGGCTCGGCACCGACTGAGCAGGAGACCGCGTAAGGGCAGCCGGCCTTCGCCTAACTGGGAAACGACGTCGGCCTCGTCGGGGTCGCGCTAGGAAGCAGCAGCATTCGCAGCCGAGACCTCGGAGTCGGCCTCGCCGAACGAGGAGAGCCACAGCTCATCTACTCGGCGGAGCTCGTCGGGCGTGAGCGGTCTCTCAACTGCCGCAGCGTACTCTTCCAAGTCCTTCTCGTCGGTGACAGTGAGCAGTACCGATGAAAATGCCGGCTGGGCAATGATGAATGCCAGCGCTGCCTGCCCCATGGTCCGCCCGCCCTCCTTGAGGAACTCCAGCTTGCGCTTGCGTGCGACGAGCCTTGCGAGTTCTTCCCGCTTTCGGTGGCTTCTGTGGTCGGTGGGTGAGAACCGGGTCTGCTCGTCCACCTTCTCGCTGAGGACGTCCGAGGCATGTGGCACCCTGGCCAGCAAGGTCGTCGCCAGGCCTCCCTCTTCGGCGGCCCGGGCAAAGGTCCTACCCGGCTCCTGTTCGAGGACGTTGAAGACCGTCTGGACCGAGTCGACCTTCCGCTCCTGGATGGCGTACAGCCCCTCTTCCTCCCAGCCGATGGCAGGCCCCAGGGCCACCCCGACCGCCCTGACCTTTCCTTCCGCCCGAAGGCTCTCCAGCTCCGCGAAGAGGTCGTCTCGCTGGATGGCGCTCAGCCTCGGGTTGTGGAGCTGGTAGAGGTCGACGTGGTCGGTACCCAGCCGCCTCAGCGAGTCCTCGAGGGCTTGCCTGCAGAAAGAGGGCTCCCAGCACTGCGGACGCTCTCCCTGGGAGTGCTCTCGCTGGCCCTCGAGCTCGTATCCGAACTTGGTACCTATGACCACCCGATCCCGGCAATCCCTGATGGCCCGGCCGAGAAGTTCTTCGGACTTGCCTTCGCCGTAGACGTCTCCCGTGTCGAAGAACGTGATGCCCAGATCGATCGCTCGACGGACAAGCCGTGCACCGTCGTCCTCGGAGACTTCACCCCACCAGTTCAACCCGAGGGTCCACGCGCCAAAGCCTATGACCGATACCTCGACGTCCGACCTTCCCAGCCGCCGCTTCTGCATTCTCCACAACCTCCTCGAGAGCCTCCTCGAGCCCTCAAGCCGCCTTTCGTTCCAGAACCGACAGGTCGTCTGCAAGTATCACCGATACCCGCGACGCGGTTCCAGAGACCCTGCCACCCCCCAGTTCGGGCGAGAAGGATTCAGGATGGGGGTAGTTGCCTTCCCGAGACGACCACCCCTCGATCCAGTTCGACCAGGCGTTGCGCAACTCGTCGGCCTCCTTCGGGGATTCCGTCAGGTAATCCACCCTCAGCACGTGCTTTCCGCCGCAGTCCTCGAAGCGAAACTTGTCGGATCTCCAGCCCTCGGCGGCCTCCCGGGCACGAGAGGCATCGAGGAACTCCTCGAGAATCGTCCATGTGTCGAGTTCGCCAACCACTCCTTCGAGGAGCGTTTCGCATCCGGGTGTGCGCAAAGGCGGCTCTACCTCTCCAGTCTTCCCCGTGCCCGCAACACCCACGGACCGACCCCTGGTCATGTACTTGTCCGGGTGGAGGATGTCCCTTGTAGAAGATGGCGGGTCTTCGTACGCAGCGTCCACCCCTTCCCAGCCTTCCGAGGACTTCAAGGTCATGACGAATTCGGTTCCGTGCTCATAAGGGAATTCGATCCACCGGCGAATTACCCTGGGAGCCGAGTCCAGTACCTCTCCAGTCTCCACGGCCTCGCTTTCGATCTGCGAGATCTCGTCCGAACCAAGGTACCGCCAGGCCCACTCGATCATCACGACCGAGGCATCTCCCTCGAGCAGCGCATCGAAAGCCGCTGAACGTTCGGAGTCGTCGAGCTCCTCGACCTTGCGCTGAAGCTCTCCGAGGTCGAAGTTCTGGTCCACCAGTGCATGCGCGAGCTCATGGGCCAGAGCAACCTTTTCCAGGGGGCCGACTCCGTCACCGTCGCTCCTCAGCACCAGCTCCTTCTTCTCGATGTCGTAGAAGCCAAGAACCTCATCTTCGTAGATCTTGTCCAGTAAGGGCTTCAGTTCGGTATCGGGCGCAACCAGGCGCAGCGCCTTCAAAAGTCTGGAAATCGCGTCGAGTTCCGCCCTTTCCTGCTCCGAGGCCTTCGAGTTCTGTTCTCGTATGAGCTTGCGCAGCTCATCTGGCGTGACCACCCGCCAGGCCACCGCCGACCGCCACGTAAGGCCTCTGACGCTGGCGACCTGGTCTGCTATCGAGTCGATGAGTTCCTGGGTTGCCGGCTCACGGCCACGGCGGTCCGGGATCGCCCGGATCGCGAACACCAGACCCCCAACAAGGACGACAACTACAGCAACTGCGATGCCTACCAACCAGGCGTTGCGACGGGGCGGAGCCGGTGGTTCGGGCCGCCGTATCGACCAGGGGTCTTGGTAGCCCGGTCTGCGGTGAGGCTGAATCGGCGCCTCCGGGGGGAAAAATGGGGGATATGCGGAGCCGGCCGGCGGGTAGGAGGGGTACTGGGGAGGAGGCGGCGGGTATACCGAGTAGGGGGGAAGATAGCCCGGATCGTAAGGTGGATAGCCCGGGCCGCCGGGAGGGTACGGATGGCCCTCCGGTGCATACGGGTACGGCATCGCCTGCGGATATTCGGGAACGATCGGGTCTTGCGGGTCGTATTCCGGCAAGCTGTCAAAAGTTCGGTCCATCGAGGCGGCTCTCTTCCTGCAACGCGACTCCCACACAACGCGGCGCGATCTGCACGCGCCGGCTCCCGCCAAGTGCATCCGAACAATGGACCTCGACCACGATTACCAGGCCCTACTGTGACAAGGCTGAGGGAGCGGCTTTCGGTCTCGGCGCGACTAGATTCTAGACCTGACTGGCGACACTCTGGTACGGCTGCCCTCAGGGAACTCGCCCGAGGGCTTCCATCTTTCCGGTGCATCCTTCATCCGGTGCACGCCGGGCTATGCCCGTCGTCGAAATGCCCAGCGAGCGCTCTGGCAAGGCCGTATACGAGCGTTTGGTATCACCGCCCCCTGACCTGATTAAGATTCCCCTCCGTGAAGACCGTACTCATTGCCGACGACCATGAAGAGATGCGGGCCGCCCTGATCCAGCTCCTGAGGTCGACTGCCGAGGTGGTGGGGGAGGCGGAAAACGGCGAGGTGGCCGTGGAGCTCGCCCGCGAGCTCCGTCCCGACCTCGTGATCATGGACCTACGGATGCCCGTAATGGACGGGGTAGCAGCGACCCTGCTGATCAAGGAAGAAAACCCCGATGTCGTCGTCATCGCCCACGGCGGCCCCCAGGACAAGGATCTGATCGCCCAGGTCCTTGCGGCAGGTGCAGCCGCCTTCGTTCCGAAAGGGGGTGACATCCTACGGGCGATCCAGCAGTACTCCGGTCCACGGTGAGATCGCCGGGCTGTCTTTCTCGTGTACGGGTGCGCCCGGAAGAGTCGCGAGTGATGTGCTGCACTGCCATTTCCATCCGGCAGTAGCATGGTAAGTAGAGCCCGACGGTGACAGCGCGGGACGAGAGAGCGGGCGGGTAAGTATTCGTACGGCTCAGAATCGAACAACCACAGGCTCAGCGCAGTGAAGGAGCAAGCTCGAATCCTCGTCGTGGACGACAGCGCCGAGGTCCGCAGGCTTCTGCGCAAAATCCTCGAGATGGAGGGGTACTCGGTCTCGGAGGCCCAGGACGGCCGAGAGGCTCTCCAGCGACTTCATGACGAAGCGATAGACCTGGTGCTCCTAGACGCGATGATGCCGCAGGTAAACGGCTGGCAAGTTCTGATGGCCATCCGGGAAGACGAGCGGATCGCAGATGTGCCGGTAATCATCTGCACCGCCCGAGACATCGTCCCCGGCGAGACCCCCGGGTGGGAAAAGGCCAACGGCGCGATCCACAAGCCATTCCGGCGTTCCGAGGTGCTCGAAGTCGTCGGGGCGACTCTCGAAGGTTCAGACGGGCTGGCTACAGGTCCCGAGGCTACCGCCGACGAGGACGCTCCGACGCCGACCTAGGACCTACGACGGTAGGTCGGACGGCCAGCCTCGGAAACCTACAGCAGCTGCCTCGGTGGGAGGCACGTCGGTAACCTGTATCCCGTCGGGGGCCTGGCGAGACCTTTGCTGGGCTGCGCTCCAGGTCACCACGAACGCCAGCACGAACAGCAGGGCTATCGACGCTGCGAAAACCATCAGGGGTCGCTTGCCTGTCAGCAGCGTCTCTTCGACCCCGCTCGCCCTCCGATTGGCGTCTATGGCCGAGGCCGCCCACACACCCGCGGCCATGAAGGCAAATGTGGCCTTGAAAAGGAACAGGGTTCTGGGCGACAGCTTGAACAACATCAAGGACAGGCCGATCAGCCACAGCACCAGAGCCAGATGACCGACGAAGCGCGCTCGCTTGCCCATTGCGAGAAAGCCGCCGCCCGGAATCAGTCCCCAGATCAAAGCCTTGGTGGGTTCGACCCGCTTCTCCTCCTCCGGCTCGCGAAGAGCGGCGAAGAAGTCGGCTCCGCATACGCTGCACTCGTTTGCCTCGATCGGGTTCACGGCGTCGCAGTAGTTGCACCTCTGTATGAGGCGACCCGTCTGATCACGCTCCACCCGGATCGGCAGACTGGCTCGACCGGTCAACGGGACTGTCGGCCTTACCACCGGAGAAGGGCGCTGGACGAAGGTCGGGTGAGCGCCGCTTCCCCCGTGAGCAACGAGGTCTGCAGGATGGGCGTGAGACCCTCGAACCCCCTGGGCTCCTACCGGGGCGAGCGGAAGCCCCTGCGCGGTCGATTCTCCCTGAAAGGCAAGGGGTGGCGCTCCTTCCTGAGTCGGGCCCGCGGCCCCCGGGTCTGCATCGATCGAGGGGAGAGCTATCCCGGATGGAGTCACCTCGACCCGGACCGACGAGGTTGTGGCAGCCGTAATTGCCGTCTGGGCCGAGGTGGAAAGCTCCGGAGGGTGTGTCGAGTGGAGCGCTTCGGTCCGCGCTCCGCCAGCATCAGCGGAGCCGGGCGGCTTGGTCCGACCGGTGACCCCACCCTCGAGCAGGTCGAAGCGAGCCAGGCAGAGGCTGCACCACGTCGCCGATTCGGCATTGGAGGCACCACAACTAGGGCATTGCCTCATCCGGTCAGTCCTCTTTCGTGTAGCACGATCCGGCACTCACCGGCCCCGGAGACCGTTCCGCGGCCACTACCGCTGCCTCGATTCTCTCGTGCGGAATCAGTACGCCGGTGGACCTCTCCACCTTGCTTACCGCCGAAGCCACGCCCACGACGAAGCCCGCCGCGTCGAGTACCGGGCTCCCACTGTTTCCTGGTTCTAGCGAGGAGTCGACCACGAGGTAGCGCTTGGGCGGAAGCATCTTGCCGTAGATCGACTCCGTCCTCGCCTCCATGGAGCCCCTGAACACTGCCTGTTTCACCTGAAATTCGCCCCCCTGGGGAAATCCAGGTGCAAAGAGGGTCTCGCCCTTTCTCGGGTCGGAATCCGCCAGAAACAGAGTGCTCCCCGTAGCGGAGGTGCGCAGCACCGCAATGTCGTTGTCAGGGTCGAAGTGGACGACCGAAGAGTTGAACGTCCTGGGCACTCGCGACGATTCAAGCGAAAGAATCGGGAAGTCAACTCCCGCCACGACGTGTGCGTTGGTGACGACGAGTCCCGGTCCGACGAAAAAGCCCGTGCCTTGCTTCTCGAAGTTGCACGCCTCCCCTGTCACTCTCACCACGGACTCGAGCAGTTCCTGGGTGGATACCGTGAGCTGGAGGCTTCGACTCGTGTCGGACCTGGTTCCCGAGACGATGGCGGCCATCCCCAGGATCGACGTAAAAGAGAGGACGGCCAGCGCCACGAAGATCGCCACAGCGGACCTTAGACCCGGGGCCGACCTGGGTGCCTGAGGTACGTACTGTGGGTAGACGTAGTACTGGTGGTAGCCGTAGTAGGTGTGCGGAGACGCGCCACCGTCGGCCGCGGGAGGTGGGTGTGGCGGCGAGCCAGGTGGACGAGCCCAGCTCCCTCGCTCTGACGGCCATTGGTAGTCGGTCATGCCGTGATGCCCCGTGCTCCCCTGTGCAAGGAGGGTTGCCCCTAGATTATCTCGGCACCGGGCGACATCCGGACCTCATCACCCCTCGAGGCGACCGTCGCGACTGGCGAATGCCACTACCGGAGAGCCCCCGGCCGAGTAATTGCCTCCTCGGCTGCAGCCGAGCTGGGCATCCCCACCGGCAGGATCACCGTGAACGTCGAACCCTTGCCCTCGCGGGAGTCGACCTCTATGTCACCCCCGTGCATGGAGACCAGTTTCCTGGCGATGTACAGACCAAGTCCGGTACCCGGGATGCTCCTGACCCTTTCATCGGAAGAACGGCTGAACATCGTGAACAGGTTGGCCAGAGTCCGGCTGTCCATGCCGTACCCACGATCTGCAACCGATATATGGACACATCCCTTGACGCGCCTGGAGGTCACCTCGACCATGGTGGAGGGATCCGAGTACTTGAGAGCGTTTCCTATCAGGTTTTCCAGAACCTGAATGATCCGGTCCGGATCGACGAACAGATAGGTCTCTTCGATGCGCGTCGAAATGCGCTCTCTTTCAGCTGGCAAGAACGAAGAGATGCTCCGGTCGATCAAGGAAGAGAGAGCGACCATGCGGCGGTTCAGCTCGATCGAGCCGCGCTCCAGGGCAGCAGTGGACAGGAGATCGTCGACCAAGGAAGACAGTCGGGTGGCGGCAGCGAGTATTTCAGAAGCACACTCCCGATACTGATCCTCGTCGAACCCCTCTTCCAGGAGCAACTCGGAGAATCCCATGATGGTCGTCAGCGGTGTCCTCAGCTCGTGGCTGACCATGGATACCAGGTACTCCCTCATCTGAGAGAGCTCTCGTTCTCTACTGACGTCCACTATCAGTGCCACAACGCCCGCAGGTTCATGCCCCCTCATCAGGGGCGCTGCGGCGACGGTCACCGGAACCCGCTCCCCCGAAGCGGAAAGAACGGCGATCTCGCCGGAGGAACCTCCCAGAACGCTACCTGCAAATACCGGTCCCTCGACGGCTCGGAGCAGGGGGTTCTCCTCCGGCCCTATCGGGCCATCCGCCGAGACGAAGTGCAGGACTTCCGTGACCGGCCTATCTACGGCCTCGAACTCGGGGATCCCGGTGAGCGATTCCAGCCTCCGGTTCCACAGCTCCACCCTGCCCTCCCGGTCGCAACTGACGAGCCCCTCGGTCATGGACTGAATCACCGCGGTCAGGGTCAAGTTGTAGAGCTCGAGCTGTGACACCTGCTGGCCCAGACGCCGCTTTGCCTCCCTGACGATGACGTCTCTGAAAAGCGAGGCGGTCGGCGATCCCATCCCCACGAAAACAGTACCCAGGACGAGGGTCGCCAGGTGCTCTCGGTCAATCTGTCCGCTGACGGCGGCCACTGTCAGCAGCACGAGAGCGCCGTAAAGCCCGTTCGTTACGGAAAGACGCATGGGGAGGAGCGCCCCACCGATCGAAGAGAGAACGGTGAGACTGAGCCAGAGCCCTCCATCCAACCCCCCTGCGTTCCATGCGTTCACGCCGACCAGGGAGTGAAGCGTGCCGAGCAGCAGGAATATCAGCCACGGCGCGACTATCTTGCCCCGTCGAGCCATCCACGCCCGAGTCAGCTCCGCTGCGGCAATCGCTGCCACACCTGCAACCACCGTAGCTGGCCCGGCAGCCGGAACTCGTCCCCGATGTGCCGATGCCAGGGTCGCGACCGTCACCGCCGCCAGGTAGGGAATGGCGACGTATCGGGTTGCCAGCTGCAGGGCCGCTGTTGTGTCGAGACTCTCAGCCGGCGAAAAGATCCTCAGCCGTCTCGGAAGTATCCTGCTGTGTTTCCTGTATAGGTCCTCGGCGGGTTTCATCTGGTAGTGCACGTCGTCACAGCGTGCCCCGAGAAAGGTTCGCGCTAGACGGCGGGGGTGAGCTAACTGTTCTGAATCCCCCGGGAGAGGACGTCGCCCTGGAGCGCTCCGTACCGTCCGACGAGGTGGGCCACTTGGGGCCCCCTCGCTCAGAGATAGGCCATGGGGTCGACTGGCTGACCGTTGACCCGTACTTCGAAGTGGAGGTGCGGACCCGTGGAGTGTCCCGTAGAGCCCACGGCGCCGATCGTCTGACCTCTTTCCACGATCTGGTTCACTCCGACGCCGATCGCTGACAGATGAGCATAAGCCGTCACGATCCCGTCGCCGTGAGCGATCAGAATCAGGTTTCCGTATCCCCCCGCCGACCCGGCAAATATGACCTGACCTGAGGCAGCAGCCCTCACCGGTGTGCCCATAGGCGCAGCGATGTCAATGCCGGCATGGAGCCTCCCCCAGCGCATCCCGAAGCCCGACGTTACCGTCCCGTTGACCGGCCACACAAAACCCCTCGCCGAGGGAGTGCCGACCCTTCCTCCGCCGCCGGATGAACCTCCGCCTGCTCGGTTCCGTCGGGCCAGTTCCCTTTCTGCCGCAGCCTGTCTGGCCCTGATGAGCGAGCGAATCCGGGCCTCTTCCCTTGCAAGGGCCTCGACTTCTGCCTTCAGCTCTTCGATGCGCTCGTTGAGCGCCCGCTCGGTGGCCTCCGTCGAAGCCTTGACCTCCTCGAGACGGATGGCCTGCTCCTCGGCCTCTCTGCGGGCAGCTTCTGCCCTCTCTCTCTCGGCCTGAAGCTCCGCGCGCTGCTCCTCCAAGTCCGTCTGGAGAGCGGCGAGGCGGGCGACGATACGGTCGTCATTCTCGATGACCTTGGAGAGACCGTAGAGCCTCACGCCGGCTTCGGCCAGGGACCCGGCATTGACCAGGACCTCTACCAGTCCGCTGTCCGGTGACTTGTAAACCGCCCGGACCCTGGCTGCGAAGAGCGCGCGCTGCGCTTGTAGCTGCTCGGCGGTCAGGGCGATGCGCTGTTCTGCAACCCTTATCGCCTCTTCCGCTGCTCGCGCGGCTCGACGCGACTCGTCGACGATTGCCGACTGCCTCGAGATCTCGCCCTTTAACTGGGCCAGCCGTGCTTCCAGTTCCCGGTCGGTGGCCCTGGCCGCGTCTAGTTCCGCCTGCTTGCGGGCTCTTTCAGCGCGCGTCTGAGCTAGCCCTGTCTCTTCACTTGCGCCCGCTGAAGCCCCACCAAGCTGAACCAGGGCCAGGCAAACCGCCAGGGCCGCAGTGAGCGGCCTCCGCGCGTGCTTCGGCCTCGGCATGGTGCGACACATGAGTAGTTCTTTACCTTAGTGTATGCTCCTCGTCGGATCAACGTGCTTGCTCTGCTAATCTGTCAGCCGCCCGCGCTCCGAACCTGCTCCGCATCATGCGGAGGTCGGCATCCTCCTGCCCTCTCAGCCGCCCGCTCTGGGATCTCGCGCCGGCAAGATGAGCAAACCCTGCGAACAGCTCGACCTTGACGGAGGTTGCAGAGCGAATGGCAATTCCGCAGGCGCCGTCGGCTCCAGGCGAGTACCTTTTAGTCCTGCGTCGGTACCCCCTGGGTACTCACCGACCCCTTTCGCGCAGAGGTCGGTGCCTGGCCGGAGTAGCTCAGTCGGCAGAGCGGTTCACTCGTAATGAACAGGTCCGGGGTTCGATTCCCCGCTCCGGCTCCGCTACGGATGCCTCGCCCCGAGCCCGCGAGCCGACTCCCACCCTTCAGGTCGGCACACGGCGCCCGGCGATCGTTGAAACGGGTACCATAAAAGACCGCTCGGATCACAGCGAAGCTGCAAGGCGGTCCATCGTGCCGGGTCCGCAGAAGCGGTAGGATGTAGCGCCGGCCGGAACGGCCCGCGGCCCGCTGTTCGTTGTCTCTCGTGGACGGAGGGTGATTTCCCCATGGTCCTAAACCGCGTGAAGCCGCCGACCTGTTTTCGAGTTGCCGTAGGTCTATTGATACTGGTCGCCTCGACAGCACTGGTCGGTGCCGTACCCCGTGAAGCAGAGGCGCTGTCCACTGTTGCGACGGTCAACGTAGGCGAGACACCGGTCGCAGTCGCTGTGAACGAGGTGACAAACAAGGTCTACACCGCCAACGCGCAGGCGGGCACGGTTTCGGAAATCGATGGTTCCACCCTTTCCCGCAGAGACATCCGGGTAGGAATCTGGCCGAGGGCGGTAGCCGTCTCCCACTCCCCCAACGTCGTTCTGGTCGCCAACTACATCTCCAACTCGGTGACGGTTATTACCCCGTCGGCAACTCCGATCACCGCGGAGATCTCTGTTGCAGAGGGTCCCGTGGACATTGCGGTAAATCAGACGACCAAGAAGGCGTATGTATCGAGCATCGTCACCGGCGCCCTGACGGTCATCGACATCCCCTCCCTTGCAGTAGAGGCAGTTCTGCCATTCCCGTTCCAGGGGCCGTGGGACGTCGAGGTGAACGACGTGACTAACAAGGTCTTCGTCACGCTCCAGCAGACCGGCGCCTTTGCCGTCATTGACGGAGCGACGAACTCCGTGGACACGGTGCTGGGGACATTCGGCCAGTGGCCTTACAAGATCGCCGTCAACAAGACCACCAACACTGCCTTCGTCGTGAACCACAATCTCGCAGCAATACCTGTCTTCCCGGACAACATCGCCATCACAGACCTCAACACCATGACCCAGGGGCTCATCGAACTGGATCCGACCCTCACGAAAACGCTGCTACTGAGAGATGTCACCGTCGACGAGGTGACCAACAAGGCCTACGTCGTCGGGTACTTCATGGTCGAGCTGGTAGAGATCGACGGGGCGACCTGGACCATAAGCGATGAAATCCCCTTCGGGCTCACGCACGCCAACGTGATGATCCACCAGGGCGCACGCCGGTTGTACTCGACCAACGTCGCAGCGGGGACACTCGACCAGATGCACCTGACCAGCAAGGCAACCAGGCACACCTTCGTGGGAGACCAGCCCTGGTACGCGGCCCTCGACATGTCGCGCAACCTCGTCTACGTGGCGAATCGGACGTCCAATAACCTGTCGGTCGTGAGTGGAGACTGCGGTCCGGGCATGCCGGGTAGCGTACAGACTTCCTTCCTGGCTGAGGGCTCCACGATCAACTTCGAGGAGTGGGTGGTCCTGGCCAATCCAGACTCCTCTCAGACCAGCACCTGCATCAGCTACTTCACCGAGGCCGGCTATGTCGGGGGAAAATGGCTGACCATCGGGCCAAACCGCCGCGTATCGGTCCGGCTGAACGATCTGGTCAGCTCCCACCAGGTCTCGACGCGAATCGAAGCCGGCCCGAAACCGGTCTTCGCCGAGCGCGCAATGTACTCCAGAGTACCGGGGCTATACGGGGCGCACCTCGGAAAGGCTGCCACATCGACTTCCAGCAATTGGCTCCTACCCGAGGGAGTGGCAGCAGGAGGCAGCGAGACCTGGGCACTGGTGGCCAATCCGAATGCCACACAGACCGCTACGGTGAAGGTCACCTTCCTCACCGCTTCCGGCCCCGTGCCTTTGCCACCCTTCTCGCTCCCACCCTTGACCCGCAGGTCCATACGGGTCAACGACTATGTGTCGACCTATGAGGTCTCCACGAAGGTGGAGTCCGCGGGAGCAGGCGTAGTGGCCGAAAGGGCAACCTACCTCGCGCACAGCGGCTACGTAGGCTCCACCGAGACTCCCGGCATCCCGTCGACTTCCACCACCTGGTACATCGGAGAAGGGGCGACGGCCGGTGGCTTCGACACCTGGATACTCCTGGCCAATCCGGACGGCTCGACTACCGCCACTGCGAACCTGACCTTCCTGACATCAGCAGGCCCGACACCAGGACCTACGGTCGTGATCCCACCGCTGAGCCGCAGGTCTGTCCGGGTGAACGACTACGTGACGGACTTCAACGTGGCAACGAGGGTGACAGCCGACAAGCCGATAGCGGCCGAGCGTGCCCTCTACTCCGACCACCCCATACACGGCAAAGGATCCGCCGCCGGCGAGGGCGTCACCTCGCCCAAGACTTCCTGGCTAATGGTAGAGGGGGCAACGGCAGGAGGCTTCGAGACCTGGACGCTAATCGCCAACCCTGATACGGCCTCGCCCCAGACCGTCAAGGTGACCTACCTGACTGCCGGTGGAGCGATAGCTCCTGCTCCGCTCCAGAGCCTGGTCATACCGGCGGGCGGAAGGATCTCGATCAGGGCGAACGACTACGTGCCCGACAACTTCACGGTCTCGGCCAAAGTAGAAGTCACCTCGGGTAGCGGCGTCGTAGCCGAGCACACGATCTTCTCCCCTTCGTACCTGGCACAGGACGTCACCAGCGGGCCCGGGTTCTGACCAACGAGGATCTCGGCAGAAGCGTCAAGCCGGCCGTACGGACGAGGTCTTCAGCCGGTCCTTGAGGACCTTGCCCGCCGCCGTTCTGGGAAGCTCCTGCACGAACTCTACCGACTTGGGAACCTTGTAGCCGGCGAGGTGCTGCCGACAGAATGCCCTGATCTCCGAGGCAGTAGGCTCGGAGCCGGGGCGGGGCACGACCACAGCATGGACCCGCTCTCCCCAGAGCTCGTCCGGCAGACCCACGACCGCCACATCTGCCACAGCGGGGTGTCTGGCGATCACGCTCTCCACCTCCAACGAGTAGACGTTCTCGCCACCGCTTATGATCATGTCCTTGAGGCGGTCGACGACGTACAGGTAGCCGTCGCCGTCCAGATAGCCGAGGTCGCCGGTGTGGAGCCATCCCCCTCGAAGCGCCGAGGCGGTGAGGTCTGGGCGGCGCCAGTATTCGCTCATCACCACGGTGCCCCTGACGACGATCTCCCCCACCTCGCCGACACCCACTTCTCGCCCCTCGTCGTCCACGATGCGTACCTCCAGCCCCGGGACCTCCCGCCCCGCAGAAGAGAGCAGGTGTTTCCTTGCCTCTGTACCCTGCAGGACAGCAGCGTACGTCTCGGGGGGCATCACGGCTATCCGAGAAGAGGCTTCGGTCATGCCGTATCCCTGACCGATTCCGCATGGAAAGCACTCGAAGATACTCCTGATCATCGCCTCCGGCATGGGAGCCGCACTGAAGAAGATCCGCCGAAGCGAGGACAGGCGCTCCGGATCGAACTCGGGCGCGTCCATGAGCATGCGGTACATCGTGGGTACCAAGGTGAACGTCGTGACCCTCCACCGGTGCACGACGTCCATGAGAGCGAGCGGGTCGAAGGACGGAATGAAGACATGGGTGGCCCCGAGTAGGGAACAGCTGAGTGAGCCGGCCCCATCGGCCAAGTGGAACATGGGACCGGCGTGAAGGTAGACGTCGTCTTCGCGGTATCCCATGGCGGGTCCGATCTGGACCGCCGCATCGAAGAGGTTGCGGTGGGTGAGTACCGCCCCCTTCGACCTTCCCCCCGCTCCCCCCGTATAGAAGATACCTACCGGGTCGTCCTCGACGACATCCGGGAGAACCTCCAGCCGGTGCTCCTTCCTGAGACCCGATTCCCACTCTCTGGATCCCGTAGAGAGGGTCTGTCGCACCGAATGCACGCGGGAAGCCAGACGCCGGCCTCGCTCTTCGAACTCGGCATCGGTTAAGAGAAGCGAGGGCTCGGCCTCTTCCAACTGGTCCGAAAGCTCAGGGTCGGCGAGGCGGTAGTTGAGGGGGACGAGAATACCGCCGGCCAACGGCACGGCGAAGTAGAGCTCGAAGTAGTGGTGCGAGTTGAGCGAGAGTACAGCGACCCTCTCCCCCTTTCTCAACCCGCTCGACGCCAAGAAGCCTGCCGTGACCTCTACCCTGCGAAACACCTCACCCCACGAATACGTGTGACCTCCGGGACAGAAGGGGTGCTCGGCAGCGTCCACCACGGCCAACTTCGAGGGGAAGAGCCTCGCTGGCCTCCTGACGATGTCGGCCACGTGCCTCCCAATGTGCTTGGCGTCCTGAAGTCTCTCGCCGGTCCTTGTCATCGGCGATGCAGACCTCACCCGGCAGAGACGGATTCGCGCAACAGGGTCGCCAATCCGTCGAGCCACAGGTCGACCCTTGGGTTGAGGGTGAGCTGAGAGCGAGCGCGGCGGGCAAGCGAGCCTATGCGTCGCAGGTAGCTATCTGAGTCGAGCGAGGAGAGGGAGGACGCGGCGAGCGAATCGACTACCTGAGCTGCTTCGTCTCCCAGGTACCCAAGACTGAGTCTTGCCCTGGAGAGCAATCCGGCAGCGATCAACCCGCATGCCAGCGCGAGCGACTCGCAGGAGGTCACCACCTGGCCGCACAGCGTCGTCTCGAGGCGTCTCATTCGACGGTGCCTCGAGTCCCTCAACACTCGTGCCCTTCCACTCGCTGCATCTAGCCCGAGTTCCTTCTCAGAACGGGTCGCCTGTTCCAGCTCGGCATCGATTGATTTCCTGGCCTCTTCGACGACCTCCTGTATGCGCTCGTGGAGCAGGCCGGCTATCTCGAGTGGATTCGCTGCTGGGTCGGTGAGGAGCTGCACCAGCAAAAGAGTCGCTTCCCTGGGGAAGCCGGCCTGGGACTTCCAGCGAGCCGCTTGCGCCACCGCCTCCAGGCTGGCGTCGTGGCCCCATGCCACAGCCTCGACCGAGTCGCGCTGGAAGCCCGCCCGAACGAGCAGATCGACGAGACGCTTCGCGGATACGGGCGTGAAGTTCACCTCGACGCACCTCGAAGCCAACGTGGGAAGAACAGCATCCCTGTCCGGCGACGCCGCCAGGACAAAGGTCACCTCTCCCAGGGGTTCCTCGATTGTGCGCAGCAAGGCATTGGCAGCCGGAGCCGACAACCGCTCCGCTTCCCGAAGCAAGACGTATCTCCTCCGCCCCCCGGCCGAGTACTTGGAAGGTGCGACCGCCCGCTCCCTGATGAAGTCGACAAGGTAGGTGTTTCCCTCGGGTTCGTGTATCTCGACCTCGGGGTGCACTCCCGCCAGAACCTGCTTGCAATCCGGACACTGCCAGCACGGGGAGGGTCCGGTCGAGTCTTCGCCACACGGAAGGTCTTCTTCCGGTAGAACCTCTGGGGAGGAAGTCATCGTCTCGGCAGGGTCTTCTCCCCGTCGGACATCGCACGGATCAGAGCAGAGGGCAGATGCGGCAAGTAGCACGAAGGCTTCCTCCTGCCCGCAACCGGAAGGGCCGGCAAAAAGGTATGCATGAGGAAGAACGAACTCGCCAGTTCCATGTCTTTTGGACCGACGGCGCAGGTCGGCACGGAGCGAGGCTACCGCCCTGGGCTGGAACTCGAGGGCATCCCAGCCCTGCTCCACGAGCAGGTTGAAGATCGGCGAGCGATAGGAGCCCCACTGAGGGATCTCTGCTCCGGCATCGAGGGAATCCCTTCCGGTCAACGGCACCACCTCACCTGCTCGGCCGCCTCTCTGGAGAGCACTGCTCCCAGCCCCGCTCGAGCAGATCCCATCTCCGCCTCCCCAGGGCATCTCTCAGTCGTCATGCAGCTCGTCCCCTTCGAGGATGCGTTCTCTGACCACCTTCCAGGCTCGCCGCTCCACTTCCTCTGGCGCAAGGGAAGCGTCGACGACCACGTACCGATCGGGATTCTCTGAAGCCAGATCCAGATACGCCGCCCTGACGCGCTCGTGAAAGTCCATGGGCTCGCTTTCCATGCGGTCGACGAAACCGCCCAGTCGGGCGAGCCCTTCGAGCGGTGGGAGGTCCAGGACAAGTACCAGATCCGGCTCGATTCCCCTGGTCGTCTTGGAGCACAGCTCCTTAACCCAGTCGATTCCAAGCCCGCGCCCCGCCCCCTGGTAAGCGATCGTGGACGGTGAAAACCGGTCGCACACCACCACTGCTCCTCGCCCCAGCGCAGGCCTGATGGTCTCGGAGACGTGCTGGGCCCGGTCGGCGAGATAGAGGTTGAGCTCGGCCAGCTCGTCCAGGTGTGCTCGCCTGTCGAGCAAGATCTTGCGGATGCTCTCGCCCAGCGAGGTCGCGCCCGGCTCGTACGTGAGCACGACCTCGAAGCCCTCGGCCTCGACGAGTCGTGCCAGTCGGGCCGCAAGGGTCGACTTGCCCGACCCCTCCACGCCCTCAACGACGACGAAACCGCGCTGTGGCCGAGTCGGTGTCATGCTTACCGCCCGAAGAGGGGGTGTCGGCCTCCCCTTCCCGTACTTCCCACGACTCCGAATCGCTGGTCGGGTGGAAGGGGTCAGCCTCCGAGAGCGAGAGGCGACTCGCCTCGATGGCTGCCCGTGCGCGCTCGTCTTCCAGCTCGGATTCGGCTCTCGAAGTTGAAAGACGCTCGCGACCCCTGGGTTCTGACTCCCCCTGGAAGACCGCTGCGGTAGAGACTCCCGATGCCATGACGACGAGCCCACCCAGTAAGAGCGCCGTCCGGGTTCCCGACATGGTGATGCTCATCCCGCCGATCCCCAGCTTTTGGTCTTCGAACAAAGACGCGGTGAGAGAGCCCATGGCACCGGCAACGAGCGGGGCGGCTCCGAGGGCCACCATCATCGCGAGGCGGGTGAGCGAGAGAAGCGCTGCAAAGCTGCGGCCCCTGTAGGTAGCCTCGGTCTCCTGGTGTACCACGGTCAGGCCTGCTATGTAAGCCGGGGCCGCTGCAAGTCCGGTGAGAAAGATCAGGGCCGACGCCGCCGGAACCGTGGTCACCACTGCTCCCAGGAAAAGTGAGGCCCCCGCTGCGACGAGCGCTACCGGGTATACTACCGTCCGTCTGAGCTTTCTCCCTGCCGTCTCCATGACCAGGACGCCCAGTGCGGCGCCCAACCCCAGGGCAGTTACGAGCACCCCGAACCCCGACGCTCCTCCCGCGAGGTCGTTCTTTACATGGAGCGGCCCGAGGGATATCACGGCTCCTGCCCCGAAGATCGCTGCCGACATGCCGGCTATGACGGTCCGGACCCTTACGTTCCTGGCGATTTCCCGGTAGCCGTCCCGGGTCTCGCGCAATGCGAGAGTGAGGTCGAGGGGGCGCTTCGGCCGGTAGTGTCGCTTCAGGTGCAAGCTCCCCAGCAAGTAAGCCGAGAGGAAGAAGGTGACGGAATCCATGAACAGTGCGAGTGATTCCTGGTTGATCTCGAAGATCTGAAGCGCGGGGATCCGGCCCAGCACCTCGGCCAGCCTGGCCACCCCGGCGAACACCAGCGCACCCAGCGGGAATGTCCCGTAGGCAGCCACCTGCGAGATGGAATTCATGCGGGAGATCCTGTCTTTGGGCACGACGTCGGGAACCGATGCCTCCTTGGCCGGCTGCCAAAGCATGGTCACGAGCTCGAAGACCAGCTGGTTCACGATCAGCAGAGCAAGATTGGGTACGAAGGGCAGCACGGCGATCAGCAGACCTCTTACCACATCGCAGATGGCAAGGACCTTGCTCCGGTCCCACCGGTCGACGAGAGGCCCGGCCAGCTGGCCGAAGAGGAAACCCGGCAAGGTCCTGGTCAGCAGGACCATCCCGGGGCCGAAGACCTCGAAAGCCGTTCCCCTTGCCAGCTTGAAGGAGAGCGAGAGGATGGCTATGAGGCCGATCCAGTCCCCCAGGCTGGAGATGAACTGAGCAGCGACGAACTTTCTCGCCTGGGGGGTCGAGAAGACCGATCCGACAGGGCGTGCCTCAGTCTCCCCGGACACGCCTCAGGCCTCCACAACGTCTCGTCTGCCCTCCCCTTCAGATGCAGTCGGAGCCGAGACTGCGCTGCTGACCTCCTCGTCTACAGCATGAGCCGATTCCGACCCAGCTCCCTCGGAGGACAGGTCCACTTCCGAAGAACAGGAGCTGCACCGGCCGCTCCCCGCTCGCTCGAAAAATACCGTGCCCCCACATTGCGGACACGGTAGAGAGCTCGGCCTCTTCCAGCTCGCGAATCCACAGTCGGGGTAGCGACTGCAGCCGTAGAACGTCCGGCCCTTCCGGGTCCTCTTCTCGACCAGTTCGCCTTCATTGCATTCCGGGCAGCGCGCGCCGGTGGTCCGGTTCTCCTTCTTGATGTACCGGCACTCCGGATAGCCGGAGCAGCCAACGAAGGCCCCGAAGCGGCCCTGCTTCCTAACAAGCGGCTTGCCGCACTCCGGGCAGTCCTCACCTACGGGCGGGGGCGGTTCTGGCTCGGCAAGCGGCTTCGAGTTCTTGCACTTGGGATAGCTGGAGCAAGAGAGGAAACGACCGTACCGACCCAGTCTGACGACCATCTTCGCCCCGCACTTCTCGCAGAGCTGGTCGGTCTCCTGCAGGTGCCGTTCCACTTCCTGCTCCTTCTTTTCGAGGATCCTCTGGAAGTCTTCGTAAAAGTCTCGAACCACCGGTACCCACGCGCGCTTGCGCGAGGCTATGTCGTCGAGATCCTCCTCCATTCGGGCAGTGAACCCGACGTCGACGATGTCGGGAAAGTGCTCGACGAGGAAGTCGGTAACGACGAACCCGGCTTCCTCGGGAATCAGCTTTTTCTTCTCGCGTCTTATGTAGCCACGTTCGAGAAGCTTGGCCACGGTCGGGGCGTAAGTGGAGGGTCGCCCGATTCCGTTTTCCTCGAGCGTCTTGATCAGGGTGGCATCCGTGAAGCGAGGCGGTGGCTGGGTGAAGTGCTGCTCGGGTAACACCTCCACTAGGGCAAGCTCCTCTCCCTCTTCAAGCTGGGGTAGGTTTCCTCCTTCCTCCTCCCCCTCCTCGTCGTCCTTCCCCTCCACGTAGGCACGCATGAAACCGTCGAATCGCCGCACCTGACCGGTCGCACGAAGCAGATAGCCCCCCGAGGCTTCGATGTCGACGGACGTCTGCTCGAACACCGCCTCCTTCATCTGGCAAGCGAGCGACCTCTGCCAGATCAGGCGATACAGCCTGTACTGGTCTTGACTCAGGTACTGCCGAAGCGACTCTGGATCCTTGCGCATGTCGGTCGGACGGATGGCTTCGTGCGCCTCCTGGGCACCACGGGCCTTGGTCTTGTACACGCGCACCTTCTCAGGCAGGTATTCCTTGCCAAAGCGCCTCGAGATCTCAGACGTGATTGCCTCTACAGCTTCCCTCGCTAGATGGACCGAGTCGGTTCGCATGTAGGTGATGAGTCCGACCTGCCCCTCCTCGCCCAGTTCGACTCCTTCGTAGAGCTGCTGCGCGACCGCCATCGTCCTGGAGCCGCTGAAGCCGAGTTTCCTGGAGGCCTCTTGCTGGAGCGTGGAGGTGGTAAAAGGAGGGGGCGGGTTGCGCTTTACTTCTCTCGTACGGACCGACCGGACCCGGTAAGTCGCCTCCCGCAAAGCGTCGGCGTGGCGAGCGGCCTCGCCTTCGGACTCCAGCTCTATCTTGTTTCCGCCATACTCGATCAGGCGGGCGGAGAAGGCTTCCTCTTGCGGGAACTTCTCCCGGCGCAGTTTCACGTCTACGGTCCAGTACTCCCTGGAGACGAAGTTCTGGATCTCCCTTTCCCTGTCGACGATTAGCCGTAGCGCGACCGACTGCACCCGGCCTGCTGAGAGGTGGCGCCTCACCTTGGTCCAAAGCAAGGGCGAGAGTTTGTATCCGACAAGGCGGTCAAGGATCCGCCTGGCCTGCTGCGCATCCACCAGGGCATGGTCGATCTCGCGAGGGTTGCGGAAGGCCTCCTCGATCGCGGAGCGGGTAATCTCCGTGAAGGTCACCCTCTTCGCCCGAGACGGGTCGATCTTGGCGGCCTCCAAGACGTGCCAGGCGATAGCCTCCCCTTCCCTGTCGAAGTCGGTCGCCAGGTAAACCGACTCAGCTTTGCCTGCAGCCTTCTTGAGCTCGTCTACGACCTTCTTCGAGCCTGGAATGACCTCGTAAGTCGGATCGAAGTCGTGATCGGTGTCCACTCCCAGGTGCCTGGAGGGAAGGTCTCTGACGTGGCCATAGGAAGCCATCACCTTGTAGCCGGGACCCAGGTACCTCTCGATGGTCTTGGCCTTGGTTGGCGACTCCACTACTACAAGGGACTCGCCCTTTTTCCTGGTGGATCCGCCCGCTGCGGACCTACGCGAGATAGACGAGCTTCCCCTCGAGGGCGCTGACCGGTTCAAGGCGGTGTCTCTACCTTGCGCCCTGTCAGTCTTCCCGGAATCGGCCTTCTTCGATTTGCTGGAAGCGGTTTTCCTCGCGGCAGCCATCACTATTTCCGTCGGCTCGGATTCACTGGAGGCTTACGTTCCCTCCCTCTCGTTTCTACAGAGGGGTTTCGGAGCCGTGGCGGTCGGGTCGGGCTGACGGTCACGCTCCCACTCCGTGCAGCCAGCACGGATACGCCGGCATCGGCGCACTTCGGTTCCGACCCGCCGAATTTGAACACCAAGGATAGTTGCTCGGAAATTCCGGATATGTGTTTTAGGTCGCAGTGGCGACCCCTCAGCCGGCATCCCGCGTCTTCCGGTGCAGGCGAACACGGAGACCAGAACCCACTGTCCTCGCAGCCGGGTCGCGACGCCTTGGGACACTTGCCGGGAGAACGACTGGGTCCAAGGGGTCCCTCGCCCCGGGGTACTGTGGGGAGCGGGTCCTCGCAGACACCGAGGAGGGCGTGCCTCGCCCCTTGCCCCCAGGTACTGTGGCGGGGCGGCCGGCCCACCCGGCATTTCCGGGGATGCGCGACCAGCAGGCAGTCGTGAGCTAGGATACGACCCCGAGACTCGCTCGGTGAGCAGTAACGGGTGGGAGTCGCAACGAACAGGCCTGGATCCCGAGAAAAGTTCCTGCGGGCGCTCGTGGTTGTGCTCACGGCGTCGAGCCTGGTTGCCTGCTCCAGGGGGAGCGCCCCTTCTCCTCCCTCTCCCCCCGGCTTGGACCTTCGTGCAACCGCACGAGTCGAGGTCGTCGGCGTCGGAGCGCCTTCTGTAAGAGCCGACGACGCCATGCTCGAGGAGATACTGGCGCCGCTCGGCAGGTACTACGAGGGCACCCTCTTCGGCGTGGAGTTTCCGAAAGAAAGCTTCGAGGACGCCTTCGCCGAATTCACACCGACCATTGCCAGAGTCGCAACAGGCGAGCAGGCGTCCCTGATGACGCTGGGAGAGGTCGCCTCGAGAGTCAAGGGAGTCCTCGAGCCACGGGATATTACCTCCACGGTCACCGCCTTCTCGGCAGAGCCGGGACGGGTCAGTCACGCGGGAGTGAAGGTGTCGCTCGAAGCGGTCGGCTCGCTGGACGACGGGACTCCCCTGAGAGTCGCTCGAAGCGATTTCTTCTTGATCGAGAGATCCTCTACGGGGTGGAAAGTCATTTCTTACGAGTGCAGGCAGCGAATCGACGCTCCGCCCGATTCGTCCAGAGAGGAAGTAGGTAGCTCTGGTGGCTGAGCACGCCGCAACGGGTTCGCAACGGACGCTGCCGGGCAGGATTCACCGGAACTCTGCCAAGGCGGGGACTGCTCGCGCCAAGAGAAACCGCGCACGGCTGGCCTGCTGGCTCGCAGGCGTGCTCACCGCCCAGGTGTTGTTCTTTCCAAACCCGGCACAACCCCAGGAGCCTGCAGTCTCGATCCACAAGGTCGACTACAACAAGGCCGTCGACCAGAAAGGCGGTGTGGTCAGGATATTGCTGATAGGGTCGGACCGCCGCAAGGACGGCTCGGTAGAAGGTGAGCGTGCCGATGCCTTGCACCTCGTCAGCTACAACACCAGGGTCAACCAGGCATCGGTCATAAATATCCCAAGAGACACCTACGTGGAGATTCCTTCCAGAAAGGCGAAGGACCGGATAAATGCTGCACTGGAGTACGGCGGACCTGAAGAGCAGGTAAGAGCAGTCTCGAAGTTCGTGGGCTTTGCCATCGACTACTACGTGATGGTCGACTTCGACGGATTCGTGGCGCTGGTGAACGGAATCGGTGGAATAACCCTCGAACTGAAAGAGCCCATGAAGGATCCCGTGTCGGGAGCCAACTTCGCGGCAGGACGTGTCTACCTGGACGGCAACGGGGCACTGGCGTTCGCCCGCAATCGAGCATTCGTTAGAGGAGATTTCGAAAGGACCGAGAACCAGACTCGACTGCTTCTCCACGCAATGAGGCAGATCAGAGCCGAAGCGCCCTCAGACATGTCCAAGATCGTCAAGTACATGGGACTGCTCAGCAAGCACGTGCGACTGGACATACCCTATGGCGAGGCGTTCAGACTGGCGATGATGGCCATATCGGTGGATCCCGCGAGCGTACAGAGCTACACGGTCGCCGGGTCGATAGCCGACGTGGGAGAGGCCTCGGTGGTGGTGCCGTCGGGAAACGAGGCGGCCTTCAAGGACATAGCCGACGACGGACTGCTGAAGAACCCCGGACCCAGCCTTCTCTGACAGGTCTCTGCCGGTCGTTTGGTAGCTGTCTCTGGGGGCCGGCTACCTGCTCCCACCCCAGGGGCGCTGGTTCCAGGCCTCGTGCGACCTCCGGCGATAAGTCACGGAATCCGCACCTCAAGGATCTCGGCACTCTGTGGCCCGGAAGGCGTCTCGTACTCGACACGGTCCCCCGCTCGCTTGCCCAGGCACGCCTTGCCTAGCGGAGACTGCGGCGAAAGTAGTCCGGCTCCGTCAGCCACAGCCAGAACGCCCTTTTCTTCCCTGGAAGCGACCACGAACTTCTTGACGGCTCCTGAGGCCAGTCGCAGCGTGACGGCCTTTCCCTCGCTGACGAGACCGTCGTCTTCGACCTCGATCACCACAGCACTCTTGAGCCGTACGTCGAGCTCGCGGATCCGGGATTCCACCTTTGCGAGCTCCTCACGAGCGGCGTGGTAGTCGGCGTTCTCCGAGAGATCCCCATGAGCCCTGGCCTGACTGACACGCTCTACCAGAGACGGTTTGACCTCGTGTACGAGCTTCTCGAGCTCCTGTTCCAGTTTCTCGATGGCACCTCGTGAGAGTCGAATCCCTTCCGACATCAAGATCGCTCCGACTTTCAGCGCTTGCCCAACCCATCAACCCGGCCTCAGGGTCTGCCGGGCCGACTTACAACACAAATCCGTATCGGTCGAAGGTGCAAGCAAATATGGAGGGTAGTGGCCATAATTGGCCGTCAGATGAACGCTTCCGCTGCGCCCTACAAGACAGTGATAGCGGTCTGTGGCGCCCAGGACCCTCCCCCGGGCGTCTACGAGATCGCCGAGGCTGTGGGCACTCACATCGCGCGCTCCGGAGCCGTACTGGTCTGCGGCGGACTGGGTGGAGTGATGGAAGCTGCCTGCAAGGGAGCTGTCCGCGAAGGCGGGCTCACCGTGGGCGTGTTGCCGGGACTGGACAGGAGAGAGGGGAATCAGTGGCTCACCGTAGCCGTCGCGACAGGCACAGGCCATGCGAGAAACCTGGCGGTGGTGGCAAGCGCTGACGTCGTCATCGCCATCGACGGAGAGTTCGGGACCCTGAGTGAGATCGCCTACGCCCTACGCATAGGCCGCCCCGTGGTCGGCCTGGACACCTGGAGGATCGAGCCGGGTAAGTACAACAAGTACCTGGAAAGGGGCGAAGGGATTCGCCTCGCAAGCACGCCGGCAGACGCCGTGTCTCTCGCTCTCGAGCTTGCCGAGGAATTCGGCAGAAAAACTTCCCCGAAGGCAACTTGAGGCGGCAGCTCACGGCACGTCCTCTGCAGGCAGCATGACCGTGGCCTCGACTGGCTCCCCAGGCCCGAGAAATCTCCAGAGCGAGGCGATCGAGCCACGACGGTAACGGACCCTCACCCCGACCAGCTGACCCCGCTTTCGCTCACCCACGACCTCGAAGGAAAGACGGTCTGGAGCGAGCTGCGGCGCCGCTGCCCTTCCCGCTTCTTCGACAGCGGCCCTGTCGTCGCTGGATGCCGCTACGCGGGCGGCGGCGCGAGCTGCATGCACGACGAGGACCCTGTCTTTGAGCTCCGACAAGACGGCGAGCGCGGCGACTAGCACCGCCAGGGCTAAAGGGAGTACCAGGGCGAACTCGACCGTGGCCTGACCCAATTCTGTGTTCGGTCGAGAAGGTGTAGGTCTCCGACTCGACCTTCGACCCGTACTGCGGCAGTGACGTTGGCGCCTCACCTGTCCGCCGCTTCCTTCACCTTGCCGATCACAAACTCGAAGAGCTCGGCTATCGCCCCGCTCTTCTTGGCCCAGACGATTAGGGTTGCAGCGAGCGCGACCGCGGCGAGAATCACGAGGGCGTACTCGGGTGTCGCCTGTCCCAGGTCCGTACGGCCCCAGCGACGGCTCCGGCCCCCCTCCGTCGGGGACACTGGCCTCCAGCCGTGCCAGAGTCTCGCAGCGACCAAGGCGGCAAGGTACTCGATTACCTGGTAAGGCATCCCCCCTCCTTCCGTATCAGGTAGTCACCAGACGGCCTACTGGCGGATCACTGCGAAGGTGTCGGCCAGTACCGGCACCACCGTGAGCAGCACGAATGCCGGCAGAATGCAGAACACGAGCGGGAAGAGGACCTTGACGGGCGCCTTGCGAGCAGCGCTCTGCGCGAGGCGGACCTGGCGCTCTCGCAAGTCCGCCGACAGCCTCATGAGCACCGGCCCCAGAGGGTGGCCGAGCCTCTCTGCGCCCGAGATCGCCCTCAAGAGCGCTGCGACCTCCCGCCGGTGACTCACCGCCACTTCCTGCCTCAACGCCTCGGTTACCCCCATGCCCGCCCTCAACGCGGCCCCCACCGAAGCAAATAGCTGTTCGCAACCAGGGGGGTGAAGACCGGCTACGGTCTTGAAAGCACGGTAAGGGTTCATTCCCGCCATGCACGCCACTGCCAGAAGATCCAGAGCGTCCGGAAACGAACGGGAGAAGCGCAGCCTTGCTTCCTCGATAGAGCGCCGCCATGCCGACTCGGCCGCAGCTACCGACAAGACGACCCCCAGAAGAGCTCCTGCCGTGCCGAAGAGGGCGAATCCCGATACGGCGGAGGTAAGGGCTCCACCCACCGCCCACACCTCGATGGTCCTCATCCGACTCTCGGCTACACCTACGCTGCGTGCCTCGTCGACTCGCTGTCGAAGAGGGGAAAGCAAGGTACCCGAAATCCAGGAGTCAAATAGCGCTGCGAAAGCCCCGGGAAGCCCACGTCTCGAGCACCCCCGCCCCTCACCACCTGATCGCACAGATCCTCCTTACCCACAAGAAGCCGACCCCCTCCAGCGCCAGCCCGAGGACTACCAGCCCGAGACCCTGCGGAGTACGCAGCAAGAAGCGCCCTCCCAGACCCAGAACGTAAGAGAGCGCAGCGAAGCCAAGGGGGGCCAATGCCAGCACCACGCTGCTCAGACGAGCCTGAGCAGTGAGCGAATCCAGCTCTCTACGAATCGAATTCCGCTGACGCAGCGAAGCGGCCAGCGCTTCGAGAGCACCGGGAAGGTTGCCACCGGCCTCCACGTGGGTCCGCAGCGCGAGTTCGAGCGCCGCGGATCCGGGGAGGTCGGCAACTACCGTCAGCTCTTCTACGGCGTCTTCCAGGGAAAGTCCGCTCTCCAGCAACGAGGCAGCCCTTTGGAACGCCGGAGCGACGCTCGGAGGGCACGACGCTGCTACTTCCAGGATTCCAAGTCGAAGCGAGCCCTTGGCCCGGATGGCTTCGGCCAAAGACTCGAGCGCCTCGGGGAAGTCTTCCTGAGCGGCGATCCTAACCCTCGTAGAACGCCGCCGACGCCGAGCCTCGCATGCCACCGCTCCTGCGATCGCGCCGAGAACGACCGCTACAAAGGCGAGACCGAACACCACCGTGGATGCGACTGCGCCGACGGCCCCCCAGACGAACGTGAGCGGTATGTCCGGGCGATCCGGGATGCTAATCGAGCCCCCAGCTTCGGAGCTCATGCGACCCTTTCCCTTCCGGCAAAAGCTGGAGTGCTTTCGCCCGCTCTCTCTGGCAGACCACCGGAGAGACTTCGAGCTCTGCGGGCCAGACGAGCTTCAAAAGACTTTCCATCCGAGACGCGAACCAGGCCATCCGACGCGTTACCGTCCCACGACCTGGGGGTCCCGCCTCGCGCGAAGAGCGTGACCAGCCCCGGCCAGGCACGACCCTCCTCTACACACGAGATCGAGGAGACCACCCGCGTTCCCCGCTCGGCCCTTACCAAATGCACCACCAGATCCAGGGCCGAGGCCATCTGCATCCTGACAGCCTCCTGCGAGAGGCCCACGTTTGCCATGAGCGTCATGGTCTCGATCCGGAAGAAGGCGTCCGCCGGGCTGTTCGCGTGGACAGTGCTGAGGCTCCCTTCGTGGCCAGTATTCATCGCCTGGAGCATGTAGAGCGCCTCCGCGCCTCGTACCTCCCCGAGAATTATTCGATCGGGCCTCATTCGCAGGGCCGCCCGGACGAGATCCCCCAGGGTCACCTCGCCTGCACCGTCAGAATTGGCAGGACGTGCCTCCAACGAGACGATATGGTCAAGCCCGAGTTGCAGCTCGGCAGCGTCCTCGACGGTAACGACCCGCTCGCCGGGACCGATCAGCGACGAGAGGATATTGAGAAGCGTCGTCTTGCCGGTCGACGTCCCGCCCGACACCACGATGTTCGCCCTCCCCCGCACGGCCCTCTCGAGCAACTCGGCCGCCTCGGTGCTGAGGGCGCCCTGGCGCACGAGATCGCCAAGACCAAATTCGACCTTCGCGAACTTGCGCACGGTGACCACCGGACCCCCCCTGGCTACCGGAGCCAGTACGGCATGGAATCTGGATCCGTCCGGAAGCCGGGCGTCGACGATCGGGGAGGAGTCGTCCACTCTCAAGCCGAGAGGTCCGATGACACGCTCTATGAACGACCTGAGATGGGCGGCATCCCTGAAGCGCGCAGCGGTTCGCTCGAGAATTCCGCCGCGCTCCACCCATACCTCGCCGGGACCATTGATCATTATTTCAGTGACGCGAGGGTCTTCCAGAAAGGCCTCGACGGGACCGTAGCCGAGCAAGTCGTCCACCACTTCCACAGCCCGCTCGACCGAGTCGGGCTCCGCCGTGGCCCCGAAACGCCTGCGGATCGCCGACCCTGCCAGCGCACGGGCCCGGGCCTTGGACAGCTCCGAGCCGGACAGCTCGCAGCTTGAACCGACAGTACCGGTACCCCCCTTGACAGTCCCGCTCCAGGAGCTGCATTCGGCCGCCACGCGGCGACGAAGGTCGTCCTGCAGCTCTCCCCCTTCCGCTGCCAGCGGAGAGCCGCCAGTTTGAACTACCTCCCGCAGATCGCCACCTACCGCCACAGAAACCCCTCCGTGAATGAGACCTTGCGGCGGGTAGGCCGGGACGTGCCCCGCGGCTTCGAGTCCAGTGCGAAGGTTTCGACGATCCAATCGCCGATCCCAGCCACCGCTCGCCCTATGGGACTCCGGTCGGAGGGGGCCAGTAGTCGCCCTTCGTCAATTGCGCCCGCCGCTTCTTCTGCGGCCCTGGGCATCTCGAAGGCCACCCGATCGCCCAGGAGCTTTACGGCCTCGAGGGGGGCGGGGCCGCTGCGACGAGAGGGGCAGAGAACGACCGCAGCCTTGCCGGCGATGAACTCGGAGTCGTCCAACAGCCCCAGCAGCGCCCGGGCGCGCCTCAGCCCGAAGTAGTCGACGGGCACCACGAGCAAGAAGGCGTCGAGGACTCCCCCCTCCCTCGGAGCCGTTCGTGGACAAGCGGTCTCCAGCAACTCGGACGGGACGTCGACTACCACGCAGTCGTGACGACGGAGCAAGGCCTCCCCGTCCTGTCCGGTGACGAAAAGGGTTTCGAGCTCCCACAAGCTGCCTGCTCGGTAAGAGAGGACCGTTTCGGCAAGATCTGGAACTCCTCCGACCAACGCAGGGTTCTCTCCTGGGGCCGACCTGGGTTCCCTCGGAGAATCGATGCTGTCGTCGGAGTAGAGGGCTGAGACGGCGCCCTCCGTAAACCTGGAAGCGCCCCCTGAAGAAGGAGCGTGCTCGCCGAGCAGCAGGTCGGCCAGCTCGCCGTGGCGAGAGTCGCAGTCCACCACGCAGATTCGCATCCCCCTGGACGAGAGCTCCGCCGTCAAGTTGGCCGCTAGAAGGGTGCCCCCTGCCGATCTGACGGAGCCGACCGCTACCTTCGCCGGGCCACTCCCGAGCGATCCGGCTCCCTGTCCCATCTCCACACGCACCAGCGTTTCGAGAAGGTCCTTCTCCTTGGGCCAGAGCACCGCGTAATCGGCCTCGATCTCGACGCAAGCCGCCACCACGTCTTGCTTGGTGGGCCCCACAACGACAACGGTGGACGGGAAGTCATCCTCGCAAAGCTCGGCGAGGCGCCTCGCGCTGGCGGACCAGCACACTGCTACGCTGCCCCACGACGCATCCTCTGGTAGCGCCTCCGCCAGCGGCGAGACCTGGTCTTTAGACGTTACGCCCTTGGCTGGCGAGTTTCCCGCGAGAGGAAAGCTAATCGAGGAGGAGACGTCAGCAAGCGACTGGCGAGGCGAGTCGAGTGTGATCGAGCGAGCAGCGACGCCCCGTTCACGTAAGAAGGAGACGATCTCTCCGACCGGGTCGCTGACCGATCCGACGACCACGACCTTGCCCAAAAAGCCCCCCTCACCAGACCGCCCGATTCCAGCTCCCTCGGGCTCGCCCGGGTACCCGTTACTCGATCGGGACCGACCGGCGCGCCCAGAGGCCGAGGCATCCGCACTTGTCGTGCACAGCGATAGTAGCGCACATGCATACCAGTGACAAGAGGTAGATGACTGTGAAATAAATTACGTAGTAAAAGCCCAGTTTGCGTCATGTTGAGACCGGAGGATCCGATTCAGGTCACTAAGGAGACCGATCCGCTCCCGCAACGGACCAACTTGACACGACCGCGGCATTGGGGGCGCGAAAATCAATTGCATGCAGGCTGCTTTCTTCGACCTCGACAAGACCGTCATCGCGCGTTCTTCGGTCCTAGCGCTGGGAAAGTCTTTCTACCGTGAGGGCCTGATCGGCCTTCCCAATCTCTTACGAGGCGTTTACGAGCAGCTGGTCTTCGTGGCTTTCGGAGCCGACGAAGCCAAGATGGAGAGGGCACGGCAGGCCGCAGCGGAGCTGACCAGGGGCTGGAGCGAGGCGACCGTGAGGCGTCTGGTCAACCAGGCGGTCGAGTCCACTCTCAGGCCCCTGATCTACGAGGAAGCCTTGCAGCTCTTCGCCTCCCACCGGCGCGAAGGGCGTCGAGTCTACATCGTGTCCTCGGCCCCAGAGGAAGTCGTAGGGCCAATAGCGCGCCTGCTGAAGGTCGACGATTACATGGCCACCAGAGCCGAAGTGGTCGACGGCCGTTACACGGGAGAGGTCGAGTTCTACTGCTATGGCGAGAACAAGGCAGCCGCGATTCGAGAGCTGGCACAAGTCAGGGACATCGATCTCGAGCACAGCTACGCGTACTCGGATTCGATAACCGACCTGCCCATGCTAGAGGCAGTAGGCCATCCCCATGTGGTGAATCCCGACCGCGAACTGTTGAGAATCGCAGCAGACCGGGGGTGGCCTGTGTTGCGCTTTGAGAAAACAGTCTCTCTGAACAGCCCCGAAACCGGTATTGCCGTTGCGCGGATCGCTGCAGCGGCAGCTGCTCTCGTCTCGATCGGGATCGCCTACCGCCTGATCAGCAGACGGGAGCGCCGCGCCTGACACCTACCCCCGGGAGGGATAAGTCCTCGGGCCTGCCCCGCAACGGCGATACCAGCCCAGATTGCTAATCAGTAGTTCTCTCTGCCGCTTATGGCCCGAGCGACGATCACGCCCAGCGCTACCAGAATGAGCAGCACAATCAGCTTCTTCACGGATCCTCCCTTCAGCACCGTGAGCACCCGTGACGGGCCCGTCGATGCGGTGAAACCCGTCACGGCCATGGCACCACATCCATGAGCATAGCAGCATTATCGTGCGCCCGCGCCCCCAGCAAGGGCACGCCAGCCCACCGCCACATCCGCCGCGTCGTGGCCGCTGGGGAGCGTCGAGCTGCACTCGCAGAAGACAGAGCGCCCCAGGCGCTGGGCACCCCTTGCGTTCCCGACAGAGCCGGTAGACGCGGCCGAGCCTTTGTGCTAGTTTTCACACCGCGCATTTTCTTGGGAGACTGGCCCGAGCAGAGCGCCCAATCTGAGGCGCTCTCCCGTCAGACAGGAACCGAGCCCCGGAGTCGAGATGGACAACATGAGCTACCTTCCGACCCGCAGGCCAACCAGACGAATGGCCTTGCTCGCAGCGCTGCTACTCGCCATCACCCCGACAGTCGTGTTGGGAAGCTCGCAAGGAAGCGAGGCCCTTTCCATCTCCCAGGGTCAGTTCAAGATCGACGTCGAGATCGCCATGACAAGCACGGCCGGGCCGGACTGGAGCCCCGTGCCCGGATCCTCCCCCTCCCTGCGGCTATTCGTCCACAACTTTGGGATTCCCCAGATGGTCGAGGCATGCGCCTCCGACCCCGACCCGTTCGTCTGCGAACGGTCCTTCATGAGATCCTCCGACGCGAAGTCGAACACGATCACCTTCGTGATCGAGCCGGGGTATTCGCCGAATACCGACTTCGCGATAGCCTCCGGGACCGCGCTTCCCGATGGCTTCGTCTTCGGAGGTCGAGGAGGAAAGCCGGGTGACCCTTCCCAGAACCCAGTGAACCTCTCTGGCAACCCAGATGCCGGTACGGCAACAGCCAGGGTGTGCATCGACGCATGGGACGGTGGGATTCCTGAATACACTTGGGACCCTCAGTGCACGTGGGCCAGGCATCAGGAGCCCACCGACATCTTTCCCCTCGGCGGTGAGGGAGCTTGCCCCGGTTGGCAGGCAGGGGAAGGAGGTATTCCCGGAACCATTCCCGGCGGAGGCCCGATTCACATCGTCTCGATTACCAACGACGCTGGCCCAGACGTGGTACCCGATATCGGCGAACACCCACGCGGCAGGCTCTTCGACAAGAGACGGCAGAGGTGGGCGTACGCGCGGTGGTCCGTGCTGGCCTGCGGAGCAGTGACGATATACAACGTCCTCGGCGAGCCACTCGGGCTCGGTACCTCGGTCTACCTGGAGGCCTTCATCTACAAGGACGACCCGTATCCCGGTGCCTACTCGCTCATCCTCTACCAGGGCATAGACGAGAGGACCGGCATCCCCATGACCGACTGGGACGGAAACGGACAACCCGACAGCTACAAGGACTGCGGTATCTTGCTGAACCCATGCTTCTCGATCTACGGGGTCGGGCTGGCAATAGACACCTTCTCGTCGGGAATGCGTGCGATGACGGTCCCGAAAGTGTGCGGGCGGTATGCCTACACCGTACGAGCGGCGGACGATGTGACCGATCCAGGTCATACCTACATCGAGGGAACGGACTTTCTGGCATCCGCCGGCTATCCGGATTGCCCCTCCGGCATCAGGGGGGTCGTAGCCGGTAGCGACGGAAGGCCACTGGACGGTGCGATCGTCAGAGCTTTCGATGCGGCCACAGGTCAGTTGGTCAACGCCGGGTTCGGCTGGGACGACATCCCCTGCAGGGGTGGCCGGATACCCTACGACGGACCGTCGGGGGTGGCAGCCGGACCTGGCCCTGGAGGTCACCCTTCCAGCTGGGGATGCGATACGACGGTCGGCAATACAGGGTTCGGGCTTCACCAATCGCCGGGGTGGGGTGACGGTCGCTGGTACATACGGACCAATACCGGGTCCGGCAATTACAAGGTCCTCATCTCGAGCCCGCCCTTCGACGGGAACGTGACGAGGTGGGCGGCACTGACTCCGCCCGCTTTGGGCACGAACGACTGGACCACGGCCTCGGTGTGGTCGACTGCCGATGGTCCCCAGCCCGCCATCGTCGGCGACGGAGGAGAGCTGACCTCGACTCTTGCGGCCGGCACCGCCGTCGAGGGGCAGGTGCAAAAGGACGGAACCTGGGCCACCGGCGCAGACCAGGCCCACGTTTCTCTGTGGGACTGTTCCGGACAGCAGTTCGAGGCGACCCCCACGTATGTCTTCTCGGACGGGTCCTTCAGCATCGATACCCCCTCGCCGGGAGTGAAGATCAGGTTCTCGGTACGATCCGCGCCAGGCCAGCCCGACCTTGTCGGGTGGTATTCGGGTAGCTCGGTTCCGGCCGACCACTTTTCCTCCGCCGCGTGCGTGACACCGGGAACGTCGCTCGCCACGACCAATTTCACCTTCGGCGGCGTGCTCTCCGGGACGGTCTTGGACGGATCGAGCAACCCCGTCCAGGGAGCAGAAGTGACCGTGTGGAAGGCGTCTACGGGAACGTTGGCATACTGGACGGCGACCGCTCCGGACGGAACCTGGAGCGCAACCGTACCGACTACAGCGTCCAGCGGGGAAACGTACAAGGTCTTCGTACGGCCCCCGAGCGCGAGCGGGCTGGCCAACACCTGGTACAACAACAAGCGCAGCTTCGGCGAGGCGGATACGTTCTCGTCTCCCTCGAGCGGACATACGATGTCGCTTGGAGCACAGCCGCAGATCACCGGCTACGTCAAGGCTCAGGGAACCGATGCCGACATGGCCGAAGCAGCCGACATAAACAATGCCGTCGTGTACGCCTACGACGCCTCGACGAGCGCGTTCATCGCCTGGGGGAAGACCGGAGTGGAAGCCCCGGGAAGGTACACGCTCTCTCTACCGTCGGGCAACTACAAGCTTCTGGTCCACTCCGGGACGAGCACTCGTGAGAACTCCTTCTGGAGCGGCGCATACTCCTTCAGCGAAGCGAGCGCCGTGGCTTCGCCGGCGACAGCGAACTTCTCGCTGCGTCCGGCCGGACTGATCCAGGGAAGCTCGCCGCTGGAAGGAACCCTGGTTTACGCCTACACCCACGACGGCTCGAGGACCGTTGGCTGGACTGCCGTTTCGGGTGGCTTGTACGGGATAAAGGCCACCAAGACTGCGGTAAACGGCTACCAGTACAAGCTCCGCTTCGTCTGGCCGAGCGGGCAGGGATCGTGTTTCTACAACGGCGGGTCGGGTACCACCTCATTCGGTGCCGCCCTGGCGGTCGACTCTCCGTCCTCAGGGATCGACGATTCCGGCCCACCCTGCGGAGGCTAGCCCACCCCTCCGGAGGCTAGCTGGAGGGATCTAGGGGCAGGGGGTTCGCTGCGAGCCCCCTGCCAAGGGGCAAACTCGCCCTCTCCCATCGAGGAGCGTGCCGGAGGGACCTGGAGTCAGCCGAAGAAGCGGTTGGTGATGGGAAGCCTGCGGTCCTTCCCGAAAGCCTTCGCCGTGATCTTTACGCCGGGGGCAGCCTGACGCCGCTTGTACTCCGCCCTGTCTATCATCGTGAGAACGCGTCGGGCCGTCTCCTCGTCCACCCCTGCCGCGACCACATCCTGCAGACTCCCGTCCCTCTCCACGTAGATCTCGATGATGCGGTCGAGGGTCTCGTAAGGCGGCAGCGTGTCCTGGTCGGTCTGGCCTGCCCTCAGTTCCGCAGAGGGAAGTCTATCGATCACGCTTTGGGGAATGGGTCCTTCTTCACTGGCCGGTCCTTCTGCAGCCACGGCCAGATCGGTTCCCAGCCGACTCAGGTCTAGCGGCAACGAACGCGAACCGAGAGCGTTCCGATACCTGGCGAGTCGATAGACGAGCGTCTTGGGCACGTCCTTGAGTACCGAAAAGCCGCCCGCCATGTCGCCGTACAGGGTCGAATAGCCGGTAGCCAACTCGCTCTTGTTACCCGTTGCCAGCACCAGCCATCCGAACTTGTTGGAAAGAGCCATGAGGTAATTGCCCCTGATGCGTGCCTGAATGTTTTCCTCGGTGACGTCGAACGGCTTGCCTTCGAAGACGGGTTCAAGCACATCGAGGTAGGCCTGGAACGGCTTCTCTATCGAAAGCTCCATGAACCTTATCCCCAGCCGCCTGGCGACCTCTGCAGCGTCCGCACGAGTCGCCTCGCTGGTGAACCTGGATGGCATCGACACTCCCACGACCGCTTCGGGTCCCAGCGCGTCGGCAGCGACAGTGGCAGTAAGAGCCGAGTCGATGCCGCCGGACAGCCCTACCACTACACCGCTGAAACCGTTCTTCCGGACGTAGTCGCGAGTACCGAGTACCAGCGCGGCATAGACCTCTCCCACCTCGTCGAGCTGAGGTTCGATTTTTCCTTCGACCGAACCATCACGGCCGACCACGACGTCGACAAGGCGCTCCTCGAACTGTGGGCCGCGAACTTGTAGCTCACCGCTCGCGTCAAGAGCGAAGGATTGACCGTCGAAGACGAGCTCGTCCTGGCCGCCCACGAGGTTCAAGTACAAGACAGGCGCTCTGCACTCCCTTACTCGTTCAGCTATGACCGTGGTCCGCTCCTTCGACTTCTCTCGATGGTAAGGCGAGCCGTTTACATTGATGACTGCTCCGACTCCTCGCCGTCCATACTCCACAAAGGGACCTTCGGTCGCCCACGCGTCCTCGCATACAGAGATCCCGACAGGTAGCGGGGGGTCGCCCACTTCAACCACGACCGCTTCAGAGCCAGGCACGAAATAGCGCTTCTCGTCGAACACTCCATAGTTGGGAAGCAGTCGCTTCTCATACGTCGCCTCCACCCTCCCGTCCCTGCAAAAAGAAGCGGCATTCGTTATCCCCTCTCCGCGCCTGCCGACATGCCCAACAACGCATGTCACCCGACGACACTCGGTTGCGACTTCCTCGAGGGCGCGCAAGTTGGTCTGCACGAAGGAGGGCTTCAGGAGAAGGTCTTCGGGAGGGTAACCCGTGATCGCAAGTTCCGGAAATGCTACCAAATCTGCCCCTCTCCGGGCAGCTTCCCGGATCGCTTCCCTAATCCGGTTCACGTTTCCCTCTATATCGCCCACGACGAAGTCGAGCTGGGCCAAAGTAACGCGCACGATCTGACCTCCCGGCCACTCGGGTGAACAGCACTCGAATGAAGGCGCCCGCGCGCAAGGCACTGGAAGGCGGACGCTCCTCCCTCTCCAGCGGATAACCGATGTCGCAGGACCCGCCAAGGCGAGGTCTCCGGCCTGTACCGAGAAGCATAATGGGACTGTCTCGACAATCGGTCGTTCGTCTCGATGCAGCTTCCTGGCCATCTCACCGAATCGATTCGTACCTGTCCCGATCCCGACCGGGCAGAAGCGGTCCTCGCTCGCCTGCTCTCGGAGATCGACTCGGAGGAGTCGAAAGAGGCTCTTCTCCACCACGACCACCTGGAGGAAGCGAACCGGATTGTCCGCTTGCTCGCTGTCTCGCACGTAGCACTCAAGTACATCCTCCAGGACCCCCAGGCGCTCGGATTGGTAGCGGAAGGAGCGGATTGTCTGGGCGAGTGGGTCGATCGTGAAAGCGCCTCGATGCTGGAGCGAGCCTCTTCCTCGGAGACGGAGGTGCTTAGGTCCGAGATTCTCCGCTATCGCAGAAGAGCGTGGATGCGGATCGTAGCTGTGGACCTTTGTGGAGAGCGGACCACAGCGGAGTGCACGAGGACTTACTCGGAAGTTGCCGACTCGGTTCTGTTGGCTTCGTGGCGACACCTTGCAGGCAACTCGGGTCTTGCCGCCATTGCGTTAGGCAAGCTCGGGGGAAGGGAGCTGAACTACTCCTCCGATGTCGACGTTGTGTTCGTGACGAAAGACCAGAGGTCCCTCGACGAATCAGAAGCAAAGGCCAAATCGCTTTTGGCCTTTTTGACCGGCGGAATCGCTGCAGACCGCGTTCTGCTCGTAGACCCGGACTTGAGACCGGAGGGCAGAGCCGGACCGCTCGTCCGCTCGCTTCCATCCTTCGAGCGCTACTGGGACGAGTGGGCGGAACCCTGGGAACTGCAGTCACTCCTCAAGGCAAGACCCCTCTTCGGTCCCGCGGGGCTTGGAGAGGCCTTCCTCGAAGCAGCGGCACGGCGCCTGTGGCCCGACGTACTCGACCCAGAGGCGATCAAGGCGATACGTCACATAAAGCGCCGGACCGAGGCTCATGCAGCTCGGAAGACCAGGACTTTCGACGTTAAGCGGTCCGCAGGCGGAATCAGGGATGTCGAGATGACCGTCCAGCTGCTGCAGTTGATCCACGGTCGCCACGACGCTTCGCTAAGGAGCCCGAACACCCTCGAAGCCATAGCCGCCCTAGCAGACGGTGACTACGTGTCCGCCGAGGATGCCTCGGAACTCGCCGAGGCCTACCTCTTTCTGCGGGCAGTCGAGCACCGTCTCCAGATCCGAACCGACTCGGCAGTACACGACCTCCCTTCCGACCGCTCCTCGGTGAGGGTATTGGCGAAGTCGATGGGTTTCTCCGATTCCAAAGAGGCATCGGCTGAAGAGAGATTCCACGACGAGTTCTCGAGGGTCACTTCGACGGTACGACAACTACACCGACGGCTCTTTTTCCGCCCGCTGCTCGAGGCGTACGCGTTGTTGCCCAAGTCGGCAACCGCTATAACCGAGCAGTCGGGACGCATTCCCCAGGACATGGCCGAAGAGCGACTCAGGGCCCTCGGATTCAGAGACGTACGCCAGGCCCGAGTGGGACTGGAGGAACTCACGCAGGGAATTTCCCGCCGGAGCCGCCTGATGGCGCAGCTCATGCCCTTGATCCTGGAGTGGCTGTCCGAGTCGCCAGACCCCTCTGCGGGACTGGTCAACCTGCGCAAGCTGGTCGAGACCGTTGGAGACCAAGTGGTCCTTATCTCGACCTTCAGGGAAAACGTAGCTGCCGTCCAGCGACTCTGCAAGGTACTCGGTACCTCACGGGTGCTATCGGAACTTCTGATTCACGACCCCGGAGGAATTCATGCCCTGGCAGACGACCGCGAGCTCTTCTTAACTAAGAAGCCCGCGGTACTAAAGGAAGAGGCCCAAAGCTTCACGTCCTGGCGAACCGGATACGGGGAGAAGCTCGACGGTCTCGCCCGGTTCTCCAGAAAGGAGCTGTTGCGCACAGCGACCAGGGATCTGTTGGTGAACGACCGTGCGCAAGTGCCCGTCATCGCTGCCGAACTTTGCGGAATCGCCGAAGGAATCCTTTCTGTAGCCACAGACGCAGTGCTCGAAGACCTTCAGGCCGCCGGTCGTATCCGATTTTGCGTGATTGGACTTGGATCTTTCGGGGCCAACGAGATGTCGTATTCGTCCGACATGGACGTCATGTTCATCTACGACCCCTGCGAATCCACCCAGGGAAACGACGCGGGTTCTCCTGGAGAGATAGCCCACACCGTAGCCACTCGGCTTCTCGCCGACCTGAAGGCTCTAGCTGGCGCGGGATACGGGTCGAGCCTCGACGCGGACCTGAGGCCGGAGGGGCGGGCAGGCGTACTGGTACGAAGCCTGGAGTCGACTATCTCTTACTACCGCAAATGGGCCGACGTATGGGAGTTCCAGGCACTGACCAAGGCACGCCCCGTGGCAGGTGATCTGTCCCTCTTCGATCGCTTGATGGAGGCGATAGACGACCTCGTGTGGCCCGACCCTTTTCCCGCCCCCAGGGAGCGCGAAATACGCCTCATGAAAGCCCGAGTCGAACGAGACCGGCTCCCTGCCTCGGCAAGACAACGCTTCAACCTCAAGCTGGGAGCAGGTGGGCTCAACGACGTACAGTTCCTGGTAGAGCTCTATACGCTAAGACATGCCGGAGCGCATCCGGAGCTGAGATCCGGCTCCACCCTCGAGAGACTGAGAGGCCTTGCAGAGGCGGATCTGCTTTCCCGGGAAGATGCTGCCCGCCTCGAAGAGGCATACCTCTTCTGCTCCCACGTCAGAAACAGGATTTTCCTGATAAAGGGACGGCCGCTGGACGAGATCCCCGAGCGGCCCGAGGACGCAGTAGTACTGGCCGAAAGCCTTGGGTATGTGGGTCATCCGAGGTCGCACCTGTTGGAGGAGTACCGCCGGGTCACGCGGCGAGCGCGCTCTACCTTCGAGAAACTCTTCTACACGAGCCAATAACACCGTCGAGTGTGGGGGGCCCTGCGAGCCGAGCCCGACCGACGCAGCGGCTCTCAGGACCGTCTTGCGTGCCGACGCCGAATCGTAGCTGGCCGCGGCGACGGTCTCGGCTTTAGCGGCCGTACTCCAGCGACTGCACGCCGTCTAGCTCTGCGACTCTCGATACGACCTCCTCGGGCTGGACCCCTGGTTTGCATCGCAAGACGGCGTAGATGGTGCGGGCCTTGTCCCCACCCTCGTCCTCCAGGTCCATGTGGTCGAGCTCGAGCGGGGTCCTCGACAGCGCGTTGATCAGGACTCCCAGATCTGCCTTGCGGTCGTACTCGATCGTCACACTGAATCGGCCCGCCGTGAGCACGCCGCGCAGCGGCCGTCTGAAGACCCTGAAGATCATGAGGGTGAGGACGCTCCCGACCGTCACCATGAAGGCGGCGAGATACATACCAAGACCTGCTGCCAGCCCGATCGCGGCCACCACCCACAGGCTGGCTGCCGTGGTGAGCCCTCTGACCGTCGCACCGAACCGAAGTATCGCTCCCGCCCCCAGAAAGCCAATTCCAGAGGGAACCTGAGAGGCTATGCGGGACATGTCGGCAGGGGTGAACTGGCCTGCATAGGGCATTACGCCGAAGACAGATATGACGCCGAAAAGAGCGGCGCCCACGCTCACCAGGGCATGGGTTCTCAATCCGGCAGGCTGGTCCCGCGCCTCGCGTTCGGCGCCGATTATCAGGCCCATAAGAAGCGCCGCTCCCAGTCGCAGTGCTATCTCGAGCTGTACTCTGCCGGAGGTCATCGATTCGATTCTCGCGTAACGCCTGAGGCGTCCGTGTCGGTTCCCCCCAACCCCTCCGGCGCCCCAGAGGCGGTTGCTCCCGCCTCCGACTTGCCTTCCTCTTCGGACCCGGCTCCCTTTCGGACCATCCGGCGGGCGAGACCGGAGACCCCCCAGAGTACGGCAGCGGCCAGAGCCGAGAAGCCCATCGCGTACATCGCCCAGAACGTGGCCAGGCCCGGGCGGAGGTCGGGAAGTCGCCAACTGTACTTCAGGCCGTAGTAGACGAACATCCACACCAGCAGGATTCCAGCGAATCCCTGGGCTGCCGAGGTTGCAGCCACGACGTGCCGCCCGAAGGTCGCTCTGGCTCTACCGGAAGACCGTGCGACCCCGGCCGCAAGGAGAGAGCCCACCAGCACTGCCACGGCGGAGGCAGCGATCAGCGATACGGTCAGCCTCCCCTCGTCGGATGAGACGTTGAACTGGGAGATGGTGAGCCTCCAGCCTGTGGCCCAGATGACGAAAGCGAAGACTCCTGCCGCGACCGCGCCACCCAACAGGTCCTCGCGCCTGAAGCCACCGGAGATGGCCATCGACACGGCAAGGATCGCTGCGATCGCGATAGCCCCCGGCACCCGCCCGAAGGCCTCCCGTACTCCTCTCGCCCATCCGGCCTCGTCAACCAGCTTGCGCAGTATCCCGACTTCCCCGGGGGAAACAGGCCGCCCTTCGAGGGCAGCCAAATCCGCCTGGAGCTTTCTTGCCAGGGCGGCCTCGTGTGCGGACCGGATCGCGGCCGCGGTCTCGGCGTCCACGTCGAGACCTCCAACAAGCGGCATCCCCTCTGCGTGCCTGGGACGAGCCACTCCCAGCAAAGCTGCCACCGTCGGAGCGATGTCGGTCTGGGAAACGTCGCCGGTCGAACCACCCGCGATCCCCTTGCCGACCATCAGAAGCGGGCTCCTGCGCGAGGCGTACTCGTAGCCGCCGTGGCCTCCCTTGTCCCTGTGACCGTGGTCCGATGTGACGATCAGGGTCTGTTTGGACAAATCCATCGAGGCCGCGATTGCTCCGATGAAGCCGTCCACCGTCTTGGCTGCATCCTGAGCCTGGGGAGAGAAAGGACCGGAGAGATGGCTCTCCTCGTCGACGTCGGGGAAGTAGAGGTAGACGAAGGAAGCATCGGTCCCTAGAGCCTCCTTCGCCAGCTGGTAAGACTCGGGATCGTCGGGCACGTAAGCCGATACGTCGTCCGAGCGGTGCCTGGCGAATACCCGGGTGCGCGGCGGGTGAAATCGAGCTTCGAACCCTTCTCCCACGCCTCCGATCGCCGAGGTGCGGCCGGCATCGGCGACCGTGTCGAAGAGGCATTCCACGCCGACCACCCCCCCGCTCTCGTTCAGAGGAAAGCCGGACTGTTCAGGACCCGACCCGCACAGCACCGCGATGGCTCCTGGACGAGAGAGCGAGGGGACTCCTGTGACCGACCTGCGGAACGCCGAGTCCGGGCGTCGGGCCAGGGCGGACATCTGAGGGAGCTGACGTGCCACGTCGTCTCGCAAGCCGTCAATGAGCACCAGGACCACCCGCTCGGAGATGGCCGGTGTCCTCTCGGCAGGCGGCAAGTCGTGCTGGTAGAACCTCTCGGGGTTGGCGTAGTTCGAGCGCGTCCAGCCGGCCAGCCAGATGCCCGCTAGACCGATCGCAAGTACTAGGCAGAGGCCTATCGCAGCCCTCGCTCGACCTCGATCCCCGGAGTCGGGCACTGCTTGGTCGGTCTCGGACATAGACGCTCCCTCGAAATCGCTACTCTGGTGGGGCATCCCCCCACCCTCACCACCGCCCGACGTCGAGTGTGCCGGGGCAGACCTGCTCCGAGTCGTGTCCCCAAGGAGCGCAATACCGCCCAGGCACCCCGGAAAGGCAAGCAGGCCTTGCTCCCGGAACACCGAATGGCGAGAAGCTGGGCGGGCGGCGTGGGGATAGGGCGCATCTTATCAAGTACGGACGGTTCCGGCTGGGAAGACCGGGCAAGAACCGTCGGGATCGGTTGCGGGTACCCTGGCGTGGTATGCCCGCCCTCACCTGAAAGACCGGACGAGCAGAGGGGAGTCCTTGGCAGACGACATCAGACACCTCAAGAACGTCATGGCATCTGCCGACACCGGCGGGACCTTCACCGACGTGGTCACCGCCCAGGGCAGGACCGCCAAGGTCTTGACCGCACGGGAGTCTCCGGTCGACTCCGTAGAAGACGGCCTCATGCGCACCGTGGGCTACACGCCGATCGCCACACTTAGCCACGGCACCACGGTAGGTACCAACGCCTTGCTCGAGAGGCGAGGTGCGACCACCGCACTGGTGACCAACGCGGGACTCGCCGACGTGATCGAGATCGGCCGGCAGACACGGCCGGACCTGTACGACCTCTTCGCCGACCGGCCCGATCCCCTGGTACCCAGGCACCTACGTTTCGAAGTCCCCTGCAGGCTCGACCACCGCGGAAACGAACTGCTGCCCCTGGAGGAAAAGAGCCTGCAGGACTTGACCAGGGCCCTACTCGGCGCCAAAGAGAAAGTCGCTTCCGTGGCCGTCTGCCTGCTTCACTCCTACGCCAACCCCTCCCAGGAGCGGCGCGTCGGGCAGGTGCTCAAGGACTACGGATTAGCAGTCACGCTCTCGTCAGACACCAGCCCGGAGTTCCGGGAGTACGAGCGGACCTCGACTACCGTGATCAATGCATATCTGAAGCCAGTCCTCTCCCGCTACCTGGCCTTGCTGGGACGGCTGGCGGAGAGGGCCTTCGTGATGACCTCGTCGGCAGCCCTGATTCCGGCGGAGAGAGCGGCCGAGTCGGCTGCTCGACTCCTCCTTTCGGGCCCGGCAGGCGGTGCGACGGCGGCGGCGGCTGCGGCCGCTGCATCGGGATTCCCGACCGCCGTCACACTCGACATGGGCGGCACCTCCGCGGACGTCTGCCTGGTCGACGGTGGCGTGCCCGAGCCGAGCCCCCAGCTCTCGGTGGGCGGTCTGCCGGTGCGAGTACCCGCCGTGGACATCGTCACAATCGGAGCCGGGGGCGGGTCGATCGCTTACCTGGACCCTGGAGGAGCGCTACAGGTCGGACCGCGGAGTGCCGGTGCCGATCCGGGACCGGCCTGCTACGGCAGGGGCGGCGAGGAGGCCACCGTGACCGATGCGAACCTCGTGCTGGGGCGCATTCCCAGAGGACACGAATTCCAGGACCTGGGCACCCTCGACGATGCCGCCGCCCGCGAGTCGTTCCGGCGACTGGAGGTCGACCCCGAAGACGTAGTCGCAGTGGTCAACGCCAACATGGAGCGAGCGCTGAGGAAGGTGACCGCCGAGAGAGGCTACGACCCCTCTCGGCTCGCTCTGGTGGCATTCGGAGGAGCAGGCCCCCTCCACGCCTGCGAACTCGCCGAGGCCCTGGGGATCCCGGCGGTCGTGGTCCCTCCCCGCGCCGGGGTCCTTTCCGCCGTGGGGTTGCTGGTGGCACCGGTGCGCCACGAAGCGGTTAGAAGTCGCACCGACCCCCGGTGCCTCGAGGGACTCGAAGACGAAGCCGAGAGCCTTCTGGCCGAGGCCACGGGAGTCCTTCGGAAGTGGGGATTCGAACCGGCCGGAGCGGAAGTCTTCTACGACTGCCGCTATGTCGGCCAGAGCCACGAACTCACCTGCAAGTCCGTGGAGCACTTCCACCAGGTGCATCTGCTTCGTAACGGCTACTCCAGGCCGGACGCTCCCGTAGAGGTTACGGCGATCAGAGCAAGGGTCTGGGCCGAGGCGCCAGCGACATACGAGGAGCTGGTGACCTCCTACCGCAGCCCGGGTCGCGTCGTCGGACCGGAATGCATAGCCGAAGAAGACTGCACGATCTTCGTCAAGGAGGGCTGGGTAGCCGAGGTCGACTCTGCGGGCTCGTGGGTGATGAGGCCTGCACCATGAGCCTGGGTCCGGCCGAGCTCCAGATACTGAACGCCCGACTTGCGGCGGTCGCCGAGGAGATGGGCGCTATCCTTCGCCGTGCTGCTTACAGTGCCAACATCAAGGAAAGGGCCGACTGCTCCGCCGCTGTATTCAATAGCGGCGGGGAGCTACTCGCACAAGCGGAGCACATACCGGTCCACCTGGGATCGATGCCTGCCTCGGTCGCAGCCGTTCTTGCAGCAGGCGCTGCCGACTCATCCCCCGGCGAGCACTGGATCGTGAACGACCCGTTCTCGGGAGGGACCCACCTCAACGACATCACCCTGGTAAGCCCTGTGCACAGGCACGGGCGCCTTGTCGGCTGGGTAGCGACGAGAGCTCACCACTCGGATCTCGGGGGCATGGCGCCCGGTTCGATCCCGGCATCTGCCGTGGAGGTCTTCCAGGAAGGGCTGAGGATTCCACCGATGCGCTACACCGAAGAGGTGCGCGCCCTGATTGCGGCAAACTCCCGGACCCCTGACGAGAGGGCAGGCGACCTGGACGCCCAGGCAGGCGCGAATGCCTACGGGGCCTCCAGGCTTGCCGAGTTCGACCCCGAATTCTTTGGCGAGGTGCTCGACTACGGCGAACGGCGAACCAGGGTAGCGCTGGCAGTCTTGCGACCCGGAGTCTACGAGTTCGAAGACTTCCTCGACTCCTTCGGCCCCGAGCCGGACCAGCAAGAGCCCGTGCGCATCCACGTGAGGGTGAGGGTCTCCCAAAGCAGTTGTCGTTTCGACTTCTCCGAGAGCGACCTCCAGGTCCGGGGAAACACCAACGCACCGAGGGCCGTGACCGAGTCGGCTGTGGCATTCGCCATTCGCAGCGTTCTCGACCCCACCCTCCCTCGGAACGGAGGGGTGATGCGTCCCGTAGAAATCGTGACGCGCCCGGCAACTGTCGTGGACGCTTGCCCACCCGCAGCCGCAGGCGCCGGAAATGTCGAGATAAGTCAGCGCGTTGTGGACGTCTGTCTTGGCGCCCTGGCCGAGGCGGCTCCCGGTCGGGTGGGCGCTGCCTCCCAGGGGACCATGAACAACCTCCTTGTCGGAGGGAGAGGGTGGGTCTACTACGAGACGCTGGCCGGGGGGCAGGGCGCCAGACCTGGAAAGGACGGGATGTCGGCGGTGCACACGGGGATGACCAACACGGAGAACACGCCGATCGAGGCCCTGGAACGGGAGTACCCGATGCGAGTCCTGCGGTACGAGATCCGGAAAGGAAGTGGTGGGGCGGGCCGCTACAGGGGCGGCGACGGCCTGGTGCGAGAGGTGGAGTTCCTGGACGAGGCGGTCGTCTCCATCGTTACCGAGCGGCGCCGGTCGTCGCCTTGGGGTGTGGAGGGCGGTCTGCCGGGAGCCAGGGGGCGCAACTGGATCGCCCGTTCCAGGAACCCTGTGGAGAAAGCAGCCGGCTTCGAAGAACTCCCCGACAAGGCGACCTTCCTCGTCCAGCCGGGCACGCTGTTACGAATCGAGACTCCCGGCGGGGGCGGATACGGACCGCCGAAAGCCGATACATGACTGCTTCTCCGCAACCCGCAGGCCAGAAGGCAAAGCCTCCGGGAGATGACTAGTCCGAAGTGACTACAGATCGGTGGCTTAAGTACTACACAGGATCTTGCCAGGCACGTCGACGACAAGAGCAGGTCAGGCCTTCTGTGACCCTGTAAGACCAGGAGCCGCCAGGCCCTGGTAGACCAGAACGCACAGGCCTGGACGTCATCGGACGCGAGAGCGTCGGTCAGGACCTCTTGGAGGGCGGAGGATGTATTCGTCCATCAGATCGCACCGGGCACTTCTGAGGAGCAGACGGAATCGGCGAGCAAACTCCACCTTGCGGTTGTTGACCGATCGGCACACCGCCGCCTCGTCGCCCGAGAAACCCCACGCGTCTCGCAATAACGCCGACTCGAGGCAGCAGGCCGGGGGACCAGACGTCTTCCTGGAGGCGATCTCCGAGATCGCCGGGGCTCGATCGAGAGTGGATCTCGGTGTCCGCACCCTCCGGGCAATCGAGGAAACCATCGCCTTGGCCGAGGACTCGGACTTCCTCTGGTCGTTCGCACCGAACCGACAACCCGCGAGAAGGGGGCGTCCTGTCGCTCTGGTCGGCGTTCTCGACGGAAACACACTGGAGATCTGTTCCTCGATCCCCCCACACAGAGCCGCCCTCACACTCGAGACGCCGGACGAGCAGACCATAAGAGAGGCACTGATCGAGACCTACTGCCTCGCAATGTGCCGGAGGTCGACGCGCCAATCCCCCAGGAGAAGCCCGGATCCGGCGCCCGACTACGACGCCGACGCAGATTCGGTCACCTGCCGCCTGGGTCTCGAGGGAGAGCTGCAAGGCATGATCCTCCTCGCCCACCCCGGCGACAAGGACAAGGATTGGCAGCCGTCGCTGGAAGCCCTGGCCACGGTCTGCTCCACCGTCCTGGCGCGGCTCGACGCAGCAGAGCAGCTCGATGAGGCAAAAGCCTCCGCGTCAGAGCTTGTCACCTGTCTGGTGCACTCCAGCGAAGAGGAACGGGCCCTCCTCGCCGGCGACCTGCATGACGGGCCGCTTCAGGGACTAACTGCCGTCTCCTACTACCTGCAGATGGCCAGGGAGGAGGCAACGACGGAGAGCCTCGAAGGTCCCAAAGGTGTCATCGAGAAAGCCGAGAAGATCCTTCGAGAGGAGATCAGAAAGATGAGAAACCTTGTGAGCAACCTGCTACCTCCTCCGGTCGAGGAGGAAGCTGACTTCGTCAGCTGTCTCGAGAGAGGAGTGGAAAGGATCCTGGAAGAGTTCCCCGAGGCACCGATAGAGTTCGTCGCCCCTCCGGACCAGGTGGCGCTGCCGCCCGAGCAGGCGAGCCTGCTGTTCCGATGCGTGCAAGAGGCGCTGAGGAACGCAGCAAAGCATGCCAGGGCATCGAAGATCCGTCTGCTTGTCGACAAGCGGGACGACTGCCTCGTTATCACCGTCGAGGACGACGGAGTGGGCTTCGACGTAGAAAAGACGAGAGACGCGGTCTCCCGAGGACATATCGGGCTGGCCTACATGAAGAAGCGTGTAGAGATCCTGGGCGGAGCCATGCTCATAAGCTCCAGTCCGGGCCGCGGTACCCGGATAGAGGTCGCCGTCTTCATCCCGAGCACCTGATACCCTGTCGATCCGCCCCTCCCAGGCGGCGACCTCTATCCATCCGCACTTTATGCATCCGCCCTCGTCCGCCGCCGTCCTTCCCGGGCGAGCTTGCCAACCGGCACCTGCCCGTCAGCTCTCGCCCTGATTGACTGCAGCGGCCCGCAACGCAGCACACGCGCAGAGGCCTCGAACGCCCATGCGATTCGGAAACGACTCCGACTCTTCCTAGCCCCCCTGGGTGTGACGGGACTGCTTGAAGGCTTCGACTGCCTCCAGAGCACGTACGTCGCCGATGGCTTCCAGGGCATCGGCTGCCGACCAGGCTACGTGCTTGTTCTCGTCACGGAGTAACCTCATCAACGAGAAGACGGCCTCCGGTGACCCAATCCGCCCGCACGCTTTGGCTGCCCGCCACCGGATGTGAGCGTTGTCGTCGGTGAGGGCGATACAGAGTGCGATGGCACAGTCGTCGGCCAGGACAGGACCGCTCTTCTTATTCGAGTCCTGGGCGCCGATCGTCTCCAAGGACTCGACGGCCGCCAGGCGGACGTCGGGATCGGGATCCCTCAGCAAACGCGCAAGCTCGGCGACCGCGGCGGGGTCAGGACTGTCGGCGAGGGACGCTGCATGGCGTGCCCTCTCGTCCGGATCGTCCGGCAACTCTGACCTGGGATCGGTCACCCCTCCTCTCCTGCACGAATTCGCCCGTACGCGATGCGATCAGGGGAAGTGCGAGAAGTCGGCCTCTCGCTTCTCCATGAAAGCGGCCACCGCTTCGCGGAACTCCGGCTGGGTGAACGACTCGGCATTGGCTGCGTCCTCCCGGGCGCGGGCGGCACGGACTGCATCCTCCTCGGCGGCTACAAGCAGGCGCTTGATCCGCTGGAGTACCCTGCCTGGGTGCGCCGCCATCCTTGCTGCCAGACCCAGTGCGACCTCGAGCGACTTGCCCGGATCGGAGAGCCGCCAGGCGAAGCCCGCCTCATGGAGCCTCTCGGCGGGGATCCAGTCACCTACAAGAAGGATCTCCCTCGCCATGGTGCGCCCCACAGTGAGGGGCAAAAGTACAGTGGACGCCGCCTCGGGTGCGATTGCGAGCGGCGCGAAGGGCATCCGCATCCGTGCATCGGAAGCCATGACCACGAAGTCGCAGTGGAGGAGAAGCGTGGCTCCGATCCCGACCGCATACCCCTCCACGGCTGCAACCAGAGGCTTGGGGAACCTCGAAAGCGTATCGACGAAGGGCATGAAACCGTGCGGCTCGCCGTCGGACTGCAGCGTCATTCCGCCCGCCCACTCCGTGATGTCCGCGCCCGCCGAGAAGTTCTCCGAGGTGCTTCCCAGGACGGCAACCCTTACAGAGTCCGACGCTGCCGCACGCTCGAGCGCCTTGCGAACCTCGTCGTAGAGCCGGGTGTCGAAGGCGTTCCTGCGCTCCGGGCGGTCCAGCAGGATGGTCGCGATCCGGTCTTCCCGCTCCTCGTAGCGGACGGTCTGAAACTCTGTAACGCCATTCTCTTCTTTCACTGGCTGCCTCCTGAGGTCGATGAAGAGCCGTGAGATCTACGGCTCCGGCCGCGAACGGCACAGGGCCAGCCGCCGCAGGCCTGCTGCAGTCGACGCGAAACGTGGCTCCGACGCTTCCACCGGCCGACAATGGCTAACGGTCGGCTCCCACTGGTCCTCAGAATAGTAATAGGCCGGGATCCAGGTAACTCGGAGGCCGAGTCGTGAAGGGCCGAACCGAGCGCGAGCGACGCGGGAGAGCCGCTGTGAGCATTCGTTCGAAGAGGCTTCGCGGAATAGGCGGGGTGCAAGGACCCCTGGGCAAGCGGTTCGTCCTGGAAGAGTTCCGACCCTCTTACCTGAAGCTTTCTGCCGAGGAGATCTCCGAGAAGGTAGAGCGAGCCCTGCGGGAGCTGGAGGAGTGCCGTGCCTGTCCCCGCGACTGCGGAGCGAACCGGCTTGCGGGGGAGGTCGGCACCTGTAACACGGCTCGCAAGGCCATCGTCGCAAGTGCCTTTCCTCACTTCGGCGAGGAGGACTGCCTGAGGGGATGGAACGGCTCCGGCACGATCTTCTTCTCGCTTTGCAACCTCCGCTGCGTCTTCTGTCAGAACTGGGACATCTCGCAGAATCGGGCGGGTCGGGAGTGCAGCGCAGAAGAGATCGCAGAGCTGATGCTTTCCCTGCAGGCCGAGGGCTGTCACAACATCAACTTCGTGACTCCCGAGCACGTCGTCCCCCAGGTGGTCGAGGCGATAGCAACAGCAGTCCCCAGAGGCCTGAAAGTTCCAATCGTCTACAACACCTCGGCCTACGACTCGGTCGAGTCGCTCAGACTGATGGAGGGACTCGTCGACATCTACATGCCCGACTTCAAGTGCTGGAGCGCCGAGCAGAGCCGGAGGCTGCTGCGAGCAGCCGACTACCCGGAGCGCGCCAGGGAAGCCATCGCCGAGATGCACCGGCAGGTCGGGGTCCTCAAGTTCGGGCCCGACGGGTTGGCCAGGAGGGGTGTGCTGGTGAGACATCTTGTGATGCCGGGCATGGTTGACGAGGCTGCCGAGATCTTCAGGTGGCTCGCCGAGGAGCTCTCGCCGGATACCTACGTCAACGTCATGGCCCAGTACCGTCCCGAGCACAAGGTACCCGGGAGCTCCCGCTACGAGGACATCGACCGCAGACCTCGACCCGAGGAGCTGGAGCAGGCTTACGAAGCGGCCAGGGAGGCCGGGCTCTGGCGACTCGACGCGAGACTGGTCGGTGCCCTATCTCTGCTCTAACTATGCCTCCCAGGAAGTCTGGACTCGCCCGCAGGCGCTGCACCACAAGTAACGCCTGGACACCGGCTTCGAGCCCCTACGGCCGAAGCCCCTTCCCGACTTTTTCGCGGACTCGGCCTTCCTCGGCGGGATCCGCACGAAGAACTCGGGTTGCTTGCCCGGGCCCTCAGGGCCGTCAGCCGAGGCAGCCCCCGGCTTCTGGTGGCCGCCGATCGAATGCTCGGACTGACGCCCGGACTGCCGGATGGCCCTCCGTGCACGTGCCGCTGCGAGGTACTCCTCCCTTGACCATCTGGGCCTCTTGCCTGGCCCCTTTTCCGCACGTCGGTCGACGACGACCGAGACCATGTGCAGTCCGGCCACCACCCAGGCGACCATGAACGATCCCACAAGAACGAGTAGGTCCGCAGACCGTCCCCCTACCCCGGAGTTGCCCTGGGGCACCAGGTAGAGCCAGTAGAGCAGTGCGGCAAGCAAGAGAAAGCCGGAGAGCCAGATCGCTATGCCGAAGGGGACCTCCCACCAGGTGAGCCGCGTCCCCCTTGGTCTCTCGGAGTGGGTCCCCTCGCGTACCGCCTCGGACCCGCAGTGGCGGCACCGAATGCCGGGCACGAAATCGGAAGGCCGCTGCTGCTCTCCCGCTTCGCGTCCTGCCGCACTTTCTTTGCCGGAAGACAGAGAGCCGATCGTGACCTCCTTCCCGGTAATCGAATCGGCAGCCGCTCCACCTCACAAAAGGGCATCCAGTCTTGCGGCACGGAGTCGATCGGCAGTTGTGCGCACTTGCCGCCGCCATCGCCATCGATCCCCCGTCACAGAGTCGATCGGGACGTGAACGATCGGCGAGAGGCCGTGGTAATGCTCTTGTCGCAGGCGAGTCGTGACAGGACAAGCGGCTCTGGGTCGCCTGCCCCAGAGCCGTCCCGTCTTTGGCTAAATACCGCTGTGGACTCGGGTCCTGACGGGGATTCCTGCTACCGCCAAGCCACGTCGAAGCGGTCCAAGTTCATGACCTTGTCCCAGGCCGCCACGAAGTCGCGGACGAAGCGCTCCCGGGCGTCGTCGCACGCGTAGTACTCGGCCAGAGCCCGAAGCTCGCTGTGCGCTCCGAAGACGAGGTCGACTCGCGTGGCCGTCCAACGTCGCTGACCTGTGGAACGGTCGAAGCCCTCGTAGGTCCCCGGTTGGGCTTGAGAGGGCTTCCACTCGGTCCCCATATCCAACAGGTTTACGAAGAAGTCGTTGGTTAGCAGCCCGGGCCGGTCTGTCAGCACACCGTGGGAAGAGCCTTTGTAGGTAGCCCCCAGCGCCCGCATCCCGCCGACGAGGACCGCCATCTCCGCCGGCGTCAGGGTAAGCAAGCACGCCTTCTCCACGAGCATCTCTTCGGGAATCGCCTCCAGGCCGTCGCGATGGTAGTTGCGGAACCCGTCCGAAAGCGGCTCCAGTACGGCAAAGGACTCCACGTCGGTCCACTCCTGGGTGGTGTCGGTACGGCCCGGCGTGAAGGGCACCTCCACCTGGAAGCCCGCATCCCTGGCGGCCTTCTCCACCGCAGCGCATCCGCCCAGCACGATCAGGTCCGCCAGCGAGACCTTCTTGTTACCACTCTGGGCGGAGTTGAACTCCTCCTGTATCTCCCGGAGCTTCGACAGGACCCGCTCGAGCTCCTGCGGCTCGTTCACTTCCCAACTCTTCTGGGGCTCGAGGGCGATCCGACCTCCGTTGGCCCCGCCTCTCTTGTCCGTATCTCGGTAGGTGGACGCGGCAGCCCAGGCCGTCTTCACGAGCTCCGAGACCGAAAGTCCCGATGCAAGGACCTTCTCTTTTAGAGCGGCGACGTCTCGTTCGTCGACGAGTTCGTGGTCGACCCTGGGCACCGGGTCCTGCCAGATGAGGTCCTCCTGAGGTACGAGTGGGCCGAGGTAGCGGCTCTTAGGCCCCATGTCCCGGTGAAGCAGCTTGAACCACGCTCTGGCGAAGGCGTCTGCGAGCTGGTCGGGGTTCTCGTAGAACTTCCTGGCGATCGGTTCGAAGACCGGATCCTCGCGCAGAGCTATGTCTGTGGTGAGCATCACCGGGGCGTGCTTCTTGGACGGGTCGTGGGCGTCGGGAACCGTCGCTGCGGCTTCGGCGTTCTTGGGTACCCACTGCCACTTGCCTGCCGGGCTCTTGGTCTTTTCCCACTCGAGTTCGAACAGGTTCTCGAAGAAGTTGTTGTCCCAGCGAGTGGGGTTCTTCGTCCATGCGCCCTCGAATCCCGCGGTTATGGTGTCGGGGCCCTTACCGCTACCGTAGGAGGACTTCCACCCAAGACCCTGGTCTTCGAGGGGGGCGGCAGCGGGTTCGGGCCCTACATGATCCTCAGGCCCGGCACCGTGCATCTTGCCAAAGGTGTGTCCGCCCGCTATCAAGGCGACTGTCTCTTCGTCGGTCATTCCCATCCGGCTGAAGGACTGCCTTATGAACTTGGCCGCCTCCAGCGGGTCCGGGTTGCCCCCGGGACCCTCGGGATTTACATAGATAAGGCCCATGTGGTCGGCAGCGTAAGGACCTTGGAGCTCTCCGCTCTCGGCGTGGCGCTGGTCGGCGAGCCACTCCTGTTCCGGACCCCAATCGGTGGTGGTGTCGTCCTCCCAGGCGTCCCGACGACCGAAGCCGAAACCGAAGGTCTCGAACCCCATCGACTCCATGGCCACGTTGCCGGCGAAGACGATGAGATCGGCCCAGGAGATCTTGTTCCCGTACTTCTTCTTGACCGGCCACAGCAGGCGCCTCGCCTTGTCGAGGTTGGCGTTGTCGGGCCAGCTACCCTCTGGTTCGAAGCGCTGGAGCCCGCCGTTGGAGCCTCCCCGTCCGTCGGTTATGCGATAGGTGCCTGCGGCATGCCACGCCATGCGGATGAAAAGCGGCCCGTAGTGGCCGTAGTCAGCCGGCCACCACTCCTGAGAAGTCGTCATAACCGAGACGATGTCCCTCTTTAGCTCCTCCACGTCCAGGTCGGCGATGGCAGAGGGGTAATCGAAGGCTTCTTCGCCCGGTGGAGCAGAGCGCGGAGACTCGTGACGCAGCTTTTCCAGGCTCAGGCGATCGGGCCACCAATCTCTCGGCGAGTAAGCAGAAGAGGCGCGGTCGGCCATACTTTGCCCTCCTTTTATTGCTGTCCCCGTATCCGGCACGATTCCCAGCTGCATCAGCGGGTCAGTCTAATCGACAAGACAAATGACGGTTTTCCCCTTTAGAGCACCGCACCAGCCTGCAGAACTGCGGGAGAGGTAACAACACACGTACGACAAGCCCGTGCCGCCGCCAGTCCGCGGAGCGGATTGTGGAGACTTTTCTTGCGCCTGGTGGAGGTGAGGGGACTTGAACCCCTGACCTCGGCCGTGCGAAGGCCGCGCTCTTCCAGCCTGAGCTACACCCCCGAAGCGATCACATCCAGCCAAGCTTACGACCAACGTGTGCGGCCCGCAGGGGGATTCCAGCAGGGCGGAACTCGAGAGGCCGCAACGGCGTTCCGAAGATCCCGCCGTCCCGGATCGAACCGCAGTTCCCACGGTGGGCACCTCCGGATCGACCGAGCAGCCACGAACCAGGGCCGCAGCCTGCCTCAGCGATCCCCGGAGGATTCGAGCTTTTGGTGCAGCGCCTCTAGCGAGGCCGCGACCTCATGCTGGATCGCCGTGACCGTCAGATCGGACCGCGAGCGCTCTACCGCAGCCCGAGCGGCGTCGGTGCGCGACCGTAGTCCTCTGGTCAGCGTGTCGGGATAGTCCATTGTGGTAAGCAACTGGTAAAGCTCGTCCATCATCTGGAGGACGTCCTCGCCTCGCGATACCTCCCCGCGTCGCAGGGAATCGAGCAGGTGTCGGCGTAGCTCCCCCACAGCCTCTGCTACGCCCCCCAGGTACTCGGTCACCCCGACACCCACCTCCCCGATCGATGGCAGTCGACCTTCTCGGATCAGTCGGAGAGTAATGGTGGCCTCGGCTACCTCTTTCTCTGCATCCGCTATAAAACCTGCGTACCTGACGGCGGGAACAGCTTCGGATGCCTTGACCGCCTCTCGCAGCGCCGCGCGAGCCTCCCCGAGGAGCCTCTCCGCTGCGCCGAAGTCGCCTCTGTGCGTCGCCCGTATGGAATTCGCGGCGGAACGCACAGCGCCTCGGCAAGCCGACAGCGCCGCTTCGCGGGCTCGATGGGCCTTGTCGAGAAAGTCCCGAGCCTCTTCTGCAGTCGAATCGATTCCTTCCAGAGCGCTCACTCTGCGCAGTCCCGAGCTTCCAGGCTCCGAGATTCCCCACAACGCCACGCTCCCTCCCCCGCCGCCGCAAGCAGACTCGTCATATCCCGGGGAGATCAAGGAAGCTTACCGATGACCGCGTAGCGCCACCTGCCCAGTGCAAATCGCGCCTCAAGCCGGGGCATCAGGGCCGGCGCCGCCTCCTTCACCATGACGGTTCGCAGCGACTGGTCGATTTGCGGGTGCCACCGCGCTGCCGGGCGTGTTCGCCGCATTCTTCATCAACGAAGACTGGAGCTTGAACTGCCGGAGCATTGCTGCATATGCGACCAGCAGTACCGCCAGTACCAGGCTGAGCAGAAGCACGGCCCTGAGGCCGGGTAGAAGCCCTACGACGAACGTCGCTCCGAAGGCTCCTAGCAAGGACTCGAAGATCAGCTTGCGTCGCTGCTGGGCCGGGGTGGACGCTGCAGGCCGACCTGCTCTGGGGGTAAGAGCGTAGGAGGAGTCCCCGGAGCGAGCCGTACCAGGAGAGGCGCTTCCGCTGGTCTGCCATCCCCCGGACTGGCCCGAGGGGCGGTACGGCGTGGAGCTTACCGAAATCACGCCCGCCTCCCGCCGACCCAGCGCGGGGGCCTTTCCGCCAGTAGCCGGCCCTGAAGTACGAGCGTACCCCCCCTCGTCGATTGGTCTGCCGTCAGGTCCTATGACCCTGACGGTCGGGGGTGGCGTTCCTACCACGGACGGCTCGTCCCACGCCGCAGCCGCAGTGACCCGAATCGCCGGCATCGAGCGCAGCACCGCAATGTTGGCCAGCCTCCGGTTGAAGTCGACGATCGACCCATATAGACCGACCTCACGCCGCCCCACCAGTACCGGCGCCGCCAGGAAAACTGCGGCCAACCCTATGAGCATCAGTACGACTGTCACCGTCAGGACCGCCCGGTAGAGGTACCCTTACAAGCCTACTAGCCCGGGCTGCCTGGGTGGTCGACCCCCTGACGACTCGCTTCCCCTTTGGCACGCGATGTCCCCCGACTCGACTCGAACGGGCCTGGCAGATTACCCGCAAATGATGCCTCACGCCCCTGATGTTCAGCCAAGTCCGGCCGGACCTGATGCACTGGGGCCAACAACACTCATGTGAAAGGCAATTTCTTCCTGCGGGCTAGCGAAGAGAGAAACTGAGCGACCTTGGGTCCCAGGTCGTCTCGCTCCAGTGCGAGCTCCACGGTGGCCCTGATCCAGTCTTCTTTTCTTCCTATGTCGTAGCGAGTCCCTTCGTAAAGGAAGGCGTAGACGGTCTGTTCCTCCAGGAGACGCGAGATCGCGTCAGTGAGCTGGATTTCTCCACCGACACCTGGCTCGACCGATTCCAGAGCATCGAAGATCTCCGGGGTGAAGATGTACCTGCCTATGACCGCCAGGTTCGAAGGAGCCCCTGATCGAGGAGGCTTCTCGACGATGCTCTTTACTTCCAACAAGGTGTCGTCGACGACTTCTGGCTCTATTACACCGTAGGACTCGATCTCCTCGATGGGGACTTCCATTACCGCGATGACACTTCTCCCGTAGCGCTCGAAGGCCTCGATCATGGCCTTGAGGAGGGCCGGCCCATCGGCGCAGATATCGTCGCCGAGGAGAACGGCGAAGGGATTGTCGCCTATGTGTGCACGTGCCACCGAGACCGCATGGCCCAGGCCCAGAGGGTCCTTCTGCCTTATGTAGTGGATGTCTCCGATCTCGGAGATGGCCTGGATCTCCTTGAGCAAGTCCTCCTTGCCGGACCGCTCGAGGTAGTGCTCCAGCTCGAAGGATCGGTCAAAATGGTCTTCTAGCGTCCTCTTCCCGCGACCGGTGACGATCACGATGTCGTCGATGCCCGACTCGATCGCCTCTTCAACCACGTACTGGATGGCGGGCTTGTCAACGATGGGGAGCATCTCCTTGGGCTGGGCTTTTGTGGCTGGCAAGAAGCGGGTACCCAGTCCCGCAGCCGGGATAACAGCCTTTTTCACCTCGGACAGTCGGCTCACCTACCTCCCTCCTCTCCCTCAAGGTCGGATCGGCCAGCCTCACCGGTCACCGCACTGCGAGCCTCTCGGCTGCGTCTCCCCTCGGCTGCATCACCCAAGGAGAGCTCCTCACCTGCCAGAAGCCTCTTGATGTTGGGAAGGTGCCGGAGCACGACCACCGCTGCCATTGATGCAACCGCCACCTTCTCGGATGGGGAACGCCCCAGAATCAGCACCCCGGTTACTGCCACGGCCAACGCTACCAGGGAGGCGAGCGACGCCTTCCTGGTCACCTTGGCCAGTATCGCCCATGTCACAGTAGCGACCGCCGCTACGAGCGGCTGGAGCACGATGAGGACGCCTCCGCCGGTCGCCACCCCGCGTCCGCCCTTGAATCCAGTGGTGACGGGCCAGGTGTGGCCGATAACGGCGGCCAAGCCGACCAGCCCGGCTATGCCCCAGGAGAGGTCGAGCGCAAATCGAGAGATCGCCACCGGAACCGCTCCTTTTGCAGCGTCGACGCCGAAGACGAAGACCGCCCATCCTCTCCCCAGAGCGCGCGACACATTCGAAGCGCCCGGGTTGCCGGAGCCCACCGAATAGATGTCGATGCCCTTTGCCCTTGCCACGATGACCGCCGTCGGAATAGATCCGAGCAGATATGCGCTGCAAGCAGCGGTAGCTATTGCGACAGGCCGGCTCATGGGTGCTAGCCTAATGGCGCCCTCTGCTGGCGGCCAGAAGGGTCTGCGAGACCTGCCGCGCCGGCCCGCGAGAGGTAAGGGAACCGCTCCCACCCCCGGCCGCCGGCTCCGCCCTGTAGCGCTCGGCAAGATAGCAGGCAACAGGGAGCGCGTGTGGGGCCGCCACGAGAGCGCCGCTTGCACGGGATGCTGGAGGGAGGAAATGCCGACTTACGAGTATCGCTGCAACTCCTGTGGTGAGCACGTTGAAGTGTTCCAATCGTTCAGCGACGACCCTCTGAGCTCGTGCGGGATCTGCGGGGGTACGCTCAAGAGGGTCTTCCACCCGGTGGGCATTGTATTCAAGGGGTCCGGCTTCTACTCGACCGATTCCCGCTCTAGATCCAAGGGGTCTGGATCCTCTGGAAACTCCTCCTCGGGAGACTCAGGCGAGTCCCGGGCCTCGAGCGGGTCTGCTGACAAGAGAACTTCCGACGGAGAGGCCAAGATCGCCTGAGCGCGAGATGGTCGTCGACAGCAACGGCGAGGCGAGGCGAGCCGAGGTCGGCATCTTCGGGGGGTCGGGCTTCTACGAGTTCCTGGAGCACCCCACTCGATTCTGGGTGAACACGCCCTACGGACCGCCGTCCGCGCCCGTCCACCTGGGTACGCTGGGCGGCAAGCGCGTCGCCTTCATCCCTCGCCACGGAGAGCGCCACCAGTTCCCTTCCCACAAAGTCAACTACGCCGCCAACATGTGGACCATGAAGGAACTAGGCGTCGACGTGATTGTCTCTCCTTGTGCGGCCGGTAGCCTCCAGCCCGAGATCAGGCCCGGCTCTTTTGTCGTGCTGGATCAGGTGGTCGACCGCACCAAGAACCGCAAGGACACCTTCTTCGACGGCCCGGTAGCCACCCACATAACCCTGGAGGAGCCGTACTGTCCGGTCCTCAGCCGCCGGGCCGTAGAAGTCGCCGAGTCGCTGGGAATCGAGACACACCCCGGGGGAACCGTCGTCGTCATCGAGGGTCCTCGATTCTCGACGAAAGCCGAATCGAAGTGGTACTCGTCGAACGGCTGGCACGTGATAAACATGACGCAATACCCCGAGGTAGCCCTGGCCAGGGAGTGCGAGATCTGCTTCGTGGGCATCGCGCTCATCACCGACTACGACTGCGGAGTCGAGGGGGTGACCGCGTCCACCGGCGAGGAGATCGTGAGGGTCTTCAACGAGAACAACGAGAAGCTGAGAATGCTCCTCTTCGAGCTTGTAGAGACGCTGCCGGCAAGAGAAGAGCGGAACTGTCGCTGCGGCTCCGCCCTCCAGGGCGCTCAGATCAACACCCGGTCCTTCTGAGAGCAGGAAGACTCCTCGGTGACCGATCGCTCCATCGTCGTCTCCGACCTCGTCAAGATCTACCGCGGACGTGACGGTGACGACGTCCGGGCTCTTGCCGGCATTTCGTTCGAGGTGCGAGAGGGCGAGGTATTCGGACTTCTCGGACCCAACGGCGCCGGTAAGACCACCGCCCTCGAGATCCTGGAGGGTTTGCGGAAGCCCACCTCGGGCGACGCCGAGGTGGTCGGCATTTCGGTGCGGACCAGGGACCGCTCCCAGAGAGCGACTCTCAGGTCCTCGATCGGCGTCCAGCTCCAGGAGAGCGACTACTTCGAGGAGCTGACACTCGAGGAAACCCTCAGGCTCCTCGCGTCGTACTACCCTCGCTCGCTCGACCCGGAAACCCTGCTCGCCAGGGTGTCCCTGTCCGAGAAAGCGAGAGCGAAATACGGAGAGCTCTCGGGCGGGCAAGCCCGACGCTTTTCCATCGCCGCCGCACTGGTGAACGACCCACAGGTGCTCTTCCTGGACGAGCCGACCACCGGTCTCGACCCCCAGGCCAGGAGGAACCTCTGGGAGCTAGTAGGGGAACTGAAGGCCGAGTCCTCGAGGACCATCGTCCTGACCACTCACTACATGGAGGAGGCCGAGCTGCTCTGCGACAGGGTGGCCATCGTCGACCACGGGCGAGTGGTGGCGCTCGATTCCCCGAGGAACCTGGTCGCATCGCTCGGGGGCGACTACGCCGGAAGCGTCGTGGTGTCGGGTATCGGAGCCGAAGTGGTCGAGCGTTCCGTCGCCCGGTCGCACCTGAAAAAGGTGGTATCTCAGAGGGCAGTCGAAGGCACAGAGGATGCCGGCCCCGCCGAGCCGGGGGGCCACGCAGGTGAGCGCCTGGCCGTCGAGCTGGTATCCGAGAGCCCGGCAGGAATCTTCGAGTCGGTCAACCGCATCGTCGCTGCCGGCGGCAGGATCGAGGACCTCTCGATCAGGACCGCTTCGCTGGAGGACGTCTTCCTGAACCTCACGGGCCGGGCGCTCCGTGACTGAGTCCTTCTCCGCCGCCCTCAAGATCGTTTTCAGGAACCGCCAGAACGTGTTCTGGGGTTTCGCGTTTCCACTCCTGTTCGTCCTCGCCTTCTCGCTATTCAGGGGAGGGAACCAGGTAGACGTCCAAGTCGAGATACTGGCTTCGGATACTGCTCGGGCAGCGGAAGTGGCCTCCGCGCTCGAGCAGAACTTTCGGGGCCTGGAGTCCTTCTCTGTCGCCGGGGTCGGGACTCTCACACCCGAGGCACTGAACGACGCCCGCTCGAGGGTCGAGCAGGACCGGCTCGACCTGGTTGTCGGGGTGGGCGAGCTCCCCCAGGACGCCTCCTCCCGCGTGGCCCTCACGGCCTTCTACGACGAGGCGGACGTGCTGAAGAAGGAAGTGTCCCTCGGCGCCCTCAGGGCATTTGTAGACAAGACCAACCTGGAGGCGGCCGGAATCGCAGACGGCTTCGTGAGGGCGAGCTTCGAGCCGATTGCCTCCAGGACCGTGAACTTCTTCGACTTCACCCTGGCGGGTTTCATCGCATACGGGGTGGCATCCATCTCGGTCATCGGCATCGCCTCGGCCATGGCAGGCTACAGACAGCAGCAGATCCTCAAGCGGCTGGCCTGTACGCCGGTGAGTCCGGTCCGGTTCATGCTGGCCCACATCGGGGCCAGACTGGTGCTGTCGGCGATCCAGGTGGTGGTCATCGTGGCCGTCGCCCGCATCCTCGGCGCCCACGTATACGGAAATCCGGCATGGGCAGTGGCGCTGGTGGTGGCAGGAAACCTGATCTTCTTGAACCTCGGACTGGCGCTGGCCGGCTCGATCCGGGGTGGGCCGGAGGTCGCATCTGCTGCCGGTACGGCCATCACGCTGCCGATGTTCATCCTGTCGGGCTCGTTTTTCTCGCTGGGAGGGCTTCCCCTGCCCATCAGACTCCTTGCCGAGGCCCTCCCATTGACGCCACTGGTTCAGGGCACCCGAAGGATCCTGCTGGAAGGTGCGTCGCTCCTCGACCTGGGTCCACAGCTAGCTGGAATTGCGATCTGGATCCTGCTGACCGCAGTACTGGCGACGGCAGGCTCGAGGCGGCTCCTGGCCCCGGAATGACTTCCAGGCTGGTGCCTCGCCCGGAATGAGACCTGCTTCGACTCCTGGTAATGGTCACCCTTTCACGACAGCAAGCACCGCGACGACACCGGCCGCGATCAACCTGTAAACGACGAAGGGTAGGAAGCTCTTGGTCCGCACCAGTGCGAGAAGGACACGGGCGGCCACATAGCCCGTCACCGCCGAAGTTGCAATGCCCACGACGAACGGAAACACGAGCTGGGCAGCGGATGGGTCCCTGAGGACCTCCACGAACTTGAACGTCCCGGCCCCCGCGGTCACGGGAAGTAGAAGCAGGAACGAGAATCGAGTAGCGGCAGGCCTGTCCAGACCTCGCCCGAGACCGGCGGTGATCGTGATCCCGGAGCGACTAACCCCGGGCGACAGAGCCAGGACCTGAGCTAGTCCGACGACGACCGCATCGGCCATGCGGATCTCGCCCATCGACCTGACCTTGGGAGCGAGACGGTCCGCCAGGAAGAGAACCAGCCCGAAAAAGGCCAGCTGCGCTGCCACCAGAGCGACCGACCCGAGCCGCTCCTCGATCAAGCTCTCGCCAAGCAGCCCTGCTGCACCGGCAGGCACAGACGCGACCAGCACGTAGACGAACAGACGTCGGTAGAATCCGTCGTCGCCCGAGCGCGCGCCGGTGACGAGCGAGCGCCCCATGCGGTAGACCTCTTGCCACGAGAGAACCAGAGCAGCGATTGCCGTGCCGAGATGTGTGGCAGCGTCGAAGCTCTTCTCCATGGCGGCGCTTCCCAATTCCCAGCCGAACGCCCAGCGCACGATGATCAAATGGCCCGATGAGGAGATGGGAAGGAATTCGGTGAGCCCCTGAACCACCCCCAGGGCAATCGCCTCTACTACCCTCACCGTTCTCCCCTCTGAAGCCTCGACTGACTCGCCAGAATGCCGCCAGCAGGGGATGCAGGGCAGATGAAGCAATACGTATCGATCCTTGCGAGCAAGACCGAGTGAGAGCTCCTGGGAATGGTCGGCGTACCTCTCTCCGATAAGGTCGCCCTCGGGACGCTCATCGCAACCCTGGTCGTCTCGATCCTGTTGCTCGTTGCGGAGGTGGTCAGGTCAGACGACCTCGACGGGAAGAGGAAGCTCGCCTGGGTGCTGGCCCTGGTCGTGGGAAGCTTCTTCACCGCTGTGATCTACTTTGCCCAGGGACGGACTGGTCGCCTGGGACGCGCGGCAAGCGTCCTCATGGTCGTTGGCATCCTCCTGGCAATCGGCATCATCGTCGTCTTGGTTCTCCGCCTCTGAAGCCACTTCCGCTGTTGGGCTCCTCCGAATCCGATCGAGCCGTGCTCACCGTTTCGTCTTCTCGGGTGCCCACGGCGAGTCTCCTCCGTAAGGGGACCACCAGTCCTGTTCTTCGTCCCCCCAAGGAATCGTGAAGGGCGCGTGCGCAGCTGGCTCTGCTCGTGATGTCGTATTGGACCCCGAGCACTCCAGGGCCCCGCCCGAGAGGCTCGCCTTGCCGCCCCATCCCGGACCGACCCGACAACTCATACTCGCCTCGGCCAGGAAGCCTCAGAGTAGCTGTAAGTCCCGCAGTGCAGCCTGCCACGGCGCAGAGCCTCAAGAAACACTGAAGGATTCGTAGCGACAGCAGCAACTGGGTCCTCGACCCCCAAGAGCTCGGCGTCGGTCTCCACGTATGCCCTGCCGACAAACTCTGCGTAGTGCGCGTCCGATCCTGCAGCCCCGACTATTCCGTGCCTGCGAGCGTACTGCGCCGCCTCCAGGTTGGAGGAAGGCTCGGCCTTGGCGTTGTGGACTTCCAGGACCGCAACGCGTCCGGCTGCGGCGAAATCGTCCAGGACTTCCCGCCGCAGACTGTTGTGGGCCTTGCAGAAGGGATGCGGTATGTATACGAGCCCGCCCTGGGCCTCGATCCTCTCGAGAACCTCATCAGGCTGCAAGTTGCCGGGAATTCTCTCGTTCAGGAACAGCCCGATTATCTCCCCTGCCCACGTTCGGCACTCCTGGCCCACAACCACCGCGGGAAAGCTTTCGGAGCCCCGTCGTCGGCCAGCCTCCGCGGCCAAAGCAGCCGCCTCCCGAGCCCCCTCTATGGTGCCGTGGTCCGTAATGCAGAGGACATCGATCCCTGCTGCTCGAGCGGAGCGGAGGACATCCACTACGGGTGTCCGGCTGTCGCCCGATCGGCATGTGTGGACATGACAGTCAATCCTCAACCCTCTCCCCCTCCTCCAAATGACCCCATCGAGACTACGGGGACTAAGCCGCCCTGTGCAGGAACCCCTTTGGGCACACCCTCTAGAGCTCCGGTCCCTTCGGTAGTAGAATGCGCATTCACTGGCGAATTCGATCGCGCAGCACCTTTCGCGCTCGGAGCAGAATTGGTCCCCAATGTGTGAGTAGTTAGTAAGCGAGGATCGACTAGAAGAGAGGAGCAGAGCTGATGAAGGGGGATCCCGGGGTAATAGAGGTACTCAACAAGGCACTCGCACTCGAGCTGAATGCGGTGAACCTGTACCTCATCAATTCGAAGCTGCTCGAGAACATTGGAGCCACCAAGTTGGCCAGGATGGCCCGGGAGGAATCCCTAGGAGAGATGCGCCATGCCGAGGCGCTCATCGACCGGATCCTCTACCTCGAGGGCACGCCCCAGATGGACCAGACTGGGCCGATCACGCCTTGGTCGACCGTGACCGAGATGCTTGAGAAACAGCTCGAGTTCGAGAAGGGAGCAGTCGCACTCTACAACGAGGGGATCGCAGTGGCCACCGCCGCCAAAGATGCCGGCTCCAGACTCCTGATGGAGCAAATCCTGAGAAACGAGGAAGAGGAAGTCGACTGGTACGAGTCGCAGCTCGAGCTAGTACGGCGCATCGGCGAGGCCGCATACCTCCAACTCCAGGCCGAACCAGCCGAAGAGGAGGACGGCTGAATCTCGCCGAGCCGGAGGTCAGGTGCACGGTGTCCTCTACCTCCGCAAGAACTAGGCCGCGATCGGGTCTGGGGAGACTCGACCCCCTCACGACGAGGCGATGACAGAAGAGCGGATCCAGGTGAAGGTCGGCTCCAAAGGCCGTGCGAGCCTGATAGTGGGCCCTTCGGACACTGCTCGGAGCCAGGGCAGTGGAGACGTGGAAGTCCTGGGGACGCCGAGGCTGCTGGCACTCTGCGAGGAGGCTGCGGTGGCGGCAATCGCCCCCGACATGCCTCCCCACAAGACATCGGTCGGCGCGCGTGCCGAGATCGACCACGTCGCACCCTCCTTCACGGGCGCTCACGTCGAGGCAGTGGCGAGAGTCGTGGAGGCTACTGGCTCGAGGGTTTACTTCGAGATCGAAGCAAGGGAGGGGGACACCGTGGTCGGGCGATGCAAGCACATACGGGTCATCGTCGACCGCTCCCGCTTCGACCACACCTAGGTCCTCGGAAGAGGGCGGCCCGCCACGTCACTCGATGGCGCGTGGGCCGGCCCAGGTAAACAGCCCAGGAAGGAGGCCTAGACCCCGATCCGCTCCCGCTGGCCCAGGGGGATAACCATGGCTACCCTGGTCCGCCCGACGGTGGAGATCTCTACCGTGGCGCCAACCATCTCTGCGACCCGGTGCATGGTGACGATGCCGAGCTTTCCTACCTCGATGTACGCGGCGTCCGACTCGTAGGTGAAACCCGGGCCCTCGTCCTGGACCTCCAGCTCCAGGACATCCCGCACCGAACGCAGCCTCAGGCGAGCCTTCCTGGGCGAGGCGTACTTCGAGGCGTTGTCGAGGGCCTCGTTGGCGACCCTGTAGATGGCTACCGCAATCGGCCGCTCCAGGCTCCCCGCCCAGTCAAGATCCGCCGTTACCTCGAGACCCTGGCGCCCGTAGGCCGCAACCAGCTCCTTCAAGGCAGCCGTCAAGCCGAGGTGATCGAGGGACGGAGGGTAGACCGTCGACACCAGCGACCTCGCCTCGGCGATGCGCTCGGAGACCGCCGTCGTCGCCTCTTCGAGGAGGAGAGTCGCTTGCGCAGCTTCTCCCCTTTCCAGCATGAGCTTGGCGTGGGAGAGCTTGAGGTACGCCGCCGTGAGGGGCTGTAGCAGCCTGTCGTGGACCCGGGTGGCAACCGCTTCCCCGTCCTTGTCCACCGCCTGGAGGATCTCGTCCACGAGGGCCTTTTCTTCGACGAGCCTCGTCACTACCCTGGCGGTCGCCTCGGTCTCGGCCCTCGCGCCGAGGGAAAGCTTCCAGACCGCCGTCCCCAGGGACGCCACGAATCCGGCGAAGAGGATCGTGCGGTGGACGACCGTGGCGCCCCTCTGGGCAGTCAGGAAGACGAGCATCGTCAGGCCCACGGCCGCAGGACCGACCAGACTGAGCGATGGCGCCAGCAAGCCCCGCAGCGCAGCCATTCCCCCCGTCTCGTGTCGGCGGGCCTCGAGCGCGTCGAGCTCCAAGGAGGGGTAGAGCCCTCTCTGCACGCGCCCCCCGTCGCCGCCGGCGTCGGCGAAGGCTCGCCGGTCCGCCTCGTAGGCCTCGCCGAAACACGCAGCCCCGACTAGGATGAGCGAGGCCGCCCACGCGCTCCCGCCGGTGGGGCGGCGTGCCGCCGCGTGCATGATCTGCGAGACCAGCGCCGTGGTGCCAACCGAGATGGCGACGCAGCCGAGGAGAATCCAGCGGCTCGAGCGCTCGTAGCGCATGTGACCGTGGGCTACGTGCACGGCCGCTCCGGCCACCGCCACCGACCACCCGCCGACCTGCACGAGCGAGAGAGCGCCAAGCCACCCGGGAGCTTCGGTGGTGGGAATCGCGAGCGCTCCCTGGATGGCCAGGACCGCAGCACCGAGGGAGACCGCGTCGAGGGCCGCCATCCTGGGGTGGTGAGGTTCGGAGAAGAAAGCCCGGGACCGCAGGGTAGCCGCGTAGAAGATGAGTGCTGTGCTGACCACTCCGGAGGCCCCAACCGCCAGGAACCACGAAGCGTCCGGGGCACTCCCTCGGGCAGAAAGCACGGATATGGACCCGATGGCCGCACCTGCAAGGCCGAATCCGAGCATGAGGGCTGCCGAGTAGAATCCCAGAGCCGCCAGCGTGTGCCAGAACCTCCGCTCGAGATCCGAGCCGGCCCCGGACGCGGCCAGGAACGTGGAGGCGACCAGGCCGTAGACGAAGGCCGTCGGGAGGCAGGCCAGCGGAGGGTAGAGGCGAGATCCGACGTCGCCGAACAGCGCCACGCCCAGAACGGTCACGAGCGCGAGCAGGGTGAGGACACGGCGGAGCGTGGGCATCGCTTCGGCAATCGGAGTGTGAGCACTTACGTCCAAGTCGATCCTGGGACGCCGGTCCACTGGGAAGATACGCCTCGCTAGGTAATTTCGGCACGCTGGGTGGCCGACTTATGCGGAATTGGCTCGGGCCGGGGTAGCCGGCTCGCCAACCTCGGGCAGTGGTCGGCCGCCCCTCCTCAAGAAGATCCCCGGCCTACGGCCCTTGCTACTGCGGCCACCCGGAGCAGGACCCCGGCCCATGCGACACAGGATACGAGGGCCAGGCCGAGCAGTGGTGCGCCCAATGTCACGGCGACCGCTGTCAGGAACAGGCGCCCGTCTCGTCCGGCGAGGAGGTTGCCGATCGCCCGCTCGACTCCTTCAAGTCGGGGACGGAGCGGCTCGGGAAGCACCAGCGCCGCCCTGTCCTTCGACGACATCGACAAAAGCGAGCCACCCACGCAGACAGCTACCAGGGCGACCACCGCCCGTGGAGAGGCGCCCAGCTCGAGAGCGCGAAGCCCCACCCCGAGACAGATGGCCGTGTCTCCGACACGGTCGAGCACACCGTCGAGCAGCCGTCCGAATCGGCTGGTGCGGAATGTGGCCCGGGCGACCTCTCCGTCCACACCGTCGACCACGGAGGCAGCCTGGATCAATATCCCCGAAAGAATTCCGGGTATCGCGCCGGAGGCCGCCACCACGGCCCCTACCAGTGCCACCAGAAAGGCCACGATCGAGATCGCGTCGGGAGCCGGACGCCACCGGCTCAGGACAGAGGTTATCGCCAGGGAAAGCGGCCTGTTGAGGAGGCGGGCGACGATGCCGTCCTTGTCGCTCCGAAGAGCTTGGAGGGCCTTCCTCCTCGCCCACCTGAGGTCATTCGGGGTGTCGATGTCCTGCCAACTACAGCCCTCGGGTACCCGAACAGCCCTCAAGGAGCCCGTGTGTGCGATGGCCCGCAGTGCCGACGTCACCGTCACCTCTCCCGAATCCGGCCGGGGGCCGAGGTGGGCGAAGACCGCCGGGGTGAGTAGGTGGGCCCCTGCGTCGACAGACAGCAGACAGCCCGGTCGCCCCGTGATGTCCTTGCCGATCTCTACTACCCTGCCTTCAGGGTCGATCAGGACCTTGGTGGCTTCTTCGTCGTCGATTCCCGCTCTTCCCGGAGAATCGACGAGGACACAAGGGGCCTCGGCTTCCAGCAAGCCCTTCAAGCATTCCACGGTGGTGAAGTGGTCTCCAGAAACGGAGAGAAACGCCTCGCCGATCTCGATGAACGGCTCCACGGCGGCCAGGCTGGCACCGTTGCCCTCCTGCCAGCGGGGGGCAAAGACTACCTTCAAGCTGCCGTCGCTCAAGCGATCCGCCAGGGCTTCCCTGCAGTAGTCGCCGACAGCAGGATCAGCGCCGTAGACCACCACGACTTCTTCCAGCCCGAGCTCGAAGAGCGTCCTTATCGCTCGCTCCACGAGAGGTACGCCCAGCAAGGGGTAGAGCATCTTCGGCCGACCGGCCCGACGGCCGAGCCGGCTTCCCCGGCCCGCAGCCAGGACCACGCCCTTCTTCACCGGTCGAAGTCCTTCTGAAGGTACCGGCCCGGCCGGCCGGTGGAGCAGACTCGCCTCGAGGGCGCCGTGCGCGCCCGACACGTCGCCGATTCCCATGAACGCCTGGGCCTCCTCGATCCACCAGAACTGCCAGAACGTCGAAGTAGGTATCAGGACGGACGTGACCGCTTCCAGAGGAGTATTAGCCGAAGCAAGATCTTCTCGGCCTGGATTCAGAAGCCGTGAAAATCTTAGCATCGACCCCGGCAGGTCGGTCAGGGAGGGATTGTGCGGTTCGGCATATTCCTGGCCCCGTTCCACCCCGTGGGACAGAACCCCACCCTTGCACTCGAACGGGACCTCGAGCTCATCCAGCACCTCGATTCACTGGGCTTCGACGAGGCCTGGATCGGAGAGCACCACTCGGCCGGCTACGAGATCATAGCCTCGCCCGAGATCTTCATAGCCGTAGCCGCCGAGCGGACCAGACGTATTCGCCTGGGAACGGGAGTGTCCTCGCTCCCCTACCACCACCCTCTGATGCTGCTCGACCGCATGGTGCTGCTCGATCACCTGACCAGAGGACGGGTGATGCTGGGCTGCGGTCCGGGGTCGCTCCCCTCCGATGCGTTCATGATGGGCATCGACCCGCTCCGACAGCGGGAAATGATGGAGGAAGGCCTGGAGGCGATCACGAGGCTGCTTCGCTCCGAGGAACCGGTCACCATGGAAGCCTCCTACTTCCGCCTGGAAGAGGCGCGGCTCCAACTCAGGCCCTTCACCCGACCTCACTTCGAGGTGGCGGTCGCAGCGACCGTATCCCCTGCCGGGCCGAGGGCGGCCGGACGGTTCGGCCTCGGACTGCTGTCGGTCGCCGCCACCTCCGAGCAGGGCTTCTCGCTTCTGGACCGACACTGGGAGATAGCCGAGGCCGAGGCGGCCCGGTACGGCCAGAGCGTCTCCCGTGAAGCCTGGAGGCTCGTGGGCCCGATGCATCTTGCTGACACCGAGGCCCAGGCCCGCGCAGACGTGGCCTTCGGGCTAGAGCGCTGGATCGAGTACTTCCGGGAGGTCGCAGCCCTGCCCCTGGCTCCTCAGGGTGTGGATACGGACCAGTTGGTGGATTCCCTCAACGCCTCCGGACTCGCCGTCATCGGCACGCCCGATGCCGCCGTGGAGCGAATCAGGCAGCTACAGGAAAAGTCGGGCGGCTTCGGCGCCTTCCTGATCATGGCCCATGAGTGGGCCGACCGGGAAGCGACGCTTCACTCATACGAGTTGTTCGCCCGCGAGGTGATGCCTCACTTCAAGGGGAGCCTCTCCTCGCTCGAAGCCTCGAGAGACTGGGCGGCTGCCAACCGACCCAGGTTCATGGGCGCCGTAGCTCAGGCAATCCGGAAGGAGATCGCCAAGCACGCATCGGAAAGCGACTCTGAAAGCGACAAGGAGGGCACACCGGGATGAGCGATACAGAAGCTCAGGCGGACGAGTACGACAAGCTCAGAAGGCGCGTCTTGTGGAAGCTGCCCTACGGTCTCTACATAGTGGGTAGCCGCTCGGGCGACCGGCTGAACGGGATGACTCTCAACTGGGCGACACAGGTCAGCTTCGAGCCTAAGCTCCTGGCGATCTCGGTGGAAAGGGAAGCCTTCACTCACGAGCTGATCTCGGATGGGAAGGCCTTCTCCTTGAACATCGTCGACCGGGAAGACCGGGCGATCGTCAGGAAGTTCGTAAAGCCGGTAGAAGTGGACCTCGAAGCCCGGACTCTCAACGGGTTTCGGTTCCATACAAGAAAGACGGGCTGTCCGATCCTGGACCAGGCAGTTGCCTTCCTGGACTGCACGCTCTGGAAGGCCGTGGAGACGGGCACCCACACGCTGTTCATAGGAGAAGTGGTGGACTGCGGGTTCCTCAAGGCTGAAGAGACGCCCGTACTCCGCATGGAAGACACCAGGCTCAACTACGGGGGCTAGCAAGATGCCCGCTCCTCGAATTACCTTCGGCCTCCAAGCGAAAGACGAGGCAACGCCATCATGTAGGGAGCCTTAGCGACCAGAGGGTTCGCCTGATAGACTTGGCCGACCAGACACGAAGATCGAGTACGGCTCGGACTTCGTACTTCATATCAATCGATTACCTACCGACTGGAGCAAACCATGAGCCTCACCCCCCCACCGAGCCGCTATCAGCCACCCTCCCAGCCTCCAGGAGGTTCCACACCCCCTCAGCAACCGGGAGGATTCGCGCCGCAGGGTCCCGCCCCCGGCCCCGGACCTGCAGAACCTGCCGGTGGATACCAGCCTCCGGCACAGCCTCCCCCCCAGCCTGGCGAGCACCCATCGCCACAGCAGCCCGGAGCGTATCCGGCCCCGGGGCAACCGCAGCAGCCGCCCGCCGCCTACCCACCCTCTTACTACCCGCCCCAGCCCCAGGCGGCAGCTCGGGGAGGAAAGGGCTGTATGTACGCGATCGTGGGCATCGTGGTGGCCGTCGTCTTGATAGTGGGAGGACTGGCCGTCATCGGCGCCTTGGTCGACGATCGGCCCACCCCTACTGCCACCGGAACCGGCGCCACCCCTACCTCACAACCGACAGGCGGAAAGTCCGCAGACAAGGGTGACTTCAAGCCCTTTTACACCGCCTCCTCGGATCCGACCAACCGCGTCATAGAGTCGGCGGCGAGAGAGTCCAACCTGGTCGAGGAGATCTCCCTAGGGCTGAACGAAGCTTTCGCCCTTCCTTACGACGTCGGACTCGGAATGGCCGAATGCGGCGAGCCCAACGCCTTCTACTCGGGCAAGGACAAGCAGCTGACAATCTGCTACGAGCTGTTCGCGTTCCTGATCGAACTATTCGAGGGCGACACCGAAAGAGTCGCGGGAACCTTCACCTTCATCATCTTCCACGAGCTCGGCCATGCGGTGATCGACGTATACGAGCTTCCGGCCGTCGGACGTGAAGAAGACGCGGCGGACCAGTTGGCTACCCTGTTGCTCATCAAGGGCGCAGACGACGACGGGGCGTCGGCCATCGCCGCGGCCGAGTTCTTCGGCAGGATTTCGGGAGGGCAGCTCAACTTCGCAGACGAGCACTCGCTGAACGAGCAGCGACTCTTCAACATTCTGTGCTGGCTGTACGGATCCGATCCCGGCAAGTACGTCCGCATCGTCGGATCCGGTTTTCTTCCCGTCGACAGAGCCGAGCGCTGCCCGGACGAGTACAACCAGCTCGAGCGCTCCTGGAGCAAGCTTCTGGAGCCCCACATAAAGGGCTGACCGGACGAGGCAGGCAAGAGGGCTGCCTGCTAGCTAGCCAGGGATGCCGCCGCCGGGTCGCAGAACAGATAAGTAGCTCTCCTGCCTCGAATGCGCGAGGCGGGGATGTCTGAATCCCCGGCCAGGAGGCGCCGCACGGCTTGGGCCTTCTCCGGTCCTGCGGCAAGGAACGCCACGACCTCCGAGCCGCAAAGCGCCCGGGGTGTGAGCGTGAGCCTCCTGTGGTCCTCGCCTTCTACCACGGCCACGAGCGGGTCGGACGGGCCGTCCAGCTCCACGGCCGGATCCCCTGGAAAGAGGGAGGCCGTGTGCCCGTCCGCGCCCAGGCCCAGTAGCGCGAGATCTATCGTCCGTCGGCCGAGTGCTGCTTCATAAGTCGAGGGGTCGCAACTTTCCGAACGCATCCTGTGGGCCGTCGTGGAGATTTCCGAGAACAGGAGGCGGTACGCTCTGCCGAAGTTGGAATCCATATGCGACGGCGGGACGCAGCGCTCGTCCGAGAGAAAGAACTCTGCCGAGTCGAGGTGGAGTCCCTCTGCCGATTTCCTCAGTCTCTCGAAGAGCGGCACCGGCGTGCGCCCGCCTGGCACCACCACGACTCGGGGCTTTAGCTCCTCCCACAAGTCGACTACACGTTCGACCCAGTTCTCGTCGACTACGAGAGAGACGGATTCGTCGATGCCGCCCACCTGGGACCCCCTCCGGTCTCCTGATCGAGCCTCCTCTTGGGGAGCCCGAATCTTCGCCTCGCCGGTTCACCCTAGTTCCCGACCGCGTGGCCGCCCCTCAGCGATCGGAAGCAGAAGATCGCTCGGCTGTGACTCCCAGCTCTTTGAGGGCCAGCTCACGCACCGCCTTGTAGTCGACCTTGCCCGAGGGAGCGCGGCCTACCGTTTCTACGAAGAGGACGTGCCTGGGCGCCTTGTACGAGGCGATCCGGGACTTGGCGTGCCCGACAAGCTCCTCAGCCCGCACCCCGGCTCCGGGTTCTAGCTCGACCACGGCAGTAACCGCCTCGCCGAAGCGCTCGTCGGGCACCCCGACAGCTACTGCGTCCTTCACGGCCGGATGCTCCTTGAGCACTTCCTCGACCTCTTCGGGGAAGACCTTCTCCCCACCGGTGTTGATGCACACCGACCCTCGTCCGAGAAGTCTGATGGTGCTGTCGGCCTCGACCGTGGCGAAGTCCCCCGGTACGACGTAGCGCTCGCCGTCGATCACCCTGAACGTCCTGGCCGTCTTCTCGGGGTCCTTGTAATACCCGATCGGATTGGGGCCTTTCAGCGCCACCATCCCCACCTCGCCCGAGCCGGGCTCCACGTCCGTCCCGTCGTCCCTGATCACCCGTGCCCTTTCCCCAAGCCTGAACCTGGCCGTCACCTCGGCCTCGCCGCCCGCCGAGACCGACTGGCCCATCCCGAGCGCTTCCGACGACGAGAAGGCGTCCACCAGCATCATGCCCGGGTTTTGCTTGAGGAGCCCTTCCTTGGTCTGCTTGCTCCACATCACCCCCGAGGAGATGATCATGCGCAGCGACGAAAGGTTCCACCGCCCAGGATTCTCGTCGAGCGCCCGCAAGATGGGCTTGGCGAACGCGTCTCCGACGATGGAGAGCGAGTTGACCTTCTCCCGCTCGACCGCGTCGAGGAGCTCTTCAGGGTCGAAGTGCCTTCCCTCCAGAGTGACGATCGCCCCGCCGAGGCACATGACCTGGAAGGCCGTGATCGCTCCCGTACCGTGCATGAGCGGGCAGGCGGGAAGTCCGATAGGCGGTGGCGAGGACTTCATCCTACGGGCCACCACCTCCGAGTCAGGCTTGCCAGGGTCGCCCCCCATAGAGAGGGCGAAGACCCTGTAGAGGTCGTCCTGGCGCCACATGACGCCCTTGGGCATCCCGGTCGTACCGCCCGTGTAGAGCATGTACAGGTGGTCGCCGCTTCGACCCCAGGGAGCGGTGCCGTCCTCACCGGAGGAGGCCGATCCGGCCAGCTCCTCGTAATCGACCGCCCAGTCGGGGCGAGGGCCCGTGCCGTCGTCCACCCAGACGAATAGCTTCACCCGCCCGAGCGAGCCTCTTAGGCGCTCCAGCTTCTCCGAGAAGATCCCGTGGAAGACGATCGCCTCGGTGTCCGAGTTGTCCCAGAGGTATAGGAGCTCGCGGTCCTCGTACCGGTAGTTGGTGTTTACTGGAACAAGCCCGGCCTTGAAGGCGGCATAGACGCTTTCGAGGTACTCGGGGCAGTTGTAGAGGTACTGAGCGACTTTCGACTGCTCCTTCAACCCCGCCTCGACGAGGGACCTTGCCAGGCCCGAGGCTCGCCGGGCGAACTCGGCCCAACTGAAGCGCCTATCGCCCTGGATCTGAGCGGGACTGTCGGGCAGGACCTCGGCAGCGACGTCCCATACGTCGGCGAAGTTCCACTCCTCTGCAAGCATGATTGCGCTCCCCAGGAACCGGATTCGTCTTCGAGCGTGGACGACACGAGCAGAGAGGTCGGTCCCCTGGTCGCGTCCACAGGTCCGGTGCTGGCACCTCCAGGCCCACCTGCCCTCGCAAGCATTGCCCTCTCGCAAGGATGCAGTCTGGCCGTTGTTACCGCCGAGTTTATATCGTAGGCTCTTGCCATGGACTTCGAACTCCCCCCCGAAGACGACCCCCGCCGGAAAGAAATTCGCGAGTGGCTCGCTGCTCACCCTTCCCCGTCCGGCAAGGAGCTGGCCGAAGCCGGACTGGTCGCCCCGCACTGGCCCAGGCCCTGGGGGCTGAACGCCGATCCCATTCACCAGTTGATCATCGAAGACGAGCTGAAACGGGCTGGGGTCCGCAAGCCTACCAATCCCATCGGGATCGGATGGGCCGGTCCGACCATCCTCCAGGCGGGGACCGAAGAGCAGAAGAAGCGCTATCTGTTCCCCATCCTCTCGGGGGAAGACATCTGGTGCCAGCTCTTCTCAGAGCCGGGAGCGGGCTCGGACCTGGCGTCGCTTCAGACCAGGGCCGTGCGGGACGGCGACGAGTTCGTGGTCACCGGCCAGAAGATCTGGACTTCGCTGGCCCACGTCGCCAGGTACGGGATACTCCTGGCCCGCACAGACCCAACCGCCCCGAAGCACAAGGGGATCACCTACTTCATCTGCCCGATGGACGCCGAGGGGATAACCGTACGCCCCATCGTCGAGATGACGGGCTCCCACACCTTCAACGAGGTCTTCCTCGACGAGGTGCGCATCCCTGCCGAGAATGTCGTTGGCGAGGTCAACGGGGGATGGAGTCTGGCCAAGGTGACCCTGGCCAACGAGCGGGTCTCCCTGTCCGAGGAGGGCGCCATCTGGGGAGCAGGCCCCACAGCCATGGACCTGATCGAACTCGTCCGCAACCGGGGCGGGGTCCGCGAGCCCTGGCTGAGGCAGAGGCTAGCCAGGCTCTACACGGAGCACCACATCCTCCGGCTCCTGCGGTACAGAACCATCACCTCTTCCATCCGGGGCGAGCCGCCCGGGCCATGGTCGTCGATCCGCAAGCTGCTGGCAGACGAGCACGGACAGCACATTATGGAGCTGGCCAAGGACCTCTCGGGCGCCGGGGGGATGCTGGCCACGGCCGGGCCTCTGGGAAGCGACGCCGGGATCTGGCACTACGGCTTCCTGTTCTCGCCAGCGCTCACCATCGGCGGGGGCACCTGGGCCGTGCAGAGGAACATCATCGGCGAGAAGATCCTCGGTCTCCCCAAGGAGCCCTCCCTCGACTAGGGTATCCCGACAGAATCTCGGGCGCTCGGGCAGGTCGAAAAGCACTTGAAGGCCGGAAGACACGGCGGCTCGTCCAGGCACAGGCTGGGGAAACCTCTGTCGGGTAGTGCTCTACCTCGCACTAGCTAGGTCGGCTAGGCCTCCACGGTCTCCAGGGCGATCTCGGCCTCTTCGGCACCCTCGCCCAACAGCGCCTCCTCGTCGGTGAGGGAAAGCGCCTTCTCCATGACCTGGATCCGGCGCTCGACCTGGTCGTAGCCGGTCTTGATGAAGCTGGCGATGAACTCCACCTCTCCGACGTCCACGTTGAAGGCGTCGGCAAGCGGTTGGGCGCGGTCGGTAAGGAAGCGCCCATCGTCGTCGAAGAGCGAGCCGACGGCCTCCTTGGGGAAGCGGAACTGACCGAAGAAGTAGTCGGCCAGCTCGTAGATGCGCGACCTGGCAAAGTCCATCAAGTCGGGGTGCTCAGCGAGGATCCGCCGGCAGAGGTAGGTTCCGTAGGTGATGTGCCTTCCCTCGTCGCGCCGGACCAGCGCCAGGCCCTGCTGCAGGCCCGGTAGTACCTTCCAGCGCTTGAACAGCTCTCCCCAGAGCTTGTATCCGGAGATCGCCAGGCAGCCCTCGATGAACTGGTTGTAGGTGATCCCACAATCGAGGAATGCCTCGGGGGACCTGTCGACCAGCACTCGCCGCATAACCTTCGGGAGCTCGCTCTCGAAGATTCCCACCGTCGGGTCCCGCTCCACACCGAGCTCCCTGCGACGCTGCTCCCCTTCTTCGTAGAGCCGCTGAGGGTCCTCGCCCACAGCGTCGAACCAGCGCCTGAAGAAATCGACGTGCTTGGCCTCTTCCATCGCGAAGGTCGTCAGGTAGACAGCTTCTTCGACCCGTCCCTCGTCGGCCACTCCGATGATGAGCGGGACGATGTCCAGGGTCACGGACTCCTCTCCCACCATGAAACCCCTGGCGAAGAAGGCTATGGTCCGCCTCTGCTGTTCGTCCATGCGGGCGTAGTCTTCCTTGTCCCTGGAGAAGTCGATCTCGGTCGGATTCCAGAAGAGCTGCTTCGCCTTCTGATAGAGCCGCCAGGGGACTATGTCGTAACGGAGCCCCCTCGAAGACTTCCACTCGGCCTCGTGCCGGATGACCTGGGTGATATCGGGAAGGGTTGTATCGGTAGCCATGAGCCTCTCCTGACCGACCTGCCTGAAGCATCCGCCACGGCGAATTGGCACCGGGCTTACTCTGGAACTGAGGTTACCAGAGGGAATTGTCGGGCGCTAGGGGGAAGAGGAAAGCGGGAAGGGCGCAGAGTCGGATGCCAGGGAAAAGGAGGCGGCTACCGGCGAGGTCCGCCGCCGAGAGAAGGATCCGCCGCCGGAGGGCGAGGCACGGGGCGTCCCCGAGAGAAAGTGGCGGCACCACAGAACCAGGAGTCCTTGGGAAAGATCCGATGCTACGGGTAAAGCGGGAGAGGCCGCCTCAACCTGCTCCGGCGCTCGAGATGGTCGAGAACCGGCCGAAGCGCCTTCTGACGACTCGCCGCCGATAGTCGAAGAGATAGCGGGCGACCGCAACTGTCACGCCTGCCGACGCCTTCGCGGCAGGCGGACCGATCCAGATGTCGTCGAGGATGTCGCAACCCGAGTCGGATCCCTTGTCCTGCGCGACGGGCTCGGAGGGGGCCGCCGGCGACCCGAGCGACTCGAAAGTGTGTCTGTGAAGCCACCTGAACGGAGCGCCGACGTGGCTTGCATCGAAGAAGCGCCTGGGCGGCTCGACTCCGAAGATCTTTCCGGAATAGCGCCGACCGAGCGGTCCTTTCCCTGACCGAAAGACCACGACAGTCTCCTCCGGCGCCTCCGCCACTCTTTCGGGGGCCTCCACGATCTCGAAGGGGAGTCGAGGCGGCATCAAGGACTCCAGGTTGTAGGGGCAGGAGTAGAAGTCAAAAACCTGCGCTCGCGGAGTAGCCACGGCGACCCTCGACTGCACCAGGATACCGGACCTCTTCTTCACATCAGGGGGAGTGTCGGCCCCGAAGACCTCGTGCGGAGTCACGCCCTCGGACACCACCAGGGGGGGTTGATCGAAGATGTCCTCCAGTGCCGGCCCCAGCTCCGGATGGTCGAACTCGAATCCCAGCTCGCCCAGTCGAGACGGTTCGACTCTCGCCCCGCCGAGCAATGCCGAGGCGCCTTCCTTGAGCACCAGGCGCAGCAACGGAGCCGGCACCATCCAGGGCGCCCTCACACCCATCGCCTTGCCCAGGGACTCGACGAAGTCTCTGTAGCGAACGGCATGGGGCGCCACGACATTGAAGGGCCCCGTGGCTCTTTCGTCCGAGACAAGCAGCTCGACCGCCCTGCAGAGGTCGTCGAGGTGGACCCACGGGAACCACTGGCCCCCCGAGGAGAGCCGTCCTCCAAGCCTTGCCCTGAATAGCGGGCCCAGGACCTCCAGGGTCCCCCCGTAGCGGTCGAGCACCACACCGAATCGGGCGAGCACGACCCGGACCCCTAGTTGCTCTGCACGACTGGCCGCTTCCTCCCAGCGCCCACACAGGTCGGCCAGATATCCCTGTCCTGGAGCGCTCGACTCGTCCACCGTCCCCTCGGGACGATCGCCGTAGTAGCCCACAGCCGAGGTCGAGACCAAGACCCGGGGCCTTGGGAAGGCCTGCTCGAGACTCCTCACCAGCTCCTCGGTCAGACCCACTCGGCTGGCCTCGGCTTCGGAGAGCCTCCGCCTGCTCCAGCGGCGCCCTACCAGCGGGGAGCCGGCGAGGTTCAGGACGGCGTCGCTCTCTGAGAGAGCCTCGGGAGAGGGAACTCCGGAGGGCGCCACGTGGAAGTCGACGTCGCAACCGAGCGCCCGTCGCCCACGCTGGGGCGAGCGTACGCAGGCCACTATTTCGTGCCCGCGGCTGCGCAGGTGCAAGGAGACCGCCTTGCCTATGAACCCGGTGGCCCCTACGATCGCTACCTTGATGACGACCCCCTCTCTCGACACGCGTTTTTCCAGAAATTTACCGCCGCTATACTGCCAGCGCCGCCTGCCCTGGAGTCTCGGCTCTCTTGACACGAGTTTTTCCAGAGATTTACCGCCCCCTACGGTGCCGTCAGCCCGCCCCTCGGCTAAAGCCTCTTATCGAAGGATCCCGGTTCTCAGGAGGGTCTGCGAGTCGGCCAGTCGCTCCGGACTCGGCCAAAGCCTCTTGCCGTAAGGACCTCAGGTGGCCCAGCCCACCGAGGGGTCGGTGGACCAGTTCCCTTGTGCCGGGATCATGCCGGGTGTGTGTCCGGCGCAAAAGTCCGAGGCTCGCGTCGGCACCGAGTTCCCGTACAGGGTGTTGGCAGGGGGCACGATCTCGACCACCATTCCAAAGGAGTCGCCGGAAGGACTCGCCACCGCAAGACAGAGATAGTCCCCGAACGAATGGTCCACCGAGACTTCCTTGAAATGCGTCGACGCGTTCGGGCCCATCCAGTACAGGCCGTACTCCTCGGCCTTCAGTAGGTCCGGATCCGACGTGAAGGTCTCGCCGTTGGAGGCGTAGTAGGCCATCTCCGCAGTGACCGCTATTCTGAGGCTGGCCTGGGCCGCACGGTTCATGGCCCTCCTCCTGGCGCCTAGGAACGTGGGGATGGCGATGGCCATCAAGATCGCAATGATGAGCACGACGACCATGAGCTCCACCAGCGTGAAGCCTGCTTCGGCTGGTCGATGCCTCGCCTCAGACCCGACGGAGCCCCTGACCGCCGGGCAACGTGTCTTCCCGGCCCGCCCGCGGGCCTCCCGACCCGATGCTGTGAAGGCCGCCTCGAGGACACCTCGGCTCCGTGAAGGGCGCATGGCAGTATCGCCTCCTCCCTGGCGAACCGCGGAGCTCCATGGCCACGTCCGGCCCGCAGAAGCGCTCGCCCCGCTCCTCCCCGATTTCATCCCGAAAACAAAAAGGGCGACGACCGGATTCTCCTGTCCGGTCATCGCCCTCCCCGCAATCTGCCACTATACATCGGACAGAACCACGAAAACATTTACTCCACCACCGAATCCTGCCGACCCCGTCGCCGCCAGCGACCCTCTCCCGAGACTCCCCCGAGAGCGAAGAGTTCCTGTGAGCGTGGCGGTGGCTCAGGCGACCCGGGCCGACCCTCCCCCCAGAGCGAGGCCTACCCGAGCGATTCTGCGAAGCTGCAACCATCGGAAACCGACCGTCCTGCGAGAGCGAAGGATGCCCGTGAGGGTCTAGGAGCGCGGGGCAGGGAAACGACCTCCCTAGAGCGAGGGTTCCCGCCCCGGGGTCAGGTACCTGCCGGGGCTGCCGGGAGTGCGGAAGAGTGGCCCGGAGTGCGAAAGTTCGCTCGGCCGTGGCAGCAAACCCGGAGTAAACGGGGGTAGCAAACGACCAGTCCGCATGCCATCTCGAAAAAACGAGGAGCGCCCCCAAAGGGCGCTCCTCGCGGTGGTCCAGGGGGTCGGATGATCTGGCGATGTCCCCCAGCCTCACGCCACGAGCGTGTCCAGCTCTCGCTCGGCATCCTCGGCCCCTGCGCCAAGGATCGCGTCTTCTTCGCTCATGCCTATAGCCTTCTCGAGAACCTGGATCCGGCGGTCCACCTGGTCCCAGGCGTTGTACATGAAAGTCGCAAGGAACTCGATTAGCTTCTGCTCCAGGCCCAGCATCTCGGCCGGTGGTAGCTTGCTGCGATCCAAGTTCCCCTGCTCGTCGAAGAAACCGCGCACCACCTCCCTGTCTATGGGGAACCCGAAGAAGTAACGGAAGTAGTAGTCGCCGAGCTCGACGAGGCGCTTCCTTGCAAAGTCCATCAGTTCGGGGTGCTCGGCGATGATCCGGCGGCACAGGTAGGTGCCATAGGTGATGTGGCGGCTCTCGTCCTTCCGAACGTGGTGCAGACCCTCTTGCAGGCCCGGAAAGCCCCCGCTCTCCGCGAAGAACTGCGCCCAGAGCTTGTAGCCGGATATCGCCAGGCAGCCCTCCACGAACTGGTTGTAGGTCAGTCCGCAGTCGAGGAACGCTTCGGGCGACCGGTCGAAGAGCACCCGCCGCATCACCTTGGGCAGCTGACTGTTGAACATCCCTTCGGTCGGGTCGAATTGAACACCGGCCTGCTTGCGCCTCTCGTCCGCCAGGTCATAGATGCGCTGCGGGTCCTCGCCGATAGCGTCGAACCACCTCCGGAAGAACTCGACGTGCTTTGCCTCCTCGAAGGCGAAGGTGGTGAGGTACATTGCCTCCTCGGTGCGACCCTCGTCGGCTACGCCGATGATGAGGGGGACGATGTCCAGGGTGACTGACTCCTCGCCGACCATGAAGCCACGGGCGAGCACCGCCGCCGCCAGACGCTGGTCTTCGGAGAGCTTCTGCCAGTCCTTGGCGTCCTGGCTGAAGTCGATCGCCGCAGGATCCCAGAAAAACTTCTTTGCCTTCTCGTATAGCTTCCAGGGAACGGTGTCGTACCTGAGACCGGTGGAGGACCGCCACTGACCTTCGTGACGCTTTATCTCGACGATGTCCTTTTGCGAAAGCACCTGACTCATTTCGCTCCTCCGTCACATGGTCGGCCAGACCCGGGTAACCCTTGCCGCGCCAGGGGGCACAACACGGCCCACGCCTACTTCATCCCCGTAGCACGGCAAATCCCCTGCTGAGACAATGCGGCTAAATTTGTCTCAGCTTTGCGAATACTATAGCCCGTTACGCCACATTGCAATAGGTCACTATCGAGGTGTGACGCAAATCACACTCGGGTCGGTCGCCCGAGAGGCCCTGTCCCACTCGGCGCCGCAACACCTGGCGCGCTCCGGGTACGAGCTGCCACGGTCAGGCGAGATCGAGAGGGTCCGCGCACCGCAGCGACGGCGCACCGGCCCCGCAGCGATGCCAGAGCGTCGACTCACCAGGGCCGGAGCGAGGGAACGCCGTTGTCTCGCCAGGGCCGAGGAGATGGGCCAGCGAACTCTAACCGGGGCCGAAACAGAGCCACAGCGAGGGAACAGCGACGCCTCACCAGCGGGGTTGCATAATTCCGAGCGATTTAGTAAGATTTCTCTGGCGGCATGGTGGGCAAGACTGTAGCATCGGAGTATTCCGAAGCCATCAGCCTGCGCCGGACTAGACTTCGCCAATCACGGTCGAAATGCTCACGAGAAACCTCTCTCCCGAAATTGCCAAGGAGATCGACCGCTTCGAGGAGTCGATCAACAAGTACCTCGCAGGCGAGCTCGACGAAGAAGTTTTCCGCCCGATACGCCTCACTAACGGGATCTACGGAATCCGCCAGGGCAACAACCTGCAGATGGTCCGGGTGAAGATCCCTCAGGGGCGACTCGACCCGGACCAACTCGAGATGCTGGGACACATCGCAGAGGAGTACTCCCGGGGATTCGGACACGTGACCACCCGCCAGAACGTCCAGTTCCACTTCGTGCGACTCGAGCGCTGCGCCGACGTCATGCGTCTCGTCAACTCCGTGGGGCTGACGACCAGGGAAGCCTGCGGGGATACGGTTCGCAACATCACGGGTTGCCCACTCGCAGGCACCTGCCCACTCGAGAATGCCGACATCTCGGCATGGGCCCGGGCCGCCACGGACTACTTCCTGCGCCATCCCATCTCTCAGCGGCTCCCCAGAAAGTTCAAGATCAGCTTCTCGGGATGCGAGAAGGACTGCTCCGCAGGAACCATCAACGACATCGGCGTCATCGCCGTCAAGGACGACCAGGGCCGCCTGGCCTTCAGGCTCCTGGTGGGCGGCGGCTTGGGCACCACGCCGTTCCCCGCCCAGGTCCTAGAGGAATTCACGCCGCCCGAGGACCTCATCATCACGATGGAGGCCATCTTGCGCGTCTTCGACCGCATGGGCAACCGCAAGAACAAGAACCGAGCCCGCATGAAGTGGCTGATCCAGTCGATCGGCATGGACGAGTTCCGTGCGGCCGTCCTGGACGAGAGGGAAAAGCTCCGGTCTGTCGTCGGCGAGCGTACTCCCTCCGGTGTTCCCGAGGCTGTCCTCGATTCGGGCCCTGAGACCTTCGGCCAACTGGGGCCCCTGGGGGAGGGCCTGCCCTCCGGAAACGGCTCCCGCATAGAGCGCTTCGTCCAGCCGACCTTCGAGGACTGGAAAGCCTCCAACGTCGTCGCCCAGCGCCAGTCGGGCAAATTCGCTGCCTACGTGTCGCTGCCCATCGGTGACATTACTGCCGACCAGTTCCGGGAACTGGCCGACCTGTGCCGGCGGTACGGCGAAGGAGAGGTCAGAGCCACGATCCGTCAGAACCTGGTCTTCCGTTTCCTTGAAGAGAGCGACCTGCGCCCCTTCTACGAGGAACTCCAGAGGATCGGCCTGTCGAACATCGAGGGGGAGCGTGCGGCAGACGTCGTCGCTTGCCCGGGAGCCGACACCTGCAACCTGGCGATAACCCAGAGCCGCGGGCTGGCCAAGGCCATAAGGGAAGAGCTGGTCGCCTCGGGCCTGGCGGACCTGCCAGGGGTCAGGATCAACATCTCCGGATGCTCGAACTCCTGCGGACAACATCACATAGCCGATATCGGCTTCTTCGGCTTCGAGAAGCGCATCGACGGGAACTCGGCCCCAGGCGCCCATATGCTGCTGGGCGGAGGGGTGGTCTCGGCCGGACAGGTTCAGTTCGGCAAGCGAAGCCTCAAGCTGTCCGCCAAGCGGGCACCGAAGGTCGTCACCTCGATCCTGGCGTCCTACGCCGAAGAGAGGCTCCCCGGCCAGTCCTTCAAGGAGTGGCTGGAGGCTCGAGGGGTGGAGACAATAGAAAAGCAGGTGGAAGAGATCGGTCGCCCGCGCCCGTACTCTGAAGCTCCCGAGGACTTCATCGACTGGGACGAGGAAGAACAGTTCCAGGTCAAGCTGGGCCGGGGCGAGTGCGCGACCTGAGTTCGCTCCACGCGCGTAATTGACCTACCCCCGCGAGCAGCCGGTCGTAAGCGAGGCCTACGACCCCGACGCCGACTCTGCCGCTCCTGTCGAGGTGTCGGGGCCGCCGGACGAGGGTGGTGCCGACGGTGGCTCCGGTTCGGGCGTCGGAGCGGTCCCATTCAGAAAGGCCATAGCAGAGCGTGGCGCCTACCCCCTCGGCGTGCTGGTCGTGCTCAACGTGGTGGACGAGATCGACCAGGCCGCCCTGGCCGTCTTCGCCCCGAACATCCGAGACTACTTCGGGCTGGACCGCACCAAACTAGGCCTCATCGTCGGTCTGCAGGTCTCGCTTCTAGTTCTGGCAGCAGTCCCCCTGGGCTACGTGGCGACCCGAGTCGACCGCACACGGATGCTGAGGGTCTGCGCCACGATATGGAGCTTCTTCTCGACCCTTACCTCCGCTGCGACGAATGTCGGGGTGTTTCTCACCGCACGGGTGGGCTCGGGGATCGGAAAGGCCGCCGTGGACCCGGTGGGAAAGTCGCTCCTCGCCGACTACTACCCTCCTACTGCCTGGAATCGGGTCTTCGCGCTGCACAACGCCGCCAATCCCTTTGGGAACATCGTGGGGCCGCTGATGGCGGCAGGGGTCGCCGTGGCCACCGGATACTCGCCCGCAGCCTGGCGCTGGGCTTTCCCGATCCTGACCGTCCCCACGCTTGCTACGATCCTGATCGCCCGGCGGATGAGAGAACCCCAGACTCAACTGGCCAAGGGATTCATGGCTGCCTCGATGACCGTTACCGGTGCACCTCCCGACCTCCGATTCGTTACCGCGGTACGGCGGATCGTCTCGATTCCGACCTTCAAGAGGCAGCTCGTGGGAATCGGCGTACTGGGCTTCGCCCTCGTGGGTGTGGCGGCCTTCGCCAGCCTCCTCTACGAAGAGGCCTTCGGGATAAACGAGTCCGGACGAGGGGTGATCTTCGGCGTGCTGGCGACCGCCTCCCTGGTGGGCAACTTCCTGGGAGGGCCCTTTGGCGAGAGGATCTTTCAGAGGAGCCCTTCTCTTGCGGTGCGCGTGGTGGGGACCGGAATCGCAGCGAACACGATCATTCTTGCGGTCGGTGTCTTCTTGTCCACCATCTATCTGGTAGTGGCAGTGCAGTGGTTCGCGATCCTGGCCATAGCGGTCGTTGTCGCCCCCATGAACGCCGTCATGTCGGCCATCTGTCCCTCCAGGCTCAGGGCCTTGATGCTCTCCCTGATAACCCTCTGCATAGCGCTCTTCGGCGGCGTCCTCGGAGGGGTCCTGGTGGGCAGGATTTCGGACCTGACCGGCGACGTGCGATGGGGCCTGGCGTCGCTGGCCCCCTTCGGGATTGTCGGCGGGCTCTTGATGGCAAGCGGAGCGAAGACCGTGGAGCGTGATATAGAGGCTCTAGGGACGCCTTTGGGGCACCGCTGCCTGGTGGCTGAAGGCTGCAGCCTGAAGTAACATGCCGGCTCGGAGCCGGACGAAGGGGGAGTCGATGGGAGACGACAAGTCTGTAGAGGTTCAGAACATAGACGTGGCGGCGGCCAGGCAGAAGCTGGAAGAGGGCGCCGTGCTCGTCGACGTCCGGAACAAGGACGAGTGGGATGCCGGCCATGCCCCCCAAGCGAGATTCCTGTCCCTCCCCGAAATTCAGGGCAATCCCTTCGGATCGGTAAGGGAGGTAAAGAGGTGGGTCGAGGAAGCGGCCGCCCGAGCCGGATCGGACGAAGACGTCGAGGTGGTGGTGGTCTGCAAGGTCGGGGGGCGGTCGCTCAAGGCAGCGAAGATCCTCTCGTCCAACGGGATCCGTGCCTACAACCTTGCCGGTGGGATGCAAGCCTGGGCGGAAGCCGGTCTGGAGATGGTCTCGGAGACGGGGGAAGAGCCGCGGGTCAAGTAGGGTAGCCCGGCTTGCTCGGCACCGGGCACCGGTCCACACAGGTCCCGAGCAGTGAGCGCCTATAGCCTGGGCCCAGGCCGTCCCGGGCCATGCGGCCGCACTCGGTCTACACGGGTCCCGAGCCATGCAGCTCGAGATGGGAGGACGCAGCCCCCGGTCAGAGAACCGGCGTCGGAGTTTCCGACGAAGCTTTCAGCCGGAGCCGAGCGCCTTTTTCAACAGAGAGCGGACCTTCTTATCCTCGGATGGCCCCATCGACAGAATCGCAAAGGTGGTCGGCCACATGGCGCCCTCGTCGAGCTTGGCCTGGTCGGTGAATCCGATGGTCGCGTACCTCGACTTGAACTTCTCCGCCGGCTGGAAGAAACAGACGACCCTTCCCGCCCCGTCGGCGTAAGCGGGCATCCCGTACCACGTCTTTGGCTTCAGGTCAGGAGCGACATCCTTGGCCAGCCGGTGGAGGCGCTCGGCGATCTGCCGGTCGGTCCCGGACATCTGGGCGACTTTCTCCAGCAAGTCGGCTTCGCCGTCGTACTTGCCGCCCTTCCTGGAACCGCGGGCTTGCGCAGCGAGCTCCCTTGCTCGCTCGCGCATGGCAGCCTTCTCTTCTGCGCTGAATCCCCCTGTCGAGTCTGCTCGGGACGACTTGCCAGACCCGGCTCGTCTTGCCCCAGCGGCAGGACGACTTGCATCAGCTCCGGATGAGTCCCTCTCGCCCTTCTTCCCTGCGGCCATGCCCTGAACTCCTTTACGCGTGGGGATTGCACGAGCCCCTCCCAGCCAGGTCACCCGCTCTGGCATCGAACTCGTTCTGGACGGGGATTGCGCGCTGTATCCGGCATGTCCGAATTTTACCTGCGCTGTTATCCCGGCCTTCCGCCTCGAGTAGCGGCCCCGGAGTATTCGGGGCCGGCCACCAGAGTCAGCCTCTGTACGATTGGCAGGTGCCCCGTGCGTCGAAGAGGTCGCTCGGCGGTCGGGCCCCGTCCAACTCGTGCCCTCGTAGCTCAGGGGATAGAGCACCGGTCTCCTAAACCGGGTGTCGGAGGTTCGAGTCCTCCCGGGGGCGCTAAAGCAGGAGAGGGCGACGCTTTGTAGCTCCAGACCCACAGGGCACCGGCAATCGGCCTGGAAGACCAGCCTACCGGGCGGCAGCATGATCAAGAGACGACCCGCGGAATCGATTCACCGAGAAAGCGGCGGCTGGTTCGAGGCGCGCTGGCATTTCTCATTCGACCACTACAGAGATCCCGAGAACATGGGTATCGGCCCCTTGCGAGTCTTCAACGACGACACGTTGGTCCCCGGGGCAGTTTGGCCGCTCCACCCACACCGAGACGTCGAGGGTCTCACCTATGTGGTGGAGGGTCGCTTCCGACACGAGGACGATCTCGCCAACGACGGCGAGTTCCTTGCGGGTTCAGCCCAGAGGATGACTCTCGGCCGGGGCGCATGGCACTCGGAGCAGAACGCCTCCAGAGACGAGCCCGTCCGCTTCGTGCAGATGTGGATCCTTCCTCACACTGCGGCACTCGAGCCCTCCTGCGAGCAGCGCCTCTTCACCCGGGAGCACCGGCGAAACCGGATGCTCTGCCTGTTCTGTCCCGATCAGAAACTTGCCGAGTACTCCCGGCAGGCCGAGGCCGAGGGCGTGCCCCGACCAATACCGGTTCACGGTAACGCCGTGGTCTGGGTGGGTTCCCTCGAGAAAGGCTGCTCGGTTTCCGTGGAGCTGACCGCAGGAGGAATCGCATCCGGTCCTGGTCGGCACGGGAAAGCCGCCTACATCTACCTGATCAGCGGCGCGGTGGCTCTTGACGGAACGGTCTCTCTGGTGACGGGGGACGCAGCCAAGGTCTTCGACGAGAGCGAGATTTGCATCAAAGCAGCCGATGAGAGCGAGGTGTTAGTGGTGGATGTCCCGCCGACCTACAGACCGGTAGGGGTGTGGGCCCTCTCGGCACGGCACAAGTAGTGCATGCCGGCGATGCCGGCGGACGACCCGAGTGCTCGGACCGCCTGAGACGGCCGACCGAGAGGCCCCACCGAGCATCCCGATCGCGAGGATCGAGTACGAGGGAGGACTTGGAAGCTCGGGCGCCAGGCCGGAGTGCCAGGCTCCACTACGAGTGCCGACCGAAAAGCTCGACTGGGAGACAGGTCCCCGACAAGAGGAAGGGCTCCTATGCAAACTGGCGACGCATCGGAAAGCAGAAGGGACCGGGAATCTGCCCACCAGCCTCGGACCGCGTGGATCACCGGCGCCAGTCGAGGCATCGGCGAGGCGCTTGCCTTGGAACTCGCCTCGAGGGGCTGGTCCCTCGTACTCACGGCCAGGGACGGCGAGCGTCTCCAGAGAGTGGCTTCACGCTGCGAGGCGTCGGCCTCTCCCGCCGCGGTGGCGATGCCCGGCGATGTCACCGACAGGGACCGAATGATCGAGATCGCCAGAGAAGCCCACAAATCGGGTCTTGCCATCGATGCCGCTGTCCTGAACGCCGGGATACTCGAACCGTTCGACGTCTCCGACTTCGACTCTGCGATCTTCAGGCGACACCTGGAAGTACATGTCATGGGGGCGGTCCACTGCATCGAAGCGGTGCTCGGGTCGATGCTCGAGAGAGGGAGGGGGACGCTGGTCTTCGTCGCAAGCCTGGCGGGTCTCGCGGGCCTGCCCAAGTCGGCCCCCTACTGCGCCGCCAAAGGCGCTCTAGTGAATATGGCCGAGTCGTTGAGGATCGACCTAAAAGTTTCCGGCGTGCACGTGGTACTCGCAAACCCGGGCTTCGTCGAGTCCGACATGACCGCCTCGAACGAATTTCCAATGCCGTTCCTGGTGAAGGTCGATGTCGCCGCACGCATCCTGGCGGAGGCGATCGAGCGAAATCGCCCCGAGGTATCCTTCCCTGCTCCCCTGGCCCTGGCGACCAAGTCCCTCGCCTTTGTTCCCGGCCCCATTAGAAGGTTCGTGATGTCCGAGATCGGCTCCAGGGTGGTGACCTCGCCACCGGGTGCAGGTAGCTCCCGGAAACACCGGGACGCGGATGAGAGCGGAGGTAGCAGCGAGGGGAATGAACCTCAAGGTCGAGCGTAAAGGGGATTACCGCTACGAGATCGCCCCGCAGGGGAACATGCGGGTCCCGGCAGTCGTCTTTGCCTCGCCCTCCTTGTTGCCGGACATCATGAGCGACAAGTCGGTCGAGCAAGCGGCCAACGTCGCCACGCTACCCGGCATCGTGCGGGCGTCGTTTGCGATGCCGGACATTCACTGGGGGTACGGCTTCCCGATAGGAGGCGTCGCCGCGACCGACATCGAATCCGGCGGAGTGATCTCGCCTGGGGGGGTCGGCTTCGACATCTCCTGCGGAGTCCGGCTGCTGGTGTCCGACTTTGCCCACACCGAGATCTCCGCCCACCTGGACACCCTGATGGACGAACTCGCCCGGCGCATACCCAAGGGACTGGGCAAGGGGGCCGTATGGTCGCTGTCGGGCAAGAGGGAGATGGTCGAGATCCTCGAACGGGGTTCCGCATTCGCCGTCGAGCGAGGCTACGGGGTTTCCGAGGACGTCGAGCACTGCGAGGACAGGGGCTACCTAGAATCGGCGGATCCCCACGCCCTCAGCGAGAGAGCTTACGAGCGGGGTTTCTTGCAGGTCGGTTCGCTTGGTTCGGGCAACCACTTCCTGGAGGTCCAGAGAGTAGAGCGGATTTACGACACCGCCCTGGCAGAGGCGTTCGGACTGTCGGAAGGTCGGATCTGCGTGATGATCCACTGCGGCTCCAGGGGCCTCGGACACCAGGTCTGTTCGGACTCGGTGAAGGAAATGCTAAAGGTGATGGGGCGCTACGGCATCCAGGTGCCCGACAAGCAGCTTGCCTGTGCGCCGGTGGACTCCCCCGAGGGACAGAAGTACCTCGCTGCGATGGCGGCGGCTGCGAACTACGGGAGGGCCAACCGCCAGGCCCTCACCCATGCGACCCGTCAGGCATTCGCTTCGGCGCTGGGAGACGGGAATCTGAAGCTTTTGTACGACGTCTCTCATAACCTGGCCAAGCTGGAGGACCACCCAGTCGACGGCCGGCCGAGGAGGCTGTGTGTCCACCGCAAGGGGGCCACCAGGTCGCTACCGCCGGGCGACCCTGAGCTCCCCGAAGCTTTCCGCCAGACCGGTCAGCCGGTCCTGGTACCGGGTTCGATGGGTACCGCCTCTTTCGTTTGCGCCGGCATGAAGGACAATCCCGCCTTCAACTCCACCTGTCACGGCGCAGGGCGGAAGATGAGTCGACACCAGGCCACCAGGCAGATCCGGGGCGAGACCCTCAAGAAGCAGCTCGAAGCTCAGGGAATCAAGGTCAGGGGCCAGTCCATGAAGGGCCTCGCTGAGGAGGCTCCCTTTGCATACAAGGACGTCGACGAGGTCGTCGCCACCTGTGAGCACGCCGGCCTGGCCCGCCGAGTGGCAAAGCTGGTCCCGGTAGGTGTAGTGAAGGGATGAGGCGGGAAGTCCGCGTAGCCCTCCCTCAGACGTCCACGATGGCCCTAGCGTGCCAGAGGCCGTCCCCGGCACGAGCGAAGATCAAATCCTCGTAACTGACGGCCTTGGGAACGGCCCCGACCTCTTCCACTTCTTCGACCGACAGCAGGTAGTACCGACCCTCGACCCTACCCGGCTCCAGCGAATCGACCTCGGTGCGGACGGGGACTCTGTCCTCGGTCTCGACGAGGAAAAGGACTTCCTCGAGGAAGGCGACAACGGTCTCCTCCAGGCTCGGGTCGTCGCCGACTTCGAGCGTGAATGGCTCCTCGAGCGGAGCCGGCGCCTCGGGGAGTGGCGCGGCAAAGCCTGCGACAAGGCCCGTGGCAAGCCGGGAGAGGCACTCCTCTTTGGTCGTCCCCCAGGCCTCCAGGATCACGTCGGCCGTGTGGGGAACGAAGCGGTATCCGCCCAGAGAGTCCTCAGTGCTCGACGCAGGTACCCCTGTTGAGGTTCGACCTGGTCCCGTCGGGACAGATGGTACCCGCCAGCCAGCGAGTCCCCTCCAGGATCGCCCCGTCCCATCGCGCTCCCCTGAGCGAGCCGCCCCAGAAGTTGGAACCGGTAAGGTTCGTGTTGACCAGGTTGGCCCCCTCAAGACGGACATAGTTGAAGTTTGTGTAGGTCACCTGAGCGTTCTCCCAAATGGAGCCTCGCATGTTGGTGCCAGAGAAGTTCACGTCGTTGGCAATGACGTTAGAAAAGTTGGCTCCGACTAGGACCGTCCCGTCGTGCTTGCTCGTGCTGATGTTCGAGCCGGTGAAGTCGACGTTGGAAAAGTTGGCTCCGGAGAAATTGGCCCCCACCAGAGTCGCTTCCCTGAGGACTGCGCCTTGCCACCTTGCGAACGTCAGGTTCGCGAAGCTGAGGTCGACCCCGGTGAGGTCCGCTCCCTTTAGATTGGTACCCGCTAGGTTTACTCCGGCCATGTGTGCAGCACGCATGTTGCTGTCGACGAAGCGCGTGCCGTCCAAGCTGGCGTCACTGAGCTTCGCTCCCTGAAGCGCCGCACCGGCAAGGTTGGCACCATCGAGCTTTGCGAAGGCCAGGGTGGCGTTGGTGAGTCGCGCATCCTGAAGGTCTGTGTTCCGGAGATCTGCACTCTGCAGGTTGGCGTCCACCAACGATGCGGCCCTCAGGTTCGAGTTGGTGAACCTGGCGCCGGTCAGGTTGGCTCCGGTGAAATCAGCGCACTGGAGGTCCTCGTTGGAGAAGTCAGCACCTCTCATGTCACGGCCGGCCCAGCTCCTGGTAACGCCCTGGGGGCAGAACTCGAAGTTGGCCGGCGCAGGTCCCTCGGGCGGGACGTTGTTGGTGACATCCAGCCGGCCGTCCTGGTACGGAGCGCCCGGAGGCCGCAGACCGAACGTCGGACTCGGAGAGGGTTCGGCGCCGGGCCGTTGCGTGGTCGTCTGAGCGATCCCGAGCGCCGAGAGGACGAGTACGACCACCGCTGCCAATGCGGCAGTCCCCCACGCGACTACCTGCCTCTTGGAAGGCTTCTCCATGGCATTGGTCCTTTCCGAGGAGTCAGCGACCTCCGTACCCGGAGATATCGTCAGCGACGCCAGCCGACTTGATCAGCAAGACAAGCAAATGAAGTCTAACCCAAATGCTTGCCCTGCTGCTCGGCCATGGTGCGGCCGTCGTCGCGCTCCTCGAACTTCAGGGCGCCAACAGTCGAGATCGGAGCGCCTCCTGCGGACACCCTACGGCCGTACTGCAAAAGCGTACTCGTCGCCGTCGCCGACCCGATCTTCGACGGGCATCACGGCCGTACCGCAAAGGTCTTCTCGAAGTTCGAGAAGGTGGCCTCGAACGCCTGAAACTCTGCCCGCCGGGCGAATCCGACTACGGCCCACAACTGGTCGCTCGAGTTGAAGAGGTAGAGCTCTGCCAGGTATCTGGGCTTGCCGGGTTCACCGGCGATATCGAAATTGACCTTGGCAGCCTTTATGGTGCCGAAGTACGCGTTCGGCTCTCCCGATACGGTAGCGTCCACGATTTGGTACCCACGATCTGGTACCCCCCTTCGAGTCCGATCTGTGACCTGACCTTTTCAACGAGCTCTCCTTCCTTGAGGGAATAAAGGTAGGGATCCCACGGGCCCAGGTTCGCGACCACAATGCCGGCGTTCCGGTCCGGCGCCCAGAGGTACTCGGTGCGCGGGGCCGAGGGTGGAGGAGGCTCTACCTTCCACGTCCGAGGGATGGCCCCCTGATAGCCCAGGGTCGACTCGTGGACCTTAAATCCCGGAGGAGCTCCTCCGGCTCGAGCTTCCCTCCCGCCGCGTCGGGCAAATACGGCCGCCCCGGCTGCAAGCCCGAGGACCGCCACCGCGACCAGGACGGCGCCCAGCACGAGCCACCCCACAGAGCTCCTCTTCGTAGCAGGCGAGTACTGGGGCAGAGCCGGTTGCGGACCAGGCGAGAGGGAGGACGGAGTGGGAGCTACCGAAGGGGGGCTTCCTGAAGGAGGAGTGACGGCGCGGGCAGGGAGAGGAGGCGACTCGGCCGCAGTCGGTGCCGAGAGTGAACTGGGGTCCGGTGGCGGGATCGGGACCGGACCCACAGGAGGAACTGCGGCAGGTCGGGCGGAGGCCATCCCGGCCGACGGAAGCGCTACGTCCGACCTTTCCAGTGCCTGCTGGAGTTCGCCTGCCGTGGGGCGCTGTTCGGGAGCCTTGGCCGTCGCCCACTTCAGGATCGAGGCGAGCTCGTCGGAGATGGAAAGCGACCCAAGATCAAGGGGCTCGAAGACGATCTGGTAGGCAAGGCTTGTGACGTCGGTGCCCTGGTAAGGATCCCTCCCTGCGAGCGCGTAGTAGAGGACGAGACCAAGGCAGAACACGTCGGAGTTCGGAACCGCCTCTCCGCCTCTTATGACCTCAGGCGCCATGTACCCCGGGGTGCCCACGTAGAAGCCGCTCTGGGTAAGCCTGGTGAGTTGTTGCCTTGCACCTTCCGCAATCCGAGCGATCCCGAAGTCGGTCAGCTTCGCACCATCCTCGCCCAGGAGCACGTTCTCGGGCTTTATATCCCGGTGGACGATGCCCTTGGAGTGCGCAAGCTGAAGCCCCGAAGCGAGCCTGGTCCCCATGCGAACGACCTCCGCCTCCGGAAGGGGTCCGCCTTCACTTACCACGGACGAGAGGTTACGAGAGGGGTAGTACTCCATAACCAGGTAGAGGTCGTCTCCTGATTCGAGTACGTCGTACAGGACCACGACCGCCGGGTGCAACAGACTGCCCATCACACGGGCTTCCCTCATGAAGCGCCCGACAGCCTCGGCAGACTGAGAACCGAACTCCGATACAGTCAGCTTCTTGAGGGCCACATCTCGATCGAGCTTTGTGTCTCGTGCTCTGTAAACGACCCCCATCCCCCCACGTCCGACCTCCTCGGCTATCTGGTACCGGCCCGCGATGGTCTGCATCGGTCGTGCTCGGATCAGAGAGGATTCAGCTCGATCAGGTTCTCGGGCGGGAGGTGGCTACCCGCCCAGGAAGCGACCTCCTCTTCCTGAGAGAACAGGATGACCTGGGAAATCTTGTCGAAAGGCCCTCGACCCCCGGCCGCTGCATCCAGTACCGCCAGGAGTCTTCCCAGCCTGTCAGAGTCGGCAAAGACGGTCGATTCGTCCAGAATCAGCGGGATCGAATCCCCCGTGGCGACCGTGTCGGCGACCACCATGCGGAAGATCAGGTAGATCTGTTCTGCAGTCCCCAAGGACAGCAGTTCGGCTTCGGTAGTCCCCTCAAGCTCGCCGTCGGGCCCCAACCTCCTCACCCGGACAACAGGCTTCTCGTCGTCGAAGAAGACCTCCGAATAACGCGACGAAGTAACCTCGGAAGCGAGCTTGGACGCTACCTCCTTCATTCGGGGCACGAGCAGCGTGTGCAGCTTGCGTTCTGCCGCCTCGAGGAACTCGACGGTCTTCTCGTAGACCAGAGCCTTCTCCAGGAGGTTTTCGTAGCGGTACCGGCATTCCTCCAGGATCTCCTCGGCCTGGGCGACAGTCAGAAAGCCCTCGCTCTCCTTGCCGAACCGTAGTTCGAATTCCTTCTCCTTTTCGGCCAGGCGCCTGGCCACCTCGACCCGCTCATCCCTGGCTGCCTCCAGCTCCGCGCCTATTCGGTCCGATTCCCGCTCTGCCGCTCGCGCCGCCTCCGCTTCTACCTCTGCCAGCTCGGCCTCGGTTAGGCGGCTGCGAACTTCCTCGGCAGCCTCACGGGCCAGGGCGAGCTCTTGGTGGAGTTCGTCGATAGAGCGGCCCCCCGTAAGAGCGGCATAGGCGCGCTGCCTCTCGTCTGCCGCCCCTACCTCCGCTTCCAGGCGGCGCTCGCCCTCTCCGAGAAGGTGAAGGAGCTCTTCGGTGTCGTCGGCTGACTGCGGCCGCTCCAGTCCTTCCAGTCCCTCGAGTGCTTCCAACGCGGAGGCGACGGCCGAATCGTGCCGCTTCCTTGCCTCCATAGCACCCTCGAGGAACCGTTTCCTCTCGAACCGTTCCTTCGCCCTGGCGTGCGAGTCCAACGCCTGCATCACCTGCGCACACGCCTCCTCCAAACAGGAGAGGGTCTCCAGGTCGAGAGACGATTTGGGATCGTCGGTCGCTACCTGTGGGATATCGACACCGTCCACGCGCACCGCCTCTGCAGAAATGGTGAGCTTCTCGGCCAACGACGCTGCAGCGCCGGCAAGCTTTGTACTTGCCTCGTCTCGGCGGGCCTTCAGCGTGGCCTCCTTCTCCTTCGATCTCTCGTAGAACTGCCAGCCAAGGGCAAGTTCTGTCAGAGCGCGCCTGTCCGTCGGCAACCCTAGCCTGGCTGCTTCAGCCAGAGCCTCCTCGACCTGCCGCCTGGTCGACTCGACTGCGTTCAGCTGCATCTCGTAGTGCACTTTGAGGCGATAGAGTTCCCTGTCCGCATCGCCTGTGCGGGATATCGATACCAGGGCGTAAGAGAGGAGCGCGAGTCCGACAGCGCCACCGAGTGCGCTCCAGAGGGGATATAGCAGAAGTGCGGCCACGCTGAGCACCACCATGACAGCACCGATAACGGCCAGGACGACCATCCACCTGCGACGACTCGCCGATCTGGAAAGCTGCTCCTGCTTTTCCTGCACGGCAGCTACCAGGCTCAGGTCGACAGGAGGGGGCTCCGCGGACGCTCTTGCGGCCAGCTCCTGAACTTTCGCAGGATCAGCGGTTCCCAGGTCGGGCGGCTGCGGAATGCCTGCTACCTCATCGTCCAGCGCCGCCACCTCGTGCTTGAAGCGCTTGTATACGTATTCGGCATCTCGAAGCGAAGAAAGGGCCTGCCGGGAGTCGAAGTCAGGGTTCTCGGGAGCAACGGCGGATTGGAGTTCGCTCAGCCCTTCTCGTATCTCCGCTTCGGAAAGGTGCATGTAGGGGCGGTTCTGTTCGACCGCCGCCTCCAGCTCCGACCGGGCCACTGCTATGCGGCGTGCGCGCTCCAAGGTCTTTCTCCAGCTCCCGTCTGCCACCTCTGGATGTTCGCTTGCCAGTCGAGCGGCCTCCTCGATACGCCGCTCAAGGACCTTGGCCCTCGACTCCGCGAGCACGGCCTCTAGCACCAGGATCTTTCGAGAAAGGGCCTCCTCCTCTGACCTCAGCTTCTTTATGGTCTGCTCGGTCTCGACAAATAGCCAGTGGTCCCTCCTCGCCTCCTCCAGGGCTTCTTCGGCTTTCTTCACTTCCCTGGCTGCCACGTTGAGAGGCTTTCCACCGCCTCTTCCCTCCTGGCCCAGTTCGGAACGGGCCTCCTCCACGCGCCTTATCGCGTCCCGGACCCCCTGAGGCGCTCCCGATACAGCGCTGGCCTTCTCCAGAAACCTCCGAATGGCTTCACTGGAAGGAGAGCCCTTCGAGGCCCTCGAATCCTCCACGAACTCGAGAACTCGGGCCTGCGGAACCAGAGCTACGTACCTGAAGAATTCCCGGTCGACACCGCAAGCCCTGGATAGATCCGGCGTACCTGGTTGTCGCGAGGCCGTGAATTCTGCGGTTACGTCCTTGCCCGTATGGAGATCGATGACGACCCCCGACTTCCGCGCCAGGTCTTGGCTGACCTCCAGACGGCGACCATCGTCCATGACCACAGTCGCCGCTACCTTCCACTCCTTGCCCACCCATGGCCTGTAGCGGTCTTCGAAGGCTGCCTGGCTCTCGGAACGCTTTCCCCTCCTCGCAGGAATGCCGCACAGGGCGAAGTAGATGGCGTGTGCCCACGTACTCTTGCCCGATTCGTTCGGCCCGAACACGACGGTCATCCCCTCGGGGAACTCGAGTCGCTGGTTTCTGAGACAACCGAACGAGGCGACTTCGACTGCTTCTACTCGCAACCCTCGACCCCTCGCCTTGTCAGAAGCTTCCCATCACTCCCTTGGTGCTCGGGTCTCTTCCCCAGCCCGAGAACACGCACAGGCCCCGAATGTCTGAACCCTCACCCCGGCGTGGCGCCACCCTGCGAAAAGTTCCAGCCCTCCAGCGCGGCCAGGCCAGTCTCGATCACCATATCCTTCAAGGGATCGTCGAGGTCGTCGGCGGCAAGTACAGCCCTGATGAACTCGCCTCGGACCGACTGTTCGGACTGGTACGCGCTGTAGTCGACAGCCCGGCGTAGGCGACCGGTGTCGACCCAGACCCCTGCGGCGTCTACGAGCTCGGCAGTAACAATCTCGTCGATCGAGTCGACGTCGACTTCGGGAGATACGGAGCCTACCAGGTTTACCCTGACGAAAGAGCCTGCGGCCTGGCCCCCGGACGCCTCCACGACCGACTCGAGGACCCGGTCGATAAGGTCCCTCCTGTCAGAGCTGCCGGCGCAGTCGACCTCGACGCTGAAAACCCTGGAAATAGAGACGTCCCGAGGAGGTTCGATCTCGACCTTCCCCGAACAGGTGACCGTTGCGAAGACCAGTCCCCTGGGATTCGAGGTGCGGTCTTCCCCGAACGTCAACGGGTCGGGGTTGCCAGGGTATGTGCACAGCGCAGTCGAGGACGCCCTGTGGTAGTGCCCCGCGAAGACGTGGGCAAGCCCCGCCCTTTCGATATCGGACTCCCGGAATGGAGCGTGTGCGAACTTGTCAGGGTCTACGAGCTGCTCCTTGCCGAAGCGGGATGTCTCGGAGCCGTGCAGGACGCCAATGTGAATCCCCTCGCCAGGCACGACAAAGCCCTCGAGAAGGTTCTTCTCTGTTCGGGAAGCCTGATGGGCCGCACCCCAAAGGTAAAGTCCGTCCTCCAGGGCCAGCGGCTGCATGTCAGCGGACTCGAAGATGTGAACGTTCGGACTCCAGTCGGCTATCGAGTAAAGGCTACGGGGGCCCCACCAATCATGGTTGCCGGGAGACACCACGACCTTGTTGGGCGCGAAGGACTCGAATACCCTTACCAGAAATCGCACCGTATCCGGCGAAAAGCGCTCCTGCTCGTAAAGGTCGCCGCAGACGATGAGCGCGTCCGCTCCTTCGGCTCTGGCCAGGTCGACGGCCGACTCCAGCGACTTCTTCAGGTTCTCCCGTCTTGTAGCTGCAGCCTGGGGGTTCAGGCCGGAGAACGTGGTATCGAGGTGAACATCGGCTACTACGGCAAGCCTCACGACGCTTCTCCCGAACTATGATGTCCCGATGATGTCCTTTACAGCATGCCCCGAATGCTCTGCGCTCAACCGTTCGCGTGCGGAGCGCTGCCATGCCTGCGGTGCCCGAATAGGCGCCACCGAGGCGGGACCCTCGGCTCCAGCGATCGATGGCCTTGCGGACGCGGGGATCGCCCAGACTTATCCGGCACAGCTCTCTGGTATTCCTAGGTCCGGAGCGCTCCCACTTTCTCCGGCATGGTACGAGCCCTCTAGCTTGCAGCCTCACCCCTACCCGCCGTATCCGCCTTTTCCGCTGGTACCGGTGCAGATACCGGTCACTCGCCAGACAGATTCCTCGGCCGTCGTAGCGTTGATCGTCGGCCTTGCAAGCCTGCTCCTCTGCCCCCCGATAGGAGTCGTTGCGGTGGTCCTGGGAATCAGCTCTCTCAGGAGGATAGCGGCATCGGACGACATGCTCGGGGGGCGCGGCCTGGCGATCGCAGGGATCGTCACGGGGGCCCTCGGAACGATTTCCACGTTGGTACTTGCAGTCTTGTGGATGCAGGCTCCCCCAACAACACCCTGAATACGACCCTCGGCTGGTGCAGACCTCGAGGCAGCATCCCGGTCCCGAAGCATCGTAGGCCGGCACGCCGCCTTCAAAACACCTTGGTGCAACTCACTTTCGAACTCGGGTGAGACTGCAGCTGAGGTGTTCTTGCATGGGAACGCCGACTGCTGCCATGAAGAGCGTGTAGCGCATGGAGTCTCCCTCCACCGATATCTGACGCCGCAGCTTCCTCACATCCTTGGCCGTGGACGTGAGGCCCACATGAGTCGACTCCGCGTCGATCTTGCCGTTCCTGATCGATCCTTCGAGGATTTCTGCTATGCCCGTCGGATGCGCTATCACGATCTCGACCAGTCCTCCGGGCTTCGGCCTGAGGTAGCCGACCTCTTGGTGGAGGGGCTCGCCGGTCCTCGAATCCCACGTCTTTTGCGAATAGATGACGAACGGCTTTCCGGAGGGGCGATACTCGCACTCTTCCTCGTACTCGAAGGGGGTGATTGTGGGGTAGTAGCCCCTACCTCTCCCGCGCCACCTGCCGAGGAACGGTGCCAGCGTGTCAATATCCTTCTGAATTTCCGCCTCGTCCATCTCCGTGACCTCCGCATCGCCTGGCCGTAAGAGAGCGCCGAGCGAGCCAGGATGAGACCTCGGGGTCTCTTTGACCTCCGATGCCACCAAGCCCCAAGTTATCCTTGGTGTCGTGCTGCGAGCGCTGGGGTAACGATGAGCCAGAACCAGACGACGCTAGAAAGCTACCTGGGGAACGATCCGGATCAGATACCGGACACCACCGACTCCAAGGTCCTTCGGGGCAACGGAAACGTGGCGAAACTTTTCTCCCCCGAGCTGGCCGAGAGGGAGCGCTCGGTCCTCGAGCTTGCTGCAGGGGGCTTCCCGGTGAGGGTACCGAAGCTGGTCGACTCCGGGATCTCGTGGGTGGTAACACGCGAGGTGCCTCACGACACCGGGCCGTGGTCGGACAACGACCTCGAACAGGCTCTGCGGGAGCTCGGCCGGCTCCATGAGGCCTTTACGGGAGGAGATGTCCTCCAGGAGAGCTGGCTGAGGAGGCCTCTCGACCAGGACCTCGATCTGCTCCTGTCTGCTGCCAGAACCACAGACTCGCTGCTGGAACCGAAGCTCAAGGACTTGCTTCGAGATCCTTCCGAGATCGTCGACTTCTTGAACGCCCAACCCTCCACCCTGCTGCACGGCGACCCGTTTCCACGAAACGTCTTGAGGGCCGAGCGTGACGTCGACCTCGCCGAGGTCACGGTCGGATCCGGGGATTCCCGACTGGTCTGGATCGACTGGTGCCATGCATCGGTCGGGCCTGCGGCTGCAGACCTGGCCAGCTGGCTCGACCAGACGCCCTGGGAGGTCGACCGCCCGATCGACCGCCTCTCACATATCGACGCCTACCTTTCGGGCTGGCAGAACCCACCCGAGAGGACCAGCTTCCTCAAGGCGCTGGACGCTTCGAGAGTCTTGTGGTTCTTCGCATACGACCTCCCGAACCTGCAGCAGGTAGCCGATTCCAAACCAGAGCTGGTGGCGAAGATCAACGAGGAGGCGTCGAGGGCTTACGAAGCGTTCTTGCGAGCATGAACCGAGATTGAGCCTGCCGCGTGGTTTCGTCCGCCACCTGAAAGCCAGGGTAGGCGGTGACGTCCACACCTCGGCATCATTCCTTGCGGTCTACTCCACCGACGCGTCCAACTACCGTCACGTGCCCCTTGCCGTCGTGGTACCGCGATCCGTAGAGGACGTGGTCGTCGCCGTGATGGAGTGCGCCTCGGCCGGGATCCCTGTACTAGTTCGAGGAGCGGGAACCTCCCTGGCCGGACAGTCGTGCAACGAGGCGGTAGTGGTCGACACCTCGCGCCGCCTGGACGCCTTGCTGGCAGTCGACGAGTCTTCTGGCGTGGCCAGAGTCGAGCCCGGGATCGCGTTGGAGAAGCTCAACAGCCACCTTGCGCGCCACGGTCTCTGCTTCGCTCCGGACCCCTCGACCAAGGACGTTGCGACGCTGGGAGGCATGTACTCCAACAACTCGTGCGGAGTGCGATCGGTCCGGTACGGTCCGACAGCTCTCAACGTCGTGGGGGTGGCCGGCACGACCGCCGACGGAAAGGAGTTCAGGTTCCGAAGCCATGCGAACCTCGGGCGGGAGCGAGGAAACCAGAACTCCGAGTGGACCCATGAGGCTGAAAAAGGGGGGGAAAGGCCTGCCCGCCCTGCAGCCCGGATCGACCGGAGCGGCGAGGCGAACCTGGACCCGAGGGTGCGCGAGAGCGCCGCCCTTGCAGGCGAGCTCGCCGCAGAGATCCACGCCAGGTTCCCCCAGATACCCAGGCGGATATCCGGCTACAACCTCGACTCCTTCCTCGGATCCGAACCCGATCCGGTCCGCGGGCTGTGCGGCAGCGAGGGGACGCTGGTCGTGATTACCGAGCTAGAGGCGAAGCTTGTCCCGGCGCCTCGTCACACGACTCTTGTAGTGCTCGCCTTTCCATCGATCGAAGAGGCGGCCTCTGTGGTACCCGAACTGTCGCGGATGGACCCCGTGGGCCTGGAAGCCATCGACGACGAACTAGTCTTGCGCTGCAAGGAAGCAGGTGGTCTCGCCCAAGGCGTGGCGCTCCTGCCAGAGGGGAGCGCGTGGCTCCTCGTCGAGGTCAACGGTGAGACAGAGGCCGACGCAAGGGAGAAGGCCGAAGCTCTTCTTGCGGGACACTGCACCGATCGGAAAGGACTGGGAAGAGAGGGCGTGGTCCTGCTCGGTGAGGAAGCGCAGGCAGTCTGGAAGGTGAGAAAGGCTGCCCTGGCAATGGCGACTCTGAACCCTCGAGGAGTTAAGGAGTCAGTCGGCTGGGAAGACGCGGCCGTGCCCCCGGAAAGGCTCTCCGCCTACCTGCGAGAGTTCCGGGAACTGAGAGCCCGTCACGGCCTCAAGGGGTCCATCTTCGGGCACTTCGGTGACGGATGCGTCCACACCCACCTCTCGTTCGACCTTGCTTCCGAGCCTGGGCGTGAGGCGTTCGGCCGCTTCCTCGACGAGGCAGCGGACCTCGTCATCTCGGCTGGAGGGTCGCTCTCGGGAGAGCACGGAGACGGCCAGGCTCGAGGCGCGCTGCTGGAGAAGATGTTTGGCACACGCCTGCTCGAGGGCTTCAGACGGCTAAAGGAGATCTGGGATCCCACGGGATTGCTGAACCCGCACCGCCTGGTCGACGCTCCGCCGCCCACTTGCAATCTCAGGGAGGCAGCAGCCAGAACCTCTCTGAGACAGCGCCCCGGCATGACCACCGAGGGTGGATCTCTACCGGTGACCCGGGAGTTCGACCGCTGTGTGGGAGCGGGCCTGTGCGTGCGCAAGGCTCCAGGCCGGGACGGGGCTTGGATGTGTCCGACCTACATGGCGACACTCGATGAGCGACAGTCGACGAGGGGGCGCTCGAGGCTCCTCTTCGAGGTGGCCGTAGGCGAGCTCGTCGGAGAGGGCCGCCAGGAAGAAGAGGAAGTGGCAGTGGCCCTCGAGCTGTGCATCGGTTGCAAGGCCTGCAAGTCGGAGTGTCCGGCCGCTGTGGACATGGCCGCCTACCGCGCCGAGTTCTTCTACCAGCGCCACGGGGCCCTGGGCCTGGGACGGCGATCGACCGTTCAACTCTTCTCGGGGCTGAGCCCCCTGTGGATGGCACTCGCTGCCCCAAGGCCTCTGCGCCGGCTCTTGCGACGGCTGGTCGGCTCTGCCCGCCTTGGAGCCGCGTTGGGTCTCGTGGATCCTCCTGAGCTCCCCCTGCCTTCCCCCAGGCCCCCGTCGCTCCCCCAGGACTTGCTCTCAGGGAGCTATTCGGGGAACACCGTGGTGCTGTGGCCGGACTGCTTCAGCCGCCACTTCTGGCCCGAAAGGTACGAGGCTGCAGCCAGGGTTTTGGCTCTGGCTGGCATGCGGCCGCACGTCCCCCGGGGTCGAGTGGAGCTGCCCCTGCTTGCCTGCTGCGGGCGCCCTGCCCTGGAGAGCGGTATGGTCTCCCTCGCCAGGAATATGCTCCGGCGCACAGCGGCCCTCCTGTCCGAGCCCGGCCTCGCCGGACACCCGGTGGTGGTACTGGAACCGGCCTGCCTGTCGATGTTCAGATCCGACTCCAGCAGACTCCTCGAGCCTGCCAGAGCCAGAGAGCTCGCTGAGCGAAGCTTCTCGCTCTCGGAGGCGGCGGAAAGGTTCGCGGGCTCGATCCGGTCGTCAGGACCTGCACTGTCCGGCTCACGGTCATTAGGCCAGGAAGCCAGCGTCTTCGTCCACTGTCACCAGCGAGCGCTGTGGGGTGCAGATGCGGACCTTTCGGTTCTCGAACAGGCAGGAATCGAGCCCGAGCTGCTGGACAACGGCTGCTGCGGGATGGCAGGGAGCTTCGGATTGATTAGGTCCAACCGAAGCATCTCGCGCGCCATCTACGACCTCCAGGCCCGCCCGTCGCTGGAGAGGTCGCGCTACGGCGAGGGCGCGCCCGTGGTAGCCGACGGGTTCAGCTGCCGTTCCAGGCTTGCTGCCGCACAGGCAAGGCCGGTCGTCCACACGGCAGAGCTCCTCGAGCAGGTCATCACCTGAACGGGTCGAGACGGTGAGCGAGCCCGACCGATCGGAGCCCACCGCTTCCGGGCGAGCGTCGATCCCCGAGGAGATCGCGCGGTACGTGGGAGAAGACCCCGAGATCGTGCTGACGACGGAAGAGATCACCGTCTTCGCAGGTGGGGGGTACTGCGCACACTACGGCTTACCCGAGGTAATCGCCCGAGAGAGGGCCATGCTGTTGAAGGAATTCGACGGGGTTCCCCTCTCGCTTCCACAGGTGATCGACTGGGACATCACCTGGATCGTGACCGAGGACCTGCCTATCACCCACAAGTGGTCGGACGACGAGGTCTTCGAGGCGTTGGCACAGCTCTCCCGCTTCCACGAGCACTTCGAAGACTCGCCACATCTGCTAAGTCCGATCCTGAGGAGGCCGTTCGGGAGAGACAGCGCGGAGGTCCTGGCCCCTGCCCGCAGGGCCGGCTGGCAGCTCCCACCTCCCCTCGACGCCCTCCTGGAAGACCCGACACCACTCATTCAGGCACTTCAGCAGCTCCCACCTACCGTCCTGCACGGTGACCCGTGGCCCGCCAACGTGGCCAAGCGGGGAGGAGAGCTCGTCTGGGTCAACTGGTGGCAGGCCTCGGTGGGACCTGGGGTGGCGGACTTTGCAGCCTGGCTCGACCAGACCCCCTTCCATCTGGGTCGGGTGGTGGACCGCCTCTCCCAAATCGAGGCATACCTGGGCGCCAGGACCGGGCCACCTGATAGAGAGGTCTTCGCCAAAGCCCTGGACGCCTCCAGGCTCTACTGGTTTCTGGCCTACGACGTGCCCCAGCTCCCCGGCCTTGCCCAGCAGCGCCCGGACCTCGCAGAGACCATGAACGTAGAGGCCCTTCGGGCATGGGAGGCCTTCTCCAGAAGGTGAGGACTGTCTGCGACCCTCAGATCCTCAGACGATCCTGTAGGTCTGGACTGCGTGAGCCACGACCTTTCCGTCCTCGTCCGTGGCAGTGATCTCGGTGAAGATCAGTTCCTTGCCACGCCGTACCGTCCGGGCCTGGCATATGAGGTCGGAGTTCCTGGCAGCTCCCACGAACTGAACCGAGAGCGAGACCGTGGAGGCACGCACGCCCTTGTCGAAGTCGTGGTTGGACCAGGCGGCCGCAGCGCCAGCGGTATCCAGTGCCGAGGCTATGACTCCGCCGTGGTAGACCGACCCGTCGTTGGTCAGCTCGTGCCTGAAGGGAAGACGCATGACCACGCGGTCGGGCTCGTACTCGTCGAAACGCATCCCCAGCAACCCTATAAAAGGCGTCCTGGGCATGAACTCCTTCACGGCCTGCCTACGCTTTAGCTGCTCTTCCTCGGTCAGCTTCTTGCCCGAGCCCCCGTCGCTCTGCTCGCTCATGCTCTCCTCCTTCTTGCTCCCGTTCTGCCGTAGCCTCCCGTGAGCACCAGGCGACTCACCCAGGTCTGCCAGGCCAGGAGTCGGCCACGCTTCTCGCGCATCGGGTCCGGCTGCCCGTCCTCGCCCCGCCCGATGTGCGCGTCGGCACACGCAAGTTGTTTACCCAGTGGTAACATACGATACGCCGTCCAGAGGGAGCGCAGATCTATACCGATGACCACCGAAGCTTCCCCCGCTGCAGGTCCGAACCTTACAGGCTCGGGAGGCCCCACTGGGCCCGACCCGGTCTCCCAGGGGTCTTCGTTCTCTTTCCTGCGCCCCCTGGATCCCGACTTCAAGAAAGACCCATACAGCCGGTACAACATGCTTCGGGAGGCCATGCCGGTCCTGAAGACGCCTGTAGGGGCCACGCTCTTCTCTCGCTACCAGGACTGCGTCGAGATCCTCAAGGACCACCACCGCTTCAGCTCGGACTTCAGGAACTCCGCCCAGTTCGAGCTGGCCGCCGAACGGTTGCGGGAGTCCGGGTCCGATATTGACCCCACCATCTCCGAGGCCAGGCCGTTTCTCTTTCTCGACCCTCCGGAGCACACCCGGTTGCGCGGTCTCGTGCAAAAGGCCTTCACCCCCAAGGTCGTTCAGTCTCTTGCTCCCAGAATCGCCGAGATCTGCAACGAGCTGCTCGACCAGGCCGAGGAGCGAGGTGAGATGGACGCCGTCGAGGACTACGCCTACCCTCTCCCGGTTCGGGTCATCTGCGAGATGCTGGGCGTCCCTCTCGAAGACAACGCCCTGTTCAAGCAGTGGTCGAAGGTGCTGGCGAGGAGTCTTGACCCGGATTTCTTCGCTGCAGACGCCTCCAGGTTCGAGCCTCCGCCCGAGGTGATAGCAGCGCGGGCCTCCTTCGCGGTCTACTTCTCGAACCTCATCGAAGACCGCTCCAAGAACCTCGGTGACGACCTGCTGTCCGGGCTGATTGTCGCCGAGCACGAGGGCCACAAGCTGACCAGGGCTGAACTGATCTCCACTGCAATACTGTTGCTGATAGCCGGACACGAGACCACCGTGAGCCTGATCTCGAAGGGAATCCTCCAGCTCCTCAGGCACCCCGACCAACTCGGGATTTTCAAGTCGGATCCCTCGGTCAGAAGAGGTGCCGTGGAGGAGATCCTGCGATTCGACCCGCCGGTTCAGCTGACAGCTAGGGTGGCCCTGGAGGATGTAGAAGTCGGCGGGGCCATCGTAGAGAAGGGTCACTCGGCAGTCGCCCTGATAGCCGCGGCGAACCACGACCCTGCCCAGTTCGAGAACCCCGACGTCTTCGACGTCAAGAGGGGAGCGACCAGCCACCTCTCCTTCGGCTTCGGCATTCACCACTGCCTCGGCGCCCCGCTTGCAAGGCTGGAAGGTCGTATAGCACTGGAGTGCCTGTTCGAGAGGTTTCCGGAAATCGACTTCGCAGGCGAGCCGGTCTTTCGGGACAACTTCGTACTGCACGGCCTGGAAAGGCTTCCGCTGTCTTGGAAAAGCTGACCTTCCCTGCAGACCGTCGGTTCGAGGTCTCAGGCACCGGGCAGCGCCGGGCCAGACGGTGCGGAGACCCACATCTGATGGGTAGCGCCCCCTTCCGGGCATCGCCCTCGGGGCACGGGGCTCCGATCGCGTAACCTGTAGCGGTGCAGTAAGGGGTGGCGGCACCCAGTTCGGACCGGCCGCGTAGAGGATGTCAGGGGAAGAGCCGGGCCTGTGTCGTCCGGCACGGACTTCTCGACGGCACGAAGAAGGCGCGTACAAGGAGGAGCAGATGGGTAACGAGGTGTACGTGGTAGGCGTCGGCATGACCAAGTTCGAGAAGCCTCAGTCGAGACAGTGGGACTACCCGGACATGGCCAAGGAAGCCGCGACCAAGGCTCTCGAGGACGCCGGCATCGGCTTCGAGGACGTCGAGCAGGCCACCGTCGGCTACGTGTACGGCGAGACGACCTGCGGCCAGCGAGCCGTCTACCAACTCGGGATGACCGGAATTCCCGTCTACAACGTCAACAACGCCTGCTCCACAGGTTCGACGGCCCTGTTCATGGCCAGGCAACTGGTGGAGGGTGGCCTCGCCGACTGCGTGCTGGCCCTCGGTTTCGAAAAGATGGAAAAGGGCTCCCTGGCGCCGAAGTTCTCCGACAGGACCAACCCGATGGACCGGCACTTCGCCCTCATGGTCGAACTGCGGGGCTTCGCCAACGCGCCTGGTGCGCCCCAGATCTTCGGCAACGCCGGCAGGGAGCACTCCGAGCGTTACGGCACGACCAAGGAGCAGTTCGCCAAGGTCGCCGAGAAGAACCACCGCCACTCTGCCAACAATCCGTACTCCCAGTTCCAGGACGTCTACACCTTGAAGGAAATCCTGGACTCGCCCGTGGTGCACGAGCCCCTGACCAAGCTTCAGTGCTGCCCGACCTCTGACGGGGCAGCGGCGGCCATACTGGCCAGTCGCCGCTTCGTCGAGGAGAGGGGGCTTTGGGACAAGGCGGTCCAGATCGTAGCCCAGTCCATGAAGACCGACATGGCCTCGACCTTCGAGGACAGGAGCTGCATCAAGCTGGTCGGCTTCGACCTCACGAAGAAGGCCGCACAAGAGGTCTACGAGAAGTCGGGCTACGGGCCGGAGGACGTGGACGTCATCGAGCTGCACGACTGCTTCTCGACCAACGAGCTGATCACCTACGAGGCCCTGGGGCTTTGCGAAGAGGGCAAAGGCGGCGAGCTGATCGATTCGGGCGCCGTGACCTACGGTGGAGAGTGGGTCGTGAACCCCTCGGGCGGGCTGATTTCAAAGGGCCACCCCCTCGGTGCTACCGGACTCGCCCAGTGCGCGGAGCTAAACTGGCAGCTTCGAGGAGAGGCGGGACCCAGACAAGTCGAGGGCGCCAGGCTCGCACTTCAGCACAACCTCGGGCTTGGCGGAGCTGCCGTGGTAACCCTTTACAAGAAGGCGGAACCGCCGGTCCGCTGATAGCAAGGGCACATCGCCGAAGCCACAGGGACTCCTGGCAGTGGTATCGCAACGGGCTGGTGTTCGGGTGGGGGTGTTCCCACCCGCCTACCTCAGCGGGGGTCCCGCAGACAGGCTGGCGTCCTACCTGAAAGAAGTCGAATCGGCAGGTCTCGACCATGTCTGCTGCGGCGACCACGTGAGCTTCTACGTGGGCTTCGGGTCCGACGGCCTCCTCACAGCCTCGACTTACGCGGCCATGACCTCAGAGATCCCGGTCGCCCTGGGGATCTACTTGCTGGTCCTGCGCCACCCTGTCCTCGTAGCCCGCCAGATATCGACCTTCGAGGCGATATTCCCCGGTCGCCTCGTATTTGGAGTCGGCATAGGGGGCGAAGACCCACACGAAGTCGAGATCTGTGGTGTGGACCCGAGGACCCGCGGTCGACGAATGAACGAGTGCTTGACGGTACTGCGCGGGCTGCTCGAAGGCAAGCCTTTCACATTCGAGGGGAAGTTCGTCAGCGTGAAGGACGCCTTGATCCTCCCCGCTCCGAAGGTCGCCCCGCCGATACTGGTAGGAGGGCGCTCCGAAGCTGCTCTCGAACGCACTGCCCGGTTCGGGGATGGCTGGCTCCCCATCTGGGTATCGGCCCGCCGCTTCGAGGAAGCCACGGCCTACATCCGCGAATCGGCAGCCCGGTACGGTAGAGGAGACTTCTCCTTCACTCACGGCCTGCAGGTGTGGTGTGCCGTGGACGAGACCAGAGAGAAGGCCCGCGCCAGGCTCGCTTCCGCGATGGAGGCCCTGTACCGAATCCCTTTCGAGAAGTTCGAGAAGTGGTCGCCTTACGGCAGCGTCGAGGACGTCGTGGAGGCACTGGTTCCTTACGTACGGGCAGGGTGCAAGTACTTCAACCTCACCTTGCAGGCGCCCGACGAGACCTCCCAGGTCGAGGCGGCCGCCGCCATACGAGATGCACTGATCGAGGCGGCCGGGGGTGCCTGATACCAGAACCGCAGACGTCGCCGTGGTGGGCGCGGGACTAGCAGGGCTGAGAGCCGCCGACCTTCTTGCCCGCGCCGGCGCCGAGGTGGTCGTCCTGGAGGCCAGGGAGCGCCCCGGAGGGCGGGTGCTCACCTCCAGGGTCGGCGATACGTGGATCGACGAGGGCGGGCAGTGGCTCGGAGCCGGCCAGACCCGCGTCTACGGTCTCGTATCGGAACTGGGACTGCAGACCTTTCCCACCTACGAGACCGGCGATTACGTAGCCGTGATCGGAGGCCGGCGCAGGCGGTACTCGGGTCGACTGCCCAGGCTTGGCCCCCTCGCGACCGCAGACTTTGTCCAGGGAGTACTGCGGTACGAGCGGCTCGTACGAGGAGTGAGTACAGAGGCACCCTGGCGGCACCCTCGAGCCGAGTCCATGGACTCGCAGACTCTAGAGTCGTGGGCTAGAGGGACCTTCGTCACACCTCTGGGGAGGAAGCTCTTCGGTCTCCTCTCATCTGCGGTCTTCGCAGCCGACCCCTCCGAAGTGTCCCTCCTCTTCGCGCTCGCGTACACCAAGGCAGGCGTCAGCTTCGAGACCCTGGTCTCCTCTGCGGGTGGCGCACAGCAGGACCGCGTCGTGGGAGGGACGATGCAACTGGCCGAGCGGCTGGCCGAGCGGCTGGCCGAGGCGGTGGTCTACGAGTCGCCAGTCGCCGAGATCGACCAGACGGCGAACGCTCGGGTAAAGGTGCGCTCCGAACGGCTTCACGTGACGTGCAAGAGAGTGGTGGTGGCCCTGCCGCCGGTTCTGGCATGGCGGATCCAGTACCGTCCCCCGCTTTCCCAGCCAAAAGACAGGCTGCTCCGGTCGCTTCTGCCGGGCAGCTCCGTCAAGTTCCATGCAGTCTACCCCAGCCCTTTTTGGCGTTCGGACGGCCTTTGCGGCCAGGCAGGGAGTCCCGATCTCCCGATCTCCTTCACCTTCGACAACTCTCCCCCCGACGGTTCATGCGGCATTCTCGTTGGCTTTGCGGAAGGACGACATGCAGCCGCGCTGTCCCGGCTGGAGCCGCCAGACCGACAGAAGACGGTGCTCGGCGCACTCCGGGAGTACTTCGGACCGGAGGCATCCAAGCCTTCGGAATTCCTCGAGCGGGACTGGGGCGAGGAAATCTGGACTCGTGGTTGTTACGCGGCGCATGCTCCTACGGGAGTCCTGACCCGCTTTGGACAGGAACTCCGCAGCCCCCACGGCGCTGTGCACTTTGCAGGGTCGGAGACTGCCACAGTCTGGACAGGGTACATGGAGGGCGCGCTCGAATCCGGCGAGAGCGCCGCGGCGGAGGTGGCCAGAGCACTTGGACTCGAAATTGGCTGAAACCGCAGCGATAAGGGGCGAGTGGGACGAGGCATACGCGCCGGTCGTCGACAGGCTGCGACACCAGATAGCCGAGGGGCGCCACCTGGGAGGAGCCCTGGCGGTCTACCGGCACGGACGGCCGGTGGTGGACGTCTTCTTCGGAGACCGCAACGCACAGGGGGATCCCTGGGAGCGGGACACCGTGGTGGTCGCCTTCTCCACCACCAAGGGGATGGCGAGTCTCGCCATCCACATGCTAGCGGACGCCGGGGAGATCGACTACGACAGGCCTGTCGCCCACTACTGGCCGGGATTCGGGCGCAACGGCAAGGAGTCGATCACCGTACGGCACGTCCTCACGCACGAATCGGGACTTCACCGAATACGGGACTACGTGACTGACTCCCGGGAGATCATGGACTGGGACCGGATGGTGAAGGTGATCGAGTCGATGGTCCCTGCCTACGAACCCGGGACGGCAAACGGCTACCATGCGACAAGCTTCGGGTGGCTGGTGGGAGAACTGGTGCGCCGGGTCTCCGGCACAGACATCTCGACTTTCGTGAGAGAGGAGATAGCTGATCCGCTCGAACTGGACGGCTTTTTCATAGGTATGCCGGTCGAGGAGTCCAAAAGGCTCGCCCAGCTAGTGCCGGACACGACCTCCGAGCCCCAGATACCCCTGGCGGTCCGGCCGCCCGCGCAGACCGGTGAAGCGCCGGGCGCCGCAAGCGGCGGCGGTCCGCAAGGGGAATCGGCGCCTGGAACGGGGTCTCCGCTAGAAGAGGGTGCCAGGGCAATCGCACCTGGCTTCGAGCGCATCCTCGCGAACGACGTGGAGATCCTGACCGTACCCCTGCCGGCTGGAAACGGCGTCTTCACCGCACGCTCGCTCGCCAAGGCTTACTCGGCCATGCTGGTCGCCCCTGACGGACGGCAGTCCCCGCTCGTATCGGCAGGCACGCTGGAAAGGGTCGTCCAGATCTACAACTCGAGGCCCGATATGGTCGTAGGACTGCCGATGATGTGGCGACTGGGCTATCATTCCATCTTTACCGGCCACGGGGTGATACCCCGAGCAATAGGTCACTTCGGCTTCGGTGGGTCCGGCGCGTTCCTGGACCTCGAGACCGGGCTCGCCGCTGCGCTGCTCGTCAACAAGATTTCTCTCTCATTCGCTGGAAACATGCGCTTCGTCGAGCTGGCGGACGAGGCCGTCAGGTGCGCCAAGGGTGCGGGTTGATGTGAGGATCGCCCCGGCCCCGCATGCTACCCGGAGTCGGAAATTCGACCGCTAGTTGGCGAGCCGCGCGATCCGAGCTCCGATCCGGAGCTCCAATAGCGCCGGGTCATCCGCCGCAATAATCCCGAGGGCCAGGCGGCACGGCGGGGCCAGAAGGCAGGGAATCCAAACCAACCTGGAGGCGACATGTGGATGGAGGAATACACGTGAGGATGAGGCTTTTCGGATCGCTCTTGCTCGTCGCCCTGGTGGCGGGCTCGTGCACCAACACCACGAGCCAGGCGAGAAGAGCGCTGTGTCCCGACCCGTCCCCCATCGGCACCCCAGACGGGGAGCTCACCGACATCGCCACCGGCTCCGGGCCGACGTCTGGACTTGCGGCCACCGAGAGCGGTGGTGAAGGCACCTATCTCTTCTATGCAGCGAACCCGACCGGCGAGTTCCAGATCTACCGGATCGGTCCCGCTGGCCCGTCAGATGAGTCCGTCCGTGCAGCGGACTCCCCGGCAGCTCGCCTCACCGACTCGGCCAAGGATCAAGGGAGCTCCAACGTGACTCCCTTTGCCTCACGGAGCGGGTACGTGGTCTTTTCCTCGAACAGGACCGGGAACTACGAGATATACATCATGCGTCCGGACGGCTCGGGCCAGACGCGCCTCACCAACACTCCCGGCAACGAGGTGGGTCCGGTACTGTCGCCGGACGGACGAACCCTGGCATTCACGTCGGACTGCCATGGCCACGAGGACGTCTTCGTCGCCTCGGTGAACGGGCAGTCGCTCAAGCGCATCACCACCGCGGAAGGTTCCGACACCGCCCCCGACTGGTCTGCAGACGGGGCTCTCATCGCCTACGTCAGCGAAGTGGAGGGTGAAAAGGCGATCTACCTCGCCGACCCCGACGGGCAAAACCCCCGTCGTCTCACCCGCAACTCCTTTGCCGAATCGGCACCCGCCTTTTCCCCGGACGGCAAGCACATCGCCTTCCAGGCGAAGCGGGGGCGGTACTGGCAGATCCACGTCGTCTCCGTGGACGGAACAGATGAACGAGTCATCTCGGACGGAACGGCGAACGACTCGAGACCCCGCTGGTCTCACGACGGCTCCAGAATCTACTTCGTCTCGGACAGGGACGGCCACGACGCCATTTACATGGTCGAGCTGGAGGGCTCCGGTCCCACCAGAGTGGTCGGAGACTCCCACGATGCCCGAAGCCCATCGGAAGCGATCCTGCCCTGAGGGGGTAGGTCGCCACACGGGACGATCGGGGCTTCGCCTCGCCGCGGCGGTTCTGGCGCTCGCCCTGCTCGGTGGCTGCGCGTCGCCGTCGGGGGGTCTCCCGCCATCGTTCGCAGCCGGTACCCCTTTGCCGGGCGAGATCCCATCGGTCGCTTCGGGCGCGAGCCCTGCCCCGCCAGCCGATGCACCCCTCACAGATGCGGCCGCCGGAATTCTGTTCATAGCCGACTTCGGGGGCGGGCCGAATCAGCAAGAAATCGCTGACGCCATGCTCGCCTGGAAGCATAGCGGTCACAGGGTGGACGCCGTGGTGACCGCCGGAGACAATGTCTACCCCCGCGGCCAGGAATCCGGCTTCGTGGACCAGGTGCAGCGCCCTTATTCCCCCCTGGAAGCCCCCCTCGTCATCGCACTGGGAAACCACGATGTCCAGACCGCCGGAGGGAAGAAGCTCCTCGAGTTCTTCGACATGCCCGCGCCGCCTTCATCTCATCGCTTCGGCCCCGTCGAGGTGTTCGTTATGGACTCGAATCGGGTCGACCAGGCGCAAGCCCTCTGGCTCGATGAAAAGCTCTCAGGTAGCGACGCTCTCGTAAGGGTCGTTGTCTTTCACCATCCCGTCTTCTCATGCGGCCCCCACGGCTCGACTGCAGGAGTCCAGAGGCTGTGGCTACCAGTAATAGAGGAGTGGGCGCCGGAGCTGGTGGTCAACGGGCACGACCACAACTACCAGCGCATGATCGCGGAGTCCGATGTCTCCAAGACGGTGTACACCGTTGCAGGTGGAGGCGGAAGAGAGCTCACCGGTGCCCGGGTGGGATGCGACCTCGGTACGGTATCGGTGCGCCGCGTCGAGACCCGACACCACTTCCTCTCGCTCGAGGTCGCAACTGACGGTCGGTGGGTCCTGAGAGCGGTGACCGCCAACGCCACGGTCTTCGACCACTACGAAGGGTCACCGAACCCGAGGAGGGCAAGGTGAGTCGACTGGAAGGTTGGAAGTGGTGTCCCCGCTGCAAGGGATGCCTGTGCGAAACGGTGCCTGAAGGAGACGAGAAGGAGCGTCTGGTCTGTAGCGAGTGTGGGCTGGTTATCTACGACAATCCAGCTCCGTGTGCTTGCGCCGTCGTCTTGCGCGACGGGAAGGTGATGCTTACCAGACGGGCTGTGGAGCCCTCCGCAGGATTGTGGGACTTGCCGGGCGGATACATAGAGGTAGGAGAGACCCCGGAGCAGACCCTGGAGCGGGAAATACTCGAAGAGACGGGTCTGCGAGTTCGTACCGTCCGGCTTCTGGGATTCTTCATCGACACATACGGCGACGGCGGGACAGACACGTTGAACATCTCGTACGAGGCTGAAGTGACAGGGGGGACCGAGAAGCCGGGTTCTGACGTGGAGGCGATCGGGTGGTTCGAACCAGCCTCTCTCCCACCAGACGACGAGCTCGCCTTCCGAAACACAAGAGAAGCCCTTGCCGCCTGGCTCGCCGAGCGTTCCGGGAAGACAGGGTCCGCGGCCGGGTCGGCATCGAGAGATTCCGGGACCGAGAGCGACCAAGGCGAGTCAGGGTGACTGCACGTAGCCGCTTCGCAATGTCCGCAGCGACGCTTCTCTTGCTCGCCTTCGCGGACGTAATCGTGCTGGAGAAGATCTACAAGCCGCTCTCTGCCGCTTACGACATCCCCTGGTCCGAACTTTCCGCAGGGTTCGACTGGGCGCCAGAAGCCCTGTGGTGGCACATCGCATTCATCCCACTGTCCGTCGGCGTCTTTGCGCTGGGAGGTATATCGGGGCGCGACTGGCGCTTCTTCACAGGCGGGCTGGTACTGTTCTTCACCGGCTGGGAGGACACTCTCTATTACGTACTGCTCCGTCAGATCCCGCCGGCTCGTCTCCCCTGGCTCGACAGGGCCTGGGGAATAGCATGGACCCGTCTATTCGAGGGCGGTCAGAGCGTTTCCAGGTTCGGCCTGTTTGCGGCAAACGCCGTGGGTCTGGGGCTTGCCTACGTCGTTTTCAGGAAGGGGACCGCCGATACATCCGGCAAAGCATCCGGAAGACGCTGAGGTCCTGGCTGGCTCGGAGGTGCAGCGCCGTGCGCCTCTGGAAGCGGTGCTGGCACTCGTGGGAATCGCCGCTGTATGGGGACTCTCCTTCCCCACGATGAAGTCGGCTCTCGAGCACGTCACCCCATTCCAGTTGCTAGCCCTGCGTAACCTGGTAGGGCTGGCCGCGCTGTCGGCCATCTGGGCCCCTGGCATGTGGAGAGATACCGACGGACGGGGCAAGGGGAAGCCGCTCGACGCACGTACTGCCCGAGCCGGCGCCCTTCTCGGCCTGGCACTTGCAGCAGGACTTTCGCTTCAAGTAGTGGGCCTGCAGACCACCACGTCGGTCAAGGCGGGATTCATCTCCGGCCTCTATGCAGTCTTCACGCCTTTCGTGGCCATACCGATTCTGCAGAGGAAGCCGGCTCCACCGGTGATAGGGGCTGCGGCAGCATCCGCCGTCGGGCTCTTCCTGCTCACGGTAGGAGACCCGAAGAACCTCTCGTCGGTAGCACTAGGTGACGTCTTGAATCTCGGAGCTGCACTGGCCTTCGCCTTCCACGTGGCCGCAACCGGTCGGTATGCTCCCCGGCTCGACTACAGAGGCCTCTGCCTGGTAGAAGCCGCGGTCAAGGCCGGGTTCTTTTCGTTTGCCATTCCCGGTATCGACCTCGGGGTTCTTGTGAAGCCCCAAGTCGCGGTGGCAGTCGCGGTCACCGGACTGGGGGCCACAGCTCTCGGCCTCGCCATCCAGACCTGGGCTCAGCGTAAGGTCTCCGCCTCGGCTACCGCCGTGATACTTTCCTCGGAGCCCGCCTTCGCAGGTCTTTTCGGCTTCTTCCTGCTGGGAGAGACGCTGGGCCCGAAAGGTTTGCTGGGGGCCGCGATGATCCTGGCAGCCATGGTGGTGGCGGGGAAGTATTCCGAAGAAGGGCTGGTAGGCGCGACCCCCTGAGCCTCGCCGCTACTCGGCTGTCGGGTCGGTCTCTGCAGCAAGTTTCTCTTTTCTCTCGGCTATCGCTCGCTCGATACGCCCTGCCAGCTCCGCATCGGAAAGCGCCAGCACCCTGGCGGCAAGATGTGCGGCGTTCTCGGCCCCGGCCCCTCCGATGGCCAGCGTCCCTACCGGCACGCCTGCCGGCATCTGGACAATGGATAACAGCGAGTCGAGTCCCCCTAGCGAGTCCGTCTTCATCGGCACGCCAAGAACCGGCAGGCGGGTCTGCGAGGCGATCACGCCCGGCAGGTGCGCTGCTCCGCCAGCACCTGCTATGACCACGCCGAAGCCTCGATCCTGCAGGCTCCCCACGTACTCGCTCAGAAGCTCCGGCATCCGGTGGGCCGATATCACCTTCGCCTCGTACTCGATCCCAAACGTCTCCAGGGCGTCAGCTGCCCGCTTCATGGTCGGCCAGTCCGACCGAGAACCCATCAGAATCGCCACCTTCAGACCCGCCATGGAAGCCTCCTTTCCCTGTCCACTAGCCTGCAATGGCGGGTACCAACTTCGAATCCTCGACGCTGCCCTGGTGGATCACCTCGCAACCGGAGTTTCCCCCCTGATTCCTTGTTCCCCTTCTCCAGGTGTCCCAGCCAAGATCGGTTCCCGGGAAGATGCTTCTGCCCCGTGGTACTCACCTCAGTCCTCTCCCTGTGCCTTGGTGAATCCCGGCTCTCCGTCTATCTCCAAGAGCTTCTGGACACGGACCCACTCGAACTCGCCGGCCATGGCGCCAAGCAGACGGGTTATCTCTTCGTCCCCTACGGGTAGCGAAGAGCCCTTGAAACGGCACTGCCAGAGGTCGACCACGTCCAGGCTCGTGCCGGTGGGGGGGTATACCTTCGTTCCCCTCGAGGAGATCATCCACAGTTCCAGCCCGCTTCCCCTCGCGAGCTCCTCGAGACGCTCACCGATCTCGGTCGCCGACTTCGAAGACCTGACGAAGACGTCCACCCCTACTATTCTGACCTCCCCTGCCTGGACGAAGTCGGGTCGGGGCGAGACCCTGGGCACCTCGAAAGCCTTGTAGACACGAGGCTTCCAGGACGAGGGCGTCGATCCGAGGTTGGAAATTATCGCATCGGCGAATTCGGTGGTCTTTGCGGCCTTTTCGTCGCCCACCACGTCCCGGGGGGCAATCCCGTCCTCCAAGGTCTTCGCGAGGGCGTTCTCTATCTTGGTGGCGGCCTCGAACTCGCCGAGGTAGCGAAGCATCATGGTCGCCGAAAGCAGTACCGCTGTCGGGTTGATCACGTTCTTGCCGGCGTACTTCGGGGCCGAGCCGTGCACCGCCTCGAAGATGGCGAAGTCGTTGCCAAGGTTCGCCGAAGGAGCGAAGCCGAGCCCACCGACGAGCGCGGAGGTGAGGTCGGAGAGGATGTCCCCGTTCATGTTGGTGGTGACTATCACGTCAAACTGCTCCGGGCGCTTGACGAGCTGGTGGGCGCAGTTATCCACTATTATGTGCCATGACTCGATGTCGTCGTACTCCTTGGCCACCTCCTCGAAGGTGCGCTTTAGAGTGCCTTCCGTCAGCTTCAAGATGTTGGACTTGGTAGCACAAGCGACGCTCTTTCGGCCCTCTGCCCGAGCCAGTTCGAAGGCCAGCCTCACCACCTTCTCGCAACCCTTCTTCGTGATCAGCTTCACCGCTTCGGCCGACCCCGGAGTGTCCATGAACTCGATGCCCGCGTAGAGGTCCTCGATGTTCTCCCTCACCACCACCAGGTCGATCCCCCGACCGCTGTAGGGCGTCTTCACGCCAGGGAGCTCCCGAACGGGCCTGACGTTGGCAAAGGTCTCGAAGAGCTTCCGTAGTGTCACGTTGGCGCTCTTCTCTCCGAAGCCCACCGGGGTCTCCAGGGGACCCTTGAGCACCACCCGGGTCTTCTTGACCGACTCGACCGTCTCGGGTAGTACCCCTGAGGGGTAGCCCATCTCGAAGACCCTGGCACCGGCGAGCCTCTCTTCCCATGCGACTGCCGCCCCGGAGGCCTCGACTATGCGCCTAACCGCCTCCACGATCTCGGGGCCCGTGCCGTCACCCGGTATCAAGGTGACGAGCTTCTTCCCGTCTTCAGTCAGGTGGAACTTCCCAGATGGCTCGGCCATGTCGGCACTCCTTCAGCTTCGATTACTGCCGGTGCAAAACGAACTTTGACCGTGATTGTCCATCCGCCGATAATGCTGCGGCAAGTACAGGTGAGACGGTGCCCCAAGTAAGGAGAACGCCCGAGGGAGGCCCGGCGCTGCGTAAGTTCTTTCAGAGCCTGACGGAGCCACTCGAAAACCTCGAAATCCAGAAGATTCGCGGCATATGCGGGAGCGTCGAAGGCGCTGTCCCGATCGAGAGAATCGAGCCCCGCAAGCGCTACAAGATCGCCGGCCTGGTCGAGAACATGAGGATCGAACCCCGTAACGGCACCGCCACCCTGACGATCACGCTGAACGACGGGACGGGACTTGCCCGCGCCCGCTGGCTCGGTAGACCCAGAATTCCGGGTATCGACGTGGGCCGCTACGTTTCCATAGAAGGCACAGCCGCTCCCGATGCTGACGGTGGCTACGTCTTCCTCAACCCTTACTACGAACTCGTGCCCGCGGACTGACATACCTGTGCCGTGATCGCGCCGCATTACGATGGCTGGCGCCTGAGAAGAGAGAACAGGCGTGCTCATCCAGGCAGGCCGTCTGCTCCTCCGCGGCGTCCCGACAGGAGTTCCTCCAGGGAAGCCTCCGCCTCCGCTGGAGCCAGCGCTACCACCTCGTCGCCGTCCAGCAAGGGGATGTCGGGTCTGGGCTGGAGAACGTGGTGGTTCCTGATCACGGCCACGATCGCACACCCCGCCGGGACCTCGAGATCGGAAATACGTCGACCGACCGCAGGCGATTGGGCAGTCAGCGTGAAGCTCACGAAGGAAACCTTCCCCCGCTCCAGCGTCAGCAGGCGCACGATGTCACCCACCGTCACGGCCTCTTCGACAAGGGACGTCAACACGTGCGGCGGACTGACGGCCACGTCCACTCCCCACAGCTCGTTGAAGAGCCAATGGTTCTTGGGGTGGTTGACCCTTGCCAGTACCCTGGAGATACCGAACTCCTGCTTGGCAAGCAGCGAGATGACGAGGTTGTCCTCGTCGTCTCCGGTAGCCGCGATCATCACGTCGCAGTCCTCGATACCCACACCCACTAGGTCCTGGGGCTCGCATGCATCAGCACGGACCCAGCTGCAAGGGATTTCTTGCCTGTACCGGTCGATCACGGCCTGATCCTGCTCGATCAGAATGACATCGTGGCCACGCTCCGAGAGGTCCGCCGCCACGTAACGACCCACTTTCCCCGCACCTGCAACAGCTACCTTCACCGCATTACTCCTGGCTGGACTCGCTACCGGTTTCGACCGCCCGATCACCTCCGGGTCCGACGCTAGATCCCGTCCCTTGGGGGCTCCAGGGCGTCGGCAAGATCCTCTCGATGGTCACGAAGGACCGCGATGTGGAGGAGGTCGTTCTCCTGCATCAGCGTCCGCTCGTCAGGAAAGAATGTCCGCCCTCCCCTGGTGACCGCAAAGATCGCCCACTTGCTGCGGTCCTCGAGGATCTTCAGGGGCTCGCCGACACGGTGGGGGGGGGCCGGAAGGGTGACTATCACCCCTCCTCCGGAGCCCATGGTCCACTCCTCCTTGGCCACGCTGGGCAGGATTCTGGCCATGATCTGATCGGTGGTCCACGCGACGGTGGCCACGGTGGAGATGCCGAGCCTCTCGTAGATCTCCGCCCGTCTGGGGTCGTAGATCCGGGCCACCACCCTCGGGACCTTGTAGTACTCCTTCGCCAGTCGTGCAGAAACGATGTTCGAGTTGTCCCCGTTGGTGACCGCGACGAAGATATCGGCTTCTTTGATACCTGCTTCCTCGAGGATGTCCTGGTCGAACGCCCTCCCGACCAGAAATCGGGCCGTGGAGCCCTTTCTGAGCCTCTCCTGCGCCTGGGGGTCCTTGTCGATGACGGCAGTTGTGTGTCCCAGCTCTTCGAGGCGCCACTGCACCTCGGCTCCTACCCTCCCGCAACCGACTATCACAGCGTGCATTCGACGGCTCTCCCGATCCGAGTCATGCTGAAGAACAACCTAACCCTACCAACGGGGTTCGCCGTCGCGGGAAACCGCCGCCCGACAAATGGCCTCACCCTGGAATCCTCTGCTGAGGAGGTCTGGACGCCCCTGGGTCGCCAGGCTCAGGGCGCACCCTCTCGGGATACCTTACGGGTAGGGGCGAGGAGTCCGACCCCTCCCCGGCACGCCGAGCTACGGCGGGATCCGCTGCAGGCAAGGACGAGGGGCTCAGTCGGGAATCCAGCTTCCGTGGAACCCGAAGGGAACCCTGAAAGGAAGCAGGATCCTGGCGACCGGCTCGGAATCGAATCGCTGTGCATCCAGTATCACGAGTTCGGAGCGGTCCGAGGATGCGTCGTAGACGTAAGCCAGGACCCATCCCTCCGACTCCGATGCGTCCGCGCCCGCTGGTACGAACACCCCTTCGCCGGCAAACCTCCCGGAACCTAGCCGATGGACCGTCTTGCTCCCCTCTCTCAGGTCGTACTTGACCAGATTTCCGAACTGGATCCGAGGTCCCCTGTTCTCCACCTCGACGCCGAAACCGTACCTGGCAGGGAGTCCTACCCTACGGTCGTCTATTCGAGGAAAGTCGAAGCCAATCTCTTCGAGCGTCTCCTCCTTTACGGTCCCAGCCTCGAGGTCTACAACCCACCTTGCAAGCGAAGGAGAGGTCACATTTGTCTCGTCATGACCTCGATCTGTCACCTCGAACATCGAAGGGAATCGGCAAACGTCTACGATTACCTTCCCGTCTGCCTCGAAGGCGTTGAGTTGGTGGAACACGTAGCACGGCTCGATCTCGAACCATCTCAATTGGTCCGGCTCTCCACCTTTGGGCATGACTCCCAGGCGCGCGCCGTGAGAGGGATCCCACCGGAACGGGATCATCGTCTTCGGGAGAAGAGAAAGATCTAGTACGACCGGCAAGTCGAAGAAGACCACGTGGTTCTCGGTGATCGAAAAATCGTGGACCATGACCGGTGCCGGGATCTCGACTTCCAGGGTCTTTACTAGCTCGCCGGCGGGGCTCACGACGTGGTACCGCAGATAGGGTGGCTCCATCATCGAATAGCCGAAGAAATGCATTTCGCCCGTCAGGGGATCAAGCTTCGGGTGCGCGGTCATCGCCGACTTGAGTTTTCCCCCAAAGTCGTACTTTCCCACCGTTTCCAGGTCTGGAGTTATCTCGTAGGGAAGACCGACCTCACACAGGGCAAAAATCCGACCGGCGTGCGCGACCACGTGAGTATTGGCAGGATTCATACCGCCGGGCATCACGTCTGGAGGGCCAGGTGGGGGTTGGAGCCCGTGCCTTGCGGCGAACCCGTCGGTCCTTACCCAGCGGTTCTTGTAGAGCACCGCCCTCCCGTCTCCGATCTCGAGGCCGTGGATCATCCCGTCACCCATGAACCAGTGGTAGTTGGCCGCCGGGATCGGGTCCGGATTGGGGCCGTTTCTCAGATAACGACCGGAGATTTCCTTGGGGATAGTACCCTCGACCTCCAGATCGCCAAGTGTCCTCTCTTCCGCCACGGGAGCAAAATTGCCTTCGAGAAAATACTGGCCGGCACCTGTGATCTCCACTACAAGTTCGCCAGTCATCTACCACCTCCCCGACTGAATGCCGCATCGACGACAGCTATCGAGTCTGGATAGCTCCGGATGCGAGATGCGGCTGCCGGTTCGTCGGGAAAGCATTCTAGTCCGGACAGACGCCACTGGAGTCGCCACGTGCCAATCGTCACTTGCTCTTCGCCAGGCTCGACCGGTTCCCGTTCTTGCCGCTGCGAATCCTCCACGAAGGCACCGGCTACGCGCCACCGCTACGCTGCCTTCCTCGCCGCACCAACGCGTCCAATCCCTTGGCCGCCTCCACGACCACCAACACCGAAGAGCCTACCCCCAGGGGCAGCAGCCAGTCCCGAAGAGAGAGGGGGACGAATCCCATGACTCCCTGCAAGGGGCCCCAGTACAGGGCTGCAAGGTGAGCCAAGAGGGCCACTGCGACCGAGACGAACAGCAGCGGGTTCGAGAAAAGGGGAATCCTGAAGATCGAGACGTACGGAGCCCTGCTGTTGAAGAGGTAAAAATTCTGGAAGAAGACCATGGTGGTCACCGCGAGCGTCTCCGCGTACTCCACTCCTCGACCCGGATCGGCGCGGTGGAAAACGAAGTAAGTACCGGCGGCGAGATAGGCTCCCACGAACAGGGTCCGCCTCAGCATTGTCCAGTCGAAAAATGCAGCGTCGGGATCCCTCGGCCTCTCGTCCTCTATGCCCGGGCGGGCCGGCTCGAAAGCCAGGGAGATGTCCTGAAGGGCGTTGGTCACGAGGTTTATCCAGATGATCTGCGCCGGACGGAAGGGCACGGGGGCTCCAAGTACGATTCCTGCCGCGATCGTGATGGTCAAGCCGAAGCCCGTCGGGATCAGGAACATCACGGCCTTCTTGAGGTTCTCGTAGATCGCCCTTCCGCCGATCACCGCCGCATAGATGGTGGCGAAGTTGTCGTCAGTGAGGACCACGTCGGCTGCCTCTCGGGCGACGTCGGTGCCGGTCCTGCCCATCGCCACCCCGATGTTGGCCTGCTTGAGAGCCGGTGCGTCGTTCACGCCGTCGCCAGTGACGGCGACTACTTCGCCCGACTCCTGTAAAGCCCTTACCAACAAGAGCTTGTGTTCGGGTTCGACACGGGCGAAGACACGAACCGACCTGAGGGCCTCCACCAGTTCCTCGGACGTCATGGCAGTGACCTGGCGGCCCGTGAGCACCGGTGCGTCGTCGCCTTCGACAAGGCCCAGCATTTTGGCGACCGCAGCGGCGGTGGCCTCGTGATCGCCTGTGGCCATGAAGACCTGGATTCCCGAGCGGCGGGCACCCTCCACTGCCCGGATCGCCTCGGGTCTGGGCGGGTCCATGCTCCCCTGGAAGCCGATAAAGCAGAGGCCAGACTCGACCTCCTCTTCGGTCAATTGGCCGACACCGGCACCGAAGACCTTGTAGGCAAAACCGAGGACTCGCAGCCCTTCGCGAGCCAGAGCCTCCGCTTCTCGCAAGACCTCTGCCCGATCTACGGGCGTCCTCGAGCCGTCGGCAGCCAGCGCGTCCGAGCAGAACGAGACCACCTTTTCGGGAGCCCCCTTCAGTAGAACAAGACGGTGAATACCGCCCGCGGAGGACGTCTTGTCGGCCAAGAGGCCGACCAGGGGCGAGGATTCGGGAACCTCATGAAGGGTCGCCATGTAGGCGCGCTCGGGAGAGAAGGGAATCTCCGAGATTCGCGGGTAGAAGCGTCTTTGCTCTCGCCGGTCGATTCCGGCCTTGGCAGCGGCCACCACCAGAGCGCCCTCGGTAGGATCTCCCGAGATCGCCCACTCGGCTTCGCCGGGCTTGCCCCTCCGCTGGGGAGGGCGCTCGCGCCGGATCAGCTCGGCGTCGCCGCAAAGCACACCCGCAAGCAGTATCAGGTACAGGGCAGAGTCCGGTTCGACCTCGACCACCTCGTCGCCCTCTCTGAGAGTGCCTTGCGGCTCGTAACCGACACCGTCGACTTCGAAGCGGCGCCCCCCGGCGTAGATACGCCGAACCGTCATCTGGTTCTCGGTGAGGGTGCCCGTCTTGTCCGAGACGATCGCCGTCACGCTTCCGAGAGTCTCTGCGGCGATGAGCCTCCTTACCACCGCCCGGTGGCGTGCGAGCCTGGTCACCCCAACCGCGAGGGCCACGGTGATAACCACCGGTAGTCCCTCCGGGATTGCAGCGACGAGCAGTGCGGCCGCGAGCCGGAGCATATAAGTGAAGGTCTCTCCGGTCGGTACGCCGACGGCCACGATCACGGAGGCGACGGCTACTGCCGCAAGGCCAAGCAGCTTGGAGAAGACGGCGAGCTGGACCTGAAGCGGCGTGCGGGCTCGGGCAATCCCTGAGACCTCCTCGGAGATCAGGCCGAGCCTGGTGGAACGGCCGGTAGCGATCACGACACCGGTTCCCCTGCCCGAGGTGACGATCGAACCCGCAAAAGCCAGGTTGGTCATTTCAGAGACCCCAGGTCGACCGTCCTCCGGCGGGCTGATCGCCTCTGTCTGTTTTCCGACCGGAACCGACTCGCCCGTGAGCAAGGACTCGTCTACGCTCAGGTCCGCGGCCTCGAGGAGCCGTAGATCGGCCGGGACCTTGAAGCCTGCCTCGAGCAGTACGAGATCTCCCGGCACCAGCGAGTCGGCATCCACTCGCTTGCGCTTGCCATCCCTGAGTACGACAGCACGAGGGGCGACGAGTTCGGCCAGGGCCGAGACAGCCCTTTCTGCCCTGTACTCCTGGAGGAACCCGACCACGGTGTTGAGCCCCACTGCAGCAGCGATGACCGCGGCATCCACGACCTCCCGGACGGCCAGGGCGACTGCAATTGCGCCGAAGAGGACGTAGATCAGCGGGTCGTGGACCTGGTGGGCCAGGATCGAGAGCGGAGACGGCCCGCGCCGCCGTTCGATGGTGTTGGGCCCGTAGGTCGCCAGACGTCGGGAGGCCTCTTCCTCGGTCAGGCCCGATTCCGAGGTGTCGAGGGAGGCAAGCGCCTCGGCGGGGGTGACCGAGAACCAGTCCTTTTCGAGCTCTGACTCGGTGCCGGTGGTCGCCATGGTCATCAGAGACTACGGCAATCCGTTTCCGATCCTGAACTCGAACCTGAGGATGATCCTCTCCCAGGAGCACCCGGGAGCCGGATCGGCCCGATTCGAAAGATCTCTGCACTTCCAGGTGACCCGGTTTTCAACCTCCCGGAGGCGATTCCATCATCGTCGGCACCCGAGCGACCAGCGTAGGAGCCAGCAGGATGCTTGCTCGCTCCGTACCGTAGGGCGGTACGGTAAAGGTTCCGGTCAAATGTTCCGAACACAACTTCGGTCAGCCGGGCAGGTCCGGCGTCCCGGACGGCCCCAGGCTACTGGGAATCGATCTTGGACTACAGCAGCGCGACCCCCAGGGCAATACCTCTGCAGCCAGCGCAGTGACTGGGAAAGGCGAGTGACAGAGGATTTCAAGACCGGCATGACGAGGCGGAACCGCCTCGTCCGATTCGCAGGACTACTGGTTCTGTCGGCGGTGCTGGCAACCCTGCAGGTGGCGAGTCTCCCTGTAGCAGAGGCGGCCTCGCCTGCAGGTTACTCCCTCAGGTTCTTTGGCAACGGGTCGGCTGCACCCGGCAAGGATCGGGTCAAGATCCGCATAGACGATCCTTCCAACTCGCTTTCCGGCCCGCCTGCAGACGTGGGGGCCACGGACTTCACGATCGAGTTCTGGATAAAAGGCTTTGCGGCAGAGAACACCTCTGCCCCCCAGACCTGTGGCGCCAACGTCAATTGGATCTACGGCAACATCGTCTTCGACCGTGACCGCTACAACCAGGACCGCAAGTTCGGCATCTCCATTGCCGGCGGAAAACCGATCTTCGGCGTAAGCGGAGACGGCACCGGGGACAGAACCATCTGTGCCACCGCAACGGTCCTGGACGGGTCCTGGCACCACGTGGCCGTGGCGAGGCGGCGCTCGGACGGGTGGATGTGGCTCTTCGTCGACGGTGGCCTTCAGGCCCAGGCGGACGGCCCCGACGGGGATGTCTCTTACCCCGATGACGGAGTGCCCGGCAACTTCTGTGGAGGCCCCTGCACCGACTCCGATCCTTTCATAGTTCTGGGAGCCGAAAAGCACGACGCCGGGCTGGCTTACCCCTCCTTTAGCGGCTGGATGGACGAGGTCAGGATCTCGACGACTCTGAGGTACACCGCCCCCTTCGCTCCCCCCACCGCCCCGTTCACCGCAGACGCAGCCACTGCCGCCCTGTACCACTTCGACGAGGGCTCGGGTAACGTCGCGCACGATAGCTCCGGGGCTCCCGGGGGCCCCTCTGACGGAACGCTGGAGCTGGGAGGTAGTCCGGCCGGGCCAAAGTGGAGCACGGACACGCCCTTCGGGACGGCCGGCAAGTGTAATTCGCGGCCCACCGCTCCGGCCTCGGTGCAGTACTTCGCAGAGGGAGCTACCAGGGACTTCTTCGATACCTGGATACTGCTGGCGAATCCGGGAACCCAGCCGGTTACCGCGTGCCTGACCTTTCTCACAGCAGGAAGTGTCGTGCCCGGTCCCGAAGTCATAGTCCCGCCGGGGCGGCGCCGGTCGGTCCGAGTCGACGACCACGTGGACACCTTCGATGTTGCCACGATAGTGGAAGGCGTGGACGGGCCGGTCTATGCGGAGCGGGCGATGTACTCGACCAAACCCGGCATGCAGGGCGCACACCTCTCCAGAGGGAGCGCCGGAGCTGCCGGCGCCTGGTTCATGGCAGAAGGAGCTGCCGCCGGCGAGTTCGAGACCTGGATTCTACTTGCCAATCCCGGCTCTTCTGCCGCTGCGACCGTAAACGTGGAATTCCTCACGGAGTCGGGACCCGTGACGGTACCGCCAGTTACCCTCGAACCCCTCAGGCGACGCTCGATACGGGTCAACGACTACGTCTCGACCTACCAGGTGGCTACCCGCGTGTACTCCACCGGCACCAAGGTCGTGGCCGAGAGAGCCACCTACGCAGCCGGCGGCACCCGGAAAGGGGCTACCGCCTCGCCCGGAGTCTCGTCGCCGTCGAACCAGCTCTTCCTGGCCGAGGGCGCCACGACCGATCCGTTCGAGACCTGGATACTGGTCGCGAACCCCTCGATGACCCAAGAGGCTGACGTGCAGGTAGCCTTTCTCGGTCCCTCCGGGCCCGAAGCTACGGCGCCGCTCACGGTCCCTCCCGGATCCCGGCGGACGGTAAGGGCCGACGACTACGTGGATTCCTACGACGTATCGACCATGGTCTCCTCGGCCGGCGTGCCCGTGGTAGCCGAGAGAGCGATGTACCGGTATACCGGGCCCGGCTCCGTGGGCGCCGCATCGGGCGAGCCGACCGAGTCGGTTGGTTCGAGCTGGCTGGCCGTCGAGGGAGCTTCTGCCGGCGGATTCGAGACCTGGATATTGGTGGCAAACCCGCATCCTTCCTCCTCGGCCACAGTCGAGCTGACCTACCTGACAGAAGCCGGAGCAGTAACCGGACCTTCGGCTGTGATCCCGCCTTCCAGCAGGCGCTCGTTCCGGGTGAACTCGACAGTGGAGACCTACGACGTGGCGACTCTGGTAACGGTCGGCTCGGGGCCCGGTGTGGTCGTCGAAAGGGCCGTCTACGCGCCGGCCTGGCTGACCGGGGACTCCTCCGCCGGACCTGCCATACGCCTCTCTTGACGAGGCGGCCTCCGGCACGCTCCGAGAGGTCCTGAGGAACGGATCCGACCCACTGCGCTATCGTTGAATCTGTAGCGACAGACTACAGGTTCTGAGCAGCATCGAGACAGGAGGGTCGGAGCATGGAGGGATACGGAAGTGCCATCTACTGGCTGGAGACCGCCCCGGCCGTTCCCAGACCCTCGCTGAGAGATCGGCTCGAAGTCGACGTGGCCATAGTGGGCGGAGGGTTCCTGGGTCTGTGGACCGCTTACGAGATAGCCTCCCACTCCCCCTCCACGAGCGTCGCCGTGCTCGAAGCAGACGAGGTGGCCCACGGCGCCTCCGGACGCAACGGGGGCTTCGCCATGACCCTCCTGGATATGAGCCTTTCCCACTTGGTCCGCAACCACGGCGAGGAAGCGGCGAGGCGGGCCCACGACGCCGTCGCCCAGGCCGTACACGAAATCGGAGAGATCGCCACAAAGGAAGGCATCGACTGCGACTTCCACCTCGGAGGACTGCTGGTAGTGGCCACCAACCCGGGGCAGGAACGCCGCATCGAGCAAGACCTCGAGGCAGCAAGGAAGCTGGGGCTCGAGCGCATCCGGCGACTCTCCCAGCAGGAAGTCAGAGCCGAGGTGGACTCGCCGACCTACCGCATGGCTCTCGAAGAGGAAGACTGCGCCGTCTTGCATCCTGCCAAGCTCGCCCGGGGACTGGCCCGTGTAGTCGAGTCGAAGGGGGTCTCTATTTACGAGGAAACCCCGGTGGTGGCTATCAGACCCTCGGGAGGGGCGGTGGTGCTGGAGACTCCACGCGGTAGCGTAAGGGCCGCGTCGGTGGCCCTGTGCACCAACGCCTGGGCCTCCCGCCTCCCCCGCTTCGCCCGAAAGATCGTCCCCCTTTACACCTACGTGATCCTCACCGAGCCGCTGGCGCCCGAACAGCTCGACCGCATCGGGTGGCGCAAGCGGCAGGGCATCGAGGACAAGCGCAACTACGTCCACTACTACCGCATGACCGCCGACAACCGCATCCTGTGGGGCGGGACCGACGGGATGATATACAGGGACCTCGGAATCCACCCTCGCTACGACAGGAACGAGGAGATATTCGGGAAGCTCGAAAGGACTTTCAGGAAGACGTTCCCGCAACTTGCCGACGTCCGCTTCACCCACCGCTGGGGCGGACCTGTGGCCATGACCCCCACCTTCGTACCGATCTACGGGAGGTTTCCCGACTCCCCGGTCTACTACGGCTTGGGGTGCAACGGCCACGGGGTAGCCCCCGCTCGTCTGGGGGGCAAGATTCTGGCGGACATCACCGTCGGAAACGACAGGGGCCTCGGCGACCTGTTCTTCGTCAACGGCAAGGAGCTCGAGTTCCCTCCCAACCCGATCGCTTGGTTAGGAGCCGAACTCACCCGACGAGCCCTGCTCAAACAGGACGCCGCCATGGACGCAGGGGCTCCCGGCGGCGAGATGGACCCCCCACTTCTCCGCGTGGTGAAAAAGCTCTCCTGAGGCGGATGACAAGCCCGTTCGACTCCCGGGTGACCCTCCGAGAGTGTGCTGGCGGGCACCCAGTGGCGCCGGCTGTCACCAAGAGGTCCGGCGGCTCGCCTTGCGGCCTGCGTAGACCGTCGGCTGGAGCAAGTAAGGGTAGGTTTTTCCTCTGACGCGGCTCTGCCACCACCTGTCGATCCGTCTGGCCCACTGAAGAGCACTCCACACGAGAGCGTCCCTGCGATGGTAGGCGAAGATTTCCCTCTCCTTCAGAGGCGGCTCGACCCTGTCACCCAGGGCCTCCAGCAGGTCGGGCAGGAGTCGTTCGATGCCGTCCTTGTAGAAGTTGGCTGCCAGATCCAGCACGACCGACCTCTTGTCGAAGTAGGTGGAAAGGATCGAGTCGACGACGAATTTCTTGACCGGCCACCGCAACATTCCGGGCAGGGAGGCCAGGAATAGGTCCACATCGAGGAGATAACTCCCTGCCTCGTCTCGCATCAGAGGAGTGGAGACGTCGAAGTACACGAGTTCGTCCCTCTCGATCGCCCAGTTGGAGACCTGCGCGTCCAGCCCCACTCGCTCGTCCACTGCACCCAGGACTAGGTCTACCAGTGCTCCGAGCAGAGGTTTCGCTTGAGCAGAGTCGGCCTGCCGAAGCCTCTCGACCAGCAGGTCGCTCTTCGGCACCAGCGGTTGTACGAGGTAGGCCACGAACCGACCGTCGCGACGCTCTGTGGATGCGAGCTCTGACCTCAGCGCCTTTACTCCGCGGCTCTCGAGCTCCGAGACGTACGACCGCCAGGACTCCTCGTAGGCCAGCAGGCGCTTCCGGTCTGGAAAGACGGGCAGCCGCTTGAGGGCCAGGCGAGGAGATTCGGTCGGCCACCCCAGTACCAGGCTGATCTCCCCGTAGCCGAGGACGGAGAGTCCCTCGGGGCTTCCGAAACGGAGCGCCTTCCCGACCGCGCCCTCCACCTCCGCCAGGTCGATGTCGAAGCCGCCTTTCATCCTCGCCGCCCCTGACGCGAACCGCGGGTGTTCCGGGAAGGAACCTCAGGGGTCATCGCCAGACCTAGCCCCCTAGGCGAGCGCCGAACGGACCCGCTCGACCAGCTCCTTGGCTTCTTCTGCAGTTATGACGAGGGGCGGGAGGAACTGGAGGCAGGACGTGTCGTTGTTCGCGTACACCGCGAACACGCCGTTGCGGATGAGCCTGGCGGCAGCGGCCATACCGTCGCCCTCCCGGGGAAACTTGAAGGACATCATCAGTCCCTTTCGACGGAGCTCGAATCCCAGACCGCCCAGTTCGGACTCGAAGTACCGGCCCATCTCCTTTACGTGATCCAGGAAGCCCGGTTCTTCGAGGATGTCGAGGACCTCGATCGCCACCGGACAGCCCAGCTCCGCCCCACCGTACGTGGAGACGTGCACGAACGGGTGACTCCCGTACCACTCGAAGATCTCTGGACCGAGCATCGCAGCCGCCATCGGGTATAGCCCGCCCGAGAGGCCCTTGCCCGTCACCACTACGTCGGGTTGCAGTGACTCCTCGAGGAAGTACCAAATGTTGCCGGTGCGCCCCAGACCCGTCTGCACCTCATCTAGCACGAAGACGGCTCCCGCATCCCTGCAGAGCTGCTGCACCCCTTCCAGATAGCCCGGCTCGGGAAGCGGCATTCCCAAGGTGGCAGGGATCGGCTCGACGATGACGCAAGCCGTGTCGGCACCGACCTGTGCAGCCATGGCCTCCAAGTCGTTGAAGGGGACCTGGACGAAGTCCGGAAGGTTCGGCCCGAAGGGATCCCGGTAGCGAGGGTCTCCTGCCGCCATCGCCAGGCCGGTGTGCCCGTGGTAGCCTCCCACCACCGAAACGACCTTCCTCCGGCCGGTAAATCCTCTCGACATCTTGATCGCGACGTCGGCGGCCTCTCCGCCGCCCGGTGCGAATATCACCCCCTGGAGGACGCCCCTCGTGGACTCGACCAGTCTCGTTGCCAGCTCGGCCCGCCAGGGGGAGACCAGGTGGTGGTTGCCCACGTCGAGGGTCTCGAGGGCCCTGGACAGCGCGGCCACCAGGCGGGGGTTCCTGTGGCCCAGATTGAAGACACCGCCGTTGCAGTGGCAGTTGATGTAGCGCGTCGAGTCGTAGGCGTCTTCGAAGTAGATGCCCTCCCGACGGCCCATCACGATGTCGAGGCCCACGCTTCGGAAGAACGCGACCTTGCCCCGGTCCACGTAGGTCTCGAATGCCTCGAGGGCTCCTTCCCTCGTCGAGAAGGGGTTGCCTGCAAGACCGCCTACAGCATCTCTGCCCATGAACCAGAGTTTATTACTCGAGTGCTCGTCAGGATGGGGTCCGGCCCTCGTCCAGCTCTCTAAGGCGAGCGATCACCTCGTGGCAGTGGTAGTAGAGAGGCCACAGCTCGTGCGTCCTGGCTCGAAGCGAGGCCTCGTCTGCCTCGGCGCAGAGAGTCCCCGAATAGGTCAAGGCGTACATCTTTACCGTGCCGCTCTCCGGAAGGCTGTAGGAGTCCACTGGGCGCATCCTGTCCCGGGATCCTTCGGCCGCCATGAGGAGCGACCGACTGGATTCGGCCACCGCAGGATGAAGGCCTCCCCCTATGATTCCCCCGCCGTTGCTGAAGTACAGGCTGGTCGTACCCTCGGCCAGACAGACGAGGGTAAAGGCGGCTTTCTGGTAGCCGAACTCCGCGACGAACCCCCAGACGGTCGGCATGGCCGGAGACGGGGCGATGCCTATCTCGGCCGGCGAGACGGCGAACACCTGGGCCCGCAGGGCCGTATAGACCTCGGCCGGCTCGGTCGGTCCCTCGTCGGACCGTCCATCCGGTGGTAGTGAAGACAGAGGACCTCCTCGGGGCTGGCGCCTGGCCTAGGAGGACTGGGCGCTCTTCCCGCCTCCCGCGAGCTCTGCGAAGAACTCGGTGATCGTGCGGGAGACGTCGTCGGCTGCGTGTCTTGCAGCTCTGAAGATACACCAGGTGCCGAAGCCGACGACGGCAGTCGTGTTCACGAACAGCGACCACCTGAGGCTCTCCGCGTCGTCCATCCCTCTCGCCTGCAACAAGTCCGATAACGCACCGATCAGGATGGGAGCCACCGCTGCACCGAAGACCGCCAGCGCCAACCCGAAGACGGCAAAAGACTGGCTTCGCACCCTGGGCGGCGAGGAAGCGGCCACCACTGCTATCAGTCCCGGAAGTCCGTAAGACGCGACGAATGCGCCCACCGACATCAGTACGGTGACCAGGACGGGATTGTTAGCTGCAAAGGCGAGCGGCCACAGGACGGCAAGTACGGCCACCCCGGTCGCGCCGAACCTTGTCAGGTGAGTGAAGCCCTTCTTCAGCTCCTTGTCGGACCGGGGAGAGCCGAACCAGGTCCCCAGGAACGATGCGATGCCGAGGGCTCCCAGCACGGTGGAGGCACCCCGCGGGGTCAGTCCGTACCGCCGCTCGAAGAGGGCGGGTAGCCAGAAGAGGACCCCTACGAGAGCGAACCCGACGGTCGCGTTCGCCGTGATCAGGTATGTGAGCGTCTTTCTGGCAAAGATCGTGGAGAGGCTCTCGAAGAAGCCCTTCTTGTCCTCCGGCTCCTTGAGAAAGGCCGCCAGCAGGGGATTCTGCCTGGAGGCCTGCTCGATGTCGGACTCCCCACGGCGAGGCTCCCTGAGGGTGAGGGCGTACAGCCCGAAGACCAGGCCGGGGATCGCAGCCGCAACGAACGCCCACCGCCAGCCATACGCAGCGACGATCACCCCGCCCAGAACCGCCCCGAGAACCTGCCCGAATGGATTGGCCGAGCGGTGGTAGCCGAGTACCCTGCCCCTCACATTGATCGGGTAGTAGTCGCTCAGCAACGAGAGGTGAGTGGGGCCGATGGTTCCCTGGCCTGCCCCGAGGAGAATGCGCGTCATGAAGAGCTGAGAGAAGCTACGGGCCGCCGCGGCGAGAAGCCCTGCAGCTCCCCAGACCATCGCCCCGATCGTGATGATGTACTTTCGAACCCACCGGTCCGCCCAGGTTCCCGCCGGAACGCCTATGACCCCGGCCAGGAGCACGAAGGCGAAGGGCAGCAAACCTACCACCGTGTCGGAGACCTCGAAGTCCTCCCGTATCGTCTCCATGGCCACGGCCAGGACCGACCTGTCGAACTCGTCGACCGCGTTGAGAATGAAGAGCAAGGTGATGGGCTTGAGCCCGTAGTCTCGAACCTTTCCCCAGGCGACCTCCAGGCCGGCCGTCTCGGCCACGCCCTCGGTCTCGATCCTCAGGTGGGCCCGCGCTGCCTCCTGGACGATCTCTTCTACTTCGTGGTCGGCCAGAGCCTCTTCGCTCAGTCGGCCACCTCCCTGCTATTGGCCCAAGTTCCCGTACTGCCGAAAACCTCCTGGCAGTCCGCGGAACGAACGCTGCTCCTTGTCATCCGCAGCAAAACTGCTCGCTCTATAAGCAGCGCTCCGCCGCCGACCACCTCGAGGACTCCGACCCTGACATCCGCTGCGAAACTTCTCGCCCCCCAAGGGTGCGCTCAATGATACCCGTGCCCCTGGTGCCTTCCTTCAACGGCACGTGCTCTGAGGGCACGTTTGCCCCCCAGAACCGACGCGGAATAGTATCGGCACTTATTCGGGAGGTCTACCCACAGCAGGTCACACGGGAGCAGAACCATCCTCGGCCGTCTGATAGCTCTCCATCCCTCCGTTCCGGCTTCTGGTCGATCGAAGCGGACCAGACGGCGCTTCGTGGCCGCCCTCTTCCTCGTCGGAGCGCTCGTTCTCGTAGCCTGCTCACAGAGCGTCACGCCTCCGGAGGTGGTCGGCGCTCCAGAGGGCATGGTCCCTCCCGGCGACATGCAATTCGAGGAAATCGGCACTCAGTGGATGCCGCCCGAGGGGCCCAGACTTCTCGTGAAGGCCAACTTTCCCACGGCGATCGCCGTCTCGACACAAGGCGAGCTCTTCTTCGTCGAGCGGGCAGGGCGGCTCTGGAAAGTAGATTTCCAGAGCCCCTCCGAGGAAGACGTCGCAAGCCGATACCAGGACGGCCCCCGAGCCACCCTCGTCGCAGACATCCCTGTCTCCACTGCCGGCGAGCGCGGCCTACTCGGTCTGGCGCTGCATCCCGACTTCGAACACCGGCGCTTCGTCTACGTCTTCGTATCGCCCAGAGACACCAACGAGGTGGCCAGGGTGCACAGGCTCCTCCTGGACGACAAAGGCACCAGCGTGCTGGCAGACGAGGTGATAATCGAGCTGCCCTCCAGCGACGCCTGCTGCCACAAGGGCGGGAGGCTGGCCTTCGGACCCGACGGCAAGCTATACGTCGCGCTGGGGGACGGTCTGGTTCCCCCTGCTTCTCCCGATATACACGACCTCCGAGGCAAGGTCCTTCGGTACGAACCCGACGGTTCGGTACCGAGCGACGGGCCCTTCGGTCCGTCCAGTCCAGTCTGGGCGACCGGATTGCGCAACCCGTTCGGTCTGAATTTCAGCGCGGAAGGCGAGGCCTACGCGACCGACAACGGGCCCTCCGGAATGGACGGCCCGCCGTGCTGTGACGAGCTAAACCGGCTAAAGCGAGGCGAGTTCTACGGTTGGCCAAACTCGTTCGGGCCTCACTACAGAGAAGGCGTGCCTCCGATCTGGCATTCCGGGGAGCGAGTCGTGGTGCCGACCGGCGTCCAGGTCATCTCGTCCAGGAGGTTCGCGGCACTGGACGGTGCTGTGGCGTTTTGCACGTTCATCGATAGCCGCATGTACATCGTCGACCGGGACGGGAAGGACTGGACGGAAGGACTGAGTGAGCCCGGCCGAGGTCCCGAGGGGTGTGCCCTCGATATCACTCAAGGCCCCGACGAGAGGCTCTACTTCTCGGACACGGAGGCGATATACGTCTGGGGTTGACGGCCGGGAGCGGGCACAGTGGTCCGACGCTCCAAGCGAGGCCATGGACTTCTGGGTCGACGCCTTACGGTCGGGACACCTCAGCCGAGTGCTCTGTTCCCGTACCAGTCGACGTGCACGACTTCCTCGACGGGACGCCTCGTCGTCGGGCCGTAGCGGCCCTTGGGCCATCCGACCGGTATCAGGCAGATCGGCTCTACCGATAGCGGGAGCTTGAGAAGGCGCTTGACCGCCCACTTGTTCCATAGCGGCAAGGTGACAAGACCAGCACCCAGACCTACCGCTCTGGCTCCGAGAAGAAAGTTCTGCACCGCAGGATAGATGGACCCGTAGTAAGTGGAGTAAGCGACCGAGGGCTGGGGGAGAACGAAGGGAACCTTCCAGCCCCTCAGGCATGGCACGACCACCACGGGCGTCTCTTCGAAGTGCTCGATCTGGTACTCGACTGCCTTCATGATCCGCCGAGTGCGATCGTCATGGCGCACCCGCCGTCCTATAGAGCCGTACAACGACCAGGCCTTGGCATACAGGTCCTTCAGCCGCTCCTTGGACCGCCGCTCCTTTACGAGGACGAACTCCCAGTTCTGGGCGTTCGAGCCGGTAGGAGCCCTGGTAGCCAGCTCGACGAGCTTGAGGATTATCCGGTCGTCTACGGGATCGGGGAGCAGGCGGCGGATGGAGCGTTGGGTCTCCATCACCTCCCTGAGCGGAGATTCCAGTCTCTTCAACGCGGCTTCGTACGACCTGTCTTCTTCGGGCATGCGACCTCCCTCCTCTGTGCGGACACCCTCCCCAGCTTTCTCAGTAAGACTTGGGGAGACCCAGGGAGTGCTGGGCGACGAAGTTCAAGATCATCTCCCTGGAGACGGGAGCCGTCCTCATCAGGCGAGCCATCGCCCACAGGTCGCCTACACCGTACTCCACCGTCAGGCCGTTTCCCCCCAACACCTGCATCGCCTGGTCTATGCATCCGATCGCCGCCTCGGCGGCCGCGAACTTGGCCATGTTTGCCGCTTCGCCTGCTGGCAGGCCGCGGTCGAAGAGCCAGGCTGCCTTCTTGGTCATCAGCGCCGCGCACTCTAGCTGGATCTTGCGCTCTGCGAGCGGGTGTGCCAGCCCCTGATGGGCTCCGATCGGAACCCCCCAGACGGCTCTCTCCCTTGCATACTGGCTCGCTCGCTGTAGGGCATACCTGCCCAGCCCCACGGCCATGGCCGCAGATGTGATCCTCTCCGGATTAAGCCCGTGAAAGACGCCTCGCAGTCCCTGGTTCTCATGACCTATCAGGCGGTCGGCCGGCACCACGACGTCGTCGAAGTGCAGAAGCCACTGCTTTTCGGGAGCCGAGATGATGGTCTCGATCAGGCTCCGCTCCAGCCCCTCGGCGTCTGCATCCACTGCGAACAAGGAGAGTGCTGCCCTTCCTCGCTCGTCGGTACCCGTGCGTGCGACCACGAGAATCCATTCGGCCTCGTCCACCCCCGAGATGAAGGTCTTCGTTCCACGCAGAACATAGGAGTCGCCGTCGCGCCGGGCGGTGGTGGCGATGTTGTGGGAGTTGGACCCGGCATCCGGCTCGGTTATGGCGAAGGCCATGATCGCCTCGCCGGATGCGAGTTTCGGCAGGAAGTACCTCTTTTGTTCGTCGGAGCCGAACGCGCCGATCACCGTCGCGCCGATCGCCTGAGAGACCACCAGGAGCAGCAGGGGCGCACCCGAGGCCGCCGTCTCCTCGCACACCAGGCACAGCTCGGAGATCCCGCCGCCTGCACCGCCGTACTCCTCGGGGATGTTGAGCCCTATGTAGCCGTTCTTTGCCAGGGTCCGCCACAGCTCTGTCGACTTCTCACCCGAGGCGACCCGCTGCTGGAACCAACCCCTTCCGAAATCCGAACAGATCCGGGAGATGGCCTCCCTTATGAGGGCATGTTCTTCCGGTTCGCTGAAGTCCATCGGATCCTTCCTGGGTCGCTCGCCAACTGCGGGACGCACAGTCCCGGCTTTCCGACGATTATGGTTCAGGCCCGGCCAAATACCTTCGCCGCCTCGATCCCCGAACGCACGGCACCTTCGATGCAAGGCGCTCTGGTCCAGTCCCCTGCGAAGACCACCGGAGGAGCCTGTTTCCAGGAGGCGAGGTTAGACAGGTGGCCCGGCGCGAAGACCGGTACCGCCTCCGGCCACTTGACCACCCGGACCAGCCGGCAACGGTCGATTCCAAAGAGGTCGGGATCCACCGCCGCCGCCCTCTCCCAGAGCAACCTTCCCACCTTTTCGTCCGGCTCGTCCAGCAGGTCCAGGGCGAGCTTTCCGGCTGCCCCGACTAGTGCAGCCGAATAACCCTGTGGTAGCGCTCCCCAGAGCCACCCCCCGCTTCCCCTGGATACGGTCACCACGTCCTCTTCACCGCCGACCGGGTGAATCTCGGCCCGCTGCGTGCTCCCGCTTCGCACCGCGTACGCGCGCACGTGGGGAGCGTATCGGACCGAGTCCACCCAGGGAGGGAGGTCCACTCCGTCGATGACGTCTCTCACCCGGGTGATAGGTGCAGCGACGACGCAGCCGTCGAAGCGGCGCGCAGAACCCGAGTCGAGGACGAGCTCGACCCCGCCGTTAGCCGGAGCAGCGATCCGTCGCACCGGCGAGTCCGTCTGGACTTCCACCTCTTCCGCCAGCCGAAGCCACAGCGAGTCCATGCCGTCGGAAAGCGAGTAGAAGCGAGTGAACAGGAGTGCCCTTGCGAACGAACGTACTGACGCAGCCGACAGTTCCCGAAGGCCGCTGTAGAGTGCCGACACCAGAGGTTCGAAGACCACCTGGGCGGCCGAACGGCCGACCGACTTGAGGATGTGGACCTCTGCGCTGGTGGTATCGAAGCGCAGGTCCACACCGAGGTCGCCTCGCGGCTGCCTCATCACCAATCCGGCGCCCCAGAGGAGGATCTTCAGCCTGTCTTTGGGCCCGAGAAGCGAGAACGAGAGAGAGGAGACCGGCCCGGTGGGAACCCTCACGAGCTTGCCCCCCTCCGACAGAAACGCGCAGCTCCGCAAGTCGATGGGGACCAGCGCGTCCCTCATGCCGACTGCCTCCAGGAGGCCGAGGGTCTCTCTGTAGAATCCGGCCAGCCACCCCGCGCCTGAATCCAGGTGGTGGCCGGTGTCGAGGCGAATGGTGCGAGTCCTGCCCCCCACCCACTCCTCGGCCTCGAAGACCATCGGCTGGTGGCCCGAGATCTTGAGCAGGTATGCCGCCGTGAGCCCCGCCGGCCCCGCCCCTACGACCGCAACCCTCATTCTCTCCACCCTACGAAACTGCTCTCAGCACGACCTTGCTCACCGGCCTCGGCTCGTGCTCGGAGCCGACAAGACGACAAGCCCCCGGCCCTGGTTCGCCTGGTTTGGGCGTTGGCGGGCAAGTCTGTCTCTCCCCGTGATATCGACACCTGACGGTCCGGTATGAAGAGCGCAGCGGTAGCGAATCGCAGGACCGTCCCGACACTCCAGGCAGTGCCGGAACCTGTCGGGACGTGCGGCTATGTCCGGCCCGAAGAGGCGCCCACCCTAAGGATTCGCCCCTACGCGCGCATTCGCCCCTACCGTCCCTGACCCGAGACGTCCGGTAACTCCCACGGCCAGACCTCTTCGAAAGCCGCTGCGAATCGCAAGATCAGGTCCTCGCGGAACTTGGGCGCCACCACCTGCAAGCCCACCGGCAAGCCGTCGGAGGTCTTGCCGCAGGGAATCGAGGCCGCGGGATGGCCGGTGAAGTTGAACGGATATGTCCGGATGAAGGCTGTGGGCCCGACTGCCTGCCCTGCTATCTCGGTAGGGTGAGGACCCTCTGCGGCAAAGGGGGGTGTGGCCGTGACGATGCAGAACAGCAGCCTGTCCTCGCCCAGCAGCTCGTCGAGTTCCCGGACGAAGTCATATCGCTTGGCCAGAGCCAACTGGTAGGTGTCTCGGTTGACGGCCCTCCCCACCTGCAACGACATGAGATACATGGGATCGTACAGCTCGGCCTTGGTGTCTATGTCGGACCCCTGATTGAACGCGCCGTCCGCGGTGGAGAGGGTGAGCGCGTAGTTGGCCGGGTCCTCCGAGAAGACGCGATCCACTTCATCCAGGGTGACCCCGATCTGGTCCAGGCGGTCCACTGCTTGGCGTACTACCCTTTCGATCTCGGGTTCTATCACCCCCCAGCCAAGGTCGAGGCACACTACCCCTCGGGCTCCCGTGAAAGGTTCGTCGAGGGCTCTGCGGTACGAGATCCCCGGGTGGGGAATCGCAAAGGGGTCGCCCGGCGCGGGGCCGGCGGTCACGTCCAGAAGTAGCGCCGCGTCCCTGACGGTCCTCGTTATCGGTCCGTGGCATGCGAGAAACTGCCAACCGTCGGCGATGTTGTGGCCCACCCTTCCGAGCTGGGGCTTGATCCCGAACAGCCCCGTGAAGGCCGAGGGAATGCGGATCGAGCCGAGCCCGTCCGAAGCCGTAGCGATCGGAACCATTCCGGCGGCCACTGCCGCTGCGGAGCCCCCCGACGACCCGCCCGGCGTAAGTGCGGGGTTCCAGGGGTTTCGGGCCGGACCGAAAGCGGGGGGGCTAGTGAACCCGCTCCACCCGAACTCCGGCGTGTTGGTCTTGCCGACTACGATCGCACCCGCCTTCTTTAGCAAGGCGACCTCCCAGTCGTCTTCTTGCTGGGGCGGGTCGTCTACGTGGAGCCGGCTCCCGAAGCTAGTTCTGAATCCGGCGGCGTGCTGGAGGTCCTTGACTCCCAGAGGCAGTCCTGCCAGCGGTCCCGGATCCTCCCCTCTGGCAATGGCCTCCTGGAGGGTGCGGGCCTGCTCCATAGCCAGCTCGCCCTTGACCTCCACGAAGGCATTGAGAGAAGGATTCAGCTCCTCTATTGCCTTCAGAGATTCCTCGACCAGCTCGACAGGGGAGACTTCCTTTGTGCGCACCCTTTGCGCGATGGCTTCTATGGGATCTGGTCTGGACATGCTCTGGCTCCTCCTCTTCTGCCGCGACAGTTTTGGCAAGCCTCGTAGCTTCAGGGCTCTCCTGGCCAGGAAATGCTACTTCAGGATCGGTTCTTGGGACCCAAGGTGGGGCCCGGTCGCTCCTGTGGAAGGCAGCAGTTCCCTCTGGAAGGCAGCAATCCCTGGTCTGAGTGGAATCGGCGCTCAGCCCCTTGTCGTCAAGACTCGATCCTCGACCAAGTCGTCCGCCCCGGTCGCGCCCGTTGTCTCAGAAAAGGGTTCTCGTCGCCAATACTCAGTCCTCGACCGTCGAGGGCGTCTGTGGCTTGCTTTCCGAGCCGATCATCGATGCGATGCGCTCGGACGCCAGCCACGCCATTGCGACGATTGTGTGCTGCGGGTTGACCCCCATGTTGGTGGGCAAGACGCTGGCGTCGGCGACGAAAAGCCGCTCGATTTCCCAGGTCTCGAAGGACGGGTTGACGGCCGAATACCTGGTGGACGCCCCCATCCGACACGAGCTCATGTAGTGCGTCATCACTATGTTCATCTTCCTGGCATCCAGGGCCTCGGGGGTGATCGCCGAGAGCTGGTCCGGAGAGGTGATCCGCTCGGGCAGGCCGAAGACGCCGGGCATCACATACTCTGCTCCGGCCTCGAGCATCATCTGGGCAGCGGTCCGGATGCCGTTGGCGTAGATGGGTAGGTCCCGCTCCACGATCGAGAAGCGCACGGGGCTTTGAAGGCCCGGGCCCCTGGGTACCACCACACGCCCTTCGGCATGGGACCTGACCAGCACGGCCCAGAGCGCCGCGTACTCGAGGTTGGATACTTCCCGCATCAGCTCCCGTCCGAGTCTCGGAAGCCGGACGGCCAGCAGCTCCGGCGGGAGAGCCAGGGTCTCGAGCTTGAAACGAGCCGACCTCAGGGGGACCGCCTGGAAGCCCTGGGTCGCCCCTTCCCACATACGGACCTTGTGGGGAAAGAACCCCAGCACGCCGACTCCCGGGTGGCCCTGGAAGTGCAGCCCTATCTCGGGCATCCGCAGGCCGCTCTTCTTCAAGATCAGAGGGGTCTGCACCGCCGAAGCTGCCATAACGACGGCGTGTCTCGCCCCCAGAGCGAACGGCTTTCCCGGGGAGTGGTCGTAGACGCTCGAGGGCATCACCCTTCCTCTCACTCCGACCGCCCTACCCCGCTCGATCAGGACCTGCTCCACCCTGTGTCTCGTGAGAAGGCGTGCACCGGCCTCTTGCGCCTGGGGAACGTAGGTCACCGCCATGCTCTGCTTCCTGCGGCCCTGACACCCCTGAAAACAGAGGCTGGAGCCCTCGCAGTCCTTGACGGCCCTCGAGGTAGGGACCGGCTCGAGACCGACCTTGGAGCAAGCGAGCTTCATGATGCGGTCGGACTCCGAGAAGACCGACTCCGGAGTGGGTGCGATCGAGAGGTCCCGCTCAATAGCCTCGAAAGCGGCGTCCAGGCGGTCCTGGCGGAGAGTGTCCTCCAGTCCAAAGTCCCGACGCCACGACTCCAGTACGTCCTCAGGGGTCCTCCAGCAGATCGCCGAGTTTATGACTGTGGTTCCCCCCACGCAGCGCCCCTGCAGGAGCGGGATGATCGCCTTGCCCTGGGCGAAGGTCGTGCCGAAGTCCCTGACCGCGCGCTTCATCGCCCGCCAGGTATTGGCGTCGAAGTCGTCCTCGTTCACCCAGGAGCCTTCCTCGACAAGGGCGACCTCGAAGCCTGCCCGCGCCAGGTTGCGGGCACACGTTGCCCCGCCGGCGCCCGAGCCGACGACGATCACATCGAACGTCTCCTGGATCTTCATGCTCCGCTGCCGCTCTCCTGTGCTGTCGGCGCCTCGTCGCTGGGGCCCCGGCGACCACCTCCGGCATCGGCCCCGGCGACCACCGCCACCGGCGATAGGTTACGAGGCTTTAGGTATCCGACCCTCTCCCTGACTTCCGGGAATCCGAAGAATCCCAGGGCCGCCACGGCCTTGAGCATCAGGGCGAAGTAGCGGAGGTAGTAGATGCGGGACTCGTAGAAGCGCAAGAGCAGTCGCTCCCTCAGGTCCCTCGGCACCGCCAGAAAGGACCGCCCGTATGCAAGAAACGAAGCGGCTTCCAGTACCCAGAACAGCGCTCTTAGCCCCGTTCTCAGTCTGGACGGGTAAGCAGCCATCACGTCGAGCAGGTAAGCTCGCATGTCGACGTCTCGGGCTCCGATTCCAAGCGGCGAGCCCTCGAAAGAGGGGAACATCGCGTCGAATGCGGAGAGGGCTATTCGTTCTTCTCGCGGAAGTAGCAACGAAGCCATAGGCTAGTCCGAAGTAGATCGGGCCCGGTATGGGAACCTCTCGAATTTCGATGCAAGATTACAGAACCCCTCTGGAGCTGTACGAATCGGGTCTTTCTTACCGGGGCGAGAGCGATCGTCGCACGCGCTCGGCCCTGGCCTGCCCGGCTACACGAGTCTGACCTATCATGCTCGGGCCGTTCATACTGGGCCGTTTCGACGAGGAGGATCGATGCGAATAACCGATCTGGAAGTCTGGGCGTGCCGGTTCCCGCTCCCGGCGCCCTTCAGTCCCTCATGGACCCCGGGCATCACCTCCAGAGACAACGGAGTCGCCGTCTTCGTGGTCAAGACCGACGAGGGTATAGACGGAATCGCGGCATCGCTTTCGGTAGGCAGAGAGTGGGCAGGCCTGGGTTACCTGTTCAAGGCGTATCTACTGGGTAGGGATCCGCTCCAGATCGAGAGCCTGGTAGAGGTCCTGAGGAACTCCACTCGCGTCCTTGGCTTCAGGGCGGGATTTTTGGATGTGGCTCTCTGGGACATCCTCGGAAAGGCCTCCGGCCAACCCCTTTACCGGCTCTTCGGAGGGAATCTAGACAGCGTACAGGCCTACGCATCTTTCGGTGAGCTCAGAGATCCCGGCGCCTGGAAGGAAGCCATACAGGCCGCAAAAGAAGCAGGTTTCAGGGCCGCCAAGATAAGGGTGCGCCACGAGACAATTGCCGAGGACGTCGCCTGCATCGAGGCTGCGAGGGAGGCAGCAGGTCCCGAGATGAAGCTGATGGTCGACGCCAACCAGGGCTGGAGAATCGAGGGATTCGCGGCTTCTCCCAAGTGGGATCTGGCACGGGCCAAGAAGACCGTCCGTGCGGTCGAAGACCTGGATCTCACCTGGATCGAAGAGCCCCTGGACCAGTACGACGCCGAGGGATACAGGGCCTTGCGAGAGTACTCCTCGGTCCCTGTTGCCGGCGGCGAGATGCTCTCGGATCTCGGTCCGTTCGAGCTCATGATGTCGAGGGGCGCCTACGACTACGTTCAGCCTGACGTGACCTTTTGCGGGGGAATCACCATAGCCCGCAAGGTCTCTGCGCTAGCCGAGGCAAGAGGAGTCGGCTTCGCCCCCCACACTTGGACCAACGGCATCGGTCTCGTAGCCAACATGCACGTCCTGGCAGCGGCGCCTACCGGAGCCCTGCTGGAGTTCCCCTGGAATCCCCCGGCTTGGGTTCCCGAAGCGCGAGACGCAATGCTCACCGAGCCGATACACCTCAGGCCCGACGGCACCATCGCCTTGCCCCAGGGCCCCGGACTCGGCGTGAAGCTGGACTTCGAAGCGATACGAGCCCACGGGGAAAAGCTGGCTTGAGCGAGGTCGCCCCGCACGCTGCAGGAAGCCCCGGCGGCAGCCGAGCTGACTTTCGAGTCGCCCTCGTGACGGGCGCAGCGAGGGGGATCGGGCTGGCAGTGGCCAGAGAGCTCGCTTCCAGGGGCATGGGAGTCGTGCTGGTGGACAGGGACGGGCCAGGGCTGCAGCAGGCCGCAAAGGAACTGTCCCCGCGGCTTGATATCGCGGGGCCGGACAAGGGCACTCCGTCGGAAAGGCGTGCCGTCCTCACATTCGAACTCGACCTCACCGACACGGCGGCCGTTCCCCCCGTCGTGGAGAAGGTCCTCGAGAAGTGGGGCAGGGTGGACGTCCTGGTCAACAACGCGGGTTGGGACGAGATCCACCCTTTCCTCGAGACGGCACCCGATTTCTGGGAGCGCGTGCTTGGCATCAACCTCCTTTCAGTGATGGCCATGTGCAAAGCGGTGGCGCCGGCGATGGTGGAAGCGAGCTACGGGCGTATCGTCAACGTCTCGTCGGACGCGGGGAGAGTCGGGTCCACCGGAGAGGTCCCGTACTCGGGTGCCAAGGCAGGAGTAATCGGTTTCTCCAAGGGGCTTGCGAGGGAACTCGCTCCCCACGGGATCACGGTGAACGTCGTCTGTCCCGGACCGACCGACACTCCGCTTCTGGAGGAGATGACCCGGAAGTCCGAGGAGGGAGCCAGGGTGCTGCGGGCTGTGACAAGGGCGGTCCCCATGGGACGCCTGGCACGCCCGGAGGACGTCGCTTATGCGGTCGGTTTCTTCGCGTCTGAGGAGGCGGGCTACATCACCGGGCAGGTCCTCTCCGTCAGCGGAGGCCTGACGATGGTCGGATGAGCTCTTGGTGCAGGTCACGACATGATCGAGCCTGATCGAAGCCAGAGCTCGGAACGGAGGAACGGCCGCGTAGTGGTCCTGGTCGTCGCGGTCGGCCTGGCCGTCGTACTCACCTCGTCGGTCGTCTACTTTTTCGGGCGGAACGCACAGAAGTCGTCCCTTGCCGACACCGGCAGTGCCCCCGACGGAGAGCCCACAGGCTACATCCCGATCTCGACCACGGCAGATCCAGCCTTCGTCGGGCGCTTTCCATCCCGCGCCGCGGAAGGGAGTCCGCTGCATTTGGACTCCGGATCGGTCTGGCTGGGCTCCGCACCGGCGTCGGATCCCGACGACGGGATCCTTGTCTCAGCAGCGAGGCCGGCAGTCGAAGGACAGACGCCCAAGGTTCTGCCTGAGCTGATGCCGTGTACCGAAAACGAAGTAGTTGTCGTGGTTTCCAGGTCGCCCGTTGTGCGCGCCCCGGGGAATGAAAAGGTCTATTTCAATATCTTTGCCGACTGGAACCGTGACGGTACCTTCGACGGCTCCGACGAGTGCGCCCAGGAGTGGGCAGTCCAGAACCTCGAGATCCTTCCCTCCCTCAGCGCAGTCTCTCCCAGCGCCCCGCAGAGTCGGGGCGCTGTCGCGGTTCCTGTGCGGATGCCCACCGGACGCCAGACCCTCCAGTTCTGGATGCGAGCCGTCATTACCATAGGGGAGCCGGTCGAGGGTCCGGCCCCGCAGCGCCCTTACAGATACGGTGAGACCGAGGACATATTGGTCGGTCGGGCGGCTTCCCAACGCTCCTCGGGCAAGAGCCCGGCTGCGTGCTCCGGCGGCATCCCGCCAGCCCTCGCCGGCGGTTCGACTTCTCTGATACGAGCAGGAGGCGGGAGCGTCAGTCCGGCGCCCCCTGCGGGAAGCTCGGCTCCCGTAGCCCCCACCGGTCCGGCGCCCTTAGCGCGCCTGGACGGGATTACCGAGACGACCCTTCCTCTGAGTCTCGACCAAGTCTCGGGCTGGGCGGTGCTACAAAGCCCGGTCCTCGACGAAATCCGCTACGGCCGCGTCCGCGTAGTGGAAAGCGAATGTCGCTTCGCCGTCGTCCCGGATTCCCGGCGAAGAAGCGAGTCTCAGGGAAGCTCGGCTTCTGCTTCCCCGAGGCAGGAGGCGGCTGACGGCGAGCTGGTGGGGTCGCAGGGGTATCGCTCCACTCCGATGGAGTGGGGGGTGCCCGCGACAGGAGCTGCCGAGGTCGGGTCGGTGGGCATTTGCACCGATACCCTGGCCCACACTGGTACCGTGACCGTCGTCCCGATCCACCGCTTCCCGGCCAGGGAGCTCGCAGCGAGGCAGGCGGCATCAGAATCCTCCGTCGTCGTCACACGAGAAGACGGCCTGCCGACCTCTGCCGCCACAGAGACCACTCCTTCCCAGCAGCCCTCGGTCTCGGAAACAGCCCCGAGGCACGTCGGGCTGCAAGCCTTACGCGACGGCTCGGGAGCCTTGAGGGCGGTAGCGTTCGAGGCAGAACCCGACGCTGGCGGTACGCGCCTTTCCATGACGTTTGGCACCAGCTCGAACGATGGGTCCAGCTCGATTTGCACCGTCGAGTTCGGCGGCCCTCTCCCCGAATTGCCAGCCGAAAGCCCAGGGGAGGTCGCCGGCGGAAATACGGGAGGGTCGCATGGAATCCCTTCTTCCGGAGCGACCCCGAGGATCGCCGGCGACTACGATGTGGTCTTCTCGAAGAAGTCGGACTCGTGCGGGGTGTTCGAGCTGAAGACGTCAGAGGTAATAAGGGTGCGCCAGTACGGCGAGCGGATCGAGGTCCAGCGCAGGGGAGGAAACCTCTCATCCGGACAGGTACTCCCAGACGGTGGCTTCAGGGCGACCGGGTCGGGTCAGACCAAGGACGGCAAGCCGTACATCGAGTCCTATGTCGGGAAGGCAACGCCGGAGGGGATCTCGGGCACCTACGACCTCCAGCAGGACGCCTGCAGAGCATCCTTCGAGATCGAGGGGACGAGGAGGTAGGGACGGGGATTCCCACGCTGGCCTCCCCGTCCTGTGGCGCGAAATCCCTTTACTGAAGGCCACGAAATCTTGTTACCGATCCCCGCGCCATATCAGTAGCGTCGGGAGGAAAATCTTTTCATCCAGACACTCGCAATCCTTTCACTGCGATCCAGAATCCCAGTACGCACCCGCTTTGGGCGGTAGGGTTCTGCCACGTGGAGCATTCCGATCGGTCAACCGAGTGAGTACCGAGGACCCATCCCCGGATTTACGGACGACCCACTCGTCTTGTTGATTCGGGAATTTGCCGCAGTCCCCGTTGTCGTACCCGAGGAGGCTGGGAAGAAGACCACGGTCAGAAGATCGGCATGCCCACGGGACCATTGCGCTCGTCTCCCCGCCGTCTGGATTGGCGAGTCTGTACGCGTCAGAAGATCGGCATGCCCACGGGACCATTGCGCTGGCGAAGCGAGTCCTAATGGACGGATCCGGCCACGAATAGCCCCACTAACGTGCACTTCCGAGTGCCTATTAGAAGGAAATGCCGGAAGGCGAGCGCCGTTCACGACAGACACACACTCGGTATGCGACCGCCGCTCCCACTGCTGCAAGCAGCGCCGAGCAACTCCCAACGAGGAAGGCTATCGTGGGACCGAAGCGTTCGGACAGCCACCCCACGATCGGTCCACCCAAAGGGGTCGACCCCAGAAACGCTGCCGAGAACAGGGCGAGCACCCTCCCCCTCATCTCCGGCCTGGCGCTCACCTGGAGCATCGAATTCGTGACCGCCAGAAAGACTGCGGCTCCGGCCCCCAGCAGCGGAGACGCAAGTCCGGCGGCACCAAAGCCCGGGGCCAGGGCGAACGCAGCGAGGAAGACCCCGAAGAGGGCCGAGCCAGCGACAAGGTGCCGCCTTCTAGGTCTGCGGAGCGAGGCGACCGCCAGCCCTCCGAGCATGGACCCGACTCCGGCAATCGCGACAAGAGCTCCAAGCGATTCGGGGCCCCGCCCGAACTTCTCCTTCACCAGCACCGGAATGATCACCTGGAAGTTGAAGGCGAGGGTCCCCACGACAGCCATCATCAGCAGCGGGATAGCCAGATCCGGGGACCTGGCTATGTAGCCGAGCGCCTCCCTGAGCTGACCTCGCCTCCGTGCCACCGGTCTCGAGCGGTCCAGCTCTTCGGGGCGCATCGAGTAGTAAGCGAACCAGGCTGCCAGGTAAGAAAGGGCGTTCAGTAGAAAGCAAGAGGCGGCTCCGAACCTGGCGACCATCACCCCTGCGAGTGCCGGGCCGAGGATTCGGGTGCTATTGATCATCACTGTGTTCAGGCTCACCGCGTTGGTAGCACGCTCGACACCGACCATCTCTGTGATGAAGCTCTGGCGGACCGGGTTGTCGAAGGACTGCGCCAGGCCTAATGCGAACACCAGCGAATAGACGACCGGAACGCTCGCCTTGCCTGCAGCGGTGATAGCTCCCATGGCGCCTGCCGCCACCACAGCCAGCACCTGGACCCGCATGAGCAGCTTCCGCTTGTCCATCCGGTCGGCGACGACCCCCGCATAGGGGGCCAGCACCAGCATGGGCAGGAACTGCAGGGCGAACAGTACGCCGACCGCAGTCCCGCTATCGGTAATCTCGAGGACCAGCCAGGACTGGGCGACGAGCTGCATCCAGGTGCCGGTGAAGGAAATCGACTGGCCGACGAAAAAGAGGCGGAAGTTGCGGTTTCCGAGAGAGGAGAAGATCCCACCGACCAGCGCCCGGTCGGCAGTCGCCTCAGCGCTCAATGGGATCCGCCTCTCATGGGACACAGGATGCCTCGGCCTAAGTGGCGACCGGTCGCAATATTGGCGGAGTTTCTCCGCCGGATGGCGGACTCAGGCGCAGGTACTCGTGACCCGCTCGACCCAGGAAGGCAGTTCGTGGTCCACGTATGCAGCCCCCTCTTCTAGCATCGCCCAGAAGTAGGGGAACATGTGTGGCATCGACTGCCACTCGACGAACTCGTAGTCGACCCCAGCTCCATCGAGGGCGTCGGCCAGCCTCCTCGAGTCATCCCTCAGGGTGTCGGAGCTCGCCCCCTCTACCCGCACCGGAGGCAAGCCTGTCAGGTCCGCGTATAGCGGGCTCGCCGCCGGGTCGTCCCTCTTTCCCTCGGGCAAGTAGGCTGCGGCGAAGGCTTCCGTCAGTCCCGGGTCCAGGATCGGATCGGACCCCTTCAGCTCCGCCTGCGACGGCGACGAATTGGTCAGGTCGAACCACCCGGTAATGCAGAAGATGCCCGCAATCCGGCAGAAGGCAGGGTCCTGCTCGTCCCTCAGATGCAAGGCGGCCTCCAGGGCGAGGTTGGCTCCCGCAGAGGTACCTCCCAGCAACAGGGTGGGCTCGGGGCCGACCCACTCCCTGGCCTTCGGGCCGGAAATCCAGCGCACCGCAGCGACGGCGTCGTGGACCGCAGCAGGGAAGGGGTAAGTGGGCGCCTTCCTGTAGTCCGGTACGAGAACCGGCACCCCGAGCGAAGCTGCTATCCGCAAGGTGAGTCCCCGCTCCGCAGTGGGAGAGCCTATGCAGAACCCACCACCGTGAAAGTAGACGACGGCTCGAGTGGCTGAGTGCTGGCCCTGCTCGCCGGTTTCGGGGATCCGTAGTACTGCCCAGCAGTCCCCCAAGGTTACTTCGACCTCTTCTTTCGGGTCGGGCGCCCCTGCGCCGAAGAAGGCGTCAGCTGCCTCGAGCGCGGAATCCAGAGTTTCGAAGTCCATGCCCTGGGCATTGCGCATCGCCAGGAGCTCGAAGAGCCTTTCGATGGTGGCCCGATCGCTGGTCGGTTCCCTCGTGCGCCGCATGCGCCTACTCTACGCTCCGCCGGCTTCTCGTGCCTACTAGCTCGCAGTCCCCAGCGGGAATTCGTTCCTCACACAACCGCAGCGGGCAGCTTTACGCCATATGCCTCAGGGAACCGCTGCCACAAAGACGTCCTGTTCGGAGTTGGTATCCCCTTCTATGAGGTTGGAGGCCTGGGAGTGGAAGCAGATCCTCTCCCCAGAAGAAGAGATCGAGGCAAACCCGGATGGGCCATTGCCCTGGGTGCCCGAAGAGGATACCGAGACCCTCTGGGTCGTTCCTGCCTGCCGGTCCTTAAAGAAGACATCTCGCTGTCCGTTGGTATCCCCTGCTATGAGGTTAGAGGCCGTGGAATGGAAGACTACGTACCTTCCGTCTGCAGATACCTTGGGGAACTGGGACTCCCCGTCGGGGTTCCCTCCAGAAGAAGATACCGACACCCTCTCCGTGGTGCCTGTCTGGCGGTCCCTCAGGAATACATCCACCTTGTTGTTCGTGTCCCCTAAGACCAGGTTGGATGCCCAGGAGTGGAATACCACGTACCTGCCGTCAGCAGAGATAGCAGGCCTTGTCGAGAAGTTGTTCCCCTCTATGCCAGAGGAAGAGACCGATACCCTCTCGGTGGTCCTTGTGGCCCTGTCTCGTACGAAGACGTCCCATCCCGGGTTGGTATCCCCTCCTACCAGGTTGTTGGCCTCGGACTGGAAGACCACGTACCTTCCGTCTTGGGATATCTGGGGGAAGCGGGAGTCCTTGCCTGGGGCGGGCTCTTGTCCTGTAGAAGAGAGGGAGATCCTCTCTACATAGCCTGTCTGAAGGTCCTTGAGGTAGATGTCTGAGGCCCCGTTGGTGTCTGGGGTGTCGGTCACCAAGTTGGTGGCAGTGGAGGCAAAGACCAAGTACCTGCAGTCTGGGGTGGTCGATGCGAAGGTGGACCTACCGTCTGCCTCGCCTCCGTCATGTCTGACAGATGCCCTTGTTATCTGGCCGCCCGGGTACTTGACGAAGACGTCTCCTGCTCCGTTGGCGTCCCCTCCCACGAGGTCTGAGGCTGGGGAGTGAAAGGCCACACAGGAGCGGTCATCCCCAACAGAGGGCCTGTAGGCGGGGCCTGTGGACTGAGCTCCTGTAGAGTCGAGGTTCTGGCGGGAGGGGTAGAAGGTGAACTTGGTGACGAAAGCATCCCAGCCTCCCTGGTCGGTCTGGAGGTAACAGTGGGTGGGGAAGTTGGAGGAGTCGGTGGAGCCGATCACGTATGCGGACCCCGAGGAGTCGACGGCTATGCCGTACCCGTATTCGTCAGAACTTCCCCCCAGGTAGGTCGAGTAGGAGACCACGGGGTCGATCACGAGGGGCCAGGAGGGGTCGTATGCACCAAGGGATAGGCGCACTACAGCACCCTCTTCTATGACAAAGCCGGCTTCCGCCTCCGATCAAGAGCCACTCCTCTTTTCGTCCTTCCACTGGTAGGCAACGGGGCGGGAGTGTATGAGCTTTGCCTTGCCCACCGATACCACCAGATCGCCCTTCTCGTCGATGCTGAGGTCTTCATGTCCTTCGAAGGAGATCGCGATCTGTCGGGGGTCTATGCCGGAGGCGATCTCGAAGTCGTAGCGGATCTGGCCTTGGTCGTCGTAGAGACGCAAGTCTATGCCATCCCAGAGGCCGCTGTAGCTTAGCGCCGAGTATCCCGTTATCCCGGTTCGCCGCTTGGATGGGTCGTTTCCCTTCAGGTAGTTGGTGACCCCTTCCTGGGGGGTCCTCAAGAGCCAGTACGGGATCGGGATTGGCGCCGAGAAAGGATACGGAGACGATGTGGGACATTCCCCGGGGCCCGTCCTCTTCAGGAATGGGTCCGGGCCGGGTTCTTTCTTCGGGTCCCTTCTCATCTGATCCGGGCTCGGAAACTCTCAGCCAGATACCGTCCTTTGAATGCGAGACCGTGTATCCCCTGGCTCTTGCCGGATTCGGGATGCCACCCGGGCCCTGTCCGAGGTTGGCTTCAAAGCGGGCGGGAAGCCTTGCCAGCAGGTTCTGGGCCTTGGCCCCCCGGTCTCTGGCTCTGGGTCCTTTGCCTCCTCGTAAAAGGGGTATGGCAGTCGCTCTTGAGCTTCTTGTCCGGATCGGGAGTGGAGATCTCTTCTCTGCTCCAGGGATGCCCCAGGGGAGGTGGCCACATCGAGCAGGAGGCGTGCCAGCAGAACAGCGTGCCTTGGTCTGGAGTAGCCGGGAGTAGGTGAGGGTCTGGTCTTCAGGGTCGGATCCGAAAGGGTGACACCAAGACTCATACGGGCCTCCGGGCTCGAGAATCCCTCTCCCGGGTCGAGGCCCAGCCAGACGAAAGATCGCCCTGCACGAAGGCGACTGCCCGGAAGGAATCAGCATCTGACAGCTTCTAGAAAATACGTCGAGGCTCGGCTTCGGTCAAAGGGTGGGCAGGACCTGCCGGGAGTCGCCGTCCTCCCCCAGATCCGATGGCCGGGAATCTCGACGGACCCCTACCCTCTGCTCACAAGGCGTCGGAACTGGGTGGCGGCCATCGCCGAGGCAAGGCCGGCGAAGCCGAGAAGCGTGCCCACGAATCCGAGTCTGTCGATTGCCGCCTTGGCGAGGATCGGGCCGGTGGTCTGGCCTAGACGCGCAGAGGAGACGAAGACGGCGACGGTGGTGCCTCTCAGTCCTGGCGGTGCGGTCTCTGTGGCCCGGGTCTGTAACAACACCAGCGCCGTTCCCTCCCCCAGGCCGCACAGAGCCATGCCCACGAGCCCCGGAGCCAGCCATCGCAGCTGAGCCGAGAAGGCCAGCACCGCCATCCCTGCGACGTACAAAGGAAACGCGATCGACAGCACCACCGGGGGCTCGAAACGACGCCTGAGCCGCCCTCCGGCAGCAGAAGCGAGCATCGAAGCCACCGCTCCTGTGGTCAGGAAGGCACCTATCAGGGCCGGACTTGCACCGAATCGGCGTTCCAGCATGAGAGGGACGGTGGCCAGCACTCCGCCGAAGATAAGCACGAACAGCACGAACCCCCGCACCATCAGGCGACGAGAAGTCTCGAGGCCCATAACACGCCTCATCCCTTGCAGTACCCCGGCCGGCTCCGAAGCCTCCGAGACAGAGCGGGGCTCGGACCTGGAATTCGGCAGCACGACCGCCACGGCGACCGCCACCAGCAGTACAAGCCAGAACGGGGCGAACACGTTTCGCCACCCCCGGGCTGCCAGTAGTCCGCCGAGTGCAGGAAAGCTGGTGGCTCCGAACGTCAAGACGGCTGCGTTGTACCCGATCACCCGCGCCCGGTCCAGGCCCTCGAAGAGATCGCCGAGGGTGACCACCACCAGATTGACGAGGCCCGCCGAGCCGATTCCCTGGACAAACCTGAAAGCCAGAAGGCTGGAGAAGTCCTGAGCGAAGTAGCACATCCCACCGCCGAGACCCTGCAGGAGGAGAGCAGGTACGAGAACGGCCTTGCGCCCGAAACGGTCGGCCAGAGCCCCGACCAGCGGTGCTACGACGATTCCGGGGAGCGTGTAGACAGAAATCACGAGGGTCGCCGTCGACGGGGCCACGCCGAGCGACCCGGCCATGGCCGGGATAGCAGGCGGTATCAGAGTCGAACCGGACACCCCGGCAAGTGTTACCGCGAAGAGGGGGAGCAGTCTGGGTCGGAGCACGCGGCTCTTTCGCATCTTAGAGCGACCGGATGCGGTGTGAAGCTGGAGGGCAGGAGACCCGCCGCTAGCGAGCGCCCGCCGGGCCGGAGGGAGCCTGGCCCTTGGTCTCGGCCTTCGCTCGTGCTTCCTTCAGGAGAGACCGAGCTACCGACATCCGGTGCACCTCCGAGGGTCCGTCGTATATACGGAAGGCTCTCACGTCCGCGTAGAAAGTGCCGACCGGCGTGTACCGGGTGACCCCGAGCCCTCCCAGGATCTGCACGGCGCGGTCGATCACCCGCCCCACCGCCTCGGCAACGAAGACCTTGCACATCGACGTTTCCCGACGGGCCTGGTCTCCCCTGGACAGACGCCAGGCGGCGTGCATGGTCATCAAGCGAGCGGCGTGGAGGTCCATGTACGAGTCGGCCAGCATCCACTGCACCGCCTGGTAGTCGGCGATGGGGTGTCCGAACGCTTCTCGCTCGAGAGCTCGCTGTGCGGCGATCTCATAGCAACGTCTCGCCGCACCTATCCATCTCATGCAGTGTGTCAGCCGGGCCGGACCCAGTCGGAACTGCATGAGAGCGAAACCCTTCCCCCGCTCGCCCAGCATGGCGTCGGCGGGGACACGGCAGTCGACAAGCTCGACCTCGCAGTGGCCACCTGGTCCCTCGGCCCCTATGACCGGGGTCCTGCGCTTTACCCGGAATCCAGGATTGGACGCGTCCACCAGGAAGAGGCTGGTGCGTTCGTGCGGAGGAGCGTCTGGATCCGTGACGGCGGCCACGATGCAAAAGGCTGCCCCGTCTGCACCCGTGGTGAACCACTTGGACCCTTCTATCACCCACTCCTCCCCGTCGAGGGTGGCGGCGGTCCTCATCATCGTCGGGTCTGCACCTGCACCAGGTGCGGGCTCGGTCATCCCGAAGCAGGACCTCACCCTGCCCTCGGCGAGGGGTCGCAGGTACTTCTCCTTTTGCTCCTCGGTACCCCAGTGGAGCAGCAGGTGCATGTTTCCTTCGTCCGGAGCCGAACAGTTGAGGGCGAGAGGACCAAGCGGGCTCCTCCCGGCCTCCTCGAAGACCACACACATTCCCAAGAAGCCCACGTCCTGGCCCCCGTACTCTGCAGGCATGTGGGGCAGGTACAGGCCCCGGCTTCTCGCCTCCTCGCGGAGGTGCTCGACTGCCTCGGCCCGTCCGGTCTCGTCCTCCTCGGGTAGGAGGTCTGCCTCCGCCGGGATTACAGACTCGTCGATAAAGGCCCTCACCCTGGCCGCAAGTTCTTCGAGTTCGGGATCCAGTTCGAAGTCCATGGGCTTCTCTCTCCTGGTTCCTAAGATCATGGTTCCGGGCTACTTCGGCCCCACCACCGGATCGCCGGCGCGTGCAATCACCGTAGCGCCTCGGCCGTGGCAGCGCCCAACGAGAGCATGAGAGCCGTCGAGGGCTCCCGACGGTATGCGCCGATGACCGGCACCCCGTGGAAACGCCTGACGAGAATCGACGAGGCTCTGGGCCAGGCCGGATTCCGGAGCGACCTTCGTCCCCTCCTGGATTTCACTGGCTGGATAGAGTGACTCCAGCCTTTCGGGCCTCCATTGGCAGAATCGGGGTTGAGGAAGGCAGCGTGGGCGAAGCGCCCCGCTCGAGCGCACCAGGAAGCAGGAGATGAGCGAAGCGGCAGGTACTCCCCGCAGGAGAAACTTCTGGGGATGGGGGTGGGAAGACAGGGCCCTCGACGACGCCGCTGCCTCGAATCTCGCTGTGGCCGCTGCTGCCAGGATGGGGCGCCGGGTGGCCCCGGGCGGGGGTTCGATGCTCAGGCCGCCGGCCGTATCGGAGCTTGCCCTTGCCGAACCTCGTATCGACCCCCCTCGGGCCCTGGAGGAGTTGTTTACCTCGGACCCCTACGAAAGGGCTTCCCACACCTACGGCAAGTCCTTCCGGGACGTGCTGAGGGGTCTGCTCGGCGACTTCTCCCACGCTCCGGACCTCGTCGCCTTCCCCCGCAAGGAGAGGCCAGCCCAGGACATCCTGGAGATTCTGGAGTGGTCTGCCGAGGAGAAGATTGCCGTGATCCCCTATGGAGGCGGGTCGTCGGTCGTGGGCGGGGTCGAGCCCCTGGTCCCTCCCGATTACAGAGGAACCGTCTCACTGGACCTTCGAGAGGTCTCCGGCATCGAGGAAGTAGACATCTACTCAAGAGCCGCTTCCATCCTCGGAGGGACGCTGGGGCCCCGACTGGAAGACGAGCTCCGCCCCCAGGGACTCACGCTCAGGCACTTCCCCCAGTCCTTCGAGTTCTCGACCCTGGGAGGCTGGATAGCGACCCGCTCGGGCGGCCACTACGCAACCCTTTACACCCACATCGACGACTTCGTCGAGTCCCTCGAGTTGGTGACGCCTGCAGGCATTGTCGAGACCAGGAGGCTTCCTGGATCCGGTGCAGGACCAAGCCCCGACCGGCTCTTCATCGGGTCCGAAGGAACTCTGGGGGTGATAACGAGAGCCTGGGTACGGCTGCAGAGGCGCCCGACCTTCCGCGCCGCTGCCGACGTGCGGTTCGGCCGCTTCGCCGACGGGGTCGACGCCGTGCGATCTATCGTCCAGGCGGGACTGTCCCCTGCCAACTGCCGCCTCCTGGATCCGCTGGAGGCGATGCTTGCGGGGGGAGACGGAGAGGAATCCATAGTCGTCCTCGCCTTCGAATCGGCCGACCACCCCGTCGAGGACCTTCTACGGAAAGCCCTCGAAATCGCCCGATCCCACGGCGGCCTCTGTCCGGAAGACTCGGTCCGGATCCAGCACCCGGGAGAAGGCGAGGGAGAGCGGACCTCTGCAGGCGGAGCCTGGCGTACGGCATTCCTACGGGCCCCCTACGGCAGAGACGCTCTGGTGCGTGCGGGATTCGTGACCGAGACCTTCGAGACTGCGGTCACCTGGAACCGCTTTTGGGAGCTCCACGAAAGCGTCACCCAGAGTGTGCGAGAGGCGATAGACGACGCATGCGGAGCAGGCTGGGTGGCGTGCCGGTTCACCCACGTATACCCCGACGGGCCCGCTCCCTACTACACGGTGGTGGCCGCGGGGCACGAACAGCCCGTCAGCCGGTTGAGCCAGTGGGACGAGATCAAGGCCGCCGCCTCCCAGGCGATACTGGAATCCGGCGGGACGATCACCCACCACCACGCGGTCGGACGAGACCACAAGCGGTGGTACGAGATGCAGACGCCCTCCCTGTACAGGGAGGCGCTGCGGGCGGTCAAGGCCGCTCTCGATCCTGCCGGCGTCCTCAACCCCGGAGCTCTGATAGACCCGCCTCCACCCGGCCGCTGAGCCACGACGCCGCCGCAGCCCTCGCACGGCTCACTCGTTGGCCGGGCCCCCTGAAGAGTGGAGTCTCGACCGTGACCGCTAGCCAGCTCGGGGCCCAGTAGCCGCGTTTCTCGCTGCTTCCAGCGCTTCCTCTCTCAGGGTGCCCAGTTCGGACAGAAGCTTCTCTATCCGGAGCATCCGGTCCTCCAAGTCGGTGACCTGGTGTTCCACAGGGGGATCGTCGCCGAGGAAGGCCAGGACCGCCCCTGCCACGGGCTGGCCCGTCGACCTCTCCAGGGCCCACGAATAGGCCGCCACCTGGTACGAGTACCGATCCAGCAGGGACGTCCGATCGGCCGCGTTCTCGAGCGAGTCGGTCTTGTAGTCGAGGACGACGAGTCCGGCCTCGGTCTCGTAGACCAGGTCGGCGAAGCCTTCGACCGCGGTGCCTTCAGGGCCCGGCGCCGAGACGTAGAGCTCCTTCCAGTGCCGCCCGACCGATGCTCGCGCGACGGAAGGGAGCTGGAGGGCCGCCTTGGCAAGCCTGATGGCCAGGCTGCGCGCCTCCTCTTCTTCGCTGTCGGCCTCGCCGGTCAGGTCGATACCCTTTATCGCCTCCTGCAGCACCCGCTCACGGACGTCCTCGTCTGCACCCAGGTCGGTGGTCGAAAGCAGCGTGTGCACCGCGGAGCCGAAGACGAGAGGATCCAGTCCGGCCGAATGGGCATGGCTTGCCCTCGTGCCCTGGGTCTCGAAGTCGTATGGGCTCAGCCTCTCGGCAATCCAGCTCGCCGAGAAGACTGGTGGCTTCAGGCCCAGTGCCTCCTCTGTTGCAAGCTGCTGGAGGACCAGTGAGCCATGGCCGGCCTCCTTCCGCAAGCGGTCGGAACTCTTCGCGCCTTTCGGGGAGGCCGTCGGTCTTGCGTCCCCCGTAGCGGAGCGGGCTCCCTCTGCAGTGCATTCGGTCAAGCATTCCCCTGCAGGCTCCACCCTCACCGTTCCCCACTCGTATAGGAGGTCGTAGGACTCAGGCCGGTTGCCAGCAGCCTTCGAAGACCCACCGGTGCCAACCTTGCCTTCGGCGAGTGCATCCTCGAGGGCTGCAGCCAGGTGGCCGCCGTCGGCGTTTCTGGTCTTTTCGTAGCGGCTTACCACCAGGTAGTCCCTCGCTCGGGTAAATGCCACATACCCGAGCCTCACACGCTCGCGGACCAGTTCCTTTTCGTAAGCGGTCGCCGCGAGTTCGTAGCCCGAAGAGCGAATGGCTCGTTGGTTGGGCCCAAGTCTCAAGCCGATTCCACAAGAGGGCCAGGAGACTAGCTGGTCTCCCCTGAGCTGGTCGTCACCGCCCATCGCCCCGACCACGAAGACGATGGGAAACTCGAGACCCTTGGCTCCATGGATGGTGAGCACGCGGACGGCGTCGTGGTCGGGCTCGGCCGGTAACAGGCCTGCGTACGAGTCCTCCCCCACCCCCTCGGAAAGCGTCTCGAACCACCTTATGTAGTCGCCGAGGCTACCGCCTTCCTGGTCCCAGAACCGACGGCAGTCGTCCAAGAGAAGCCGGTAGCGCCTCCAGCGTCCTCGTCTGTCGTAAGAGCAAGCGCTCTCCATGAGCTTGCGGTCACGCAGCAGCCTCTCCAATAGCCTTGGCGGCGAGAGCCGCGTCGCCTCCCCGTGCAGATGCTCCAGGTAAGCGAGGCACTCCTTCACGTAGGAGGGCCCGTGGTCACCCCCGGCAGGAACCCTCTTTTGGCCGTCGCCTCTCGAATGCTGCACCGCCTCGTCGAGGCGCGTGTATGCCCAGGGAAACTCCGTTTCGCCGGCGGAACGGTGGTACTGGTAGAGCTCGAGGTCCGTGCAGGCGAAGACCTGCGACTTGAGCGCTGCGACCACGCTCGTGGAGTCCGCGGGGTCGTGGACGGCCTTCAAGACTGCCAGGATGTCTGCCGCCTCTTGTCCGGCGTACAGCAGCTCGCCGGTCTCCAGCCGGTAGGGAATGTCGTGCGATTCGAAGGCCTCCTGGAGGGGATCGAGCCACTTGCGAGTCCGTACGAGGACCGCGACGTCGGAAAGCGACGGTGCAACCAGCGCAGGCTCGCCCGATTCGTCACGCTTCTCTACCAGCCACGGAGTACCCCCATCTAGCCCCAGGGCCTCTTCGACCAAGCATGCGACGTGGTGCATCTCCTGGTACCTGGCTTCGCTCGCAGGGAGGCCCTCCAGTACCTCTGGCCCCCCTATGACTAGGACCCGAGGACGGCGAGGGATCCTGGGCCGTGGCCTTGCCTGCTCCGAGGCGGCTCTCACTGCCTCGATCGGATGGTAGGAAGGGGAAGCGCCGCCCTCGGTTCCGGCCGACTCGAAGGCACGACCGAAGACCGCGTTCACGAAATTGACGATCTCGGGACGGGACCTGAAGTTCGACTGTAGGTGCGAGACGGCCTGGGGCCATCTCCCTGTCAATTCCTCGAGGATCGCCGGTCTAGCTCCCCTGAAGGCGTAGATCGACTGCTTGACATCGCCCACTGCGACGAACCTTGTCGAGGAGAGATCGGTGAGGTGGGAATCGTGGCTCGTCACACAAGTGGCTTCGTCACCGAAGGAGTCCATCGACGCGCAAAGCCCCAGCACCTGGAACGCCATGTAGGCCTGGAGGGGGTCTGTGTCCTGAAATTCGTCAATGACGACCATCCGGTAGCGGTCTTGAAGCCTGCTGCGTATGTCGGGGCGAGACGAGAGCAGCTCGACGGCTGCGGTCAGCAAGTCCTCGAATGTGAGAATCCCGAGCGACCTTCGCTCTTCAGCCTCGGAGCTCACGAATCGGGCAAGCAGTGCAAGCGCAGCGTCCGCACAGTGAGTCCCGACGTCCTCTGCGAGCTTCGCCACCAGTTCGGCGAGATCCTCTGCGACTTGCGCGACTTGTGAGGACTCCGCTGCCTTCCGGACATGTCTGGGTAGGGATTCCGACGACTCGACAAGAGTCGCGAAGTCCTTCCCTGCGCCGTAGTACGAATGAGGCTCGGGGTCGTCATATGCCCAACCGAGCAGCCTCCTACCCGACGCCAGACACCGCTCCAGCGGACTCAGTCCGGACTTCTTGAAGACCGCTTCCGGCTCGCAGGACGAGAGGACTTCCACAAAATCGTCCAGGGCTGTTTCTCGGATCAAGCCCGCAAGAGGAAGGGCGAAGTAGTAGCCCTCGGCTACCTCCCACAGCACGTCAGCGACCCATCGATCGTCTTCGGCGCTTGACGCGATCCTCGACCGGGTCCGCTCCTCGGGGAAGATTGCACAACTCACTTCCGAACCTGTAACCCGTCGCGGGAGGAGTAGCTGGGGGCACAGACTGGGAGCCCTGAGCGCGAGCTCTCCTAGTTTCTGCCGCAGATCTATCCCGAAGCCCTGACAGAAAGCCGCCAGGGCAAGGAAGTCATCGTCTTCGAGCAAATCCCGCCAGAACTCGCCCCAGCGTTCACTCGCCCGCGCCCGATATACCGACGGCTCGACGACCCGGAAAGAGACGGGAACCCCCGCTTGAAGGGGGAACTCGGACAGGATCGCCTGGGCGAAGCTGTGAATCGTGCAGATCCGAGCCGATTCCAGCCTCTCCAGCGCCTCCTCGATGCGTTCACGTTCCTTTGGCCGGACTGTGCCGGACCTCAAGCGGTAGACCAGCTCTGCGCGAATACGCTCGCGCATCTCGGCCGCGGCAGCCTCCGTGAAGGTAATGGCGACGAGCTGGTGCGGCTCCAGGCTGGCCGACTGGAACTCGTTGCAGATCTTCTCGACTATGAGCTGAGTCTTTCCGGTCCCTGCGCCTGCGGAGACCAGGTGGCTGGTACTCGAGGGCTTCGCCACCCGCTTGCGGGCTCTTGCGTCGGGCAGGCCTTCAGTACGCACCTTCTACCTCGTCTTGTTCCGGCGACGTGAGTTCATGGAACCGCCAGTACGCGTCCGATGCGAGCTTCCGGTCGGCAATCCGGACCCTGTCGAGCGGACAGACGGGGTCGAAGTCGCAGAAGCGGCAGTTCTCGGGCCCGTAGTAGCCGTCCTCTCCCGGATAGGGCACGAAGATGCCGTCGAGGATCGCGTCGGTGATTCCCCCGACGAACGCGTCGACCTCGTCCAGTTCTGTCCGGCCGATCACCCCGCCCACCACGACGTTTTCGGCCGTCGTAAGGTTCAATGACCAGATCGAGGCAAGCCCCAGCTCCGCTTCCGGAGCCATTTTCCGAAGGGCCTGCCCCAAGTACAGAGGGACCTGCAGGAACGAACCACCGTTGACCAGATCCCTGACCCCCACCCTTTCGGCCGCCATGCCTGTACCGTCGGCGGCGTCGAGCAGGCGCTCTGCCTCCTCTACCGAGCGCGCTGTGACAATCCGCTCGAGGTTCTGCCACGAGCTGTTCAGTTCACCCCGGCGGCGCGAGGTCGTCTTGTAGTCGATGACTGCGACCGCGGGCCCGAGCGAGGGAAGCTCGACTTGGTCTATGCGGTCTGCCCTTCCTCGGATGCGCAAAGCAATCCTTCGCTTCCCGAAGTGTTCGGTCTCGTCGAATTTGTGCTCCAAAGCCACAGGCCATGCACCGAACTCCCGCTCGAGCAACACCTCGAGCACCACGAACACCTCGAGCGAGCGAATGACCCGGTGCTCGAGGACCTTCAGCCACCGTTCCGGACCGAGAAGCACACCTTGCTTTCGGCCTTTATCGAACTCCTCTCTTACGATCCCAGGCAGGCGTCGACGAAGACTCTGGAGGCGCTTCTTCCAGTAGGGTCGCGCCTCTCCTTCCGGCGAGGGGTCGGGCGGAGTTATCTCGGAGAGCAGCCGCTTGAGGGCCGCGTGGACGACCGTCCCGAGGTCCGCAGGCGCGACCTCTTCTGCCTCCTCGGGAGCTTCAGGCCGGCCCACTCCGAGTACGGATCCCAGGAAGTACCGGTAAGGGCAGGCACACCACTGCTCGAGCTCCGTGGGCCTCAGTACGATCTCGTCGGACCGAAACAGCGCCCTCCTGCTGTTGCCGCCTCCCAGAAAGCCCCACCACTCGTCTGGCAGTTCGGACCGAAGTCCTTCCTCTCTCGCCACACGCCTGGCAAGCAGCGAGTCTTGCTTGACGACGGAGGTCTCTTCGAAGGGACGGCCCCCCGCCATCTCGTCGAGGACCTTCATGAGCCTTGCTTCTTGCTCGTCTGCCGGGCCGAGCTCCGAGAGGCCTGCTTCTAGCGACGGCACGTACAGGTGCCAGTCACCGAGCTTTCCGGCAGCCAGCTCGTCGTGCCCGACGAGCTCGTGGGCACCTCTCGCGCTCGTCGCAAGTTCCAGGCACCACCACGAAGGCCTGGCGCCTCGGCGCCTCTCGAGGTCGGCGATCGGGTAGGACAGCACGCTTCGGGTTGCCGAGCAAAGTACCGTGTAAAGCCTTGCGCGCTGCTCCTGGGGAGGGGGGACACTCGAAAGCGACATGGACCCCCCAAGGGCAGCCTCCAGGGGCTCCAGGAAGGAGCTCGGGGAGGCAGGTACCGGAAGCGACTCGTCCGTTGCGCCCGCCACCCATACCGCATCGAGCACCGCCCCCACGGCGTCGTGCAGAGCCGCCAGGCAGATGCCCTCCGGCCTGGTCCCACTCGAAAGCGGCTCCCCGAGAAGCCTACTGATCTCTTCTGCAAGCCTGTTCGGATCGTAGGCAATGCCCGCGGCATCCAGCTGCCCGAGTCGCCTGAGCCCCTCGCGGATCCGGACATAGGCGGCACGGTCTTCTCCGCCGTCGCCCACCCCGGGCTTCATCGCCGGTGAAGCTCCGAGCAGGTTTTCGAGAACCAGCGAGATCGAGTCTGCCGCTTGCGCCCAGCCAGGAGTCTCCCCTTCCCCTCCTCCCTTCCCGACACCGTCGAGACTCGCCGCGTGGATCAGGCCTTCCGAAAGAGGCTCGAGCGGGGCCAGCGCGTCGGAGAGGGCTAGTGCGCTCTCCGCTGGCAATCTCTCGTCGGTACTGCTCCCCGACCTCCCTCCGAGCACCCGGAGCCGCCCCCGAAAGCACCGACGCCATTCGTCCAGGCCACTCACAACCCCGGATTTCCTCGTGACAAGGTCCCACTGCTCGGGCCAGGCCCTGTAGGTGCGGTTCTTGTAGGCGAAAGCGCGCTCGGGTGCAGGGAGAGTATTCGCCAGGGAGATCAGGGCATCACGCCTGAAGTCCGAGGAGAGGACCTCTGCTATACCCCGAAGCACAGCGCCCGGCCTGGTCTCGCCGACGCTCCTGTGGCGGGTCCCCCAGAAGGGGATCCCGCCAGCCTCGAGGGACTGGGTCAGAGCAGCCCTATAGGGGTGCGCGGTGGTGTAGACGATGCCGATGTGCAGAGGGTCCGCTCCCTCGGCGCACCACCGCTGTGCCATTCTTGACGCAGACCTCGCTTCCTCGTATGCGTCGAACGCGGTGGCCACATTGGGGCGGGGAGGTCCGTCGACGGGCACCTCGCCGTACTCGCCCTTGACGATAGCTCCTGGAACGTCCTGCGCGATCTCAGCGAAGCGCTTGCCGACCGAGGAAATGTAGCCGTCAGCCGTCTTGTCGCCGGTGAAGCCGAGGATCACATCGAGGCGAACCGTTTGCGCCAGGGACCTCGCTAGCCTCTCCTCCTGAGCGGTGAGACTCAAAGGGAGGTACCAGACCACGCTCTCCCATTCGCCATCGGAAGGGCGAGCGAGGGACTCGGCAGCCACCTCGAAGCAGGTCGCAGTGTCGAAATAGCGGCCAGAGCGCAAGCGGCAGAACTTGAGGTATGCGTCAAGAACCACCCGACTCTCCAGGGGGAGCTCGCCGAAGCGCGGCCCCGACCTGGTCTTGACCAGCTCTTCCTCGACGCAACGCTCGTCGAGGACTTCGAATACGTGACCGAGCGAATCCAGACTGGTGGTGGCAGTGAAGAGCCCCAGCAGGCGCTCCGGATCGAACTTTCTTGGGGAAACCGCTTCTACGGCCTCCGCAACGGCCTGGGAGACCAGTGTGCGCCTGGCGAGCTCGTCGACGGGCCTCAGCCCCGACAAGGCACCGCTTCTAGAGGCGACGGCGTACGCCAGGTTCGTCGAAGTACCGAAACGTACCGCGGTCAGCCCCGTCGGCACGGTGCGAGCCAGGGTGTACCGCAGCGACAGACAAGCTATGTAGGAAGGGGCTATCACCCACACGGGTGCCAGCGGGTCGCCGGACTTCGCCTCTGCGATGCAGCGCGCCAGCTCTTCCAGGGAGCCCTTTCCGGCTGAAGAACGTCTGATGCGTATCAACCCGTCTCCTTGACGTTCTCTTGGGGTTTCCAGCCCAGCTAGAGTGTTCGGGACGATCCTAGCCGGAGGGTACGACGATCAGAGGTGCGGCCAAGGTCCCGCGCAGCGCCCTGCGGTCACGTTTGATCGAAGCAGCGTTTCAGAAGCCAGGGAGAGCGAATTGGAGCGACAAGAGAGGGGTGCTGCAGACATCCTGGCTGTTTTCGCACACCCCGACGACGAGTCGTGGGGCTGCGGCGGCATGATAGCCAGGTACTCGTCCATCGGCTACTCGTGCATGCTCATCACGGCGACGGCAGGCGAGATGGGATTTCCTCCAGACCAAAGGGACTCCACCACGGTGGAGGAACGCAAGCAGGTCCGGATGGCAGAGCTTGCCCATGCTGCCAAGATCATAGGGCTATCGGGCTACGAAGTCCTGGGGCTGCCCGACGGCGGATTGAAGAGATTGGACACAGACCAGCTCGCAGAGCAGATTGCCACGAGGATCGAACAGCTCCGACCACGAGTCGTCGTCACCTTCGACCGCACGGGCGTGACCGGGCACCGCGACCACATCGCCGTACACGAGGCCACGACGAGGGCGTTCTCGACCGCCGCACCGGTAGGGTCTCGCCTGCTCTATCAGGTGATCCCTGCCAGGAGCGTGGAACGGGTTAGGGCAGCGCTCGCAAAGGCCTTGCCGGGCATCGAGACCGGAGGGCTGCGCCTCAGGCCCTGGGAAGGGCTCCCGCCGGAGGAAGACGGATCTGCCGGCGCATTCTTCGTGCCCGACTCCACGATCTCGGTGGAGCTCGATGTCACCGACTTTGCGGAGAAGAAACGTACGGCGATCCTGGCCCACGAGTCCCAGGTCGGCGAGGTGTCGATGCTTCGCTCTCTACCACATGAGGTACTGAGGGCCTTTCTGGGGTGGGAGTACTTCCACCTCGCGTCCGGACCCGAATACCGGAGCTTGCCGGCACGCGACATCTTCGAGAACTGACGAGCTGCGCTCTACCCGGCCTCAGCCCATTCGAACCCTTTCGGGGCCCCTGTTCTTGAAAGCGTCCTGGAACTGCCGCAAGGCCCTCAGATCGAACTGCCGACAGAGCTGGCTCTTCCCCCAGGCGGTGAGGGCCATGCGAGCCCCCTCGGGCAAGGGCTCCGACCGTGGCACGGCCACCAGGAACGACTTCTTCTCCTTTACGGCATCCTCTAGCCGGCGCGCCGTCTCCTCGTCGCCCAGGTTGTACCAGATCACGATCTGGCCGTGCTCGAGGCTGTGAGTAGTCAGCTCCTTGGGAATCTCGGTGGAGTAGAAGCCGTCGTCGGGAGGAGGCGGGCTGCCCCAGTGCTGACCTCCAGCCGGCGGATCTTGTGCGTACGTCACCGGTTGGCCTTCGGGGGCATGGCTCCTGTCCTCGATCTGGAAGGTCTGAATCGGATCGCAGAACTCGGTGGCACCCTCGTTTGGGAGGGTGACCTCTGCCTTGGGCTTGTTGACGGCCAGGACGACCACCAGGCCTGCAGCGGCAATGAGGGCCACTACTACTCCCGTCACCACGTTGGCGCGCATGCGGCCCCTGCGTCGCAGCTCTTCCTGGAGTTTCTTCTGCGCCTTGCGGTCGGCCTTGGTCCTCGCCTTGGACGCCACTGAAGTCTCTCTCCTTTCTCCGGATCCGGACTTGCTGGATCGCTTCGCCACCAGTACTCCTCCGGTCGGGGTCGCCGAGTATCCCGCACTTGCCGGAGGCGAGCGGTATCGGAGCGTCGAACCGCCCGCTCTCGCCGGCCGCCCTGGGCAATCAGGCTGCTGCTTGCTCCAGATATGCCTTGGCCATGCGATAGGCCTCGTCCATCAGCTCGTCGCTGCGAGAGAACTCGTGAAAGGAGATCTTCGAGGGCTCGGGCCTTGGAATCACGACAACCCTGGGATCCTTCGAATACCTCTTGAGCTCGGCTATCCAGCGCCTTCCCTTGGCGATCGAGAACGCCTGGTAGATGACGTCCCACGCCGTCTTGATCTGCCCGGGCTCCACTTCCGCGGCCACGTTCAAGACGAAGATTCTCTTTACCCCGCGCTGGTCGGCAACGGTGATCGGAACGTTGTCCACGACACCGCCGTCGATCAGCCGCCTTCCGTCGTGATGGACGGGAGGAAAAGCTCCGGGGAGGGCGGTGGAAGCCAGTAACGCCGGACGCAAGGGCCCCCTGGAGAAAACGACCTCCTCTCCGGTGTCGAGGTCGCAGGCAACGATTCGCAGAGGCACCGGAACGTCCTCGATTCGCTCGTACACCATGTTCTCGTCGATTATCCGCTCCAGGCCCTCACGTGGATAGAGGTGGTCCTGCCGGGCCCCCATCAGAAGCCTGATAAACCGGTTTCCGGGGAAGATCTGGTTGTCTCCGATACCCTCCCAGGTCCTTATCAGCCGCTCGAGACCTTCGATTCCCGGCCACTGGCAGATCACGGCTCCGTTGAGTGCCCCTACCGAGCAACCCACGACCAGATCAGGGAAGACCCCTCGCTCGTAGAGAGCCTTGAGCATTCCAACTTGCAGGGCGCCGAAGATGCCCCCTCCCGAAAGTACGAACGCTGTGGTCCCGCGCTTCCTTGCCAAACTAAGAGATTTCCCCGCCTGTCGATTCCTACCCTGGGCGCCCCGCTTGCGCCATGCGGCCGCCCCGCCTGCTATACTCACGGAGCCTGCAGGCCATGCTGGGACGCTTCCCCTTCAGTTCCGCGCCTCCACCAAGGATAACCAAGTGACAGCCAGGGGCCGTCCGCCAGAATGCTGCTATCTGTGGGCAGGTCCCCTGGTGCAACTTCCGGGAGCCGCCAGCATCCGCCTTCTCTTCGCACCACGCTGCCGACAGTCCGCAATGGTATCGGGCGAGGCGTAGTGGCTATACTCCGCCCTTGGCGGCGACCGGGCGCGACGCTCCCGCGCCCCAGTCGGCCTTTCCGGGTATTCGGTACGGGGAAGATGGAAGGGTACTACGGTCAGTACGTGACTGTGGCTGCCGTCGCCGCGGCGGCAGTGGGGATGTTCGGCCTCATGCTGGGCCTGGCATGGCTGCTCAGGCCAAACAACCCGAACGCAGAAAAACTCACGACGTACGAGTGCGGCGTCGACCCTGTGGGCACAGGCTGGAACCAGGCCCACGTCCGGTACTACCTTTACGCCCTCCTGTTTGTGATCTTCGATGTCGAGGCAGTCTTCATCTTTCCGTGGGCCCTCGTACTTCGCGACCTCGGGGTATTTGCCCTGGTGGAGATGGCAGTATTCGTAGGCATCCTGGCCGCTGCACTCCTTTATGCGTACAAGAAGGGGGTGCTCTCGTGGGGCTGATATCGAAGTTTGGTGCACCAAGGCCCGTATCCTGGCTGCTCAACTGGTCGAGGAGCTACTCGCTGTGGCTCTTCCAGTTCGGCCTGGCGTGTTGCGCCATCGAGATGATCGCGGCGGCGTCGCCCAGATACGACCTGATGCGCTTCGGCGTTATCCCCTTCCCGGCATCGCCTCGCCAGAGCGACTTGATGGTCGTGGCCGGGACTGTTACGGACAAGATGGCCCCGGCCATCAGGAGGGTCTACGAGCAGATGCCCGACCCCAAGTACGTGATATCCATGGGCTCTTGCGCCAACTGCGGGGGCCCGTACTGGGACTCGTACTCGGTCACCAAGGGAGTGGACCAGATCATCCCGGTCGACGTCTACGTTCCCGGATGCCCCCCCAGGCCCGAGGCGCTGCTGCAGGGAATAGTCGAGTTGCAGAAGAAGATACGACGGGAAGACCCCAAGATCCGGTGGACGGAGGGGTCCAGAGGCCGCCACACTGCCGGTGCCAGAGCCTAGACCTTCCCCCCGGCAGATCGTCGAAAGGCTCCGAGAGGGGCTCGGTGACGCCTTCGAATATGCCTTCGTGGACCACGAGCGCGTCATCTGTCGAGTCAAGAAGGATGGCTGGGTCGATGCGGTCCGATTCGTGAGGACCGATCCTGTCCTCGGGTGCACGTTCTTTTCCTGGCTCTCGGCGATCGACTGGACAGAGTCGGAGGTGGTGGACGCCGAAGCTGCTGGGGATGAGGGTGTCGAAGGAGGCGAAGCGCAATCCGTAGGCGGGGCGACCTCGGCCAGCGCGACTGCGGATGAGGCAGGCGCGGGCACCGAGGCGCAAGCAGAAACTGGTTCCGGCCAAGAGCCGGAGGGACAAGGGGAGGCAGAGTCGCTCCCCGGGACCGGACAGCCCGAAGTCGACTCCTCGGGCGTCGCTGCTTACTTCCAGCCATCGGGCGAGCTCTTCGAGGTCTGCTGCCACCTGTCGGCTCCCGAGCGAGGCTTTGGGGTGACGCTGAAGACAGCCCTCGAAAAGGACTCCCCGGTGTTGGAGACCCTCACCACCGAAGTTGGGGGCGCCGACTGGCACGAGCGCGAGTGTCACGAGATGTTTGGAATCACCTTCGAGGGACACCCGAACCTGGCACCTCTTTACCTTCCAGAGGAATTCGAAGGGCATCCCTTGCTCAAGTCGTATGCCCTGGGCGCCCGCCTGGTGAAACCCTGGCCCGGGATCGTCGACGTCGAGGAGATCCCGCCCGAACTCGAGCCTCTACTCGATGCGGTGGCGGCTGGGGAGAGCTCCGCCAGCAAGGACGACTCCGGGGAGACATCCTCGTGAGTACGCAAGGCCTTACCGGAGACATCGCCCAGCAAGCGAGGGTGGCCGCCCACCTCGCCGATACCCGGGTGAGCCTCGACATTCGGGCAGGGGAGATGACGCTGAACATCGGCCCCCAGCACCCGGCCACACACGGGGTACTCCGCCTCGTCGTGACCCTCGACGGCGAAAAGGTGGAGTCGTGCGAACCCGTACTCGGGTACATGCACCGCGGTTACGAGAAACTGGCCGAAGCGCGGACCTACCCCCAGATAACCACGCTGGTAAACAGGATCGACTGGGTCTCGGGCTTCGCCAACGAGATCCCCCTGGTGCTCGCTGCCGAGAAACTGCTCGGCGTGGAGGCCCCTCCAAGGGCCCAGTACATACGAACCCTGCTCGCCGAGATGCAGCGTATCGCGAGTCACCTCGTATTCTTCGGGGCCTACCCTCTCGAGGTCGGCGCGATCACGCCCATGTTCCATAGCTTCAGGGAACGCGAGAGGGTGCTCGACCTGATCGAGTCGGTCACCGGAGGTCGCTTCCATCCCAACTACAACCGGGTCGGAGGCCTGAAGGAGGATCTTCCAGCAGGCTTCAAGAAGGAGACGGCCGAAACAATGGAGGCGATCCGCAACGTCGCCGCCGACCTCGAGGACCTGCTTCTCGGCAACGACATCTTCATCGAGCGTACAAAGGGGGTGGGAGTTCTTCCGGCACCCCTCGCTCTGGAACTGGGCGTATCCGGCCCGAACCTCCGAGCCTCCGGCGTCGCCGAGGACGTGAGGCGGACCGAACCGTACCTGATCTACGACCAGCTCGAGTTCGAAGTCGCCACCGCCGAGGACGGCGATGCCTACTCGCGCACGCTCGTGAGGCTGAAAGAGCTTGTCGAGAGCACCAAGATCGTCGACCAGTGCCTGGATTCCATGCCTTCGGGTCCGATCATGGCCAAGGTCCCGCGGGTGATAAAGATCCCCGAAGGAGAGGTGTACCAGAGAGCCGAGAACCCGCGAGGCGAAATGGGCTACTACCTGGTTTCCAGAGGAGGTACACGTCCTTACAGGCTCAAGATTCGCTCGGCTTCCTTCTCCAACATCTCCTGCCTCCCCTACCTGCTCAAGGGTGTCTACGTGGCCGACATCATCGCGATCCTGGGAAGCCTCGACTTCGTGCTGGGCGACGTCGACCGTTAGGACGGCCGATGGAGATTGCAGCCATCATCGAACTCGCAGTAAAGGTCGTAGCAGTCATGGCCCTGGTTCCGCTTGCTGGCCTGGTGCTGGGCTACACCGAACTGAAGGTCATGGCGCACATGCAGTCACGGCTAGGCCCCATGGAAGCGGGCCGGTTCCACGGGTGGGCTCAGTTGATCGCCGACGGTCTCAAGTTCTTACAGAAGGAAGACGTCGTGCCCGAAGCTGCCGACCGACCGGTCTTCAAGTTCGCCCCTGCGGTGGTGCTGGTAAGCACCTTCTCCCTGCTGGTCGTAATTCCCTTTGGCCCCGACAGCAGGCTCTGGATTGAGAACCTGGAGGTGGGTCTCTTTTACGCGCTCGCCGTGGGCTCCCTGGGTGTCGTCGGCGTGCTGATGGCGGGGTGGGCTTCCAACAACAAGTACTCCCTCATCGGGGCCCTGCGGGCGGCGGCCCAGCTCATGGCCTACGAGCTCCCCCTCGTACTGGCAGCGGTGGCAGTGGCTGTACAGGCACAGAGCTTCTCTTTAGTAGAAATCGTCGAGGCCCAGGCAGGCTTCAAGATCCTTGGGGTTCCGGTGCCCTACGTGGTGCCCCAGCTGCTGGGGTTCGTCATCTTCGTAACCGCATCGGTAGCTGAGCTCTCCAGAACCCCGTTCGATATGCCAATTGCCGAGAGCGAACTGGTTACGGGGCCGTACACCGAATACACGGGCTTCCGCTTTCTCTTCTTCTTCCTTGCCGAATACGCCGGGATGTTCGCGCTGGCAGCGATCGCAGCCACGATCTACCTCGGGGGCTACTGGGTGCCCGGTGTTCCGGAACACCTGGCCCCTGTAGTGGGGCCGATAGCCCTTCTTGCAAAGACGGGGCTCGTTGCCTTCATCATGATGTGGATCCGCTCCACCTTTCCCAGGTTGCGAGAGGACCAGCTCCAGCAGCTCGCCTGGAAGTACCTGATACCTCTCTCGCTTCTGAACATCTTTCTGGTGGGAGCGGGCGTAGCACTGGCCGGTCGCTGATCCGGCCGGTCGCGCCGCCGCGCAGGTAGCAGGCGGAGAGAAACGAGTCGTGTCAGCACAGGGCAGAGGAAGCGGATTGGAGATCGCCGAGATGTCAGGGCGGAGGAACTAGATGTCGACCCCGATAGTGGGTCTTGCCAAAGGGATGGCCGTGACCCTGAGGACGATGCTCTCCAGGGCGGTCACCGTCCAGTATCCCCACGAGAAGGAAACCCCCCATCCCCGCGCCCGAGGGGTCATCGCTCTAAAGGAGGAGAACTGCACGGTCTGCATGCTGTGCGCGAGGTCGTGTCCCGACTGGTGCATCTACATAGAGGGACACAAGGTGAAGGCCCCACCCAGGCGCCCCGGTGCAAAGCCCCGCACCGTGAACGTCCTCGACCGCTTCGACATCGATTACGCGCTCTGCATGTACTGCGGGATCTGCGTCGAGGTCTGCCCGTTCGACGCTCTGTTCTGGAGCCCGGAATACGAGTACGCCGAGACCTCGATCGCCAACTTGCTGCATGACAAGGAGCGGCTGGGCAAGTGGATGGAGACCGTTCCGGAGCCCCCGGCCCTCGAGGAAGGGGCAGTCCAGAAGTGAGCTTCGAGAACCCTGTCCTTGCGACGACGTTCGTGATCGTGGCCGCAGTCATGCTCTTCGGAGCCGTCGGGGTGGTGACCGTACGTAACGTGGTGCGGGCAGCTTTGTACCTTGTGGTTGCGCTGGGCGCGACGGCGGTGCTTTACGTCTTGCTCGCAGCGGAGTTCATCGCCTGGGTCCAGGTTCTCGTCTATGTCGGGGCCATCGTGGTTCTCTTCCTTTTCGGCATCATGCTCACTCACGCCCCCATCGGGAAATCAGCGGACCTCACCAACAAGAAGATGGTGCCCTTCGCAGCAATCGCAGCGCTCGTCTTCGGTGGGGTCATGCTCGCAGCACTGGCAGGACACTTCGGCGACTCGGGCAGCTTTACCCCTGCCCACCAGGCAGCCGGCACTACCGACATCGGCGCCGAACTGATGAAGTCCTGGGTTGTTCCTTTCGAGGCGGTTTCCATGGTGCTGCTGGCAGCGTTGATCGGAGCGCTAGTCATCGCTCGCAAGGACTGAAGGTGATCGAGGTGGCAGGGCGTCCGGAACGAGTCGTGATGGGCATCGCGGAAGGGGTGAGGGCCGGATGAAGCTCTTCCCCCTGCTGGCTGTATCTACAGCGCTGTTCGCCGTCGGCATCTATGGGGTGCTGGCGAGGCGTAACGCCGTACTGGTCCTCATGGGCATCGAGCTGATGCTGAATGCGGTCGCAATCAACTTCATAGCCTTCGGTTCTCACATAGGAGGGCAAGCTGCCGTTACGGCACAGGTCTTCGTGCTTTTCGTGATTGCGATCGCCGCTGCAGAAGTCGGCATTGGGATTGCACTGGTCATTGCCCTCTACAGGGCGAGAGAGAGCATAAACATCGACGAAGCGGACACGCTCAAGTGGTAGCAGCCCGGGTCGAAAAACGATGATCGCCACGATTGCAGCAACATCGGAAGCGCCTACAGAACTCGCCCAGGCGGCGACGTTCAGGCTCGTATGGCTGGTGGTAGCGCTTCCTTTCGCGTCGTTCTTGCTTACGCTCTTCTTAGGCAAGAAAGCTCCAGGCAAAGGAGCTCCCTTCGGGCTTATAGCCGTAGGCGGGGGTCTTGCCTTATCGACCGCCATCTTCGTCCAGAACGCGCTGGGCTCGGCCCCATACCACCTGCGCCTTTACTCGATGCGCCTCGGAGAGTTCGAGATCGGATTCGGCCTGTCTGTAGACGGGCTTACAGCGATGATGCTCTTCGTCGTGACCCTTGTCTCGTTCCTCGTCCACGTCTACTCGCTGGGCTACATGAAAGGGGAGCCCCGCTACACCTTCTACTACTCGATCCTCTCCCTTTTCACCGGCTCCATGCTGGTACTGGTCACCGCCGACAACCTGTTGCAGCTGCTGATTGGTTGGGAGCTGGTCGGCGTCTGCTCCTACCTGCTGATCGGTCACTACTGGGAACAGAAAGAGAACTCGAACGCGGCGATAAAGGCGTTCATCACGACTCGAATTGGCGACGTCGGGATGATCTTCGGGATCATCGCACTGTTTTTTGCCGGCAAGACTTTCGAGATCGAGAAGCTGAACGAGGCCGCGGGAGCGGGCGGGATCGCAAGGACCGTTCTGGTAGCCGGTGCGGCTCTTCTGTTCTGTGGCGCTATTGGCAAGTCCGCCCAGTTTCCGCTGCACGTGTGGCTGCCCGACGCCATGGCAGGCCCCACTCCGGTATCCGCTCTGATTCACGCAGCGACCATGGTGGTGGCTGGCGTCTACCTGGTAGCCCGCCTGTTCGGGGTCTTCGAGCACGCCTTCGACATAGGTCCAGGCAGAGGAGCCAACTTCGTCGCCGTCATCGGGACCATCACGATGGCGATGGCAGCCCTGCTGGCTCTGGTACAAGACGACATCAAGCGGGTTCTCGCGTACTCGACGGTCAGCCAGCTTGGCTACATGGTCGCCGGGCTGGGTGTGGGTGCCTGGACCGGAGCAGTCTTCCACCTGTTCACCCACGCCTTCTTCAAGGCCCTGCTCTTCCTGGGTGCCGGCTCCGTCATTCACGCCGTACACTCGAACAACATGTCTGACATGGGCGGCCTGCGTAAGTACATGCCCAGGACGTTCTATACCTTCCTTGTAGGGTCGGCGGCGCTGGCAGGAATCCCCGGACTTGCCGGTTTCTTCTCCAAAGACGAGATTCTCCACGGGGCCTTCAAGAACCACTACTACGCCGTCTTCGGAATTGCGGTATTGACCGCAGGACTTACCGCTCTCTACATGACTCGCTGCGTCTACCTCACCTTCTTCGGGGAGTACCGCGGACACGGCCACCCACACGAGTCGCCCGCTGTCATGACCGTTCCCCTGGTAGTCCTTGCAGTCTTCTCGGTAGGGGCCGGCTACCTGAACTTCTGGGGAATCCGTGGTTTCGGTACCTGGGTGACCTACGGGGGCCATGAAGAGGTGGCTGCGCTGGACCCGGTGGCGCTGGGATTCTCGGTCGCCGCGGCTACCGCAGGCATCCTGATCGGCCTGGCTATCTACCACTGGAAAGTCGGACCGGAAGGGCTCGTATCGCGCAACCCCTTGTTGCGTGCCGCAAGGACTTTCCTTATAAACCGGTATTACATCGACGACATCTACATCAAAGGTGTGGTGCGCCCGATCCAGTACGGCCTCTCCAGGCTCGCTTACTGGATCAACCAGTACGTGATCGACGGCGTCGTCAACGGCGTTGGCCTCGCCACCTCGAGGCTCCTGGCTCGCTTCTCCTACTGGTTCGATCAGAACGTTGTGGACTCGCTGGTGAACGCAGCAGCCGAGGAGGCCGGAGAGGCGGGCGGCGTGCTGCGCCACATCCAGACCGGCAAGGTCCAGCAGTATGCAGCGGTCTTGTTCGTCGCGTCCGGCCTGATTGGTCTGGCGCTCGTCGTCTTCCTGCGCTAGCCAAGGGAGGTACAGCCACGTGGAAGTCCTGGACAAGTGGATCGTAACGCTTGCCGTGTTCCTGCCCCTCCTCGGGGTGGTAGTACTGCTTTTCCTCCCCAAGGGTGCCGAGGCTGCCGCCAAGGGCGTTGCACTGGTCGCTTCCGGTCTGGCGTTCCTGGCGGGTATCGGGGTGCTCGCGAGGTTCGACTTCTCGCGCTCGGGCGAGATGCAACTCGGCGTCAAGGTCTCGTGGATTCCCCAGATCGATGTCCACTACCACATCGGGGTGGACGGAATCAGCCTTCCCCTACTGATCCTTTCGGTATTCATCACCTTCCTTTGCGTGATCTACAGCCTGGACCACATCCCCGAACCCGGGAATGCGAAGGCATTTCTCGCACTGGTACTCCTGCTAGAAACCGGCATGTCGGGCACCTTCGTGGCCCTGGATCTGATCCTGTTCTTCATCTTCTGGGAGATCGTCCTCCTCCCCATGTACTTCCTCATCGGGCTGTGGGGTGGTCCCAGGAAGGAATATGCCGCTATCAAGTTCTTCCTCTACACCCTGTTCGGGTCCGCGTTCATGCTCCTCGCCTTTCTGGCTCTTTACTTCAAGAGCGGGACGTTCGACGTCCTGGAGCTGTCTTCGGGCGTAGCTCAGTTCTCTAGGGGTGCTGCGCTGATCCTCTTTGGGGGGCTCTTCCTGGGGTTCGCCATCAAGGTCCCCATGTTTCCCTTCCACACCTGGCTCCCAGATGCCCACACCGAGGCTCCCACCGTGGGCTCGGTCTTGCTGGCAGCCGTGTTGCTGAAGATGGGTACTTATGGCTTCGTGAGGATCGCTCTACCGATACTCCCCGATGCGGCCAAGGCCTGGGCACCCACCATCGGGATTCTCGGTGCCATAGGCATCGTCTACGCCGCACTGTGCTGCATGGCCCAGTCCGACCTCAAGCGGCTCATCGCCTTCAGCTCGGTAGGGCACATGGGTTTCGTGATGCTGGGGATAGCGACCCTCACCCCCATCGGCATCAACGCAGCCATCTTCGGCATGCTCGCTCACGGCGTGATAACCGGCATGCTCTTCTTCCTCGCCGGCTCGATTCACGAGCGCTACCACACCAGAGAGATCGCGGAGCTGGGCGGGGGGATGCTCAAGAAGATTCCTATCATTGCTTCGCTACTCGCATTCACCTCTTTTGCAAGCCTGGGCCTTCCGGGACTCGCAGGTTTCTGGGGCGAGTTCCCCGCCCTGCTGGCCAGCTACCAGCCTGCGCCAGGTCTCTCGGAAGTCACCTTCCGCACCTTGATGGTCATAGGCGGCATCGGAACCGTACTGGTCGCCGGCTACTTCTTGTGGATGTTGCAGAGAGTCAACCTGGGTGAAGTACCTCAGCGATGGGCGAGTCTGCAAGCTCACGACATCAATGCATACGAGCTGGTGTCTTGGGCTCCGTTGCTCGTCCTCACGGTAGTGATGGGCGTGTATCCAAAACTCGTCTTCGGCGTCACCAACGCCGCTGTCGAGTCGCTGGCTCGAATTTTCGGTTCCTGAGGAAGGAAGCAGCGTTGCCTCACTTCGACTACCACGCGCTGGCTCCGGAGCTGGTCCTCACGGGGGCCGCTCTGGTAATCCTGCTCGTCGACCTTTTCCTGCCCAGGGCCTGGAAGTGGCTCACCGCCGCGCTTGCCGGAGCGGGAATCCTGGCGGCGTCTATCCCCGTGATGACCCTGTGGGCGTCTCCCGGGCCGCGATCGCTCTTCGGGGGTAGCTTCGTCGTCGACCGCTTCTCGCTGGTGCTGAAAGCCTTCTTCCTGGGATCGGCATTCCTCACGTTGTTGCTTGCCTTCCGGTACGTGGAGGAAGGTCCTTACCGGGAGGGCGAGTTCTACTTCCTGCTGCTCTCCTCCGTGCTGGGCATGTCGGTGATCTCCTCGGCCAGAGACCTGCTGACACTCTTCATCGCTATCGAGCTGGTGTCGTCGCCCACGTACCTGCTCGCCGGCTGGCGCAAGTGGGACCCGAAGTCAATCGAGGGGGCCCTCAAGTACTTCCTGATAGGAGTTCTGGCCATCGCCGTCTCGCTCTATGGGATGTCCATCCTCTTCGGCCTGACCGGAGGGAGTCTCCACTACGATGCGATTGCATCATTCTTCTCCTCGGCCCCCGCCCAGGAGGCACAGGTCCTCGCCGGCATCGCCGTCGTGCTGGTTTTGGTCGGCTTCGCCTTCAAGGTCTCGGCGGTACCTTTCCACTTCTGGGCCCCGGACGCGTACGAAGGTGCGCCGACCCCGGTTACCGCGTTCCTGTCGGTAGCATCCAAGGCGGCTGGATTCGTGGGAATCTTCACGCTGATCCTCCTTGCCTTCCCCTCCCAGGTAGGAGTCTGGCGCCCGGTCGTTTACGGCCTGTCCGTGGCAACGATGACGGTCGGGAATCTCATCGCATTGCGCCAGACGAACGTCGTCAGGTTGCTCGCTTACTCCTCCATAGCCCACGCCGGCTACATCCTTGCCCCCCTCGCTGCACTCGGACCCGATGGACGGGTCCCGGATTCAGCCCTGGCGGCAGCGATAACCTACCTGTTCGTCTACGCAGTGATGAACCTCGGGGCGTTCGGGAGCGTCATAGCCATCGCCCAGCGCACACGGTCGGCCGAGGTCTCAACCTGGACGGGCCTTGTCAAGAGGGCGCCGTGGCTCAGTCTGGTCACGGCATTCTTCCTCTTCTCGCTGGCCGGTGTACCGCCTGCTGCGGGCATCTGGGCCAAACTCGCCGTCTTCAGGGCGATCATCGAGGCGGGAGGACCCGCCAACGTCACCCTCGGCGCGGCCGTGGCTGTCAACTCGGTCGTGGCCGTCTTCTACTACGTGGGGGTGGCGAAGAAGATGATCTTCGACCCGCCGTCACCCGAGCTCGAAGCAGAGGCGCCGTCTCCCGTTCCCTCCACGGTCGCCGGAGCTCTGGGTATTCTCGCAGCAATCACCCTGATGTGGTTCCTCCTGCCTAACCTCGTCTTCCAGTTGGGTATCACAGGAGCACTGCAGTAAAGGGATCTACCGTCCCTCTCCTCGGCGAGCTCGAACGGGAGCTCCGAACATCGGGGACAATAAGTTTCGCCCGATACATGCAGATCGTCCTCTACTCGCCGGGAACCGGGTTCTACGCGACTCGGCGCCGAAGGGGACCCCGTGCCGACTTCCTCACGGCGGTGGAAGCCTCTCCCCTCTTCGGATTCGTGCTGGCCGCCTATGCACTCAGGCTGTGGTCGAGGGCGCGGGCCGGTAAACGCCTGCTAGTGCTGGAGCTTGGAGGTGCCTCGGGCACGCTCCTCGGCCAGGTGGGATCCTTCCTGGGGTTCGAACCCGCCGTCGCAAGTGGCGGAGGTGCAAAGCGGGGCAAGACGGCCTCTGTGTCACCACCAGATCTGCTGGGCGGGTCAGGCGCTGCAGCCGCGCATGCGCGGTCATCGCCCCTCACCTGGAGCGGGGCCATGGTGGGGCTGGTGCGAGACGTGCTGGTGCCCGAACCGCTTGATCCCTTGCCCGATGTCACATATCTGCTGGTGGATCCCGGCCTGGCTCGAAGCGAGTCACGGGTGGACTGGCGCCCCGCGGACAGCGAGAGACCCCTGGCCCGGTCGTTCGAGGCCCGTGTCTTTTCCGAGCTAGATGAGCTCGTGCCCAACGATATGGGAGCCGGGTGGCGGCCTGCATCGGACCTGCTCCGCTCCGACTGCACGGTGGTAGTCGCCAACGAGGTCCTCGACAACGTCCCCTCTCACTTGCTGATCCGCAGCGGAGACGCCGTCGCCGAGATCGGGGTGGGGCTCGAGGGAGGCCGCCTCTGCCTCAAGAAAATGGCCCTCTCCCCGGAGCTGGGCGACCAATGGACGGGACGACCAGGTGTAGACCCGCTGGAGTACGCCCTCTGGCGAAGGCTCTCCGACGTGCCCGATCAGTTCAAGGCGAGGTTGGCCCCTTCGCTCCTGTCCGAGCTGACCCCAGACGCCTCGGTAGGGGTCGTCTCGCCGTTGCAAGCCCGGCTGGCCTCTCGAGTGGCGGCTGCTGTGGAAGGGTTCGGAGCCGTGCTCATCTTCGACCTCCCCCGAAATCCCTACGAGGCGCCCGTGGTGACCTATGCAGGACACACTCAGGGCTTCGACCCACTCGAGAGCCCTGGGAACCAGGACGTGATGGTACCGGTCGCTTGGCAGGCCATACGCCTGGCTCTCTCCCGAGCCGGCTTCAGAGTCGAGGAGGTCCGGTCCCAGGCAAGCTGGCTCTCCTCTAACGGCATCGATGATGTGGTCGGGGTGCTGGCGGAAGCCGTAGGAGGTGCTCGTCCCGGCGACCGGCGAGATGCCGCCGCCCATGGGGATGACAGCCCCCTCCCTCCAGAGGCTACCGCAGCCAGGCAACGACTCGAGTCCCTCCTTGCCTCGACCGACAAGCCACTGCAGGCATTGGCTGCACGTTCCCTCGTTGTCTCGGCTCGAGCCCTCTCGGACCCTCAGGCCTTCGGGAGCTTCTGGGTGCTGGAAGCACTGAAGGACTGACGCGGCCGCCCTCGGAGATTTGCTTGCTTTGCTTTTTCCGGCTCCCGCGACCTTTGCTACCATTGCGGAGCGGCCGCTCGGAAAAATGAGCGCCTGAACTTCGATGCGTATCAGGACAACCCTTACCGCATACCGCCTCCCGGGGAGGCTACTCGTCGGCCTGGTGGCAGCGGCGCTGTGCCTGGCTACCCTCGCTTCCGTCGGAGTTCCCACCGCCGAATCACAGTCAAGGTCCGAGCGCATCCGGGACCTTAGGCGCCAGATCGACGAGGCTTCCCAGAAAGCCCAGGCGGAGCTCGAGGCAATCGAGGCCTCGGACAAGCGCCTCAACGAGGTGAACGACCTCATCGCGGCGCTGGCGGTGCAGGTGGAGGAGGCCAGACAGAGGGTCGCCACCGCCCAGGAAGTCCTCAGCGCCGCCGTGGCGAGGCTGCACAAAGCCGAAGTTCGGCTCGGGGAGGCGCAGGTCCGCCATGCCAGGGCCAGGGCGGTTCTCCAGAGGCGTGTGGTGGAGCTGTACAAGTACGGCCGCCTCGACACCGCTCTGGCCGTCCTGGACTCGGAGTCCTTCGAGGAGGCCGTGCTCCAATCCAAGTACAACGAGTCGGTAAGGCAGCGCAATGACTCCGAGGCCAGGGCGATCGCCGCTGCAGTCCAGGACCTCGAGGAAACCAGAGCCGAGCTCGACAAGGCTCGGCAAGAGGCCGAGTCCAGGCGTGACGCCCTCCGCGCCGAGCAGGAGCGTCTCGAGACGGCACTCGCCGAGCAGACCGAACTGCGAATCGCTCTCGAAAAGGAAATAGAAACTCACCGCAGGATCCTCGCCGGAATCGAGGCCGACAGGGCCAAGCTCGAACGAGCTCTGGACGAACTGGAAGGCCGCAGCCGGTGGGTCGGCAGCCTCGTCCTGTCGAGAGGAAGCGGGAAGGGCAAGCTTGCATGGCCGGTGACGGGGCCGGTCACCTCAGGGTTCGGGATGAGGGTACATCCCGTCCTAGGCTACGCCCGGATGCACTCGGGCGTGGACATAGCAGCGCCCTCGGGCACACCCGTCGGATCCGCGGCCGCGGGAATCGTGGCCTTCGCCGGGTGGTCGGGAGGCTACGGCAACCTGGTAGTCGTCGACCACGGGGACGGGCTGGCGACGGCCTACGCACACCTGTCGAGGACCGCTGTGCGAACTGGGCAGTCCGTCTCCCAGGGCCAAGAGATCGGAAACGTCGGCTGCACGGGACTGTGCACGGGTCCGCACCTGCACTTCGAGGTGCGGGTGAACGGGCAGCCAGTCGACCCGATGCAGTACTTCTGAGGGGGCTCTACTCGGTCGGCTCAGAGATCGGAATAGACGAGGTCGACCCGGTGGGCCTCTTCCTCCACTGACGGAGGGCGGACGATCCCGCCCCGTAGCTCCTCCAGGGCGGCTCGATCTGCGGCCACTTCGGAAATGATCGCTGCGAGGGATTCCGGATCCCCGGGCCTGAAGAGGAACCCGGCCCGGTAGGTCTCGACTATCTCCTTCATCCCGCCCAGGTCCGAAGCCACTAGCGGCACCCTCATGGCCGCCGCCGTCAGCGCGGTGATCGGCAGGTTCTCGTACCACACGGACGGCACCACCACGAGGTCGGTCGCGGAGAGAATCTTGCCCAGATCGCGGTATTCGTAGGGACCCTCGAAGGAGATCCGGTCGTCGCCGGCGGCCAGCTCCCGCAACTCCGCCTCGTAATCCGACTCGTGGTAGCTGGAGCCGTGGACCCTAAGCTCTACCTTGTCGCTCTGGATTTGTCTTATCGCCCTGACCGCCACGTCCGGGCCCTTGTGCCTGAGGAGGGTACCCAGGAAACGGACCACTAGGCGTCCGTCGGCCCGGTCCTGTCCGCCATCAGGTGCTCGCAGGTTTCGGTAATCGACACCGTAAGGGATCAGGTGCCAGTAGGACGTGTCGAAGCTCTCCGAGGCGAAAACGTCGGCAAGGAAGCGGGAAGGAGAGATGACGGCGTCCGCTGCAGCAAGCTCTTGCCTCGCCCACTCGTGACGTCCGACCCCGGCGCCAGGCGCCATATGGCAGACCGACTCGCAATTCTTGCCAGCCCCGGAGCCCGTGCACAGCTCACCCCCTGCTCTTACAAGCTGGATCCTCGGGCAGCAGTACCAGTAGTCGTGGAGATGGACGACGACAGGGATACCGGCGGAAGCTGCTACCGATCGGGCCTCGGGAAAGTATCTGGGGTGCATCACGTGGACGACGTCGGGTGTCGTCTTCTCCAGGACCGACTCGACGGCACGCACTGTCTCGGCGTCACGGACATGGTCCGGGGGGCTCCCTTCTCGTCGGGGGACGGCCACCTGTACCACGTCGGTTCCCTCGAAGAAGTAGCGGCGGGGAAGCGATCCGGGGTCCAGGCTGGCAGGGACAGCCGAAAGCACCGTCGTCGAGTGGCCCATCTTTCGCAACTGCGACGCCAGGTTCTGCGTATCTCGCTCGACGCCGGTCACGAAGTAGGGAAAGTACTGGTGGACGACGAAGAGCACGCGCACGGGCCGGTACCTTTCCGCTCAGATCCCTCGTAGCAGGGAAGTACGGGCCTCCTCGGCAGCGCCCTCGGCCCGCAGCACATCGCCCAGAAAAGCGCCCGCCACTCCCCCGAAGAGGCGCATTCCGAAGGTCACGGCTTCGTCCCTGCCGCAGGCCTTGTTAGCCGCAGCAAACTCGGCCAGCAGCGGCGAGTCGAGGAAGTCGGAGAGCCGCCTCAAAAGAGATCCTGCAGCCGCCTCAGCCTCAACGGATTCGGAGTCGCCGGCTTCGGCCCCTGGATCCTCGCGCCCCCCTCGTAACTTTCGGAGCGCGCCGTACAGCTCTGCGGCTTCCGGCTGAGAAGGCCCAGCTCCGGAAGGTGTAGCCGAGGGCCCTTTCGCTTTTCCCTCGGGGGCGCCGGAACGCGCGCCGGCAGAGAGAATCTCGCCAGGTGACCGCGTCGCCCAGGCTCTCAGGGCCCCAAGCAGCTCCTCCGCTCCGCTCCCGCCGAATGCCGACAAGTCGAAGTCAAGCGAACAGAGGAGCATCTGTGTCGCCGCCACTGCTGACCCGAGGCCGTGTTCTGGAGAGGGGGTACTGTCCAACGGCTCCAGTATCCCTGCCACGAAGAGGCGGTCCGCCACGTGTCTTCGGAAGTGGTAGGCAGCCGGCCTGTCGTGAGAGTGGATCACGCCCGCACCGTGACAGTAGCCGAGCTTGAAACCGTTTTCGAGAGCCCTCTTTCCGAAGTCGAGGTCCTCGGCGAAGGGGACTGCTCTGAACTTGAGCTGCTCCCAGGCTCCCCTGTTGTAGAGAGCGAAGACGTTGTCGACCGACACCCACCGCCTGAGGGTCCAGAAGTCCAGCGCCCCCAAGTTCGCAGCCTTCTCCCCATCGGGCGGGAAAATCATGTCGGCTTCCAGTCTCAGCATTCTCGAGTGGTAGTAAGAGGTAAAGGCCGAGTAAAGGTCGGCGTCGGTTCGGGGAATCTGCCGAGCACTGACCGCCGCTACCCGCTCTTCGGAGAGCAGCAGGTCGAGCATCCTGCGCACGACGTCGTCGCCGGCCGGGATCGCGTCCTGGGTGCAGAAGAGGAGGTAAGGGTAGGAGGCCAGAGACGCCAGTTCGTTGCGGGTGGTGCCGTGTCCGAACTCCTGCTGGGGGATGACCTTCACGATGGCTCCGAAGGACTCTGCCAGCTCTACCGTGTCATCCGAGGAGCTCGAATCCACGACCACGATCTCGACCTCTCCGATGCCCCGTTGGGCCCTCACCGCCTCGAGCAGGTCTGCCAGCTCGGACCCCGCGTCGAGCGTCGGGATGAGTACCGAGACGTCTGCCCTGATCTGAGGGAATGCGCCCTTGTACGAGCGGTGTGCCCGGCGCCCGGCTGGTGAGGGGGCGGCGGCATCCCCGGTATCTACCCCCTGCCCTGCGCGACCAACACCTGGCCGGCCGGGTTCCTCACCCTCCGTCGAGCCTCCCTCGAGTTCTAACGGGCGTCCCACCAGCCGCTCCAGGGCTCTCGAGACGCGATCCCTCGTGGAAGGGTCGAGTTCCGACAGGACCTTGCGTGCGGCCCTCTTGGAGAACCTCAGCAGCCTCTCGCTCGTCCTCGTGGCCTGGGCGAGGCGCAGGCTGTTAGAGATCTGGACCAGCTCGTGCCGGATCGCCTCGAGGTACTGGGCCTGAGAACCCAGCGCCGCCAGCTCCCGTTCGACGACATCGAGGCGCTCCTCTGCTGCCTGCGCCCGCTCCCGCCACCGGTCGCGGTCCTGGACGTGGGTCTCGAGCTCGCCACGCAGGCGCTCGGTTTCCTGTCTGTGGGTCTCGAGCTCGCCACGCAGGCGCTCGGTTTCCTGTCTGTGGGTCTCGAGCTCCCGCCTGTGGGCATCGAGGTCCGCCTCAAGCCGGGCCTTTATCCCACGGAATGCCCTTATGTGGGAGGCCGAGTCCTCCAGCTCCTTGTAGGCCTGGAGAAGCTGTGCCTTCTCGAGGACGGTCGCTGCCCTTCCCGGGCTGCGGACCTTGTCCCGGGCCTGGGAGGGGACTTCGCCCCGCACCTTGGACAAGCCGAGAATGTCGACCAGCCTGTCCATGTGCTCTTCGAGGCGACGCCGGTCCGCCTCGACGGTCGCCGAGAAGTCGACGTCCTCTTCGAGTACGGCTTCGAGCTTCTCCTGGAATTCCAAGTCGGAGTGGAACCCGAACCTTTCCAGCCCCCTGTCCTCGAGGAAAGCTCGGATCTTGGGCGGTCGGGCGAAGACCAGGAAGGGTATCCCGTGGGCGTGCGCGAATATCGCCCCGTGCAACGAGGCGCACACGAGGAGGCGGGACCTGACGATGGCACCGAGTTTTTCTCTGGGAGTGGTCGAAGGGTCCAGTTCTACGTCCCGGTCCATCCACGCGGAGAGCTTGGTCATGGTGGCTCGGTCACCGGCGTATGGGGTGAGGCTCAGCCAGCGGATGTCGTAGTCGACCGTCTTCTCGAGGAAGAAGGGGAGTTTCTTGCAGATGTGTGCAGCATAGTGGTGCAAGTGAACGAGGACCGTCGGCCTGGTCGGGGGCGAGGGTGGCTCGGCGGGCTCCAGAAGCGTGGCCACACAGGGCACGACCTCTGCATCAGGCCTCACCTCGGAGACCAGGGCTTTATCTGTCGTGGAGCGCACCGAAACGTAAGCGTAGTCGGCGAGGTGCTCCAACCCGAAGCGACCCGTGACGCCTGCGGCGTTCAGGATGTGAGGACCTGGGACGCGGAACTGGTCGTAGAACGGGTCGCCGGGAGGGTGCAGTATCTCCCCTCCTCCCACGACGACCGGCGGGGTTAGACGACCCTTCTTCAGAGGGTCGACCACCACGGGCTCGCCACCGTGCGCCAGGACGAAGTCCACCATGACCTCGCCTATGGCGCGGTCGCCGGTGTTGTCGTTTACGGAATCGTAGAGCAGAAGGACCTTGCGCGACTTCAAGCGAACTGCTACCGGTAAGAGCAGCGGGGGCCGTCTGCAGTATAGCAAGGCTCTTCAAGGCGCCGGAGGTGTAGAGAGGAGCGAGGTTCAAGCTGTGCAAGGGGCTTCGGGGTCTCGCCGTAGTTGACTCGGCACCGCTTTGACGGACACCGACGACCAGGCAAGACCGAGGACCAATAGGTTTTACGGTGTCCTCTCGAGATGGCCCCGCCCCACGCCGAGGGCGCTACCATTGGGAGGCCATCAAAGGACGAGATAGGCGGGAGAACGAGCGCGGGCTGAGAGCTATGCTCCTGGTTTCTTTCTGCAACCAGATGTTCACCCCCCACCTCTGCCTAGGCCTCCTCGACACCTCTACCGGCGAGTTCCGATGGCTCGACCTCCAGAGGTCCGAATACGTCTCGGGAGCTGCCGGCATCTGCTCCAGCGGGGGTTACGTCTACGTGGGAATGCAATCGGGTGGAAAAGGTCCGCGGCTGCACGTCTACGAGGAGTCGTCCTTCGAACTGGTCGCGGCGCACGACCTGCGCTGCGTGTCCGACATCCACTCGATCACGGCGTGGGGCGACGACGAATTTCTGGTGGCTAGCACCGGGACGGACGAGCTTTACCTCGTGAGCATGGAGGGGCCCGACAAGATCAGGGAAGAGGTCCTGTACTGGCGGTTCCCTGGAAGCATGGTCGAGCGAGGAGACCAGTGCCACGTCAACTGTGCCGTTAGGACCGAAGGCGGCGTGCTGGTGAGTTACTGCAACTCCAGCCGGGGCGTCCCTCTCGTCGATGGTGCATACGGGGGCGGAATCCTTCGGATCGACGACGGTACCATCGTGTCGAATGACCTGCAAGGGCCCCACTCGCTGGCGATCATCGACGGGGAGGTCGCCTTCACGCACCAGCCCGGCCTCTTGTCGTTCTTGGGAGGGAAGACGGCGGAGGTCGGAGGTTATGCGAGAGGGCTAGCGCACGAGGGCGAGGAGATATTCGTAGGGTCGAGCGGGCGGAGGTGGAAGTCGCGGTCCACACGGAGGAACCTTCCCCTCGACGAGAAGGAGTTCATCGAAGACGGCGCGGCCGTTACCGTCCTGGACCGCCGAAGCCTGGAGGCGAAGCGTCGCTTCGACCTACGCCCCTTGGGTAGGGAAATCTACGACCTCGCAGTGGTCTCCACCGGTTTCGACGCCGCCCACGCGGTCGGCCGACAAGCAGTAGAGCTAAGAGCGCTCGAGCTGGAACGCGTCTTGTACCGCAACGAACTCGTCTCGAACGAGGTCGCCCCCTGAGGGCAGTAACGATGCGCAAGACCCCTCGTGACGACCTGTCGACCGACCGCGTGGCTGTGGTGCAGCTTCAGCCCTGCCCCGATGTCCACTTCGCCTTGAAATTCTCTATCTCTTCCGGGGAGTAGAAGTGCCGGACCCACCGGACATCGTAGATGTGATGCACGAAGTCCGCGGGGTAAGCGAGTCCCTTGAGCGCCGAGTACAGCCAGCCATGCGGCGCCGAGGCAGAGGTGTTGAAGTTGAACATGCGAAAGTCGTGAATATCGAGGAATCGCGCAATCGCATCGGTTGCGCCTCGGTCCAGATCCTCCACTCGCGCCACCAACAGGCGGGCTCGCTCGGAAGGAGGGTACTCCACCGCCCCTGGGTGATTGGTGGCCTCGCCGTCGTAGACGGCGATACCCAAGGCCGGTTGCAGTTCTTCGGCGAACCAATCGGGAAGCGGTTTCGAGTACGCTTCGACGAAGGTCTGCTTCACGTCCTCTACCGATAGCACTCCCGACCGCAGTTTACCTTCGTAGCCGGGAATCCTCGTCTCCAAGTTGAACACGAACTCCGACAAGGCCCTGGCAAAGGGGTCCCGCACCAGGCTGATTACAGGCCAGACTACGTCACGGTAGGACTCGAGCTCCCCCTCTACCCGCATGCTAGCCGCGATGTCCTTCAGGGCTGGCTCCGGGTCGGCGAGAGTAAGGTACGCAAGTCGGCGGGCTTCCTCGAACTTGGTGAGGCGGTGGACGTGGTAGACCTTGGTTCTGTACCCGTGCGTCCTGAACCAGTAAGTGAGCGAGAGCCAGACGCTCTTGGAGGCTACCCTCCCCATCTGGTAAACGACTACCAACGGAGGTTCGGCGCCGAGGAGCCTCGGGCCAAGATTCGTGCCTCTCGGCCCTGCAGCCGGCTCCAGCTCGAGCCCAGGAGATTCAGCGACGCCCCCGCCCCCCTCCAGGTCTGACTCGCTTGCGTCAAGAGCGTGCTCCGAGGGACACGCCGGGATCCCCATCGCCCTGCCTTCTGTCAAGAAGTGGACGAGTGGGTTCACCGGTTCACCTCGAAGCTCGGGTACAGCCTCCACGTACCATGAAGTCGAGAACTTGGGACCGGGATCGCGCAGCTCCACACATCCGTAGTGGAGAAAGTGCTCGAGCGGATCGACGCCGGCAGCGGCGACGTCGGCGTTGCGGCTCAAGTACCACTCGCCGTCGAAGTAGCCGGAGGCCAGTACCAGAGCCCGCTCTTCCTCTGATACCTCTTCTATACGTGGCACCGCAGTTCGCGCGTGATCACTCGTGGAACCGTGCTATCCCGGCAATTTCCACCGTGCGAGCCTGACGCGAGAGCTGCCCCTAGTCAACCCTCGACTACGTAAATGTCCAGCGTAGAACCGTTGGTATCCGGGGTGTCGACAACGTCAGTCGCCGCTGACTGGAAGACGATGGGCGTTGCGTCTCTCGATGCGACGCACGTTCCGGACCAGTCGTCGTACTGGAGAGCCGGAGACGTCTCGAACCCGGGCCGCCGCGTCGCTATCCTCCAAGTCGTCCCCGAAGGAGCGAGAGTGGTCCCGCTCAGGGGGACCCACCGGGCATAACAGTCCCGCACCCCGTTCGTGTCGATGCCGGGCGATATCAGGTCCGTCGCCTCGGAATGGAAGGTCACAAGCGCCCCGTTCACGTCGTTCGGAGCTACCTTCGCGTAGCCGGAATCAGCGGTGGCCTCCTGTCCGGAAGTTGAGACCGAGAAACGGAAAGTCTTCCCCGCCTGCCGGTCTCTTACGAACACGTCTCGTTTGTTGTTGGTGTCTCCGGTGACCAGGTTCGTAGCCGTGGAATGGAAGGCGATGAACCTGCCATTCGAAGATATGGTCGCGAACTGCGACGGCCCTCCCATTGCCTGGCCACCCGTGTTCGTCAGCGAGACCCGCTCCGTCACCCCGTTCTGCCAGTCCCTCAGGAACACGTCGGGTTGACCGTTGGTATCGGCACCGCCTGGGCTCGACGCGTCTACGAGATCCGTCGCCCAACTGTGGAATACCACAAGGCCGCCACCAGTAGCGACCGAAGGCCGAGTCGAGTACGGACGCGGAACGCCGACCGACGCCTGGCTCCCGTCACTCTTCACGGAGATCCGGATGGTTGTCTGAAGCAAAGTATCGCGCAGGAAGATGTCCCAGACGCCGTTGGTGTCGCCAGGCACCAGGTTGTTGGCCTCGGACTGGTACGCGATGAACCGGCCGCTGTCCGATATCGAGGGGAACCTCGAATCTCCTCCTTGCGCGATCTGCCCCGAGTCGTTCTGGGAAACGAGGTAGGTGCGATTCGCGATCCGGTCGCGGAGGTAAATGTCCGTCCGGCCGTTGTTGTCTGCCGTTTCGGTTATAAGGTTCGTAGCTGTCGAGGCGAACGCAATATACCTACCGTCACCGCTTATCGACGCGAAGGTAGACCGACCGTTGGGTTCGACCCCCGTGTTCGACACGGACACTCGCTCGATCGCGTCGGTGTACCTGTCCTTCACGTACACATCCCCGACGCCGTTGGTGTCGGCTGGGTCGAAGGGGTGGAGGGTGTGGAATGCGATGTAGCGCCCATCCCTCGATATGGAAGGACGGTTGGCATCCGCTACCCCCTGATTGCCGCTCTGGTCCGCGGACATACGTTCGGGCATCGAGTAGATCCTCCGGATGAAGATGTCGCTGACCCCGTTCGAATCATCCGGCTCCGTAGCCAAGTTGTTCGCCAAGCTCTGGAAGGCCACGGTCAGCCCGTCTCCGGCGATGCTTGCGTAGTCAGAAGCACCCCCCGAGGCCTGAGACCCGAAAGTCGTCCTGCTTGCGTAATACGTCCGGCGGTCGATCAAGTCGCTCACGAAGATGTCTGCAACCTTGTTCCAGTCGAGAGGGACCAGGTTGGAGGCCGCAGACGTATAGGCGACCGCCTTTCCGTCGGCCGAGATGGAGGGCCTGTTCGACGCCCCGTTAGCTTGGACCCCGATGCTGGACACGCTGGCCCGGTAGGTCGTGGCGAGGACACGGTCCCTGACGAAGATGTCGGACTGGCTGTTCGTGTCTCCCGTGACCAGATTCGTAGCTCTCGACTCGAAAGCGATGAATCGAGCGTCGTCGCTGAGCGAAGGCCAGAAGGAATCGCCGTTCCCTTCGACCTGCGTTGACGAGATGGACACCCTCAAAGTGTCGGGGGGGCTGCTTTCTGTCCCTCTGTCCCTTATGAATATGTCCCGCTTGTTATTGAGGTCGTTAGGGACCAAGTTGTTCGCCAGAGACTCGAAAGCGATGTACCTGCCGTCCGGCGTTATGGCCAGCTTGCCACCCGAAGAGCCATTTCCTTCTCCATTCACAGTTGTAAGGCTCACCCGCTCGATTGCTCCCGTAACTCGATCCTTCAAGTAGACATCGTCCGCGTTGTTCGTATCCTCACCCAATGGAAGCAACTGGTCCGAGTCGCTCACGAAAGCCACATAGCGTCCATCGTCGGAAACAACGGGGAGCGTCGACTTGGCGCAGACTCGAGTCGTACCTGATTGCTTCGTCCAGTTCGCACCCGGCACGGTGGTCGACGTGATGTCAATCCGCTCCCGGATGAGCGTGGAGCGGTCGACCAAGTAGATCTGAGGGCCACAGTGGAATCGTGCAGAAGCCTGAAAAACGACGAACCGTCCATCCCCGGAGACATAGACGTTGTCAGGGACTTGGAGCCATGACGTTATGACTGGCTGGTCGTACGGCGAACATACCCGAGGAATAGAAGTTGGGCCGACAGTGTCAGTAGCCGCCAAGAAGTCGTAGCAATTCGTAGTCAAGTCTTTGGCCAGGAGTAGCGGAGGTCCGAGGGACGTAGGAAAGGGAGGATTTACGACGTTTGTCGCCGCAGTCTTGAAAGCTATGGCGCTCTTGTTCTTTGCGAATGACGGTGCGGTGGAAGCACCGTTGGTAGGGGTCCCCAGGAAAGACACGGTCACACGGTCGGTGCCCGGAGCTGCCACGGCAGTGGTCGGCCGGGCGACCTGCAAAGCCAGCCCCAGTAGTCCTGGAAAAGCTATGTAGCAGACGGCCAGCGTTGCCGTGCGACAGTAACGCATCCCCGACACTCCTCGAGACGTCGACGCTGAGTCTTGTCGGTTCGCCCCGGCCCCGCCGAAAATCCGCTTCAACATCTTATCCGTTCTTCCAAGTGCGATGCGGCCCTCCGCAGCACACCGACCCCGGATGTGGTTCCGCTTCGAGGAATTCGTTAGATTCGGCTCCATGACTCCCATGTCCTCCGTAGTGCGGTCATCGCAGGAGCAGCGCTCGTCGGGCGCCGGGTGACCTGCGACCGGATGCCTGCTCGGCAGCTACGGGGGCAGCATAAGGGGAGGGTGTGACAGTGAGACGGTCGCGAAAGGAAAAACACGGATGAAACTGGAAGGCGCAGTAGCAGTGGTGACTGGAGGGGCCTCGGGGCTAGGCGAGGCGACGGTCCGGCGGATCGTGCGTTCCGGAGCCTTCGCAGCCATCGTGGACAGGGACGCTTCAAGGGGCAAGGCGCTCGCAGACGAGTTGGGCTCGCAAGCGACCTTCTGCGAAGCCGACGTCACCGACGAAGAGTCCGTGACGGCCGCCCTCGAGCAGGCGGCAACGCTGGGACCCCTACGCATCGCGGTCAACTGCGCCGGTGTCGGCTGGGCACAGCGTGTAGTCGACAAGGCCGGTAACGCCCACAACCTCGAAGCCTTCAGGCGGGTGATCGAGATCAACCTGATCGGTACCTTCAACGTCCTGCGGCTGGCCGCCGCAGCGATGGCCTCGACCGAACCCGACGACGGGGGCGAGCGTGGGGTAATCGTCAATACAGCGTCGATAGCCGCCTTCGACGGACAAATCGGCCAGATCGCTTATGCCGCCTCGAAGGGAGGGGTCCATTCCATGACCCTGCCAGCCGCAAGGGACCTCGCCTCCTCGGGCATCCGAGTGGTGACCATAGCGCCTGGGACTTTCGACACGCCCATGATCGCCCTCCTGCCCCAGCAAGCACGAGATGCTCTGGTTTCGCACATCCCGTTCCCGAAGCGGCTGGGCCGTCCCTCGGAATTCGCCGACCTGGTAGCACACATAGTCGAGAACCCCTACATCAACGGGGAAACGATCCGCCTAGACGGGGCGATCAGGATGCCGCCGAAGAACTGAGACATGGACCAGACCGGGACCAGCCCCGGAGCCGGACAGAAGTCCCCGGAGACGTCTCCTCGGGAACGCACAGGAGTCGGGCTTCGGCAGATCGAGCTACCGCAGGTCGTCCAGGACCTCTTCGAGGGACTTCCGCACCCCCACCACGAAGGGGGTGTCGAGGAGGGTGTACCGCCTCGCCTCCGCGGCCCGCAAGCGCCTTATGCAGTCGACGATCTCAACCAGGTCGTCCGCTTCGAAGGCGAGGATCCACTCCCAGTCCCCCAGTCCGAACCCCGATGTCGTGTTCGTCCTGACTCCCGGGAACTCACGCCCCATCTGCCCGTGCTCCCGCAGGAGTTCGGCGCGCTTGGACGGCTCCATCAGGTACCACTCTGCCGTCCTCACGAAGGGGTAGACGCAGACGTACCGCCTGGGCGGCTCGTCCTTGGCGAAGGCAGGGACGTGATCGGGATTGAACTCGGGCGGCCTGGTCACTCCCAGGAAGATGTGAGATGGCTCCGCTGCCGCCCCGAAGCTCGTTCGTCGGAGTGCAATGTAGAAGTCCTGCAACGCGTCGACGCTCTGCGAGGTGAGCCAGAACATGAGGTCGGTGTCGGGACGGAACCCCTCGCAACTGTAGGCGGCCCGGAGGGTGACCGAATCCTCGTGCTTCGCAACTAGCTCGGCCACCTCTCCGACGGAGCTATCCGTGAGCCCCGCGGAGGTCCTTCGAAAGGCCAGGTAGTGGGAGTATACGGGCCCTTGGGTCATGCCGGAATGATAGCTTGCCGTGCTAGACTCGGGCGAACAGGCGGGCAGGGGCGCCCATAAGGGGCAGACCTCCGGTGCCTGGCTGGAATCCCATGGGTGCACTCCTCAGAGCCATCCGCCCGAAACAGTGGCTCAAGAACGCTCTGGTCTTCGCGGCCCCAGCTGCTGCGGGAGTCCTCACGGAACCGCCGGTCCTGCTGCGGACGCTCGTCGTAGCAGCCGCATTCTGCGCCGTCTCGAGCGGTACGTACCTGATAAACGACGTCGTGGACGCCGAGTCCGACGCCCACCACCCCCGCAAGAAGAGTCGTCCCGTGGCCTCTGGAGAACTTTCGCCTGCTGCTGCTTGGGCGACGGGCGCCCTCATGGTGGTATTCCCAGCTCTTGCCTTGTCGGTCGGGACGCTGCGTGAGGAAGCAGGCGTGCTGGCAGCATACGCTTCCATCTCGCTCGTTTACAGCTACTGGGGCAAGAACGTGCCGGTAGTGGACGTCGGGCTCGTCGCCTCGGGCTTTCTCCTTCGAGCGGTCGCAGGTGGCTTTGCTGCTGACGTGCCTCTTTCGAACTGGTTCCTCATTGTGGTCTCATTCGGGGCTCTCTTCGTAGTCACCTCGAAGCGGCACGCCGAGGCGGCCGGCACTACGCGCGACAGCAGAGGGCGCCGTGAGGTCCTTTCCGTGTACGACTCCGAGTACCTCGGGTTCGGCATGACGGTGTCGGCTTCCGTGGCAATCCTGGCCTACTGCCTTTGGGCCTTCGAGCGGGCTCAGCACCTTCCCCAGACGGCGCGTCCCATCTCGGCGATCCTGCTCGAGCTCTCGATCGCACCCTTCGTCCTCGCCTTCATGCGGTACGCCCTGGTCGCCGGCAAGGGGAGGGGCGAAGAGCCCGAGGAGATCTTCCTGGCGGACCGGGCCCTGCAGGTCTTCGGAGCTGCGCTTGCTCTCGTCCTCGCTCTCGCCCTCTACTGGGGGGAGGCAGCCGTCAGGTGACGAGCGACAGAGGCAGTTCGAGGCTGCGTAGCGACTCGCTCCGGGCACCCTCCGGCACGGCCAACCCCTGCACAGCGCCGGCAATCCCGGCAACCCGCTGCGTCCTCGTCGGGTGGGGAAGGACATCGCCTTCCGGAGCGCGCTTGGTGCGCCCCGCGTCCTTGGAGGAGGCGGAGAGGATCGTAGGCGAGCCCCCACAGCGTGGCGTCATCGCCCGCGGTGCAGGCAAGAGCTACGGCGACGCTGCGCAGAACGCAGGCGGTGTCGCCCTCCTCCTGGGGCCGTTGGCCTCGTCGGCACAGTTGGACGCGCATGCCGGTACCGTGCGTGTCGGCGCAGCAGTCACCCTGGCAGAGCTCTTGGAGCTGTCTGTACCCCGGGGGTTCACCCTGCCCGTACTCCCCGGAACGGCTCACGTAACCGTCGGCGGGGCAGTCGCCGCGGACATACACGGCAAGAACCACCACAGGGACTCGAGCATAGGGGCTCACATCCTCCGCCTCGAGGTCTTGACACCCAGCGGAATCGTAGAAGTCGAGCGCTCGACCTCGAAAGGAAGGCGTGTTTTCGACGCGGTAGTCGGTGGGATGGGCCTCGCTGGCGTAATCCTGAGCGCCGAGATTCGTCTCGAACGAATCGCCTCGGGGTGGATGACCACCGACACCCAGAAAACCGTAGACCTCGACGACACCATGGCGACCCTCGAGGCCCTGGACACCAGTCGGCGCTACTCCGTCGCCTGGTTGGACACTTCGGCCAGCGGGAAGCGGCTTGGCAGGGGCATAGTGCAGGGTGCCGACCATGCGGAGGCCGAAGCCGTGGCGAGCAGCGGCCGCCCGGTGTTCCCGCCCATCACCCTCGGGCGCCGCCTGGGGCTGGTGGGCTTCGGCTTGGCACCCAGGGGATGGCCAGCCGAGGCCGAAGGAATCGAGATCGCTCCCGAGTCCTACGATCCATTGGGCCTGGTCGCCTCGCTCCTCGAAGACCTCTTCTCTAGGTGGAGGCTCGTGCGGCCGGCGACCATAGCCGCGTTCAATACGTTCTGGTACCGCAATGCACCAAAGTCCCGGAGGGGGGACTTGGTGCCATTGGGAAAGTTCTTCTTCCCCTTGGATGCGGTGGGAGCATGGAACCGCCTCTACGGGAAACCGGGCTTCTTGCAGTACCAGTTCGTTGTCCCTTACGGGAGCGAAGGGGTTATCGCAAGAGCCCTCGAAGAGCTGCGGTCGGCGAAGGCGTACTCCCCGGTCTCGGTCCTCAAGCGAATGGGAGAGCCGAGCGGGTACCCCTTGTCGTTTCCGACCCCCGGGTGGACCCTTGCAGTGGATGTCCCGGTCTGGGTACCGGGTCTCAGGAGGGTCCTAGACCGGCTGGACGAGGCAGTAGCCGATGCCGGTGGGCGAGTCTACCTCGCCAAGGACTCGAGGATGCGACCCGAAGTGATGGCTCGCATGTATCCGAGGCTGGAAGAGTGGCGGGAGGCGAGAGCTGAGCTGGACGAGAGAGACGCCTTCGAGTCCGACTTGGGGCGTCGGCTCCACATGAAAGGCTAGTAGTGCTCGTACGATGAGGAGAGGCATGGAGCGAGGCCGATGATAGACGCGTTGGGAGGGATCGAAACGCTCCTCGTGTTGGGCGGCTATTCCGACATAGGGCTAGCTACCGCAGAGCGTCTCGTCACAGACGGGTGCCGCCGCGTCGCCCTCGCCGGGAGGGATGCGGCCAAGCTCGAGAGAGCGGCGGAACGCCTCCGCTCACTCGGAGCCGAAGAAGTCACCGAGCTCGGCTTCGACGCCCTGGACTTCGCCTCCCACGAAGCCGTAGTCGCGCGAGCTTTCGACACTCTCGGCGACGTCGACGTGGTTCTGATCTCCTTCGGCGTGCTGGGCAACCAAGCCGAGGCAGAGCGTGACCCTTCCGTAGCCCGGGAAATCATCGAGACGAACTTCACGGCCGCCGCTTCCGTCGGACTCTCGGCAGCGGCGCGCCTCAGGAACCAGGGCTACGGTTGCCTGGTATACCTCTCCTCCGTAGCCGGGGAACGTGCCAGGCGCTCCAATTTCGTCTACGGCTCCTCCAAGGCCGGCGCGGACGCCTTCTTCCAGGGGCTCGGAGCAGCCTTGGAAGAGAGCGGGGTGCGAGTGCTCGTAGTCAGACCAGGATTCGTCAAGACCAGGATGACCGAGGGCCTCTCTGCTCCACCCCTTTCTACGACCCCCGATAAAGTGGCGGCCGCCGTCGTCAGAGGTGTCGTCGAGAGGAAGGAGCTGGTGTGGGTTCCCCCGGCGATGCGGGCCGTCATGGCGGTACTCCGCCACCTCCCCACCCCGCTCTTCCGCAAGCTGCCGATCTGAGCGGTCACGTGCCTCGAGACAACATACCGGAAGGGTCGTCGCTCCGTCCCTACCCGCGCCCTGCCACAGCTGCTACGGCTGTGCTGCTTGCCTGCGGCTTGGCGGTCAGGCTGTGGCTCGTGTTCGGGATTGACTTCCTGGAAGAAGACTCCCTCATCACCCTTCGTTACGCCAAGAACCTCTGGGACGGCCACGGCCTGGTCTACAACCTCGGCGAGAAGGTCATGGGGTTCACCTCTCCGCTTTGGACCTTGACCGCCGCCCCGATCGTCGGGCCGTTCCCCATCTCGACAGCGAGGCTCATGTTGACGCTGCTGTGTCTGGTCCTGTACGCGGCAGCGGTAGGGGTCTGGCTTCACCTCGGGCGCAACGAGTTCCGGCTCGGGCCGTGGGGTTTCACTGTATTCGCTGGATTTCTCGCGCTGGAACCTCGCCTCGCAGCGGAGTCGGTCTCAGGCATGGAAATGTCGCTCTTCGTGCTCCTGGTCGGCGGGGCGCTCTGGGCTGCGGCGGCGGGGAGGCTGTACGAGGCGTTTGCACTGGCGTCCCTCTCGATACTTACGAGGCCCGAGGGGGCGATCCTCTGGGCTGTGATCTTCGGGTATGTCACGGCAAGCGAACTGAGGAGCCACCGCAAGGTGCCATTCCTCCAGAGTGCGCTCCCTTCCGCGATCGTCGTCCTCCCTTGGATCGCCTTTGCGACCGCTTACTACGGGTCGCCGATTCCTCGATCCGCCGCATCCAAGTCGATGTGGGGATCTTCCGGATTCTCCGTCGTCGAGACGTTCTTCCGGCCAGGCGAGCTCGACTTGTTGTGGCGAAACATGACGGGGCTGTACGTGCTCAAGCTCCCCCCCTTCGCGCGGGGCCTCTTGTCCGTCGGTACCGCCGCCCTCTGGCTCTTGGCCTGCGGGGTCGCGTTGCGACGGCGGCGATCCCTCGTGGTGGCGGCGCAATGCTTGCTCTTGGGTCTCGGGCTCTTCTACTACCTGGGAAGAGGTCTGTTCTTCCCCTGGTACGCCGTAACCACCATCGTTCTCTTCTCCCTCGCTCTCGCGGTGTTGGTGGACTTCGCAGCTGAAGTCATGGGGAGGTCCTTGGAGGCCCTGGCAGAGGGGAAGCGCCGCAGGCGAGTCGAGTCCGCTGCCGCGGTGGTAGCCATGGTGTGTCTCGCCGTGGGATTCGCCGTAATGGTGGTCCGGGTGCTCCCGTGGCAGGACGCCCGTCTCTACGAAGACACCGTCCTCAAGCCCGCAGGAGAATTCTTGCGTCATTGCACCACTGCCGACTCGGTGGTGATGCTGGAGCCCCTGGGCTACATAGGCTTCTACTCCGGCCGGCAGGTACTCGACCTCGCTGGGCTTGTCTCTCCCGAGTTCCGTCCGACCCCCGACAAGTTCGAGCCCGGTTGGGGGGGCGCCAGGTCCTGCTGTACGAACCGGACTACTTGGTGCTCAGGAGCTACGAAATCCCCCAGAACCGCTTCTTCGCTAGCTTCGACGCGCCCATGTTCGCGGACCGAACGGACCAGCAGGCCGTCCTGGAAAAGTACTCGGAAGTCGCGAGATTCGAGTCTTCCACTTGGCCGGAGAGGTCGTTGGTGGTCTACAAGAGGAACGACGCCGTGTCCCTGTGCTAGAAATGCACGGTGAGATCCTCCGAAGTGACGGCGATGCCGCACCTGAAGGGAGCCCGGGGGCGTGCCTAGTCCCCCTGATCGACGCTCGACGACCAGGCCGCTGAGGAGGCAAGGTGCCGGATCCCACCTTCGACATCGTTTCCGAGGTAGACCTCCAAGAGGTGAGGAACGCAGTGCAGCAGGCGCAAAAAGAGGTCGCCACCAGATTCGACTTCAAGGGAACGGGCACCTCGATAACCCTGCCCAAGCCCGACCTGATAGAGGTCCGCTCGGAGACGGAGCAGCGCTTGAAAGCAGCGGTCCAGGTACTGGAAGAGAAACTGGTCCGCAGGAAGGTCTCCTTGAAGGCGCTCGATCGGGGGCGTGTCGAGGAAGCCGCTCGATCGACGTACAGGCAGGAAATCCGAATCGTGAGAGGGATTTCCAAGGAAAAGGCCAAGGAGATCATCAAGGCAGTGAAGGACCTGCGCCTGAAAGTTCAAGCCGGTGTCTACGGAGACGCGGTCCGCGTGACGGGCAAGAAGAAGGACGACCTCCAGGCGGTCATCGCGGCGCTAAAGGAGCGGGACTTCGGCATCCCCCTCCAGTTCACGAACTACAGATAGGTCGGCGAGGCTGCGCACCGGTCCAGGAGCACACCGCCCCCTACCGCGGGCAATCGCTCACGGGATCTCGGAAACAGGTCCAACGGCGATGGCGGGGCCACTCGTTGCGTCTCGCCCAGGCATCCAGGGCGGCGCGTACACCGAGTGGTCTACGCCCACCGGAGGGCCGTCGGCCACCTCCACGATTGCTGCTGCATGGTAAGTAGGTGGGTAGAGGTAATCGTTGGCCTTGAAAGTCGCACGTGACATGGGTGCCACTTGTCGGTTCTGGGGGCCTGGGACGGGCCCCCGGTCCGTCATGTACTGAATTGAGATCGTCGCCGTCTCGGCGGGATCCGGGTTAGAGACGAGAGTCCACGTCTCGAAGCCTCCGTCAGTTGCGCCCTCCGGCGCTATCCAGCGAGTGGAGAGCGCCGTGAGCCCTTCCGACGTCGACGCCGTATCGCCATATGTGGGATGACCTCTTGTATAAAGCGCCCGTTCCGCAGCGATCGGACGGTCAGACTCCACCACCGCTGCCACGTCATATGAGTCCACGTAGTCGTCGGCTCGCACCGAGACTCTGGTGCGAGGTCCTAATTCAACCGGAACGACCCGCGGTGCACCTCCGGAAGTCATCAAGGTAATACTCGCTTCGGCTGGTTCCTCCGCCGGATTCGACAAGAGGATCCAGTCCTCGAAAGGCCCTGCCGTCGCTCCTTCCGGCAAGAGCCACTTTCGCTTGAGCGTCGAAACCCCCGGGGAAGCCGTGGCTCCCCTGAGCCCCGAGTGGGCTATGTATGAGGCCCGCTCGACGAGTACCGGCACGTCCGAGACGACCTCGGTGCTGACATGGTAAGAGTTGGGAACGTAGTCGTTTACCCGGATGGTTCGTCTTGTACTCGGCGGCATCGTAAACATAACCGGGCCTCCTAGCTCCCCCGTATCCGTAGAGAAGCGAATGCGTACGCTCGCTGTTTCTGTAAGGGAAGGGTTGAGAACAAGGCACCATGTCTCGGAGGCTTCTCCTGTAGTACCTTCGGCAAGGTGGATGGTTCCCCCGACGTCGTCCAATCCCTGGGCCGTTCCCAAATGTGCGCCTCGCCGTGTGCCCGAATCGACGTATACAGCTCGCTCTACCTCCACTGGCGGGCCGTGTAAGTCCACTCGGACACTCACCTCCGTAAGGTACGCAAGCTTGTGCATCGGCACGGCTATACGAGACCGTGGCCCTATCTCGAATTCCTTTATCCCAACTACCTCCCGATCACTTATGACCGCAAGACATACGACGCTTGGCATTTCCGGATCAGGGTTAGCTATAACAATCCACTCCTCGAATCCAGCCTGTGTAGATCCCTCAACGAGGTATCTTGTCCCGGTCCTGGTCGACTCATCACATGGCATGGTAAAAGCGACAAGGAAGACATCCAGCTCAGCGAGATTAGTATCGTAAGAAGACCGGGTTACGGGAAAGTCGGCCGACTCGGTGTATCCCGACGCGTACAATCCGTGCCCAGGGACAACCGCCACGTCTACTGCAAAATCGAATTCCCTGCCACCAAGAAAGCTCGAATAAGTGAACTCGCCCCCGTCGGCCGAGATTATTGTCACAAAGGCATCCGATACCCCGCCTCCATACGACGTGCTAATAGCTCCAGGAGTAACCGGAAAATCGGTCGAAGTTGTGGATCCAACAACGTACACGCGCCCGTCGAGATCGGTGGCGATCCCGTTGGCGACGTCGTCACCTATTCCTCCAATAACCGCGGAAAACTCGAGCTTTCGCTTTTGGACGTCGATCTTCGCCGCAAATGCTTCGGCCCGCCTACCGGTGCCGTCACCAGAAGATCCACCAGCAGCGCCGCCAGTTGTTGGGAAGTCTGGCGACGACGTCGCTCCTGCGACGACGGCGAATCCTCGCGCGTCGAATACAACTTCCCCGACCGAGTCAGCGCCCCCGTTTCCTCCGAGATATGTTCCGTAGGCGAGTTGCGCTCCGTCGCCCGATAGTTTAGCCAGGAAGCCTTCCGCCAATCCTCCAAAGATGGAATCTACCGCGCCTTCTGTTATCGGGAAGTCAGGAGACTCCGTCTCCCCGACTACGACGATTCCCCCGTCAGTATCGAGCGCAACGTCCAAACCCTCGTCGCCCTTACTACCTCCCAAAAACGTCAGGAACGACAGCTCTCTTCCGGACGGACCAACTTTCAGGACGAAAGCGTCTCCGTATTCTCCTGGATCTTCGTCGTATGCGCCTGGTGTACCTGAGAAACCTGGTGGCGAAGCCGAACCTACTACATATGCGTAGCCGGATTCATCTGCAGCGATGCCATAAGCATCGTCATGTGAGCTCCCGCCGATGCAGCTGGAGTATACGAACCGCCCTCTAGGGTCAATCCTTGCAACAAAGCCCTCCCAGGTAGCAAATACGGTACTCCCCTCGCACCTGGTATCAAACGCCTCGAAGGTAGTCGGAAAATTGACAGATAACGTACGACCAGTAACATAGGCTGAACCCGTAGGGTCTACGGCGATGTCGGTACCATAATCAAGGTTAGAACCCCCAAAGTAAGTAGAGTAGATGAGCGAGTCCCCCTCCCTGCTCAACCGCGTTACGAAAACGTCCTCGAACAATGGGCTCGCATATGGCCCATGGTCCGATGGTGGAGTCGTCGGAAAGTCAGATGAACGTGTTGTCCCTAGAAGATAAGGAGTGCCTGAGGCGTCGGAAGCAATTTCTGCCCCGTACTCCTCATAAGTGCCTCCGAGGTAGGTGCTCCATCTGATGGCTGGGTCGACGACAAGTTCCTGGGTCGTATCGTAGTGACCGAGGGAAAGGCTGACGCCCCCTGCGCCTAATAATTCGTACTGAACAGGAACGCTGTCTCCGTGGGCCGCGGAGGACTGGAATGCACGAGGCTTTTCGAAGACGAGGTCGCCGCTGGGACTCTCGATGCGGAGGTGCCCCTCTTGTGAGATGGCCAGACCAGAGTGTCCTTCGATATGGAAAGCAAAGGGTCGTGGTTTCGAGCCTGGTTTCAAGTAAAGGGAGAACGAAAAAATGCCATTGTCGTCGCGGAAGACGAGGTCAGTGCCCTTGAAGAGTTCGCTGTACCGAAGAGCAGAATAACCTTCAACTCCAGTAATCCATTTAGAGGGATCCTGGCCCTTGTAGTAATTCGAAATCCCTGCCTGAGGCTCCTCGGCCAGCAAGCGAGCCTTCGGATCGGCGCCAGCGAAGGCGACTTTGATGACAAGGGAAGTTCCGTTGTGGCCAATTGGACCTTCCGGCGCAGTCCGAGCCCTTGGAAGTGCTTTGTCTCGTGGAAGGTCGTCTCTCGGCGCTGGTAGCCCGAAAAGCACAGCATCTTTGGCAAATGAGACTGTGTAGTTAGCGGCTCTACCCACGTACGGAAAACGCGGGTCGGCTTGGCCGCGATTGGGCTCGATCCGTGCTGGCAGGCTCGACAGAAGCTTGGCTGCTGTGGGCGCGTTCTCGCTTCGAGCACCAGATTCACCTGAAGTCTCTTCCCCAGGAACAGCCACATACTCAGAACTGACGCTCTCCTTGGGTGCGGGCGAGCCACCAATCGCAACTGACGAGATGAGGAGAGCTAGCGACGCGCACACCACCCGTACGACAGGCTCACCTGGAGGCAAGTGCCGACGCGACGGCCTGGTGCCCTGGGCGCCTGAGGTGTAGTTGCGAGCCAAGGCCGGCAACAGGGTCACCCTCCGCAGACGAAGCTAGACCGCGACCAAGTCAAGACTACTTCGGCGCGTCGAAACCGCGTCGGGCTACAGAGCTCGGGCCTCTACCAGGCCACCCTTCCAGGGGTATCGAGCAGCGAGCCCGCCTTGACCAACCCCACTTGGCGAGCCCGAACCGGGAGCTGCGAGCCGTGTCGGTGAGTTACAGCTTTATGCGCGTCCCGACGCTTCCTTGTCCTCTTCGCTCTGCGGCCTGGCGGCGTCCAAGAATGGATGAGGAGAAACTGGGTCTGGAAGCGAGGCGGCTGCCTAATATCCTGACTCCAGGTCGCAGGCTGGGTAAGGCAGCCGTAACCTCATGAACGCGGAAGCCCTCGGTAGCCGACGTCTTTGCTAGAGGAAAGAGCCGCGGCCGAGATGGGGCGCAACCGCGAACAAGCTTCTCGGGGGGATGCCCGAGCGGACAAAGGGAGCAGGCTGTAAACCTGCCGGCGTATGCCTTCGGGGGTTCGAATCCTCCTCCCCCCACCGCTTCGACAGGCTTGGGATCCGCACCGCTGCGGTGCGGATCCTGCGAGTGCTGGCCGTCTACCGCGCTCCTTCGACGATCCCGACGGAGCCGGTACCGTCAGGCTGGTCTCGGTCCCGGGAGCCTCCGGAGACCCCGGTGCGGAAGGTCCTTTCCGACTCCGGCACCACCTTGCTCCAAGGAGCCCTCGGAGAACCCGAGCGGCGGAACCGGAGCTGCCGGTCGCGGTGCCTTGATCTCAAAGCCCTCGGGAGAGTCCCGGAGCCGTCAAGGTCTTGGCAGGCACACAGGAAGTGGGGGCCGACCGACGTGACGAGACCCTTCAGGTTCGGAGTCCAGGTTTCCCGCATACCGCCCGGCGGTGGGTCGGGATGGCGTGATTACCTCGAAAAGCTCGAGGGCCTCGGCTACTCCACCATCTTCTTCCCCGACCACTTCGGCGACCAGCAAGACCCACTCGCAGCGGCATCGGCCGCTCTGGCAGCCACCTCCTCGCTGAAGGCGGGAACTCTCGTCCTGGACGTCGACTACCGCCACCCCGTGGTCATGGCAAAGGCAGCCGCCACCATCCAGTGTCTGTCGGGTGGCAGGTTCGAGTTCGGAATCGGGGCGGGGTGGATGAAGAGCGACTACGACCAGGCGGGGCTGCCTTTCGACCCGCCCCAGGTACGGGTGAGACGCCTGGGGGAGGCGCTGGAGATCATCACCTCCATGTGGCATCGAGAAACGGTTTCTTTCGAGGGCGACCACTACAAAGTCTCGTCGATAACCGGAGAGGCCGGATCATTCGAACATCAGGGGCTGAAGCCGCCGGCAGTACTCATCGGCGGCGGGGGAAAGCAGGTCCTCTCACTGGCGGGGCAGTATGCCGACATCGTGGGGGTGAACCCGGCGCTTCGGGAGGGCCGCATAACGTCCAGGACGGCCTCGGACCTCTCGCCCGACAACACCAGGCGCAAGATCGAGTGGCTAGGGGAGGCAGTGCGGGCCGCCGGTAGGGACCCGGACGAGATCGAGCTTTCCTGTCTCGTCTTCGTCGTCTCGCTGGTCGAGGACCCCACTCCTATACGACAGGCGATCGCCTCCTCCACGGGCATGACGCCCGACGAGGTCGCCGCCTGTCCCCTCTTCCTGACCGGTCTCCCAAGCGAAATCGTAGAGCGCCTCCAGCGACAGCGGGAGTCCACGGGCATCAGCTACATCGTCATACAGGACGGCAGCCACACTCCGCCCGGCACCCTGGAGCGCTTTGCCGAAGGAGTCGTCGCCGAGCTGGCCGGACGCTAGATCAGAAGGGGGCTGGCTCGTACTGTTGTCAGCCGGTCCGTCCGAATACCTTTCTCGCCGCAAGCAGGGGGCCGGCGTGCGCGTTCGAGTTCATCACCGGGTACTCGGCCATCGGCGTAGCCGGCAGGTTGAAGGTCTCGCCGGGCCGCTCGGCGTAGTGGGCGTTGTAGCAGTCGGGCCCGCTCCATATCCCGTACCACACCCGGGGATAGGCATCGGCGTGGGCGGCCAAGGTCTGCTTGTACAGGCACTCCAGCGCCAGCTCGCCGTCGTGCAGCGACAGTCCCCACGCAAGGAAGGCATTGATCGCAGCCCAGACCCCTCCGTTGCAGTCCCACCCGGCGGGGAGGAGGCCGAACCTGGTCGGATGTGGACGGTCGAGGATCACCGCTCCGATCGGGGAGGGGTCCATGCAACGCCTGCTCACCTCCTCTACCAGGCTGGCCCTGCGGTCCGCCTCCCCGAGTCCGGCTACCAGACAGAAGGCCTGGACGTCGAGAAAGAGGTGGGCGTCTCCGAGGGGGCGTCCCTTTCCGTCCCAGCCTCTCAGGTACCACGAGCCGGTCCAGGCCTGCTGCATGGCCGAGGCCAGCGCCTCGGCGAACTCCTCCATTTCCGCCGCCGTCTCAGGATCCCTCGAGCGAAGCAACGAAGCCGCCCGTGGGAGGACGTGGCAAGCGAAAGCAGTGTTCAGACCCGACTCCCCCGAGCGGTGGAAGGCGTGGGCGTCGTCGACCATCATCGAGATGGGGTCGGCCCAGTCACCCGAGCCGACTCGCAACATCCCGTGCGGACCGGTACCCAGCCGGTCTGCAAGCCACCTGAAGGCGAGGGAGATGCGTTCGGCGACCGTGGAGCCATAGCCCTCGTGGAGCGGGTAGAAGGGTACGCGCTCGTCGAGGAACGACTCGTCCCCCGAGGCTTCCACGTACTCGCAGAGCGCCCAGAGCAAGAAGATCGGAAGGTCCGAAGGCCTCTGGTGCACGACGACGTCCGAGCACCAACCCCTTCCGGCGTGCATGTAGAACATGGATCCCGAGGTCCGCGTCATCATCATCATGACCTCGATGGTCGACCTGGCAAGCTCCGGGTCGGCCTCGGCCAGTGCCGCAGCCGAGATCGCGTAGTCACGGGGGGCCCCGTGGGCTCCCTGTAGGAAGGTGTACGCCGAACCCTGGGTGACGAAGCGGCGCCCGAAGTAGGCGTCACGCACAGCGAGCTGTCTCAGGTATCCGAGGTGCCAGGCCAGCTCCCGGTCGAGCCGCTCGTCGCCGGTAACCGGCAGGGCCCCCGCCCCGGCGGATGCTCCCAGGTTTCGCTTCGAAGGACTCGAGTCGGCCCGGGTGGTCGTCGGCTTCTCGTGCGCCGGTGGACTCGGGGCGGCACCGGCGCCTTCGGCGTCCGTGACTGCAATTTCCAGGACGAGCCTGCCGCCCTTGCAAGCGGGCCAGCGCAGGTCCACCTCGGCGCCCCCTCGAAGGCTCCTACCCGAGACGTCCATACCGCCCGGCCCTTCTTCGCCGGACACCTCTCGGACCGAGAATCCGACCACGGGGAGGGTCGCATCGACGGCCGCAGGGCGCTGGGCCCCGGCTGCTCCGACCTGATCATTTCCCGGCGAATCCACCGGAGGGCGTCCGAGCCCGTCCTGCACCAGGGCCCACCCCTTGCTGGCCGAAGGCCATAGCGTCACCGAATCTCGCCCGTTTCGGACCTCGAACCGGGCGCCCAGCCCAGCCAGGCTCCTCGCAACCTCGCCCAGACGCCGAGTCGCTCCCGAGATACCGTACGCCAGGTACCGCGAAATCTGGTGGGCCTTCGAGTCGCAGTCCGAGCGAGGCACGGGGCCGCTTCCCATTAGCGGGAGCGGGATGAGCGGCAGGGGGCGAAATCTCCAGCTCTCCTCGTAGTAAGCCTCTATGCCGGGATCGGGGGTCCCTTCTCGACCGGCCGAGACCTCCACGCTCAAGCACAGACGGCCAGCTCCCACCACCGCAACACGGCGCAGGAGGGTGATCTCGCCCCTTCCGCTCCCCCTCGAGGTCGGATTCACCCTGTAGCGCCACTCGCAGTAGCTCTGCCCGAATGCGACCCTTTCGGGAACCTCAAGGGGAATCCTCTCCTCCCCCACTTTCAGGACTCTGGACTGGCTCCCAGGCTCGCCCGTGAGCCTGGTGATGGTACGGGGTACGAAGTAGAGGCTGAGGTTCCCGCAGAGGTGGGCCGTCGCAATGACGGTCTCCGCACCGAGAAGATGCCAGATGCTCCCAATCCCTCCTTCCGGCAGGACCAGAGACCCACCGTCGGCATTGTCTATCCTGGCCGGCTCCACGACGAAAACCGGCTTGCCGTCCTCGTCGAAGCTCCACGCTCCGAAACACCCGCCGTCGCGCAACTCTCGCTCCTCCAACGCCCTCCCAAGCGCAACTGCGCGCCCTGCAGAGACTCCCCAGGCTCTCGCTCGTCCTTCCGGAACGGCCCGCGCACCTGCTCGCCCTGCCGAGACGCCCGCGCTGCCCTCCGGCCGCCGTCTGCCCCAGCCGGCTCCCATGCTGCCCGGCCCGGGACCTCCTCGGTCCCCAAGCGACCCCTGCGAATTGGGAAAATCACGTCCGACGGTTTACTTAGAATGCTTGGGGTGCGCCCCCTTAGCTCAGTCGGCAGAGCGTCTCCATGGTAAGGAGAAGGTCTACGGTTCGAGTCCGTAAGGGGGCTCTCGGCCCCACGAGGGGTATCGGGACCAGAGGCAGCGTATCTCGTGGGTGGGATCCCGGGTCGCCTTGCTGTCCTCATGGTCCGTCCCGTCAGGGCTCCCAGGCGGCGTAGCTCAGAGGTAGAGCAAGCGGCTCATAATCGCTGGGTCGGAGGTTCGAGTCCTCCCGCCGCTACGAGTGGGCACCGACTGTGCTGCTCGAGCCGACCGGCCAGCAGGCTTGCAGCATTGTCGGTCCGGACACATTCAGGAGAGCGCGATGGCAGGCGACAAGCGAGTGATAGTCACCCTTGCGTGTGAGGAGTGCAAGAGGCGGAACTACACCACCTCGAAGAACCGCCTAAACGACCGGGAGCGTCTCGAGCTCAAGAAGTTCTGCCCGTTCTGCCGTCATCACACCCTCCACAAGGAAACCCGCTGAGCAGGGAGTCCTTTCTATCTGACGCCCTGGAGGCGGCCTTCGAGGCCCTCGACGCATCTACTCCCTACAGGGTCAGGGCCCTACCGGAGAAGGCGGCCGAGCTCGAGGCGGTCGTGGCAAGGTCGCTGTGGATTCCCCAAGGTCCGAGCGGGGCCGCCACCGGGTCGAAAGGACCGGACTCTGCAGGGGCTCCGTCCCGGTCGGGCCCAGCAAGCAGAGACAGCGACCGGGATCCCCGCTGGCCTTCCCTGGTTGCGTACTGCTCGGTGGCCTCCCTCTCACCCCTTGCCGGGCCGCTGGAGGAGCTCCTGGAATCAGAAAGCATTGGCGTGCTGCACGCCGAGCAGTTATTCGAGTTCGCGACACTGCCCCAGGAAGACGAGATCTTGCTGGCGAACGCCTCGCTGAGAAGGCGGCGTGCTCTGAGGGGCTCCTGGATCGTCCAGATAGAAGAAGTGCTGAAGCGGTCAGGACCCGACGCCTCCGAGATTCTTCGAGGCTCCACTACCCTCGTGGTGAACGACCAGCCAGCAGTCCCGGCGTCCCGAGGCAGCGACGACGTTTCTCCCAGGAGCGAAGAAGGCTCGCCCGCCGCACAGACAGGTTCTGCCTCGGCGGCTCTGCTGGTCTCCGCCTCCTGCAAGGCTGGCCTGGATGAGCTCGTGCGCTACGCGGGAGCCAGCGGGGACTTCAACCCGATCCACTGGGACGAGAACCGGGCCCGTCGGATGGGGTTCGAGAGGCCGATAGTCCACGGGATGCTCATGTACAACTGGGTCATCTGGACCGTTGCTTCCACAGCGCAACCGCCCGAGAAGTTGAAAGTAAGGATTCGCTTCCTCTCCCCCCTGCAGGCGGGCGAGACCGCCCAGGTGAACCTCTTCGAAGACCGAAACTTCGAAGTGGTCTCCCTCGGGACCAGGCCCCACCAACCCACAGCTGCCGCCGGGACGCCTGCGAGGGCGGGCCCCGAAGGACCGGGCAAAAGCAGCGAGGGCCCCCTGGAGCCGACCGCCGGATCGGACCGTCCTGAAGTACGGCTCGTGGCGAGGGGAACCGTCCAACTGGAGTCCCGGGGAAAGGGATGACGAACCTTGGAGGCTGCGGTTGCGCTCTCCGGCCAGGCCGGGTAGTTTCGATTGGGTACCTGCCGGCCGGGGCGCCCCAAGCCCGCCCGGCCCGAGCTGAGCAAGCAAGGTAACCTCGCTCGAGAACGAGACGTCTTATATGGGCGAAGTACACCCGCACCGGAGCGACCGAGTCGACTCGGCACTCGTATCAGCCGCCAAAGAGGGGAACCCGAGGGCTCTGGAGCAACTGATCCGGTTGACCCAGAACGACGTGTACACCCTGGCGAAGCGGCTGGTCGGGGATCCGGAAGAGGCGCTGGACGTGGCCCAGGAAGCCTATGTCAGGGCCCTGAGGAGCCTGGACAAGTTCCGTGGTGACTCGGCCTTTTCCACGTGGATGTACAGGATCACCGCCAACGTGGCCTTCACCCACCGGGCGAGGGCGAAGCGGCGAAGGGCGGAGTCGTTGGAGAGGCTGGAAGCGGAGAAGCTCCCGATCCCGGCGTCCCCAGCGGACCCGCCGGAGCGGGCGGCGATCACGGCAATCGCCTACGAGGACGTCCTCCAGGCGTTAGAGCGGCTGCCGTACGGATCGCGAGCGGTGGTGGTCTTGAAGGACATATACGGGATGTCCCACGAGGAGATCGCCGAGGCCCTGGGCATAAGCGTCGCCGCTTGCAAGGTGCGCCTGTTCCGAGCGAGGCAGCGAATAAAGGACATGCTGGTGGCAAGGGGCTCGGCAGCAGCAGGCGCGTGAGCGAAAATACAAAAGGGAGCGAGCTGGGGAATTGCCATGACCAACGAAACGGTTTGCCTGCAGACCGCCCAGATGCTGCCGGGAATCGTGGACGGCGACTTGCCGGCAGCCGTGGTCAAGCACCTGGAGTCTTGCCTGCGGTGCCAGGCGGAAGCTTCCAGGTACAGGAAGATCCAGCGGGAGCTCGAGAAGCTCCGCTTCCAGGTAGCCGAACCTCCCGTGGACCTGGTCGCTCCGGTCCTGGCGGCCCTGGACCAGGCAGTAGCCAGGCGCTCGAGAATAAGGATCGCAGCGGTGGGGATCGGTGTGGGGAGCGCACTGGTCGCTCTGGGCACCGTTGCAGGCATAGCCCTGAAGCTACGCCACCGCGTCACCAGCGCCATAGCCCCGGCCTGACGAGGCACCTCTCCAGAAACTGGCCCCACCGCAAGCCTCGGTCGCCGGGCTGTTCGAGCCTCTCCTCCCGCATTCAGGGGCCGGATGGCCGCCGCACCTCGGCCTCCCGATCCGAGGGCACCTCTCCTTCGAATTCAGGGGCCTGCTTCTTGGGGAATCGTCTAGGATTGCACGATTCGTCAGAGCGGATCCTCATCAAGAGAGGTGGAGGGACTGGCCCTGCGAAGCCTCGGCAACCCCCACGGTGGAAGGTGCCAACTCCTGCCCGGCGGTAGACACACACTGCAGGAGCCCGGGAGAGATGAGCGATCCGGCGAGGACATTGCAGTCGCGTTCTTGTCGGACGCCTTCCTGGCCCTCCCATAGCCTCCACGCTCTCTTCTGAGACCGCCCTGCGATCTTTGGACGAAAAGCCGGTTCCGCGCGGACCGTCCGCACGCCAGTAACGAAGCCGCGAGGAATCCGGTGCCGGAGCGGACTACTACCTACGGAGGGCCGATGTCGTACGTCACGGGACTTCGATGCAAGGAGTGCAACGCCGAGTACCCCGCAGAGGCCCTTCACGTCTGCGAGTTCTGCTTCGGCCCCCTCGAAGTCGAATACGACTACGAGAAGATCGCAGCCAACATCTCGCGAGACTCGATCGAGGCGGGGCCACGCTCGCTGTGGAGATACGCCGATCTCCTTCCGGTGGAAGCCGGCCACCGGGTCGACCTGGGTGCGGGCTTCACGCCGCTCCGGAAGGCCGTCCGTCTGGGCGCCGAACTGGGGTTGAAAGAGCTCTACGTGAAGAACGAGATTCCCAACCCCACCAACTCGTTCAAGGACAGGGTGGTCTCCGTCGCCCTCACCAGGGCCAGAGAACTAGGATTCGAAGTAGTCGGGTGTGCGTCCACAGGCAACCTTGCAAACGCGGTCGCCGCCCACGCGGCGGCCTCCGGGCTCCGCTCGGTCGTCTTCATCCCCCACGACCTGGAAGCGGGAAAGATAGTCACCACCGCGATCTACGGGGGGGTCGTCGTCGCGGTAAAGGGAAACTACGACGATGTGAACCGGCTGTGTGCTGAGATCGCCAGCAACTACCCCTGGGCCTTCGTCAACGTGAACATCCGCCCCTACTACGCTGAGGGCTCCAAGACCATCGCCTACGAGACAGTCGAGCAACTGGGCTGGACATACCCCGACCACGTCGTGGTCCCGGTGGCCTCCGGTTCGCTGCTGACCAAGATCGACAAGGGCTTCCGGGAGCTGCACCGGGTGGGCCTGGTGGAGGAGGCTCCTGCCGTAAGGGTCTCGGGAGCGCAGGCCGCCGGCTGCTCCCCCGTGGCAACGGCAATGCTCGAATCCTTGCCGGCGATCAAGCCCCAGAAGCCGGAGACGATAGCGAAGTCGCTTGCCATCGGCAATCCGGCCGACGGCTACTACGCCCTCGACGCCGTCGCCTCGACGGGAGGTAGCTTCGGAAAGGTCACCGACGAAGAGATCGTCGAGGCCGTGAAGCTCCTTGCTCGCACAGAAGGGATCTTCACCGAGACGGCAGGGGGCGTGACGATTGCGTCGCTCGTTCAGCTTGTCGACCGAGGCGTGATCAGGCCCGACGAGAAGGTCGTGGCCTATGTGACAGGCTTGGGCCTCAAGACCTTGGAGGCCTTCGAGTCCGACAACAGGCCCACGATGACCGTCGAGCCCACACTGGAAGCATTCGCCGAGGCGTACCGGTCCCTGGAAGAGTCCTTGACGGCGAAGTAAGGTGGCAAGCCAGGAACCTCAGCTCTTGGAGACCTTGGGGGCTCGGACCGACTCGTGAAGAGCAGGGCAAGTAAGTAGCACCAGGAGGGCCAGATGCCGAAGGTACGTATCCCGACCCCGCTCCGCACGCTGACAGGTGGTGCAGCCGAGGTAGAGGCGGGAGGCGGGACCGTCAAGGAAGTTCTCGACGATCTGGAGAAGCGTCACCCCGGGATGGCGCAGCGCATTTACGATGACTCCGGCGAGCTCCGCAGGTTCGTCAACATCTACGTGGACGACGAGGACATCCGCTTCGTAGATGGCCTGTCGACGGTGGTGAAAGAGGAATCGGTCGTTTCCATCGTGCCTGCGGTCGCTGGCGGGCTCTGAGGCTCAAGCGACGCACCGACTCCGGGGGAACCGCGGCAGGCAGGCCGCTCATCTGGTCAGCGGGAGCTGCGAGGTGTGGGCTGTTGGGATCCTCAGATCTGGTCAGCGCGAGCCCCCAGACGTAGCCGCCGGCAGCAGATAGGGGTTGCGCATCCCACCCCCCATCTGGTAGAAGTTTTATTAGCACTCTCAAGGTTCGACTGCTAACGGAGTTGTCCCACTACGGGGAGGAGGTTGAGCTATGCCCAAGATCATGGCTTTCGACGAGGAAGCACGGCGGGCCCTGGAAAGGGGAATGGACCTGCTGGCGGACGCCGTACGGGTAACTCTTGGCCCGAAGGGGCGCAACGTCGTCCTGGAGAAGAAGTGGGGAGCGCCGACCATTACCAACGACGGAGTCTCCATCGCCAAGGAGATCGAGCTCGAGGACCCCTACGAGAAGATCGGCGCAGAGCTGGTAAAGGAAGTTGCCAAGAAGACCAACGACGTGGCGGGCGACGGGACGACTACCGCCACCATCCTCGCCAAGGCGCTCGTACATGAGGGCTTGCGCAACGTGGCGGCCGGTGCCAACCCCATGTCGCTGAAGCGCGGCATCGAGAAGGCCGTGGATGCTGCTGTGGATTCCATCTCCAAGCTGGCAAAGGACGTGGAGTCTAAGGACGAGATCGCGCAGGTCGCCACGATTTCGGCCAACAACGACGAGGAGATCGGCTCGACCATCGCCGAGGCCATGGACAAGGTTGGCAAGGACGGCGTCATCACCGTCGAGGAGTCGAACACCTTCGGCCTGGAGCTCGAGCTGGTCGAGGGCATGCGCTTCGACAAGGGGTACATATCGCCGTACTTCGTGACCGATCCCGAGCGCATGGAAGCGGTACTCGAAGAGCCCTACATCCTGCTTGTCCAGAGCAAGGTCTCCTCGGTCAAGGACCTGCTCCCGGTGCTGGAGAAGGTGATGCAGACAGGCAAGCCCCTGGTCGTTATCGCCGAGGATGTGGAGGGGGAGGCCCTCGCCACCCTGGTGGTCAACAAGATCAGGGGTACCTTCAAGAGCGTCGCCGTCAAGGCGCCGGGCTTCGGCGACCGCCGCAAGGCGATGCTCCAGGATATGGCGATACTGACCGGCGGGCAGGTCATCTCCGAGGATGTCGGGCTCAAGCTCGAGAACACGACCCTTGACCTGCTCGGACGTGCCCGCAAGGTGGTCGTCACCAAGGACGAGACCACGATCGTGGAGGGCCAGGGCGACCCTGAGCAGATAAAGGGCCGCATCCAGCAGATAAAGAACGAGATAGAGACCACCGACTCGGATTACGACCGCGAGAAGCTTCAGGAGCGCCTCGCCAAGCTCTCCGGCGGGGTCGCCGTGATCCGGGTCGGAGCGGCCACCGAGGTCGAACTCAAGGAGAAGAAGCACCGCATCGAGGACGCCGTCTCGGCCACCAAGGCTGCGGTGGAAGAGGGCATAGTTCCCGGCGGTGGTGTGGCGCTGCTCAGGGCCCAGAAGGCCGTCGACGAGCTGGATCTCAGCGGTGACGAGCTCACCGGTGCCAAGATCGTCTCGCACGCTCTCGAGGCGCCCCTCAAGCAAATTGCCCAGAACGCTGGGCTCGAAGGGGGTGTCGTCGTCGAGAAGGTCCGTTCACTGGAAGGATCCCACGGACTCAACGCTGCAACCGGCGAGTACGAGGACCTGATGGCTGCAGGCGTGATCGACCCGGCAAAGGTCACCCGTTCCGCCCTGCAAAACGCAGCCTCCATTGCGGCCCTCTTCCTCACGACCGAGGCCGTGATCGCGGACAAGCCGGAGGAGAAGCAGCCGGCGATGCCGGGTGGCGGCGGTATGGACGAGTTCTGAGGCGCTGCTCGGACGTAAGCCGAGAAAGTCAGCTTCTCGTCGAACACCCCGCCCGCTTGGGGCGGGGTGTTCCATTCAGGTCCGCATCCGGGCTGCGGGAGCCGGAACGGTGATGACCCCCTCCTGTTTGCGACACGCCCGAATTGGGACCGTTTCGGGATTAGTTACCTGAGCGGGAAGGCGGTCAGCTGCGGTGGGGAATCTCAACGACGACTCTGGTTCCGGAGCCAGGTTCGGACTCGATACTGAAGTCCGCACCGATCGCCTCCGCGCGCTTGGGCAAATTGACGAGTCCCATGCCCTTGGGCGTCGATTGGATGTCGAATCCCACGCCGTCGTCAGTGACCGTGAGTGTGCTGCCATGTGGACCCCGCCTGAACTCGATGACTACCTCCGACGCCTTCCCGTGCCTTATGGCGTTCGAGGTGGCCTCGAGTGCGATGCGGGCGAGCTGAGAAGTCCAAGGATGTCTTCCCGGCAGGTCTCCACCTTCCATCACGGTTCGCACCGTCACATCCGTGCCGAGCCTCTGCGCTATCGATTCGAGCCGCTCACCCAGTGAAGCATCGGCCGGGACTTCTCCGGATATCTCCCTGCGCATCTCGTGCAGGCCGTCTCGTATCAAGTCGGATATCTCGTCTGCAATCCGGCGGAGCTCCTCCGGCGTCAAGGACGATGCGCGCCTGATCGAATCGGTCTTGAGCAACGCTGCATAGAAAAACTGCATCGCTCCGTCGTGCAGACCCGACAGGACCGCTTCCCTTCCTGCAGCCCGGCTCGCCTCGGCAAGCCTGATTCCCGCAGAAGCCAGTGCCGCCAGACAACGAACTTGAGCCACCGTGGACTTGTTGAAGTGCCTGCGCTCGCGCGAGAGGACCGCCAGTACCCCGAGCGGCTTGAGAGGAGCGAACACCCCCGATTCGACCTCGAAGATTTGGGCGAGGACGCTGGAGGCAGGAAGAGCCTCGGAAAAGTCATCTACTACGACCACGCTTCCACCTGAATAGGAAGCGCCTGTCGCCGTGCCAGATAGAGGAATTCTCATCTCCAGGGCTCGAGGCGGAAGGTCACCGTGCCAGGCGACAAGGTCCAGAAAGCGGGCACCCGGGCCCTCCGGGACTGCGACGAACGCTCCGTCAGCGCCCGTGAGGCTGCACGCCTCACGGCATACGCACCGCAGGACAGGGGTAGGGTCTTCTCCCTGTTCGACGAGCGCCGAGGCGACAGCTTCTAGCGCCTCACCTAGCGACGAGCCGGAGTTTGCGCCCTCGCTACCGACCAACAGACGCACCCCTTACGGAATCCAAGCCGCCCAGCCCGGTTAGGAATGCGACCTCAGTCACCCTTGCCGAGATTAGCACAGCTTACAGAGCAAAGAAGGCCTTCCTCGACGCCGGTTGTCGCCAGGCAACTCTCATGCACACACCTGCCGCCGATTAGACGCGCCCCTTCCGACCCGGAGAGCTACCCGGTAAGCACCGGGTTTTGCACGGTCTTCCCCCGATTTGACACCGGGTAATAGAATTCGGGCGGTAACGTAAGTCGTCCTGACGAGGAAGACCGACCTATGACTGACGGGGCACGTCGAGGTGGCGACCGTGGCTCACCGAAGACGGCAGTGGCGGGGTCTGAAAGCCAGAGCAGCGGACAACACGGCGAGGCCGAGGAGCGGGGGTCGACAGCCGGAGTCGCAGCCACCGGTGGCACGGCTCGAAAGCTGTCGAGAGCCGAGGCCGGGCGTCTGGGGGGCCTGAGGACTCGGGAGCTATACGGGACAGGCCACTACAAGAGCATTGGCAAGCAAGGCGGCGCCAAGGGCGGGGCGGCCACTAAAAAGAAGTACGGGACGGAACACTACCGCAGGATCGGGTCCCTTCGAGGCAAGCGGTCCAGGCAAGCCGAAGGCGACGGAGCAGGAAAGGAATAGGACCCCACGCCGTTCCTTGGCAGCAACGGGGGGCGGCCAGCCGGACAGCAGGGTACCCACCGAGCGGCTCTAGTCTAGCTCTTCCTCCCAGATGTAGATCAGGGCGTTCGTGCACCGGCTCATCGTGAGCCTGTCAGTTCCTTCGCACCGCAGGGAGCCCGCTGCAGCCTGCCCGCTCTCGAGAGCGTAAAAGACCCCCTGCTCGAGCTTTTCCCAGTCGAAGCCCCGTGAAGAACAGTTCGGGTTCATGCACTCGACCTGGACAGGCCCAGTAGGCGGCCACTCCACGCGTAGCCACTCGGACTCGTAGTCGTGTTGGGAAATCAGGATCTGGCCCGCACGTCCACCGACCGGCCTTTCCAGCAGGTCCTCGGCAGACTTCCCCTCGCCTTCTTCGGGCGACCTGTCACGCTTCGGAGACGGCATACGTATTCCCCATATTTCCCCGGCTGCTAGCTCCCACTCGGGTCAGTGCTTGGAAGAGTGGCGGCTCCCGTCGCAGCCCTTTTGCGTTGCCAGACTCCCCAGCGTTATTTGGCGCCGTTTGCCCCCTGCATTACAAGGTAACCCAGATCGTCACGCGTGTACATGGCACGTTCGACGACTACTGCCTCGGAGGCCTCGACGGCCACCGAGACGTCCGAGTCCGGGATTATATCGTTCAGGTACAAGGTCAGCCTCGCACCGGGCGCCACCGTGAAAGTCCTGGATCCCCAGAACCCCGCTTCGGTCTGCAACTCCAACCTCACCGCAGCGGCTCTCGACCCCGGATTCTGAACCAGTACGAACTCGTGCAGGCCGTGGGCGGTACTGCCTTCCGCTAGCCTCCAGCGTTTCGAGGGAGAGGAAACGCCCTGGGAGGCATGTCCCCCACGAGACGCGCCTGCGGGGGCTCCGTCAGTGGAGTAGTACATCGCCCGCTCGGCAATGACGGGCATCGAGGCCCTCACGAAGACCGCCGAGTCTGCCGGTCCGATGTCCGACGCCATGGAAATGGACTGTCTCGAGCGGGGGGCCATGGTAATCCCACCCCTTACCTTCGGGCCCGTCGAGGTCATGTAGACCACGTCTACGGCCACCTGGGTGTCGTTGGGGTTGGAGAGCAGCAACCACGATTCGAAGCTCCAGTAAGAGCTTCCCTCGGCGAAGTACCAGGTATTGGACGGGGCGACCAGACCCATAGAACCCGACCCCCCAGCCGAAGCCGGGGACTCCCCTCCCCAGTACATGGCTCGTTCGGCGACGATCGGCTCCGTGGACCGGATCTCGGCGGCCACGTCTGCTGCCGGCAGGACGTCACCGACCCTGATGGTGAGTCGCTTTCCCGCCCCGACCGTCAGAGTCCTGGTCTCCCGCCGGCCGTCCTGTGCCACGAGGTCCAGCGTGACGGCGGCATCTGCCGATTGCGGGTTCTGCAGAAGGATCCACTCGTCGAATCCCCAGTTGGTCGAGCCCTCCGGCAGGTACCAGGTTCGAGATGTCGTCCGGGCGCCGACGACCGCATGGGCCTCTCTCCACCTGCCGTCCCCGGTCCGCCAGTACATGGCCCGCTCCACCACCACGGGCTGGTCGGAGCGGACGCGAGCCGACACCTCGCGGCCCGGCAGGTCGGAAGCGACGATTATAGTCCTGCGCGACAATGGCGGGACCTCGAGGGGAGGTCTGGATACGGGCCCCTCGGGAGTCATATACGTCAGGTCCAGATGTGCTGTGACGCTCCCGGGGTTCTGCACCAGAAGGTATGTCTCGAATCCGTATGCCGTGGCCCCTTCCGCAAGGTACCAATCTGTCGAGGGCCGCGGAGTGTTCGTATCGACGCTCAGTTCGACGCATGTGGGCACCTGAAGGGAGGCCGGAGCAGGCTGCGCGGCGACTGCACATGCGGTGCCGTAAGCGTCCGCTGCTGGTGCGCCACCCACAAGTCCGTTCCAGGTATGAGCGAAGGGGGCCGGCGCCTCGGCCCGGTAGAACCAGTTCCCTGCGTGTCCGGCCGAAAGCGAGGCACGAGAGGAGGTCCCACCTACCGAGACTTGCACCGTCTCGCCAAGGGCCGGGGCGAAGCTGTCCGCACTCGCCCCGACCTGTGGTCCCGAGATCTCCCTTCGGACGACGGTCAGGGTCGAGGAGGAAGCCGTGGGGCTCTGGACCGCCAGGGAGAGCGGTGTCCCCGGCTGGACCACGGCCTGCGGTACGGTCCCCGTGGACCAGTCGGCGAGCGAATAGAGCGGGACCCGGGCGCCTGCCCTGGCCCACGGGAGCAAGCCCAGCACACTGTTGTGGCGGTCCAAGGTGAGGCCGGCGAAGGACTGGGCGTACCCGAAGATGACGGTTCCCCTGGGGTAGTACCCCAGAACGCCCCTGGACGTGGAGCTCAAGTCCGGCAGGAAGGCACCGTCGGCGTTCCTCGAGTACGTGAAAGTGTCCCACCACCCCCCGTCTCCGGCCCTCGCCAGGTACTCCTGCCACGAGCGGTATCCCTCCAGGGTCGAGACGAAAGGCGAGGTTTCAGAGGCGCCAAGGGCCAGGGCGGCCATGTCCCTCTGGATGCTCTGGGAGGCCCATCCCGAGGTCTCGCCCCGCTCCATCTGCACCGAACCGTACGGGCCCGTAGTGCGACCGGCCACCGCGGCAGCGTCCAGGAGCATCTGGTCGCGCAGGCTCTGCGAGACCGGAAGGTCTCCGCCGTACAACAAGTTGAAGACCAGCGTTCCCCCTGGATATATCGACCCGTAGTTGCGGAGCGCGGCGGACTCCTCGGAAGGGTCCAGGGAGACCGCCAGGTGGTCCCCCCTCCAGGCCGCCGTCTCGGCGGTATGCAAGACCCGGTGCTGGATGCGGTCCATCCGCTCCCGGAAGGCCTGGTCAGTATCGCCCAACGAACGGCTCATCTCCGACGCCGCCCTCGCCGCAGAAGCCGACTTGAGGCCAAGGTAGATCTGTCCGGGAGATCGAAACAGGGTCGGGTTGGCCGCGTCGATCGTGTTCGCAACGCCTGTGTCCGGCAGACCGTCTCCGTCGGAGTCCGCCGCCTCCACGTAGGTCATGGCCTCCTTGATAAAAGCCAGCCTCGCAGCCGCAGAGGCGGAGTCTCCCGTGGCCTTCCAGTGAGCATAGGCGAGCAACGTGTAGTTGGTGTTCTCCTCCACCGGCATGTCGATGTAGACCTGCCCACCGAATCTCTGGGCGATGCCGATGTCGTGTGGGACCACCCTGCCGGGAAGGGAGCCCCCCGAGTACGAGTAAAGTGGCCAGATGTCGAGGAGCTTTCCAAGGAGGGACGGCCACAGGGACAGCAGGATATGGGAGTCGTTGTAGGAGACGTCCACGGTCGACTGGAACCTGCAGCAAATGCCCGCCCCTTCCGACACGGCATAGAAATCGCCCGGAAGAGACCTCGAACCCGAGGTCTTCGACAGCCACCAAGTGTTGGCCGTGTACGACCTGAAGGAGAGGGCCTGAAGGCGGCGGAGTGCTGAGGTGGCGCTGGCAAGGACTCGGCCCGAGGTCGGCAGAGTCTGCTCCCGCAAGGAGTTCGTCGATTCGGCGCGACCGGGTGATCTGGAAATCCCTCGTTGCAAGAGAGGCGGTCACGACCGCGGTCAGGTCGGGGAAGGCTT